>ERZ1023200.1-NODE-1-length-679340-cov-629.661537_pt1 | contig 679340 bp, 600 predicted proteins | sample MGYA00380443_ERZ1023200 | MGnify/ENA primary metagenome ERZ1023200 (study PRJEB33173, sample SAMEA4830292) | metagenome | study: EMG produced TPA metagenomics assembly of the PRJEB25223 data set... | reverse complement strand
AGCGCCGATGGTAGTCGGACTGACGTTCCGCTAGAGTAGGACGTTGCCAGGCAAAATATCTTGGAGAATTAGCTCAGCTGGGAGAGCATCTGCCTTACAAGCAGAGGGTCGGCGGTTCGAACCCGTCATTCTCCACCATTTATAGCCGGCCTAGCTCAATTGGTAGAGCAACTGACTTGTAATCAGTAGGTTGGGGGTTCAAGTCCTCTGGCCGGCACCATCTTTTGAGCCATTAGCTCAGTTGGTAGAGCATCTGACTTTTAATCAGAGGGTCAGAGGTTCGAATCCTCTATGGCTCACCATTTAAATAGCGGGTGTGGCGGAATTGGCAGACGCACTAGACTTAGGATCTAGCGCCTTTACGGCGTGGGGGTTCGACTCCCTTCACCCGCATTTGCGGAAGTAGTTCAGTGGTAGAACACCACCTTGCCAAGGTGGGGGTCGCGGGTTCGAATCCCGTCTTCCGCTCCATCATTCATAGTGCCGGGGTGGCGGAACTGGCAGACGCACAGGACTTAAAATCCTGCGGTGAGAGATCACCGTACCGGTTCGATTCCGGTCCTCGGCACCATCTTTAATATTTGCGCCCGTAGCTCAACTGGATAGAGCGTTTGACTACGGATCAAGAGGTTATGGGTTCGACTCCTATCGGGCGCGCTTATTTTACGGGAAGTAGCTCAGCTTGGTAGAGCACTTGGTTTGGGACCAAGGGGTCGTAGGTTCGAATCCTGTCTTCCCGATAGTAAAATAAATTTTGGGGGCTTAGCTCAGCTGGGAGAGCGCCTGCTTTGCACGCAGGAGGTCAGCGGTTCGATCCCGCTAGTCTCCACCATTATTAATTTACAAACTACATAACGGCGGTGTAGCTCAGCTGGCTAGAGCGTACGGTTCATACCCGTGAGGTCGGGGGTTCGATCCCCTCCACCGCCACTACTATTAGTTGTATACTTATATTCAGGACCTTTAGCTCAGTTGGTTAGAGCTAACGGCTCATAACCGTTCGGTCGCAGGTTCGAGTCCTGCAAGGTCCATATAATTTTGGAGGAATACCCAAGTCCGGCTGAAGGGATCGGTCTTGAAAACCGACAGGAGCTTAACGGCTCGCGGGGGTTCGAATCCCTCTTCCTCCGTTTTAATGGTCCCGTAGTGTAGCGGTTAACACGCCTGCCTGTCACGCAGGAGATCGCGGGTTCGATTCCCGTCGGGACCGCCATATATTAAATTTTAATAGTAATTTATTTATAATTTGTGGAGGAATACCCAAGTCCGGCTGAAGGGATCGGTCTTGAAAACCGACAGGGCCTTAACGGGCCGCGGGGGTTCGAATCCCTCTTCCTCCGCCATTAATTATTAGCGCGGGATGGAGCAGTTCGGTAGCTCGTCGGGCTCATAACCCGAAGGTCGGTGGTTCAAATCCGCCTCCCGCAATACATGTTTTATTAGGTCTCGTAGTGTAGCGGTTAACACGCCTGCCTGTCACGCAGGAGATCGCGGGTTCGATTCCCGTCGAGACCGCCATTACAATTATGGTTCAGTAGCTCAGTTGGTAGAGCAATGGATTGAAGCTCCATGTGTCGGCAGTTCGATTCTGTCCTGAACCATACCTATAGCCGGCCTAGCTCAATTGGTAGAGCAACTGACTTGTAATCAGTAGGTTGGGGGTTCAAGTCCTCTGGCCGGCACCATTTTTAGGAGGGGTAGCGAAGTGGCTAAACGCGGCGGACTGTAAATCCGCTCCTTCGGGTTCGGCAGTTCGAATCTGCCCCCCTCCACCATCATATATAGGGGCATAGTTCAACGGTAGAATAGAGGTCTCCAAAACCTTTGATGTGGGTTCGATTCCTACTGCCCCTGCCATGGCGGTTGTGGCGAAGTGGTTAACGCATCGGATTGTGGTTCCGACACTCGAGGGTTCGATTCCCTTCAACCGCCCTTTATATTAATGGGCTATAGCCAAGCGGTAAGGCAACGGACTTTGACTCCGTCATGCGCTGGTTCGAATCCAGCTAGCCCAGTTATTGGCGGCATAGCCAAGTGGTAAGGCAGAGGTCTGCAAAACCTTTATCACCGGTTCAAATCCGGTTGCCGCCTCCAGGTTATTATGCGGGAGTAGTTCAACTTTTAGAACACATTCCTTCCCGGAATGAGATATAGGTGCAAATCCTATCTTCCGCTCCAATTTTAATATTATGCGGGAGTAGTTCAACTCTCAGAACACATTCCTTCCCGGAATGAGATATAGGTGCAAATCCTATCTTCCGCTCCAATTTTAATATTATGCGGGAGTAGTTCAACTCTCAGAACACATTCCTTCCCGGAATGAGATATAGGTGTAAATCCTATCTTCCGCTCCATTATTTACTTCCATTGGGAAGTTTTTTGTTTATATATTGAGCCGGTGTGGCGGAATTGGCAGACGCGCGGGACTCAAAATCCCGTTCCTTTATTGGAGTGTCGGTTCGATCCCGACCACCGGTATAAATTTAAATATTTTTAGAAACTTTTATAGTGAGAATGTTGTTAAATCAGCGTTTTCACTCTTTTTTTATTTATTTAGACACATATAGGCATTATTTTTTGGTCACATTGTGGTCACAAAACTATTAATTTAAGCTTAATTTTGGTCACATATTTAGTCACAAATTTTCAATCAATTTTAGTGCTTTTTTATTGTCTTGTTCGTATGTTTCTTTTAATAAATGTCCGTAATCTTTTAATGTTACATCTATAGATGAGTGGCCTAATCTTTTAGAGATATAATATATATTTAATCCCTCATGTATGAGCATAGAAGCGTGTGTATGTCTAAATGCATGACTAGTTAGATTTCTATGTATATTTAGTTTGGAACATGCTTCTCTAATCGATTTATTAACTGATGAATTAGTAATTTGTTTACCATTATTTATAAATACATATCCTTCAATTGAAGAAGTATGATTTTCTATATATTTAAGTAATATTTGTATTAACGTTTTAGATACTGATACATATCTAGGTGCAGATTTATTTTTGGTACCGTTTAAAAATATTTCTAACTTCAATTCATTAATATCTTTTCTTGTTAAATTAATACAATCTGAAAATCTTCCACCCGTTTCAATCATCAATAATATCAAATGAGTAGAAGCTGAATAATATTTAGTCTTGCTTAAGTAATAATCTTTAATTTTCTTTAATTCATCTATGTTGAAAAATTTATCACTCTCTTGTTTAATAGGGGGCTTTGAAGATTCAACCTTAACATTAAATGTAAAATCTTTTGTTATTAAACCATCAAAAATAGCCGTACTAATTGCCTTTGTGATGAATTTATTTAATCTACTTAGTTGATCCTGACTTAAATTATCTTTAAAACTAGTTAAAAATAATTGATATTCATTTCTCGTTATTTTATCTAATGGTTTATCTTTAAAATAATATTCAACTTTCTCACAGTATCGACAATAATTTTTATAAGTTTTACTACTAACATATTCTTTTATGTAAATTTCTTTCCAATCATTTAAATATTTAGTAAGAGTAATCTTATTATTGGTAATTAATCCTTTCGTCAAATCATTTAATAGCTTATTTGCTGCTTGCGTAGCATCTCTTTTAGTCTTAAATGACGTTTTTCTATAACGTTTACCTTCAAACCTAAAATCATATTGCCAACTATTACCTCGTTTTGTTACTTTCATGATGTAGTTTCCTCCTCATAAAGAAATAAGGTAGGCTAGGCTACCTTATTTTGATGTTTTTTCTTTATCTAAAGTAACTGAATATATATGATGAATTATAAAGTCCTGATTTTCTTTTAATTCAACCTCAAATTCTTTAACTCCAATGTCTTCAGCTTCTTCACCTGATAAAAAGTATGATTTATCGGTAAAATTGTAAGTTAAAATATTTATGGTTCCACCATATTCACGTGGATAGGTAAGATGAACTTTATATTTACCTGGTTCAATATCTTTACCAACTATCCACATACCAGCAGATAATTTATTTATTTTTTTATTTTCTACTTGTTTAAATGTGGTTAACACTGTATTATCTAAACTTATTTTATCTCCCTTAAATAAATAAGTAGTTACAGAAGGGACTGTAGGTTTATTTTTAGTTCCATACTTATTTCCAAATTCTTCATTGAGTGATCTATAATCAGATTTTCCTTTAATAGCTATATATCCTTTATTATCTTTTGATTTAATTTCATAATGTCCTGGTTTAATGTCTTTACCAACCTCGTAATAACCGTCTTTTAGAGTAAGTGTTTTAAAATTATCCGGCTTTATATTATAAAAAATCATCATTAAGATAAAACATATTAGGCCAACAATAAAAGTTATAATTGAAAATATTAAAAAAGGTTTATATCTTTTCTGTTTTATGCCTTTAACAAAAGTTATAGTTATGAAAGTAATAAATATAATAGATATTATTAACCATAAAATTGTAAATAAATTTGTTAACATAGTTGTCACTTCCTAGATGTTAATAAGTAAACAAGTTTCCTTAAGTATCTATTTGATTAAAATTCAATCTTTTGATTTGAAATATATTGAGAAAAGATAAATTAGAATATTTAATAGAGTAGAAATATAGGTTTAGAAAAATAAAAGTAGTTGGAAGTTTGAAAAACTCACTTAATTTAAGAAGGGTAGTGCAATTATGTGTAATAACTGCATTTTCAATTTGATTTAAAGGGATTAATGAAGTTACTTTATTGCTTTGTGAATAATAAGATTCAGATGTTTCTCTAATATAAGATGAAGATGATAAGCGTTCATTAATATATAAATCGTTACCAGAGATTAAACATTCTAATTTATTAGGCATCTCTATATATTTAACATTAATATCATCAATCAGCTCCTTATATTGATGCATAATTCTCACTCCTTATTTAGTTTTAGAAATTGTATATCTGTTATTTGTTTTTAAACATCAACTCCTATTAAAAGTTTAAATTATGCATAATTTTTATATAAAAAAGAGAACGCACTTATACTAATGGTTAATTTATTAGTAAGTTAGCGTTCTCTTTATTTATCGCTATTTCTTTTGCTTTTTATGTATTCTATGAAATTTATGATTTCTCTCATTTCATCTTCAGTAACATCAGGTGTAATATGTGCAGCAAGTTGATTTTTGGATACTACAAAATTTTCTTCTGTTAATTCTGATTTTGGAACGTTAAAATAATCTGCTAATGTTTGTATTCTTTTAATTCTAGGATACTTTACTTCTTTAATCCAATTGGAAATTGTTGGTTGAGTAACTCCAATAGCTTCTGCTAACTCTTTTTGGTCCACATTTTTATTTCTCATTAATCGTTGAAGATTTTCAGAAAAAATTTTTCTAGCACTTTTAGTACCCATAGTAAAACTCCTTAATATTACTTAATGTAATATTAAGTTATCATATGTTATTAATTGTGACAACACTTTTGTTAACATTTTGATAAAATAAATTACATTTTGAGTTGACAACTATACAAAAGTAATATAAAGTTATATTCGACAAAAGGAGGTGGTTAATATGCTAGAACAATTAACAATAAAAAAATGGAGGGTTATGAATGACATGCTTCAACAGGACGTAGCTGATAAGTTAGGAGTAACAAGAAAAACTGTTGGAGAGTGGGAAAAAGAGGGAGCTAATATTAGTAATGTAACTGTCTATGCTCTAGCTAAATTGTTTAATATAGAGATTGACCAAATTAAAGTCTAAATTTTTTTGTTATATATATTACTTTATATAACATTTAAGGAGGCATGAATAGAAATGATTGAGTTATTAAATCTAGATGTTTTGAATAATATCATTGATTCAAGAATTTTGATGAATTCGCCACAAAATAAAGAAGATGAATTAACAGCCTGGTGGGATATTGAAGATTTAAAACGAGAATGTAAAAAAGGTAATCAATGGTGTATTGATATGCTTAATTATCCACCATTTAAAAATGAATTAACTAAGTTGAAAATTGTTTACTATCCCAAACATAATCGTGAAGGTTATTCAATGGTAGCAAAGCAAATGAAGCAATGGTTAATTGAAAATCACTCCATTATTAGAGAATCAGCTAGTATTTTTAGAACATCTTAAGGAGGTGACAACTTCATGGATAAGTCGTTTTTAGCATTTATTATCGCTGATTTAATTTTCATCACTATGTATATTCTATTAGGACTATTAGGCGTGTATTTTACAACTGCAATTGGTTGGGGTGCATTAATAGCAATTATTGCATTCCTATTTTATGACTTATACTTTTTTCAAAAAGTAAAAAAGACCATTAAGCACGGCAATGCTTAACAGTCTATAAAAACTAAAAAACCAACTAAATTATAACAACAATGGAGGAACACAACAATGAATATTGAAGAATTTATAAACAGTATTAATAAAATCAAAGAAATGTTATTTGAAAAAAATACAGAACATAGAAACGAAAATAAATAGTATGGATATTCAATTATTTCCACACCAAGAAAAAGCATTAGAGCAAACAGAACAATTTAATAATGTTGCTTACTATCTTGATATGGGTTTAGGTAAAACATTTGTTGGATCTGAAAAGCTATGGGAATTAAATTCGCCATATAATTTAGTGATTTGCCAAAAATCTAAACTAGAGGATTGGTATCAACATTTTAAAAAGTATTATTTAGATGATTATAAAGTGATTTTATTTGATAGAGAAAAGCTCGAGTATATAGAAGAAAATTCAATTTTAATTATTAATTATGAAAAAGCAATCGTGAGACCAGAACTCAAAAAGATACGTAATTTCACATTACTTTTAGATGAGTCTCAATATATTAAAAATCCTAAATCACAACGCACTAAATTAATTATGAATGAACTAAAACCAAGTAACGTTATTCTTTTAAGTGGTACTCCGATTGATGGTAAATATGAAGAATTACTTACTCAAATTAATTTATTAGGTTGGAAGATAAAAGAGAAGATGTTTCTATCTCACTATACATATAGAGAGTGGGACGAAAAAGAACTGAAATATAAAATTATCGGCTACAAAAATATAGATAGATTAAAACGAAAATTAAGAAATTACGGTTGTGTTTTTATGAAAACAGAAGAGGTTTTTGATTTACCAAAACAAACTAATATTTTCCTAAAACCAAAAAAGACTAAAGCATATGATGAATTTATTCGTGAAGGCATTGTTGAATTAGAAGATAGAACGCTTATCGCAGAAACAGCGTCAGTAGGAACTATGAACGCTAGATTGTTATGTACTGCATTTAACCAAAATAAGTTATCAATGTTGAAAGATTTATTAGAAAGCACTGAAGATAGGTTAATTATTTTCTATCAATATAATTTAGAAAAAGAAGCTATTGGTAACTTAGCTAAAGAGTTAAACAAACCAATTTCTTATATTAATGGTGATTTAGTTGATAAAAACGCTTATGAGAATAAAAAGAACAGCATAACGTTAGTCCAATATCAAAGTGGTAGTTTTGGACATAATTTACAAAAAGCCAACAAAATAATCTTTTTCGGATTACCAAACAGAGTTTCTTTCTTTGAACAAAGTCGAAAAAGGACACATAGGATTGGACAAGAGAGACCGTGTTTTTATTATTATATGCTAACGCTAGGCACATACGAATGGAAGAATTATCAAACTTTAGTAGACGGTAAAGATTACAACGATGAACTATTTAAGGAGGAATGAGAATGATTGAAAATCTTAATTTAAGATATACCGAAGATATTTTAAATAATACAAATTGGATTAATAAAGACGGTGAAATTTTAGATCCTATCTCAATGGACGAAGGACACATACAAAATACATTGCGTCTTTTATATAGAAACCGTGATCAACTTTGGTTAGGTTGTAGAGATTTTACATTAATAGATGTATATCTAAATGGTGAAGACTTCTTTCAAAAAGTTATACGCAAATCTACTTTATGGAAATCATTAATTAAAGCATTAAATAAACCTTCTACATCATTTAACTTTGATTATGAAGGTGGTTCCATTGACTAAAACATACAAGAATGAAGCAGCGTTTCAAAATGATGTCATGCAATTTTTAAAGCATAATCCTAATGCGTTTGCAGTTAAATATTGGGCAGGTAATAAGTTTACAGTAAATGGTATTCCTGATGTACTGGCTTGTATTAATGGTGTGTTTCACGGCATAGAACTTAAAACAAATACTGGTGTTGTGAGAGGTATTCAAAAGGAGAGAATGAAACAAATCAAGTTAGCAGGTGGAGAAGCTTATGTTTTACGTCCGAAAGATTTTGAAGAATGGAAAAGGACGTGGTTTTAATGCAATTCAGTTATTCAAGAGTTGATTTGTTTAAACGTTGTCCTTATCACTTCAAATTACGGTATATAGATAGGCTTACAGAATTACCAAACTATGAAGCTAATAGTCCACTTATTGTTGGTCATGCACTACACACTGGAATTGAAAAAGGTAAAAAAGTCATGCTGAAAGAGTTTTATAACGCTTTTCCACTAGTGACTAATGATGTGATTAATGAAGCCATTAAGTTAGAACATAATTTAGAAAAAGCTGAAGAATGGTTAAGTGATTTTAATAACAGCTTTAGCTTCACTGGTGGTTATGAATTTATACATGAGTATGAAATAAATAAACCTGAATTTATTGGTTTTGTCGATTTAATCGTAAAAAGAAAAGGTACGAATGATATTGCAATCATTGACTTTAAATATAGTAATGCGATTGAAAAATATAAAGAATCACCTCAATTACAAATATATAAGTACTATCTTGAACAAGAGGGATATAACGTTATAGCAATGGGCTATTTATTCTTACCTAAAACAAGCATTAGACAAAAGAAAGATGAAGACTTAATACAATTTAGAAAAAGATTAAATGTAACTATGAGAAAGCTTAAAACTACATGTTTAAAAATAGAGCCTCAAGAAATGGAAATTATCTACTTCTTAAATCAATGTAGAGAAATTCAAGAAGCTATTCAAGAAAAAACTTTTAACTGGATTAAAAACCCTAACGATGAATGTTTTGCATGTAATCCTAGATTTGCACCAGAGTATTTAGAACAACTAAGAGATGATAAAGGAGAATTAATAATGACATTACCTAAAAATATAAGACGAGAAAAGAAAATTGATGAACGACCTGACTTTTGGATATACGGAGATTCATATGTAGGAAAATCAACATTTGTAGATCAATTTGACGATTTGCTATTTTTAAACACTGACGGAAACACAGATAATACTACATCGCCAGTTATTAATATTAAAGATGAAGTAGTAAAAGAGGGACGCATTACCAAACGTACATTTGCATGGGAACAATTTTTAAGTGTAGTAAGTGAACTTGAAACAGATAAAGATAGTGGTTTTAAAGCAATAGCTATTGATTTATTTGAAGATTTAAGAGAACACTGTCGTATTTATGTATTCGATAAGAACGGGTGGGAACACGAGTCTGACGGTGGATATGGTAAAGGTTGGGCAATGGTTAAAACAGAATTTAACAATGCTATCAAACGACTTAAAAATTTAGGTTACCAAATTATTTATATCAGTAAAGAAGTTAAATCAGAAACAACTCTAAAAGGTGGAGCAGTACGTACAAACTTTATACCTAATATTGATGATAAAACTGCCAACTTTACAACAGGCACAGTAGACTTAACAATTCGTGCATTTATGAATAGTGACGGTGTAAGACTACTTCAACTATCTAAACAACGCAATGTGTTCGGTGGTGGTCGATTTAACTTCTTAAATGATACATGTGAATTAAGTAAAGATGAATTTATTCAAGAATTAATAAATGCTCAAAAAGCATCACATGCAAAAATCACTGCTAAAACTAAACCAATAAAAGAAGAAATTAAAGAAGATAAATCAGTAAAACAAACTGTTAAAGAAGAAACTAAAGATACTGAAGAAGTACCACCAGGCGAAACAATTACCGATAAAGAAGAAGTGATTGAAGAGCCTAAAAGAAAAACAAGAAAAAGAAAATCATCAACTAAAGAAGCAGTAGAAGAAGCTAAAGCTGAAGAAAAAGAAGAAACATTAGATGAAAAACCAAAACGTACTCGTAGAAGTAGACGTAAAAAAACTGAATAATAAATTGGAGTGATTGAAATGAAAAAGGAATTAAACACAACTGAACAACATTTTGCAACAACTAGAAGTGAAGCAGAACGAATTATTGAACAAGCTAGAGATGAAGAAAAAAGTAACTTAACATCACAAAAAATTGATAGTAAAACCAACAAATACGGTGAATATTTTGTAGTTACACTCAAATTTACTTACAACACACCCAAAGACATTATGGCTTACGAATAATATTTATACAAACTCAACAAGAATAACAACAAGAAAAGGAATGAATTAACTATGACTGAAACAATTAACTGGGATAAATTTGATAAACAAGTAGATAGTGAAGAAATTAAAAGTGCAGTGGAAGATGCTAAAAAGAATGATTTTCTTGATATTCCTGATGGCGAATATGAAGTAGCTCTAGAAGATATGGTACTTAAAACAAGTAAAAACGGCGATCCAATGTTAACAATTACATTTGTAATTTTAGAAGGGGAATTCGCAGATAATAAGATTTGGTATAACGGTGTAATGCAACCAAAGAATGAAAAGGCAATTGGTTTCCAAGTGCATAAAAACAATGTGTTTTTACGTAGTTTACTCGATTTAGCTGAAGACGATGAGAGTAGAGTATTCTTTAAAGGTTTCAAACAATACAATGATTTGGTACTAGATTTAGCTGAAGAACTTGTCGAAGCAGAATTTGCACTAGAAATTACTACAGATAAAAAAGGATATCAACAATATAAAATAACTGAAGTTTTTGACGTAGAGTAATCAAAATGAAATAGCCCGATTGACGTCGGGCTTTCTCTATAAAAGGAGCGTGATTACAATACTATTTTATGATTTTGAAGTATTTAAATACGATTGGTTAGTTGTGATTATTGATTCAGAAACTAAAGAAACACATGTGATTATTAACGATAAAGAAGAATTAGAACAGTTTTATAAAATTCATAAAGGCGATTTTTGGATTGGTTACAATAGTAGGGATTATGATCAATGGATATTAAAAGGTATATTATCCGGTTTTAATCCTAAAGAAATAAACGATTTTATAATTGTACAAAAGAAAAAAGGTTGGGAATTCTCACGACTGTTACACAAAATTAAATTGCTAAATTATGATGTTCAAACTAGTTTTCATTCCCTTAAACAATTAGAGGGTTTTATGGGCAATGATATTAGAGAAACTAGTGTTGACTTTAATATTAGAAAGAAACTTACGCATGAACAGTTAACTGAAGTTGTTAAATATTGTAAACACGATGTACAACAAACTATTCAAGTTTTTATGAAACGTTTTGAAGAATTCCAATCACATGTTGCTTTAATACAAACTTTTGATTTACCTATGAAAAATATTAGTAAAACAAAAGCTCAATTAAGTGCAATAATACTAGATGCTAAACAACCAAAAGTGAATCGTGATGATGAAATGGAATTCTCAATTCCTAATAACTTGAAAATAAATAAGTATAGAGAAGTCGTTACATTTTATGAAACCACAAGAGATTATGATAAATCACTAAAAACAACTATTGCTGGAGTACCTCATGAATTTGCATGGGGAGGTTTACATGGCGCAAGAAAGAATTACTTTGCAAATGGTTATTTTTTAAATGTAGATGTAGCTTCATATTATCCTGCTCTAATGATTGAATACGACTACTTGAGTAGAAATGTACCTAATAAGAAAAAGTACCGTCAAATACGAGATAAACGCTTAGAATTGAAAGCTAAAAAAGATAAAAGACAAGCACCTTTTAAAATCGTACTTAATAGTACTTATGGAGCGATGAAAGATAAATATAACGGGTTATATGATCCTAGACAAGCGAATAACGTTTGTATCGCAGGTATGCTATTGCTATTAGATTTAATAGAAAAATTAGAGGCACACTGTGAAATTATTCAAAGTAATACAGACGGTATTTTAATTAAAATGAGTAGTTTAAATGATTTTGAATTAATTGATGATATTTGTTTTGAGTGGGAAGAACGCACACACATGGAACTTGAATTCGATCATTTTACACATGTTATTCAGAAAGATGTAAATAACTATATTTTGGTTAACGATAGAAAGAATATTTATAAATCAAAAGGAACTTATGTTAAGAAACTAAATGACCTAGACAATGATTTACCAATAGTTAATAAAGCAGTTGTGAATTACTTTATTAAAAACATACCCGTTGAGAAAACTATTCGTGAATGTGATGAACTTATTCAATTTCAAAAGATAGTTAAAGTGAGTGGGAAATACAAACACGCTTTGTATGGTCATAAAGTGATGAATGAAAGAGTATTTAGAGTGTTTGCTTCTAAAGATAGCAACGATAAAGCATTGACGAAAGTTAAAAATGATAAACCTGAAAAGATTGGCTATACACCTAATAAATGTTTTATTGATAACAAAAATATTGCTCAGAAAAAAACACCCCCTCATTTAGATAAAGAATGGTATATTGCAATTGCTAAGAAGCGTATTAATGACTTCAAAGGTGAACAGTTTAGCCAACTACAATTAAGTATTTAGAATTAATTTAAATTAGTAAACATAAGTCACTAAAACGAGATAATGTTAATCACCCAATGCATTACAATAACGGAAAACCATAAGTGATATATTTTATTGATCAAGTAACTATAAATTATAAAAGCTCATTAGCGTATTATATCGGCAATGTTATTAAGTACGTGAGTAGAGCTACTTTAAAAAATAGCGTGGAAGATTTAAAGAAAACAAAATGGTATTTAGAACGTGCCATTGACAAACGGAAGTGATGTAAAAATGGAATTTAAATTATTAGATAAATATGGAAAAGAAGTAGTCATAGTAAAACGAATAAATCTACATTCATATTCATTAAAAGGGATTAAAGATACACCATTTAGCAATTTAATCATGTTCATTAATCCATGTGAAATACCTGAATATAAAAAACGGTTTAATTTATTTACTCAATTTGAATATGATAGAAAAGTTTGTTCAAAAACAAAATTTGATTATACAGTATTAGATTTGTTAATTAGTGCAAACTTTAACCTTAATAAATTTAATACAGGTAATTTAGACGAAGATAATAAAAGTGATTCAATTGGTAAACATCAATTATCTATTGCAATAGAATTTATTTCTAAAGGCTTAGATTTGAATTCACCAATTGAATTTCATAAGTAGCAGTAAATTATTTGTGTTGTGAATGATATGACTCGTACTTATGTTGGGTAATTAATGATTCGATATTTTTTATAACAATGTCAGATAAACGTTTCATATCTTCTATAGTAAGATTTTCATGTCTTTGATAAGGGTGAGCACCATCATTACCAATCCACGCAATTAAATCAGAAAGCCACTGTGCTTGGGGGAAATTAAGCAATTTAATTCTTTCTGGAAAAGTTTTCTTCTGTAAAGAATTTTCAGTTTTATTTTCAAATTTAATTAAATAATCCCAAACTAGTTGTTCAATAGCTTTTCTATAACCTAATTTTAATAAATAATTTAGATTATGTTTTTCTGCAATATTTAATTGTGAAATGATTTTAATAAATTCTGGTGAATGTTCTTTTAAATCTTGAGAATACCTTTCATCTGAACTCTTATATGAGATATCAACTGGTTGTGAATTATAAATTGAGTTGAAAGGCTTTATATCCTGTTTTTTGTATTGCATTAAAAAATGTTGCTTACATTCATTACAAATAAATGTAACTGAAAATAAATCATTATTTTTTTCTAAACCTGAAGATGATTTAACAAAAGGTGTTTGAATTTGTTCGCAATAAGGACATGATTTTGGCAATTTAATATCAATTTTAATTCCTTCAGTTGTAACCTGATTATTAACAGTGATTGGTAATGATAATGTATATTTAGACAAAATTATGCACCTCTCAAATATTAGTAAAAATATTATATCAATTTATAAATATAAGGAGAATGAAAATGAACCAATTAATTAAAAATGTAGAACAATGGAGTATTGATAAAGGTTTAAATAATGGCAATTCAGATAGACAGGCTTTGAAATTTTATGAGGAAGCGGGTGAAGTTGCTGCAGCATTATCACGTAATGATAAAGAAGCCTTAAAAGACGGTATAGGCGACACTGTAGTGACATTAATTATTCTAGCCCAACAACATAATATGAGTTTAGAAGAATGTTTACAGTGCGCCTATGAAGAAATTAAAGGTCGTACTGGTAAGATGATAAACGGAACTTTTGTTAAAGATGAAGATTTGAAGTAATAACGGTGTAAAGTTTTTCAATCTATATCGATAGCTTCGAGCTTTTTAATGTCTTTAGTATAAATTAAAGTTTGCTTTGTAGTTAAGTTTCTAACTGGGTAAATAACTATGAATTCACTACTTTCTGAGACGATATCAATACCTGGATAAATTTTTCCATCTTCTGTAACTAATAAGGTGCTTTTATCATTTTCAAAATTTTTTCTTACAATATCTCTAATAGTAGTACTCATTAGTAAGGTCACTTCCTTTAAATAAATTATATACATTATATCAGAAAACAAAATAATAAAGGAGTAAAAATATGACAGAATTAATATTAATTGTATCAACATTAATTTGTGTAATAAGTTTTTATCAATTTTTGAATACAATGAACAACATCATAGCATATATTTATGTGATTATTTTAACAGTTTCTTTAGCAATTACCGTTTCATTTGCAATTGGTTATAACTATTTAGAATTATTACTTACATTCCTATTTGCACTCGTTTTTATCACAATTGGAGATATTAATAAGCGAGTGAAAACCATAAATAAAAAGTGAAAAACTTAATTAATATAGATGAAATTTAAGGCTAGTGTTAAAACTAGCCTTATTTTAGAAAGAAGGTTTATCAATATATGAGTAAAGACGAAACTTATCAAACTAATTATGACTACACAGAACAATTTAAAGAACTTCATAATACTTTAGATCATCAACTAACTATTGATGAAACTAGTGAATTATTAATGTTTTATCAAAAAGTATTGGATAGAGTTGAAAAAGAGACTGATATAGTACTTGATAAGATTTTAGACCCCAAAACAACTTAGAAATGACATTCATGAAAGGAGGTTTACTCATGTATAAAGGTTATTTAAAGTCGAGTGGCAAGCGTACTATTACAACTTTTAAAGATAATAAAGATGTGTTATTAGACTATAAACAAGCTAGAGCATTAAAAAGTTTTGTTGGTGTGTTAGATGAAGATTACATTATGGTTGATGTTGATGATATGAATGAAGCACAGTTATTACTTAACATTATTGAAGATGAACAAATTAAATGTAATATTCTAGAAACTGACAATGGTATGCATTTTTATTTCAAAGGTTATAACATGACCAATAATAAAACTAAGAATTTTTCAGCTATTGGTATTATGTGCGATTATAAGTTAGGAATTAAAAACAGTTGCGACCCTTTAAAAATTAATGGAGAATTTAGAAAATGGCTTAAACGTGTTGATGAAACTGAAATTGATGAGTTGCCAAAATGGTTAGAAGCGTCATTTAAAACAGATCCAGGCTTCACTGAACTTGCAGAAGGTGACGGACGAAACCAAACGTTATTTAATTACATTCTTAAATTACAACAAATAGCGATGAGTAAAGAGGAAATACGAAATACAATAAGGTTAATTAATAAGCATGTGCTATTTGAACCTATATCTGATAAAGAATTGGATATTGTTTTACGTGATGACGCTTTTTTAAAAGAATCTTTTTTTATTAATGGTAAGTTCCAACATGACTTATTCGCTAAATACCTTATTAATGAGTATCACATTATTAGAATAGCAGATATTTTGCACATTTATATTGACGGTTATTATTCTGATAAACAAGACGATATAGAAAGATTAATGATTAAACATATTCCTGGTTTAAAAAAGATACAACGACAAGAAACGCTATCTTATTTACAGCTACAGACTAAACAAAAAGAATTATCACCAGTGAATTATTTAACACTTGCAAATGGAATATATGATTTAAATACTAATTCGATGCAATCATTCACACCTGAAATAATTGTGAAAAATAAAATACCCGTTCCATATATTGAAAATAGCTATCATGAAATCACTGATAAAACATTTAATAAGTTAGCAGTAAATGACCATGAATTAAGAAATTTATTTGAAGAGATTTTAGGTTACACATTATTTAGACGTAATGAATATGGTAAGTTTTTCATCTTAACGGGTGGTGGAAGTAATGGTAAATCATCATTCTTGAAGATTTTACGTGCATTAGTCGGCGATACCAATACATCTAGTGTAGCGCTTAAAGATTTAAACGGCCGTTTTAAAACAGCAGAATTATTCGGTAAGTTAGTCAATCTAGGCGATGATATTGGAAAAGGTTTTATTAAAGATAGTGCAGAACTGAAAAATCTAGCTACAGGTGAAACATTAGTTGTTGAGCGTAAGGGAAAAGACCCTTTTGATTTACGTAACTATGCAAAGCTTATTTTTAGTGCGAATGAAGTACCAAGAATTGATGATAAAACAGACGGTTTAAATCGACGTTTAATGATTGTACCTTTTAAAGCTAAATTCACGAATACAGATATTGATTATGACCCATTCATTATTGATAAGTTACTAAGTCCTGATTCATTACAGTATTGTTTAGTCATGGCTATAAGAGGATTAAATCGTTTATTAAAAAATAATCGCTTCACCAAACCTAAAACAGTAACAGCAGAAATAGAAGCATATAAAGAAAGAAACAATCCCGTTTTAGCATTTCTTAATAATGAAGAACCTAAACTAGAGAATGAATCAACTAAAGATATCTATACACAATATAGTGAATACTGTGTTGAATATGGTTATAAGTCTGTGAGTAGAATTGTATTTGCAAGAGAAGTATGTAGCTTAAAAAAATTAACTACTAAAAGAGTAAGAATTGATAATGAGAGAGTTTACGTTTTTGTCCCATTTATCTAGGACAAATAAATAGTATCTAGGACGCTATCTAGGACAGTTGAAATACTTGTAATAATAAGGTTTAAGGCACAATTTTTATCGTTTGTCCCAGATGTCCTAGATGTTTTCATTTTCTTTATAAAAAAGACTACTATATAAAATAATATATATAAAAGAAATACTATATATATCTGGGACACCTAAAATGTACTTGAACCGTTGATATATAAGGGGTTTAAGGTGTCCTAGATGTATATTTTATCTAGGACAAATAATTTTAAATAGTATAATATAACTACTTGAGTGTAATAAGTAATATTATGAAGAGGTGCTTTTAATGTTAGATTTGTTAATGTCGTATCTATTAAGTAAAAATAAAGTTTTAAAGAGAATAAAAAATTTAATGCAGTGTGATGTTGTAGACATTAACGAACTTGCATTAAATAGACAAATATTAAGTGATATTAATTATGTGATTGAATGGTTAAGAGAGGGACACGAGCCTAATAATTATAATGCGATAGATAAACGTCAATGCTATTTAGTTAATCCTGAAACGATTGAAAAGATGATTGATCAGTCAATGTACCAAAAGCCGAGTGAAGATGAATACAGTGATTTTATTCACGATGTTAATCATCAATCTTATTACGCTTTAATGAAATTAACTAAGCAAGAGCTAGATGTTTTCCTAATGCACAAGTGTGAACAGTTAAGTTTAAATGATGTTGCAGTATTAATAAACATTAGTAAAAGTGCTGCACAAAGTTATTTAAAGAGAGCAGTTAATAAAATTAATAGAGAGATGCAGTGTAATTTGTTTTTATAAATTTTTGCTATACGAATGATACATTAGTGAGATAGTTTTAACGACGACTATCTCAAGCTGTTGTGATTCTCATGGTATGTTCCTCCTTTGAAAAGTTATTTTATCTTACACGAAGAGCGTCCGATAGTACAATCGGGCGTTCTAAAATTTAAATAAATAGTGTAATATATAATATAACTATAAATAAAGAGAGGTTATGAATTATGAATTGGGGAACTATAGTATTAACTATTTTAGGGTCAGGTTCACTTTCAGCTTTTGTATCATATTTTTTAAATAGACGATTTAACAATAAAAAGTTAAATGCTGAAATAGTTTCTAAATCTAGAATTGATTGGATAAATGAGTTTAGAAGCATAGCATCTGATTATTTGTATGAAGGATATAAATCTATTGAAGAAGGTAAGTTATTTTGTGAGTTTGAAAAATTGATGAATAATTCCAAACCCTACTCAAATTCGAAAAGTAGATATAAGAAAAAAAGCGAATATCATGCAAAGAAATATAATGAAACTGTTAATAATATGACTAAGTACTTTATTCAAATTAGACTTTATTTGCCTGATAGACCTGACGGGAGTTCTCAAGAAGAACATAAAAAAATAAAGGATGAAATTAAAGCTTTAGGAAATAAACTTAATAATGCTATGGGTAATAGAGACAAAAAGTATTTCAATCAAATTCAAAAAGTGGATATGCAGTTTTTAGCAGATTACATAGCCGAGTATTTAAAAAAAGAGTGGGATAAAGCTAAAGATAAAAAGTAAGACTACTTATAAAAAATAAATAATACCCTAACAAAAATATACCCATCAGATTTTTATACCGTGTATAAAATAGTCTGGTGGTTTTTATATACCCTAGAAAAAATAGAGGTGGGTTAGTTTATAGATATTAAAAAGCTATAGTAAAAATTATACTGAATAAGCATTACGATAAATAAACATTGGTTTTAAAAATTTATCCAGTAAATTTTGTTAGGATAAATTAATTTTAGATATTGATCTTGAAGAATTGATTTAGTAAATAATTATATAAACTTAAATACTTGAGGTGGTTAAGCAATGTTGGAGTTAGATACTAAGGATAAACGTAATAAGTTCTACCATAGCACTGATTGGAATCAATTAAGAATGAAAGCTTATTTACGTGACAATCGTGAATGTCAACATTGTAAGCAAGAAGGTAAAGTAGTTAAAGGGCAGAACGTACATCATATACAACCTATTGACCTTAGACCTGATTTGGCTTTGAACATTGATAACTTAATTACTTTATGTATTGATTGTCACAATAAGGTTCATGGTCGTGTGTATGGTGGAAGTCGTAAGCAATGGAATGATGAACAATGGTAAGTGATATACATAGATGTGTGTGTGACTGTCTTTGATATATAGATCATATAGTTAACTTGTATTATTGATTGTTGAAATGAATTTTAAAATTTAATTTTTAATTTTCATTTTTTTCGTTTTTAATTAAGTGGCAGACACATACACTTTAGTAGTTTTATTTATACATAAAATTTAAATTAATTTTATTTTTATAATTAAAATTAAGACTGTCCCAATCCCCCCGGAGTGAGTGATTTAAGATTTTATTTTTTCTCTTGAGCGGGTGCGGGGTCGTTTTTGTCGAACGAAAGAGTAATTTTACAATTTTGAGGAGGTGCCAAAATGCCGGTTTCTATTAAAAAAATTCGTGAGAGTATGTTAGCTAGAGTTGATGATTCCGATTTTTTGGTGATTGAGAAGATTGAAAGGTACATTGCACTTGTTAAGAAATACAGGCAACTGATTACTGCAATCAATAAAGAAGGTTTAACAATTAATGTAAATAATTCATCGCAACATTACATAAAAACTCATCCGAGTATGTCTGATGTTATTAAGATAAATAAAGAACTGTTAATGTTGGAAGATGCAATTTTCAAACGCTCAAAAGTTAAAAAAGAATCTAGTAACGACAAACCTAAAACGTTATCTTTGAGGGATAGAGTTGCTAGTAGTAAATAAGTACATTATTGATTATATCAATCAATACAAGCAAGGGAAGATACTTTTTAATGAGGAGCGTAAACAACTTGTAGACTATTTGGAAGACTTTATTTTTCCAAGAAATGATTTATATTTTAATGATGAACAAATTGAAAATCTTATTAATTTTGCTAAAGAATTTTACTTTGAATTAGATGATTTTCAGAAATTCTTAAGTGCTTTCTTATTTCTTTATTATAAAGAAGATAACGATATTTTTTATGACCAATTTTTTATTATGGGTGGTCGTGGGGTAGGTAAAAATGGACTTGTATCTGTTTGGTCTCATTATTTCTTAAGTGATTATAACCCAGTTGATGAATATGATATTTCTATTGTAGCTAATACTGAAAAACAAGCTAAAACATCATTTATGGAGATATATAACTGTATAGAACGTAATAATTTAGATGACTATTTCAGAAGAAACTTAAAAGAAATTACAGGAAAAGCGACCAATAGTAAGTTGCAATATCATACTTCAGCACCTAGTAGCAAAGATGGTTTAAAAGACGGTATGGTTATTTATGATGAAATTCATAGAATGGAAAGTTATGACATTATTAATGTTTTTGGTTCAGGATTAGGTAAGAAAGACAATCCACGAGAAATTTTTATTGGTTCAAACGGACATGTTCGTGGTGGTGTGATTGATGACATGTTAGATAGAGCAAATAAGATTTTAAAAGGCGAAGTGTTAGACGATCATATGTTTTGTTTCTTATGTAAGATAGATGATGTTAAAGAAGCAGACGATCCTTATTCATGGGAAAAAGCTAATCCTCAATTTTCTAAACCGATGACACCATACGCTAAAAATTTATATAAGCGTGTAATTAAAGAACATCAAAAGCTAGACAATAATCTAAAATACCGTGCTGAATTCATGGCCAAAAGAATGAATTTACCTGAAACAGACTTAACTGAATCAGTAGCAACTGCAGAAGAAGTATATAAAACAAATAAAGAAATTCCTGACCTCCTACATAAAACATGTGTAGGAGGTTTAGATTTCGGTTCTGTTCGTGACTTTACTGCTGTTGGTTTACTTTTTCGGGAGGGCGATGATTACTATTGGAAAACACATTCGTTTGCTAGAAAAGATTATTTAGAAAAAGCAAAGTTAAAACCCCCAATTCACGAGTGGGCAGATAAAGGGCTATTAACAATTGTTGATGAACCTACTATTGACCCAAGACATGTAGTGAACTGGTTTGTCGAGATGAGAGAAATATACAACATTGAAATTATAGTTGCTGATATGTACAAGTTAGACATTATTAGACCACTATTAGAAGCAGAAGGTTTTAATGTACATTCAATCAGAAAACCTTCAGCAATTCATGGATTACTAGCACCACGAGTTGAATCGCTATTCGCTAATAATAATTTGTATTGGGGTAAAAATCCTTTAATGAATTGGTACACGTTTAATGTTTATAAAAATGTAACGAAAGACGGTAATGTTCAATATCTAAAAAAAGATGAACATAGACGTAAAACAGACGGTTTTCAAGCTATGATACATGCTTTGTATAAAGCTTCTGAAGTATTAACAGATGATGTTGATTTCTTTTTAGACGAACTTCATTTTTAGAAAGGAGGTAATACAATGGGATTGTTATATGACTTATTTAAATCAAATCGTAAAACTGCTGAAGAATTAGGTTTTTCAATTGCGTCTGTCAGTAATAAAGCACATATGAAAAGGTTAGCCATTAATAGTTGTATAGAGCTTATATCAAAGACAATTAGTCAAGTCGAATTCAAAGTTAAGGATAAGAATAAATACACTAAAAACTCAATGTATTACAAATTGAATGTAAAACCTAACGTGAATGAATCGGCCACTCAATTTTGGCAAAAGGCAGTCTATAAACTTATATATGATAACGAATTACTTATTATTCAAAATGACACTGAAGATTTGCTAATAGCTGATGATTTTAATGTGAATGAGTATGCTCATGTTTCAAATATTTATGAGCATGTGAGAATTGGTAACTTTGAATATGCAAGAACATTTAAATCTGATGAAGTCATTTATATTAAATATAATAATGAAAATGCAGAAATGATTTTAAATGATTTATACGGTGATTATGGAGATTTGTTTGCTCGACTGGTAGAGTTTCAAATGCGTAAATCTCAAGTACGTTCAATAGTAAAAATTGATAGTAAGTGGGCTAGTGATAAAAAGAAAATGGAAAAGGTAAATAAATTTATTGAAAGTATTTATGACAACTTTAAAAATAAGTCTTTTGCGATTGTACCTGAACAAGAAGGTTTACAATACAAAGAACAAACTTTATCACAAGCTGCGAATAGTGTTGATGATGTAGAAAAAGTAGGTAAACAATTCCTTAATCATTGTGCTACTAAATTTGGTATTCCTATTCAGTTACTTACGGGAGATATTGCTGAAGTAGAACAAAATACAAAGCGATTTATTAGAATGACAATTAAGCCATTATTAAATCTCATAGTAACTGAACTAAATGCAAAATTGTTTGATAAAGAAGAGTATTTAAATGATTCAAAAATTATAGCTAATACTTTACCTATTACCTTTGATAATATATTTGAAATTGCTAACCAAATAGACAAGCTTATTGCTAGTGGTGTATTTGTTGGAAATGAAATTAGAAGAGAATTAGGTTTTGAAGAAAGTAAAGATCCATTAATGAATGAACATTTAGTTACTAAAAACTATCAAACTTTAAAACAGTTGAAAGAGGGTGTTAACTAATGAAGCTAAACAAAATTGAACATACTTTCTCAAGTATGAAGTCAGAAACATCAGATGAACATGTATTGGTTATTTCTGGAGCAATTGGTGAAGGTGGCTATTTTTACGAAGGTACGAGTGCAACTGACGTGAGAAAAGCGTTAGAAAACGTTAAAGCTAAGACGATAAGAATTAAATTAAACTCACCAGGTGGAAATGCATTCGATGGTTTAGAAATTTATAACTATCTAAAAGATTTAGACGCACATGTAATTGTCGAAGTAACTGCATTAGCTGCAAGTGCAGCATCTATTATTGCAATGGGTGCTGATGAAGTTATCATGAGAACGGGCTCTACAATGATGATTCATAACGCTTCAACTATAACATATGGTAATAAAGACGAAATGTTAAAAGTGCATGAGTATTTATCTAAGATTGATACTTCTATCATTGATGTATACAAAGAAAAAACCGGTTTGAGTACTGATGAAATTAAGGAGATGTTGAACAATGAAACATGGTTTACTGCATCTGAAGCGGTTGAAAAAGGTTTTGCAGACTCTTATGAAACGCAAACCAAAGAAGAAAAAGAAATTACAAGTTATTTAAATAGCAATTATTCTATTTCTCAAAAGATAGATGCTGAAAATGAGATTAAAGAAATAAAAACTCAAATTTCAGAATTACAAAATCAAAGTGATAAAAATCAAGAAGTGAAAGACAAATCAGTTAATGATAATCGTCTTAAATCACTTCTTTTTTAATACTAAAATATTGGAGGTTTTAATATGACAATTAAGTTTAATAAATCGGAAAAATTTGTAAATGCAAAAAAAGCATTTGTAGCATCATTAACGAATAGTGAATTAAGTGAGGAAAAGAGAGAGGAAATTGTTTCAGACTATGTACAAGCATTATCTGATGATGTAGTAACTACAATTCAAAACGATGTTAATACTCAAATTGCAGACAATGCTGTTCTCGTATCACGTGGACAGTCAACATTAACATCTGAAGAAGTGCGTTATTTTAACCAAGTAGCACAAGACGGATTGTTTAAAGAAGAAAAAGTATTACCAGTGACGTTTATCGATAAAGTATTTGAAAACTTAGTTAAAGAACACCCGTTATTAAATGCTATTGGTGTAACAAATATGGGAGCAGTAACTGAAATTATTACTGTTGATCCAAGTGGTGCTGCAGTATGGGGTGATTTATTTGGAGATATTAAAGGACAAGTCAATGCTGCATTTAGTAAAAAACGTTTTGACATTCTTAAATTAACTGCATTTGGTGCTATTCCAAAAGATATGCTTGATTTAGGACCAAAGTATATTGCGGACTACATGGAAAAATTATTAGGTGAAGTTATGGCTACAGGTTTAGAAACAGGCTTCTTAAATGGTGGAGGGTCTACACAACATCAACCAATCGGATTAACAAAAGATGTAGCTGAAAATGGTGGAGTATCAGACAAAACTTCATCTGGAACATTAACTTTTGAACCTGGTGCAACAGTAGTCAATGAAATTAAAGAAGTTAAAAAAGCATTATCTAAAAATGCTAAAGGTGTATCTCGCAAAGTAGATGGAAAAGTTACGCTTGTGCTTAATCCATCAGATGTAGCTTCAGTAAGTGCGACATCAACAGTATTAACTGCGAATGGAACGTATGTGACAGTAATTCCTGGAAACATTGAAATTGTTGAATCGGAAGTAATGACAGAAGGTAAGGCGTTATTCTTTGTAAAAGGTCAATATGTTGCTGGAGCAGGAGGCAAAGCAAGTTTACAAGCTTATGATGAGGCGTTAGCAATGGAAGATGCACGTTTATATATCATTAAGCAATATGCGAATGGTTTACCATTAGACAACAAAGCAGCGTTAGTTTATGACTTAAACATTGCAACTCCAAAAACAACTGGTAGAAAAAACACATCATCATAAAAAATTAAGGTAGGTGATTTCACGTAATGTATATTCCAATTGATGTTTTAGAAAAATTAAAAAGTCGTTTGCATATTGTCAATTCTGAAAGTGATAGAAATTTAGAAGAAATGATTGAAGCATCTATTGTTAAATTACAAAATACATGTGGTGACTTTAATATTCAAGAAAATGCACAAGCTAGAGAATTAGTGTTTGAGCGTGTACGTTATGCATATAATGACGTATTAGAACATTTTGAAACGAATTTCTCACGTGAAATCACAGACTTGCAGATGCAATTGTTTTTTGAAAGAAGTGAACAAGATGAAAAAAATGAATCAAACGTACAATGACGGAATATTAGAGTTTAGAGAAAAAAGAGTAAAGTATGATAAATATCATACAGTCATTGGTACCTTTTCATACATGGTTTTTAAGTCATGGTATAGAAAGTTAGGTATTACTTCTGAAGAACAATATAGATCAATGCAAGTCGATACTATGGTAGTGATGAGAGTTGCGATACCTAGAATGAAATATTTAGAGCCTAGTATGAAAGTTGAAATTGATGGTAGGGAATATGGTATTTCACGTATTTATGAAAATTACAGTAAAAATGAAATTGAATTAAGTTTATATGAGGTGCATATATAATGAGCGTTAAAAGTAAAATTTTTGAAGCATTGCAACCTTTAAATATAGATATGGCGCACGGTTTTACTTATCAAATGGAATTACCAAAAATCATTACAAATGTAGTTAGTCATAGAGCGAAACGTTTATCTGATAAAAAGCATCTAAAACACGTTCGGTATCAAATAAGTTATTTTGACAAGATACCTAGAGACGTTGAAGATGACTTAATACTTAATTCAATTTCAGAAGCATTAGAAAAAGCCAATTTAAATACAACTGAATGGATAGAAATCATTGAAACCGACGATGAAGTAGATGATACAATTTTTCATTACATCATTGAGGTATCTATTTGATGAGTGACGTATTTGGTTTTGATGAAGCTATACAAGATTTAGAACGATATTCATCACGAGCTAATAATATAAATGAAAAGGTGTATCAAGAAGGCATCAAAATGCGTGACGATGCACGTAATATCGCACGTGGATTAGGCTTATATAAAACTGGTAAAGGTGTCAGTGGTATTGATATTGAAAGAGTTTCTAATGGTGTTGAGATTGGTTGGTCAAATCGACCTAATTTCCATTTATTTTTTCATGAGTTCGGCTTTCATGCTACCGGACGAAAAAAAGGTAAAAGACATACATCACGATCAAGTAAAGGTAAACGAAAGCGTAGATATAAGACAGGTACAGTATACGTACCACCAAAACCACATTTAAGACCTGCTTTTGATAGAGGTAAAGACAAATTTCAAAATAATATTAAAAAGTATATAGAAGGAGATTGATAATTATGGCAACAACTTTTGAAAAGAAAGCATTGTTAACAGGTATTGGTAATGGATTTTTCCAAGTAATGAAAACGGAAGAGACACCAACAACTGCACCTGTTTATGATGAGAAAGTATTTGAAGTACCGTCATTGGATAAATTAAAAACGAAACTTGAGTATAAATCAAAAGACATATACTTATCTAGTACTTTACATAGTGTGTTAGGTAAGGCATCAAAGGCAACAATTACATTAGACGCTGGTTATCTTCCAGATGGTTTTGAGGAAGAAGTTTCGGGTGCTACGAAATTAGCTGATGGCGTATATGGTATGGGTGGAAAAGGAACTAAAAAATATTTTAGATTTGCATTCCCTATCATTGATGAAAATGGTGAAAAGATTATTATTAACTTCCCTAAATGTCAAATACAACCAACAGACTTAAACGTTGAATCACAGGGCGAAGATAAAAAAGAACAAATGCAACAATTCGATATTATCGCTATGCCTTTAGCAACTGGTAAAGAAGAAGAATCAAACATTTATTACAAAGCAGACTTACGCAAAAATAAAACATTAGATGAGCGTAAACTGTTAGAAACAGGTTTCTACAATAAAACTGTTTTGACTACATTAAATAAATCAGGTCAAACAGTGGAAACTGTAACAAGTGAATCGAATTCAGAAACATCAAGAACAACCGATAATTCTCGTTTATCTAGCTAATAAATTAAAGGAGTGAATATACTATGAGTATTTTCAAAACTAAATTAAAATCTTTCGTTTCAGACATCACGGGTGAAACTCGTACTTATAAAGTAAACACTGCGCTATGGTTACATTTAGAAGAAGATTACGGGATTAAACAGGGTAATCTAACTGATTTATATCAAAGTGAAAATGCATTAACAAATGCAAAAATAGCTACAAGTATTTTGAAAGCAAACGGATTAGAAGTTACTTTACAAGAACTTACAGAACATGTTGATGAAGTGAGCATTGATAAATTTGTTGCTAAATTTACAGAAACACTATTAGAAGATGTAAGCGATAGTGAGAGTAATAAAAGCGAAAAGGACAAAGAGGGAAAGTAGAAATAAAGCATAATTGGGACTTTCTTTTTTATTGTGCAATAACACACTTTAATATGACTAGAGAAATGTTTTTATATGATTATGACTTATCTACAATTTATATGTTGATTGACCAATACAACGAACAATCTTTTAAAAATAAATTGTTGGGTAGAGAATTCTTATCTGATAAATCTATTGAAGAATTTGCACAAGATATTTATAAAATTAAAGACAATCGAACTGAATCAGATTATCAAGAAGTGAGGGCTGTAGAATTTTTATAGTGAAGAGCTATAGATTTTTTATAGCCCTTTTTATTTATACATATTTAGAAAGGAGGCAATAAGTTGGCAGAATTAAAAAGAGCAGGTATAAAACTTACTGCAGAGGGTTCAGCACAATATAAAGCCGATTTGAAAAGTGCAACTGCAGCACTTCAACAAATGGTTGCAGAATCTAAACGTAATATTGCAGCACTAGGTCAAAATGCAAGTGCTTCAAAAAGATATGGTTTAGCTATTAAAGATTTAGGTAATACTGCTAAGCTTGCACAAGCGAAGTTAGATGTTTTAAATACTAAGCAAAAACAATTGGCAAATTCATCAAGAGTTTATGCTAGTGAAATTAATAAGTTAGAAAATCAATTAAAAGGTGCGAAAGGTAATACTTCTCAATTATCAAGTGCTTTAGCAGAGTTACGTTCAAAAGAATCGCTTAATAATGCAGAATTATCACGACTTAATGCAACTATAGCGAAAACTGAAACACAGATGTTAAAAGCTAAAAGTGCAGCGAATCAGATGGCGAATGAGTATCGTAATGCAGGTGGACGTTTTGCAGATGTTTCAGAAAAGATGAAATCAATAGGTAATAACATTGATAATACTGGCACCAAAGCAGTAAATTTTGGTAGAACAATGACAACTAGAGTTACTACACCAATTGTTGCAGGTTTAGGATATGCTGCTAGAGCCTATGTAAAATTTGACGATCAGATGAATCAAATGAAAGTACAACTTGATGACGGTAGTGTATCAGCAGGAAAATTAAAAGAACAAGTGAGCGAATTAGGTAAAACGTCTCAAGATATGGCTAAACAGTATGGTGTGGCTGGCGAATCTATTAGAAATGGTATGAATGAGTTAATCAAAAAAGGTTTTACTTTTAATCAAGTTACTGGAGCAATGCCTAGCATATTAAAAGCTACTGTTGCATCAGGAGATGACTTTAATTCAGTTATGAGTGTTTCATCTAGTGTACTTGAACAGTTTGGTTTAAAAGTTGATGATACTAATCAAATGATAAAAAATACAGACCGAGTGACATCTGTATTAACTTATACTGCTAATAAAACATCGGCAGGCTTTGCAGATTTAGGAGAAGCTATGCAAAATGTTGGACCGATGGCAGCAAATAACAACCAATCATTAGAGGATATGGCTTCAACATTAGGTATCTTATCAAATAGAGGTATTGAAGGTGGAGAAGCAGGTACGTATTTAATGAACGCTTTACAGAACCTAGCTACACCAACAAAAGAACAAGCTAGAGGACTGCGAGATTTAGGTGTTGCAGCATTTGATGCAAACGGTAAGATGCGTTCATTCCCAGACATTTTAGAAGATATAGAAAAAGCTACTAGTGGAATGAGTGACGAACAGAAAAACGCTGCATTAAATACGATATTTAATACTCAAGCTATGAAAGGTATCAACCCACTTATTCAAGCAGGTTCAAAGTCAATTAAAGACTTATCTAAAAGTACAAAAGACGCTTCTAAATACCAAGATGATTTATCTAAAAAAATGAGTGAATCAGCATCTAGAAATGTAGCTAAAATGAAAGAATCATTTAAAGTTTTAGCGGAAACATTAGGACAACAAGTCGTGCCTGCTATTATTCCTTTAATTGATAAGGCTACAGATTTAGCAAATAAGTTTGGTCAATTAGATAAAGACACACAAGGGGCTATAATAAAAATTGCAGCATTTACAGGAGCGATAGGTCCACTGTCTCTAGGATTAGGAAGTATTGTTAGAAGTATAGGTGGAACTGTTAAAGGTATAGGAACACTCGCACGGGGTTTTGGAAAAATTACAAGTGGAGCAGGTAAAGTTGTAGGTGTTGCTGAAAAAGCAGCAGGTGGAGTAAGTAAATTCGGTTCTATGGCTCAAAAAGTTGGAGGTTTCGCACCGTTATTAAGTAATCCTTATGTATTAGGTTTTGGTGCTATAGTTGCAGCTTCAGCAGGCGTGGGATATTTGGTCTACCAAAATATGCATGAAGATGACAACAATCATAAAGCTGCCGTAGACCAAACTAAAGGAAAATATCAAGAATGGTTTGACACTGTTACTCAAGGAGCATCAGACGCTGCAGGTTCGCAGAAAAAGATACAGGACGCTACTAAGAAAACTGGAGAAACATATAAACAGATGACTGAACGTCTAAAAAAACAAAATACAGATGTCCAAGAAACGTTGAAAACTGGTTGGGAAGGTTATGAAAAAGAAGCAGCAGCTACTACCTTAGGAGTTTTTGGATTAACGAAACAAGTTAGCGCACATATTAAAGGGCTTAAGGAAAAATTACAAGATTTAGGATTGAGTAAAAAACAAATTGCTGAAGCAGAAAATAGATATAAAAATTACGGTACAATCATAGGTTCGACTTTTAAAAATATTGGCGATGTGATTGGCAAACATAAGAAAATTAATAGTGATATGGCATTAGCTACAATTAAAGCAGTACAATCAGTTACTGAACAAGTAGTTGAAAGTATCAACAAAGAAAAAGAAGCACAATTAAATGAACTTAAAGAGAAACAAGAATTAGGAGTTATTACTAAAGAACAGTACCAAAAAGAAACACAATCCATAACTGAAGAATATGATAAACGTGTGAATTCGATTAAGAGTAATCAAAATAAAATTAAAGATATTCTTTCAACTGCCGCAAGAGAAAACAGAGAATTAAATACTAAAGAAATTGCTGACATTACACAGGCATATATGGAATTATCTGAAAAAACTGGGCAATCTATAAGTAAGAATACCGAAGCACAAAAATTTTTCAGTCAAAACTTAAGAGAAATGGTGACTGAAAGTGGTTTAGCTGCTTTAAAACAATCAGGAATTATAGACGATTCTACTGCAAAAGATATTGCAAAAGCTAAGACAACTGAAGATGCTATTAAGAAATTAAAAAAAGCATTGGAAGATTATGACAATAAAAAGCTAAAAGAGAAAGACATAAAAGCTAAAGACAAAACTACTAAAGAAGTGAAAAAGGCTGATAAGGCAATTGATGATCATAATGCTAAAAAACCAAAAGAGAAAGAGATAAAAGCTAAAGATAAAACTACAAAGGAAGTAAAGAAAGCCGATAAATCATTAGACGATCACAATAAAAAGAAAGCTGATGAAAAAGAATTAAAAGCAAAAGATGAGATATCTGATTTAACTAAAAAAGTAAAATCATCATTAAAGGAAATTGATGATTTAAAAGTTGAAATTAAAAAGTTAAAAGCAAAAGATGAAGTTTCTAAAGCTACTAAAAAAGCCGAAAATGCTATGAAGAAATACAAAGAAGTTAAAGCAGATATAAAAAAATTAAAAGCGAAAGATGAAGCTTCTGAAAAGGCGTTTAAGGCCAAAATTAAAGTTTTGGAATATAACAATGCTAAAGCTGAAAAGAAAATTTTAAAAGGAAAAGATGAAATTACTGCTTTAACTAAAAAAGTAAAATCAGCGCTTAATCAAATAAATGATTTAAAAATGGAAGTTAAAGAATTAAAAGCACGTGGAAATGCATCGACTAAGGCTGATGAAGCAAAAGGAAAGTTAGACAACTTTAACAATACGAAAACACCAACTAAAAACCTTTTAGCAACAGGAAATGCAAGTCCGTTCACTGATACTGCTCAGGGTAAATTAAACTTATTCAATAGTACAGGTATTCCAACTAAAAACTTATCGGCAAATGGTAATGCAAGTTCATTTACAGATAGTGCAAGAAACGCTGTTCAAAGATATAACTATACAGGTATACCAACAAAACGAATTAATGTAAGTTCAAACGCAGAAAGACAAGCCTATAGTGCAATTGACGCTTTAAATTCAATTCCTCGATTTGTACAGTCTACAATTAATGTTGTACGTAATTTCTTTAGTAATGAGCATGCTGAAGGTGGACACATTGACGCTTACGCAGAAGGTGGAAACATTCAATCTCATTCAGTGCCTGGTACTTATACTGGTATTGTAGGGGAAGCAGGACCAGAGATTTTTAGTGTAAATAGAGGTAATGTTACTATCACACCTTTAAATAGTAGAGAGAAAATGAGAGGAATAGAAGGTGTGTTACAAGATTATACAAATGGAAACAATGCAGGTAATGGTGTAGTAGTTAACATTAATCTTAATGATACTGTGATTAAGGAAGAAGCAGACGAAGATAGATTAATTAGAAAAATGGATCAACACTTAAGACGTTCGCTTTCCGAACAACAGATGATTGGAGGTGCATAATTTTGATACAATTTAATGCATTAGAATATAACGGTGTAAAAACAAGTGATTTTTCATTTAAAGTATATGTAGAAGTGAATGACGGGATTAATATCCCACAACGTAAAACTAAAATCATAACAACTGACCAAATGCACGGAGCTTTAATTAAATCTAGTGACAATTATTCAACGATTGAAAAGAAATATAAATTTTATGTACAGGGAGCTACTTTACAAGAGATGGCACCTTTATTCAAATGGTTAAATAGTAGTTTTAACGATAATGGTTTCTCACTATCAAATCATCATACGAATTATTTAAAACCGTATGACAATCCAGGTCGATATTACAACGTTTTAAAAGTAATTGTTGGAAATGCATATGTTGATGAATTTGACGGTTATGAATTTGATGTTACATTTACGTGCCAACCATTTAGCTATTCAGACGGTAGTTTAGACAATAAACAATTAACGGTTGTATTTCCTGAAGTGAGAACAATTACAAATACAAGTGGCATACACATGTACCCTCAATTAGAAATTGAAACACTCAATCACAATGACAGTTTAGTTACTATAGGTGAACAAACAATTCATATTGTAGCACCAGATAACTATTTAGCTATAGAATGCTTTCCAGGTCAACAAAATGTCAGTGATAAAAATGGATTAAGAAATGAGTGTATGATTGGTGAGTTTTTCAAAATTCCACCAGGTGAACACGGTATTAGTGCAACTGATAATATAAGCAAAATAACAATTAATTGTAGGTGGGGTGACTTAACTTGATTTATTTACAAGAAACAAATTTTTATTATAATGGTTTACCTTTATCACAAGCCTATGATGATGTTATCGAACGCGATTTAAACGGTATTTATAAATTAATATTTAAATTACCAGTAAATAAAAGTGACCAACACAAGTTAGTAGAAAAAGATAGCATGTTAAAAGCGACTGAACATTTTAGAGAGATTGGTTATAACATATTTAGAGTTAGATATATAGATAAAGAAGAGGATTATGTACAATTTACGGCGTATCAAATAATTTTTGATTTAGCTAAGAAGTACGTTAATCCTTTTTTTGTTAATGATTTATTACCAGTAGACGCTTTAAAGATGTGGTCACAAAAATTCAATGAACCACCTAATTTATCTATTGAGTATTGGAGTGATACAACTGACAAACGTGTGACTTACTACTCTAACAAACAAGATGACTTAAAACCTAGATATGCATTAAATGTGTTAGTTGAAATGGCCAATCAATCTGATTTAGATTTAGACTTTTACTTGAATGGTATTTCATTAGGGCGTATAGGTAGAGATACACAGTTTCTGTATACGACTAATAAAAACATAACCTCATTTGGTCAAGAAGATAATTACGATGAAGTTATTACACGTATTATAGCAACCTCAAAATTCAAACCTGAATATGATAAAGAGAAATTAAAGAAAAAACAAAAAGAAGAAGTTGAAGCTTTAAAAACAAAACAAGCTGAATTTAATAAACGATTAGCAGATGAAAAGCGTCAAAACCGAATTGAGAAAGAAATTAAAGAAGCAATAAGACGTGAAGAATTAAAAAAGATACGTTATAAAGAACAGAAAAAAAGAAGTCATAAAACAATGCAAGTTACAGTATTTAAGTCATCTGAAGAAATAGAAAATGAAATTAGAGAAAAGTATAAAGCACAACAACAAAAAACAGATATACAAAGACAACTAGCAAAAGAACATGCTGAAAAACAAAAAGCAGAAATTGCTAAATTGAAAGCGAAACATAAAGAAGAAACAGAATTACTAAATGAAGAAATAACCTTATCTGTAACTGTAGATAGTCCATTAATTAATGAATATCCCGAAGTATATGAAATGTCTATTGAGAATAACGATATTAAAACAGTTGAAGAATTAACAACATTTGCAGAAAACTATTTTAGTGTACAAAACATAGATAAACCTAATGTGTCTACAAAGATTGGTTTAGAGGTTTTGCAGAATGAGGAAGTGCATTTAGGAGATACGGTAATCGTTAGACATATTGAACAAGATATAGACGTGCGTAATCGAGTCATAGCGACGAAGTATAGTCCAATGGATAAAAAGTATCTAGAAGTTACTTTCGGTTCTAAAACAAGCAATTATGCAACGCAAAATAGTAATTTATCAAATTCTAACACCGAAATGGTTATTAGGGATTATCAAAGCCAACTAGAACAGTATCTTGATTTTAGATTAAATACTGAAAGAGAAAACTTTAACAATCATTTTGAACAAGAAACTGGATTAATTAGAGATAAGATAAATGAAACTAATCAGACATCACAATCAAGTATTAATGTACTTGATAATAAATTCACTGAAGAATTTAATAACGTTCAAAATGAATTTAGAACATCACTTCAAAATGCTCAAAATCAAATTAATATAAATCAAGCATCATATACTAGTGATAAAGAAGTTGTTCAATCAAAGCTAACTGAATTATATAGTAAGCAAAATGAATCAAAGTTATATATAGATACAAAGGCTAATGATGTTACGAATGAATTTAATCAGAGTATAGAAAGGGCTAAAAGTGAAGTTCTACAAGCAACTAACTTTAGTAATAGTGCTACACTTGAACAAATCAATCAGATTAATAGGAAAGTAGATAATATGAAGATTGGTGCAGTAAATTTATTAAAAGGTACTTCAAACTACACTACACCATTTAATCATAATAAGATAGTGGAATTTGGAAAAGTTATTAATGATCAGTTATATGCATTAGAACATGAAGATAGTAAAGGTTATTTCTTTTGGGAAACAAACCAATTCGTGAAATTAGAGCCTAATACCGACTATGTATTGAGTTATGACGTTATCCCTAAATTTGAAGTAGGTGGAGCTTATACTCCAATTGAAATCGTAAATGAAAATGGTTATTCATTAAAACCTAGACAATTTCTTTTTAAAAATGAAACGATAAAAGAAGTTAAAGATAATCAAAGATTAACATTTAAATTCAATACTGGAAATCAGACTAATTTACGTATTTATTTTACATCTACATGGCCTAGTAAATTAGTTTATATTGCTAAACCACAACTGGAAAAAGGTACTGTAGCAAGTGATTGGTCACCAAATGTAGATGATTTAGAAAAACAAATTAATGTTGTCGCAGACAGTATTTCATCAAAAGCAATTGAGGCAGTTAGAGGGGATATTAACTATTTAAAAAGTAACATTTTAACTGTTGATAGTGTTAATGCCAATATGGTTAGTGTTGATCGTGCATTAATCGATAAATTAATGACGAATAATTTACTGGTTAATAACTTAACATCAAACTATACATTAACTGAAAAAATGAAATCTAAAGCCTTAGAATCAGTTTATGGTAATATTTCCAATTTACGTACTAGATTAATAACTGCTAATAGTATTACTTCAAACGCTATTAATGTTGATTATGGTTTAGTGAATAAGTTAATCAGTAATGAAACTTTTGTTAATACACTCACTGCTAAAAGTGCATTCATTAATGCAATTAAAGCAATTGATATTGATGCTTCAAGAATTACTAGTGGTGTATTACGTTCAACAAGTGGTAGTATGCGTTGGAATTTAAACGCTAATAGTTTAGATTATTTTGACGGTGCAGAAACAAATTATTATGGACATTCAAGAATCGTTTTCCATACGACTAATAATTCTATTTATCAAAGTAATAATGGGACATGTGCTTTTTTAAACTTTTCTAGAACATATGGAACACAATATCCATCTATCGCAATGGGTACAAGTGGAGATTTAGATGATGATTCCAATACAGGTAGTTTCTCAGGCATTAAGTGTCATACTGCTAAAGCAACATATGATGGACTTTCACAAGTAGGCGTTATTACTGATAAAGTATATTTCAATAGTCACGGTGGAGATGTAAACACAGGTGGTTGGACAATAGAAAATTATCGTAAAGGTGGAAGTAGAGTAAGAGCATTTTATGGTAATAATACAAGAGAATACAAATATGAATTAGGTCAAGATGGTTATAGATTTAATACTGTATGGACGAGTGGATTAAACGATACTTTAGAAATTGTAAACTACTCAGATGGTGTTACTGGAATAATGAGCAGAAATAATAAGTATGGTATTCAAATAGGAGAGTATGATGTAAGAGTTAGGTATGGTAAATATTGGTACTCTTTTGGTGATATATTACGTGGTGATTCATGGAGAGTTTAAAAATAGGAGGACAATTAAATATGTTAGAAATTAAGAATTCAGACTTAGTACAAGCTAAGTCTTTTTTATATGAGTTAAAACTTAAACCAAAATTATCAAGACATCGTACTAAATTAGTTAAATTAATTGATAAAAAAATTAAAGACTTATCCGATGCATCTAATGAAATTATTCAACAATATGCAAAAAAAGATGAAAACGGTAATCCGATTATTAATGATAATATGGTTGAATTTGACAGTGTAGAAAATCGTATAGAGTTTGAAAGGGAAGATACCATTTTAATTAATGAACTTTCTAAAATTAATTTAGATGAATATCCCAATATTTATAATTCTATTCAACTAGCGTTATCAGAATTAGATGTTGAATTAGATAAAGAAAAAGCAGAAACATACGAATTATTATGTGAGTTATTCAAAGTAGAGTAACTCACATTTTTAAATCTAATTTAGGAGTGATTTTATATGTCAAACAAAACAAGATTTTACTTAGTTAGAATGTCAAAAGGTACAAGTGAATATAGTGGAGAACAAAAATTAAAGTATAATCCTTATAACTACGGTTATGCAGTGGCTTTAGAAGATGAACAACCAACATTTTATGATACTGAAGAAAGTGCAACTTCAATTGCAACTACATTGAATTCACTATATAAATTAACTGGAGTCCAAGCATATGTTGATGTTTATAAAGAAGAAGTGAAAGTGATTAAAGTAACAAATAATAGTCCTTCGGAGGTATCATAAATTGGAACAAGTAAATAACATTCAAATTGATAATTTCTCAAGTTTCTTTTTTACAGGCTCATGGACAATTATAGATATACTTATCATTTTAATTGGATTAGATGTAATTAGTGGTGTTATTAAAGCAACTCGTGAACATACAATTAAAAGTTCTGTAGCTAACATAGGACTTGCTAAAAAAGTAGGTATCTTAATGGTAGTTATTGTCGCAAATCTTGCAGATATTGTATTTAAAGCTGATGGAATGGTGGTTAATGGTACAGTTGCTTTCTATATCATCGGTGAAGCAGTGAGTATTTTAGAAAATTGTTCAGTAATTGGTGTACCACTACCCGAATTACTTACAAAACGTTTAGGTATTACAGACGATAAAAATATTAAAAACTAAAATTTACAAAGCCCTTAGTGATAGGGCTTTTTATTATTGGAGTTGATTAATTATGGCAAAAGAATATTTAGGAGAATGGAACGGTGTACCCGTATATACAGATTTTTTACCTTATGGAACAAGACGTACAGGGCAACCATTAGACACGGGTAGTCCTATTTTTGCAGTGTATCATGATACAGGTAATCCAGATAGTACAGCTCAACAAAATGTAAATTATTATAAAAACACATACTTACAAGATTGGGCTTCTACGGCTTCAGCACATTTCTTTGTTGATGATGAGGAATGTATTATTTGTATTCCTTTAGATGAGAAAGCGTGGCATGTAATCTATGATACACCAACAGACAATTACTATTTTGGTGATGATGCGAATGATGCAGCATTCGGTGGCGAGTTGTGTTATTTCCCTGATGATAGAGAACGTTCATTAAAAGCACTTGATAATTTTGCTAGGGTATATGCAGTACTGTGTACTTCATGGAATATCGATCACTATAATAAAGCACCAGGTCATCAAGATATTCAAGATGATAAATGTGATCCAGGTAACGCACTTGAAGCGTGTGGTTATGGTCGTAATGAAATTGATATTATTGATAATTTAGTACAAAGATATATTGACGGTGAAGATGTTGATACAGATACAGTTGTGAAACAACCAATTGAAAACGATGAAGTTATTGAGAAAAAACCAGTCGGATGTACTCGTGTAAGTGTTTGGTCGGAAGAACCTTATTACAGAGGTACAATTAAATATGATGCGTCATTACGTGAACGTGCAGGTAATAGTTTTGAAAACTATAGTTTTGCGAGAGAAAAAGATGTACTTGAAGCGGGTTCAACAGTATACATTTATGAAGAAATTCAAGATCCACAAGGTAACATTTGGTGTAGAACATATTCGCCTAGCAATAACGGTTGGGTGCATAAGCATACTATTGAAGTAGAAGAAAAATATAAATAATTAAAAGGGTAGCCATTTTTTGGTTACCCTTTTTTTAAAATTGATTACAAGACACTATAGTAAAATTTATAACTTAGGAAAAACATAGGTTTCATACTTAAAAGTGTTCTTAGAATTATATTTTATTTCGCTATCTATAATTTTTGTAAACACAATTTTTTTTGTGAAATGAACTGGATTTTCAGAATAACTATGAGAATAACTAATATCAAAATTTATACAATAGTTTTTATTTTTTAAATTTTCATGATCATGAGCAATAAAGTCTTGCCATAAATCTATCCATAGGCCATTAGGAAGAGAAATTAACCCCTTTTCATTTTTTTCCAATATAGGAATTTTTGTTTTTTCATTGAACGAGTCTTGACTCTCTAAATTTAAAGATTTTAAATTGTTTAGATTACCATATAATATTTTAACATTGTTAATTTCTTTTTCTAACTTTTGAATTTTTTCATATTTATAATGAGATTCATAATGACATTTTACTGTAATATCGACTATCGGTTCATTTGAAATGTTACGTAGTTCAATGAATTTAAAAGGGTATGTTTCTATTAAGTCGATATCTTCAAATATATTGTCAAAGTAGTATCTAACATTATTATAAATTTTAAATTCTTTACCTTTCAAAAATAAATTTGGCTTCAGATTAATTTCGTCTTTTGTCTTTTGATGATTAAAAGATTTATAACTTATAAATACAGAAATAATCGTAGCAATTGCTGAAAATCCTGCAGCAATGGCTGACCACCCTGAAGCTGGGACTGAAGTTATCCAATTTAACATTTAAACGACTCCTTTTTTATATTTAATATTTACATATTACACTTACTATTTATTATAACGTTAAAATTAAAATAGTGAATGGTTACATTTATTTTAAATCTTAAATTAAAATCTAACTATATAATGGTAGAAACTAGTTTTAAAATTTTGGTCACGATATGGTCACGGAGTTTAAAGAAGTGTTGATACATCAATGTTTATAAAGGGGATTTATCCCGACCACCGGTATAAATTTAAATTTTTTTAGAGTGAAAACATTGTAAGTTTAATGTTTTCACTTTTTTTATTTTTTAAGAGCTAATTGTTATTTATCATTTGATAGTCTCTAAAATTTTATAAATAAGTAAGTTACTAATAATTGTGTCCAAATTCTTATAAAAAATATTTAAATAAATAAGTATAATATTTAATAAAATGCAAACAGATAGGGTTTTTATTTTAACATTTAGGCATTTAATCACATATTTTTTCAGTTTATATATATAATTTAATTATAACAGCTGTTATTAAAAAATAATTTTTATAATTTTTGGAGGTTATCATATGAAAAAGAGATTTTTATCTATATGTACAATGACAATTGCAGCGTTAGCAGCTACTACAATGGTAAATACTTCTTATGCAAAAACCGATACACAAAGCCATAATCATTCCTCACTTGGTACAGAAAACAAAAATGTTTTAGATATTAATAGTTCGAGCCATAATATTAAACCAAGTCAAAATAAAAGTTACCCAAGTGTAATATTGCCTAATAATAATAGACATCAAATTTTTAATACTACACAAGGTCATTATGATGCTGTTAGTTTTATTTATATACCAATAGATGGTGGATATATGAGTGGTTCAGGTGTTGTTGTAGGTGAAAATGAAATATTAACTAATAAACACGTCGTTAATGGAGCTAAGGGTAATCCAAGAAATATTAGTGTCCATCCTTCAGCTAAAAATGAAAATGACTATCCTAATGGCAAATTTGTGGGTCAAGAAATCATACCGTATCCTGGTAATAGTGATTTAGCAATCTTAAGAGTGTCACCGAACGAACATAATCAACATATTGGGCAAGTAGTTAAACCTGCAACTATAAGTAGCAATACAGATACTAGAATTAATGAAAACATCACTGTTACTGGTTACCCTGGTGACAAACCGTTAGCCACAATGTGGGAAAGTGTAGGTAAGGTTGTCTATATTGGTGGCGAGGAATTAAGATATGACCTAAGTACTGTAGGTGGAAACTCTGGATCTCCAGTATTTAATGGTAAAAATCAAGTTATTGGAATACATTATGGTGGCGTAGATAATAAATACAATAGCAGTGTTTATATAAATGATTTCGTTCAGCAATTCCTAAGAAACAATATACCTGATATAAATATTCAATAATTAAATTTAGTTTTTATAATATATATAGTGTATGCATCCATTGGTTAAATGTACAATTTAACCTTGGATGCTTTTTTTATCTAATAAGTAAATGTTAAATATTATCCGTATATAAGTATAATTGCTCACTTTTCTTTAATTATTGACATGAAATTTGATATTAAATGATTGTTTATATTTCGTTTCTATAATACGATTAATTTAATGTTTTAAATGGAGGTTTAACATGAGTCATTCGCAAATCAATGGAAAGCGATTTTTTAACAACATTTTGAATGCAGTAGGTGCAGGTGTAGTTATTGCATTATTACCTAATGCCTTATTAGGTGAATTATTAAAATTCTTTAAAGAAGGTAATCATGTACTAGAAACGATTTTTCAGCTAGTAACAATCATACAATCTTTTATGGCTTTTATTATAGGAGTTCTTGCTGCGCACCAATTTAAATTTAAAGGTACAGGTGCTGCAATAATTGGTATTTCAGCAATGCTAGGTTCTGGAGCAGTACACTATAATGGACAAACAATTGAATTAAAAGGAATTGGAGATATTATAAATGTAATTTTAGTAGTTATATTAGCTTGTTTCATTTATATGTTTTTAGAAGGTAAATTAGGTTCCTTAGAAATGATTATTTTACCCGTTTTAGTTCCTGTAATTAGTGGATTAATAGGGTTATTAACATTACCTTACGTTCAAGTCATTACGCAGTCACTAGGAAAATTAGTAAACAGGTTCACAGAATTAAATCCATTATTAATGTCTATATTAATTTGTGTAACATTTTCTTTATTAATGGTAACTCCAATCTCGTTAGTTGCTATAGCAACAGCAATTAATCTTACTGGTTTAGGAAGTGGTGCTGCAAATATGGGAATAGTTGCAGCTTGTGTAACCTTTTTATTTGGATCTTTAAGAGTTAATTCTCTAGGAGTTAACGTGGTATTACTCATAGGTGCTGCTAAAATGATGATTCCTGTTTACTTAAAGCATTTAATTATAGCTATTCCATTGACAATTAATGGAGTCATATGTGGTATAGTTGCATATATTTTAAAAATTAAAGGGACTGCACTATCTGCTGGTTTTGGTTATACTGGACTGGTTGGTCCCATCAATGCATTAAACCGTATGTCGGGAAATCCATCTATGAATATTATTTTATTAGCTATTGGATATTTCGTTATACCATTTGTATGTGCCTTTATTGTACATAAAATTTGTAAAAAAGTATTAAGTACTTACAGTGATGAGATTTATAAATTTGAAATCTCAAAAGATTAATTTTAATTATTATATTAGGAATTAGTGTATGATATATAACAAACTCTTTGCTTTTTCTTAAGTTATAAGCTGAAATTTGAATAACTTAATGAACATATTTATTAAGTTTAGATAGCATAGAATACCCGAGATACTCAATGTCTCGGGTATTTTTTTATACAATATTTGGAAATCTAATTGCGCACGTATGAGTATTTATGTATAATAATGTATAATTATTAAAAAAGGAGGTTAAAAACAATGAAGTGTTTGTTCAAAATGTTATCAATCATAATATTAATGTTAAGTACTTTCACGTTATTTATCAGTCCGAGTACATATGCAAATGAAGATGAAAATTGGACTAAAATTAAAAATCGAGGAGAACTAAGAGTTGGATTATCAGCTGATTATGCACCTTTAGAATTTGAAAAGACGATACATGGTAAAACTGAATATGCAGGTGTAGATATAGAATTAGCTAAAAAAATTGCGAAAGATAATCATTTAAAGTTAAAAATTGTAAACATGCAATTTGATAGCTTATTAGGTGCACTTAAGACCGGTAAAATCGATATTATCATATCCGGTATGACGACAACTCCCGAACGAAAAAAAGAAGTGGATTTTACAAAACCTTACATGATTACAAACAATGTGATGATGATTAAAAAAGATGAAGCAAAACGTTATCAAAATATCAAAGATTTTGAAGGCAAAAACATAGCTGCACAAAAAGGAACAGATCAAGAAAAAATTGCACAAACTGAGATTGAAGATAGTAAAATTTCTTCGCTCAATAGATTACCTGAGGCTATATTATCTTTAAAAAGTGGAAAAGTAGCGGGTGTAGTTGTTGAAAAACCAGTAGGTGAGGCCTATTTAAAACAAAATTCTGAACTAACATTTTCAAAGACTAAATTTAATGAAGAAAAGAAACAAACATGTATAGCTGTTCCTAAGAACTCTCCTGTACTTTTAGATAAGTTAAATCAAACAATTGATAATGTAAAAGAAAAAAATTTAATTGATCAATACATGACAAAAGCAGCCGAAGATATGCAAGATGATGGAAATTTTATTTCTAAATATGGCAGTTTTTTTATTAAAGGAATTAAAAATACTATTTTGATTTCATTAGTAGGTGTGGTATTGGGGTCTATTTTAGGCTCTTTTATAGCTTTATTAAAATTAAGTAAAATTAGACCATTACAATGGATAGCAGGTATATACATAGAATTTTTAAGAGGTACTCCAATGCTTGTGCAAGTGTTCATTGTATTTTTTGGGACTACTGCAGCTTTGGGGTTAGATATTTCAGCTTTAATTTGTGGTACTATTGCGCTTGTTATAAATTCTTCAGCCTACATTGCTGAGATTTTTAGAGCTGGTATTAATGCTGTAGATAAAGGACAAACTGAAGCTGCTAGAAGTTTAGGAATGAATTATAGACAGACTATGCAATCAGTAGTTATGCCACAGGCAATTAAGAAAATTTTACCTGCTTTAGGTAATGAATTTGTAACCTTGATTAAAGAATCGTCTATAGTTTCCACAATTGGAGTGAGTGAAATCATGTTTAATGCACAAGTTGTACAAGGAATATCTTTTGATCCATTCACACCATTGTTAGTTGCAGCATTACTATATTTCTTACTTACATTTGCACTTACACGTGTTATGAATTTTATTGAAGGGAGAATGAGTGCCAGTGATTAATATTAAAAATTTAAATAAAAAATTTGGAGCAAATGAAGTATTGAGAGATATTAATCTTACTGTTGATAAGGGTGAAGTGGTTGCAATAATTGGACCATCTGGAAGTGGTAAAAGTACTTTACTCCGTTGTATGAATTTGTTAGATGTACCTTCAAAAGGTAAAGTTATATTTGAAGATAATGAATTAACCCAACATAATGTTCAATTAGATAATTTACGACAAAAAATGGGTATGGTATTTCAAAATTTTAATTTATTTCCTCATAAAAAGGTCATTGAAAATGTAATGTTAGCACCACTTTTATTACATAAAGATAGTAAAGATCAATTAAAAGAGAAAGCTTTATATTTACTTGAAAAAGTGGGGCTTAAAGATAAAGCAGATTCATATCCTAATCAACTGTCTGGAGGTCAAAAACAAAGAGTTGCTATTGCAAGAGCTTTGGCAATGGAACCTGATGTTATGTTATTTGATGAACCAACATCTGCACTTGATCCTGAAGTAGTAGGGGATGTTTTAAAAGTAATGAGACAATTAGCGAATGAAGGTATGACAATGGTGATTGTCACGCATGAGATGAACTTTGCTAAAGAAATAAGTGATAAAGTGGTATTTATGGCCGATGGTGTTGTGGTTGAATCTGGTACACCACAAAACATATTTGAAAATCCTCAACACAGTCGAACTCAAAATTTTTTATCACGAGTGTTATAAAATTTATATTTTCTTATGATAAAAGTTAAAGTTTACTATTCTCAGTTAGCGAATTTGTTATAGTGACATCATTTTAAACTTTTAAAAGAGAAATAGTATATCGTAAAAATACTTATAGAAGTTTGGAAACAAATCCTCTTCTTAAGATTGAATTGATAAATAGTGTTAAAGTTATCTAAAACATGCATTTTTAAATCTAAATATCGATAAACTACACAATTTTGAAAGCCTATGATAATGATTTATATCATAGGCTATATTTTTTAATCATTACAATATTATGCCAACTCTGATACATAATCTTATGTTAGAATAGCATATGTAATTTTAAAAAGGTGGCAAAGCTTATGAACAATAAACTAAAAAAAGAAATTATAGACTTTGCTCATTCTATAGGCATTGATAGTATTGGATTTACAACTGCAGATCCTTTTGATGAATTGAAACAAAAATTAGAGGAATATCATGCAAAAGGGTACGCATCGGGTTTTGAGGAATCAAATATATCATTACGTACAGAACCTAAACTAAGTTTACCTAGCGCACGTTCTATCATCGCAATAGCTGTGGGTTATCCTAATAAACTTAAAGGTGCACCAAAAAGTGTTAAAGGTGATCGTCGAGGCATGTTTGCTAGGGCATCATGGGGCCAAGATTATCACAGCATTATGCGTAAGAGACTTGATAAATTAGCTGATTTCATCAAAGAAAAAGTACCTGATGTCGAAATCCAATCTATGGTGGATACTGGTGTATTGTCAGATAGAGCAGTAGCAGAAAGAGCTGGGTTAGGATTCACGGGTAGGAATGGATTTGTGATTTCTCCGGAATTAGGGACTTGGTCTTACCTAGGTGAAATGTTAGTAAGTATACCGTTTGAACCTGATGATCCATTATTAGATAGTTGTGGTGACTGTACAATTTGTGTTGATCGTTGCCCAACAGGTGCACTTGTTGGAAATGGTCAGTTAAATAGTCAAAAATGTATTAGTTTTTTAACTCAAACTAAAGGTTATCTTCAAGATGAATATCGATATAAAATTGGAAATAGATTATATGGGTGTGATACGTGTCAACAAGTTTGTCCTAAAAATCGTGGTATCAATACTCAGCATGATGATATTGTCTTGGAACCGGAAATTTTGAAGCCACGTCTTGTACCTTTACTTCAAATGAGCAACAAGAAATTCAAAAGTACATATGGACATTTAGCAGGTGCTTGGAGAGGTAAAAAACCAATACAAAGAAATGCTATTATAGCTTTGGCACATTTTAAAGAAGAAAGTGCTATACCAGAACTAAAAGAAGTTGCATTAAATGATCCAAGACCTATGATTAGAGGTACTGCATATTGGGCAATTGGACAAATTTTAGAGGATGATGCTATACCTTTTATCGATGCGCATTATGAAAATGAGATTGAAGAAGTGCAGATCGAAATGAAAAAAGGTTTGCAAATGAGGAGAGAACAAAAATGACGAATCATATTGTACTATATCAGCCAGAAATACCAGCAAATACAGGAAATATTGCACGTACTTGTGCAGGGACTTTAACCCATCTTCATCTAATTAAACCGCTCGGCTTTAGTACTGAAGACAAAATGTTAAAACGTGCAGGACTTGATTATTGGGAGCATGTTAATATTACATATCACGATAGTATTGAAGAATTTTTTGCTAATACTGAAGGTCACTACTATTTATTAACAAAATTTGGTAAACAAACCTACAGCGATTTTAATTTTTCTAATACTAATGAGGATTATTATTTTATCTTTGGTAAAGAAACTACTGGTCTTCCTGATTGGGTTAAGGAGAAATATGCAAAAACAGCTCTAAGAATTCCAATGAGTGACAATATACGTTCTCTTAATCTTTCTAATACTGCTGCTTTACTGATTTACGAAGCTTTGAGACAACAAGATTATCCTAACCTTTCATAATTAATGTTAATAAATAAAGTAAATGCAAGATAAACCCAAGAAATGTTATATTAATTGTGAACTAATAAAAAATAATAGTTTGATAATTAATACAAAGGGTATACTTTAAATTAAATCGACTTAATTAAAAGAGCAAACTTAGAGGAGTGTAGTTAACATGGCAATGAATTTTAAAGTATTTGACAATAGTGAAAAAGTAGCAGAATATACTGCAGATATTCTACGTAAGCAGTTTAATAATAATCCAACTACTATTGCAGGATTTCATTTGGGCAAAGAACATGCACCAGTGTTTGATGAACTTAAGAAAAATGTGGAAAATCATGCAGTTGATTTCAGTCAAATAAATATTTTAGATTATGATGATAATCATTCTTATTATGAGGCTTTGGGTGTGCCAACAGGCCAAATTTATTCAATTTCTTACGAAAATGATGCAATTGACTTTATCTCAGATAAGATTAAGACTAAAGAAAATAAGGGAAAACTGACAATGCAAGTCCTTACGATTGACGAAAATGGCAAACTTGACGTTAGCGTTCGTCAAGGTTTGATGGAAGCTAGAGAAATTTTCTTAGTTATTACTGGTGCTAATAAACGCGATATGGTAGAAAAACTTTACCGTGAAAATGGTAAGACTAGTTTTGAACCATCGGATTTAAAAGCACACCGTATGGTCAATGTTATCTTAGATAAAGAAGCGGCTGTAGGCTTACCTGAAGACGTAAAAGAGTACTTCACTGCACGTTTTGCATAAAATAAATTTGTGAGGGATGAATGATGGCGAACAAAAAAGATTCCAAATTAAATTATCATGAAGAAGAAAACGCTATGGTGACTGACTTAGATGATTTAAAAGAATTAGGAAAAGAGATGGAACAGATTTCACAGGAAAATGATGAAGAAAAATTAAGTCAACCTCATGATAACGAAGTTCGTTCAGATTTTAAAAACAGTAAATAGATTTCATAAAAATCCAGTAGCTTATCAGTATGTTAAGTTATTGGATTTTTGCATTGTATTATCTTTCACACGATTTGTTATAAAAATATTCACTCCTTTTGATTGGTTATGATATGATACTTACAGTCATTAACACAAGGAGATTAATTAAATGTTAAGAAAATACTGGATTCACTTTGTTATAGTTACTGTTATAGTGAGTTTATTATCTATAAAAGGTTTTCCACTTGCTTTAGGCGCTTTATACTTGCCACTATTGTTCAAAATTGTGCAACTTCAACTTAATTTATCAAAAGGTCTTATTCATAATGTCAATGCACATACATTTATAAAAAGTAATCAGTCTGGTGTGATGATTAGTGTGGTTTGTTGTCTATTAATAACGGGAGTTTTGACATACACCTTGGATGATTTTTATGATGAATTACCAGGAGTTTTAGGTATTTTAGTAAGTATAAGTCCTGTCACTCTCACTATAGGTGTGATACTATTTGTTTTAACTGCAATTGCTATTGTTCAGGCTACTAAAGCAAAATATCAACAACCTAAGAATTAAATAAGTATGAAGTAAATTAATATTTTAATATATGAGTCTTAAATGAGCATGAAAAAATTCATTTAGGACTCATTTTTATTTTATTAGGGAAATATTCTATTAAATGAAAACGGTTTATTTCAACATTGCTCATACAATTTAAATAGTGCTATACTACAATTAAACAAACAACAATAGGGGGAGCGATATAAATGTCAGTCAGAATTGAACATGATACATTTGGAGAAATTGAAGTACCAGAAGACAAATATTGGGGTGCACAGACTGAAAGAAGTAAACGAAATTTTCCAGTCGGCAAAGAGCATATGCCTATAGAAGTCATATACGGATTTGCTCAACTAAAAAGAGGTGCAGCCTTAGCAAATCATGAATTAGGAAAATTGAGTGATGAAAAAAAGAACGCCATCGTTCATGCTTGTGATCGTATTTTAAATGGAGAACTAGATAATCATTTTCCACTTGTGGTTTGGCAAACAGGTAGTGGTACTCAAAGCAATATGAATGTAAATGAAGTCGTAAGCTATGTAGCTAATGAATACCTTAAGAAACATGGAAGTAAGGAAACTATCCATCCAAATGATGATGTAAATAAATCTCAAAGTTCAAATGATACATTTCCTACAGCCATGCATGTCGCATTGTTCCATGAAGTTGAAACTAAGTTAGAGCCAGCACTTAACCATTTACGTCAAACTTTTAAAGAAAAAGAAAACCAATATCAATCAATCATTAAAATTGGACGCACACATTTGCAAGATGCAACGCCTATTAAACTAGGTCAAGAGATAAGTGGTTGGCGCTATATGTTAGAAAAATGTGAGCAATTACTATCAGAATCAAAAAAGCATATTTTAAATTTAGCAATTGGTGGCACTGCAGTAGGAACGGGAATTAATGCTCATCCAGAATTTGGTCATAAAGTAGCTAAATATATTTCCAAAAACACAGGGTATGCTTTCGTATCATCTGAAAACAAATTTCATGCTTTAACTTCTCATGATGAGATTGTACAATTACATGGTACATTAAAGGCGTTAGCGACAGATTTAATGAAAATTGCAAATGATATTAGATGGCTAGCCTCTGGACCGCGTGCAGGTCTTGCTGAGATTTCAATTCCAGAAAATGAACCCGGATCTTCTATTATGCCAGGAAAAGTAAATCCAACACAATGTGAAATGTTAACTATGGTAGCAGTACAAGTCATGGGGAATGATACGACGGTAGGTATCGCAAGTTCACAAGGTAATTTTGAACTAAATGTATTTAAACCGGTAATTATGCATAACACTTTACAATCTATCTACTTATTAGCAGATGGAATGAATACCTTTAATAAAAACTGTGCAATAGGTATTCAACCGATTGAAGAAAACATTAATAATTATTTAAATCAATCATTAATGCTAGTTACGGCTCTGAATCCTCATATTGGATATGAGAAAGCAGCTCAAATAGCTAAAAAGGCACACAAAGAAGGACTTACTTTAAAAGAATCTGCAATAGAAAGTGGATATGTAACTGAATCACAATTTGAAGAGTGGATAAAACCAGAAGATATGGTAGACCCACATTAATTTTCTAGATTATAAAAATTACGGTTAAAAATAAATCTTTACGATTTGAGTTGGACAATAAAAGTGGTGCAAAATTGAAAATGAGGCTGGGACATAATTCCTAGCAAAATAGCCAGTAAATGAGTTTTCATAAATTCATTTACTGGCTTCTTTATTTACAATACTTCGTATTGTTGGCTCGCTTTCTTAGGGGACAGCTTCAGCCTGTAGTCTTCAGCTTGTCCTGTTCCCTCAAGAGTCTCGCCAAAATACTTTGTATTCATATGTAATTTTACATTAAAATACTTTAAAAAAATAAGGGTCTTCCGTATAATTTAATAAATACCAATAAACTAAATTAACGCGGTGCCTTATTTATAAAGATTATAACATGACTCAACTTACTCTACCATTGGAACTTTAGTTCTTATCTCCACAAATGATATTTCACGACATGTAAATGATATTGTAGAAACAAATCCCAAGACTGAATTCGATGAATTCATTTGTCCGAACAATCAAAGACTGGGATTTAAAAGATATGACTATCGTCATGATAAATATGGTTTTAAAAGAGACTTTAAATTATATGAATGTGATGATTGTTCAAAGTGTCCTCTGAAACACCAATGTATGAACTTCAATTCAAAAACAAATAAAAAAATAATGAAGAATTATAATTGGGAATATTTTAAAGCCCAAATTAATAAAAAGCTTTCAGAACCAAAAACAAAAACCATCTACAGTCAAAGAAAAATTGATGTGGAGGCTGTTTTTGGATTTATGAAGGCTATTTTGGGTTTCACTCGAATGTCCGTTCGAGGTATAGATAAAGCCAAAAGAGAATTAGGATTTGTGCTAATGGCACTTAATATAAGAAAAGTAACAGCTCAACGAGCTGAAAATAATCAAAAAAATTATAAAAAAGACAATTTCTATATTATTTCAATAGAAATTGTCTTTATTTACTTATCCTAGAACTTTATGTCCCAGCCTCTATATTAGTAGTTAGTCAGTGATAAAGATGAAATTAGGTGTTATGTTGACTTTTTTAATAAAACATTCTGTTCAATTTCATTAATTAATAGTCAAAATAATATAGTTTTTAATTCGATATTTAACTTAATGCTCATGATAACATCGAAATATTGCTATTTATCATCTAGACTTACAGAAATAATTTCTTGAGTCAGTGGATGAGTAAATTCAATTTGATGACTATTTAGCTCTAATTGTCGTAATGTTGAAGTTCCATAAAGTGGATCCCCTATAACTGGATGGCCAATCTCAGCAAGGTGCACACGAATTTGGTGTGTTCGACCTGTATCTAATTTAATGTCCAGTTGACATACACCCTCTTTAATCATTTTAGAGTCAATAATGTGAGTGATTGCACGTTGACCTGTGTTGGAAATTCTTCGTTTGTTTGAATGAAATTTATCTTTACCAATAGGCATATCTATCGTTTGTGGTTTAATAGGTAACAACGCTTTTACATTTGCTTTATATATACGCGTAATTTCATTATATTCTAACATTCGGTCTAAGATTTTTTTCATAAGCGGATTCTTAGCAACTATCAATAAACCTACTGTTTCTTGATCTAATCGATGTATGGGCTCAACATATTCACTATCAACAGTGTAAATCACATGGTTCATAAGTGTGTTGCTCTCTTTTAAATCATTGGGATGCGTTTTAACACCCTTTGGTTTCATGACAATGGCCAAGTCATCATCCTCGTAATAAATTTGAGCATATCGATAACTTGGTAAATAGTTACTTACTTCATTAGGTGTTGGTATCTCAACATAATCACCGGTTTTAACATTATTTAATAATGTACCGTACTCTTCATTAATTAAGATTTCTTTAGACATATTCAGTTGATGTAAGTCCTTTTTAGGTAATTTTAAATATTGAAAAATCTCTCTCAATGTATAATCGTTAAATTGTTTAGGTATTGTAAATTTCATTTTTTCCTCCTATAAATTCAGTTCTATCATATCATATATTTGTGCGACTCTATAACTTGTTTTATTTTGAAAGTTTTAATAACATCGGCATTGTGAGTTTTTAAAAATAAAGAATGAGTTGTATAATAATGATAAAATGTTAAATTTGAGGGGATATAATGGAGAAACCAACTAGACTTGCATTACTTAAGGAAATAGCCGAATTTCTAAATGAAGAAACTGAAATATATAGCATGATGCAAGGGGCTTTGCGTTTACTTATAAATGGGAGCGACTTTTCAACTGGTTGGATTTTCTATATTGATGAAGAGGGGCACCATGATTTAGTTTCCTCTGTAGATTTACCTGAAGCTTTATCTAAAAACTCTTGTTACTATTTGACAAATGGTTCTTGCTGGTGTGTGCAAGCATATCAAAATCATAAATTAACTAAAGCTTCTAATATAATAAATTGTTCTAGAATCAATTTAGCTAATCATGCTTATGATAAAGAAACGAATCATATTACTCACCATGCTACTGTTCCATTGCAGTCTGGGAGTGAAAGATTCGGTTTGCTTAACGTAGCATCTCCCAACAAAGAACATTATAGTGAAGAAGACTTAGAACTATTAGAATCTGTAGCATTTCAAATTGGTTCAGCTATAAAGAGAATTCAGCTAACTAATAAAGAAAAAGAAAATGCCAAAATTAATGAACGTAATCGACTAGCTAGAGACTTACATGATTCAGTAAATCAAATGTTATTTTCTTTAAAATTAACGGCTCACGCTGCAAAAGGGATAACTACTGACGAGCAAGCGCAAAAGGCTTTTAAGACTATTGAGGAAACAAGTCAAAATGCAGTAAATGAAATGAGAGCACTGATTTGGCAACTAAAACCAGTTGGATTAGAGCAAGGCTTAATCCATGCATTACACTATTATAGTAAAATGTTAGGACTAGATTTGAAAGTGACTATTAATGGACTAATAGATTTATCTAATGATATCGAAGAAAATGTATACAGAATTATTCAGGAAGCAATGAATAATGTTATTAAGCACGCTAAAACCAACAAAGTTTATCTTGATTTATCACAAAATGTTGAATATCTTGAGATAGATATTAGAGATAACGGTCAAGGTTTTGACACGCAATCAATTAATACGTTTTTATTTAATGGTTTAAAAAACATAAAGCAACGTACACAGTATTTGAACGGTAAAGTTACTATAGAATCAAAAATAAATCATGGCACTCGGATTTATATTAAAATTCCATTGAAATTAAAGGAGCATCCTTATGCATAAAGTCATTCTCGTCGATGATCACTATATTGTAAGGCAAGGTTTAGAATTTTTATTATCAACTGTAGATGATTTATCAGTTTTAAAGGGTTTTAAAGATGGTGCAACATTTTTATCTTATTTAAAAAACAATGAAAGACCGGACATCGTGCTTCTAGACTTAGTAATGCCAGAGATGAATGGTATAGAAATTACTGAAATACTCAAACAACAATATCCTGAAATCAAAGTATTAGTACTTACGAGCTATGTAGATGATGAACATGTTATTTCAGCTATTGATAAAGGAGCTGATGGGTATGAAATGAAAGATGTTGAACCTCAAAAGTTAATTGAGACAATTCATAAAGTTTTGCAAGGTGAACGTATCATACATCCTCAAGCTAAAAGCGTGATTAAGGCCGTATCAAAAAAACCACATTATACGAATAAGTTATCTAAACGTGAAAAAGAAGTACTTAAAGAAATGGTTAAAGGTAAAACAAATAAAGAAATTGCAAGAGCATTGTTTGTATCAGAAAAGACAGTAAAAACACATGTGAGTCATATTTTTAGCAAACTAGAAGTCTCCGATAGAACTCAAGCCGCTATTTATGCAATGGAAAATAAATTGATTTAAAAATTATTTTAATTTTTATGAATGTAATTGTGTTAAGTTGAGTTTTTAGCCAATAACACTTACAGCAATTATAATTCTGCTTGTAGATTAATATTACTGTCTAATTATTTTGATAATTATGCCTATTATAAAAATAGACTCAAAAACGTATTTACTCTTTTATTTTTATTGAAAATATATTAAGATGTAATTTGTGTTTCAAGAAATGTGTATTATTGCAATTTCTTGTGTCCGGATAAAATATTTCCAATGAGAAAGGTAGATAAATAGAATGGATAGACAGAGTTTCACAGATTTAATTCAAACAAAATTTAAGATGGTCCGTATAGAAGCAGGCTATACTCAAGATACAATGGCACAAACCATTGGACTTTCCAAGAAAACATTGGTTCAAATTGAAAAAGAAAGAGTTCTACCAAACTGGACTACATGCGTATCAATTTGTGCTTTATTCAGAGATTCAGATGTATTAAATAGTACATTCGGTTGTGACCCGCTTGAAATCGTACAAACAATTTCTAGAAACCATTGTGCTTATCCAAATCACTCAACAACAAGTGATATTTACTGGAATACTATTGATACACGTAATGGTTTCATTTTACAAAGTAATAAAGTAAGTAACATTTATCGTGTTCTTAATAATGAAAAACAACCGATCTTTGGCACTTCAAAAATGAGAGAAGCTGAAACTTACTTCAATAGAAATGCTAAAGAAGAATTAATACACGTATAGACATAAATACATAAGTGATAGAAGAATCATTTTATGATTGAATCACTTTGATCTTAATATCATAAAAAATTCAGGAGCATAAGTGTTAGACGATGAGACAACTTTTTGGTTTCATCGTTTTTTTATAAGTGAGTAAAATGAAATAGTTTTGAAACATTTTCTATTAAAAGGGAGTTTAAACGATGCATTCCATATTATTAGTAGTTTTTATGATAATTTTAGGAGCAATAATTGGTGGAGTAACTAATATGATTGCAATTAAAATGTTATTTCATCCATTCAAACCGTATTATATTTTTAGGTTTCGTATTCCATTCACACCAGGTTTGATTCCAAAACGTCGTGAGGAAATCGCTAGAAAAATTGGACAAGTTATTGAGGAACATCTTATTACTGAAGAATTAATTCGACAGAAGCTAAATCAACAACAATCGAGAAATATGATACAGCAACTAATCCAAAAACAAATAAGTAAATTAAAAAATGATGATGTGACAATTAAAAATATAGCTAAATTTTTAGGAATAGAAGTTAATGAGTTGGTAGATTATAAATTGACTACTAAAGTTTTAAGTAAACTAAACTTTTGGTATGAGAAAAATAAATACAGAAAGTTAAGTGAAATATTACCTCAGTCTTTCTTAGACCAATGTAAAGGTCAAATAGAATATATTACTGACTTCTTATGTGAAAGGGCTAGAAATTATTTAAGTTCTGAAAAAGGTGAACGTGATATTTATGAAATGTTAGACACATTTTTCAATGAAAAGGGACGCATCATTGGTTTACTACAGATGTTTATGACAAAAGAAAGCATTGCTGATAGAATTCAACAAGAGTTGATTAGACTAACTCAACATCCGCAATCTCAAATAATAATTACTAAAGTATTAAATGATGAGTATGAAACATTTAAAGATAAGAACTTAGATGAAATCATTAAAGCACAACAATTTAAAAATTATAGTCAATTAGTACTTAATGAATTAAAAACTTATCTAAATCTAAAAGATAAAACACAGAGACCTATTAACCAAATTGTTCCGCAGTTTATTCAATTCCTAGAAGATGATACATCAAAACGTATGACTGATTTAATTATTAAAGGTACTTCAAAACATTTAACAAACATTATGAAAAAGATTAATTTACGTCAATTAATTGAAGAACAGATTAATACATTCGACTTAAAGTATATTGAAAATCTAATTATTGAAATTGCCAACAAAGAATTAAAATTAATCATGACATTAGGATTTATATTAGGAGGTATCATTGGATTTTTCCAAGGAGTAATTGCAATCTTTGTCTAATGGTGACAGATATGTTAAAGTATTCTACGAGTGGTTAAAAACACAAATTAACTCAAAGGAGTGCAAAGACTTATGGCAGTAAATTTATATGATTATGCAAATCAATTAGAACAAGCTTTAAGAGATAGTGATGAATATAAAGCTATCAAAGATGCATTTGCTAAAGTAAAAGAAAATGAAGAATCAAAAAAATTATTTGATGAATTCCGTGAAACTCAAATGAGCTTCCAACAAAAACAAATGCAAGGGGAAGAAATTCCTGAAGAAGATTTACAAAAAGCTCAAGAACAAGCTCAAGCTATAGAAAAAGACGAAAATATTTCTGAATTAATGAATGCTGAGCAAAAAATGAGCCAAGTATTCCAAGAAATTAATCAAATCATCGTAAAACCTTTAGATGAAATTTACGCTGACTAATTAGTTAATCAATATCTACTTTGATTGAGCCTGGGACATAATAATTGTTCCAGGCTTTCTTATTTATGTCTTATTATTTTTAAATCAATGCATTCTTCATCGACTGTCAACAAACAGATATGGTAAAATGAAAGAATATAAGGAAAAAATATTTCTCATCATTCATACTGTAAAATTTTAGTTTATATACTTTATGCATCACATTAATGCATAAATAATCTTGTACATTTTTTTAATTAACTTTGCAGATATTCTAAGGAGAATCAAACTTATGGTTAAATTTATACACTGTGCTGATTTGCATTTGGACAGTCCTTTCAAATCTAAAAGTTATCTCAGTCCAAATATTTTTGAAGATGTCCAAAAGAGTGCATATGAAAGTTTTAAAAACATAGTCGACTTAGCTTTAAAACAGGAAGTCGATTTTATTATTATAGCAGGTGATTTATTTGATAGTGAGAATCGTACATTGCGTGCTGAAGTCTTTTTAAATGAACAATTTGAAAGACTAAGAAAAGAACAAATATTTGTTTATATTTGCCATGGCAACCACGATCCTCTTACTTCTAAAATAACAAGTCAGTGGCCTAATAACGTATCCGTATTTTCAAATCAAGTGGAGACATATCAAGCTATTACTAAATCAGGAGAAACGATTTATATTCATGGATTCAGCTATCAAAATGATGCGAGTTATGAAAATAAAATAGACGCATACCCATCGAGTCAAGGTCAAAAGGGCATTCATATTGGTGTATTACATGGAACTTATAGTAAATCTTCGGTGAAAGACCGTTATACTGAATTTAGATTAGAAGACTTAAATCAACGTTTATACCACTACTGGGCATTAGGACATATACACCAACGTCAACAGTTAAGTGATATGCCAGTCATTAACTATCCAGGTAATATCCAAGGAAGACATTTCAATGAATTAGGAGAAAAAGGTTGTCTATTGGTGGAAGGTGATCATCTTAAACTCACTTCACAATTTTATCCTACTCAATTTATTAAATTTGAAGAAGCTACAATTGAAACTGATCATACATCTAAACAAGGACTTTATGATGTTATTCAATCTTTTAAAGATAAAGTAAGACCTGAAGGTAAATCATTTTATAGATTGAACGTACGCATTAATAGTGAAGACATAATTGCACCACAAGATTCAATTCAACTAAAAGAAATGATTACTGAGTTCGAAGAAAACGAAAACCAATTTGTTTTTATTGAAGATTTAAATCTTCAATATGTTCAAAATGATGAAATGCCAATAGTGAAAGAGTTTTCACCGGAATTACTTGATGATGCGTCACTTTTTGATTCGGCAATGACTGATTTATATCTAAATCCAAGGGCTTCTAAATTTTTAGATGACTACAATGAATTTGATAAAGTTGAGTTAGTCAATCATGCAGAAAGCCTTTTAAAGGATGAAATGAGAGGTGAACAAAATGATAATTAAATCATTAGAAATATACGGATACGGACAATTTGTTCAACGTAAAATTGAATTTAATCGTCAATTCACTGAGATATTTGGTGAGAATGAAGCTGGTAAATCTACCATTCAAGCATTTATTCACTCTATTTTGTTCGGATTTCCTACTAAAAAGTCCAAAGAACCACGTTTAGAACCAAGATTAGGTAATCAATATGGCGGGAAATTATCCCTCATTTTCGATGATGGCATTGAAGCAGAAGTTGAGAGAATCAAGGGAAGTGCACATGGAGATGTCAAAATTTATCTTAAAGATGGTACTATTCGAGATGAAGTTTGGCTAAATAAAAAACTTAATTACATTTCAAAGAAAACATATCAAGGTATATTCTCTTTTGACGTTTTAGGTCTTCAAGATATTCATAAAAATCTAGATGAAGAACAGCTACAAGATTACTTATTAGAAGCAGGTGCACTTGGGTCAACTGAATTTACAAGTATGAGAGATAGAATTGGACAAAAGAAAGAAGAATTATATAAAAAATCTGGAAAAAATCCAATTATTAATCAACAAATTGAGCAACTTAAACAATTAGAAAATCAAATTCGAAATGAAGAAAGTAAACTTGATACATATCATCGGCTTGTAGACGATAAAGATAAATCATCAAGAAGACTAGAAAATTTGAAGCAAAATTTAAATCAATTATCAAAAATGCATGAGCGAAAACAAAAAGAGGTTGCTCTACATGATCAAACACAAGAATGGAAAAGGTTGGAACAATCACTTAATATAGAGCCTATAAATTTTCCTGAAAAAGGGATAGATAGATACGAAACTGCCAAATCTCACAAACAATCACTTGAACGAGATAAAAGTTTGCGAGAAGAAAGATTAAGCTTATTAAATAAAGAGGCGGAGTCTATCAAACCAGTAGACCAAAAGTATATTGATTCGTTTAATAGTCTTTATCAACAAGAAACTGAAATTAAACAAAAAGAATTTGAGTTACGTTCAATTGAGAAAGATATTGCTGATAAGCAACGTGAACTAGAAGCTCTTCAATCTAATATCGGTTGGCAAGAAGTGTTTTACGACACAGATAGTACTGAAGCGATGAAAAGTCATATGAGTGATTTAGTGTTAGGCAAGCAAGAACAAATTGCTTATATCAACCAGTTAGAACGTGGACTTGAAGAAAATAAAATTGAAAGAAACTCTAATTCTAATGAGATTAATCAAGTTGAGAATGAGCTTGTTCCTGACGAAACCTTTGAAAAGAAAAAGGAATATACACAACAAGTTTTAGAATTACATGAAAAAGAGAACTTATATGAAAAGTTAAAAGAAACTTTTGAAGAAGAACAAACACAAAAAAATAAAAGACAAAAGTTTTTAAGAATAGGATTTATTGTTTTGACTATTCTAGCAGCAGCACTTTCTATATTTTCTTTTTTCACTGCAAATCTTATTTTTGGAGTAATATTTGCTCTATTAACTGTGATTTTTGTAGTAGGTATCATCTTTTCTAAATCTAAAGCAGTAGATTATAGCACAGCAATAAGTCAAGAAATTAATGATTTAGAAAACCAACTCACACAACTTGAAAAAGAATATAATCTTGACTTCGATTTAGAACATCAACAACGAGTTCGTGAACAATGGCGCCATGCCAAGAAAAATAAAAAAATACTTGAAGAAAAACATCAATATATCAATCAATCATTAACTACTGCAAATGAGCGACTTGATAGTCTAAAAAATAGCATCATTGAAATCAAAAAAGAGTTACGTTTATCAGAAAAACTTTCTGATGAATTAGTGGTTGAAAGTATCTCAACCATTAGTCAAATTAAAGCGCATGATAAATACATTATTGATTTAAATCAACAACGCAAGAATCTACTAAAAGATATCAATCACTTTTATGAACGTGCACAATCTGTAACTGAACCACATTTAAAACAATTTAATCAGATGTCTTTCTTCCATGATGTGAAACAGTGGTTAAAAAATGCAGAGGAACAAAATGAGGCTTGGAATAAAAATCAAAATGAAATGCAATTACTCAATAATGAATTAAAGCAATTGAAGTCACGCTTAAGTGAAACGAATCAAATGATTAAGGAATTATTTGATTATGTTGATGTAGATAATGAAGAAGATTATTATACACATCATCATCATTTTGAAACCTATCAAAATGATTTAAATCGATTTAATGATTTAAATCAATATTTAGAAAATCAAAATTATACTTATGAAATGAGTTCGCAATTAAGTGAGAAAACTACTGCTCAACTAGAAGATGAAGATCATAGATTGGCTAAACAAGTTGACGATTACAATGATCAATTTTTAGAAATGCAAGCAGAGGTTAGTGATTTAAATGCTCAGATTAATCATATGGAAACAGATAGAACTTTAGCACAATTAAGACATGAATATTATAGCTTAAAAAATAGACTTAACGATATTGCTAAGGATTGGGCAAGCTTAAGTTATATGCAAGCTTTAGTGGAAGAACATATCAAACAAATAAAGGATAAGCGTCTACCACAAGTGATTAATGAAGCTGTATCTATTTTTAAAAATTTAACAAATGGTACTTACAATATGATTCATTATACTGAAAATCATAAAATACATGTAAAACATTCTAACGGACAAGTATTTGAACCAGTTGAGTTGAGTCAATCTACAAAAGAATTATTATATGTGGCTTTACGTATTAGTCTTATTAAAGTATTAAAACCGTACTATCCATTCCCAGTGATTGTAGATGATGCATTTGTTCATTTTGATAAATATCGTAAAGAACGTATGTTGAAATATTTGAGAGAACTATCAGAACATTATCAAATACTTTATTTTACTTGTACAAAAGATCATGTCATACCGGCTAAAGAAGTATTAACTTTAAATAAATTACAGGAAGGCGGGAAAAAATGAGAAATGTAGAAAAATTAAATCCCGGCGACTCAGTGGATCATTTTTTCTTGATCCATCGTGCAACTCAAGGTGTTACAGCTCAGGGTAAAGATTACATGACACTATTTCTGCAAGATAAAAGTGGTGATATTGAAGCTAAATTATGGACTGCTACGAAAGATGATATGCAAACTTTAAAGCCAGAAATAATAGTTCATGTCAAAGGTGATATCATCAATTATCGTGGACGCAAACAGATGAAAATACATCAAATACGTCTTGCACAAGCTGAAGACAAAGTGTCAACTAAAGACTTTGTTGACGGTGCGCCAATGTCGCCCTCAGAAATACAAGAGGAATTATCGCATTTTATGTTAGATATTGAAAATGCAAACTTACAACGCATTACTAGACATTTAATTAAAAAGTATCAAGATCGTTTTTTCACTTATCCAGCAGCAAGTTCGCATCATCATAATTTTGCGAGTGGATTAAGTTATCATGTTTTAACAATGTTGCGTATAGCAAAATCTATATGTGATATTTATCCTCTGTTGAATAGAAGTCTATTATACAGTGCTATCATTTTGCATGATTTAGGTAAAGTAAGAGAATTGAGTGGTCCAGTTGCGACGACCTATACTGTTGAAGGAAATTTACTTGGTCATATCTCTATAGCAAGTGATGAAGTTGCTGAAACAGCCAAAGAGTTAGGTATTGATGGAGAAGAGGTAATGTTACTTAGACATATGATTTTAGCGCATCATGGTAAAATGGAGTTCGGATCGCCTAAATTGCCTCATTTAAAGGAAGCTGAAATACTTTATTTTATAGATAATATTGATGCTAAAATGAACATGTTTGATAAAGCTTTCAAAAAAACAGAAAAAGGTCAATTTACAGAAAGAATTTTTGGTTTAGAAAATAGACAATTTTATAATCCAACAACACTTGATTAAATTCAGGTTCAATAGTACAAAGTTACCTTTAATGAATAGATAATTTTAAAGAAGTATCTATTCTTAGAGTCTTTGTACTTTTTTAATGTTTGTTAATCAACGTGTTATAATAAATTAGTCGCCTAACTTTACTTCTCAGGCGTCATATGACGAAGGGAAGGAGGTGCATATATGATTTTAGATATCTTTGTACACATCATCACCACTGTTATTAGTGGTTGTATAGTTGCGTTGTTTACTCATTGGCTACGTCAACGTAATGACAAACATCGATAGGCGACAATTTTAAATTTAGCCACACTAAAACCCCCTTACTACTGGCATAGTAAGGGGGTTAGTGCATATATGATAGATATCTTTGTTAACTATATTATAACATGAGTGATGAATATTTCAACTTACGACAATCATGTTAGAAAGGAATTATGAACCTGAATTAGTTAATCCAGAACCACCTTGTGATTGTTGTTGCTGTTGTTGTTGTTTTAATTTATCTGGATCAAGAATAGAATCCTCAATTGCTTTTTTAATATCTCTATCTTTGTAGTCCACTTTATACTCTTTTAGTAATTCTTTGTATGCATCAGTTAATAATTTAGGTTTCTTCTGTACTTTTTCTTCGATTAATTTTTGTTTGATATTTGATTTTTCACTATTAAAATCAGTTTCTTTATCTGCTTTTATAATGTGATAGCCATAGTCTGTTTTTACGACTTTAGAAACTTCTCCTTCTTTTAATTTAAATAGTGCTTTTTCGAAGCTATCTACCATTTGACCTTTAATCACATAACCTAATGAACCATCCTTCTTAGCTGAAGAACTATCCATTGATTCTTTTTTCGCTATTTCTCCAAACTTATTTGGATTCTTTTCTACTTCTTTTTGAATTTTTTCAGCTTTTTCTTTCGCTTTTTTATCTGATAAACCTTCTTTATCGCTAGATTTAGATTTAACTTTAATTAAAATGTGTGATGCTTTTTTAGAGTTTTCTTTAATCTCTTTATCTGATACATTAACTTTATCTAGTAACAATCGTTTCTGATAAGCTGATAATTTCTTCTGCTCTTTATAATCATCAAGTGACATACCTTGTTGTTTTAGCATGCTTTCAAATTGATCCTTACCACCGTATTGTTTCTCTTCTTTTTTAATATCTTTATCAATATCTTTTGTATCTACTTTATCTTTATATTTATCTGCTAAAATTTTGTTTAATACAATGCTAAAAGATGTGTTTGCAATTTGTTCTTTGCCCATTTTTTTCATTACGTCAGCAACTTTAACATCACCAGCTTTAGAAGAAATAAGTGTGTTATCCTTCGATTCAGTTGCATTTGAACCGCAGGCACCTAACAAAAGTGCACTTGCAGTTACGGGTACAATAATTTTATTCATTAATTTCATAAGTTGATAGCTCCTTTATGTATTAATCATCGTAAATATAACATATTATTAATCATCAACCAATTAGAAACCCCTTTCCTCAGACTATAGTATGACAAGGAAAGGGGGTATAGCTACATAATTGATAGCGATTTAATTATGCATATTTTATTTATAAATATAAAGAATGTTGCATCTAATCTTTGTAAATGATTTTAAAAATCAGTGTTGTGTATAAGGATTGTCTACCTTGTTTAAAATATGAAGACCCGATTGATGTTCTTCGACATAGTGTCCATCATTTGAAAATAAAAGTATCTTTAAATATAAAATATCCATCATTGAACAGCCTATGTTAAGTGATAATAAAAACATAAAATAATGTCCATATTGAGGTAAATATATACTCAGCATTATAAAGATACCAGATAAGAAAAAGATGGGTAGAATGAGATTAATACAAAAATAAATTTTGTGAACAGGCGTATTAACATAAGTATTAAAATATGGTACCCATTTCTTACTAGATAGTTTATGGATTTTAAAAGATTTATAGTAGGGCAAAAAGAATAAAAGATGTACTATTTTATGAATAGGGTACATGAGCAATATAAACACTACGAGTACAAAAAAATGTCTATCTGAAAGTGGTGTATCTAAAAAATAATACATCACTTCATAACTAACTAAAAATGTAAATATTGTCGCAACTAAACTTAAAAATGCAATTCTTTGAATACCGAACCGTGCATGTATATCGATTTGGCGAGTACATAAAAACATAATATATGCCTCTTCTCTATGTTAATATTCGTTACGTATTATCTATGTCTTTTGCTCAATAGTCAATAGATATTGCCAATATTTGTTGGTTTTGCTCAGTGAAAAGTTTCAGCTGTCTATGATTTAGAAGTAAAAAAACTATGGCTTAGTTGCCATAGTTTTAAACTACTTATCTTTTGAAAGGTTATTACTAATATCTTCGCCACGGTTTTGTAAATTTTCGATGTGACTTTGTAATTTTTCGATGTTTGGATTAATGTCTGATTTAAAATTACCAATCAATCCTTTAAACTCTTCACCAATTGAACTTCCAAATTCAATACTTTCATTCTTGATTTGTGAACCGTAATTAAGAATATCATTGAAGGATTGTTTCATATTCTCTATTTCACGTTGTAATTCTGATTGAGCGCCAGTGGGTTGACTAGCATCAATCGTATGATTTTTTACGCTTTGGTCATCACGATGTCTTAAAGCAACTGCAAATCCTGCAACAGCACCTACACCTAAACCAAATAATATTCTTGAGACTTTCATTATGATTCTCCTCACTTTATTTGTCGGATAATTGTAATAGTTATTTCATACCCAGTATAACAAGAAATATGCATGATTAAGACATTTGTGCTTGAATTTGTGTTGCTATTTTTTGTTTAGTTTCATCATCGATTACATCTTCATGTGTTTCCCATTTATAGCCAAATCCGTCTATATCATTTTCATATCTCGGTATTAAATGGAAATGAATGTGAAATACTGATTGATCGGCATATTCACCATTATTTTGAATAATGTTCAAGCCGTCAGGGTGAAATGCTTTTTTGATTGCATTTGCCACTTTAGGTAAAGCAACCCCTATGTGTTTCATTGTCTCTTCATCAGTTTCAAATATATTTGCTGAAGGTTTTTTAGGTACTAGTAGCGTATGTCCTTTTGAAACTTGAGATATATCAAGGAATGCATAGACATAATCATTTTCATATATCTTAAAACTAGGAATCTCACCTGAGATAATTTTACTGAATATCGTTTCTGACATAATAATGACACTCCTCTACAAAGGTTTGTTCATATTATATCATTCATTTTTTAAAACTACATCATTGTAAAGATTATTTTTAGGTCTATATAATTTTTTTTGATACAATAAAGTCAATGGAGGTGCCTTATGACAGTAAAAGTTGAACATCTTACAGGCGGATATGGAAAAAAACCTGTAATTAAAGATTTGAATTTTGAATTAGAAAAAGGTGAAATTGTAGGTTTAATAGGTCTAAATGGTGCTGGGAAAAGTACTACAATTAAACATATGCTAGGATTGATTAATCCAATGGAAGGCAAATTATCAATTTCAAATATTAGAATTAATGAAGATATTGAAAATTATAGAAGAAAGTTATCTTATATACCTGAATCACCAGTCATCTATGATGAACTAACTTTAGAGGAGCACATTGAAATGACGGCGATGGCTTATCAATTAAGTAGAGAAGAGGCTATGCGTCGAGCTAAACCATTGCTTAAAGTTTTTAGATTAGAAAATGAACTTAAAGTATTTCCAAGTCATTTTTCTAAAGGGATGAAACAAAAAGTGATGATTATTTGTGCATTTATAGTTGATCCAGAATTATATATTATTGACGAACCTTTCCTCGGTTTAGATCCTTTGGGGATACAGTCTATGTTAGATTTAATGGTAGAAAAAAGAAATGAAAATCGAACAGTGTTAATGAGTACACATATTTTGGCTACAGCCGAAAGGTATTGTGATAGATTTATTATTTTGCATAAAGGTGAAATTGTTGCATTTGGTAATCTTGAAGAGTTACGGGAACAAACAGGATTAAAAGATAAAACTTTAGATGATATTTACATTCATGTCACACAAGGTAGTAGTGCTTATGAATAACGAGGCGTTAACTTTGTTTAGAAAACGACAACACGCTATACGTAAGGAGAAAAACTATTATAATAAATTTATATTTAATGGTCACTTTACAGTTTTTCTACTTATACTATTAGGAGCATTTATATTTGGATATGGCGAATGGTTAAGTCACATTCCTCCTCAAATAGACTATGCACTATTTGCTAGTATAGCAATAGCTGTTGTTTCATTATTCCCAATTCGTACACTCTTGAAAGAAGCGGACCAAATCTTCTTACTACCTTTTGAAAGACACATGAAAAATTATATTAAAGCAAGTCTGTTTTATAGTTATATTTCAAGAATCAGTTTACCATTCATTTTGCTAATCGTGTTCTTTCCATTGTTTTATAAATTAAGTCACAGTGATTATGGATTTTATATCGCATTTTCTATAAGTACATTGCTATATCCATATTTGGTATTACTCATCAAATGGCAATGGGTTAAATTAAATAAAAATGTGTTCATTATCAACTTATTATTATTTATACCTTTAGCAGTAACGCATTACATGATTTTAAAATTTCATAACTATTTAGCTTTTTTAATAATGATTTTATTATTTGTAATTTATTTAGTCCTAAAGAGTAGAGCGGATCACTATTTGCTTCCTTGGGAAAAAGTGATTGCAATTGAACAACAACACCACACAAATTATTATAAATTCGTTAATATGTTTACAGATGTAAAACACCTAAGAGAATCAGCAGTACGTCGTAGTTATCTTGATTTCTTACTACCCGTTCCTAAAGGCACTAAATTCAATGAGAATCGTATGTACTTATATTTATTTATAAGAAGTTTTGTCAGAGGACGCGATGCTTTTTCTATTATTTTAAGATTAGTTATTATCGCTTTGATATTAATGGTATGGTTATCACAACCAGTTGTTTCATTAATTATCGGTAGTCTGTTTATGTATATTATTTTATTACAGATGTCTCAATTTTATACGCAGCAAGCATACGGTTTATGGCCTCAAGTTTGGCCTGTATCTGATACAAAAGTAATTACAGGATATCAGCAATTTTTAAATCGCTTGATGATCATCATCGCTATTACATTTACGATTGTATATGTAATCAAACACCATGAATTATTCTTTTTTGCTGTATTATTCTTTATAGTAGGTTGGCTAACCATTCGAAATACAATTAAAAAATTAAAATATCAAGAAACATTATTACGTGACTAAATCAAATTTAGTTAGAGTAAACTTTATTTTAATTCAATATAGCCAAAAGAGGGATTGAATGTTTGAAACGATAACGACAGCCGCCATCCTGTATATTGCTACAGCGGTTGATTTATTAGTCATATTATTAATCTTTTTTGCAAGAGCAAACAATTATCAACAGTACAAAGATATTTATATTGGACAATATCTAGGGTCATTAACTTTAATTATTGTCAGTTTGTTTTTGGCTTATGTACTTAACTATGTACCAGATAAATGGATTTTAGGATTGCTTGGTCTTATTCCAATTTATTTAGGAATTAAGGTTGCTATATTCGATGATTGTGAAGGGGAAAGAAGAGCTAAAGATGAACTAAATAAAAAAGGATTATCTGAGTTATCAAAATCTGTTGCAGTAGTCACACTAGCAAGTTGTGGTGCAGATAATATTGGATTATTTGTACCATATTTCACTACTATAAATAATTATGAATTAGTTATTACTTTAATCACATTTTTAATCTTAATTTTCATTCTTGTCTTTACCGCTCAAAAATTAGCTAATATACCTGGCCTAGGTGAAATCATTGAAAGGTTTAGTAGGTGGATAATGTCAATAGTCTATATTGGTTTAGGTCTATTCATTATCATTGAAAACGGAACAGTTCAAAAATTCTTTCATTTTGTTTTTTAATATAACGAGATTATATTACAACTATAAATCATTCGGTAACTTCCATAGTAAATATGGAGGTTACTTTTTTAAATAAAAGTTGAGATGAGTTTGAGGATTAAATGGCCTCTAATTAAATCTATAGCTAAGAGGTTATACATCTTGGCTAAATTAAAGATAGAGTAAAATCGGAGTTTTAATCATTGTAAATGAGAATAAGTAAAAGTATTTAACTATATACAAAAAGATGCCTATGACCATGTGTGATGTCACAGGCATCTTGTCGTATAAACAATTGCCACAAATAGAAAAATGCACTTAGAAATTCTATAGAAAATGCAATTTGAAAGATATCTATCCACAGTTGAAATGTCTCTTAACATCAATCCTTATAATTAATAAGTAGACTAAATAACTGTGTTTAAAATTGTTGAATATATAATTTGTTTTAACTAATTAATGATCTTCTATTGGATATAAATATCTTTCAAAGTAACTGGAATGTTGACCACTAGCACCAAAGTATTGGCTCAATGCATCTTTTGAAAAGTTTTCCTTAAATATATTAGAAGCTTTGAAATCTTCATATGCTGTTCGATTTGCAAAACCAAAGTAAATTTTGTAGGTAGACCCCTCAGTTGGTTTTAATAAACGATAGCTTTTAAAACCACCAAAATTACTTAAAGGTACGTCTACGTGTAATAATTTTTTCTCTAACTGTTGACGATGGTCTTCAGATGTAGGAACAAAAATAGCACTATAAAAATGATGTTCGCTAAATTCACCTATGCTATCAATCACTTGATATGCACTAGGATGTTTTAAGATTGATTTTCCCTCAGACTCTTCTAAGATTACTGAAGAATCATTAGTAGAAAATTGAAATAAACTACGTTCTTGATGATTAAGTTTAATTTGATTTAAAAAATGATAAGTCCCATAAGATGTATATAAATACATGGCTCATTCCTCCTTTGTTTTAATTTATTATACGAGCCTACTTTTCTATATACAAATAAAGTTGATTAATTTGTATAAAAAGTAACTTATTTTTAGATGTCAAATTAAGCAAAATCATAAATTATTTAATATTAGTCGTGTAATTTAATATCTATCCAACTTTTAGAAAATAAAAGATCTCTTATTAAAGAATTTTATCCACTTGATACCGTCAAATGTAGTATGTCTTTTTTGTGACATTTAAGCATATTAAAATACTTAATTAAGTACAATATGCTATCATTGGTAAGAATGATTCAATTGTGGGGGGACTCAAGGGTGCGCAGCAAAAACGATACAATTTTAAAAGCTATAAAAGGAGAAAGTACGTCACATACACCTGTTTGGTTTATGAGACAGGCTGGACGTTCTCAACCTGAGTATCGAAAATTAAAAGAAAAATATTCTCTATTTGAAATCACGCATCAACCGGAATTGTGTGCATATGTGACACATTTACCAGTAGATAATTATCAAACCGATGCGGCAGTATTGTATAAAGATATTATGACACCACTCAAACCAATTGGTGTAGATGTCGAAATTAAATCAGGGATAGGACCTGTAATTTCCAATCCTATTCAAACTGTTAAAGATGTAGAAAAGCTATCGCAAATAGATCCTAAAAGAGATGTCCCATATGTATTAGATACAATTAAGTTACTCACAGAAGAAAAACTTAATGTACCTTTAATAGGTTTTACAGGAGCACCATTTACTTTAGCATCTTATATGATTGAGGGGGGGCCTTCAAAAAATTATAATTTTACTAAAGCGATGATGTATAGAGATGAGGAAACATGGTTCGCTATAATGAATCATCTCGTCGACATTTCTATTGACTATGTTGTAGCACAAGTTGAAGCAGGAGCGGAAATCATTCAGATTTTTGATTCATGGGTTGGTGCACTTAATGTGAAGGACTATCGCTATTATATTAAGCCGGCCATGAATAAATTGATTTCTGGCATTAAAGCTTATTATGATGTACCTATCATTCTTTTTGGTGTCGGTGCAAGTCATTTAATTAATGAATGGAATGATTTACCGATAGATGTACTAGGGCTTGATTGGAGAACTTCAATAAAGCAAGCTGACAAAATGGGAGTAAATAAAGCAATTCAAGGTAATTTAGACCCGTCTTTACTGTTAGCTCCATGGGATGTCATAGAATCACGACTCAAAGACATTTTAAATCAAGGTTTAGATCGCGGAAAGCATATTTTCAATTTAGGTCACGGTGTATTTCCAGAAGTTAAACCAGAAACCTTGCGAAAAGTGACTGAATTTGTTCATAATTATACAGCGAAATAGTTTTTAAAGATTTGGTTAGATTCCAAACCTTACTTCATTGATTCAAATTAAAGATTTAAAAGGAAGGTTTTTATTAATGACTAAAACAATAGGCTTATTAGTAATGGCGTATGGCACACCATATAAAGAAAGCGATATAGAGCCTTATTACACTGATATTAGACGTGGAAAAAAACCAACTGAAGAAGAACTGCAAGATTTAAAGGATAGATATGAATTTATTGGTGGCCTTTCTCCTTTGGCAGGAACAACCGATCGTCAAGCGGAAGCATTACTTGACGCACTAAATAAAGAACGAGATGATGTGAATTTTAAACTTTATCTTGGATTAAAACATATATCTCCATATATTGAAGAAGCAGTAGAACAAATGCATAATGATGGAATTAAAGAAGCAGTAACAGTTGTACTTGCACCTCATTATTCTAGTTTTTCTGTTGGCTCTTATGATCAACGTGCTCAAGAAAAAGCAGATGAATATGGTATCCAGTTAACACATATTAAACACTATTATCAACAGCCAAAATTTATTAAATATTGGACAGAAAAAATTAATGAAACATTAGAACAAATACCTAGTCAAGAACATGATGAGACTGTATTAGTAGTTTCTGCACATAGTTTACCAAAAGGTTTAATTGAAAGAAATAATGATCCATATCCTCATGAATTGCATGAAACAGCGGAAATTCTTAAACAGGAATCTAATATTATCCATGTTGCTGAAGGGTGGCAATCAGAGGGTAATACTGGAACACCTTGGTTAGGTCCAGATGTCCAAGATTTAACTCGTGATTTATATAAGGAGCATCAGTATAAGAACTTTATCTATACGCCAGTCGGTTTTGTTTGTGAACATTTAGAGGTGCTTTATGATAATGATTATGAATGTAAAGTGGTTTGTGACGATATTGGGGTAAATTACTATCGTCCAGAAATGCCTAACACACATCCATTATTTATCGGTGCTATTGTTGACGAAATTCAATCACATATATAAATGAGTCTGTCATCCAAACCTATTAAACAAAACAATTCCTCCATTTAATAGGGGGAATTGTTTTTATACTTTTTTAGAACCAGTATATAGCGTATTTTAATAAATTTTTAAGCAATTCTGAAAGGTAGCGTGAGAAAAGTGAGTAAGAAAGTGGCAATTATTGGAGCGGGAATCACTGGTTTATCTAGCGCATATTTCATAAAAAAACAAGACCCTTCTATTGAAGTAACTATTTTCGAAGCCTCAAATAGAGTAGGTGGAAAGATTCAAACATATAGATCAGATGGTTACACAATTGAGTTAGGCCCTGAGTCTTATTTAGGTCGTAAGACAATTATGACTGATGTGGCAAAAGATATTGGATTAGAAAATGACCTTATTACAAATACTACTGGTCAATCTTATATTTTTGCTAAAAATAAATTATATCCTATTCCTGGTGGCTCAATTATGGGAATTCCTACAGATATTAAACCATTTATTAAAACAAGACTCATTTCACCTATTGGTAAATTAAGAGCGGGACTTGATTTGTTTAAAAAACCGATAGAAATTGAAAATGATATTTCTGTTGGTAGTTTCTTTAGACAACGATTAGGTAATGAAGTATTAGAGAACTTAATTGAACCACTAATGGGTGGTATTTATGGTACTGATATTGATCAATTGAGCTTAATGAGTACATTTCCTAATTTTAAAGAAAAAGAGGAACAATTTGGTAGTTTAATTAAAGGAATGAAAGATGAAAAAGAACAACGTATTAAGAAACGTCAATTATATCCAGGTGCTCCTAAAGGACAATTCAAACAGTTTAGACATGGTTTGAGTTCTTTTATAGAGGCCCTTGTTAAAGATATTGAAAGTAAAGGTGTCCACATACGATATAACACGCCAGTCAAAGATATATTGATTTCGCAAAAGGATTATGAAATTTTATTAGAAGATGACACTAAAGAGAAATTTAATGGCTTACTTGTAACTACGCCACATCAAGTATTTTTGAATTGGTTTAGTCACGATCCTGCATTTGATTATTTTAAGAACATGGATTCTACTACTGTCGCAACAGTTGTTTTGGCCTTTGATGAGAAAAATATTACCAATACGTACGATGGAACTGGCTTTGTTATTGCAAGAACAAGTCAAACGGATATTACTGCATGTACTTGGACATCAAAGAAATGGCCATTTACTACTCCAGAAGGTAAAGTTTTAATTCGAGCATATATTGGAAAACCAGGTGATACTGTAGTAGATGATCACACCGATGAAGAAATAGTATCAATTGTTAGAAAAGACTTAAGTCAAATGATGACCATCTCAGGGGATCCTGATTTTACAATTGTAAATCGGTTACCTAAGAGTATGCCCCAATACCATGTGGGTCATATTAAAATGATTAAGGAAATTCAACAACATATTAAAACAACTTATCCTAGATTACGTGTTACAGGGGCACCGTTTGAAGCTGTCGGTTTACCAGACTGTATACAACAAGGGAAGAATGCAGTTGAGGAAATATTAGAAGAGTTATAATAGTATAATGACACTTAAATTAGAAAAATGTAATAAGTTAAATTTACGCTATAAATATATACCAAGAAAACTTATTCGATTTCTTTTTAAAGTGTTTTTACTTACAATAGAAATAATAAAGGAGTGAGGGGAAAGATGACAGACATTATTATTGTACACTCAAAACATGGTAATTCTAAAAATCATTGGTATGAATGGTTAAGACATAATTTAACTTTGGAAGGGTATGATGTTTCTTTATTCAATCTTGAAGCAAATGATCATGCACAAATTGATGAGTGGGTTAATGAAATGAAACAACAACTACATATCCGTAAAAAAGATACATATTTTGTGACCCACGGGTTTGGCTCAATCGCTGCCTTAAAATTTCTTGAAGAAACGCATCATCACATTGAAGGTTTCTTTAGTATCGCAGGATTTAAAGAAGATGCACAAGACATAGATGAAGATGTAGATTTAAAAGGGGTAACCATCGATTACGATAAAATAAAAGAACAAGTAGATAAATTTTATGGACTCACGTCTAAAGATGATCAATATGTTTCATACAAGGAAACACAAAGACTGATGAATACACTTAATGGACATACACGTGTAGTAGAAGATGGTGGACACTTTTTAGAAGAGGAAGGTTTTGTAACATTTACTTCTTTAATTAACAGAATGCAAGGATATATGACTAGGTAGGATGTTTACACATCTATCCTAGTCTATACTTGCAAACATTAAATATTATTGAAAACATTTCATATCATTTAGTAATTAAAATTATAAAATGATATATGAAGTATTTTTTTACACAAATAAATCGAAAAACGATATTGACTATTATGTCTTAAGTTAATATACTTAATAGGTAATTGTTTAGAGGGCATTAAACCTTAAGTGTTACATGTTTTCTTTAATACCATTTAAAGAAATTGTTAAAATAAATTAAATAAAGTATTGACATCATTAATAATTTAATGATATGATTAATGGGTAGTCAAAAATAATATTAGCGCGGGATGGAGCAGTTCGGTAGCTCGTCGGGCTCATAACCCGAAGGTCGGTGGTTCAAATCCGCCTCCCGCAATACATGTTTTATTAGGTCTCGTAGTGTAGCGGTTAACACGCCTGCCTGTCACGCAGGAGATCGCGGGTTCGATTCCCGTCGAGACCGCCATTACAATTATGGTTCAGTAGCTCAGTTGGTAGAGCAATGGATTGAAGCTCCATGTGTCGGCAGTTCGACTCTGTCCTGAACCATTCACCATTTTTGGCGGTTGTGGCGAAGTGGTTAACGCATCGGATTGTGGTTCCGACACTCGAGGGTTCGATTCCCTTCAACCGCCCCATAATCGTATTTCATTAAGCGGGTGTAGTTTAATGGCAAAACCTCAGCCTTCCAAGCTGATGTTGTGGGTTCGATTCCCATCACCCGCTCCATTTTATTTATCCACAGTAGCTCAGTGGTAGAGCTATCGGCTGTTAACCGATCGGTCGTAGGTTCGAATCCTACCTGCGGAGCCATGGCTCCTTGGTCAAGCGGTTAAGACACCGCCCTTTCACGGCGGTAACACGGGTTCGAGTCCCGTAGGAGTCATACAAACAGAAGTGAAATATCGCTTCTGTTTTTTTATTACTATATTCTAGCATGGAGAGTTGTCCGAGTTGGCCGAAGGAGCACGCCTGGAAAGTGTGTAGGCGTCACAAGCGTCTCGAGGGTTCGAATCCCTCACTCTCCGTAAAACAGTAAAAATTAGTAAGCATTAGTTTTACTGATTTACGTTAGAACGTTGTTATATCAACGTTCTTTTTTATTTTTGGCAGAAATCTGTAATAGTCTGTTTAAAACATTTTGTATATGTTTCATATCTTTTCTAGCAATTGAAATGATTTTATTAGCTGATTTTGTCATAGTACTTCTTAAATGAATAGTAATATTGATATAATCTAAATCGTTGTATTGTAATTTTGTACCTCTCCAAAAGGTCCACCTGCAACTATAAGTATAAAAATAGCTAAATATGATAATTCATTTTTACAAGTTGAGAATAATTTTAATTTCCTGTATTCAGTTAAAGACATGAATTTATCTTCTTCTTTTTTTGTAGGTTTCTTTTCATATATAGGGGCGTTCCAAGTTGGATCACTTTCAATTATTTCCTCATTTAACGCATCTTTAAAAGCTTATGAATAGCAATTATTTAATTTTTGAACACTTGCTTTCGTATGTCTTTTTTTATGTCCACCAATAAAGTGACTTTCTGCATACTCTTTTAACATTTCTCTATATTTGAGTTGTGAAAAATCTTTAATAGCTGTATTGCCAAACTTTTCATCAAAGATATTTAATGCATTATAATAACGGTTTAAAGTTAATTGTGATATTTTGTACTCTTTATTAATTTTTATCTAATCTTGAAAGTATTCTAGAAACGGTGTGTCAGACGAAATGAGTTAATTCTAATTTATTTCATTGTATTTAAGTTGCATTGCCTTATACGCTACTTTTTAGTTTTATAACCTCTTTTACGAGAGCTCTTATTTTACATCTAAAATCATAAGACCATGTTATATTAATTTTTGCACATTCATTCTCATTGTTTTACTCTTGATGTTAAAAAATAGGACGAGAAAGTTACTCGTCCGTAAACTTAATTATCCAAATGCTCAATAGCATATTTTGCTTCTGATTCTGTAAATTTTTCACCGTAGTTAGACACCAAAAGATCGTAAATTGAGTCATTAGACATATGCATATCTTTGGCATATGATTTTGCTTTCTCAAGTGCATTCTTTTCATAATCAGCCTCTAGATGATCTATAGCATATTGTGCATCTTCTTTATCAAATTTTTCTCCATATTCAGATGTTAAAATATCATAAATTCCTAGTTTAGACATGTGGAAATCATCAGAATATGACTTTGCCTTTTCAAGTGCAGAGTTCTCCAATCGTGTTGCAGATTCATTTTCTTTTGCAGGTTCTTTAGTATTTTCTTTGGTGGAGTCATAATTAGATTTTGTTTCTTCTACTGCAGCTTTATGATTTAGCTCGTCTTTATCATTTACAGTATTCTCTGTAGTTTCTTTAGTTTCGTTATTTGAAATTGATGTTGCTGGTACAATCATTTGTAGATTACCATAATAGGTAATGCTTGCTAATACGATAACTGAAATTGCAACAGTAATGATTGTTCTTGCAATAGATGGCCACTTGCTAAATTTCCACATGAGAAATAAACCTAGTGGAAAAATGAACAAAAGTGATAAAACTATAAACCACTCTTGTTTGTACCATGATGTCGTTTCTTGTTGCATAAAACGTCCTCCTGTGTATCTATTTGATGAAAAGTAGCAGGTTTAATTTTTAATATATTGAAAAAAGCAAATTTGTATATTTAAGGTTATAGAATCACATTGTTAGAAATAAATGTGTAGTAGGTAAGTTAAAGTAATTACTCAAGTCTTGAAGTGTTTTGCAATCGTGAGCGTTGATTGCTTTTTCAATTTGATTTAAAGAGATAAGTGCGTTAGTTTTATTACTTTTTACATAGTAAGTTTTGATGTCTTCTTTCACATAAGAACTTGATGATAATCTACTGTTAACATATAATTCACTACCTAAAATGGCTCATTCTAATTCAATATATTTAATATCTATACCATCAATCAACTCCTTATATTGATGCATAATTCTTATTCCTTATCAATTTTTTAGAAATTGTATATATTTTATATATAACATCAACGCCTATATGAAACCTTAAATTATGCATAATTTTATTTATAAAAAAGAGACTTAATCATACTAAAGTGTAAATTAGTAATATAAGCGTCTCTCTTTATTTATCGCTATTTTTCTTTTGTTTTTATTAATCCATAAAAGCTATAATTTCTCTCATTTCATCTTCAGTAACATCAGGTGTAATATAAGAGATAATTTGATTGTTTTTCATTATGAAGTTTTATTCTGTTAATTTAGAAACATTAAACATTATCAGTTACAGTTTAAATTCTCTTTATTCCTATTGGAATGTTAGAATGAGTGAATTGTATAGCTTCATCTATTTCCCTTCAATCTATACTTTTAATATTCGGTGAGATATCTCGGAAAAATTATCTAACAATTTCGGTACTCATATAAGACCCCATATTGTTATATAAAGTAATTTAAAAATATCACAAACTAATCGGTGTTACAATATTATTTAAATGAAATATATTAAATAATGAATTCATGAGGTGGTTCTTTTTGAAAAGAGAACGATTCTTATAAAAATGTATATATAGCTAATAATAGAATGATTGATGAAAATAAATAGAGTACATTATTAGTTGAAATGTGATAATGAAAGTTGCGTAGGTTACTAACTTAAAAGCATGACTATATTAAAGACTTATAGATGACGCATGTAGTCCACATTTTCAATAGGGGATTGACTTTTAAACATATTACTTTAAGTTGAAAATAACATATTAAGCTCAACTACTGATATTTAATAAGCAAGTAGGTATAATTATACGTGTATATAATTTGGAGGAATGCATTGTGAATTTTTGGTTACAAGAACAAGCTCAATCAAATGGAAATCGATTGGCGATTGTTACAAATCAGTTATCTTTAACGTACGAAGAATTATATCATCGTGCAAAAACAATCGCGCAATATTTAACTTCTTTAAATCAGAAAAGGATTGGTTTATATATAAGCAATGATATTGATTCAGTTGTTTTGATTCATGCTTGTTGGTTAGCTCATATTGAAATAGCTATGATAAATACACGTTTAACGCGACATGAGATGATAAATCAAATGAATTCAGTCGACATAACAACGATTGTACACACGTTGCCTTTAGAATTAGAAGGGTTTAATTTATATCATTTTAATGATTTAACACAATTAGATAAATATGATGTTTCAAGTTACAAATTTAATTTAGAATCGATTGCATCAATTATGTTTACGTCTGGAACGACGGGACCTCAAAAAGCTGTGCCTCAAACGTTTAATAATCATTTAGCCAGTGCTATAGGCTGTAAACATAGTTTAGGATTCGAACAAGATACTGTGTGGCTTTCGGTCTTACCTATATATCATATTTCTGGGCTCAGTGTTATTTTACGCGCAGTGATAGAAGGATTCACTGTCAGACTTGTTAAAAAGTTTCAAACTGATGATATGTTAACACAAATCAAGACTTATCCAATCACCCACATGTCTCTTGTTCCACAAACGTTAAAGTGGTTAATGGATGCAGGATTGACTCAACCATTTTCTTTAGAAAAAATTCTGCTAGGTGGTGCTAAATTATCACCACAATTAATTGAGCAAGCATTGGCTCATCGTTTACCTGTATATAATTCTTTTGGTATGACAGAAACTTGCTCTCAGTTTCTAACAGCTTCACCTCAAATGTTAAAAGAACGTTTCGATACTGTTGGAAAACCAAGTGAAAATGTCGAAGTGAAAATAAAAAATCCCAACGCATATGGCCATGGAGAGTTATTAATTAAAGGTGAAAATGTGATGAATGGTTATTTATATACTAAAGATTTAAAAGACACATTTGACAATGATGGGTATTTTCAAACTGGAGATATAGCTGAAATAGATGATGAGGGTTATGTCATGATATATGATCGGCGCAAAGATTTGATTATAAGTGGCGGAGAGAATATTTACCCTTACCAAATTGAAACTATAGCAAAAGACTTTGATGGCATTGAAGATGCCGTATGTGTGGGAATATCAGATGATACTTGGGGGCAAGTGCCAATATTATATTATGTGACAAATCAAGATATTAATCGTAATGAATTAATAGAACATTTTGAAAATCATGTAGCTAGATATAAAATTCCTAAAAAATATTATCAGGTAGAATCTTTACCTTATACATCGACAGGTAAATTACAACGTAAAAAGGTCAAAAGTGAAGACTTGAATGAGGGAAAGAATAATGAAAGTTAAGGCAATCAATCTATATACTTATAAGGAACCTTTTAAATCACCAATTTCAACACCGAAAGTGAAGTTAACGCATCGAGAAAGTTTGTTTACGGAAATAGTAACTTATAGTGGAGAAATTTATTATGGAGAGTGTAATGCATTTTCAACTCATTGGTATGACAAAGAAACAATACTCACAGTCGCAAATAGATTAAGAAAGTGGATACCACAAGTACTTCATCGAGATATGGCATCTTTTGATTCATGGTTACCTTACCTCAATCAAATGAATGATGCACCAGCTGCTCGATCAATGGTTGTCATGGCTGTTTATCAAATGTATAACGATCTGCATGATTTTGAAGTACAATATGGTGCTACAGTTAGTGGCTTAACTAATAGTCAAATTGAAACATTATTAGAAACAAGACCGAAACGTATTAAACTTAAATGGTCAACATCACTTATCAAAGACCTTGAAACTATACGTTTATTAAATCTTGAGTGTGATATTGCAATAGATGCAAATGAATCATTAACAAAGCCATCATTTTTACAATTAGCCAATGAAAAAACATCAGATATTGTTTATATTGAAGAACCTTTTAAAATTCTAGAAGATTTAAATGATATTGATATGTCTATTTTTCCTAGAATTGCCATAGATGAAAAGGCACTTTCTATAGAGAAAATAAAATCAATAATTCAGCAATATCCCATACAAGTCGTCGTGTTAAAACCATTTAGACTTGGGGGAATAGATAGAATGTTAGACGCTATGAAAATCTTGAAAGAAAAAAATATAAGGTTTGTAGTTGGGGGCATGTATGAGTTTGGTCTAAGTAGATATTTTACAGCAATGTTAGCTAAAGAAGGAAATTATCCAGGAGATATAACGCCACACGGTTATTATTTTGCTAATGATATCGTAGAAACATGTGGCATATTAAAAGAGGGAATGATTTATTTCACTCCCCCTAAAGTCAAGCGTTCTTTACTTAACAAAGTTTAATGATGATGTGTGGTCTTAGAATTTTTATCTTTTTTTAATGGAACAGGATCAAAGCCACCTTTATGCAATGGATGACACTTAAGTATGCGCCGTACACCGAGATAAAGTCCCTTTAGAGCACCATGGTATTCGATGGCTTCTCTAGTGTATTGTGAACATGTTGGATAAAATCGACATGTTGGGGGTGTAAGTGGCGAAATAAAACGTTGATAAAATACAACTAGAGATAACAATATTTTTTTCAACATTGATAAAGGCCTCCAACTAAATATTTGATAAATATATTTTAACATAGGATGAGAGGAAGTGAGGAACGTGGAGTTTGAGGATAAAGATGGAAGGGTTGTAACATTGAACTATAAAAATGAAAATGATATGCCTAACGGTAATCACGTTCTTGCAATTCCTGTATACAATAGTCAGTTATTATTTACACACCATCAACATCGTGGGATAGAGTTTCCTGGTGGTAAAGTTGAAATAAACGAACAAAGTAAAGAAGCAGTAATTAGAGAATTATACGAAGAGACGGGTGCAATCGCAAAATTTATCTACTATTTTGCACAGTATCGTATAAAAACGGAGCATGATGAGCCGTTTATTAAGGATGTTTACTTCGTTGAAGTAAGTCATTTGGAATATGTAGATACCTATTACGAGACTTTAGGTCCTTGTCTTTATCATCATATTAATGATATTCCTTTAAATAAAAGAAGTTTTTTAATCAATGATAAGGCGATTCTTCATTGTTTGGAAAGGGTGAGAGCACTTGGATTTTATTAAGGAAAAGCGCATGCCAATCGAATATGAAACTCATTTTTTTAATGAAGTAACATATATTGTAGATTATTTAAAAGTTAAGGCTTTGATGATGATTCCGAAAAGCAAAAAAGATATCAAACGTATTGTTATATACTTAAGAGGTGGTAAAGGGCAAGTTGGAAGAGTGAGAGCCGCAAGACTTATGCAATTTGCAAATGAACATACCTTAGTTATAGGTCCATACTATAGAGGAAATAATGGAAGTGAAGGAAGAGATGAATTTTACTGTGGTGATTTAAATGATGTAACGCATTTGATTCGACTTTTAAATCAAAACTATCCTTCTGCATTTATACATATGGTAGGATTTTCACGTGGAGGTCTACAGGGATTACTTACTTTTAATGATTTGCCTGTAGATAGTTATATGATTTGGGGTGGCGTATCTGATATACATTTAATGTATGAAGAACGAGTTGATTTGAGAGGAATGTTACGACGAATGGTTGGACATCCAAAAAAAGATATGAAAGCTTATAAGAGCAGAGATGCAATGCAATTTATAAAAAAAGATAGTCCTCCTATTCTCATTATTCATGGTGGCAAAGATATTCAAGTTGGAATACACCAAGCTTATGATTTAGAAAAAAAATTAAAATCCAAAGGAACCTATTATCAAACCTATTATCAATTGGATGAAGGTCATGTACCACGACCTGCTGCGATGAAAGATGTAATTCAATATATACATCAATGGATGAACGACGTCGAAAATAAAAATTTAAGTGCCTGAGCTATTGAAAGTTTTCTCAGGCACAATGCTTTTAAATTTAACATATAAATGTGCATATTAATTATTGATTAAATGCACCTTTGTTGGCAATATGTTCGACTTCCTTGCCGAATTTTTTAAAGTTATTATTAAAGCGTTGAATCAAATCGTAAGCCTGTGCTTTGTAGTTATCTTTATTGTTCCAAGCATTGATAGGATTCAGAATAGTTGTAGGTACATTGTCAATCTGAACTGGAATATTTAAGCCAAATGTATCATCTTTAATATATTTAATATTTTTTAATTTACCTGATATAGCTTGATCTACCATTTCACGAGTATAGTGTAGACTAATTCTTCGCCCTATACCATATTTGCCACCTGTCCATCCAGTATTTACTAGATATACATCAACATCATGAATATCGATTAAATTTCCAAGTAGATCAGCATACTTTGTTGGATTTAAAGGTAAGAATGGTGCACCAAAGCAAGTTGAAAACGATGGTTGAGGTTCAGTAACACCACGTTCTGTTCCAGCTAGTTTAGACGTAAACCCACTTAAGAAATGATACATTGCTTGATCTTTAGTTAGCTTTGAAATAGGAGGGATAACTCCAAATGCATCAGCGGTTAAGAATATAATCGTATTCGGATGTGCTGCCTTTGAAGGTGTAACAATATTCTCTATATAGTCAATAGGGTAGGCGGCACGAGTGTTTTCAGTATAGGTGTTATCATCAAAATCTACTGTACCGTCATCATTTGTAACTGTATTTTCTAAGATTGTTCCATATTTAATAGCATTATAAATTTGAGGCTCTTTCTGTTTAGATAAATGAATTGCTTTTGCATAACATCCACCCTCAATATTAAAAACGCCATTTTTATTCCAACCGTGTTCATCGTCACCAATTAACTTACGTTTTGGATCGGCAGAAAGCGTCGTCTTACCAGTTCCTGATAATCCAAAGAATAATGCTACATCTCCTTTTTCTCCAACATTAGCTGAACAATGCATACTCATGATATCCTGCATTGGAAGCAAATAATTCATTACAGAGAAAATACCTTTTTTCATTTCACCAGCGTATTCTGTACCACCAATTAAAATCACTTTATGTTTAAAAGATATAATGACAAATGTTTCACTATTTGTCCCATCTAATTCAGGATTAGCTTTAAAGTTAGGTGCTGAAACAATCGTAAAGTTGGGTTTTATATTTTGAGCTTCATCTATAGATTCTGGACGAATAAACATGTTACGAGCAAATAAGTTATGCCAAGCTAATTCATTTATCACCTTAAGTTTAAGACGTGACTCTTTATCGCTCCCTGCATATCCACTAAATATGTAAAGTCCATCTTTCTGATTTAAATAGTCGAGTACTTTATTGTAAAGTTTTAGAAATGTTTCTTCATCCATGGGCTGATTGATATCTCCCCAATTTATATTATCCTTATACGATGGTTCAGTGACAATAAATTTATCTTTAGGTGAACGACCAGTGTACTTACCTGTTTTAACATTTATTGCCCCCAGTTCAGTTAATTCACCCTCATGGTTTTTTAAAATTTTTTTGTATAATTGTGTTGATGATAGTTGAAAATGTGATGTAGCTTTTTCTATTAGCTGATTTATCTTAAGTGTTTCTGTGTATGTATCTATAGACATACCCAATCCCTCCATACAATAATTTATGTAAGCCCTTACATTTAGATAGTATAACACACCGATTGAATTTATCCACTTTAAAATAGAAATAGTAACAATGTATAAAATTGACAACATACTTTGAATTAGATATTATTAAGTTTAACGGATTCTCTTATCCTGAGTGGTGGAGGGACATGGACCCAATGAAACCCAGCAACCTCTTTATTTAAAGAAAGGTGCCAAACCGTTTGCAGACAAATATGGTCTGAACGATAAGAGCGAATGGACGTTTAAGAGCCTTCTCTCTATCTATATAGTGAAGAAGGCTCTTTTATTTAGCTCTCATATTTAAAGAGAATTTTCGTAATTTATTTAAAGGAGAAAATGATGACATACAATAAACGATTATTTACCTCAGAATCAGTTACTGAAGGCCATCCTGATAAAATTGCTGACCAAGTTTCAGATGCCATTCTTGATGAAATATTAAAGGATGATCCCAATGCTCGTGTAGCATGTGAAACAACAGTAACAACAGGAATGGCACTTATTTCTGGAGAAATCTCAACAACTACTTATGTAGATATTCCTAAAGTGGTGAGGGAAACGATTAAAGATATTGGTTATACTAGAGCAAAATATGGTTATGATTCACAAACAATGGCAGTGTTAACTGCGATTGATGAACAGTCACCTGATATTGCACAGGGTGTAGACAAAGCGCTTGAATATCGAAATGAAATTTCTGAAGAAGAAATTGAAGCAACAGGTGCAGGTGACCAAGGATTAATGTTTGGATACGCAACTGATGAAACTGATACGTATATGCCTCTACCTATATTCTTGTCACATCAACTTGCTAAACGATTATCTGATGTACGAAAAGATGAAATTTTAGATTATCTTCGTCCAGATGGAAAAGTACAGGTGACTGTTGAATATGATGAAGATGACCAACCTAGACGTATTGATACCATTGTTGTTTCTACACAACATGCTGAAGATGTAGAGTTAGCACAAATCGAAAAGGACATTAAAACGCATGTTATCTACCCAACTGTAGATAAAGCTTTATTAGATGAAGAAACTAAATTTTACATTAACCCGACTGGACGTTTCGTTATTGGAGGACCTCAAGGAGATGCTGGTTTAACTGGACGTAAAATTATAGTTGATACGTATGGTGGTTATGCCCGTCATGGTGGAGGTTGTTTTAGTGGTAAAGATCCTACTAAAGTAGATCGTTCGGCAGCTTATGCTGCAAGATATGTAGCTAAAAATATTGTTGCAGCTGGTTTAGCTAAACAATGTGAAGTACAACTTGCATATGCAATCGGTGTAGCAGAACCCGTTTCTATTTCAATTAATACGTTTGATACTGGAAAGGTTTCAGAAGCACGTTTAGTTGAAGCTGTAAGAAAGCATTTTGATTTAAGACCAGCAGGTATCATTAAAATGTTAGACTTAAAACAACCGATATATAAACAAACAGCAGCGTATGGTCATTTTGGACGTACAGACGTATTATTACCATGGGAAAAATTAGATAAAGTCAACCTTTTAAAAGATGCAGTTGAAATTCAATGACTTGTAAAATAGAAAATAAATAATTATAAAATATATGTCGAAAATAAGCCTTTTTTCTATTATAATTAGAGTTATTGAAACTGATAAAGGAGCGTTGTTTTAATGGATTTTTCTTCACCGACAGTAATCGGCTTAATTGTTGCAATACTTGTGGCTGTTTTATTCTTTGTACTCTTCTTAGTAGCGAACCATAGTAAGAAGAAAGTGAAAAATCAAACAGAAGCACATTATAAAGAAAAAGAGCAACATCTTAAAGAATCTCATGAAGAAGCTTTAGAAAAAGAGAGAGTAGAGAATAAAAAAGTTGTTACAAAACAACAAGAAGATTTTGACGTGACAGTTAGTAACAAAAATCGTGAAATTGATGCGTTGAAACTATTCTCAAAAAATCATAGCGAATATGTTACAGATATGAGATTAATTGGTATTCGTGAGAGACTAGTAAATGAAAAGAGAATACGCCCTGAAGATATGCATATTATGGCAAATATTTTCTTGCCTAGTAATGAGTTAACTAATATTGAACGTGTGAGTCATCTAGTACTTACACGAACTGGCTTATATATTATTGACTCTCAATTATTAAAAGGCCATGTTTATAATGGCATTAGTGGTGCGCAATTTAAAGAATTACCTACGATGTCACAAGTTTTTGACACGCTCGACTTAGATTCATCACAGCCACAGACATTGGTCTTGGATCAAAATGAAGATCAACATTCATTATCTTTTGTTAATTATTCGGATAAGATTAAACATATTGAAAAATTAGCAGGAGACTTACAAAATGAATTGAATACTAAATATACGCCAACATCAATACTGTATTTTAATCCTAAAAAGGATAATGATGTGACTATTTCTCATTATACACAATCATCAAATGTTAAAGTTTTAGTTGGTCCTGAACAATTAGATGAATTCTTTAATAAGTTTGTTTTCCATGGACGCATACAGTACAATGTGGATGATTTACAAGATATCATGGATAAAATTGAGTCATTCAATTAAATTATTAAAGAAATTACTTTATTTTCATATGAGTGCTTATTATAGTCTTCAAAACAATTACTACAAATTAATTGTTTTGAAGACTTTTTTGATTTGATAGTATTACTTTTTTAAAAAGTAAAAAAAGGGTATGTATTACTAGTAAATTTTTTAATTACAATGATTAAAGGAGAGATTATATGGAGACGGTTCAATTTTATAACGGAAGAACAATGCCTAAAATAGGACTCGGAACTTATAGAGTAAAAGATAGCGATGAATGTAGAGAATCTGTAAAACATGCTATCGAACAAGGTTATAGAAGTATAGATACGGCAATGATTTATGGTAACGAAGAAACGGTAGGTCAAGGTATTAAGGAAGGATTAAAATCGACTGGTTTGAGCCGTGAAGATTTATTTATAACTTCTAAATTATGGCTAACTGATTTTGGACGTCAAAATGTGGAAGAAGCCTATCGCCAATCTGTTGAAAAATTAGGACTGGATTATTTAGATTTATATCTAATGCATTGGCCAGGTACAAATGAAGCGGTAATGATTGATAGTTGGAGAGGTATGGAAGACTTATATAAACAAAATCAGGTGAAAAATATTGGTGTGAGCAATTTTACCCCAGAACATTTTGAAGCTTTGCTTGCCCAAGTTTCTATTAAACCGGTCATTAACCAAGTAGAATTTCATCCTTATTTAACACAAAATAAATTGCGAAAGTATTTAGAAGCCCAAAATATTATCATGGAATCATGGTCTCCATTAATGAATTCACAAATTCTCCATGATGATGTCATAAATGAAGTAGCTAATGAAGTAGGGAAAACTCCAGCCCAAGTTGTAATAAGATGGAATATTCAGCACGATGTTGTTGTTATACCTAAATCCGTAACACCACATCGCATAGAAGAAAATTTAGACGTATGGAATTTTGAATTAAGCGACAACCAAATGGAAAGAATCGATCAATTAAATCAAGATAAAAGAATTGGACCTAACCCTCTTGAATTTGACGGTAAGTAAATCAATAGTAAAATGAGGTTGGGACATAATTCCTAGCAAAAAAGTCAGTAAATGAGTTTTCAGAAATTCATTTACTGGCTTCTTTATTTACAATACTTCGTATTGTTGGCTCGCTTTCTTAGGGGACAGCTTCAGCCTGTAGTCTTCAGCTTGTCCTGTTCCCTCAAGAGTCTCGCCAAAATACTTTGTATTCATATGTAATTTTACATTAAAATACTTTAAAAAAATAAAGCCCTTTCGTACAATTTAATAAATAGCAATAAACTAAATTAACGAGGTGCCTTATGTATAAAGACTATAACATGACTCAACATACTCTACTAATGGAAACTTCAGTTCTTATCCCCACAAATAATATTTCACGACATGTAAATGATATTGTAGAAACAATTCCCGATACTGAATTCGATGAATTCAGACATCATCGTGGCTTAATATAAGAAAAGTAACAGCTCAACGAACTGAAAATAATCAAAAAACTATAAAAAAGACAATTTCTATATTATTTCAATAGAAATTGTCTTTAAATACTTATCTTGGACCTTTTTGTCCCAGGCTCATTATTATATATTGGTACAACATCGTTGAGTTGAGAATATGTTTATTTTTTAACTACAATTATTCTCGTTGTCATGATAGCTTGAGGACCTTAATAAGGATTTAGTTTCGTTGAGCTTCTAAATTAATAAGATAATTAAAGATACAAATAGAAATCATAATCTATGAAATAAGTTACTATAACCGTAAGTAAAAGTTATTTTAATATTAGATATGGTATCCACAGAAGCAAGCAATGAAACCTAAAATAAATTGTAATAAGGAATAAACTACAAAACGTAATGGTTTAAATTGAGGGCTTAACATATTAACAAGTTCAGATGATAATGTTGAAAAAGTAGTTAAACCTCCGAGAACACCTGTAACAAAGAAAGGAAACATATCCTGGCTAGCGAGTGCGTGCCCCATCATAAACCCGATAATTAAGCTACCTGTAATATTTACTATAGATGTTCCAATAGGAATTTTACTATTGAATAAGCTTTGGCATATATTTGTGATTAAGGCTCTAAATACAGCACCGATTCCTCCACCTAACATAACGAGCAAAATAGTAATCAAGAAAATCTACCTCCTATTTTGACACCAAGGTAACAGCTTAGTATTCCTAAAATATAACTCGTTACACCGTATACAGTAAACAGTATAAAATGATGTTGATTAAATAGTGTTATAAGTTCAAATTGAAATGTTGAAAAAGTAGTTAACGCACCAAGTAAACCAGTGGTAAGCCCTTTTTTTATGTTTGGATGAGTTTTAAAGAGTGAAACGCTTAAAGCGCCGATACTGCCCATTAAAAAAGCACCCAATAAATTTGCAACAAATGTTCCCAACGGAAAGGTTGAACCTTCATTAAGCATTGATAAACAGAATCTTATCAATGCACCTAAAGCACCGCCTACAAAAATATATAGATATTGCATCTATATTTCACCTCAAAATATAAAAGAGTTGATTGTTTATTTAAAAATGTAACCAAAAGTATGTAAAGATGAAAGAATATGGATAATAATAGTGATTAAAATAATCAATGGTAAAATTTTGCTTGCAAATCTAATCCAATCTGAACTTTCCTTAGCATACTTTATAGATTTATCGGCAAAAACTATCGATAAAATAAGTATTATAATATTAACGATACTTGTAACTACAACAATTTTCATAAACGATTGAAATATATTACTCAATAATGAATTATTGGTATTAAAGAAAAAACTTAAAATTATCATTAATAGACTAAGATAAAAATACTTTTTTGACCGAGCCATAAACTGCCTCCTAGATAAACATTATTACAATATACTATCATATTTATTAAACTTAAACATAGTAATTTTCATTCCATTTTAGACAGTATATTTAAAATTAAAGCAAATAATTCGCTTACATTTCAAGGTCATGTTATAAATAAGTTATAAAATTTTTAAATTTAAAACGTGATAACAAAACGCTATCCCTAGTTTTAGTATGATATACATACAAATAATCAATTCTATACATATAATTGATAGTATTGACCTTTCACGTTCAGGAGGAGAAATGACATGACAAAATTAAATGTTAAAGTGTTTGCGGATGGTGCAGATATTGAAGAAATGAAATCAGCATATAAGAATCAACTTGTAGATGGTTTTACAACGAACCCAAGCTTAATGGCTAAAGCGGGTGTAACTGATTATAAAGCTTTTGCAGAGGAAGCGGTTAGTGAAATACCTGACGCATCAATTTCTTTTGAGGTGTTTGCCGACGATTTACCTACTATGGAAAAAGAAGCTGAGATTTTAAAACAATATGGTGATAATGTATTTGTAAAAATTCCTATTGTTACAACAACCGGTGAGTCTACACTACCATTAATTAAAAGTTTATCATCGAAACAGGTAAGGTTGAATGTTACAGCTGTCTATACTATAGAGCAAGTAAAAGCAATTACTGACGTTGTAACTGAAGGTGTGCCAACATATGTGTCAGTATTTGCAGGACGTATTGCAGATACTGGTATTGATCCACTTCCTTTGATGAAAGAAGCCGTTAAGGTAACTCATAGTAAAGAAGGCGTTCAATTATTATGGGCTAGTTGTCGTGAAGTATATAATGTAATTCAAGCTGATGAAATTGGCGCTGATATTATTACTTGCCCAGCTGATGTTGTAAAAAAAGTTAATAATAATTTAGGCCGTGATATAGGAGAACTTTCAGTAGATACAGTCAAAGGTTTTGCCAAAGATATTCAAAGTTCTGGTTTGTCAATTCTATAAATGTAAAAAACAGCAATTAAGTGGATTTATTTCACTAGATTGCTGTTTTATTTTAGTTATATAAGAAGATTTGAAAGAATAGTTTAATTCATTTACTATTGATAAATATGACTAATTCTGAAGAGAGGTACCTATCAAATGAGTAAAAATGAATTCATCAAAAGAGTAAATAAGCAATTATGGTTTTTAAATGCTAAAGAGAAAAATGCGCTTAACAAATATATTGACTCAGTTGATCAGGATAAAAGTGTTGACACAAATAAGCCAATAAGATTTTCAAATGAATATTTAAAGAAATTTATATTTAATCATAAGAAAAAATCTACTTCTCATGTGTTCGTACTTTTAATTTGTATGGTTTTAGCTTATGCATTTTTGCTCGGACTCTTTATTTTAGGGTTAGTGACCAGCTTAGCTATAGTACATGCCTATATCAACCCACGTATTGATTTATCAGGTTTTGTTATGTTAACTGTTTTGATTATTGCGATAGTTATGATGATTGCTAGTTTATATGCTATTAAACATACGACTGCCTTATTCACTAAAAAGCTTTTAGAATATAAATTTAATAAAAAGTAGTTTTCTCTATGATATGACCTACGGTAAGACTTTCTTGCCACTTTTTTGTTACAAGGGTATAGGGGATGTTCACTTCGATAGTCGAACCATTTTCAAAAACTATCTTTGTGGTATGAATTGAAGAATGAATTCCTATAATATTGCGTGCATTGATAAAATATTTAATCGATGCACGTTTTTGCGTAACTGGAAATAATATGGTTTCCTCATTGATATAGATAGGTATGAGTTTTTTTATGTTTAAAATATTTTTAGATAACATACATTGATGATGATAAGATTTTTGATGTAATTCCAATAAATAATGTAATGTTTTTTCAGGTGAACATGGTAAATGAATATTGTAATGTTCATACTGAATATAGGTTTCAACATTTGTTGAAAACGCAGTTTGAAGATATAAAAGTGAATGCGTTGATATACATTTCATAGATGTCAATCCTTTGTAGATAAAATTAAATAACGACGTAGTTTTCGTATTGTGTTAGATTTTATTTTTTTAATCGTTGTAGGTGAAAAATCTAAGATTTGGGAAATTTCATATTGTTTGTATCCTTGTAAATATAAGGCTAACCAATCTCGTTCGCGTGGAAGTAACTGTTGTGAAATATCTTTAATAAATAAATCGATTTCGTTGATTGAAATTGACGGAGAAAGTTCTGAAAGGGTATCAATACTACATATATTAAGCGTAGTATCTTTTTGTCTAAATAAATCTATAAGATAGAATTTTAAGCGTATAAATAGATAAGATTTAAAAGAAGAAGATTGTTGTTCATCAAAATCGAGTGTAAGTTGCCACATTTTAATGAGCATTTGTTGATAAAATTCATCATAATTATAAGTGATTTGATAACTTTTTAACAAATAATGTATGATATTATTGTAGTTTTTATATGATTCCTCAAATGACATGTAATTAACTCCTATTTATGTACATAAAGTGATTTCCGGATAAATAGAAGTTAACTTATTGTTTGAAAATAATCATTTGCGTAATTGAAGCAATAGGTGTTAAATAGTAGTCATAGACTTCATTAATATGTAAAATAAGTGTTTTATTTGCATGCTAACTTGGCTTTTCAACATAAATACTTTTTGAATAAAGAGGAGGGACTTTTATGGATTACGCACATTTAAATCTAGAGCACTTTTTTGCACGAAATGATGATTTGGATATCATTAGAGATCGATCTGATTTTGTGATGATTAATAATTTCACCAATGAGATGAAATACCGTGAAGGTGAAATTGAAGGAACTATCGATTTAAATCAATACTATTATAAAAATAGATCACAAGCTGTAAGTTTCATAATGATGAATTATAAGAACTGATATTTAGAGTGTCACCATAGTGACTAAATTTGGATTTATAAAACCTATTCAACACTATAATGTTTAAATAAATTAAAATTTAAATCTAATTGCCATAAAAACAAAAGGTGATATTGCTGTTTAATAATAATCAATGAATTTTTCAGTTTTGTCAGTATATAAAAACATTCATTTGGCATTAAAAAAATTTCGATTCTTGTCTTATTTTTTTAATATGTGCATCGTGTAACCTATTTATTTAAATTTCAATTTGATTACCATTTATTTATGAATTTGTAACAAAAGAAGTTTCAAATTGTGAATGTGTTTGAATAATGTTAAACTTGATTATCGTAATAGAATGACTAGTTTAACAACAATGACCTAAGAGGTGTGAATATGACTAAGCACAAGAAAGGCTCAATATTAGCTATCATAGGTTTGCTAATTGTATTTGTTGTTACAGGTTTTATCTTCTTTTCAATGATTTCAGATCAAATATTTTTTAAACATGTCAAACCAGTTGAAAAGGTTGAAAAATTAGATAAAACTTTAGATAAAGCATCTAAAAAGCAAATACACAATTATACGAGCCAACAAGTATCTAACAAAGCTAATACAGCTTGGCGTGATGCGTCTGGTACAGAAATTAAAGAAGCTATGGATAGTAGTAAATTCATAGATGATGATAAACAAAAATATCAATTTTTAGATTTGTCTAAGTATCAAGGCATTGATAAAAATAGAATTAAACGTATGTTGTTTGATAGACCAGTACTACTAAAACATACAGATGATTTTATTAATGCCGCAAAGTCTAAACATGTCAATGAAGTATATCTTATTTCTCATGCTCTATTAGAAACAGGCGCAGCTAAAAGTGAACTCGCTAATGGTGTAGAAATAGATGGTAAAAAATATTACAATTTCTATGGTGTTGGTGCATTAGATAGTGACCCTATTAAAACAGGTGCCGAATATGCTAAAAAACATGGATGGGACACACCACAAAAAGCTATATATGGTGGCGCTGATTTTATTCATAAGCATTTCTTATCTCATGATGATCAAAATACACTTTATAGTATGAGATGGAATCCTAAAAATCCGGGTGAACACCAATATGCTACTGATATAAAATGGGCTGAAAGTAACGCGAATATCATTGCAGATTTCTACAAGAACATGAAAACAGAAGGTAAATACTTCAAATTATATGTTTATAAAGATGACGATAAACACCAAAAATAAATTAAATAGTTAAACTAAACACCACTAATAAAAGTTGTGAAGTTAATCGTGCTAATTAAAATTAATTTAGATTTAAGCAATAGTTAACTTTCAATAGTTTTATAGTGGTGTTTTTAATTTATTGGATAAAATGTTGAATTATTCAGCTTTGTTTTTTCGCGATAGTATTGTAAACAGAACTGCAAAAGCAATTAAAACTTTAACTATAAATTTCATAAGCTTCACCTCAAATAAAATTTTAGCATACTATTTTAAGATTAAAAGTCAATCAAATAGGTAATATAGATATAGTGAAAAAGTGTACAATAAAATGTAACTACTAATAATAAATACATAAGGATGATTGATATGCGTGTAGCAATAATAGGTATGGGAACAGCTGGTGTAAGTGTGTTACGCCAACTCGTTAAACATGAAAACTTTTCTCAATTAAAAGTAGATGTATATGATGATGATAGAAATATGGGTCAAGGTGTTCCGTTTCAAAATGATAGTAGCGAACTACTTATTAACATGCCATCAAAATCTATGAGCTTAAATCTTGATGATGACCAAGAGTTTTGGAAGTGGTATCAAAATCAGACAGAATTCAATTTTAGTAATCCTCAATATTTGCCTAGATTTGTATTTGGTCATTATATGAAGTCTTATTTATCTTATTATAATGACCAATTTGATAATTTAACTATTATCAATGATAAAGTACAAGAAATTTTTACACAATCCGATGTTGATGATACAGATTTAAAATATCATGTATGTACATGTGATGATGAAAAAGAATGGCGTGAATATGATTATTTATTTTTAACTTTTGGAACTTTTAGTTACCATGACCCTTATGATTTGAAGGGAACTAAAGGCTATATCCAAACGCCTTATCCTACATATCATACTCTTGATAATGTTAAAGATTCAGATCGAATCGTGATTATTGGAACAGGGTTGGCTAGTTTAGATGCTGTGAGATATGTAGCTGCACATCATCCATCTTTACCCATTACTATGACAAGTCGTTCTGCAGCATTACCAAGTGTTAGAGGAAAAATGACTAAAATTCAGTTTACGCATTTAACTAAATCACGATTTAATGGAATTATGAAAAAACACTTTGGTAATGTACCATTAGAAAAGGTAGTTTCATTATTTTTAAAAGAATGTGAAGATTATGGAATAGACTTTAAAAAACTTATTTATCGTAGAACTGGAAACCATGTGAAAGACTTGGAGTATGATTTGAATCATGAAGAAGAAATGGGGATATTCCAAAGTATCATTGAACATTTAAAAGAAAATTTAAACTGGATTTGGAATAGTTTGAGCGTTAAAGATCAAGAAACTTTTAATCATAAGTACACTAAAATCATTCAATTAAATTCTAATCCAATGCCTCCTAGAACGGCTCGTTTACTAATTAAGTTAATACAGAATAATGAACTTGTCATTAAAAAGGGACTAGAAGACATAGTCCATAAAAATGAGCAATTTATGTTAAAGTACAACGACACCACGCAAAATTATGAGTCGTTTGACATTGTTATTAATGCTACAGGTTCTAAAACACATCTTTCTCAATTAGATGAGGATGATCAATTAATTTTAAACTTAGAAAATAGACAAATTGTTCAACGTCATCCTATGGGTGGCATTCAAATTATCCCAGAAACAAATCAAGTCATAAGTCCTAGATATGGAACCTTAAAAAATGTGATTGCAATTGGACAAATGACCAACGGTGTCAATAAACTTAGAAATGGTGTAAAGATGATTGTTAATCAAGTTGTTGATACAGTGTCTCAATTATATATAACACAGGAAAATCGAAATAAGTAATATGCATTTAACGTGTTTGTGAGTTTAATATATTTTCATAAAATCTTTTAATAAAGTAAGCTATAAAATTGTATTTTAAATTTAAATATAGTAAGATTTAAAATGTAGTGAAGAACTACTGGACTCAATTAATCATAACAATTTCATATATTTCTTTCGGGGCAGGGTGAAATTCCCAACCGGCAGTAAATTAAGCCTGCGACCCACTAGTATTGTTTTTTTGATGTTAGTGGCTGATCTAGTGTGAATCTAGAGCCGACAGTTAGAGTCTGGATGGGAGAAAGAAGATGAATTATCGACTTACACAAATTCGTGTAGTTATGATAAGCGTATTGTATACTTTTGTGCAATTTTAAGTATGCCAATAGGCTTATTTAAAGATATAGATATCTCCTTATGCCTACAGTATAGGTATAAGGTTTTTTTGAGGTGATCAATTGAGTAGATTTATGGATGATGCTATTCAACTAGCAAAAATGGTAAATGGACAAACAGGTGTTAATCCTCCAGTTGGATCCGTTGTTGTTAAAAATGGTAGGATTGTAGGTTTAGGTGCACATTTAAAAAAGGGAGATAAACATGCTGAAGTACAAGCTATTGAAATGGCAGGTTTAAATGCCCAAGGTGCTACCATATACGTTTCATTAGAACCATGCACACACCATGGTTCAACGCCACCTTGTGTGGATAAAATTATTGAAGCGGGCATATCAAAGGTCATCTATGCTGTTAAAGATACTACTTTAGTAAGCAAGGGTGACGAGATTCTTAGAGAAGCTGGTATAGAGGTTGAATTTCAATATAATGAAAATGCAGCTGCATTATACCGTGACTTTTTTACTGCTAAAAGAAACGAAGTTCCGGAAGTAACTGTAAAGGTTTCATCTAGTTTAGATGGTAAACAAGCAACAGACTTTAATGAAAGTAAGTGGATAACAAACAAAGAAGTTAAAGAAGATGTTTATCAATTAAGACATGAGCATGATGCAGTTATTACTGGGCGTAGAACCATTGAAGCAGACAATCCATTGTATACAACCAGGGTTCCTGATGGAAAACATCCGATTCGTGTTATTCTCTCTAAGACAGGACAACTCGATTTTAATCAACAAATATTTAAAGATACTGCATCGGAGATATGGATTTACACTGAAAATGAAAAATTAAAAACAGATAAAAGTTTTATTAAAATAATAAATATAAGTAAATGTGATACAACGACAATATTACAAGACTTATATCAAAGAGGTATTGGGAAACTGCTAGTCGAGGCAGGCCCAAATATTACTTCGCAATTTCTCCAATCCAAACATCTAAATGAACTCATTTTATATATAGCCCCGAAATTAATTGGTGGTTCTGGCAAACATCAATTTTATAAGACTGACGAAGTGATTGATTTGCCTGAAGCAACTCAATTTGAAATTGTTGATTCCAAGTTAATTAATCAAAATTTAAAATTGAAATTACGAAAGAAGTGAATGTCTATGTTTACAGGTATCATTGAAGAAATAGGTACTGTACAACAAGTTCGCTCTGAGCAATCAGTAAGAACGCTTGAAATTAAAGCACAAAACATTTTAGTTGATATGCATATTGGTGATTCAATAAGTGTTAACGGTGCATGTTTAACTGTGATAGATTTCACTGATTCAAGTTTTTCAGTTCAAGTCATTAAAGGGACTGAAAACAAAACATATCTTGGAAATGTTCAACGTAATACAGAAGTTAATCTCGAAAGAGCCATGAGTGGAAGTGGGAGATTTGGTGGACATTTCGTGTTAGGTCATGTTGATGAGCTTGGAACAATTTCTAAAATCAATGAAACTGCTAACTCAAGAATTATTTCTATTAAAACAACTAAAAATATTTTGAATCAAATGGTCAAGCAAGGTTCTATAACTGTAGACGGAGTTAGTCTTACTGTATTTGATTTACATGATCATACTTTTGATATACATCTTATACCAGAGACACGTCGATCTACTATTCTTTCATCTAAAAAAGTGGGCGACAAAGTGCATTTGGAGTCTGACGTACTATTCAAATATGTTGAAAACATCATGAATCAAAATCAATCGCAGATAACAGAAGAAAAGCTTAGAGCATTTGGTTTTTAGGAGGAATATCACATGCAATTCGATACAATTGAGTTGGCTATAGAGGCTTTAAGAAATGGAGAGAGCATTATTGTAGTTGACGATGAAGATAGAGAAAACGAAGGAGATCTTGTAGCTGTTACGGAATGGATGGATGATAATACCATTAATTTTATGGCTAAAGAGGGTCGTGGTCTGATTTGTGCACCAATTGATAAATCTATAGCTGAAAGATTAAAACTACAATCTATGGAGCAAAATAACACAGATATTTATGGCACACATTTTACTGTAAGTGTTGATCATTATAAAACTACTACAGGAATCAGTGCACATGAACGTACAAAAACGGCTAGAGCACTCATAGATGAAAAGACTAATCCTGAAGATTTTCATCGTCCGGGGCACTTATTTCCACTTATAGCAAAAGAAAATGGTGTGTTAACACGTAATGGTCATACTGAAGCTGCCGTAGATTTGGCACGTTTAACAGGAGCACAACCAGCTGGCGTAATCTGCGAAATTATGAATGATGATGGAACAATGGCTAAGGGTGAAGATCTCCAGTCCTTTAAAGAACGTCACCATTTAAAAATGATTACTATAAAAAGTTTGGTTGCCTTTCGTAAGGCTATTGAACTTAATGTTAATCTCAAGGCAAAGGTCAAGATGCCAACAGATTTTGGTCATTTTGATATGTATGGATTTACAACGGATTATAGCGAAGAAGAAATCGTTGCTATAGTTAAAGGAGATTTAAAAAGCAATCCTAATGTACGTCTGCATTCTGCTTGTCTGACTGGGGATATTTTTCATAGTCAAAGATGTGATTGCGGGGCACAACTTGAAGCGTCAATGAAATATATTGAAGAACATGGTGGAATGATTATTTATTTACCTCAAGAAGGTAGAGGAATAGGTTTAATGAATAAGTTGCGCGCATATGAGTTAATAGAAAAAGGCTATGATACAGTTACTGCAAATCTTGCTCTTGGTTTTGATGAGGATTTGAGGGATTATCATGTTGCAGCTGAAATATTAAAGTATTTTGGTTTAAGTAAAATTAACTTGCTCAGCAATAATCCTAAAAAATTTGAAGGTTTAAAAGATTACGGCATTGAAATCGTAGATAGAATTGAACTTATCGTACCAGAAACGCAACATAACCATAGTTATATGGAAACTAAAAAAAATAAAATGGGACATTTAATATAGGAGGACTCGAAAATGAATTTTGAAGGTAAATTAGTTGGTAAGGATTTAAAAATTGCGATTGTTGTTAGTAGATTTAATGATTTTATTACTACACGTTTACTTGAAGGGGCTAAAGATACACTCATTCGTCATGAAGTAGTAGATACTAATATTGATGTAGCTTATGTGCCTGGTGCATTTGAAATTCCACTCGTTGCAAAAAAATTAGCTCAAAAAGGTGAATATGATGCTGTGATTACATTAGGATGTGTGATTAGAGGCGCAACTTCACATTATGACTATGTATGTAATGAAGTAGCTAAAGGTGTTTCTAAAGCAAATGATATTTCAGATACTCCAGTGATTTTTGGAGTCCTAACAACTGAAAGTATTGAGCAAGCAGTAGAAAGAGCTGGTACTAAAGCTGGAAATAAAGGTTCAGAAGCAGCAGTTAGTGCAATCGAAATGGCTAATCTAATTAAGCAAATCAATTAAAAAATAAAGGCATGAAGTAGATATCAAAATACTTCATGCCTTTATTTTATTTTTTATATCTTTGAATGCCAAGGATAAAAGACGTCAATAAAGTTGCAAATATACCGATACCCAAAGTTAACTTTTTTAAGATTTTGGGTTTAGTAAATTCTTTTATAGCTAATGACAAGTTTTGAGGGCGTTCTGCTAGTCTTCTCATAAAGTACGCAAACCAATCATTACCGTATGGTACATAAACTGTAAATAAATAACCTTCATTAGCTATTTTTTGTGCTAATTCCGTGCGGAATCCGTACAACATTTGAAATTCCATTTTATCTTTGCTAATATGATTTTCTTTCATAAATTGTTTGACTTGGTTGATAATTTCATTGTCATGTGTAGCTACAGATGTAAAGTTCTTTGAATTTAGTAGTCGTTTTTTAATAATTCTAATATAATTTGCGTCAATTTCTTCTTTCGATTGATAAGCGATTGATGCATCTTCCTTATAAGCACCTTTCACTAGTCTCAAACGTAATTCAGGATATTTATCAATTAAATCATCGGCTTCATACAGATAGGCTTGAACGACTGTACCCACATTTTTAAATTCACCTTTCAATCTATCAATAATATGTTGAATTTTAGAAAGACTATCGTACTTCTCTGTATCAATATTAATGTGCATCTTTCCATTCTTATCAGCTTTAAGTAAAATTTCTCTCATATTTTCATAAGCAAGATTTAAATCAAACTCACTTCCAAGTTGGCTTATTTTGACTGACATATGTGCCTTAACATTATTGTTATAGATTGCATCAATAATTTCTAAAATCTCTTCTTTAGCTTTAATACTTTCTTCTCTAGTACTAACAAATTCACCCAATGAGTCGACAGTAACTGAAATATTATAATCATTTAAATATTGTATGGTCTCAATTAATTGATGAATCGTATTTCCTGCGACTACACGATTTGCTCCCATTTGAGGTCCCATCTTTTTAGCTATTTTATTAAGATATGTATGATTAGATAACGCAATGAAAAAATCTTTAAATAAGGACATATGCAATACCTCCGTTATACTAAACTATAATATTTTTAAATAGTGTATCATGAAAATTAAGTTTAAGAAAGCGTTTACATAAAGAGCTTGCACACTTAAAGAGTAATTATACTTTAGGCTATATTGGAAGAGTTAAAGAAAACACTTAAATATCTATCAAATTTCACTTAAAATAGCATTCAATATGTTTGATTTGCTATAATTATATTAATAAAGAACATATAAAAAGGGGCAATTAGAAAATGTGGAAGTGGGAAACAGAAAATGACGCAAAAGGCGTTGTTGTCATTGCTCATAATATATTAGAACATACAGGTAGATATGCATATGTTATCACGATGTTAAGAAGAAATGGTTATCACGTTATCATGGGCGATTTACCAGGACAAGGGCAAACTTCACGAGCTCAAAAGGGACAAATAGATGATTTTAATACGTACCATGAGAATATATTAGAGTGGATAAAAATAGCTAATGAATATAAAATTCCAACATTTGTTTTAGGTGTGGGATTAGGTGGTCTCATCATTTTAAATCTGCTTGAGAAAACAGAATTACCTATTGAGGGTATATTATTATTCTCACCTATGTTAGAACTAAAGAAAGACTATAAAGGGCGCAAAAACAAATTGATTTCTAATGTTGGTAAAATTTCTAAAGATACTAGATTTAAAGTTGGTATAACCCCTCATGATTTAACACGTAATGATGAAATTATTGAAGAAACAGCAAATGATGGGCTAATGCTTAAAAAGGTAACATATAGTTGGTATAACCTTATAAATGAAAAGATGAAAGAAACAATGGATCATATCAGAGATATTAAACCTATTTCAGCATTGATAATGTATGGTACCAAAGACAAAATTTTAGAAACTCAATCTATTAATGAAATGAAAGATAAATTAAAGTCGAAAGAGATGTACTTTAAAGTTTGGGATGGATTATATCATGAAATACATAATGAACCTGAACGCGATTTGGTGATGAGATATGTTCTATCATTTTTAAATAATAGTGTAAATACTATGGGTTTTATAGTAAATGAAGAGGAAATTGAAGACATTTAAGTGAGCGAAAGAAAAATGTTATCAATTTGTATACGATTCTATAATGTGAATAAGTAACTCGGTTTTATACCGGGACTATAGTAATGAGTCCGTAGATCCTAAACATCTACGGGCTCTTATAATTCTTAATGATATATTTAGTTTGGTTTAATAAAAAATATATTTAACAATTTGTATAGAAAGTTTTGCCAAAATTATTGCGTTTTAAATGTAGAATTGATATATTTTGATTATATAATTAATTTAATTTTATTATGTATTAACACTAAGTTTTTGGGTTAGAATTTGAGTTGCACTAGATGTAAGATTTGTTTTAAATCTCATTTTTAAATCTTTTTACGGATAAAGTTGATTTTAAGTAGCTCAATCATTGAAATAAAAGGGTATAATTCTAAAGTTTAATAACTTTACCATTTGTAAAATTAAATTTGGGGGAAATGGTTAAGTTAGTTTATAGAATTCACAATTTTTTATTTGGGAGATGTTAATTTTGGCTAATAGTGAAAAGAACAGGGTTTATGGTATTTTACAATTAGAGACATTATTCAAAGAGATTGATTCAATTTTTAATACAATCAAAGAAGAATATGGAATGTCTAAAGAGGAAATTTTGATTTTACTTACACTTTTAGAAAAAGGCTCAATGACTTTAAAGGAAATGGATAAATATGTTCATATTAAGCCGTATAAACGTACACGTACTTATAATAATTTAGTTAATCTTGAGTGGATTTACAAAGAAAGACCTCAAGATGATGAACGTACAGTTATTATTCATTTTAATGACAAGCAAAATTCCAAAAAAGAAGATTTGTTAGAGTTTATTGATGACTCAATTAAAATCAAGTCTGAACCAATGCAATCTAGTTTACAATCTATTTTAGCGGTTTAATTTAACGCGCTTTAAATCTTTAATTGAATAAATTATTTTATTTAAAGCATGAGTACACTTATGAGAATTATTTGTTGAACAATGTATTAAAGAATGTGTTCAAAATTATGATAATCAGTAAACTTAATAGCAATTAAAAGTAAGGTATACTTCATGATGAAATTTATAATTAAAAAAAGAACCTGGGGCAAAATGTTTGCTTGTCTCAGGTTCTTTTTATGTGCACGTATTCTATGACTGAATTGAAAATATACATGTATAAACTCTTTAATTACGCTTTTCAATAGCACAGATAAAAGGAGCGTTATTCTTTTGATTTATGAATTGATATTGCAATATATGAGCTTTATTTTGATCAAAGTTTTGTAAAAATTCAAGTAGTGCTTCTTTTTCTACTTTACCTTCTTCATGACCGTGATATATAACTAATATAATAATTCCTTCAATACTTAAGATATCAAAGATTTCATTAATAGCCTTAATTGTTGTTTCAGGTTTAGTGACAATTTCTTTGTTACCTTTCGGTAAATAACCTAAATTAAAAATAGCAGCATCTATGTGACCATGATGTTCAGAGGGAATGTGCAATTTAGCATTTTCATGACCAGATTGGATTAATTTTACATTTGAATAATTTTTTATTTTTTTGTGTGTATTCAAAATTGCTTGTTCTTGTATATCGAATCCATAGACAAATCCATTTGGTACATGTTGAGCAAAATAAGCAGTATCATTCCCATTACCACATGTTGCATCAATTACAACACTATTATGATTAATATGAGAATCAATTAACGATTTAGAGAAGGGTAAAATACGTTCTAGTTTCATGATTGTATACTCTGCTTGTTCATTTTACCTTGATAGGAGTTTCGTCTAGCAAGCTCATTATCAATTTCATTTAATACTTCCCATTTATTAACACTCCACATTGGTCCAACCATTAAATCTATAGGTCCATCTCCAGTGATTCTGTGCACAATCATTTCTGGAGGTAATACTTCAAGTTGATCACAAACAAGATTGGTATAATCTTGTTGACTCATAAACTCGAGCATACCTTTTTCATATTGTTTAACCATAGGCGTTCCTTTTAGCAAGTGTAATAAATGAATTTTAATACCTTGAACGTCCATCTGAGCGACTTCTTTAGCAGTCTCCATCATCATGTCATAATTTTCACCTGGTAAGCCGTTGATTATGTGTGTACAAACATTTATATTATGCTTGCGTAATTTTGTTACGCCGTCATAGTATGTTTGCATATCATGAGCACGATTTATTAAATCGGAAGTGGACTGATGCACAGTTTGTAGGCCCAATTCTACCCATAAGTATGTGCGCTGATTAAGTTCAGCTAAATATTCTACAACATCATCAGGCAAACAATCAGGTCTTGTCGCGATTGATAAACCAACGACGCCATCTTCTTTTAATACAGGTTCATATTTTTCTTTTAATACTTCTACAGGTGCATGCGTATTTGTAAACGCCTGAAAGTATGCAATATATTGACCTTCACTCCATTTTTCATGCATACGTTCTTTTATTTTTTTGAATTGAACTTCAATTGGTTCAGCTCTATTACCTGCAAAGTCACCGCTTCCTGCTGCAGAACAAAATGTGCAACCTCCATGAGCTACAGTACCATCTCTATTTGGGCAATCAAATCCTCCATCTAAAGCGACTTTAAATATTTTTTGACCAAACTTGTTTTTTAAATGATAGTTCCATGTGTGATAGCGTTTATCTTCAAAGGCATACGGGAAATAGTTACCCATAATACATTTTCCTTTCTATTTAAGTTCTAAGTACAGATTTTAACATATTTTAGTGTTATAGTGTCTATTGTAGATTGAGAAAAATATAAAGAGAGGGACTCATGATATGAATATACCTAAATCAGTTTGGTGGCTAGTTATAGGTATGGCACTTAATATAACTGGCGCCAGTTTTTTGTGGCCTTTAAATACAATTTTCATGAAGGAAGAACTTCATAAGAGTTTAACAATTGCAGGTATCGTTTTGATGATTAATTCATTTGGAATGGTTGTAGGTAATTTGTTAGGTGGTTCTTTGTTTGATAAACTTGGCGGTTACAAAACGATTTTAATAGGTACATTTACGTGTTTATGTAGTACCACATTACTCAACTTGTTTCATGGCTGGCCATGGTATGCAATTTGGTTAGTTCTACTTGGATTTGGTGGCGGAATGATAGTTCCTGCTATTTATGCGATGGCAGGTGCCGTTTGGCCTAATGGAGGAAGACAAACTTTTAATGCTATCTACTTAGCACAAAATATAGGTGTTGCTTTAGGCGCGGCATTAGGAGGTTTTGTGGCTGAATTTAGTTTCAATTATATTTTTATGGCAAACCTCATTATGTATGTACTTTTTGCCATCGTGGCGATTACACAGTTCAATTTAGAGATTAATGCTAAATTTAAACCACAAGATTCGATAGATTTAAAAAGCAAAGAAAATAAAAAACGATTTACTGCTATGATGCTAGTATGTGCAATGTTTGCAATTTGTTGGATTGCATATATTCAATGGGAAACAACGATAGCTTCATTCACTCAATCAATTAATATTTCAATGTCTCAATATAGTGTATTATGGACAATCAATGGAATAATGATTTTAGTAGCTCAACCGTTAATAAGACCAATTATCATCTTATTAAAAGGTAATTTAAAACATCAAATGTTTGTAGGTATTTTAATTTTTATGAGTTCTTTCCTAGTGACGAGTTTTGCAAATCACTTTGCTATATTTGTAGTTGGCATGGTCATTTTAACTTTTGGAGAAATGTTTGTTTGGCCTGCAGTACCGACTATAGCAAATCAACTTGCACCAGTTGGAAAGCAAGGGCAATACCAAGGATTTGTTAATTCAGCATCTACAGTGGGTAAAGCATTTGGACCATTTATTGGGGGTATACTTGTAGATACATTTAATATGAGTATGATGTTTATTGGGATGATTATATTATTAAGTTTTGCACTGTTATTTTTAAGTTTCTATGATAAAGTGTTACCCAAGAATTTTAAAAATCAACATCAATCAAGAGGACGACGAAATCAGAATGGTGTTTAATAATGTAATGATATTTAATTAACTACTTGCATTCATTGACCATATACAATAATATTAAACACGTATAGTATTAAGCATTTAGAGGCTTTTCTACAGAGAGCTAGTGTTGGTGAGAACTAGTGTTAAGGACTAAATGACTTATTAACATAAACGACATTTAATTAGACATCTCTTACTATTAAAATGAAGTGCGCTAATTGTTAGCGAATAAGGGTGGTAACGCGGCGCAGGTCGTCCCTTTCAAATCATTAATAGTAGAGATGTCTTTTTTATGAATTAGGAGGAAATGTGTTGAATTATAATCATAAGGAAATTGAAAAGAAGTGGCAGAATTACTGGGAAGAAAATAAGACCTTTAAAACGAATGACAATTTAGGACAAAAGAAATTTTATGCATTAGACATGTTTCCTTATCCATCTGGTGCTGGTTTACACGTAGGTCACCCAGAAGGATATACGGCAACAGATATCATCTCACGATATAAAAGAATGCAAGGTTACAATGTATTACATCCTATGGGGTGGGACGCTTTTGGTTTACCGGCAGAACAATATGCTTTAGATACTGGTAATGATCCTCGTGAATTTACACAGAAAAATATTCAAACTTTCAAAAGACAAATTCAAGAATTAGGATTTAGTTATGATTGGGATAGAGAGGTGAATACTACAGATCCAGAATATTATAAATGGACGCAGTGGATATTTATTCAGTTGTATAATAAAGGTTTAGCTTATGTTGATGAAGTTGCTGTCAATTGGTGTCCTGCATTAGGTACTGTTTTGTCGAATGAAGAGGTTGTTGATGGGGTATCCGAACGTGGCGGTCATCCTGTTTACCGTAAGCCTATGAAACAATGGGTTCTCAAAATTACAGAATATGCTGATAGATTACTAGAAGATTTAGATGAGTTAGATTGGCCTGAATCGATTAAAGACATGCAACGAAACTGGATTGGACGTTCAGAAGGTGCCAAAGTAACATTTAAAATTGAAAAATCTGACCAAAACATTGAAGTGTTTACGACACGACCAGACACAATCTATGGTACTTCTTTCTTAGTTTTAAGCCCAGAGCACCCACTTGTGAATGAAATTACGACAAGTGATAAAGAACAAGAAGTCAAAATGTATCAAAATGAAGCATCAAAAAAATCTGATTTAGAACGTACAGACTTAGCTAAAGAAAAAACAGGTGTGTTTACTGGAGCATTTGCAATTAATCCGCTCTCTGGCGATAAATTACCTATTTGGATAGCAGATTATGTTTTATCAACTTACGGTACTGGTGCAGTAATGGCTGTGCCTGGACATGATGAGCGAGATCATGAATTTGCTACGAAGTTTAATTTGCCAATTATCGAAGTTATAGAGGGTGGCGAAGTTCAAAAAAATGCATACACAGGTGAAGGAAAACACATTAATTCTGGAGAATTAGACGGTCTAGAAAATGAAGCGGCAATAAGTAAAGCGATAGAATTGCTTGAATCTAAAGGTGCTGGTGAGAAAAAAGTCAATTATAAATTACGTGATTGGTTATTTAGTAGGCAACGTTATTGGGGAGAACCAATTCCTATTATACATTGGGAAGATGGATCAATGACTACAGTTCCTGAAGATGAATTGCCTTTACTACTTCCAGAAACAGATGAAATTAAGCCATCAGGTACCGGTGAATCTCCACTTGCAAATATAGATGCGTTCGTAAACGTTATCGATGAAAAGACAGGTATGAGGGGGCGCCGAGAAACCAATACAATGCCTCAATGGGCTGGCAGTTGCTGGTACTATTTACGTTACATTGATCCACATAACGAAAAAATGATAGCGGATCCTGAAAAATTAAAACATTGGCTACCTGTTGATTTATATATTGGAGGCGTGGAACATGCAGTACTTCACTTATTATATGCAAGATTCTGGCATAAAGTGTTATATGACTTAGGTGTTGTACCGACAAAAGAACCATTCCAAAAACTATACAACCAGGGAATGATTTTAGGCGAAGGCAATGAAAAAATGAGTAAGTCTAAAGGCAATGTGATTAATCCAGATGATATAGTTGCATCACATGGTGCTGATACATTACGACTATATGAAATGTTTATGGGACCGTTAGATGCTGCGATCGCATGGAGTGAAAAAGGTTTAGATGGTTCTAGAAGATTCTTAGATCGCGTTTGGAGACTTATCATTACTGATGAAAATTCAATCAATAAAAAAATTGTAGATTCTAACGATCATTCACTTGATAAAGTATACAATCAAACTGTGAAAAAAGTAACAGAAGATTTTGATACACTTAGTTTTAATACCGCAATCAGTCAATTAATGGTGTTTATTAATGAGTGTTATAAAACAAATGAAGTTTACAAACCTTATATCGAAGGGTTTGTAAAAATGTTAGCCCCTATTGCACCACACATTGGTGAAGAATTATGGGATCGATTAGGGCATGAAAATACCATTACTTATCAACCATGGCCAACATTTGATGAAAGCTTATTAGTTGATGATGAAGTTGAAATCGTAGTTCAAGTCAATGGTAAAGTTAGAGCAAAAATCAATATACCAAAAGATTTATCTAAAGAAGAAATGCAAGACTTAGCCTTGTCTAATGATAATGTTAAAATGAGTATTGAAGGAAAAGAAGTTAAAAAAGTTATTGCTGTACCTCAAAAACTAGTTAATATAGTTGCTAAATAATATTTTTCTAAAGGAGTGCTATTAAATGGAGTCAATAACAGTAGATGAATTAAAGAAAAAAATATTAGATTCAAATCCAGTTAACATTGTAGATGTTCGCACAAACGAAGAAACTGAAATGGGTGTTATTCCTGGAGCAAAAACAATTCCTATGGATGAAATTCCTGATAATTTGAAAGAATTCAATAAAAATGACACATATTATATTGTATGTGCAGCGGGATCACGCAGTGCTAAAGTAGTTTCATATTTAGAAGAACAAGGTGTTCATGCTGTAAACGTCGAAGGTGGAATGAATGCTTGGGGCGATGAAGGTACTGTAATTGATAATATTTAAAGAACTTCGAAGTTGTAGATAACGATATTCTAAGTTAAAAATTAATACAAATGAGTTTATAATTTATTCTAGGAATTTCTGCAGTTAGAATGTAAATCACAAATATGGTCACTGAGTACGATTAAGATTTTGATTTGAAATCTTAATCGTACTTTTTTTGATATAAAAATCATTAAATAATTCAATGTAGATCTCAAAAAACAAATTCCGATATCAATTAAAAATATATTAAGATAAATTTTTATACTACTAGATTTAGAATAATATAGATGATAAAATTAAAAAGACTTTAAATAGTTGTGTTTAATTAAATGAGCGATATTGGGAAGAGTCATTACTTTAAATATTTTTCAAAGTTCATTAGACATACATCATAAAGAATTTACAACTAGGAGGCCAATTTAATGAATCTATTTAGAAAACAGAAATTTAGTATTAGAAAATTTAATATAGGTATTTTTTCAGCATTAATAGCTACAGTCGCATTTTTAGCTCATCCGGGGCAAGCAACAGCATCAGAACTGGAACCTTCTCAAAATAATGACACTACAGCTCAATATGATGGAGGGTTAGAAAACACATCTCAGTCTAATCCTATAAGTGAGGAAACAACAAATACATTATCTGAGCAAACAGTACCTTCATCTACTGAAACTAAGCAAACACAAAATGATCCTCATCATAATGCTCAACCAATTGCAATAAATGCTGAAGAAGCTGAATCTGCTCAAACAGCACCTTATACCAATATCTATGAAAATAATGATACGAGTGACAACGGGTTACATGTTAATCAGCCGGTTAAACATCATATTGAAGCCCAATCTGAAGATGTAACAAATCATACGAACTCAAATCATTCAAATTCATCGATTCCGGAAAATAAAGCTACAACAGAATCATCAAGTAAACCTAAAAAGAGAGGGAAAAGATCATTAGATACAAATAGCGGAAATGACGCTACAAGTACAACTCAAAATACGGATCCAAATTTAAGTAATACAGGTCCAAATAGCATTAACACTGTAATTACATTTGATGATTTAGGAATAAAGACAAGTACAAATCGCTCTCGACCTGAGGTAAAGGTAGTTGATAGTCTAAATGGCTTTACAATGGTTAATGGTGGTAAGGTTGGTTTATTAAATAGTGTGTTAGAACGTACAAGTGTGTTTGATAGTGCCGATCCGAAAAATTATCAAGCAGTAGATAATGTCGTAGCCTTAGGACGTATTAAAGGAAATGATCCGAATGATCATGATGGTTTCAACGGTATAGAAAAAGAATTTTCAGTAAATCCTAATTCTGAGATAATATTTTCATTTAATACAATGACTGCTAAAAACAGAAAAGGTGGAACTCAATTAGTTTTAAGAAATGCAGAAAATAATCAAGAAATTGCTTCAACTGATATTCAAGGAGGCGGCGTATATCGTTTATTCAAGTTACCAGATAACGTACATAGGCTAAAAGTTCAATTTCTACCTATGAACGAAATACACTCAGATTTTAAAAGAATTCAACAGCTACATGATGGGTATAGATACTATTCTTTTATAGATACAATTGGTGTTAATTCTGGTTCACATCTATATGTGAAATCAAGACAAGTTAACAAAAATGTAAAGAATGGAAAAGAATTTGAAGTTAATACTCGTATAGAGAATAATGGTAACTTCGCTGCTGCTATAGGTCAAAATGAACTTACTTATAAAGTCACACTACCAGACAATTTCGAATACGTTGATAATTCAACTGAAGTTTCATTTGTTAACGGGAATGTGCCAAATTCTACGGTAAATCCGTTTTCAGTTAATTTCGATAGACAAAATCATACTTTAACATTTTCTAGTAATGGTTTAAATTTAGGAAGAAGTGCTCAGGATGTTGCTAGATTCTTGCCCAATAAAATACTAAATATAAGATACAAGCTTAGACCTGTCAACATCTCAACGCCACGTGAAGTGACTTTCAATGAAGCAATTAAATATAAAACATTTTCTGAATATTACATTAACACTACTGACAATACTGTTACAGGCCAACAAACACCTTTTAGTATTAATGTCATCATGAATAAAGATGATTTATCAGAACAGGTCAATAAGGATATCATCCCATCGAACTATACACTTGCTTCTTATAATAAATATAATAAGTTGAAAGAACGTGCTCAGACTGTTCTGGATGAAGAAACAAACAATACACCTTTTAACCAAAGATACTCTCAAACTCAAATTGATGATTTATTACACGAATTACAAACAACACTAATAAGTCGTGTGAGTGCTTCGAGAGAAATTAATGATAAAGCTCAAGAAATGACTGATGGTGTATATGATAGTACAGAATTAACTACTGAAGAAAAAGATACATTAGTTGATCAAATTGAAAATCATAAAAATGAAATTTCTAATAACATTGATGATGAACTTACAGATGATGGTGTTGAAAGAGTTAAAGAGGCTGGATTACACACTCTAGAAAGTGATACTCCACATCCAGTAACTAAACCAAATGCTCGACAAGTTGTGAATAACAAAGCGGAACAACAAAAGACGCTTATACGTAACAATCATGAGGCAACGACTGAGGAACAAAATGAAGCGATTAGTCAAGTTGAGGCACATTCATCTGATGCTATCGCCAAAATAGGTGAGGCAGAAACAGATACCACTGTGAATGAAGCAAGAGATAATGGTACGAGATTAATAGCTACAGATATTCCAAATCCAACTAAAAAAGCAGAAGCTAGAGAGGCAGTTACCAACAGTGCAAATTCAAAAATTAAGGATATCAACAATAATACACAAGCTACATTAGATGAAAGAAATGATGCTATCACACTTGTTAATAGATCAAAAGATGAAGCGATTCAAAATATTAACACTGCACAAGGTAATGATGATGTCACTGAAGCACAAAACAATGGAACGAATACGATACAACAAGTACCATTAACTCCAGTGAAAAGACAAAATGCAATAGCAACTATCAATGCTAAAGCGGATGAACAAAAACGTTTAATTCAAGCGAACAATAATGCAACGACTGAAGAAAAGGCAGATGCAGAGCGTAAAGTTAATGAAGCATTATTAACTGCAACTCAAAATATTAGCAATGCACCTACTAATAGAGATGTTGATCAAGCACAAACAATGGGAAGTGGTATCATATCCACAATAAGTCCTGCAACGAAGATTAAAGAGGACGCACGTGCAGCAGTTGAAGCTAAAGCTATTGCACAAAATCAACAAATTAATTCAAATAATATGGCAACAACTGAAGAAAAGCAGGATGCATTAAATCAAGTAGAAGCACATAAGCAAGCTACAATAGCAAATATCAATCAAGCTCAGTCAACTCAACAAGTTTCTGAAGCTAAGAATAATGGCATAAATACTATTAATCAAGATCAACCTAATGCAGTTAAGAAAAATAATACAAAAACATTATTAGAACAAAAAGGAAACGAGAAAAAGTCAGCAATAGCTCAAACACCTGATGCTACGACTGAAGAGAAACAAGAAGCTGTCAGTGTTGTTTCGCAAGCTGTTACCAATGGCAATAATCATATCAACCAAGCAAATTCTAATGATGATGTAGATCAAGCACTTAGTAATGCAGAACAAATTATTACTCATACTGATGTTAATGTTCAAAAAAAACCTCAAGCTAGACAAGCACTGATTGCTAAAGTAAATGAAAAGCAGAGTGCGATTAATACTGATAATGAAGGCACTATAGAAGAAAAACAAAAAGCAATTCAAAGTTTGAATGATGCTAAAAATTCAGCTGATGAACAAATTACACAGGCTGCTTCTAATCAAAATGTTGATAACGCCTTAAATATAGGTATAAGTAATATCAGTAAAATTCAGACTAATTTCACTAAAAAGCAACAAGCTAGAGATCAAGTAAATCAAAAGTTTCAAGAAAAAGAAGCTGAATTAAATTCAACTCCTCATGCAACTCAAGATGAAAAACAAGATGCGTTAACTAGATTAACACAAGTAAAAGAAAGTACACTCAATGACATAAATCAAGCACAAACAAATCAAAATGTTGATACAGCACTTACTAATGGAATTCAAAATATTCAAAATATACAAGTGGATGTTAGGAAAAAACAAGAAGCCAGAACTACGATTAATGATATTGTTCAACAACATAAACAAACTATACAAAATAATGATGATGCTACAACTGAAGAGAAGGAAGTCGCAAATAATTTAGTTAATGTATCACAGCAAAATGTAATTAGTAAGATTGATAATGCTACAACCAATAACCAAATTGATGGTATTGTGAGTGATGGTAGACAAACCATAAATGCAATCACACCTGATACATCAATTAAAAGAAATGCAAAAAATGATATTGATGGTAAAGCAGCTGATAGGAAAATAAAAATTCAAAGAATAAATGATGCTACAGCTGAGGAAATTCAAGAAGCGAATCGTAAAATTGAAGAAGCTAAAATTGAAGCAAAAGATAATATTCAACACAGTAGCACTAGAGACCAAGTAAATGAAGCGAAAACTAATGGAATAAATAAAATAGAAAATATAACTCCAGCAACTACTGTGAAATCTGAAGCTAGACAAGCAGTACAGAATAAAGCAAATGAACAGATTAATCATATTCAAAACACGCCTGATGCTACTAATGATGAAAAACAAGAGGCAATAAACAGAGTAAGTGCTGAATTAGCAAGAGTTCAAGCACAAATAAATGCGGAACATACAACCCAAGGTGTTAAAAATATCAAAGACGATGCGATAACTTCTTTATCTCGAATTAATGCGCAAGTTGTTGAGAAAGAGTCGGCAAGAAATGCAATCGAACAAAAGTCAACACAACAAACGCAATTCATTAATGATAATGATAATGCTACAGATGAAGAAAAAGAGGTCGCCAATAATTTAGTTATAGCTAGAAAACAAAATGCGTTAGATAATATTAACTCTTTATCTTCAAATAGTGATATTGAAAATGCTAAAGTAACAGGAATAAATGAAATAGCTAAAGTTTTACCAGCAACCTCTGTTAAGTCTAAAGCAAAAAAAGATATTGATCAAAAACTCGCGCAACAGATTAATCAAATTCAAACACATCAAACTGCTACAATTGAGGAAAAAGAAGCGGCTATTCAATTGGCAAATCAAAAAGCAAATGAAGCAAGAACAGCAATTCAAAATGAACATAATAACAATGGTGTCGCACAAGCTAAATCTAACGGCATTCATGAAATTGAAATAGTTACGCCAGATGCGCACAAAAAATCTGATGCTAAACAAAGTATCAATGATAAATATAATGAGCAAAGCAATACTATCAACACTACACCAGATGCAACAGATGAAGAAAAGCAAAAAGCATTAGATAAATTAAAAATAGCTAAAGATATAGGAGACAGGAAAGTTGATCAAGCGCAAACAAACCAACAAGTATCTGATGCAAAAACTGAGGCTATAGATACGATAACTAATATTCAAGCAAATGTTGCAAAAAAACCATCCGCGCGAGTGGAATTAGATTCAAAGTTTGAAGATTTAAAGCGTCAAATCAATGCAACGCCCGATGCTACAGAAGAAGAAAAACAAGATGCAATTCAAAGATTGAATGTTAAAAGAGAAGAAGTTAAGAATCTAATAAATCAAGACAGACGTGACAATGACGTTGAACAGCACAAAAATACTGGACTTCAAGAATTAGAAACGATTCATGCTAATCCAACTAGAAAATCTGACGCGCTTCAAGAGTTACAAACTAAATTTATTTCACAAACAGAGTTAATTAATAATAATAAAGATGCAACTAATGAAGAAAAAGATGAAGCTAAACGACTTCTGGAGATTAGTAAAAATAAAACTATAACAAATATCAATCAAGCGCAAACTAATAATCAAGTTGATAATGCTAAAGATAACGGCATGAATGAGATTGCTACCATAATACCAGCAACAACAATTAAAACAGATGCTAAAACGGCGATTGATAAAAAAGCTGAGCAACAAGTTACAATCATCAATGGTAATAATGATGCAACAGATGAAGAAAAAGCAGAGGCTAGAAAGCTGGTTGAAAAAGCGAAAACTGAAGTCAAATCTAATATTATAAATAGTGATACTGAAAGGGAAGTCAATAGTGCTAAAACTAATGGGTTAGAAAAAATAAACAATATTCAACCATCAACTCAAACTAAAACAAATGCTAAACAAGAAATAAATGACAAAGCTCAAGAACAATTGATCCAAATTAACAACACGCCTGATGCAACCGAAGAAGAAAAGCAAGAGGCAACAAATAGAGTCAATGCCGGATTAGCACAAGCAATACAAAATATTAATAATGCACATAGTACTCAAGAAGTAAATGAATCTAAAACACATAGTATTGCTACAATCAAGAGTATACTACCCAATGTGATCAAAAAACCGACTGCTATAAATGATTTGACTCAAGAAGCTAATAACCAAAAGACGTTAATAGGTAATGATGGTAATGCTACTGATGATGAAAAAGAGGCTGCAAAACAATTAGTGACCCAAAAATTAAATGAAGAAATTCAAAAAATTCATGAAAGTACACAAGATAATCAAGTTGATAATGTAAAAGCACAAGCTATTACTGCAATTAAATTGATTAATGCAAATGCACATAAAAGACAAGATGCCATCAATATTTTGACTAATCTAGCTGAAAGTAAAAAATCAGATATAAGAGCCAATCAAGATGCAACTACTGAAGAAAAAAATACGGCAATACAATCTATAGATGATACGTTAGCACAAGCACGTAACAATATTAATGGTGCAAATACAAATGCGTTAGTGGATGAGAATTTAGAAGATGGTAAGCAAAAGTTACAACGTATTGAGTTGTCTACCCAAACTAAAACACAAGCTAAAGCAGATATTGCTCAAGCAATAGGTCAACAAAGATCGGCAATAGATCAGAATCAAAATGCTACAACTGAAGAAAAACAAGAAGCACTTGAGAGACTTAATCAAGATACAAATGGAGTCAATGATAGAATACAAGCAGCTTTAGCAAATCAAAATGTTACAGACGAAAAAAATAATATATTAGAAACAATAAGAAATGTTGAACCTATTGTAGTTGTAAAACCTAAGGCTAATGAAAATATTAGAAAAAAAGCTGCGGAACAAACGACTTTAATAAATCAAAATCAAGATGCGACACTAGAAGAAAAACAAATAGCACTTGGCAAATTAGAAGAGGTAAAGAATGAAGCGTTAAATCAAGTATCACAGGCACACTCAAATAATGATGTGAAAATTGCGGAAAATAATGGAATTGCTAAAATTTCTGAGGTTCATCCTGAGACTAATATTAAACGTAATGCTAAACAAGAGATTGAACAAGTTGCGCAAAGTCAAATTGATACTATCAATACAAATAATAAATCAACTAATGAAGAAAAATCAGCCGCTATAGATAGAGTTAATGTAGCTAAAATTGATGCTATTAACAGTATTACTAATGCTACAACTACACAATTAGTTAATGATGCTAAAAATAGTGGTAACACGAGTATTACCCAAATATTACCAAGTACAGCAGTCAAAACTAATGCATTAGCAGCTCTAGCTACCGAAGCTAAAAATAAAAACGCTATAATAGATCAAACGCCAAATGCAACAGCAGAAGAAAAAGAAGAAGCAAATAATAAAGTTGATGGTCTTCAAGAAGAAGCAGATGCTAATATCCTGAAAGCGCAAACTACTGAGGAAGTAAATAATATTAAAAATCAAGCTGTTCAAAATATTAACGCTGTTCAAGTTGAAGTTATCAAGAAACAAAACGTTAAAAACCAATTGAATCAATTCATTGATAATCAAAAGAAAATTATTGAAAATACGCCTGATGCAACACTTGAAGAAAAAGCTGAAGCTAATAGATTGCTTCAAAATGTACTAACGTCCGCATCAGATGAAATTGCTAATGTAGATCATAACAACGAGGTTGATCAAGCTTTAGATAAAGCAAGACCTAAAATTGAGGCAATTGTACCACAAGTTAGTAAGAAACGAGATGCTTTAAATGCAATCCAAGAAGCATTTAATTCACAAACTCAAGAAATACAAGAGAACCAAGAAGCTACGAATGAAGAAAAAACTGAAGCATTAAATAAAATAAACCAATTACTTAATCAGGCTAAAGTAAATATTGATCAAGCACAGTCAAATAAAGATGTAGATAATGCGAAAACACGTAGTATTCAAGATATAGAGCAAATTCAACCACATCCACAAACAAAAGCAACCGGGCGTCACAGATTAAATGAAAAAGCTAACCAACAACAAAGTACTATTGCAACTCATCCTAATTCAACAATTGAAGAAAGACAGGAAGCAAGTACAAAACTACAAGAAGTCCTTAAAAAAGCTATAGCTAAAATAGATAAAGGTCAAACTAATGATGATGTAGAAAAGACTGTAGTAAACGGAATAGCTGAAATTGAAAATATATTACCTGCTACTACAGTTAAAGATAAAGCTAAAGCTGATGTAAATGCTGAAAAAGAGCAGAAAAACATACAAATTAATAGTAATGATGAAGCAACGACTGAAGAAAAATTAGTTGCTAGTGACAATTTAAATCACGTTGTCGAGACAACAAATCAAGCTATTGAGGATGCGCCAGATACCAACCAAGTGAATGTAGAAAAGAACAAAGGTATAGGTACAATTAGAGATATTCAACCACTTGTAGTTAAAAAACCTACTGCCAAATCTAAAATTGAAAGCGCAGTAGAAAAAAAGAAAACTGAAATTAATCAAACACAAAATGCAACTCATGATGAAGTAAGAGAGGGTTTAAATCAGTTAAATCAAATTCATGAAAAAGCCAAAAATTATGTAAATCAATCTCAAACTAATCAGCAAGTTGAAAATGCTGAGCAAAATAGTTTAGATCAAATCAATAACTTCAGACCAGATTTTAGTAAAAAACGTAATGCAGTAGCTGAAATTGTTAAAGCGCAACAAAACAAAATTGATGAAATAGAGCAAGAATTTAGTGCTACACAAGAGGAAAAAGACAATGCGTTACAACATTTAGATGAACAGGTTAAAGAAATCATTAATTCTATAAATCAAGCTAATACAGATAATGAAGTAGATAATGCTAAAACTTCTGGGTTGAATAACATAACTGAATACAGACCAGAATATAATAAAAAGAAAAATGCTATATTAAAATTATATGATGTTTCAGATACTCAAGAAGCTATAATTAATGGTTATCCTGATGCAACTGAAGATGAACTTCAAGAAGTTAATAGTAAGTTAAATAAAATACTTTTAGATGCAAAAAAACAAATTGGTCTTGCACACACAAATAATGAAGTTGATGATATTTATAATGAAGTTTCCCAAAAAATGAAAACTATTTTACCACGTGTAGATACAAAAGCGGTAGCACGTTCTGTACTTAATGCACTTGCTAAACAATTGATTAAAACTTTTGAAAATACTCCAGATGTTACTCATGAGGAACGTAATGATGCGATTAATCATGTAAAAGAACAATTATCATTAGTATTCAATGCCATTGAAAAAGACCGAAAAGATATACAAGTTGCGCAAGATGAATTATTTGGATTAAATGAATTAAATAGTATATTTATCAACATAACTCAAAAGCCTACTGCCAGAAAAGCAATTAGTGATAAGGCGAGTCAATTAAACAACTCTATCAATAATACGCCATATGCTACAGAAGAAGAACGACAAATTGCACTGAATAAAGTTAAGGCGATTGTCGATGATGCAAATGAAAAAATACGAGAAGCTAACACTGATAGCGAAGTACTTGGAACAAAATCAAACACAATAACATTGTTACAAGCAATCAGTGCAGATGTACAAGTTAAACCACAAGCATTTGAAGAAATCAATGCACAAGCTGAAATTCAAAGAGAACGTATTAATGGAAATAGTGATGCGACAAGAGAAGAAAAAGAAGAAGCTTTAAAACAAGTTGATACATTAGTAAATCATTCATTTATTACAATTAATAATGTTAATAAAAATCAAGAAGTTTATGATACTAAAAACAAAACGATTGAAGCTATTCATAAAATCAAACCAATATCAACTATCAAACCACAAGCATTAAATGAAATCACTATTCAATTAGACGCTCAACGTGATTTAATAAAGAATAATAAAGAGTCTACAGTTGAAGAAAAAGCCTCGGCTATCGATAAATTAATTAAATATGCAGCAAGAATAGCCGAAGCAATAGATAAAGCTCAAACAAATGAAGAAGTTAAAGATATTAAAAAACAAAGTATTGATGAAATTTCTAAAATACTACCTGTTATTGAAATTAAATCGGCTGCAAGAAATGAAATTCATCAAAAAGCAGAAGTTATTCGTGGATTAATTAATGATAATGAAGAAGCGACTAAAGAAGAAAAAGATGTAGCATTAAATCAATTAGACACAACTCTAACACAAGCAAATCTTTCAATTGACCAAGCATTAACAAAGGAAGCTGTTAATAGAGCTAAAGAAATAGCAACTTCTGAAATTAATAAAATTTCTGTCATTGCCATTAAAAAGCCTGAAGCTATAGCAGAAATTCAAAAACTAGCAGATAAAAAATTAAATAAATTTAAACAAAATCAAGAAGCTACTATTGAAGAAAAGCAATCAGCTGTCAATGAATTAGAACAAGCTTTAAAATCAGCTATTAATCATATTCATCAATCTCAAAATAATGAATCAGTGAGCGCTGCATTAAAAGAAAGTATATCTTTAATAGACTCGATTGAAATTCAAGCACATAAAAAATTAGAAGCTAAAGCATACATTGATGGATATAGTGACGATAGAATTAATGACATATCTTCTAGAGCGACTAACGAAGAAAAACAAATATTTGTAAGTAAACTTAAAGCTTTAATCAATCGTGCACATAAACAGATTGACGAAGCTGAAACAATTGTGTCAGTTGATACAATTGTCCGAAACTTTAAAGTTGAAGTGGATAAATTAAACTCAATTGTACGTAAAAAAGCTAAAGCATTGAAGGAAATTAAATTAGAAGCAGATCATGTAAAGCAAATGATAAATGCAAATCTAAGTGCTAGTACTAGAGTGAAACAAAATGCTCATACATTGATAAATGAAATTGTTAGTAACGCTTTAAGTCAACTTAATAAAGTAACCACAAATAAAGAAGTTGATGAAATAGTTAACGAGACGATTGAAAAACTTAAGTCAATACAATTAAGAGAAGATAAAATATTGAGTAGTCAAGGCTCAACAACATCTATGACAGAAAAATCTAATCAATGTTATAGTTCCGAGAATAATACAATTAAATCTCTACCAGAGACAGGAAATGTTGATAAATCAGTACCATTAGCTGGAGTTACTTTAATATCTGGTTTAGCAATCATGTCCTCACGCAAAAAGAAAAAAGATAAAAAAGTGAATGACTAATATTATAAATTTATAAACCACAGAATCGGAGATATCAATTAATAAACTCCCTTCAAAGTAGACATTAATACAATGAAAACTTTGAAGGGAGTATTTTTAGCTATTCAACATAAAATCGTCGCTAATCTATTATTAAACGTCTTTTAAGGATAGCAAAATGTAAATTCTTTTCAATACTATTAAGGTAGTTATTAATATTAACCATCTATATGTGAAATATAATAATTATAAATTTAATGGAGTTGAATACCTTTATCACATTCTAATAACAAATTATTAATTGTAAATGAATATTTGAATTCAGATATAGCAATTAAATATTTTTTAATAAAACACATATACTATTACAAAATAAAACTATAGCATATCACTTCACTTATATTTGTGTTGGTTATCTTGTGGAAATATTAAGAAATACTATTTATGAATTAGTTTATGTAAAATCTAGATAAGTTTAATAATAAAAATTATTTGTTTTGATCTATTTTAAATTCACCGGCAAACATTCCAGCAACATGACCCGTAACTAATGCGCTTGTTATATTATAACCTCCAGTGTATCCATGAATATCTAGGACTTCGCCACATAAAAATAATCCTGGCACTAATTTGGACATCATAGTTTTAGGTTCTATTTCTTTTAAAGAAATACCGCCGCCTGTCACAAAAGCTTTGTCTAATGGAAGTGTACCATCTACTGTAAAGGTAAAAGACTTTAGAAGATTAACAAAAGTTTGAAACTGTTGGTTTGATAAATGATGTGCAGTCATTTCATCATTAATACCGGATTGTTCGAGAATAAATAATAAATATCGCTCTTCTATTATTCCTCGCAAGCTATTTTTAATATATTTATCTGGTTCTGCTTTAAGTATTTTTCTCACTTTTTGAGATAGTTGATTTACGTTTAGTTCAGGGAAAACATCTAATTGCATATGGATATTTTTCTTTTTTTGATTTTTCTGCTCTTTATAAACAAACTGACTGCATCTAAGAGCAGCAGGACCACTAATTCCAAAATGCGTGAATATCATATCCATTTGATGACTTACTCTTTTTTTACCATTTTTCTTTAAAACTGATAAATTAACATCTTTTAAACTTAACCCTTTTAAGCGATTTGATTTGATAAAAGTTTCTGAAGAAGTGATAGGTACTTCAGTAGGGAATAATTCTGTTATAGAATGACCTAGAGATTTTGCAAATTTGTAACCATCTCCAGTAGAACCGGTTTGAGGCACTGATGTACCTCCTGTAGCAATAATTAAACTGTGACTTTCAAATTCACCTATTTGTGTTTTAACTTTAAAATTATGGTCATACGAAACACTGACAACTGGTGTTTCTTCCTTAATCTCAACATGATTCTCTTTGAGCTGGTTAATAAGCACATCAACAACATCTTGAGATTTATTTGAAACTGGGAACATTCTACCATGATCTTCTTCTTTAAGTTTGACTCCACGGGTTTCAAAAAAATTTATAATAGAAAGATTATCAAAAACTGAGAAAGGGCTATATAGGAATTTACCATTACCCGGAATATTTTTTATGATTTCATCATACGGAAGTCTATTAGTTACGTTGCAACGACCACCACCTGAGATTTTTAGTTTTCGTCCAAGACCTTTTTTCTTTTCGATTAATAAAACTGATTCATTTTTTTCACTTGCAGCAACTGCAGCCATAGCCCCACTAGGGCCGCCTCCGATAACAATTGTTTGATACATAATGATAACCTCCACACTTTTTTATCTTAATTATTGTAAATGGAATAGGATGACAGAGCTTAAGATAATAATTATAATATAAAACTTGGCAAATAATATTAAAATTAAAGTTGAGAGTCTTTTAAAGTCATATCGATTTTAATTAAAGTTATCTTTATAGGACAAACAACTATTATTTTGTGATATATTTTAAAGTAATGCAAGATAATGTGTTTAACAGTAAAAATAGAACTGACAAGCATTAATAATTATTAAGATAGGAAGATAGGTTATGAGTGAAAGTAAAGAAATGGTTCGTGGAACCTTTTTAATTACAATAAGTATTTTAATTACAAAAGTATTAGGTGTCTTATTTATTATTCCGTTTACTGCTTTAATAGGTGGACAAGCCAACATGGCACCTTTTACTTATGCTTATGCACCATACAATATAGCTATAGCTATAGCAACAGCAGGTGTTCCGCTTGCCGCGTCAAAATATGTTGCTAAATATAATGCACTGGGTGCATATAAGGTCAGTCAGAAGTTTTATAAATCAAGTTTTGTAGTCATGAGTATTACTGGTATTGTAGGTTTCCTAGTTTTATATTTATTAGCACCATACATAGCCGAACTAACTTTATCACGTAATACTCATGGTAAGAATGGGTGGACAGTTGCTGATATCACTTGGATTATTAGAATAATAAGTATGGTAGTTATATTTATTCCAGTTCTCGCAACTTGGAGAGGTATATTTCAAGGATACAAATCGATGGGACCTACTGCAGTATCAGAAGTTACAGAACAAATTGCAAGAATTGTATTTATTTTAGTAGGTAGTTATTTAACGCTCAATGTATTTGGAGGTACAGTTCTTCAGGCGAACGGTATTGCAACGTTTGCAGCGGCAATAGGTGCAATCGCAGGAATACTTACATTATGGTATTACTGGATTAAAAGAAGAAATAATATTAAAAATATGGTCGACTCAGATACAGCAAATTTAAATGTTTCATACGGGAAAATGTACAAAGAAATTATTGCTTATAGCATTCCATTTGTCATAGTAAGTTTGAATTTTCCACTATTTAATTTGGTTGATCAGTTTACTCATAATGGTGCGCTTAACCTTGTAGGTGTCAAACCTGGTTTGCAAGATATATTCTTTAACATGTTAAACATGTCTACAAACAAAATTGTAATGATTCCAACATCATTAAGTGCTGGATTTGCTGTCAGTTTAATACCATTTATAACTAAAACCTATGAAGAAGGTAGATATGCAGAGATGCATCGACAAATTAGAACTTCGATTGGAGTTTTAATGTTTATTACTGTTCCAGCTAGTATTGGGATTATGGCATTAGCGCAACCTTTATTCACAGTATTTTATGGTTTTGATCCAGTTGTTCACGGTCACGATCCAAATTTCGATGGAAGTAGATTATTATTTTACTATGCTCCTGTTGCAATTTTAATTTCATTATTAAGTGTTACAGCATCAATGTTACAGGGTATCGATAAACAAAAATTAACGGTTTTTGTTATTTTAGGATCTGTTTTAATTAAATTAATTCTGAATTATCCTTTAATTATGTTATTACACACACCTGGCGCTGTATTAAGTACAGCAATAGCTTTATTATTTGCAATTTGTTGCAATTTCTATATTCTTAAAAAATACGCAAACTTTAAATTTAGTTACAGTTGGATACATTTAGCTAAGATTATTCTAATTTCAATCATCATGATGATTGGGGTTGAGGTGATTTTCTTCATTTTAAGATTATTCTTGGAACCAACTAGATTTAATTACTTGATTATTGTTGCAATTGGTGTCATTGTAGGAGCAATCATTTATGGTGGTATTACAATCAAGACTAGATTAGCTGATGAATTTTTAGGTGATATTCCCACTAAAATAAGACGTAAAGTGAAGATATTGCGATGAGATTAGATAAATTTCTAGCTAATATGGGCGTTGGAACGCGATCAGAAGTTAAACAGTTACTCAAAAAAGGAGCTGTTAAGGTCAACCAAAATAAAGTTAAGTCACCTAAACTTCATGTTAATCCTAATTCTGATGAGATAATGGTAAATGATGAAGTAGTAAGTTATATTGACAAAGTGTATATCATGTTAAACAAACCAAAAGGTTATATTTCAGCTACAGAGGATGAGTTGCATCCTACTATTATTGATTTGATACCTGAATACGCACATTTAAATATTTTTCCGGTCGGACGTTTGGACAAAGATACAGAAGGATTACTCCTTGTTACAAATGATGGGCAGTTTAATCATGAAGTAATGAATCCCAATAAGCATGTTTCAAAGACTTATGAAGTCTATTCAAAACACCCAATAACTCAATTCGATATTGATAAATTTAAATCCGGAATAGAATTATCAGATGGAAAATTAAAGCCTGCAATTTTAAAGAAAGTTGATGATTATGTATCACATGTAACCATTTACGAAGGAAAATATCATCAAGTTAAAAGAATGTTTCATAGTATCGAAAATGAGGTATTAGAATTGAAACGCATAAAGATTGCTGAACTAGAACTAGACTATAATTTAGATTTAGGTAGTTATCGTTTGTTAACACAATTGGATTTTGATAACCTTAAATACTAACAAAGGAGAGATGTAAAATGGGAAAAAGTACTAATTTATTTAAAGTTGCATTAGGCATTGGTGGTGCTATTACTGCTGTAGCATTATCACGTAAAGAAAGTCGAGATAAACTTAAACAAGAATATAATAAATATAAAGAAGATCCTGAATCATATAAATCTAGCGCTAAAGATTTAGCAACTCAAATAGGTAATAAAGCTAATGAAACAATTCAAGAAGTTAAGAAGAACCCTAAAGACTATGTTGAACGTATCAAAAGTAATCCTAAAGAATTTTTAGAAGAAGAAAAGTCTAAAATTATTGGCAAAAATGATCAGACTCAAGATGATATCGAAGAAGGAAAATTCGATGCTGAAGGTGGCGCAACTGCCAATAATAATTTAAGAGTTGTTACTGAAGATGACTTAAAAAATAATAAAAATGCATTACAAGATAAAAAAGAATAGTTATACATTTTAACTTTAGTGGAACAGAATTTGAATTCGTTGTTCCATAGCGATAACAAAGATTAGTTTTAAACATAAGCGTTATAAGTTTATTTTCAATCCGTTTATCGATTGTTAAGAATAAGAGAAGTCTAGGACATTAACATGTACCTAGGCTTTTTTATATTTTTTAAACTATAAGTTAATCTTTTAGTCGCAACTTATTAATAAAAATTAAGTTATTTTTCTGACATCTTACTGTAGTTTCTTTTAAACATCATGTAAAATGGAACATAACTTAGAAAAAAAGGAAGTTGATCTCGAATGTGGAAAGAAAAGGTTCTAGAGTACGAAAATCAAATGATTGAAGATCTTAAAGGCTTATTATCTATAGAAAGCATCAGAGATGATTCTAAAGCCACAGCTGATGCACCTGTGGGACCAGGACCGAGAGAAGCTCTTGATTACATGTACAAGCTAGGTAAAAGAGATGGTTTTTCAGCGCATGATGTTGATCATATAGCTGGTAGAATTGAAGCTGGTAAAGGAGAAGAGGTATTAGGTATTTTATGTCATGTTGATGTAGTACCCGCAGGCGATGGATGGGATTCAAACCCATTCCAACCAGTAGTGACAGACAATGCAATTATAGCCAGAGGTACACTAGATGATAAAGGGCCAACCATTGCTGCCTATTATGCAGTTAAAATTTTAAATGAGATGAAGGTAGGTTGGAAAAAACGTATACACATTATTATCGGAACTGATGAGGAATCAGATTGGAAATGTACAGACAGATATTTCAAAACAGAAGAAATGCCTGCCTTAGGTTTTGCTCCAGATGCAGAATTCCCAGCTATACATGGTGAAAAAGGTATAACAACCTTTGATTTAGTACAAAATGAAGTGACGGAAGATACAGATGAACCTGACTATGAGTTATTAAAATTTGAATCTGGTCAAAGATACAATATGGTTCCTGATCACGCTAAGGCAGAAGTGCTCGTCAAAGAAAATATGACAGATGTCATTCAAAACTTTGAAAACTTTTTACAACAAAATCAACTGCAGGGTGAAAGTACAGTTGACAGTGGTATTTTAATATTAACAGTTGAAGGCAAAGCAGTTCATGGCATGGATCCATCTTTGGGTGTTAATGCAGGATTGTTTTTACTTAAATTTTTAGCAAGTCTTAATCTAAATAAAAGCGCAAAAGATTTCGTAGAATTCAATGAGCGATACTTATTTGAATCTCACTTTGGTGAAAAAATGGGTATGAAATTCCATACTGATATTATGGGAGATGTCACTACTAATATCGGGGTTATCAGTTATGATAAAGAAAAAGCAGGCCGTTATGGTGTTAATCTAAGATATCCCGAAGGATTTAAATTTGAAGACGCAATCGAAAGATTTAGAAGCGAAATTAATGAACTAGGTTTTAGCTTAGAACTTGGTAAAGTTCAAAAACCGCATTATGTTGATAAAAATGATCCATTTGTAAAAACACTTGTAAACGCATATAGAAATCAAACAGGTGATATGACTGAACCATATACGATTGGTGGAGGAACATATGCGAGAAATTTAGATAAGGGTGTCGCATTTGGTGCGATGTTTGCAGATTCAGAAGATTTAATGCATCAAAAAAATGAGTATATAACTAAAAAGCAATTGATCAATGCAACAAGTATTTATTTAGAAGCTATTTACGCTTTATGTGTGGAGGATTAATTTATGACAAAAGTTTTTATAAATGGTGAATTTGTTAATGAAGAGGATGCTAAGGTTTCATACGAAGATCGAGGATACGTGTTTGGGGACGGAATCTATGAATATATCCGTGCATATGATGGGAAATTGTTTACCGTTAAAGAGCATTTTGAAAGATTTTTAAGAAGTGCTGAAGAAATAGGTCTAGATTTAAATTTTACTATCGAGGAATTAATTGAATTAGTACGTCGATTATTAAAAGAAAATAACGTTGTGAATGGCGGTATTTATATACAAGCTACCCGTGGTGCTGCTCCTCGAAATCATTCATTTCCAACACCACCTGTAAAACCTGTTATTATGGCGTTTACGAAAAGTTATGATAGACCTTATGAAGAATTAGAACAAGGTGTTTATGCTATTACAACTGAAGATATTAGATGGTTACGTTGTGATATTAAAAGTTTAAATTTATTAGGTAATGTATTAGCTAAAGAATATGCTGTTAAATATAATGCTGCAGAGGCTATACAACACCGAAGTGATATTGTCACTGAGGGTGCATCTAGTAATGTTTACGCAATTAAAGATGGAGTAATATACACGCATCCAGTCAATAATTTTATATTGAACGGAATTACTCGCCGTGTCATAAAGTGGATAGCAGAGGACGAACAAATACCATTCAAAGAAGAAACATTTACAGTAGAATTTCTTAAGAGTGCTGATGAAGTAATCATTTCTAGTACTTCTGCAGAAGTTATGCCAATTACAAAAATTGATGGTGAAAATGTTAAAGATGGACAAGTTGGTACTATAACACGCCAATTACAACAAGGATTTGAAAAGTATATTCAATCACATAGTATTTAGAATTTTTAAATTTATAGTTTGAGGATGAAAATTTAAAATAATTGTCTTATTTCACCGAAAATCTGATCTGATAATGTGTTATAATTTATAATAAAGCGATTTAGAAATCAAAGAGACATTAGACTAGTAAAATGTATCTTTTTGTTTCTGATTTTTAGTTGAAATGTAACCCTAAAAATTATAAAATCTTTTATGAGTGATAAATTATGAACGGACTTAAATAAGTCGAATTAAGATGGGACTAAATATTGACTTAAATAGCTCACATAAACTGTTAACAAATTAAATGTAAAGCGTAAAAAACAAACGCTTTGTAAAAATTAGAATATATGGCTCAGAAAAACTATTTCTTGAGCCATTTTCTAGTTGAAAGTGAGGTGAACGTGTTGGAGCAGTTTTATCAGTTAGGGTGGACACTTGATTCAGCAGGAGGTGCTTCTGGTGAAGCATATATGGCTGAACAAGATGGACAAAAATTATTTTTAAAACGCAATTCAAATCCTTTTATTGCTGCGCTATCTGCAGAAGGTATTGTACCTAAACTTGTTTGGACGAAACGTATTGAAACAGGTGAAGTAGTAACAGCTCAGCATTGGAAAAATGGTAGAGAATTAAATGAAGATGAAATGAATCAAACCAGAGTTGCTGAACTACTACATAAAATTCATGGTTCAAGACCTTTATTAACAATGTTAAAGCGTATGGAGATGGAACCTATTACGCCTGAAATTATGTTGAATAAAATTAACGCATCACTTTCAAGAGAAGTTTTAACGCATCATGTTGTGAGAAGAGCTTTAACCTATCTTGAAGATCATATACCGAATTTAGACGCACGTTTCTTTACTGTTGTACATGGAGATGTTAATCATAACAACTGGTTATTATCAGATCGTGATGAACTTTACCTTGTGGATTGGGAAGGTGCAATGATTGCAGACCCAGCGATTGACATTGGTATGCTGCTTTACAATTACGTTCCTCAAAACAAATGGTCTCAGTGGTTTAAAACTTATGGCGTTGAAGAAAGTGTCAATTTGAATAAACGTATGAAATGGTACACAGTTATTCAAGCAATTGGTCTCATTCAGTGGTATGAAGAACAAAAACGCTATAAAGATATGAATACATGGCTGAAATTTTTAAATGAAGTAATGAATAGTAACTTATTTATATAAGGAGTAATTAATGATGAGAGTTCGTTACAAACCGTGGGCCGAAGATTATTTAAAGAACCATCCTGATTTAGTAGACATGGACGGTGCTCACGCTGGTAAAATGTCTGAGTGGTTCGAAAAAGAACAACCGATTTATATTGAAATTGGTTCAGGAATGGGACAATTTATAACAACATTAGCAGCACAATATCCAGAGATTAATTTTGTATCAATGGAACGTGAAAAAAGTGTGATGTACAAAGTTCTTGATAAAACTAAAGAGATGGGCCTAAAAAATTTAAAAATGATTTGTAATGATGCTATTGAGCTTAATGAGTATTTTCAAGATAATGAAATATCTAGAATTTACTTAAATTTTTCAGATCCTTGGCCTAAAAAGCGTCATGCAAAAAGACGTCTAACGTATCATACATACCTTGCATTATATAAACAAATACTTAAAGATGACGGTGAAATTCATTTTAAAACTGATAATCGTGGTTTGTTCGCATTTAGTATAGAAAGTATGTCGCAATTTGGAATGTATTTTACTAAAATGAATTTAAATTTACACGATGAAGATGATGAAGATAATATTGTGACAGAATATGAGAAGAAATTTTCTGAAAAGGGATCTCGTATTTATCGAATGGAAGCTAAATTTCATAAATGTTTTGAATAGAATAAGTAACTTATGATTAATATCAAACCAACTTTTATGTTTAAAATTATCATGAAAGTTGGTTTTTTTACAAAAAGCCCCAAATGATTTTAAATATAAAATCATTTGGGGCGAAGTTATTGTGATAGGGTTTTGTTATTATATAATATCAATTTTGACTCAGAGTTCAATAATGTCAATAATTTGTCCTGACACCGTATCTGCATAAAACTCATAATTAATAAGATGGTCATTTTTTAATACTGTGATGCCACCTTGATATATTGGTTGGTTCTGATTTATATTTTCTAAAACAATTGGTTCTTGCACAATATAGGAACCTTTTACTTCTCTAAAATAAGTTTTGACTTCATTAAGTAATAATTCGGCGTTATACAGTTTTTTCTTCGTCAAAAAAATGAGAGAAAAGATTAATATTAAAAAAGCTGTAGAAAAAAATAATATGGTTATTTTTTTAAAATTAACTGACTTCATCACAAATTCTCCTCTTACATAATTCATATCATTAGTTTACCATATTGAAGATGATATAATTAAGCATAAGGAGTGAGAATTTATATGACTATTGATAACTCAAAAACATTGGAACGAATTAAAATATTAACAGAACTTCATGGAACACCCGGTTTTGAAGATGAAGTGAGAAGTTATATGAAGAGTGAAATGGAACCGTTCGTGGATAAGTTTATTCAAAATAAGATGGGTGGTTTCTATGGAATAAAAAAATCAAATAAAGAAAATGCACCTCGAGTTATGATAGCAGCACATATGGATGAAATAGGTTTTATGATTACTCATATTAATGATAATGGAATGATTCAATTTACGAATTTAGGTGGCGTAGCTAATGATATTTGGCAAGGGCAAAGGTTAAAGATAAAAAATAGGTGCGGTAAAGAAATTATCGGTGTAGTTGCTAATATTCCTAAACATTTTAGAACAGGAAATGAAAGCATACCTCAAATCAAAGATTTAATGTTAGATATTGGTGCCTCTTCATCAGAAGAAGTACGCAATCGGGGTGTGGAGGTTGGTGATACGATAGTTCCTCACACAATAATGACTCAGTTGTCAAATAACAGATATAGCGCGAAAGCCTGGGACAATAGATATGGTTGTGTCTTAGCTATTGAGATATTAGAATTATTAAAAGACGTTCAACTAGATGTTGATTTATATGTTGGTGCCAATGTACAAGAAGAAGTTGGTCTTAGAGGAGCTAAAGCTGCCGCAAAGCAAATTAATCCTGATATTGCATTCGTTGTCGATTGTTCCCCTGCAAATGATATCAAAGGTAAACAACAACTTTCTGGTATGTTAGGGGAGGGGACTTTAATTCGTATCAAAGATGGTACTATGATACTTAAACCAATATTTAGAGATTATCTCCTTAAGCTAGCACAAGAAAATCAGATTGCATATCAATATTATATATCACCTGGTGGTACAGATGGTGGGGAGATTCATAAAGCGAATGAAGGTATACCAACAGCTGTTATTGGAGTGTGTGCACGCTATATTCATAGTACAGATGCGGTGTTTGATATTAGAGATTATTTTGCTGCACGTCACTTGTTAAAAGAAAGTATTCTTCATTTAACAAGTGAACAAATTCAACAATTACAATATGGAAAGGAAATTTGACATTTATGATTAAACTTGAATCAGAACAACAATTTGAAGAATTAAAAAAAGGGTATACAGTATTTGAATTCACTGCTGAATGGTGTCCAGATTGTAAGGTGATTGAACCGGATTTACCTAAATTAGAGAAAAAATACAGTCAATTACAATTTGTGTCTGTAGATAGAGATCAATTTATAGATATTTGTGTTCAAAATGATATTTTAGGTATTCCTAGTTTTCTTATCTTTAAAGAAGGTCAACTTTTAGGAAGTTATATAGGTAAAGAGAGAAAATCAATTGATCAAATTGATCAATTTCTATCTCAACACATTTAATAATTAGTCAGAAAATGACTCAGCAAATCTACATTAATTTATAATAACAAATTAATGTGATTATCTGAGTTTTTTCTGTTAACTCAACATTATTTATTGTAAACTGTAAAAAGGTGCGAAAATAGGGAGTGTTAATAATGAATGTCTTCCAAATGAGAGATAAATTGAAAGCGCGTTTAAAACAATTAGACGTAGAATTCAAGTTTGATAGAGAAGAAGAAACGTTACGTATTGTAAGAATTGACAATCACAAAGGTGTAACGATTAAACTTAACGCTATCGTCGCAAAATACGAAGAACAAAAAGAAAAGATTATAGATGAAATTTGTTATTATGTCGAGGAAGCAATCGCTCAGATGGGTGATGAAGAGATAAATAATGTTGAGGACATACAAATTATGCCGGTTATAAGAGCTACAAGTTTCGATAAAGAAACTAAAGAAGGTCATGCATTTGTGTTAACAGAACATACTGCTGAAACTAATATATATTACGCTCTTGATTTAGGAAAATCTTATCGGCTAATAGATGAAAATATGTTACAAACATTAAATTTAACTGCTCAACAAGTGAAAGAAATGTCACTATTTAATGTTCGTAAGTTAGAGTGTCGCTATAGTACGGATGAAGTTAAAGGTAATATTTTTTACTTCATCAACACAAATGATGGATATGATGCAAGTCGTATTTTAAATACTTCTTTTTTAAATCATATTCAACACCAATGTGAAGGTGAAATGCTTGTTGGTGTGCCACATCAAGATGTATTAATTCTTGCGGATATTAGAAATAAAACAGGTTATGATGTTATGGCTCATTTGACTATGGAATTCTTTACTAAAGGACTTGTTCCGATTACTTCTTTATCATTTGGTTATGATAACGGACATCTAGAGCCAATATTTATTTTGGGAAAAAATAATAAACAAAAAAGAGACCCTAACGTTATTCAACGTTTAGAAGCTAACAGAAAAAAATTCAAAAAAGATTAATGAAAGAAATGGAGTTTTATAAATGAACTTATTTTACAATCCTAAAGGTGTTGGAGATGTTGCATTTATTCAAATTGAACCTTCAGTTGGCCCTTTTGAATATGAGCAAAAACAGAGTGTGGTAGAAATAAAAAAAGAAAATAAGGTCGTAGGTTATAATATATTTCGTGTGTCTAACAATGTGACAATAAATGATAATGGACATATTAAACTAACTACTGAATTAATCAAAGATTTCCAACAACTAATTACTGAAGCAGGTTTTGATTATCAACTTGATACTGATGTATCGCCTAAATTTGTAGTGGGTTACGTAGAAACTAAAGAAAAACACCCTAATGCAGACAAACTAAGTGTGTTAAATGTAAATGTTGGTACTGAAAAACTTCAAATTGTTTGTGGGGCTCCAAATGTAGAATCTGGTCAGAAGGTCGTTGTTGCAAAAGTTGGAGCCGTTATGCCAAGTGGCATGGTAATCAAAGATGCCCAATTACGTGGGGTGGATTCTAGTGGTATGATTTGCTCAATGAAAGAATTAAATTTGCCTAATGCTCCTAAAGAAAAAGGAATTATGGTACTTAATGATGACTATGATATTGGTCAGGCATTTTTTGAATAATTAAGAAAGGTAGTGTAATTATGAGCTGGTTTGATAAATTATTTGGCGATGACAACGGTTCGAATGACGATTTGTTACGCAAAAATAAAAATAGACGTCAGTCTCAGCAATCAAAACAAAATAATCAAGACTCATTACTGCCTCAAAATAATGATATTTATAGTCGACCAAGAGGTAAATTTAGATTCCCTATACAAGTTTCTGAAAATGAATATACGCAAAAAAATGAAAGTTATAATGAACATAGCCAAAAAGAAACAAATGATACGATGAGTTCATATAACCAGCATGATAACCTTGATTTTGATTCTTCTGGTAAAAGACATCGACGCCGTCGCCAAGCGTATTCAAAACACAATCAATCTAAGATTACACAGCAAAAGCAATTTGCAGATAATAATTATACAAATAATAACAGTGTTTTTAATCAAAACGACAATCAGAAATCTTCACAACAACGCAAATCAATACAATCTGAAAATATTAAAAACAAAGCAAACACTAAGAATACGTCGACATCTCCTGAATTTACATATTTAAATCATAGTTTTAAATCAAGTGAGGTACCCTCAGCGATTTTTGGTACAAAAAAACGAAGACCGATTGAAAATGGTGTCATACCACCAGAACATAAGGAATTAAATGATAAAGAGATTGTTCAAAAGGATGAAGTCTCACATTCAACGAAATCAATAGATGCGTCAATAAATGTTTCTAATACTAACGATGATAATGTTGAAAAAAATAAACAGAAAAAACAACAAACAACTGCTCAAACTGAGTCATCATCAGAAAATATTCATAATGTTGAAAAGTCAAATTATCAAACTACTAAGCGTAAAACACCAAATTATTCTAAAGTAGATAATACGATTAATATTGAAAACATCTATGCTTCACAAATTGTAGAAGAAATCAGAAGAGAAAGAGAACGTAAAGTTCTTCAGAAACGACGTTTTAAGAAAGCCTTACAACAAAAACGTCAACAAAATCAACAGTCAGAAGAAGATTCAATTCAAAAAGCTATTGATGAAATGTATGCGAAGCAAGCCCAACATTATACAGGCGAAAGTTCATTGGATTTAGAAAATGAAAGCAATCAAGATTCGTCACCTAATAGCTTTGAGAAACAAACAAACAGCAGCGACATAGACAATAAAGAAGCGAAAAATAATGCACCTTCATTTAACTACGAAGAAATTGACTTAGATGTGACATCAGATGTATATAAAGTTAATGAAGAAGAAACTGAATCAAAAATTGATGAAGATTTAGTATCATCTAATCATTATCATTCTAATGATGATTCGGAAGTAGAAGATGCCGAATATCACGAATTAGATGATAACCGACAACAAAACCAAAGTAAGTCCCAAGAGAATATAATTAGTTCAGAATCAATTAATTCAAATATGTATGATAATGCAATCAGTTCAAGTGTAGATAATGACACTGAAAGAGCTAAACCAAATGAGGATAAAAATGATACAGAAATTATACACTTAGATGAAACAACAAGTGCAAAAGCTAGTGACGAGAAGACTGAATCTAATACAAACAATTATTTAGAACAAGATAAGAATGTAAAATTTAAAAATGTAAATTCATCAAAATCTTCAAATTCTGATACAGGTCAAACAAGAAAACAACGTTTTGGTGGTAGTAGACCATTTAATGTTTTAATGACACCATCAGATAAAAAGAGAATGATGGATCAAAACCGCAAAAAAGTAAGTGTTCCAGAGCTTAAACCTGAAAAACAGGCGAATGCAAATCATAGAAAAGACAGGGAATCTAATAAATCTGAAGAATTTAAACAAATCAATACTAATAGAAAAACGGATTCTAATAGTAATGAAGCTAATGGCATTGAGCATGATATTAATTCAGCAAGTGATAATCGCGTACATGAAACATCATCCAAACAACACGATGAGCAAATACAAAAGCTACAAGATGATTTTCATTTTGAGAACCCAAACCATGCTAAAACTAACAATTCAAATGAAACTGGCAATCAAAGTAATATAAGTCATTCAAAACGGTCGCAATATTCAACAAATGAAAGTGAAAATATTGATACACAAACTTCAAATTCAAGTACATCAAATCAAAATTTTCAACGTATTCGTAAAGGCCCGAATATTAAATTGCCGAGCTATCAATTATTGGAAGAACCAGAACCACATGAAAAAGATCAAGATTGGATAGATAATAAAAAGCAAGAATTAAATGACGCATTATATTATTTCAACGTGCCTGCGGAAGTGAAAAATGTAACAGAAGGACCGAGTGTTACTCGATTCGAATTATCTGTTGAAAAAGGTGTTAAAGTATCAAGAATCACTGCATTACAAGATGATATAAAAATGGCTTTAGCTGCTAAAGATATTAGAATTGAAGCACCAATTCCAGGTACAAGTTTAGTAGGTATTGAAGTGCCAAATCAAAATCCTACGAAAGTGAATTTAAGGTCAATTATTGAATCTCCTAAATTTAAAAATACAGAGTCCAAACTTACGGTTGCAATGGGATATCGAATTAATAATGAACCTTTATTGATGGATATCGCTAAAACGCCTCATGCACTTATCGCTGGTGCTACAGGGTCAGGCAAATCAGTATGTATCAATAGTATCTTAATGTCTTTACTTTATAAAAATCATCCAGAAGAATTGCGTTTATTACTCATTGATCCGAAAATGGTAGAACTTGCACCGTATAACGATTTACCACATCTTGTATCACCCGTAATAACAGATGTAAAAGCAGCTACACAAAGTTTAAAATGGGCTGTTGAAGAAATGGAAAAACGTTATAAATTGTTTGCTCAATATCATGTCAGAAATATTACTGCTTTCAATAAAAAAGCAACTTATGAGCAAAGAATGCCTAAAATTGTTATAGTTATTGATGAGTTAGCTGATCTCATGATGATGGCACCACAAGATGTAGAACAATCAATTGCACGTATAGCTCAAAAAGCTCGAGCTTGTGGTATCCATATGTTAGTTGCTACACAACGACCATCAGTGAATGTAATTACTGGTCTTATTAAAGCTAATATACCTACTAGAATAGCATTTATGGTTTCATCGAGTGTTGATTCTAGAACGATTTTAGACAGTGGTGGCGCTGAAAGATTATTAGGTTATGGTGATATGCTTTATCTAGGTAGCGGTATGAATAAACCTATACGTGTTCAAGGTACATTTGTTTCAGATGACGAAATAGATGAAGTTGTTGACTTTATTAAGCAACAGCGTGATCCTGAATATTTATTTGAAGAAAAAGAACTATTAAAGAAAACACAAACTCAAGCACAAGACGATTTATTTGATGATGTATGTGAGTTTATGGTTGAAGAGGGACATATTTCTACTTCTCTTATCCAAAGACATTTCCAAATTGGTTATAACAGAGCGGCAAGAATTATCGATCAGCTAGAACAATTAGGATATATTTCAGGTGCTAATGGTTCTAAACCAAGGGATGTTTATATTACAGAAGCGGATTTAAATAAAGAATAAAATGAGTAAGGAGTATTGAAATGACACACTATCATTTTGTCGGAATTAAAGGCTCAGGCATGAGTTCATTAGCACAAATCATGCATGACCTTGGTCATGAAGTACAAGGTTCAGACATAGAATCTTACGTTTTTACAGAAGTTGCCTTAAGAAATAAAGGGATAAAAATCTTACCCTTTGACGCAAATAATATTACAAAAGAAATGGTTGTCATCCAAGGTAATGCATTTCCTGATAATCATGAAGAAATTGTTAAAGCACATGAATTAAAGCTTGATGTCATTAAGTATCATGACTTTCTTGGTCATGTTATAAATCAATATACATCTGTTGCTGTTACAGGCGCACACGGTAAAACGTCTACAACTGGTTTGCTATCACATGTGATGAATGGAGATAAAAAGACCTCATTCCTAATCGGTGATGGTACAGGTATGGGACTACCAGGAAGTGACTATTTTGCTTTTGAGGCTTGTGAATACCGTAGGCACTTCTTAAGTTATCATCCTGATTATGCAATTATGACTAATATTGATTTTGACCATCCAGATTATTTTAAAAATATCGATGATGTTTATGATGCATTCCAACATATGGCGTTAAATGTTAAAAAAGGAATTATTGCTTGGGGTGATGATGAATATTTACGTAAATTAGATGTGGATATTCCGGTTTATTATTATGGCTTTAAAGAAACAGATGACATCTATGCTAAAAATATTCAAATTACTGAAAAGGGTACGCAATTTGATGTATATATTCAAGGTGAATTTTATGATCAATTCTTATCCCCACAATTTGGAAATCACAACATTCTAAACGCACTTGCTGTAATAGCAATTAGTTATTTAGAAGACATGAATGTAGAGAATATTAAAGAAGCCCTGATAACATTTGGTGGTGTAAAACGTCGTTTTAATGAAACAAAAGTATCAAATCAAGTATTAGTAGACGATTATGCACACCATCCAAGAGAAATTAGTGCTACAATTGAGACAGCGCGAAAAAAATATCCACAAAAAGATGTTGTTGCCGTTTTTCAACCACATACGTTTTCAAGAACTCAAGCATTTTTAAACGAATTTGCTGAGAGTTTAAGTAAGGCAGACCAAGTATTTTTATGTGAAATATTCGGTTCAATAAGAGAAAATACGGGAGATTTAACTATAAAAGATTTAATCAATCGTATTGACGGCTCGACGCTTATAGATGAAAATAGTATTGACGTATTAGAAAAATTTGATAACGCTGTAATTTTATTTATGGGCGCAGGTGACATTCAAAAGTTACTAAAAGCTTATTTTGAAAAATTAGGCGTAAAAAATGATTTTTAATATGTTTATATAAAAGCATCATGGGTATTAAATATTAATGACTTTTATTTTATGGTAATTAGGAGGCGTTTTTAATGGATTGGATTTTACCAATTGCAGGAATCATCGCTGCGATAGCGTTTTTAATTCTATGTATCGGTATCGTCGTGGTACTTATTTCTGTTAAAAAGAATTTAGACTATGTGGCTAAAACACTGGATGGTGTTGAAGGCCAAGTTCAAGGTATTACTCGTGAAACGACTGATTTACTTCATAAAGTGAATCGCTTAACTGAAGATATTCAAGGTAAAGTTGATCGTTTAAATTCTGTAGTTGATGCTGTTAAGGGCATTGGAGACTCAGTACAAAACTTAAATGGATCTGTAGATAGAGTTACAAACTCAATTACGCACAATATTTCTCAAAATGAAGATAAAATTTCTCAAGTTGTACAGTGGTCAAATGTTGCAATGGAGATTGCTGACAAATGGCAAAACAGATACAATCGTAGAGGAAGTGCAAACTACAAAACAAACACTGTAGCAGATGATGCAAATCATAGCTACAATTCTCGTGTTAATAAATAATTAATACTATTTAATGACAAATGCACTTAAATGAGGCTTTTACTTATTTAAGTGCTTTTGTTTTAGGAGGAAAGTTTATGAAACATTATAATCGTGATAATTTCGAGAAAAGCCATACAAGCGAAGAATTGTATCATCGCTCATCTCGTTCACAATCTAACTCATTGAAACGCAAGGATTTCGTAGTTAGTTTCATAGCAAGTGCGATAGTAGGTTCTGCTGTTGGATTGTACTATAAAAATAAAATATATAAAAAAACGGATGAATTGAAAGAAAAAGAACAAGATTTACGCAGTAAAGTTGAAGACTATAAACAACGAGCGGAAGATACAATGTTTTCTGTTAAATCTAAAGTTGAGCAATTAAAAAATGATTCCAAAGATAATATACATGCAGATGAATTACAAGCTCAAAAAGCTGCGATACAACGCGAAACGCATTTAGCGGATGAATCACCGGAAGCTCAAGCAATTCAAGAAGCAAAAAAAGAAACAAAAAAAGCGGATGGTGTGAGACCATCAGCAACAGAATTAGCAGCTCAACAAAATGCGATACAACGCGAAACGCATTTAGCGGATGAATCACCAGAAGCTCAGGCAATTCAAGAAGCTAAAAGTGAAGTTGATTCAAACAATAAAACATCTATGACACACATAGATAGTGAGAAAGAACCTTCTGCTGAAGAAATTGCAATTGCTCAAACGGCAGTTAAAGAAGAAGTATGTAGCCATAATTTAGCAAACCCATCTGCAAGTGTAGAAGATACTAAAAGTAAGTCAGAAACTGAAACAGAAAAATTAGCTGCAGCGGCAAAAGCAAAAAGAGATAAAATAAATAACAATAATAAAGTTGCTAGTAACACGAAAAACCTAATGCAAGAAGAATCTATAAAACATTCAAATAACTCTGATGTTCCAAATCTTGTAACTAATTTAAATCAATCTCAAGCATCAGGTACTAATTCAGATGCTTATCGCTTAGCACAGGCAGCAAAAGAGAAAAAATCTAAGCTCACAAATGGTTCTAAAGAAACACAACTTACAGAATCATTGTTAAAAGAACCATCAATTGCTAAAGCTCAAACAAAATTGAAGCGTATCCCTACACTTATTACTGAATCTAAACAACATTCAAATAATCCACACATCCAAAAAAATGCGAATCAGACTAAAAACATCACAGCAACTAAAGAGGATTCCGAAGGCAAACAGCAACATACACCTAATCAAAACAAACGCAATAAACAACAAAAAGTAGAAAAAACTAGTAGCAAAATTGAAAAACGAACATTTAATGATTAATCTCGAGTGTTAAATATTAACAATGATAAAGAGTACAATGAAGTGTATTGAACATTGTAAAAGTTATATTCTTTATCTACTTAACACGATTTATAAACTATTGTAATTATTATGTTAAATTTTAAATGTAAGTCATTAATTTAAGATATTATTTCACTTTAATTTTAGATATTTAAATAATATCAGACATCTAGAGGTAGGACGACGAATTTATATTCAGTTCGTTCCTATCTCTTTTAACATTTAAATAATATTGGAATGTCATTATTTAATAAATTATTATTTACATAAATTTACAGAAGATTTAGTATTTTCTGTAAATTAACGCTTGAACTATAAATGTGAAATTGTTAAAATTAGATTTGAATATTTTTAATTTTATCGCTTTAAAGTAACATACTTTATGCGGAACTATATCTTAGAGGTGAGTAGAAATGACGAATAAACTAGAACAGTATAGAGAAGAAATTGTTTCCTTAAATGATCAAATATTAGAATTACTATCGAAGCGAGGAGAATTAGCACAGAAAATTGGTGAAGAAAAAATTAAGCAAGGTACACGAGTATATGATCCTCAGCGTGAAAAGGAAATGATTAATCAGCTATTAGATAAAAATAAAGGTCCATTTAACGACAATGTGATTAAGCAATTATTTAAAGAAATTTTTAAAGCCTCTACAGATTTACAAAAATCAGAAAATGAAAAACATCTTTATGTATCACGTAAATTGAAACCTGAAGATACGATTGTTAAATTTGAAAATGGCGGAATCATTGGTGATGGTAATAAATCATTTGTATTTGGTCCTTGTTCTGTAGAATCACAAGAACAAGTTGATGCTGTAGCACAAGATTTGCAGGCTAAAGGTGAGAAATTTATTCGTGGTGGAGCGTTTAAGCCTAGAACTTCTCCTTATGATTTCCAAGGTCTTGGAGTAGAAGGTCTTAAAATTTTGAAAAATGTTAAAGATAAATATAACTTAAATGTAGTAAGTGAAATAGTTAATCCAAATGATTTCGAAATCGCTTCAGATTATTTGGATGTTTTCCAAATTGGTGCTAGAAACATGCAAAATTTTGAGTTGCTTAAAGAAGCTGGTCGTACAGACAAACCTATTTTATTGAAACGTGGTTTATCAGCAACGATAGAAGAATTTATCTATGCAGCTGAATATATTGCTTCACAAGGTAACCGAAATATTATTTTATGTGAGAGAGGTATTCGTACATACGAAAAAGCAACTAGAAATACATTAGATATCTCAGCTGTACCTATTTTAAAGCAAGGAACACATTTACCTGTTATGGTTGATGTAACGCATAGTACAGGTAGAAAAGATATTATGTTACCGACAGCGAAAGCGGCTTTAGCCGTTGGTGCTGATGGAGTTATGGCCGAAGTTCATCCAGATCCTTCTGTTGCTTTAAGTGATGCTGGTCAACAAATGGATCTTAATGAATTCAATCAATTTTATCATGAATTAAAACCACTTGCTGATATGTACAATTCGAAGAAACTGAAATAGTAGATCAATGTATCGTTATACAATTAAATAAGTAATAATTTCCCATAGGTCTATATATTTTGAGCTATGGGAAATTTTATTTATACCAACTCATTAATAAAAAATCACATAAAAAATATTAAATGTAACGAAGTTTTTAACAGAATTGTGACAAAAACATAAAATGATTTCACAAACTATACAAATATGATAAACTTTGAAAATGATATGAAAACACGTTATAATAACAAATAAAACGTTTACAAGGAGGAAATTATGACAGTTACAATTTATGATGTAGCCCGAGAGGCCAGGGTATCAATGGCAACTGTTTCACGTGTAGTAAATGGAAACCAGAATGTTAAACCAGAAACACGTAATAAAGTAAATGAAGTCATTAAAAGGTTAAACTATCGACCTAACGCAGTTGCAAGAGGTCTTGCAAGTAAACGTACAACGACGGTCGGAGTTATTATTCCAGATATTTCAAATGTTTATTACTCTCAACTTGCAAGAGGTTTAGAAGATATTGCAACAATGTACAAATATCACTCAATTATCTCAAACTCAGATAATGATCCAGAAAAAGAAAAAGAAATTTTTAATAATTTATTAAGTAAACAAGTCGACGGTATTATTTTCTTAGGTGGAACTATTTCTGAAGAAATTAAAAGTCTTATTAATCAATCATCTGTACCAGTCGTAGTTTCTGGAACGGATGGTAAGGATGATCATATTGCATCTGTAAATATTGATTTTAAACAAGCAGCCGAAGAAGCAACACAATATCTTATAGAGAAGGGTGCTAAAACTTTTTCTTTAATAGGTGGAGAATATTCTATAAAGGCACAAGATGATGTCTTAGAGGGTCTTAAAAATGTTTTAAGTCAGCATCAACTAAAATTAGACGATACATTACATTTATCTGGCAATGAAAGTTACAAATCAGGTATAAAAACATTTGAACAATTACAATCGAATTTACCAGATGCTGTTCTTTGTATCAGTGATGAGCAAGCAATTGGTATATTACATAGTGCACAAGACGCTGGTGTGAAAGTACCTGAAGATTTACAGATTATTAGCTTTAACAATACACGTTTAGTTGAAATGGTGAGACCACAGTTATCTAGTGTTATTCAACCATTGTATGATATTGGTGCTGTTGGAATGAGATTACTGACTAAATACATGAATGATGAAGAAATTGAAAATCCTAATGTCATATTGCCTCATAGAATAGAATATCGTGGGACAACTCAGTAAAAATAATGAGTGACATATTAGATATCTAGATTAATGCTCTATAGTGAAAAAAATATTTTCATTATAGAGTGTTTTTCATATTCTTTTATTGTATCTAAATCATTCAATTTTTCTATATAAATTCACTTTAACAGATATTACTAAGGAATAACTTTGTAATTGTTCTTGTTAGTACAATTAAATATTTAGTAATTTTATGGATGAATATGATTATCATATTATCAACGAATTACAAGTTTTGTGATTCCTGTAACTTTTGCAAAAATTTCTTATGTATCCAGAATACGAATAGCATGAGTATTTCTTAAATAACGAACTTTTAGTATTAAATACATTAAAATATTCGACATTTAAATGTAAGTCGGTTATCATGATTCATATAACTCGTTAATTATATATAATCAAGGGGCTGAATATTTTGGCACATTTATCAGATTTAGAAATAGCAAACTTATCAAAACTTAAACCAATAAGTGAAATTGCAAGAAAAGTAGGAATTACTGAGGATGCTTTAGAACCATACGGCCACTATAAAGCTAAAATAGATATTAATCAGATACAAGAACAGGAGAAAAAAGGGAAAGTCGTATTAGTAACTGCTATGAGCCCAACACCTGCTGGTGAAGGAAAATCCACAGTAACTGTAGGTTTAGCTGATGCATTTAACAAGTTGAATCATAATGTTACCGTTGCCTTACGAGAACCTGCCTTAGGACCAACTTTTGGTATTAAAGGAGGCGCAACTGGTGGTGGTTATGCTCAAGTACTTCCTATGGAAGATATTAATTTACATTTTAATGGTGATTTTCATGCAATTACTACTGCAAACAATGCACTTTCTGCATTTATCGACAACCACCTACATCAAGGAAATGAATTAGGAATTGATCAACGAAGAATTGAATGGAAACGTGTTTTAGATATGAATGATCGTGCGTTACGTCATGTTAACGTAGGATTAGGTGGTCCAACTCACGGAGTACCTAGAGAAGATGGTTTTAATATAACAGTTGCGTCAGAGATAATGGCTATTTTATGTCTAAGCCGAAATATCAAAGACTTAAAAGAAAAAATAAGTCGAATTACCATTGGTTATACACGTCATCATAAACCGATAACAGTTTCTGATTTGAAAGTAGAAGGTGCATTAACTTTAATACTTAAAGATGCGATTAAACCAAATTTGGTTCAAACAATTGAGGGAACTCCAGCTCTTGTTCACGGAGGCCCTTTTGCCAATATTGCTCATGGTTGTAACTCTATATTAGCAACTGAAACTGCTAGAAACTTATCAGATATTGTTGTGACAGAAGCAGGATTTGGTTCTGATTTAGGTGCCGAAAAGTTTATGAACATTAAAGCTCGCGAAGCAGGTTTTGATCCTTCAGCAGTTGTTGTTGTAGCAACGATTCGTGCTTTAAAAATGCATGGTGGTGTTGCAAAAGACCAACTTCAACATGAGAATATAGAGGCAGTTGAAGCGGGACTCGTTAATCTTGAAAGACATGTGAATAATATTAAAAAATACGGTGTCGAACCCATAGTAGCTTTAAATGCATTTATTCATGATACAGCTTCTGAAACAGCTTGTGTGAAACAATGGGCTAAAGATAATCAAGTACGTATTGCTTTAACAGAAGTATGGGAAAAAGGTGGAGAAGGCGGAATTGAACTTGCTAATCAAGTGTTCGATGTAATGCAGGAAACTCAAAACTTTAAGCCTTTATATGATTTAAAACAACCACTCGAAGCTAAAATTGAAACGATTGTTAAAGAAATTTATGGAGGTTCAAAAGTAAATTTCAGTAGTAAAGCACAAAAGCAATTAAAGCAATTTAAAGAGAATGGCTGGGATGAATATCCGATTTGTATGGCTAAAACTCAATATTCATTTAGTGATGATCAGACATTGTTAGGTGCCCCAAATGATTTTGAAATAACAATTAGAGAACTTGAAGCTAAAACAGGCGCTGGATTCATCGTTGCATTAACAGGTGCTATAATGACTATGCCTGGTTTACCGAAGAAACCAGCTGCACTAAATATGGATGTTACTGATGATGGTAAAGCAATAGGTCTTTTCTAAGAAAATAAAAAAGAGAGTGAGTCAGTGTTGTTAATAAATATTGCTCGCTCTCTTTTTATTACAAAAATTTTGATAAATATATTTGATTTTTATTCGTCTTTCGATTGTTTCAGCAAGTGCTGTTTAATATTGTATTTTTCAGCATTTTTGTATTGTTGTTTAGAAATTTTTCCTTCAACACGCATACGTTTAAGTACGTATTGTTGACGTTTCATGCTCAATTTTAAAAGATGGTGAGGCTTTATTTTGCCATGTTCGTCATAAGGCGTATAGCCATATGGACTTTGCAGTAAGCCAATGAGATACGCTGATTGTGCAACATTCAAATCTTTTGCAGGTATACCAAACAGACTATATGAAGCGGAAGATATACCAGTTATATTGGCACCGTTGTAGTCATGACCAAAAGGAACGATATTTAAATACGTATATATGATTTCATCTTTTGATAATAAAGTTTCGACCCGTGTAGCCAAGATAATTTCATTTGCTTTACGACTATAAGTTTTTTTGTTTGAGAGCACTTGATTTTTTACTAATTGTTGCGTGATCGTACTACCACCAGAAGATTGGTTTGAATTTGTGATATCTTGAAGCATCGCTCTTAAAAGTGCTTTAGGCATGATACCGTTATGTTTATAAAATAATGTATCTTCAGAGGCTGTAAGTGCATGTATAATATTTGAATTTACATGGTTCGGTCCAACTATAAGTGTATTTTGTGAATGATCATATTCTTCCAAAATTTGATTATTATGATTTATTAGCTCATCGCCAGGTATATGAAGGATTTTTGCTTTCAAATCTTTATCACTTATTGACGAAGCATCTTTAGTTAATTGTTGGAAGTAAAATACTAATGACAACAGTATGATAAAACCAATCAAAAAAAACACCAAAAAAATCATGACACATATATGTTTGACTTTTTTATATAAATGTTCAAATTTAGTATATTTATCTGTAGTTAGTATTTGATACTTGTTGAAATGCATTAGATACCTCCTAAAGTTAGATATAGTATACCACATCTTGAAATTTGACTTTTAAAATAATGTTAACTATAATAATATTCAATTCAATATGTTTTGAATATAAAGGACAAGTAACTTTTGAGAAAGCTTAAAGAGAACTAGTGGTGGCTGTGAACTAGTAGTTTCTTATTGGTGAATACACCTTGCTATTTTTATTATTCAACGTTTTATTAATGAACGTATCATTAATAGAGATATTTATGAGTAACGAACTCTATCTAAGTATGGTGGTACCGTGCATAAGCGCCCTTACATTTTTGTAGGGGCGCTTTTTAATAGGTTTGGATAAATCACTATATTTATTAAATATCTTTAACTTTTTTAATTTAAAAAATTAGGAGGATTTTATCAATGACTAATGCTTTAATAGAAGATTTAAAATGGAGAGGGTTAATTTATCAACAGACAGATGAAGAAGGTATCGAAGAATTATTAAATAAGGAACAGGTCACATTATATTGCGGTGCAGACCCTACAGCTGATAGTTTACATATTGGTCACTTGTTACCTTTTTTAACATTAAGACGATTCCAAGAACATGGGCATCGTCCTATCGTCTTAATTGGTGGAGGTACTGGTATGATAGGTGATCCTTCTGGAAAGTCTGAAGAGCGTGTGTTACAAACAGAATCACAAGTTGAAGCTAACGTCAAAGGCCTGTCTAATCAAATGCATCGATTATTTGAATTTGACAGTGATAAAGGGGCACAATTAGTCAATAATAAAGATTGGCTTGGTCAAATTTCGTTGATTAGTTTTCTTAGAGATTATGGTAAACATGTAGGCGTTAACTATATGCTAGGAAAAGATTCTATTCAAACTCGTTTAGAACATGGTATCTCTTATACAGAATTTACTTATACGATTTTACAAGCTATTGATTTTGGTTATTTAAATCGTGAGTTAAATTGTAAAATTCAAGTAGGCGGTTCCGATCAATGGGGTAATATTACAAGTGGTATTGAATTAATGCGACGAATGTATGGACAAACTGAAGCATATGGACTAACAATCCCATTAGTAACTAAATCGGATGGGAAGAAATTTGGTAAATCAGAGTCTGGAGCTGTGTGGTTAGATCCTGAAAAGACAAGTCCATATGAATTTTATCAATTTTGGATTAATCAATCTGACGAAGATGTAATTAAATTCTTAAAATATTTTACTTTTTTAGAAAAAGAAGAAATTAATCGATTAGAACAATCAAAAAATGAAGCGCCTCACTTACGTGAAGCACAGAAAGCACTAGCTGAAAATGTGACGAAATTTATTCATGGAGAAGCAGCTTTAAAAGACGCTATACGCATTTCAAAAGCACTGTTTAGTGGAGATTTAAAATCGTTATCTGCTAAAGAACTTAAAGAAGGGTTTAAAGATGTACCTCAAGTAACGTTATCTACAAAAACGACAAATATAATTGAAGCACTTATTGAAACAGGTATTGCTTCATCTAAACGTCAAGCTCGTGAAGATGTAAACAACGGTGCAATATATATTAATGGTGAACGTCAACAATCAGTAGATTATGAGTTAAGTAGTAAAGACCTCATTGAAGATGAAATTACAATAATTCGACGAGGAAAGAAAAAATATTTCATGGTTAATTACCAATCATAAATGACAAAAAATTATTTGATTATTTAAAAATATTCTATGTATATTGTAAAAATTAAAAGATTTATTTAAAAAGGAATAACTATAAAAGTAAAACTCTGAGTATCTCTTACAATGAAGTATACTCAGAGTTTTTATTTAAAATCGGTCAACTAAAATAGCTTAAAATCAATAAGTATAAAGTGAAAATATTTTATTGAGCAAATTGACTTTGTGATTGAGATGATTCAGGTGCAGATGCTTGTTTTTTTAATTTCACATTAATATCTTGTGTCTTACCATCTCTGATAACTTTTAGAGTAACCATTTCACCTGGTTTTTTGCTTTCGTATAAATAAGTTCTTAAATCTGTATCATCTTTTATTTGTTTACCATCTATTCCAGTAATAATATCACCTTTTTTAATGGCATTATCACTGTCTACTTTAGCTACATAAACACCTTTGTCTTTATGAGTATGTAGTTCTTTACGATAGTTTTCAGGAATATCACTTAAGTTTATAAGACCTATACCGATTGAAGGTCGTTCGATTTTACCATGCTTAACGAGTTGTTCAATGGTCACTCTAACTTCATTACTAGGTATAGCAAAACCTATACCTTCTACTTGTGCTGCAGCGATTTTCATAGAATTGATACCAACGAGATTTCCGTTAATATCTACTAATGCACCACCTGAATTACCAGGATTTATTGCAGCGTCTGTTTGTAAAACATTAACTTTAGTATTACCAGCAGAAGTATTGGCATCAATTGTACGTTCGTTAGCTGAGATAATTCCTGATGTAACAGAATTTGCAAATTCTAATCCTAGTGGATTACCCATTGCAAAAACACTATCGCCAGTTTGAACTTTTGATGAATTAGCAAATTGAATTGATTTTATTCCTTTTGTATCCTTTATTTTTAGAACAGCAATATCTGTTAGGGCATCTTTACCTATTAATTTGGCATCTACTTGTTTTGTATTATGTAGTTGAACTTTAATTTCCGAAGCACCATCAACAACGTGATTATTTGTAACGATATATGCGGAACCATCACTTATTTGATAAATCACGCCGGAACCAATCCCCGCTTCTTTTGATTTAGATGCCTTACCATTGAATAGATCATCAAGGTTTGTAGATTTTTGCATGTTTATTACGCCGACAATTGCGGGAGAAACGTCTTTAATCATGTCATGTACTGATTTGTATTGGTTACTTTTACCATCTAACTGATTGCCACCATGACTATTTGAAACTTGATGAACAGTAGCACCTTCATTGTTAAAACCAGTTTTATTAAGGAGTTTACCAATACCTAAGACGAGAAGTGCTCCAATAATTCCAGCGATTATTGCAACAATAATTGTTTTAATCCATGGAAAAGTGTGTCGCTTCTGTGAAGAATTTCGATAGTGGTGTTGATTCTTTTCTTGTTCTGACATTTGTTACCTCCATAATTTGTAGTCTGTATTACTATTATGTATCGTTTGTATAAAATTTGCTAGCAATCAACTATACGACTTTAGGAGTATTATCATAAATGCCATTGTTGTCTTTAAGATTTGGAAGAATCAATGCTTGATAAAAATAACTTTGTAGTCATATTGTTATTTATTTCAGTGCTATAGTTATCAAATGACTAAAGAAAACATGTGTTGTATTGTTCTATGAATTTGATAGTGATAAAATCATTATGATAAAGAAAATAAGCAGGTGACATTATGTACAATTTTATAAGTAAGATTTTAGATGTTATTTTAGTGAAAATGTCTAAATCATTATATGTTATTGGTAAGGAAAATATACCTAAAGATAGTAAATATGTTGTAACTTGTACGCATGAAAGTTATAACGAAGTAATCATGTTAGGAATGGCATTACTCCCTAATCAAATCCATTATATGGCTAAAAAAGAATTATTTAGGAATCAGTGGGCTGGCAAATTTTTGAAATCACTAAATGCATTTCCAGTTGATAGAGAAAATCCTGGTCCAAGTACATTAAAAAAACCAGTGAATTTACTTAAAGAACATAAAACTATAGGTATTTTCCCGACTGGTCATCGTACTTCAGTAGAGGGAGCCCCATTAAAACGTGGTGCAGCTACTATAGCAATGCTAGGGAAGGCGCCTATCTTACCAGCGGCTTATGTGGGTCCCAAAAAAATTCATGGTTTGATTACAGGTCAAGCATTAATCAAAATCGGTAAACCAATTGAGATGGATGATATTCCAAAGGATTTGAAACGTAATGAGAAAGTTGATTTCCTAACCAAAGAAATTGAAAGACGCACAACTCAATTACAAAAAGAACTTAATGAAATTTCACGTAGTTTAAAGAAATAGAGTAATATAGATATCATTACTATTGAGGAACGTCGTACAATTAAATGATTTGTATAGACGTTCTTTCTTTTAGATTATAATTAAGCGTTTACATTAAAGTGGATAATTATTTTTCAAGAGTAAATAATTTGACTTTAATGTATGGTATAGAAAACGATTTTGCATTGCAGTGTTTTAACGTTTGATAATAAAAATAAGGGATGATATAAATGTATAAATTTTTGTAACATTTGGGTAGATCTCTCATGTTACCTGTAGCTGTTCTGCCAGCAGCTGCAATAATTGTAGGTATAGGTCATACTTTAGATGCTTTAAACATACTGCCTCAAGCTGCTCTCTTTTTTACAAGTGTTGGGATCACTATATTAGAGCAATTAGGTATATTATTTGCTATTGGTGTAGCTATCGGTATGGCTAAGAAGAACGATGGCGCAGTAGCATTAGCAGCAGCGTTAGGTTTTTTTATAGTTACGGTAGTACTATCTCCAGAAAAATTAGCAACTTTGTTACAAATTAAAGAATCTAAGATTGATTTAGCATTTAGTCAAATGAATAATGGAAATGTGTTTGTAGGAATTATTATAGGTTTGATTGCTGCATATAGTTATAACAAATTTAGTGAAACGAATTTACCTATGGCCTTATCATTCTTCAGTGGGAAACGACTTGTTCCAATCATGACAGCATTCTTTTGTACAATTTTAGCGGTTATTTTATTATTGATTTGGCCTCCAGTTTTTAATGGCATAGTTACTTTTGGTAAGTGGATTGTTGGTATGGGGCCATTCGGTGCATTATTATATGGTTTTTTTAATAGATTATTAATACCTACTGGGTTGCATCATGCGCTCAACAATGTATTTTGGTTTGATACTGCTGGAATAAATGACATAGGTAAATTTCAAAGTGGTAAAAATGCTATTAAGGGAATTACTGGCAGATACCAAGCAGGATTTTTCCCAGTTATGATGTTTGGTATACCGGCAGCAGCTTTGGCGATGTATCATACTGCGAAGACGAATCAAAAAAAACAAGTTTATGCTTGGTTTTTAGCAAGTTCAGTTTCGGCATTCTTTGTGGGTGTAACAGAACCTATAGAGTTTGCATTCATGTTTGTAGCTCCAGTTTTATTTGTTATTCACGCAGTTTTAACTGGATTATCATTATTTATAGCAGCAATGTTTCAATGGACAGCAGGTTTTTCATTTAGTGCAGGTCTTATAGATTATGTGCTTTCATTAGTTAATCCGATATCTAATCACCCTTGGATGTTATTGTTGCAGGGTGTAGTCTTTTTTATTATCTATTACGTTATCTTTAGAGTTGTCATACAAGTCTTTAATTTAAATACTATAGGAAGGGGAGATAATGAACTTATCGATCCAACATCAAATGATACTTCTGAAATGGAAGTATTACAGAACAAAACCACTACAAGTAAATATTATCAAAATGCTAAACGTATTTTAGATGGATTAGGTGGTAAAGAAAATATTATTAGTTTAAATCATTGTGCAACAAGACTTAGATTGGAGCTTAAAGACAATTCAATTATAGATGAGCAGAAAATTAAAAATGCTGGAGCTATTGGTATAACTCAAAATGGACAGCATTATACCCAAGTGATTATTGGAACACACGTACAACAAGTTGCCAATGAAATGGATCGCCAAATGAATTAGTATGTGAAAGGGCTGGCTCGTAATGAGTTTGCCCTTTTTAATTGAACCATGTAATATAGTTATATCAGAATTTTCTGAAATGAAAGGGGTAAGGCATGAAGGCTATATTATTTGATGTAGATGGCGTATTTTTAAGTGAGGAACGATGTTTTGATGTTTCAGCAATTACTGTAGCTGAACTTTTATCGAGTCCAGATTTCTTAAATTGTGGTATAGATATTCATTTTAATGGTAATTTAACTGAAAACGATATAAACAAAATACGTAAAAACGTATTCAATCATGACCGAATACTAAATCAACTAAAGTCACTAGGTTTAAATTCAAATTGGGATATGCTATTTATTGTATTTAGTATTCATTTAATTGATAAAGCTAAACAATTAAAACCATCATTACGAGAGCAATTACTTGATGAATCATTGTTTACAAAAGAGACTTTAAAGGAAATAGCAAAGTATTTAACTGATAAAACGATAAATTATAGCTTACCTTATGATGTGATAGCTTCGTTTAGAAATGGTAAAGATGCTATTTACGAAGATTTGGAAGTTTACGCTAAAAATCAATTAGAACTTAACAACACTAGTTTATTTAAATTGAAAAGTCCCTTATGGACATTAGCAAAAGATATATATCAAGAATGGTATTTAGGAAAAGCTTTATTTAATCAAGTTGAATATAAAAAAGATATTCAAGATTTTAAGAAAGGTTTCATTTATGATGAGGTCATTCTTAAACCTATAGATGAAATTCAATTATTACTTCAAAATCTAATAGAAGCGGGATATCAAATTGCGATAGCAACTGGAAGACCACGAACTGAAACAATAATTCCATTTCAATCATTGGGATTAAAATCTTATTTTAAAGATGAACATATCGTAACGGCAAGTGAGGTGTTGCTAGCAGAGAAGCAATTTCCTCAATATCAACCTTTAGGAAAACCTAACCCATTTAGTTACATCGCTACTTTAAATGGAAATTATAACGACCAATATGAACGATATGCGACAAATCAAGAAGATATCGTGAATAAAGATGAGGTCTACATAGTAGGTGACTCTTTAGCTGATTTATTAAGTGCGAAGAAGATAGGGGCAACGTTCATTGGTACTTTAACTGGTTTAAAAGGTAAAGCTGCTCACGCTGAATTAGTTGAAAATGGAGCAGATTATGTAGTAGAAGATATAACTAAGATTCGAAAAATTTTATTATAGACAAAAAATGACCTCAGATCGTATATTAATTTCAATCTGAGGCATTTTTGTTGGTTTATAAAAAGACGAAAGTAATTAATTAAATTGTTAACTTAGTACTAATAATTTTGTTAAATCCGCTTGTTTCATTTAAAATTTTTATAACTTCCTCACTTGCTTGTTGATCAATAGAAAGAATCATTAAAGCATCTCCACCAGCATCGTTACGGCCTAAAGTCATTGACGCAATATTAATTCCGTGACTTCCCAATAGGTTTCCTGTTTGTCCTACTATACCAGGTTTGTCTTTATGGCATGTTACTAATTGGTATTGGTTAGGTTTAAAATCAAGTGAGTAATCATTAATACGTACTATTCTTGGCCCAAAACCTGCGAATACCGTTGCGCCAATTTTAATTTTATCTTGATCATTAACTAGTTCTAGCTCAATGTAACTACTAAAGCCAGAATGTTTCTTTTGTTTTTCTATATTATACGTGACACCCTGTTGGTTAAGTATTGCTAATGCATTAATAATATTGACTTCATTACCTAAATCTTCTTTCAAGATGTTCGTTATAATTGTTCTTGTAATTAAACTGGTGTCATTTTGAGCTAAGTCACCAGCATATTTAACTTTAATTTCACTCGGAGCACCATCGAGTAGCTGAATAGCTAACTCACCAATCGTTGTACTTAAACCTATAAAGCTTTGCGTTGTTTCATCAACTTTGCTTAAATCCATTTTTGGAGCATTCACGGCATGCTCCACATTCCCCTTAGTTAGAATTTCAATTATTTCTTCAGATACAGAGACTGCAACCTTCTCTTGGGCTTCTACAGTTGAGGCGCCAAGATGCGGTGTGACGATAATTTTATCATGTTGAATGAGGGGAGAATCAGTAGGAGGTTCATGTTCAAATACGTCAATAGCTGCACGATCTATTAAGTCATTATCCAATGCTTCAATAAGTGCAGTTTCATCTATAATCCCCCCTCTGGCAACATTTATGATTTGTAAATTTTGTTTAGCTTTATTAAAGAAAGATGATCCAACAATTCCTCGAGTTTTAGGTGTTAATGGCGTGTGAACTGTTACAAAGTCAGATTTTTCGGCAATTTCATCAACAGTTGCAATTTGAATATCTAATGACTTCGCTTTATCTTCTGTCAAATAAGGATCGAAAGCTAAAATTTTCATACCGAAACTCTGAGCACGTTTAGCGACACCCAAACCAATCCTACCAACACCGATAATACCTAACGTTTTGCCATAAAGTTCAACACCTCTAAATGCTTTACGGTTCCATTCTTTGTTACGTAAAGATTGGTGTGCTTGAGGAATATTTCGTGCCATTGCTAGCAACATGGCTACTGAATGTTCTGTAGCAGAAATTGTATTACCATCGGGAGCATTAATTACTAGAATACCTTTTAAAGTCGCTGCTTCTATATTAATATTATCCACGCCTACACCAGCTCTTGCAATGACTTTCAAATTTGTTGCAGCGTTAATAATTCGCTCTGTTACTTGGGTTTGACTTCGTACGATAAGAGCTTCATAAGTTGAAATCATATTTACTAAATCATTCTCAGATAAATCTGTTTGTACATCTACTTCAAATTCTTGATGTTTTAAAATACTTTGTAAACCATCCTCAGAAATTGGGTCTGATACTAATATTTTATGACTCATGTCCAATAACCTCCATAAATTGAGTTATCCCTTTTCCAATATAATTGACATTTCTATTAGAAGTTAAAATAATTTCCAATGCAGACACGACTGCTAAAATATCAAAAGGAGATATTTTTCCCATGTGACCAATTCTCAAAATTTGTCCTTTTAAGTGACCTTGTCCTCCAGCAATAGTTATATTGAATTGAGATTTAAGTTGATTTTTAATGATATTAAGTTCTTCTTGATTTTTTGGAACAAATGAGGTTACAGTAGGTGAGGCATGGGCATCATCTTTTACTAATAATTCTAATTCAAGTGCTTTTAGTGCCGTTCTTAAGGCATCCCGTATTTTAAAATGGCGTGAAATAACGTGATTTAATCCTTCTTTTTTTACAAGTTCTACATAAGCATTTATTCCTCTAAATAGACCAACATTAGGCGTGAAGGGCGTTGAATTTTGCTCTTGTGATTTGATGTATTTATTTAAATCTAAATAGAATCTTGGTGTTTCTACATCAGCAAATCGTTTTTTTGCTCTATCACTATAAGCAACAAATGCTAGACCTGGTGGTAGCATGATAGCTTTTTGACTTCCCGAAACTAATACATCGATTTTATCTTTTGTTAAATCAACATCCACTGCACCGATACAACTTACACCATCAACAATAAAATATAAGGAATTATCAAAAGCTTTAAGTGCATGACCTAATTGGTGAACTGGATGTATGACACCAGTAGACGTTTCACAAAATTGAGTGAATACTGCAGTGACTGGTACATTTAATTGCTTTAAATAATTAATAAAGTCATCAACTACTACAGCTTCACCCCAGTTAACATCATATACATGTACATGATTATAATAAGTTTGTGCGATTTGTTTAAAGCGATTTCCAAATGCACCAGAAACAATTATCACAATATGATCCTCAGGATTTGCGATGTTAAGCATACTTGCTTCTAATACGCTAGTGCCACTAGATGTAAGAATAAGTACTTCGTTTTTGCTACCAAATACTGGCTTTAAACCTTTAAATGCTTCACTAGCAATTTCCTCAAAGTCAGTAGAACGATGACCTACCATTGGTAATTGTACGGCACTCAAGATTTGTTCCGGTACAGGAGTTGGTCCAGGTGTTAATAATAAAGGTTGGTAATACTGCATTGTACATTCCTCCCACAATAAGATTTATTTATTTTAGCAAAAATTCTGAATATTTAAAACCCTTATTAAATAGCTATCACATAATTAAAACGTTTACATGTTTAAAATTTGTGATAGCTATATGATTTATATTAAATTAGGCTCAATTGAAATAATGACATTATTCCGTATAGCATTAGATATCATGCAATTTTTATCTGCAATCACTAATAATTTATCTAAAATACTTTTAAGCTTTTCTTTTTGAGAAGAGGGCACTTCAATTGAGGGATAATGTGTAATACGTTCCATTTTAAATTTTTTATTTTCAAATGAAGCTGTACCTATTGACTGTTGATTAATTTTTACATTAGTAAAACCACTCTTTTCTAGTGTTGCAGCGAGTGAAATGATGTAACAAGATGATGCTGCACTTACTAGTAATTCATCTGGATTTGTGCCTTTTCCTTGGCCACCTAGTGAAGAGGGGATGGATATATTTTCATTGATAATATCTCCTCGAAGTTGACCTACTTCTTCGCGTCCACCTAGCCACTCAGTTTTAACTTTAAAATCATGTTTAACCATATGAATTGACCTCCAATTTAATTATGGTAATTTAAGTTTAGGGCAAATTAAATAAGTTTAAAAGAAAGGTGACTTTGATGAAAATTCGACGTCCAAATCAACATTTCCAAATCGTAGCGCATAGAGGATTACCTGAAGATTATCCTGAAAATACTTTAATCGCTTATCGACATGCGCTCATGTTACATATAGATATGTTGGAAATTGATGTACATTACACAAAAGATAAAGAGCTTGTCGTTATACATGATGATACTATCGATCGTACGTCAAATGGTAAAGGCAAGGTTTCTGACTTTACTTTAAAAGAATTAAAAGCATTAGATTTTGGTTTCTATAAAGGAGAGAAATTTAAAGGGGAGAGGATACCGACTTTTGATGAAGTGTTAGATTTAGCAGATAACTTTTCGCAAAAATTATTAATAGAAATAAAAAAGCCTAGTCAGTATCCAAATATTGAAAATATGATCGTTGATAAATTGAAGGAAAGACAAATATCTAAATCTAAAGTGATTTTACAATCATTCGATTTTGATTGTGTAAAAAAATTGTCGGCAATGAATTTAGATTATGAATTAGGTTTATTAATTAGTAAGAAAAAATATTGGCACAAGTTACCGAATTTCAAAAAAATTGCCAAAGTTGCTGATTATGCTAATCCTAATTATCAAATTGTTTCGAAGAAATTTATGCAATTTGCTCATGAGGAAGAATTAAAAATATTACCTTATACTGTAAATAAATTAAAAGAATCACAAAAATTAATAGATATTGGTGTTGACGGTATTATTTCCGATGTACCTGAAGATTTATTCGAGCTATAAGTATGATGGGAAATGTAAGTAACAACGCGAAGTTCAATACGTATGTACAACCAGAACTTGCTTCAAAAAATAATAAATAAGAGCGTATTTTCAATTAAGTTGAGTATTGATCATTGTTAATAAAAACTGGAATATTAATTAATATCCCAGTTTTTATTAAACAAAATGCATTATACATTTAAATATTTGAAAACTAAAACAAGATAGAAATTTTTATATAAAATAAAACACCCAAATCCAAAATTGGAATTGGGTGTAAAAAGTAGAAATCGATTATCTTGAGTAGTACTCAACGATTAATTGTTCATTGATTTCAGCTGGTAACTCGCTACGTTCAGGGAATCGAACGAAAGTACCTTTTAAGTTGTCAGCATCAAAGTCTAAATATTCTGGTACGAAATTGTTAATTTCAACAGATTCTTTAATAATATCTAAGTCTTGTGATTTTTCACGAACTGTAATCACTTGACCAGGTTTTAATGAGTAAGATGGGATATCTACGCGTCCACCATCTACTTCAATGTGACCATGGTTTACTAATTGACGTGCTTGACGACGTGTACGAGCTAAACCTAATGAATAAACAACTGCATCTAAACGACTAGCAAGTAATATCATGAAGTTTTCACCGTGTACACCATATTGCTTACCAGCAATATCAAATGTGTTGCGGAATTGTCTTTCAGTCATTCCATATAAGTAACGTAATTTTTGTTTTTCACGTAATTGTAAACCATATTCTGATAATTTTTTACGTTGGTTAGGACCATGTTGTCCTGGTGCGTATGGTCGTTTTTCTAATTCTTTACCAGTACCGCTTAATGAGATACCTAAACGACGAGATTTTTTCCAGTTTGAACCTCTGAATCGAGCCATGTGAGACTCCTCCTTTTTCTTTTTTGTTGTTATGAAAAAACAAAAAAGAGTGTTACATGCTTATCGAGATATATTGTTTTATGTGTCTTCACCTTATAGCGACAGTTACGCGACACGTCCACATTGGGAACAACATAGAGCTAGATAATATATAACTGCTATTTTCGTTAATTCACACAAAGCTTATTTTATCATTTTAAAAGAAAGTGTCAAGATTATTTTAAATTTGATTGAGTTGTTTTTCTAAAGTTTTTACAATAGATTCAAGTCCTTCTTGATCATCTTGTGAAAATCTATTTTTTATAGGAGCGTCAATATCTAATACTCCGATAATCTGGCCGTTTTGATGTAATGGAATAACAATTTCTGATTGACTATTTGCGTCACAAGCTATGTGACCAGGGAATTGATGGACGTCTTTAACACGTTGTATTTCACCAGATGAAACGGCAGTGCCGCAAACCCCTTTGCCGATAGCAATATGTACACAAGCAGGATGGCCTTGAAATGGTCCAAGAATAAGCTCCTTATTTTCAATAAGGTAAAAACCTACCCAATTAATATGATCAATTGTATCGTTAAGAAGAGCAGAAGTATTGCTTAATATTGCAATTAAATTCTTTTCATCTTCGATTAAACTAGCAAGTTGTTTTGATATCAGTTTATAATTTGTTGGAATATTCATTGTCATCGTCATACCTCGTTACTACAATTTTTAATTTAGTATAAGCTTTTAAAAATAATCTATCAATTAATTGATTTTGTGATTTAACGACGCACAAAATTACGTTATAATGTAAGATGATAAAATAGGAGGAGAAGTATATGGTGTTATTTATCATATTAGCAATATTAGTAGTTATTTTAATTGCTATTGGCGTATTGTTTTATATGCGCTCAAACAAAAGAAATTTAATTGAAAAAACAGAAGAGCGTAAGAACGAAATTGAACAATTACCTTTAGATGATAACCTAAGAAAACTTACTGGTTTAAATTTAAAAGGTGAAACAAAGACTAAGTATGATGCAATGAAAAAAGACAACACAGAAACTACAAATAAATACTTAGCTCCAGTAGAAGAAAAAATTCAAAATGCTGAAGAGTTTTTAGAGAAATTTAAATTCACAGCAGCACAAACTGAAATTGATGATGCTCACGAATTAATGGATCAATACGAAGAGAATTATCAGCATCAAGTAACTCAAGTGGACGACATTATAAACTTACATAAAGAAAATGAAGCATTGTATGAAAAGTGTAAAGTTGACTATCGTGAAATGAAACGTGATGTATTAGCAAATCGTCATCAATTTGGTGAAGCAGCTGAACCACTTGAAAATGAAATCGAAAATTATGAGCCTAAGTTAAATGAATATGAGAGTTTAAAAAGTGAAGGTAACTATGTTCAAGCCCATAATCACATTGCTGCTTTACAGGATCAAATTAAAAATTTAAAATTTTATATGGATGAAATTCCAGAATTAATTCGAGAAACTCAAAAAGAATTACCAGGACAGTTTCAAGATTTAAAATATGGATGCAGAGACTTAAAGGTTGAAGGCTATGATTTAGATCATGTCAAAGTCGATGGTACAATACAAAGTCTTAAGACAGAATTAAGTTTTGTTGAACCAATGATTAGTCGATTAGAATTAGATGAAGCTAACAATAAACTTGAAAATATTAATGATAAATTAGATGAAATGTATGATCTTATTGAATATGAAGTAAAAGCTAAAAATGAAGTTGAAGAAACGAAAGATATCATTACTGATGACTTATTTAAAGCCAAAGATATGAACTATACATTACAAACCGAAATTGAATATGTTCGTGAAAATTACCATATTAATGAATCAGATGCTCAAAGTGTAAGACAATTTGAAAATGAAATTCAAAGTCTCATCTCAGTTTATGATGATATTTTAAAAGAAACTTCTAAATCTGCGGTACGTTATAGTGAAGTACAAGATAATTTACAGTACCTTGAAGATCATGTATCTGTGATTAACAAAGAACAAGATAAACTTCAAAATCATCTCATTCAATTACGCGAAGATGAAGCTGAAGCAGAAGATAATTTATTAAGAGTACAATCTAAGAAAGAAGAAGTATACCGACGTTTATTAGCTTCTAATTTAACTAGCGTTCCAGAACGTTTCATTATCATGAAAAATGAAATTGATAATGAAGTAAGAGAAGTAAATGATCAATTTAGCGAACGTCCAATTCATGTTAAACAACTAAAGGATAAAGTAGCAAAAATTGTTATTCAAATGAATACATTTGAAGATGAAGCTAACGATGTACTTGTAAATGCTGTATACGCAGAAAAACTTATCCAATATGGTAATAGATATCGTAAGGATCATCATCATGTTGATAAAAGCTTAAATGAAGCAGAACGATTATTTAAAAATAACCGATATAAACGTGCGATAGAGATAGCCGAAGAAGCATTAGAAAGTGTTGAACCTGGTATTACCAAACATATTGAAGAGCAAGTTATTAAAGAATAGTAATTTGTGTATAAATATTATACAACTGTGAGGTAAATCTACTTGAGATTTACTATCTTATTTTAATCATAATTGATAGAGTCAAAGATTAGTATAAATGTAACTTTCTGCAGTCATCGACTCTCCATGCATCAGAATTACCTGAGACAATAATGAATGTCTCAGGTTTTTTAGTGTTCTATTAGTAGTGAATTAAAATTCATGGTCACACTCTTTTAATTTTGTGAGAAAATAGTATAATGCTTGAGTATCTTAATTTGTAAATTTATAGTGAAGCAATTCATTTTTAAAACAAGATTTAATTAAAATTTGAAAGAGAAGTGTTATCAGTGATTTATTTAGACAATGCAGCCACTACCAAAGCTGATCAAGATGTTGTTGATTCATTCGTAAAAGTGAACCAAACATTATACTTCAATCCAAATAGTCCTCATCATGCAGGGGTTCAAGCCGAACAATTATTATTGAAAGCAAAAAGTGAAATCAATCGTATATTAAGCTTAAATAATCAGTTTGATATCATTTTCACAAGTGGCGCAACTGAATCGAATAATATACTGCTAAAAGGTATTGCGTATATGAAAAAAGAAACTGCTAATGAGATTATCACATCAGTCTTAGAACATCCCTCAGTTTTGGAAGTAATGAGGTATTTGGAAAGGGAAAAAGGTTTTAAATTAAAATATGTTGATGTGACAAAAGAAGGTAAGTTGGACACAGAACACTTAAAATTATTAATGACAGATAAAGTAGGACTTGTGACATGTATGTATGTCAATAATATTATGGGACAAATTCAACCTATTGAAGAAATAGCAAATATTGTAAAAAATTACCCACGTGCACACTTTCATGTTGATGCAGTCCAGGCTTTAGGTAAGGTACCTATGCAGATCAATCATGTTGATAGTTTAAGTTTAAGCGGTCACAAGTTTAATGGACTCAAAGGTCAGGGTCTATTACTTTTAAAAAATATTCAAAACATAGAACCTATTGTCCATGGTGGTGGACAAGAATATGGTTTACGAAGTGGTACAGTTAATTTACCAATGGCTATTTCTATGGTTAGAGCTATAAAGAATGCTGTTGATCAAACATACGAGCTTAATTTACGTTTAAGCAATTATAAAAATAAATTACTTTCATTTTTAGCAGAATACAAAAATGTATTTATCAACTCTCCTCAAAATGCATCACCCCACATTATAAATATAGGATTTCCAGGTGTTAAGGGTGAGGTACTTGTTAATGCTTTTTCCAAACAAAACGTAATGGTTTCAACTACAAGTGCTTGTTCTTCTAAGATGAATAAATTAAATGAGGTTTTACTTGCTATGGAAATTGCAGAGTCAAAAATAGAAGGTAGTATAAGAATTTCTTTAGGGGCACATACGACTGAAAACGATATATTAAGTTTTATGAATGCATTTGAAACTGTATATAAGGAAATTAAGGAGCTGTTAAAGTAATGCAATTTGATCATTTATTAGTTAGATATGGAGAACTTACGCTTAAAGGTACGAATAGAAAAATGTTTGTTAATCAACTTAAAGACAATGTGAAACGCGCACTTATTCCATTGCGTGGTTATCATGTCAAAGGAAAGAGGGATAGAATGTACATAGAATTATCCCCTGAAGCAGACATAAATGAAATCATTCAACGCCTATCTAAAGTTTATGGTATAAAGTCAATCAGTCCAGTCATAAAAATTGATAAAAATGAAGAGAAAATAAATCAATCAGCGATACAGTTATCTCAAGACTTTGTAAAAGGTTCAACTTTTAAGGTAGATGTAAAACGAGTTGATAAGTCATTTCGATTGGATACGTATGAATTGCAACGTCAAGTAGGTGGAGCAATACTAAAAGAAAATAATAATATAACAGTGAATGTTAAAAATCCTGACTATGAGATTAAAATAGAAGTAAGAATGGATGCTATTTATATTTATGAAAAAGTAATCGCTGGTGCAGGTGGACTGCCAGTCGGTACAGGAGGTAAGACATTACTTATGTTAAGTGGTGGTATTGATTCTCCTGTAGCAGGAATAGAAGTAATGAAACGTGGCGTAACTGTTGAAGCAATACATTTTCATAGTCCACCATTTACGAGTGAAAAAGCTAAAGATAAAGTTATCGAATTAACAAGAATTTTAGCGGAACGTGTTGGTCCTATTAAGCTGCATCTCGTACCATTTACAGAAATACAAAAGCAAATTAATAAAGTTGTACATCCTCGTTATACAATGACTTCTACAAGAAGAATGATGATGCGTATATCTGATAAAGTTGTACATCAAATAAATGCTAATGCCATCGTAAATGGAGAGAATCTTGGTCAAGTAGCAAGTCAGACACTAAAGAGTATGTACGCTATTAATCATGTCACAGCAACACCTGTTTTAAGACCTCTATTAACGTTAGATAAAGAAGACATTATTAAGAAAGCAAAAGAACTCGGTACATTTGAAACATCTATTCAACCTTATGAAGATTGTTGTACAATATTTACTCCGAAAAATCCTGTAACTGAACCGGATTTTGACAAAGTAGTAAAATATGAAAGTGTATTTAATTTTGATGAAATGATAGAAAATGCAGTTGAAAATATTGAAACATTAACAATAGATCAAAATTATAAGAGTGCGAAAGAACAATCTACAGATTCATTGATTAAAGATTTATTCTAAAATTCGTAATGTAATAAAAACAAAGGGGTTAGGCTTAGTATGGATTGGAATTTATCGATTATGTTGATGATTGTTGCCTTTGGTTTTATCGCTTCATTCATCGATTCTGTAGTTGGTGGGGGTGGACTAATTTCAACCCCCGCATTACTTGCAGTTGGTTTGCCGCCGTCTGTTGCTTTAGGTACAAATAAATTTGCGAGTTCTTTTAGTACATTAACAAGTGCATTAAAATTTTTACGTTCAGGTAAAGTTGACTTGAAAATAGTAGGAAAGATGTTTCCATTGATATTTGTTGCTTCCGGTGGTGGTGCTATCATTGCGACATACATACCAGCAAATATTTTAAAACCGCTAATCATTATAGCACTGTCATTAGTTCTTATTTATACCATCATACAAAAAGATTGGGGAAATGTAAGAACATTTACCGATTTTACTTTTACAAAAGCAGTATTATTTACATTAATATTTATTGTTATTGGATTTTATGATGGTTTTTTAGGTGGTGGTACGGGCTCCTTTATGCTATTTACACTTTTATTATTTGGCTTTGACTTTTTAAGCGCAGCTGGTAATGCAAAGGTTTTAAATTTTGCATCTAATTGTGGTGCGTTATTATTTTTCATGATTTTAGGTCAGGTCAATTATTTTTATGGTATTATTATGGCTTCTAGCATGATGATAGGTGCTTTGTTAGGTGCTCAATTTGCCTTGAAAAAAGGGGTAAGGTATGTAAAAGCTTTATTTATAGTAGTTACTGCAATATTAATTATAAAAAATCTCTACGATTTTATTGTGCAGTAAATAATTGTTAGATTAAGAGGTTCAAATGAAATTGTAGACAAACTTTAAATGAGTGTATAGTGCTTATCTTGTCGAGTTAATGTTTGCAAATTTGTTTGGCCTCTTTTATTACTATATTAAAAATAGCGATTTTTTGGAAAGGTTTTCATTTTTTAATAGATAATGGCTAAAAAATTGAAAATCATACGTTCTTTGTCGTATCATTATAATTAACTAAGTTGATAGGAGGTCGTTACGATGACTCAAATTACATTTAAAAATAATCCCATTAAATTATCAGGTTCTGAGGTTAATGAAGGTTATATCGCACCAAATTTCACAGTGCTTGATAATAGTTTAAATCAAATTACTTTAGATGATTATAAAAACAAGAAGAAATTAATTAGTGTTATACCATCTATTGATACAGGAGTATGTGATAGTCAAACTCGAAAGTTTAATGAAGAAGCTTCAGCTGAAGATGGCGTAGTTTTAACGATATCAGTAGATTTACCTTTCGCCCAAAAAAGATGGTGTGCATCAAGCGGATTAGAAAATGTAATTACTTTAAGTGATCATAAAGATTTATCTTTTGGTCGAAATTATGGACTTGTAATGGATGAATTACGCTTACTTGCACGTTCGGTATTTGTGTTAAACGAAAACAATAAAGTAGTATATAAGGAAATTGTCAGTGAAGGTACGAATTACCCTGATTTTGAAGCCGCATTAAAAGCATATAGAAATATTTAGTCATATTGAACTATTGACAGTAAAAAGTTTTAGTGTCCATACTTGTTCGAGTAGTAAATTAATTATTTAGAGTTAATTCATACTATCAATCACGGATGGACACTTTTTTAAATAGAAAGGGATATTTTATGTCTGAAGAAAACACTATAATGGAACGTCTATTTCATACATTAGACGATAAAGCTAAAGCCTTAAACAAAGAAAATGGACAAAGTTTTATCGAAAATTTAGGGCTAGCTATGGAAGATATATATACAAACCAAAGAGAACTTTTAGAGCAAGCAACGCTTCAAGATAGAAGGAAAGCTTTTCAATTTGCATATTTAAGTTTATTACAAGAAGAAAATATTCAAGCTAATCATCAGATTACGCCTGATTCTATTGGACTCATTCTCGGTTTTCTTGTTCAACGCTTTTTAGAACATAAAGAGGAAATGCACATTGTAGATATTGCAAGTGGGGCAGGTCATCTAAGTGCAGCAGTGAAAGAAGTACTTTCTGATAAAACAATTATGCACCATCTGATAGAGGTCGATCCGGTGCTATCACGTGTAAGTGTGCATTTGGCTAATTTTTTAGAGATACCATTTGACGTTTATCCTCAAGATGCGATTATGCCTTTACCATTGGAAGAGGCAGATGTCGTGATTGGAGATTTCCCAATAGGATACTATCCTTTAGATGAACGTAGTAGAGAAATGAAGTTAGGCTTTGAAGAGGGACACAGTTATTCCCATCATCTGTTAATCGAACAATCTATTAATGCGCTAAAAGGGGCAGGTTATGCATTTTTAGTTGTTCCTAGTCATCTCTTTGAAGATGATAAAGTGAAACAGTTGGAAAATTTCATTGCTACAGAGACTGAGATGCAAGCATTTTTAAATTTACCTAAAACTTTATTTAAAAATGAAAAAGCACGTAAATCTATATTGATTTTACAAAAGAAAAAATCTGGCGAAACTCGACCAGTTGAAGTCTTATTAGCAAATATCCCTGATTTTAAAAATCCTCAACAATTTCAAGGTTTCATTTCTGAATTGAATCAGTGGATAGTCACAAATCATACAAAAAAATAGTCTGTAACAATATAGTATTCAAACTGTGTTAATGATAAAATGATTATGTGAAAAATATAACTAAACAAATGATGGAGGACAATGTCTTATGTCAAAATTAATTTTGGCGGTAAATGCTGGTAGCTCATCTTTAAAGTTCCAGCTAATTAAGATGCCTGAAGAAAAACTAGTAACTAAAGGTGTGATAGAACGTATTGGTTTAAGCGATTCTATCTTTACCATTCATGTTAATGGCGAGAAGCTTACTGATATCAGAGATATCCATAATCATGAAGAAGCCGTTAATATAATGTTAGATAGTTTTAAAGAACATGAAATGATTAAAGACATCACTGATATTCAAGGAACAGGTCATCGTGTTGTGCACGGTGGCGAAACTTTCCCTAAATCAGTTGTTGTTACTGATGATGTAGAATCTCAAATTGAAGAATTAAGTGAATTAGCACCTTTACACAATCCAGCTAATTTAATGGGTATTAGAGCTTTTAGAAAGTTATTACCAGAAATCCCACATGTTGCGGTGTTTGATACTTCTTTCCACCAAACTATGCCTGAACAAGCTTATTTATATAGCTTGCCATATCATTACTATGAAGACTATGGTATACGTAAGTATGGTTTCCACGGCACAAGTCATAAATATGTATCTCGTAGAGCTGCTCAAATTGTTGGTAGACCAATTGAAGATTTAAGAATTATTTCTTGTCACATCGGTAACGGTGCATCTATTGCAGCTATAGACGGTGGAGAATCTATTGATACATCTATGGGATTCACACCACTTGCTGGTGTAACAATGGGGACTCGTTCGGGGAATCTTGATCCAGCTTTAATACCATTCATTATGGAAAAAACGGGTAAAACAGCTGATGAAGTATTAGAAATACTTAATAAAGAATCAGGATTATTAGGTCTTACTGGGACATCAAGTGATTTGCGTGATTTAACTGAAGAAGCAAAACATGGACGTCAACGTTCACGTGTTGCACTAGATTTATTTGCTTCAAAAATTCACAAATATATTGGTTCTTATGCAGCTAGAATGCATGGTGTAGATATTATTGTATTTACTGCAGGAATAGGTGAAAACTCACATATTATTCGTGGTAAAGTTTTAGAAGGACTTGAGTTTATGGGTGTTTATTGGAATCCTAAGAAGAATGAAAGTTTACATGGTGAAGAAGGTTATATTAATTATCCACATTCACCTGTAAAAGTACTTGTTGTACCTACTGATGAAGAAGTAATGATATCTCGTGACGTGATTAAATATGGTAAACTTAATGATAATACACCCAAAAAAGAAGAATTTAATACCAACGAAAGTATCGAAGTGAATTAATTTTAAAAATAGGATTAATGAATTCAAATAGTATCTTTTTCTATATGTATTAAAAAATTTTAGTACATATAAAAATACTGCCGGTTAAGTTAGTAAACTACAACCGGCAGTATTTTTTATTTTATCTATAACAGTGACTAATCTTGATATTTTTCACGTAATTGAGATGTTGCTACTTGAGGTTGGAAATCTTCAGGCATTTCTTCTGTACGTACAACTAATACGTCACAAGGTGCATGTCGAACAATCGCTTCTGATACAGAGCCAACAATAAAACGTTCTACCGCATTTAAACCTGATGTACCACTCATAATCAAATCAGCACCAACATCATGCGCTAATTTTTTAGGTATAATTGCTTTAGGTGAGCCGAATTCTAAACGTGTGTCAACATTTTTTACACCTGCATTTGTGGCTACTTCTTTATAACCTTTAAGTAATTCTTCGGAGAAATGCTTTGATTTTTCTGTGAATTGAGCATCATATACTTCATAAGAAGAATACGTACGTGAGTCAATTACATTCACAATAGTTAATTGAGCATCGTTACGTTTAGCAACACCGACAGCTTTGTTAAAAGCCCATTCTGCTTCATGAGATCCATCGACTGCGATTAATATATTTTTATAAGAAATCATCATTATTGCCCCCTTTATCTTTCTTAATTCTATTTTAACACAATAAACAGAATATTTAATTAATAATAATTACAAAATTATGTCATTATATGTTATCGATTGCCGTTTTGATAAGGACACGTTACGATAAGGTTGGAGGTAGATAATATGAAAATTGGGATTCCTAAAGAAATAAAGAATAATGAGAATCGAGTGGGGTTATCACCAAGTGGTGTACATGCACTTGTAGACCAAGGACATGAAGTTTTAGTAGAAACAAATGCTGGTCTAGGATCTTACTTTGAAGATGGTGATTATCAAGAAGCCGGTGCCAAAATTGTTGATGAGCAGTCAAAAGCTTGGGATGTTGATATGGTCATCAAAGTCAAAGAACCACTTGAATCAGAATACAAATTCTTTAAAGAAGAGTTAATCTTATTTACTTATTTACACCTTGCGAATGAACAGAAATTAACTCAGGCACTTGTGGACAACAATGTTATATCTATTGCTTATGAAACTGTACAATTACCAGACGGTTCTTTACCGTTATTAACACCAATGAGTGAAGTGGCTGGTAGAATGTCTGCACAAGTGGGAGCTGAATTTTTACAAAGATTTAATGGAGGTATGGGTATCTTACTAGGTGGCATACCTGGAGTGCCTAAAGGTAAAGTCACTATTATTGGTGGCGGTCAAGCAGGAACAAATGCAGCTAAAATAGCTTTAGGATTAGGTGCTGAAGTGACAATTTTAGATGTTAACCCTAAACGTTTAGAAGAATTAGAGGACTTGTTTGATGGCAGAGTAAGAACAATAATGTCCAATCCATTAAATATAGAAATGTATGTAAAAGAAAGTGATTTAGTCATTGGAGCAGTTCTGATTCCAGGTGCTAAAGCGCCAAACTTAGTGACTGAAGATATGATAAAAGAAATGAAAGATGGATCAGTGATTGTAGATATTGCGATAGATCAAGGTGGAATCTTTGAGACTACTGATAAAATTACAACGCACGATGCCCCAACTTATACTAAACATGGTGTCGTGCATTATGCTGTGGCTAATATGCCAGGCGCCGTTCCACGTACATCTACAATTGGATTGAACAATGCAACATTACCTTATGCGCAATTATTGGCTAATAAAGGTTATCGTGAAGCATTCAAAGTAAATCATCCATTATCTTTAGGTCTAAATACATTTAATGGACACGTGACTAATAAGAATGTAGCCGATACATTTAATTTTGAATATACTTCAATTGAAGATGCATTGAAATAATGTGTGAAATTTACCCCAAGCTTCATTCATGTGAATGAAGCTTGGGGCTTATTGTGGTTTTGTTATTTTTCGTATTGAGTTAATATTTCATAACCATTTTCAGTTACTAAAATATCATCTTCAATTCTAACACCAGCCACATGGGGGACATATACGCCAGGCTCTATAGTAATCACCATTCCTGCTTCAAGTTTATTATTATTTACACTTGATATATCTTGATATTCATGTTCTTCAAGGCCTAATCCATGACCTAGTCTATGCGGAAAGTAATCACCATAACCTGCTTCTTGGATTATATCTCTTGCTATTTTATCAATATCTTTGATGGTAACTCCTGGTTTAATAGATTTAATTGCTTCCGTTTCTGCTTTTAAAACAATGTTATATATATTTTGTGCTTCCTTATTAGGTTTGCCAAAATGAATTGTGCGTGTCATATCACTGCAATAATGATGGTATACAACACCTAAATCAAATAATACAAACTCATTTTGCTTTAATTTTCTGTCACCGGGTGTACCATGTGGTGAAGCAGCATGGTCACCGAAGAGTACCATCGTGTCGAAACTCATTTCATTAACGCCATATTTTTTAATTTCATTTTCGATATGGTTGACAACTTCTCTTTCTTTTACACCTTCTTTAAGAAAGGATTTACCAATTTCAATACATTTATCAGCTAACGCAGCTGCCTTTTTTATATTGATAATTTCATCTTCTGATTTGATATTACGTAAGTCCTTGATTGATTGATCAACATCTTGATAGTGTTCTATATTAAACGCTTTTGTTAATTCTCTTTGACGTTTAACTGTAAGATGTTCACTTTCAATGAGCATTTTAGAGAAAGTTTTAGAGTATTTGTCGAATGGGTTTTCAGTATCTAAATAACCGACGATTTTACCTTTAAACGGTGATTGTTTTACTTCTTCAACTTCCATTTTTGGACAAAATAAAACAGGCTCTTCATTTGATGGAATGAGCAAAGCGAAGAGTCTTTCATGTGGCTCACTTCGATACCCAGTAAAGTAAAAGATGTTTAAGGGTGTCGTAATCCATGCTGCATCAGCATCTTCTTGTTGTAAAACTTTTTTGATTTCTTCTATTTTAGTCATATAATGAACCTCCATCATGTGATGATATATTAATTCTATGCTAATAAGATATAGTTTTCAAAAAGTAAGAGTTATTGTTTGAACTAAACAAGCTAAATAGCTCACTAGTGTTATAAATGTGACTGTTAGGGTATACTGTTAAAAGATATTACTTTTAGGAGGGGAACTCTTATGAAACTTTCATTTCATGGTCAATCAACAATTTATTTTGAAGGTAACGGCAAGAAAGTTATAGTTGATCCATTTATCTCTGGCAACGATAAATGTGACCTAGATGAACAAACGTTAGAGGTAGATTACATTATCTTAACACATGGTCACGCTGACCATTTTGGTGATGTAGTTGAATTGGCCAATCGTAACCATGCAACTGTGATTGGTTCGGCAGAATTACAAGGATATTTATCTACTTATCACGGAGTCGAAAATGTTCATGGCATGAACATTGGTGGGAAAGCTGAATTTGATTTTGGAACAGTCAAATTTGTTCAAGCATTCCATAGTTCTAGTTTTACACATGAAAATGGTGTGCCCGTATATTTAGGTATGCCTATGGGAATAATTGTCGAAGCTGAAGGTAAGACTATCTATCATACTGGGGATACAGGATTATTTAGTGATATGAAATTGATAGCAGATAGACACCCAGTTGATGTATGTTTTGTTCCTATTGGAGATAACTTTACCATGGGAATAGAAGATGCTAGTTACGCTATTAATGAATTTATTAAGCCTACAATCAGTGTTCCTATTCATTACAATACATTCCCGTTAATTGAACAAGATCCAGAGCAATTTAAGGATGCAGTTCAGGTAGGGGAAGTGCAAATTCTCAATCCAGGAGAATCAGTGGAATTTTAATTATTTGTCTAAATGACATATAGCTTTTGGTTTTTAAGTCATTTTCTAAAATTACACGTTAATTAAAATTTAACAGTAGTAAGTTGATATTTTGAATTTAAGAAATATAAATAAGAGCCTGAGACACACATAATGTCTCAGGCTTCCTAATGTTGTGGCAAGTCGATTGCTGAATAAAAATTGAAATTATATCAAGCCTTTTAATACAAATACTAACTCATTTATTATAGTTTTGGTATTTTAGGTTACGAGTATGTCGTTTATTTAACTATTAAAACAGGAATAGTAGCACGTTTAGCTACTTTATGACTTACGCTACCTAAAACAAATTTCTTATTGTCTTCAGCTTTTCGGTTACTAAGAACAACAATTTCATATTTACCACTATTCGCAAATTTTAATAGCTCATCCTTAGCATTGCCTCTCACAATAACTTCATCATAATCAATGCCGTAGTCTTCTAAAGTTTTAAGTGTACTTTCTAAACCTTTAGAACGTTTTTCGGTTAGCTTATCTAAATGTACGCCAGCTCTGATTGACGCTTGAGCATCTTGCTCATTAATGGCATTTAAAACTGTGACGATAGTACCTTCACCTGCTAAACGAGACACCTCTTTAAGAGCTTTCTCATTTTTAATTTGAGTGTCTACCCCAAGTAGAATATGTTTATACATAAATCATCCCTCCTCAACTTTATTTTAGTAAAGTTTTAGTGTGATTTCCATTAATATTTAAATATTTTGAATATAATCTTTAACGGTAATTTATATTGATTAATATTTAGTATTTTAGAATGATTGAACAATGATTTTTTGTACATTAAAAGTTATAATGATAAAAAGACTGTTATAAAGATATAAGAGGTAACGGGATGACAAAGAATGAACAAATAATTAAACATATTGAATCTTTATCAATAGGCTCTAAAATCTCTGTGCGAAAAATTGCTAAAGATCTTAATGTGTCTGAAGGTACTGCGTACAGAGCAATTAAAGATGCGAGTCAACTTGGAATTGTAGCAACTATTGACAGAGTTGGTACTGTTAGAATCGAGAAACGAAATAGAGAAAATTTAGATAACTTAACGTTTAATGAAATTGCAAATATTGTTGAGGGTCAAATACTTGCCGGTAGAGCTGGACTTAATAAATCAGTTTCAAAATTTGCAATAGGAGCAATGCAATTTGATGATATTCTGAAATATATAGGCAAACACACATTATTAATTGTTGGAAATAGAGAAAATGTACAGATTGAAGCTTTAAAACGAGAAACTTCAATACTCATCACAGGTGGTTTTCGTCCAAGTGCTGAAATTATAAGATATGCAGATGAGCATGAATTGCCAATTATTTCTTCAAGTTATGATACATTCTTAGTTGCTAATATCATCAATAAAGCAATGTTTAATCAGAAAATACGCAAAGAAATACTTGTGGTTGAGGATATAGTTAAACCAATCAATGAATTATCAGTGTTATTTGATTCAATGACAATTCATGATTACAAAAAAATAGCAAATGAAACTGGCCATACAAGGTTTCCTATAGTAAACGAAGAATTTAAATTAGTAGGTATAGTAACAAGTAGAGAAATCATCAATATGAACGAAAAAGATCTATTAGGTAAGGTTATGACTAAAAATCCATTGAGTGTTAAATTAACAAATACGGTTGCTAGTTGTGCCCATTTATTAATTTGGGAAGGGATTGAATTATTACCAGTAACTGATAATAATAAAAAAGCTGTCGGTGTAATTAACAGACAGGATGTTTTAAAATCAATGCAATTATTAGGTAGACAACCTCAAATTGGTGAAACAGTGAATGATCAAATTGCTAAACATATTTCAATACATCAACAAGGAATAAATGTCGACGTATCTCCACTCATTACAAATCATTACGGTACTTTAAGTAAAGCAGTATTTGTTGGAATTATTGAGGAAACGATTCGTCACGAAATGAGAAAGTATAAAAAAGGTAATGTCATGATAGAAAGTATGAGTATTATCTATATTAAGACTGTACCAATTGAATCTTCTATTGAAGTACATTATGAAATGTTAGATGTTGGACGATATTTTGCTAAATTAGAAGTTACTATGATTAATAATGGTGAAAAAGTTGCTAATGCCTTAGTAATTTGTCAAATGTTTGATGGGTTTTAAAATAATATTTAGAAATTTAAAGGGAGTAATTAAAATGGAAGTAAAAATGAATGAAATAATGGAAGCATTAGAACAAAGTGAGTTAATTATTATTCACAGACATCTAAGACCTGATCCAGACGCATATGGTTCGCAATTAGGTTTGAAATATTACTTACAAAAGAAATTTCCAGATAAACAAATTTATGCTGTAGGAACTAATGAAGATTCTTTGAAATTTATAGGTTTGATGGATGAAATTGACAATGATATGTATAAGAAAGCGACTGTAGTTGTATGTGATACGGCAAATGCACCAAGAATAGATGACCAACGTTATGATACAGGTACCAAACTTTTAAAAATTGATCATCATCCTGCTACTGATCAGTATGGAGATATAAACTATGTTAATACCAAAGCTTCTTCCACTAGTGAAATAATTTACGAATTCATTTCACATTTCAATGATGAACATATCATTGATGAACAAGTTGCTAGATTGTTATATCTTGGCATCGTCGGTGATACTGGACGTTTTTTATTTAATAATACTACGCCACGGACAATGCAAATTGCTGGAAAATTACTTACATATCCTTTTGATCACAACCAAGAATTAAACAAAATGTCCGAAAAAGATCCGAAACTATTACCATTTCAAGGCTATATATTGCAAAATTTTGATTTAAATGATAAGGGATTCTGCAAAGTTAAAATAACTAAAGACATACTTGAAAAATTTCAAATACAACCTAATGAAGCGTCTTTATTTGTAAATACAATCGCCGATATTCGAGGATTAAAAATATGGATGTTTGGCGTTGATGAAGGAGATCAAATCAGATGTAGGTTGCGTTCTAAAGGTCATATTATTATTAATGATGTCGCTAATACATTTGGTGGTGGTGGACATCCAAATGCATCTGGAGTTTCAGTAAATAGTTGGGAGCAATTCGAGCAACTCGCCGAAGCTTTAAACGACAAGTTATAATTTTTAAAAGGAGGTAAGAGACCATGGTAGCACATTTAAATATTCATACTTCTTTTGACCTGTTAGATTCTAGTTTGAGAATTGATGCATTAATAGATAAAGCTAAAAAAGAAGGATACCGTGCGCTTGCAATAACCGATACAAATGTATTGTACGGTTATCCAAAGTTTTATGATGCTTGTATTGCAGCCCACATACATCCCATATTTGGTATGACTATATATTTAACGGATGGTCTCTATACTATTGAAACAGTTGTTTTAGCAAAAAATAATCAAGGACTCAAGTCATTATACCAACTTTCTTCTGCTATAATGATGAAAAATAAAGAAGAAGTACCTATTGAATGGCTAAAAAAATATGATAAACATTTAATTATCATATTTAAAGAGGCTGAGTTGTCTCATAAGCAAATCATTGATGCATTTGAAGGTAAGAAAGAATTGTATTTAAATCACAATAGTAATAATACATTGACTGGCAAACGTGTATGGATGCAATCTGCAAGATACTTAAATGAAGATGATGCTGAAACCATTCCAGCTTTACATGCCATAAGAGATAATACTAAGCTAGATTTAATACATGAGAAAGAAACACTAGATGAACATTTTCCTAGTATAGAAGAACTTCAAACACTAAATCTTAGTGAAGATATGATTGCTAACACGAATGAAATTGAAAAATTATGCCAAGCAGAAATTGCATATCATCAATCACTGTTGCCACAATTTGTGACACCTAATGGTGAGACTTCGAAAGATTATCTTTGGACAATACTTATACATAGGTTACAAAAATGGGAACTTAATGATAAAACTTATTTCGATCGGTTGAAACATGAATATAAAATTATTACTGATATGGGTTTCGAGGATTATTTTCTTATTGTAAGTGATTTGATTCATTTTGCTAAAACACATGAAGTGATGGTTGGGCCAGGTCGTGGTTCATCAGCGGGATCATTGGTAAGTTATTTATTAGGTATTACTACGATAGACCCGTTAAAATATAATCTTTTATTTGAAAGATTTCTTAATCCTGAACGTGTAACTATGCCAGATATTGATATTGATTTTGAAGACACGAGACGTGAAAAAGTAATTAAGTATGTACAAGATAAATATGGTGAACATCATGTATCAGGTATTGTGACATTTGGACATCTGTTAGCCCGTGCTGTTGCTAGAGATGTAGGAAGAATAATGGGTTTTGATGAAACGAGTTTAAATGAGATTTCAAAACTTATTCCACATAAATTAGGTATAACTCTTGAAGAAGCATACCAGAAGCCAGAGTTTAAAGCATTTGTTCATCGTAATCATAGAAATGAACGTTGGTTTGAAGTAAGTAAAAAGTTAGAAGGCTTACCAAGACATACGTCGACACATGCTGCAGGTATCATTATCAATGATCAACCATTATTCAAATTTGCGCCATTAACAACTGGTGATACAGGATTATTAACGCAGTGGACTATGACAGAAGCGGAACGTATAGGATTATTAAAAATTGATTTCTTGGGATTACGCAATCTATCAATTATTCATCAAATTATTTTACAAGTTAAAAAGGATTTAAATATAAATATTGATATAGAAGCTATACCTTACGATGATAAAAAAGTGTTTGATTTATTATCAAATGGGGACACTACAGGTATTTTTCAATTGGAATCAGAAGGCGTTAGAAGTGTATTAAAAAGATTGCAACCTGAACATTTTGAAGATATCGTAGCTGTCACATCATTATATAGACCAGGGCCAATGGAAGAAATACCAACTTATATAACCCGTAGACATAATCCTAACCAAGTTGCTTATTTACATCCTGATTTAGAACCAATCTTAAAAAACACATATGGTGTTATCATTTATCAAGAACAAATTATGCAGATAGCAAGTCAAGTTGCTAGCTTTAGTTATGGTGAAGCAGATATTTTAAGAAGGGCAATGAGTAAAAAGAATCGTGCAATCTTAGAAAGTGAGCGTCAACATTTCATAGATGGTGCGAAAAATAACGGTTACGGTGAACAGATAAGTAAGCAAATTTTTGATTTAATACTTAAGTTTGCTGATTATGGGTTCCCACGTGCCCATGCTGTTAGTTACTCAAAAATTGCATACATTATGAGCTATTTAAAAGTGCACTATCCTCATTATTTTTATGCAAATATCTTGAGTAATGTAATAGGAAGTGAAAAAAAGACTGCAGCTATGATTGACGAAGCTAAGCATCAAAGAATTAGCATTTTGCCTCCCAATATTAATCAAAGTCATTGGTATTATAAGGCAAGTAATAAAGGAATATATTTGTCTTTAGGTACAATTAAAGGAATTGGATATCAAAGCGTTAAATTAATTATCGACGAGCGCCAGCAAAATGGACCTTATAGAGATTTCTTTGATTTTTCAAGACGTATACCAAAAAGGGTGAAAAATAGAAAATTACTTGAGTCTCTTATCTTAGTAGGCGCATTCGACACTTTTGGCAAAACTAGAGCGACATTATTACAAGCAATTGATCAAGTACTAGATTTAAATTCTGATGTTGAACAAGATGATATGCTTTTCGATCTTTTAACTCCTAAACAATCTTATGAAGAAAAAGAGGAACTGCCTGATCAATTATTAAGTGATTATGAAAAAGAATACCTAGGATTCTATATTAGTAAACATCCAGTTGAAAAGAAATTTGAAAAGAAACAATATTTAGGCATATTTCAATTGTCTAATGGAAGTCACTATCAACCTATACTTGTTCAATTTGACCATATCAAACAAATAAGAACGAAGAATGGTCAAAATATGGCATTTGTAACGATGAATGATGGAAGAACGATGATGGATGGAGTGATTTTCCCAGATAAGTTTAAAAAATACGAAACTTCTATTTCAAAGGAACAGATGTATATCGTATTGGGTAAATTTGAAAAGCGTAATCAGCAAATGCAACTTATCATCAATCAACTTTTTGAAGTTGAAGCGTATGAGCAAACAAAATTGTCTAATTCGAAAAAAGTTATTTTACGTAATGTAACCCATCTTGAACCACAATTTGAACATTCAAAAGTGCAATCTAATAAACAACAACCATTAAATATTTATGGTTTTGACGAATGTGCAAATAAGATGACAATGTTGGGACAAATTGAACGTCAACCTCAAAATTTTGATCTATTAATACAAACTTATTCACCAGCTGATATTAGGTTTATTTAACTTTTAACGATTTTTAAATTATGATATAGTTAACTGATGATTATTTCTTAATCATCAGTTTTTCTTTTATAATTATTTTTTGTTCTGATTTAACACACTAAATCTGTTTTATCAGCAGAAGAAATAATTTGAATTGCAACATCTAAAAATCAATTTACTTTCAATGATTGTACTATTGTTCTACATATTTACTAGTAAATCGTGTATATTTAAAATGATTCAGTTTTCTATTCATGGATTGATTTATGTACTGAATACATATAGTTCAATGACTTCTCACAAAATAAAATAGGGGTTGATTAAATGTCTTTAAGAGATGACGCTTTAGAAATGCATAGAGAGAACCAAGGTAAACTAGAAATTACACCAAATGTTAAAGTGACAAATAAGCAACAATTAAGCCTAGCATACTCACCTGGCGTTGCTGAACCTTGTAAAGAAATCCATGAAGATCCAAGAAAAGTGTATGAGTACACTATTAAGGGGAATACAGTTGCTGTTGTAACGGATGGAACTGCTGTACTCGGTTTAGGTAATATTGGAGCAGAAGCAAGTATTCCAGTAATGGAAGGAAAGGCAGCACTGTTCAAAAGTTTTGCGGGTATTAATGGTGTGCCGATAGCTTTAGATACAACGGATACTCAAGAAATCATAAAAACAGTTAAACTTATTCAACCCAACTATGGTGGAATTAATCTTGAAGATATATCAGCTCCTCGCTGTTTTGAAATTGAAGAAACCTTAAAGAAAGAGACCAATATACCTATTTTCCATGACGATCAACATGGTACAGCTATCGTTACTATGGCTGGGTTAATCAATGCTTTAAAAATTGTAAATAAAGAGTTAACGGATATAAAAGTTGTATTAAATGGTGCAGGTGCAGCAGGTATCGCTATAGTAAAGTTACTTCATGCTTATGGCGTGAATAATATGATTATGTGCGATTCAAAAGGTGCTATTTATTCTGGCAGAAATTTAGGTATGAATGATACAAAAACATATGTAGCAAAGTGGACGAATAAAGATAAAGTTGAAGGTTCACTTGAAGAAGTGATTAAAGATGCAGATGTTTTTATAGGTGTATCTGTAGCGGATATATTGACGCAAAATATGGTGAAGACAATGGCTGATGACCCAATTATTTTTGCTATGGCTAATCCTAATCCTGAAATCAATCCCAATGAAGCCAAACAAGCAGGTGCAAAGGTTGTGGGTACTGGTCGATCTGATTTTCCGAACCAGATTAATAATGTATTAGCTTTTCCAGGTATTTTTAGAGGCGCTTTGGACGTTGAAGCTACTCATATTAACGAACATATGAAAAAGGCAGCTGTAGAAGCTATCGTTCATTTAATCGACGAAAATGAGTTACATCCCGATTATTGTATACCAGGACCATTTGATAAAAGAGTAGCTCCATCAGTAGCCAAAAATGTAGCTAAAGCTGCTATGGAATCCGGTGTAGCAAGAATTAAAATTGATACACAAGAAATATTTGATAAAACTATGAAACTTACTGACTTAAAATAGATTAAACGAATAACTATATTTTAGTACTATTACGACTTTTACAAAATATGTAAAGTCTTTTTAAATGAAGTAACAGAGGATATTTGGAGGTTTACCAATGTTTAAAGATTTTTTTAATCGAAGTAAGAAAAAGAAATATTTAACAGTTCAAGATTCTAAACAAAATGATGTACCTGCTGGTATAATGACAAAATGTCCTAAATGCAAAAAAATAATGTATACAAAAGAATTGAATGAAAATTTAAATGTATGCTTTAATTGTGATCATCATATAGCTTTAACCGCATATAAAAGAATAGAAGCAATTTCAGACGAAGGGTCATTTATAGAATTTGATAGAGGTATGACATCTGCTAACCCATTAGACTTTCCTGGATATGAAGAAAAAATTGAAAAAGATCAGCAGAAGACTGGACTTAATGAAGCGTTAGTGTCTGGTACTGCGAAATTAGATGGAATACAATATGGTGTTGCAGTTATGGATGCTCGTTTTAGAATGGGAAGCATGGGCTCAGTAGTTGGTGAAAAAATATGTAGAATTATTGATTATTGTACAGAACATCGTTTGCCATTTATTCTGTTTTCTGCGAGTGGTGGAGCTAGAATGCAAGAGGGAATTATTTCTTTAATGCAAATGGGGAAAACTAGTGTTTCTTTAAAAAGACATTCTGATGCAGGACTATTATATATTTCTTACATAACTAATCCCACTACTGGAGGGGTTTCTGCAAGTTTTGCTTCGGTTGGGGATATTAATTTAAGTGAACCTAAAGCACTAATCGGATTTGCTGGTAGACGTGTTATAGAACAAACAATTAATGAAAAGTTGCCTGATGATTTCCAAACTGCTGAATTTTTACTAGAGCATGGTCAACTTGATAAAGTCATTCATCGAAAAGATATGCGTGAGACTTTATCAAATATTTTAAAAATCCATCAAGAGGTGAGTAACTAATGTTAGATTTTGAAAAACCACTTTTTGAAATTAGAAATAAAATTGATTCTTTAAAAGAATCTCAAGAAAAAAACGAAGTTGATCTTCAAGATGAAATAGATATGCTGGAAGCATCATTAAAAAGAGAAACAACAAAAGTTTATACTAATCTGAAACCTTGGGATCGTGTTCAAATCGCTCGTTTACCAGAAAGACCAACCACATTAGATTATATTTCCTATATTTTTGATTCATTTATTGAGTTACATGGCGATAGAACTTATAGGGATGATCCAGCAATGATTGGTGGAATTGGTTATCTAGATGGTAAGCCAGTAACAATTATAGGCCAACAACGTGGTAAAGACACGAAAGATAATATTTATCGTAATTTTGGTATGGCTCACCCTGAAGGGTATAGAAAAGCTTTGCGTTTAATGAAACAAGCAGAGAAATTTAATCGTCCAGTATTTACTTTTATAGATACTAAAGGGGCTTATCCGGGTAAAGCAGCTGAAGAAAGAGGTCAAAGTGAATCAATTGCAAAAAATTTGATGGAAATGGCTTCATTAACTGTACCAGTTATTGCTATTGTTATTGGTGAAGGTGGAAGTGGCGGTGCTTTAGGTATTGGAATCTCAAATCGTGTTCTGATGCTTGAAAATAGTACTTATTCAGTTATTTCACCTGAAGGTGCAGCTGCACTTTTATGGAAAGATAGTAACTTAGCTCAAATTGCCGCTGAAACTATGAAAATCACTGCACATGATTTACTAGATTTAGGTATCATAGATGAAGTGATTAATGAACCTCTTGGTGGTGCACAAAAAGATGAAGAAGCGCAAGCCTTATCAATTAAGAAAATGTTCCTTAAACATTTAAATGAATTGAAGCAACTCACACCTGAAGAATTAGCAAATGATCGTTTTGAAAAATTTAGACAAATTGGTTCGGTTGTGGAGTAATTTTGTATAGCTATTAGTCTAATTGTTAGGCTTTTAGCTCTTTTTTTTATGTTGTAATAAAAATTACATTTTTAAAACGTTTACATCTATGAATTGTCTTTCTTTTAATGGAACGTTAAAAAAATTTATGGTAATTTAGAGTTGAAGATAAATCTAGTTAAGGAAAGGTATGTCGTCATGAAGAAGATTGCAGTTTTAACTAGCGGAGGAGATTCTCCGGGTATGAACGCTGCTGTTCGTGCAGTGACTCGAACAGCAATTTACAATAATATTGAAGTTTATGGTGTTTATCAAGGTTACCAAGGTTTACTTGATGATGATATTCATAAGCTTGAATTGGGTTCAGTAGGGGATACAATACAACGAGGAGGAACGTTTCTCTTTTCCGCAAGGTGCCCTCAATTCAAAGAAGAGGATGTACGTAAGAAAGCTATTGAGAATTTACGTAAGCGTGGTATCGAAGGTTTAGTTGTCATTGGAGGAGATGGCAGCTATAGAGGGGCACAACGAATTAGTGAGGAATGTAAAGAAATTCAAACAATTGGTATTCCAGGTACAATTGATAATGATATTAATGGTACGGATTTTACAATTGGTTTTGATACTGCATTAAACACTATTATTGAATCAGTCGATAAGATTAGAGATACGGCATCAAGTCACGCAAGAACGTTTATTGTTGAAGTTATGGGGCGTGATTGTGGAGATTTAGCATTATGGGCTGGATTATCTGTAGGAGCTGAAACGATTGTTTTACCAGAAATCAATACAGATATTAAAGATGTAGCTGAAAAGATTGAACAGGGTATCAAAAGAGGAAAAAAACATTCTATCGTTATGGTTGCAGAAGGTTGTATGAGCGGCCAAGAATGTGCAGATGAGTTAACGAAGTATATTAACATTGATACACGAGTTTCAGTGTTAGGTCACATTCAACGTGGCGGTAGCCCATCTGGTGCTGATCGAGTATTAGCTTCTCGACTTGGCGGATATGCTATTGAACTTTTAAAACAAGGCGAGACAGCTAAAGGTGTTGGCATTAGGAATAATCAATTAACTTCTACACCGTTTGATGAAATTTTTGCTGAAAGTGATCGCAAATTTAATAGTCAAATGTATGAATTAGCAAAAGAATTATCAATTTAAATTTATTTGGGAGGATTATAAAAATGAGAAAGACTAAAATTGTATGTACAATAGGACCAGCTTCAGAATCAGAGGAAATGCTCGAAAAGTTAATGAATGCAGGAATGAACGTTGCGCGTTTAAATTTCTCACATGGTAGTCATGAAGAACATAAAGCAAGAATTGATACAATTCGTAAAGTTGCTAAACGTTTAAATAAAACAATTGGCTTGTTATTGGATACTAAAGGGCCAGAAATTCGTACGCACAATATGAAAGATGGGCTTATTGTTTTAGAAAAAGGCAAAGAAGTCATTGTAAGTATGGATGAAGTTGAAGGAACACCTGAAAAATTCTCTGTAACATATGAAAATCTAATCAATGATGTCAATATTGGTTCATATATACTATTAGATGATGGTCTAGTTGAACTTCAAGTCAAAGAAATTAATAAAGATAAAGGCGAAGTTAAATGTGATATCTTAAATACTGGTGAATTAAAAAATAAAAAAGGTGTTAACTTACCTGGTGTTAAAGTTAATTTACCTGGTATCACTGATAAAGATGCCGATGATATCAGATTTGGTATAAAGGAAAATGTAGACTTTATAGCTGCAAGTTTTGTAAGACGTCCTAGTGATGTTTTAGATATCCGTCAAATTCTTGAAGAAGAAAAAGCAGAAATAACAATTTTCCCTAAAATTGAAAACCAAGAAGGTATCGATAATATTGAAGAAATTCTTGAAGTATCTGATGGATTAATGGTAGCACGTGGTGATATGGGGGTTGAAATTCCGCCAGAAAGCGTACCAATGGTTCAAAAAGATTTAATTAGAAAATGTAATAAATTAGGAAAACCTGTAATTACTGCGACTCAAATGCTTGATTCTATGCAACGTAACCCACGTGCGACACGTGCAGAAGCAAGTGACGTAGCTAATGCAATATACGATGGTACTGACGCGGTAATGTTATCAGGAGAAACTGCAGCAGGTCAATATCCAGAAGAAGCTGTTAAAACTATGCGCAATATTGCAGTTTCTGCAGAAGCAGCGCAAGACTATAAAAAATTATTAAGTGATCGTACTAAATTAGTTGAAACATCATTAGTCAATGCAATTGGTGTTTCTGTTGCACATACTGCCTTAAACTTAAATGTAAAAGCTATAGTAGCAGCAACTGAAAGTGGTTCAACAGCACGTACAATTTCTAAATATCGTCCACATTCAGATATCATTGCTGTAACACCTAGCGAAAAAACTGCTAGACAATGTGCAATTGTATGGGGAGTAAATCCTGTAGTTAAAGAAGGACGTAAAACAACTGATGCTTTACTAAATAATGCTGTAGCAACAGCAGTCGAAACTGGTAGAGTTTCAAACGGAGATTTAATTATTATTACTGCTGGTGTACCTACTGGAGAAAAAGGAACTACAAATATGATGAAAATCCACTTAGTAGGTGATGAGATTGCTAAAGGCCAAGGTGTTGGTAGAGGATCTGTTGTAGGCCACGCAATTGTTGCAGATAGTGCAAGTGACTTAGAAGGTAAAGATTTATCTGATAAAGTTATCATTACAAATTCTGTTGATGAAACATTAGTACCATATGTTGAAAAAGCTATAGGTCTAATTACAGAAGAAAATGGTATTACTTCACCAAGCGCAATTATAGGTTTAGAAAAAGGTATACCTACTGTTGTTGGTGTAGAACAAGCAACTAAAGAAATTAAAAATGATATGTTAGTGACTTTAGATGCGTCACAAGGTAAAGTGTTTGAAGGTTATGCTAACGTTCTTTAATTTAACAAATGATAAATTAAAAAAGAAGATTTGATAATCACAAAGCTTTAAAGCTATTCATAAGAGAGCCTGGAACATTGATTTATGTTCCAGGCTCTTATTATTAGGGTAGTTAATTATTGAAATTAAAAATGATTAAATCAACCTTTTTCAATACTAGTTATCGATTTTAAGGTAAAACATCAAATGTCATCTGTATCCTAATTTATTCTTTTTATAACTTACAAAACAAATTATAAAAAATTAAATATATAGGGATTTTTCTATGTTTGACTAATAAAAGTAATAGAAGAATGATTCATTGAAAAATAAAAATTGAAGAAATTATCAAGATAAGATCAGAGGCTTCTAGATGACATCAATTAGTAAAAAGTAAGAAAAGTATATCACTAAAACAAATTAAAAAATCGACACTAGTAATCAGAAATTACTAAGTGTCGATGTAAATTTTATCGTGCTTCTTTATTAGCTTTTTTGTATCTTAAGTACATTAAACCTAATAAAATAAACCAAATAGGCGTGCAGTAAATCGCTCTTCTTGTATCAACATTAATAAATAACAAGGCAAATACAAAAACAAAGAAAATAAGAATAAGGTATCCCATGTATTGACCGCCTGGTAGTTTATATGTTGCTTTCTTATGAAGTTCTGGATTTTTACGACTATAGTTAATATAAGCAATAATAATTAATGCCCAAACCACAACAAATAATACTGTAGAAATCGTAGTTACATAAGTAAATACAAGTGTTGCATCAGGGAATATGTAATTCAGTAGCGCTGCAATTAACAATAAAGCTGATGATGCAATGATCGCTTTATGTGGCACACCATGTTTATTAGTACTAGCAAATGTTGGTGGTGCTTGATTTTGGTTTGAAAGTCCATAAAGCATTCTGCTGTTTGAGAAAATACCACTGTTACATGAAGAGGCAGCAGCTGTTAAAACAACGAAATTAATTATTCCTGCTGCAAATGGTATACCAATTAATGCAAACAGTCTAACGAATGGACTATTATCTGGATCTACTTTATCCCATGGAATAATAGACATGATGACTGCTAATGCACCTACATAAAAGATTAAAATTCTAATAGGTACACTATTGATAGCTTTAGGTATAGTTTTTTCTGGATCTTTTGTCTCGCCTGCAGTAACACCAATCATTTCAATACCAACAAATGAGAACAATGCCATTTGGAATGACATAAAGAATCCAGAAGCTCCTTTTGGAAAAATTCCATGTTGATACAAATGAGTTAAACTTGTGTTACCAAATGGTGTCTTGAATGCGAATAAAATCATGATTACACCTATAACGATTAATGCAATGATTGTAACTATTTTGATGATTGCGAACCAGAATTCAAGCTCACCAAACAACTTTGCACTTAATAAATTGAAAGACATTAGAATAAGTACACAAAATAAAGCACTAATCCAATTAGGTATGTCTGGGAACCAAAAACTTATATATTTGGCAACTGCAGTCACTTCAGCCATACCAGTAATAATCCAGCATAGCCAGTAAGTCCAACCAGTTACAAATCCTGCGAACGGTCCTATATATGTGTTGGTCACGTCAGCAAAAGATTTGAAGTTCGTATTTTGAATAATAATTTCTCCCAATCCACGCATGAACATAAATAACATGAACCCTATAATAATATAAGTAAGTAATATTGAGGGACCAGTCATTGCGATAGTTTGTCCGGCACCTAGGAACAGACCAGTTCCTATAGCACCTCCGATGGCAATTAATTGAACATGTCTATTGCTCAATTCTCTTTGTAAATTCTCAGCCATAAGACAACTCCCTTACTATAAGATATATATATTATGCACTTATAATGCAATTTATACAATTCTTTTCGAAAAAAAGTGTGAAAATTCACCATAATTATTATTAATATTTTTTAATCATTCTTGATAACTAAACGAAAAGACATAATCAATTGTGATTTTTTGGAGGAGATAAGTATGGGGAAACCTGTGTTGTTAGGGGTTTTAGAAGGCAAATATTATAAGTGGTGACTAGTGATTTTTCTTGTACTGATATGAGAATGTTTTTAATGTTTCACAAATTGTTTGAATTTAGCTATAATATTTATTGAAAGCCATTTCATAAAGAAACAGTAAAGGGGAAATTTATCATGGCAGAATTAAAAAGAGGTTTAGAAGGGGTTATTGCAGCTGAAACTAAAATTAGCTCAATAATTGACAGTCAGTTAACATATGCGGGCTATGATATTGACGATCTCGCAGAAAACGCGCAATTTGAAGAAATAATTTTTTTACTATGGAATTATAGACTTCCTAATGAAAAAGAGCTAAGTGAATTAAAAGAAAAATTATTTGATTATATGACTCTTAACACTAGAGTATACAAGCATTTTGAGGAGTATGTGACAGATCATGTACATCCAATGACTGCTCTACGTACATCAGTATCTTATGTAGCTCATTTTGATCCAGAAGCGGAAAATGAATCTGATGAGAATAAATATGATAGAGCTATTCGTATTCAAGCTAAAATCGCTTCTTTAGTAACGGCTTTCGCTAGAGTTAGAGACGGTAAAGAACCTGTTAAACCTAATTCTGAACTTAGTTATGCAGCAAATTTCTTATATATGTTAAGGGGAGAACTACCAACAGAAGTTGAAGTTGAAGCATTTAATAAGGCATTAATTTTACATGCTGATCATGAACTTAACGCATCTGCATTTACAGCACGTTGCGCAGTATCTTCGTTATCAGATATGTATTCAGGTGTTGTTGCAGCTATTGGTTCATTAAAAGGACCATTACATGGTGGCGCAAATGAACGAGTGATGTCAATGCTTAAAGAAATAGGTAGCATTGATAATGTTGATCACTATTTAGATGAAAGATTTGCAAATAAAGATAAAATTATGGGCTTTGGTCATCGTGTTTATAAAGATGGTGATCCAAGAGCTAAATATTTAAGAGAAATGAGCCGTAAAATCACTGAAGAAACAGGGCAAAGTGAACTGTTTGAAATGTCATTAGCCATTGAGAAGAGAATGAAAGAAGAAAAAGGACTTATTCCTAATGTCGATTTCTTTAGTGCTACAGTCTATCATAGTATGAATATTCCACATGATTTATTCACACCAATATTTGCAGTAAGTCGTGCTTCTGGTTGGATTGCTCATATTTTAGAGCAATATCGAGACAATAGAATTATGCGACCAAGAGCTAAATATATAGGTGAACAAAATCGTAAATATGTGCCTATTGAAGAAAGATCATAAAATAAATTAGTATTATAACTTAAAAATATGGAGGTTAATTGTATGTCTGCAGAAAAAATAACACAGGGTAAAGATGGTTTAAATGTACCTAACGAACCTATTATTCCGTTTATTATTGGTGATGGTATTGGACCTGATATTTGGAAAGCAGCTAGCCGAGTAATCGATGCAGCTGTTGAAAAAGCGTATAATGGAGAAAAACGTATAGAATGGAAAGAAGTTTTAGCAGGTCAAAAAGCTTACGATGAAACTGGAGAATGGTTGCCACAAGAAACGTTAAAAACAATTAAAGAATATTTAATTGCTGTTAAAGGTCCTTTAACAACTCCAATTGGTGGTGGAATTCGTTCGTTAAACGTAGCACTGAGACAAGAGTTAGATTTATTTACTTGTTTACGTCCGGTACGTTGGTTCAAAGGCGTTCCTTCACCGGTTAAACGACCTGAAGATGTTGATATGGTTATTTTCCGTGAAAATACCGAAGATATATACGCAGGGATAGAATTTAAACAAGGTACGTCAGAAGTAAAAAAAGTTATCGATTTCTTACAAAATGAAATGGGAGCAACAAATATTCGTTTCCCTGAAACTTCTGGTATTGGTATAAAGCCAGTATCCAAAGAAGGTACAGAACGTTTAGTAAGAGCGGCTATTCAATATGCACTTGATAATGATCGTAAATCAGTAACTTTAGTTCATAAAGGTAATATTATGAAATTTACTGAAGGTTCATTTAAGCAGTGGGGCTATGATTTAGCTCATAATGAATTTGGTGATAAAGTGTTTACATGGCAACAATATGATGAAATTGTTGAACAAAAGGGTAAAGATGCTGCGAATGAAGCACAAAGTAAAGCTGAACAAGAAGGTAAAATTATTATTAAAGACTCTATTGCTGATATCTTCTTACAACAAATATTAACACGTCCAGCTGAACATGATGTTGTGGCAACTATGAATTTAAATGGTGACTATATCTCTGATGCTCTAGCAGCTCAAGTTGGAGGCATTGGTATTGCACCTGGTGCTAACATTAACTATGAAACTGGACATGCTATTTTTGAAGCAACACATGGTACTGCACCTAAATATGCTGGTTTAAATAAGGTTAATCCGTCATCAGAAATTTTAAGTTCAGTTTTAATGCTGGAACATTTAGGTTGGCAAAAAGCCGCAGATAAAATCACTGACTCTATTGAGGCAACAATTGCTTCAAAAATCGTAACATATGATTTTGCACGTCTTATGGATGGTGCAAAAGAAGTTTCAACATCTGATTTTGCTGATGAACTAATTAAGAATATTAGATAACTTTTTTATAAAAATTTCAAAGAACCTGAGACATAAAATATTAGTGTCTCAGGTTTTTTTGTATGATCAATGAATTTAAAATAAGCCTAACATTTTTTTACTTCATTGCGACCCAGTAGATAGAATATCATCAATAAATTGTACAAACACAGCAAGTTGGAATTGGGATAGAAATGTTTATTTAATACAAATTTAACCCACTTCTTATCTTGAACAATCACTCTGTTTAAATTTCATATTTCTTTTAATAAAGTTTCCTTCAAGAAAATATAAGTCGACGTTACTATCATGCATAATTATTACGGGTAAAATTATAACTTTTATTAAGATTATGTAAATTTGATGTGTAGCTATATTATTTCCATTTAAATATCAGTTATAATATAAATGTATAAAAAGATTAGGAGGCACACTATGTCACAAAAAATATTAGTGGTTGATGATGAGCAATCCATCGTGACCTTACTAAAATATAATTTAGAAACAGCAGGGTATATAGTCGAAGTCGCTTATGATGGTGAAGAGGCATTGAAAAAAGTTGAAACAGAACAACCGGAACTAATTGTATTAGACGTTATGTTGCCAAAAAAAGATGGTATAGAAGTATGTAAAACAATCAGGTCTGATAAAAATTTAGTACCGATTTTAATGTTGACAGCAAAGGACGATGAATTTGATCGGGTTTTAGGACTAGAACTAGGTGCTGATGATTATATGACAAAACCATTTTCACCTAGAGAGGTAGTTGCCAGAGTTAAAGCAATATTAAGACGTTCTCAATTTGTTAATGAAATTGAAAAAGAAGATGTTGATGATGAAGATATTATCATTGGTTCAATTAGAATACGACCTGAATTCTTTGAAGTCTATAAAGAAGATGAATTATTAGAATTGACGCCAAAAGAATTTGAATTGTTATTATATTTAATTGAAAGACAAGGAAGAGTTATTACCCGAGAACATATGTTGAATTCAGTGTGGAATTATGAATTCGCTGGAGATTCTCGAATTGTTGATGTACATATAAGCCACTTAAGAGATAAATTGGAAGAAAATCCTAAGCAACCTAAATTGATAAAGACTGTACGTGGTTTAGGTTATAAACTGGAGAGACCTAAAGCTTAATGTTGAAGTTTCATCTGCGTTTATTACTATTAATTAGTACTATTACAATCATTAGTTTTATTGGTTTAGGCGCTATCATTCACAACACAATTTATCAAACATTAACTAGTAATCAAATTAAAAGCTTAGATAGTGAAGCTCGTAATTATATTAATCTCTTTAATAATAATAAAGAGAAAGAAATCACTAATATAGCTCATAATGAAAAAAATATCATATTAATAAAAGAGAACGATAAAGATAAAATTATTTACTCAAGTGGAAATATTAAAAATATTGACCATAGAATTGATAATGAAGCTAATCCTTCGAAATTAATCAATAAAAATACAAAACTCGGTATGCGTTACACCTATAAGAATACAATAGATAATAAAACAATATACATAAGTGGAATTAATAATGAAATTATTGATTTACAAAAGGATTTATGGAAATATTTGTCTATTGTTGGAGTCATTGTATTATTTACAGTTTATTTAGCAAGTAGAAGTATCAATCGAACATATATTAGACCTATCAATGAAGTAACTTATGCTACATCACTTCTTGCAGATGGATATTACCATGTTCGTGTTCCAGAAAGTAATGTGAAGGAAACTAGAGCATTATTTGTGACTACGAATGACTTAGCGCGACGATTGCAAAAATTAAACAATAGTCAAAAAATTCAATCCAATAGATTAAAAACTACCTTAGAAAATATACCGAGTTCAGTACTGATGATTGATAAACATGGAGAAATTGTAGTTGCTAATCATGCTTATTATCAGGTGTTTAACCCTGATCAAATGGTAGAAAATAAAAGTTACATTGGTTTCATAGATGATAGTATCGAAAAATTGATTATTGAAAGTTTTAGAACTGAAAAAGTTATCTATGAACAATTAGAAGTTGATATTAATAACGTACATACTAAATATTTCGATGTATCTTGCATCCCCATTTTAACTAAATCTAAAAAAAATTTACAAGGTATGGTGGTTGTGCTTCATGACATTACTAATTTGCAGAAATTAGAAAACCTTAGAAGGGAATTTGTTGCTAATGTGTCACATGAACTCAAAACACCGATTACTTCAATCAAAGGTTTTGCAGAAACTCTGATTGAAGGTGCTAAAAATGATGAACAATCGCTTGATATGTTTTTAAATATTATTTTAAAAGAATCTAATAGAATAGAGTCATTGGTTACAGACTTATTAGATTTATCACATATTGAACAGCAAAAAGAACTTGAAATAAATTACATGAATTTGTCTGAATTAGCTATTAATATAATAGATAATTTGCAAACACAAGCACAAAATAAGAGAATCAAAATACAATCTGAAATCGAAAAAGATGTTATCATTGAGGCACATGAAAATAAAATAGCGCAAGTTATTACTAATTTACTATCAAATGCTATAAATTATTCCTCAGAAGATAATAAGGTAATAGTAAGAGTATATAGAAATGACAATAAAGTTTATTTAGAGATTCAAGATTATGGTATTGGTATAAGTGAAACAGATCAAAAGCGTATATTTGAACGTTTCTATCGTGTAGATAAAGCGAGAAGTAGAGATTCAGGTGGTACAGGACTTGGTCTTTCTATAACAAAACATATTGTTGAAGCACACAATGGTAGAATAGACGTTAAAAGTGAACCTGGCAAAGGTTCGATATTCAAAGTTCTATTTAATGATAATTAAATTTGAGGGCACTACATTGTTGGTACAGACAAAGTGGTGTCCTTTGTTGTAGTGATTATTTTAGAAATATAATGTTAAGACTTATGCTATTAATTAAAATCAAAATACATCTTGTCATTGACAGACATAAGATGAGTGCAAACTCATAGATGGGAAATTTTTAAGAAGCATTTAACTTAATATTTTTTTAGCATTTATAAGTTAACTATTAGTAATAGTTAATGCGTAGTGAGTACTAAACTCGCTTACTCGTTATGTATTTGTATATATGCTAAAATATATGTAAATCTGTTCTGGAGGTTACGTATTTTGAATAAATTAGTATTAATAGATGGTAATAGTTTAAGCTTTAGAGCGTTTTATGCTCTTCCTTTACTTTCAAACCATGCAGGTATTCATACAAATGCAGTTTACGGCTTTGCTATGCTTTTAGAAAAAATAATTAAAGAAGAAAAACCGAATCATTTTTTAGTTGCATTTGATGCAGGTAAAACGACTTTCAGACATTCTAAGTACAGTGAATATAAAGGTGGTCGTCAAAAAACGCCACCTGAACTAAGTGAACAATTTCCATATATTCGTCAACTATTAGATGCGTATCATATTAAAAGATATGAACTTGATAATTATGAAGCTGATGACATTATAGGAACATTAAGTAGACAAGCTGATGAAGCTGATTTTGAAACTATTATTATTACAGGTGATAGAGACTTAACTCAATTAGCCACTGATAATGTTACAATATATTATACAAAAAAAGGTGTTACCGATGTTGATCATTATACACCTGAATTTATAGCAGAGAAATATCAGGGTTTAGTGCCGAAACAAATTATCGATATGAAAGGTCTAATGGGGGATACCTCTGACAATATTCCTGGAGTCGCTGGTGTCGGCGAAAAGACGGCAATTAAATTACTTAATCAATTTGAGTCAGTAGAAGGGGTCTATGAACATATTGAGGAGGTTACTGCAAAAAAATTAAAAGAAAAACTCATTAATAGTAAAGATGATGCCCTAATGAGTAAAGATTTAGCAACAATCAATGTTCACAGTCCGGTTGAAGTATCATTAGAAGATACAAAATTAACTCTTCAAGACGACACTGCAGAAAAAATTGAACTATTTAAAAAGCTAGAATTTAAACAGCTACTAGCAGATATAGACACATCTTCTAATAATGAAGAAGTTATAGATAAGACTTTTGAAATTGAGCAAGACTTTCAAAATGTAGATTTTAATGATTTAAATGAAGCGGTAATACATTTTGAACTCGAAGGCACTAATTATCTTAAAGACGCTATTCTTAAATTTGGTTTTTATACAAATCATCAACATGTAGTGATAAATGCTGATGATGTAAAGGATTATAAAAATTTAGTTCAATGGCTTGAAGATAAAAATACAACTAAAATTGTCTATGATGCAAAAAAGACTTATGTATCTGCTCATCGATTAGGGATCAATATAGAAAATATTGAATTTGATGTTATGTTAGCAAGCTATATTATTGACCCATCACGTTCTATTGATGACGTTAAATCTGTTGTAAGTTTATATGGACAAAATTATGTAAAAGATAATATTACAGTTTTTGGGAAAGGTAAGAAACATCATATACCTGAAGAATCAATTTTAAACGAACACATTGCCTCCGTGACAGAAGCTATATCAGCTGTAACTCCAATCATGAAATCACAGTTAGAAGATTATAATCAAATTGAATTGTTGAAAGATTTAGAATTACCATTAGCAAGAATTTTAAGTGAAATGGAAGAAATTGGTATATATACCGATATCAATGATTTGAAAGAAATGGAATTCGAAATTCAAAAAAAATTAGATGTATTAATTTCCAATATTCATGAGTCTGCTGGTGAAGCATTTAATATAAATTCTCCTAAGCAATTAGGTGTTGTTTTATTTGAAACATTACAATTGCCTGTCATTAAGAAGACCAAAACGGGCTATTCAACAGCTGTAGATGTATTAGAAAAACTACAAGGTGAGCATCCTATTATAGATGATATTTTAGAATATAGACAACTTTCTAAGTTGCAATCTACGTATGTAGAGGGATTACAAAAAGTAATAAGCAAAGATCATAGAATTCACACACGTTTTAATCAAACGCTTGCTCAAACTGGTAGATTATCTAGTGTTGATCCTAATTTACAAAATATACCTATACGATTAGAAGAAGGAAGAAAGATTAGAAAGGCTTTTAAACCAACTTCTAAAGATAGTGTGATTTTATCTGCTGATTATTCACAAATTGAGTTACGTGTACTTGCGCATATCACGCAAGATGAAAGTTTAAAACATGCATTTATAAACGGACATGATATTCACACTGCAACAGCAATGAAAGTATTTAATGTTGAATCTGATCAGGTTGATAGTTTAATGAGACGTCAAGCAAAAGCTGTTAACTTTGGTATTGTTTACGGCATCAGCGATTATGGATTGAGTCAGAGCTTGGGTATCACTAGAAAAAAAGCTAAAGCATTTATTGATGATTATTTAGCTAGTTTTCCAGGTGTAAAACAATATATGTCTGACATTGTTAAAGATGCAAAAGCACAAGGTTATGTAGAAACACTACTTCATCGTCGTCGATACATTCCTGATATAACAAGTAGAAACTTTAATTTAAGAAGTTTTGCAGAAAGAACAGCAATGAATACGCCCATTCAAGGTAGTGCGGCTGACATAATAAAATTAGCAATGGTTAAATTCAGTGAAAAGATTAAAGAAACTAAATATCATGCTAAGTTATTATTACAAGTTCATGATGAACTCATATTTGAAATACCAAAATCAGAAGTAGAAGATTTTAGTAAATTTGTAGAAGAAATTATGGAACAAGCATTAGTGCTTGATGTACCTTTAAAAGTAGATTCTAATTATGGTGCAACATGGTACGATGCTAAATAAAGAAAGGATAATATCATGCCTGAACTACCTGAAGTTGAACATGTTAAAAGAGGTATTGAGCCATTAATAAAAAGTGCAAAAATAGAGAAAGTAACTTTTGCTAAAAATGTAATTAACGGTAAGAATAATCACCGTGAGACGATTATAAAAGGTATGGAATTAGATACTTTTAAAAAACTTACTGAAGGTTATGTTATAAAAAAAGTTGAAAGAAGAAGTAAGTACATTATATTTTATATAGCCTATCATGACGAAGACAGAATCTTAGTTAGTCATTTAGGTATGGCAGGCGGTTTTTTCGTTGTTAATAACCTTGATGAGATAAGTACACCGAATTATCGAAAGCATTGGCAAGTCATTTTCGATTTGGATAATGATCAAAAATTAGTCTATTCTGATATCAGACGGTTTGGGGAAATCAGAAATATAGTCAATTTTGATAGTTATCCCTCTTTATTAGAAATCGCTCCAGAACCATTTGAAGAGGTGGCATTTGAACACTATTTAGAATGTTTGACTTTGAAAAAATATAAGAATAAACCAATAAAACAAACGATTCTTGATCATCGTGTTATAGCAGGAGCTGGAAATATCTATGCCTGTGAAGCTTTATTCAGAGCTGGTATTACTCCGGATAAAATTACAAATTCACTCACTAAACAAGAAAGAAAGTCTCTCTTTTATTATGTTCGAGAAGTTTTAGAAGAGGGTATAAAATATGGAGGTACTAGTATTTCAGATTATAGGCACGCAGATGGTAAAACAGGACAAATGCAATTACATTTAAATGTATATAAACAAAAAAAGTGCAAGGTTTGTGGTCATTCGATTGAAACAAAAGTGATAGCTGGAAGAAATAGTCATTTTTGTCCAAACTGTCAGAGATAAAGGAAGAGTGAAATAATGTCTAAAGTGATTGGGATAACAGGTGGTATTGCCACTGGAAAATCAACTGTTTCAGAATTATTAACAGCATATGGGTTTAAAATCGTAGATGCTGATATTGCTTCACGCGAAGCAGTTAAAAAAGGATCTAAGGGACTTGAACAAGTTAAAGAGATTTTTGGGGAAGAAGCAATTGACGAAAATGGTGAGATGAATCGTCAATATGTAGGAGAGATTGTTTTTAATCATCCTGACTTACGCGAGGCTCTTAATGAAATAGTTCATCCTATAGTAAGAGAGATAATGGAACAAGAGAAAAACAATTATCTTAAACATGGATATCATGTAATTATGGATATCCCATTGTTGTACGAAAATGAATTACAAGATACTGTAGATGAAGTTTGGGTGGTTTACACTTCTGAAAGTATTCAAATCGATCGTTTAATGGAAAGGAATAATTTATCATTAGAAGATGCTAAAGCACGTGTATATAGTCAAATATCTATAGATAAAAAAAGTAGGATGGCAGATCATGTGATAGATAATCTAGGTGATAAATTAGAACTTAAACAAAATTTACAAAAATTACTTGAAGAAGAAGGGTATATTCAATCTGAGAGTGAATAGTAAATATAATGAAAATCGTATAGAATGCTTTTATATTGTTATCACTAAGTGTATGTATTATAAATAAATAATTACATATTAAACACTAACAATTAGAGCCACAAATTAGGCTGGGATATAATTCCTAGCAAAATAGCCAGTAAATGAGTTTTTATAAATTCATTTACTGGCTTCTTTATTTACAATACTTCGTATTGTTGGCTCGCTTTCTTAGGGGACAGCTTCATCCTGTAGTCTTTAGCTTGTCCTATTTTCTCATGAGTTTCGCTCAAATACTTTGTATTTATATGTAATTTAACATTGAAATACTTTCAAAATTAAGGTCCTTTCGTATAATTTAACAAATACCACTAAACTAAATTAACGAGGTACCTTATGTATAAAGATTATAATATGACTCAACTTACTTTACTAAAGGAAACTTCAGTACATATTCCCACACATGATATGTCACAATATGCGAATGATATTGTTGAAACAATTCCCGATACTGAATTCAGACCCATCGTTTCGCAACATTATAGCATCCCAATATGATGTTGAAAGTAGTGTTATATGCCTACACATAATCTGTATTTTCGGGTAGAAAAATTTCTTAATGATAGTATTCGAATGATGTGGTTTTCACAAATTCAAAATTCTTCTTATAAAACGATTAATCGATATAGAGTAAATACAAAAGTAGATGTTTTATTAGAATCCTTATTTATTCAATTCCATAGTCAATGTTTGAATCAAAATCTTATAAATGATAAAGCTTAATTTATATTTATAGATAAATTTGTCAGTAAACGCTTTCATTTAAAATTTAATATGTTATACTATTTCCATAAAGTATAACATATAAAACAAGGGGTGCTTTGAATGGCAACGAATATTGCAATTAACGGTATGGGTAGAATAGGTAGAATGGTGTTACGAATAGCACTAAATAATAAAAATTTAAATGTGAAAGCGATTAACGCTAGTTATCCACCTGAAACAATTGCACATTTACTTAATTATGATACGACGCATGGAGTTTATGATAAAAAAGTTGAACCGATAGAAAGTGGTATTAAAGTGAATGGACATGAAATTAAATTACTTTCTGATCGCAATCCAGAAAATTTACCATGGAATGAGATGGATATTGATGTTGTTATAGAAGCTACAGGTAAATTTAATCACGGAGATAAAGCAGTTGCTCATATTAATGCAGGTGCTAAAAAGGTATTACTCACTGGACCGTCTAAAGGTGGAGACGTTCAAATGATTGTTAAAGGAGTCAATGATAATCAACTTGATATTGATACATACGATATCTTTAGTAATGCATCTTGTACTACTAATTGTATCGGTCCAGTTGCAAAAGTCCTCAATGATAAATTTGGAATCATAAATGGTCTGATGACAACAGTTCATGCGATAACAAATGATCAAAAAAATATTGATAATCCTCACAAAGATTTAAGAAGAGCACGTTCTTGTAATGAAAGTATTATTCCAACCTCAACAGGTGCTGCTAAAGCACTAAAAGAAGTATTACCTGAAGTTGAAGGTAAACTTCATGGAATGGCTTTAAGAGTACCAACAAAAAATGTCTCTCTCGTTGATTTAGTTGTTGATTTAGAACAGAATGTTACAGTTACACAAGTTAATGATGCATTTAAAAATACCGATTTAACAGGTGTTCTTGATGTTGAAGAAGCTCCTTTAGTTTCTGTAGACTTTAACACAAATCCTCATTCAGCTATTATTGATTCTCAATCTACGATGGTTATGGGACAAAATAAGGTGAAAGTTATCGCTTGGTATGATAATGAATGGGGTTATTCGAATAGAGTTGTTGAAGTAGCTGACAAAATTGGACAATTAATTGATGATAAAGCAATGGTAAAAGCTATTTAACTGAATATTTATACTTGCAATAAACCTGAGATAGCCATATTATCTCAGGTTTATTTATATACAAATAGCCCTAAACAAAGTTGAAGCACCATTGATGTTATTATAGATAACCAATTAGCTTTAGACATATTACTAGATACTTTCTTTATAGAAAAATAATCCATAGTCATTATTTATTAATCAAGTTGAGATGATTTTGAAATGAGGTGATTTTAACGAATCATCTTTTAAATTATAATTTAATAATGGTACTTTTGGTCGTATTTATAAAATTGTGTAGTACACTTAAATGATTGAAATTCATTTAATATGTTTAATCACGTTAAAATGTAATATTTTTAATAAATAACATAGTACACTAAAACCTTTATTTATAAGATATATTTTCCTTTTTTACACATAGTGGTGTTATCAATGTATCATTACATTCTTTCATTTATAGTTGTAATTGACCTTTCTTTTTTACACAGTACTTTTATAGTATAATGTACGGTGATCAAACTTGGGAGGGTGATATATATGAAATGCCCAAAATGTAATTCTACACATTCCAGAGTGGTTGATTCAAGACATGCAGATGAGGCCAATGCGATTAGACGTAGAAGAGAATGTGAAAATTGCGGAACGCGTTTTACAACATTTGAACATATTGAAGTAAGTCCATTAATAGTAGTGAAGAAAGATGGAACTAGAGAACAATTTTTAAGAGAAAAAATATTAAATGGTTTAGTAAGATCTTGCGAGAAACGACCAGTGCGTTATCAACAACTTGAAGACATTACTAATAAAGTGGAGTGGCAACTTAGAGATGAAGGACAAACTGAAATTTCTTCTAGAGAAATTGGCGAGCATGTTATGAATTTATTAATGCATGTTGACCAAGTTTCTTATGTAAGATTTGCATCTGTATATAAAGAATTCAAAGATGTTGATCAACTCTTAGAGTCAATGCAAGGTATCTTGAGTGATAATAAACGGAGTGATAAATAAATGGGGTTACAAACCTATGAATATGGTCTAAAACCACAAGATGGATTTGAGGTGATTACACATTTCGAATTCACCTCACAACATTTAGATATTTTAAATCGACTATTTACCCCTTTAATTGGAGTTGAATCAATAGGACTCTATCATTTTATGAGTCAATTCATAGACGAAAGTCAACAACTCGGGTTAACGCATTATATATTCATGAATGAACTAAAAATTAACTTATTAGATTTTAGGGAGCAAATGGACAATTTAGAGGCTATTGGATTGATTAAAACATTTGTAAGGCATGAAGAAAAGTATTCTCACTTTGTTTATGAGTTAATTCAGCCTCCAACAGCCTATCAATTTTTTAATGATCCTATGTTATCAGTATTTTTATTTAGTGAGGTTGATAAAAAGCGTTATCAAGCACTTAAATCTTATTTCGAAAAAGATGAGAAAGATTTAAGCAAATATCAACAGACCACTAGAAAATTTACAGAAGTATTCAATGTACCTAAAAAGGTCAATGTTTCAGATCAAATTAATTTAAAGCAAATCAAACATTATAATGGCATAGATTTATCTAATGAAACTTTTGATTTTGAAATGTTGAGACAGATGTTGAACCATCATTTTATTAGTAATGAAATTATCGATAAAGAAGCTAAGAATTTGATTATACAACTTGCGACGCTTTATGGGATTACTGAAGATGGCATGAAAAATGTTATATTAAACTCCATTACCAGTGCACAACAGTTATCTTTTGAAGAAATGCGTAAGCAAGCTAGAACTTATTATCTGATTGAACATGATAATCAATTGCCTAAATTAGAGCATCAAACACATAAAACTAACGATGAAAAAAAAGATCGACACGCAAAAGATACTACAAATGATTGGTTACAACTGCTAGATGAAACAAGTCCGATTGATATGTTAGCAAGTTGGTCTGATTCAGAACCTACACAGTCGCAAAAAAGTATGATAGAAGAATTGATTAACCGTGAAAAAATGAATTTTGGTGTAATCAATATACTTTTACAGTTTGTTATGCTAAAAGAAGATATGAAGTTGCCAAAATCTTATATTTTCGAAATTGCTTCTAACTGGAAGAAAATTGGTATTTCAAATGCCAAACAAGCATATGAATACGCATTACAAGTTAATCAACCTAAAAATTATGAAACACATTCTAATGATAAATGGCAGAACAATCGTGGAAGACAAAATCAATTTTTATCCAAAGAAAAGACGCCTAAATGGCTTCAAAATAGGGACAATCAAGAAGATAATAAAGATATAAATGATGACACTCTAGAAGAAGATCGACAAGCATTTCTTGAAAAGTTAAATCAAAAGTGGAAGGAGGAAGATAATTAATGAAAAGTTTCAGAAATATCATGGGCGATTCTCAAAATCTGGATAAACGTATACAAAAAATAAAACAAAATGTGATTAATGATCCTGACGTTAAACATTTTCTTGAGAAAAATCGTAGTAATTTAACTAATGAGATGATAGACGAAGATTTAAATGTTCTTCAAGAGTATAAAGACCAACAAAAAGTCTATGATGGACATCGCTATGATGATTGTCCGAATTTTGTAAAAGGACATGTTCCTGAACTATATATCGAAAATGAAAGAATCAAAATTAGATATCTACCTTGCCCGTGTAAAATAAAACATGATGAGGAACGATTCGATTCACAACTTATTATATCTCACCATATGCAAAGAGATACACTTCATGCAAAGCTAAAAGATATTTATATGAATAATCGAGAGAGACTTGATGTAGCAATGGCAGCTGACAAAATCTGTACAGCAATTACTAATGATGAAAAAGTAAAAGGATTATATTTATATGGTCCTTTTGGTACAGGAAAATCATTCATATTGGGTGCTATTGCAAATCAACTTAAATCGCAAAAGATTTCATCAACTATTGTATATTTACCAGAATTTATACGCACTTTAAAAGGTGGTTTTAAAGACGGTAGTTTTGAAAAAAAATTACAACGTGTGAGAGAAGCTAATATTTTGATGTTAGATGACATTGGCGCAGAAGAAGTCACACCGTGGGTAAGAGATGAAGTGATTGGTCCTTTATTACATTATAGAATGGTACATGAACTTCCTACATTTTTTAGTTCTAATTTTAATTATAGTGAACTTGAGCATCATCTTTCAATAACTAGAGATGGCACTGAAAAGACTAAAGCAGCTAGAATTATTGAAAGAATTAAAACTTTATCGTCATCTTATTATTTGACTGGTAAAAATTATAGAAACAATTGAATTTTAAAGTATGTGGTGTATAATAGAGATAAATCTTAATCGTTGAAACTATTGAAGATACGATAATTTAATCTCTGTTACACAGAAAGTCATTAACTGATGAGAATATGGCTAACACATTAAATTATTACTACTTCGTTATTATTGATATTTGTAATGAATATCCGGCTCAAGACCGTTATCTTATGTAGAGTATAGTATATGACTGATCACGCATGTTTTTCATATACTTAACTAGGGTGGTACCACGACAAACTCGTCCCTTGCTAGGGGGCGAGTTTTTTTATGCTCAGTAAAGTCAATTTATTCAATAAGCCAACGATCAGATGTTTTATTAAATAGGAGGATAACATATGAATCAAATTAATATTCAATTTCCAGATGGTAATACAAAAGAATTTGATAAAGGGACTACTACAGAAGACATCGCTCAATCAATTAGTCCAGGATTAAGAAAAAAGGCAGTTGCGGGAAAATTCAATGGTCAACTTGTCGATTTAACACGCCCTTTAGAACAAGATGGAACTATTGAAATTATTACGCCTGGGAGTGAAGAAGCGTTAGAAGTACTTCGTCATTCAACAGCTCATTTAATGGCACAAGCATTAAAACGTTTATACGGTGACGTTAAATTTGGTGTTGGTCCTGTAATAGAAGGCGGATTCTATTACGATTTTGATATGGAGGATAAGGTTTCATCAGATGATTTTGATAAAATTGAGAAAGCAATGAAACAAATTGTGAACGAAAATCATAAAATTGTAAGAGAAGTAGTTAGTAAAGAAGAAGCAAAAGACTTCTTCAAGGATGATCCTTATAAATTAGAACTTATTGATGCAATTCCTGATGATGAGAGTGTAACACTTTATACACAAGGTGAATTTACTGATCTTTGTCGAGGCGTACATGTACCTTCAACTTCTAAAATTAAAGAGTTCAAACTATTATCTACAGCTGGTGCTTATTGGCGTGGAAATAGTGATAATAAAATGTTACAACGAATTTATGGCACAGCCTTCTTTGACAAAAAAGATTTGAAAGCACATCTAAAAATGTTGGAAGAACGTCGTGAGCGTGATCATCGTAAAATTGGTAAAGATTTAGAATTGTTTACAAATAATCAACTCGTCGGTGCTGGTTTACCGTTATGGTTACCAAATGGTGCTACAATACGTAGGGAAATAGAACGTTATATTGTCGATAAAGAAGTAAGTATGGGATACGATCATGTTTACACACCAGTATTAGCCAATGTTGATTTATATAAAACATCTGGTCACTGGGATCATTATCAAGAAGATATGTTCCCAGCAATGAAGTTAGATGAAGACGAAGCTATGGTCTTAAGACCAATGAACTGTCCACATCATATGATGATTTATAAAAATAAACCCCATTCTTATCGCGAATTGCCTATACGTATTGCTGAATTGGGTACTATGCATCGTTACGAAGCAAGTGGTGCAGTATCAGGTTTACAACGCGTTCGAGGAATGACATTGAATGATTCGCATATTTTTGTTAGACCTGACCAAATTAAGGAAGAATTTAAACGTGTAGTTAATATGATTCAAGATGTATACAAAGATTTTGGTTTTGAAGATTATCGCTTCAGATTGAGTTATAGAGATCCTGAAGATAAACACAAGTATTTTGATGATGATGAAATGTGGGAAAAAGCTGAATCAATGCTTAAAGAAGCATCAGATGAATTAGGTTTAACATACGAAGAAGCCATTGGTGAGGCAGCATTCTATGGGCCTAAGTTAGATGTTCAAGTAAAAACAGCAATGGGAAAAGAAGAAACTTTATCAACAGCACAACTTGATTTTCTTTTACCAGAACGTTTTGACTTAACGTACATTGGTCAAGATGGAGAACAACATCGTCCTGTAGTTATACACCGTGGTGTAGTTTCTACTATGGAACGTTTTGTTGCATTTTTAACTGAAGAAACAAAAGGTGCATTTCCAACTTGGTTGGCGCCAATGCAAGTTGAAATTATTCCTGTAAATGTAGATTTACATTATGATTATGCTAGACTTTTACAAGATGAACTAAAATCGCAAGGTGTTCGCGTTGAAATTGATGATCGTAATGAAAAAATGGGATATAAAATTCGTGAAGCTCAAATGAAAAAAATACCTTATCAGATTGTTGTAGGTGACAAAGAAGTAGAGAATCAAGAAGTAAATGTAAGAAAATATGGTTCTGAAAAACAAGAATCAGTTGAAAAAGATGAATTTATTTGGAATGTTATTGATGAAATCCGTTTAAAAAAGCATAGATAAACTTGAAAATATAAAGGATATCATGTATATTACAAATTAATATAATAAATAGAGTTAGAGGTTGCATTATTAATGACTAACTTATCAGAAGTCGTATGGGACAAGTGTTGAATAAGCGAAAGGTAATAATGCCGAAATGATGTTAATTCCATAAGTTAGCATTGTTGGGACAACTTTCGAATAGAAGTTGTACTGTCACTTTATGTGATGTGCTACCTTATATAGATAAACTTAAGTGGTTGCATATCTTAAAGGTATGTAACCACTTTTTACATTATTGATACAGATATAAAGATAAGTGATATAAAAGTAAAATGATATTAATATCATTTCACTTTTATATCATCTATACCAAATTTATCTACAACAATGATATGCATTGATGTGGTAACAAGTTAGCCTCTACTTATGAAGGAAAGGGAGCTTCTATGAATAAGAATAATAAACAAATTGACGGTGTTCAAAGAGGGTTAAAAGATAGACATATTTCAATGATTGCCATTGGGGGATGTATAGGAACTGGTCTATTCATGACTTCTGGTGGAGCTATACATGACGCAGGTGCATTGGGCGCTTTGATTGCCTATGCAGTTATTGGAGCGATGGTTTTTTTTCTAATGACGTCGTTAGGGGAGATGGCGACATATTTGCCTGTGTCAGGTTCATTTAGTACTTATGCTACACGCTTTGTCGATCCTTCACTAGGATTTGCTTTAGGATGGAATTATTGGTTTAACTGGGTGATTACAGTAGCAGCTGATGTTACTATTGCAGCGCAAGTTATACAATATTGGTCCCCTATGCAAGGTATACCAGCTTGGGTCTGGAGTTGTATCTTCCTTATTATTATTTTCGCGCTTAATTCTTTATCTGTTAGAGTATATGGAGAGAGTGAATATTGGTTCGCACTTATCAAAGTAGTTACAGTCATCATATTTATAGGAATTGGTATCTTAACTATTTTAGGAATTATGGGTGGAGAATTTGTAGGATTTGATACGTTTACAAAAGGAGATGGGCCAATATTAGGTGGGAATTTAGGTGGCAGCTTGCTATCAATTCTCGGTGTATTTCTAGTCGCAGGCTTCTCATTCCAAGGAACTGAACTTATTGGTATTACAGCAGGTGAATCTGAAAATCCAGAAAGGGCAGTTCCAAAAGCGATTAAACAGGTATTTTGGCGTATACTTTTATTTTACATTCTAGCTATTTTCATTATTGGTATGTTGATTCCATATGATAGTAAGGCGTTAATGGGCGGTGGTGATAGTATAGCTACTTCACCTTTTACATTAGTATTTAAGAACGCTGGACTAGCATTTGCTGCTTCATTTATGAATGCTGTTATATTAACAAGTGTATTATCAGCAGGTAACTCTGGAATGTATGCTTCAACAAGAATGTTATATTCAATGAGTAGAGATAAATTAGCTTATAATTCTTTTGGAAAAACAAATAAAAATGGGGTACCATATGTATCTTTAATTGCTACTGGAATACTAGTCATTCTTATTTTTGCTTTGCAACATTTAAGTGGAGATGCATATGAATACATTGTAGCTGCTAGTGGGATGACTGGTTTTATTGCTTGGGTTGGTATAGCAATCAGTCACTTTAGATTTAGACGCGCATTTGATAAACAAAATTATGATAAGTCAAAATTAAAATATAAAGCGAAGTTATTCCCATTTGGTCCTATTTTTGCAGGTGTTTTATGTGTAATAGTTATCATTGGACAAGATGTAGATTTTATTAAAACAGGTAACTTTGATATGAATAGATTTTTTATAACTTACATGGGAATTCCTGTATTCTTAATTTTCTTCTTTTACCATAAATTTAGATATAAAACTAAAAAGATTCCTCTAAACAAAGTTGACTTAAGGCAAGATGTTTCGATGGAAGAAATAAGACACCATAAAAATAATTAAAAAAAGTTTGACTTAAACAATAAATATTGATATGATTATTAATGTTGAATACGAAACGAACCAAGTAGAAGCACCCGCTTCTCACCTGTGGCGACGCTAATGCAGTTGGCAGGTCAATTATGTTACACATTTACTGTGTCTAAGAAGAGCGGGTAGTTATACTCGCTCTTCTTTTTGCTTGGAACAATTTCGTAAATTTCTGGGAGGTGTCAACCATAGCAAAAGATCAAACTCAAATTAATGAGAAAATTCGTGCAAAAGAACTACGCTTAATAGGCCAAGATGGTGAACAAATTGGTGTTAAATCTAAACGTGAAGCTTTAGAAATGGCTGAACGTGTGGATTTAGATTTAGTTGTTGTAGCACCAAATGCAAAACCACCTGTTGCAAGAATAATGGATTATGGTAAATATAAATTCGAACAGCAGAAAAAAGAAAAAGAAATGAAGAAGAAACAAAAAGTCATTAACGTTAAAGAATTACGTTTAAGCCCAACTATTGAAGAACATGATTTCCAAACTAAGTTGAAAAATGGACGTAAGTTCTTATCTAAAGGCGATAAATGTAAAGTTTCAATTCGTTTCAGAGGTCGTGCGATTACACATAAAGAAATTGGTCAACGTGTGTTAGAAAAATTTGCAGATGAATGTAAAGATATTGCAACTGTTGAACAAAAGCCTAAAATGGAAGGGCGTCAAATGTTTATTATGTTAGCGCCTATCAACGAAAAATAAACGTTAAATTATAGGAGGAAATGAATCATGCCTAAAATGAAAACTCACCGTGGAGCAGCTAAACGTGTTAAAAGAACTGGTTCAGGTCAATTAAAACGTTCTAGAGCTTTCACATCTCACTTATTCGCAAATAAAAATACTAAACAAAAACGTCAATTACGTAAAGCTAAGTTAGTTTCTAAAAGTGATATGAAACGTGTTAAACAATTATTAGCATACAAAAAATAAGATTTTAAACGAATATATACGATAGAGATCATCTAAGGAGGAATTTATTATGCCACGAGTTAAAGGTGGAACAGTAACAAGAGCACGTCGTAAAAAAACGATTAAATTAGCTAAAGGTTACTTTGGTTCAAAACATACATTATATAAAGTAGCTAAACAACAAGTAATGAAATCAGGACAATATGCTTTCCGTGACCGTCGTCAACGTAAGCGTGATTTCCGTAAATTATGGATAACACGTATTAATGCAGCTGCACGTCAACATGACATTAGCTACTCACGTCTAATGAACGGATTGAAAAAAGCTGAGATTGATATTAATCGTAAAATGTTATCAGAAATTGCAATCTCAGACGACAAAGCTTTCGCTGAATTAGTATCAAAAGCAAAAGAAGCTTTAAAATAATATTTATACAAGACCTGAGACAATAATCTTTGTCTCAGGTCTTTTTATATGCTTGTTGTTAATATATTATTTAAAAGTACTTAAATATTGAGTACAATACCTTGATGTAATGACGGACGTATTTTATTTATTTGGTCATTTTCATAATACTAGGTTATTTCAAATCATGCTTTGAAATAATCAATATATACGAAGTCAATAACTAATATGAGATAAATTTTCATTCATGTTATGACAGTGAGGTGTATAATTTTACTTTGCTAAAAGTTTCATCATATCAATGATGTAAGATTGTGTCTTATTTTAATTAAGAATATAATGACACTTTTATCGTTTTACATATACATATATTCAATCGCAAAAAATGATAATTTTTGCTAAAATGACTGATAGTATACTATATCTAAAAGGAGATAATCATGTCTAAATTTGATGAACAAATAATTGTTGTAAACAGAGATATTTTATTTAACAAAGATAATAATGCTTTTAATGGTTTTTTACATAAAAATAATTTCAAAGGAAAAGAAATTTTTAGCGCGTTAAGTAAATATGAAGTGAAAAGACGTGGTGATATGGAAGATGATCCATCGTTTAAACAATTAATATCATATTGCCTACTAGAAAATGAGAAGGGAGAAATCCTTGTTTACGAACGTCTTTCTGGTGGGGGTGAAGAACGGTTACATGGTCAGTCATCTATCGGTGTTGGTGGTCATATGAATGATGTTACTGGAGCTGATTCAATTAATGAAGTTTTAAGAGTTAATGCTCAACGAGAATTAGAAGAAGAAGTAGGATTAAGTAATAATAAATCTCAAAATATGGAATATTTAGGTTTTATAAATGATGATGATAATGATGTGGGTAAAGTACATATGGGCGTCGTATTTAAAATCACTGTGCAATCAAACGATGTTGAAGCAAAAGAAACTGATACGCTAAAAATTAAATGGATAGAACAAGGCGACATTCATTCCTATGAGGATTTTGAAACATGGAGTGCATTAATTCTTCAAGATATATCATGATTGGAGTGCTAAATTAATGGCTGATATTATACCTTTTCCGCAGTCTAAAACTAAAGTGATTAAACAAATAAATGATGCAGAAAGAAATGCAGATTTTGAAAGGATGTACCATTTGTTTAATGTATATGAACAGCATTTCGACCTTAACGAGGATATTGCACTAAAGAAATGCCGAATGCTTTTACAATTGAATGCTTATTTAGAGTTACGAGAAGAGGCAATTATTTTGTTGAAACGTGGATTCAACTGTTATGACGAATTGATGATATATTATATTAAAAGTCTGAATGGTTTAGGTCAATTTTATGAAGCAGTTGAAGTAATTAATCAAATTATCGATGAAGTTAAAAATCATAAAACCAGAATGGAACTTTTTCCACTTAAAGAATATGCAATATCGAGACTTGATGAAGATAGAGAAGCATTGTCTTCATCTTTATCAGATTTTGGTTTTCTTAATACACGTGAACAAACATCTTTAATATTACAACTTATTGATAATGGGCATTATAATTTTAAAGAATCAGTAGCGAATATATTAATTTCTATAGAGTTACCTAAAAATTTAGTGAGCTTAATGTTGGAATATTTAAGATTTGCTGAATATTCTCATACAATTACAATCCATAAATATGGTGAAACGATAAATGTCAATCCTAATCATTTAAGTGGCATTGAGCACACGACGATAAAAAACAAGGTTATTCCTGTCGTAATGAATAGATTAGAAGATGGAGCAGTGCATATTTTAAAAGAAGCACAACATATGATGAATAATCATTCTATACTCATGTATCCTATAGATATAGAGTCGTTATACACTATTGATGATTGGATAGATGCATATGATGTTTACTTCAAACAATTAATTGGTATAGATATAAATGGCTGTAACAATGACACTTTACAATTCATTAAATCATTAGATAATGAAATGTAAAATTTAATTTGTTGCAAATTGAGTAAAAGAATTTTAATATAGAAATCGTTGAAAATAAACTTGAACAACCCTTCGTTTTCAAAGTTTGTTAACGCTAAAAACCTATGCTATAATAGGGAAGTTGAAAAAATAAATTAGTCAATCATGGAGGTATTTATACATGACAGCAACTTGGGAAAAAAAGGAAGGTAATGAAGGCGTTTTAACTGTTACTGTTCCTGCAGAGAAAGTAAATAAAGCATTAGATCAAGCATTTAAAAAAGTGGTCAAACAAATTAATGTGCCTGGATTCCGTAAAGGTAAAGTGCCTCGTCCGATTTTTGAGCAACGTTTTGGTGTAGAAGCACTATATCAAGATGCAGTGGATATCTTATTACCTGAAGCTTATGGTGAAGCAATTGAAGAAACAGAAATTAGTCCAGTTGCACAACCAGAAGTTAATGTAACTCAAATCGAAAAAGGTAAAGATTTCATTTTTGAAGCTACAGTTACAGTTGAACCTGAAGTTAAATTAGGTGATTACAAAGGATTAGAAATTGAAAAGCAAGAAACTGAACTTTCTGATGAAGAATTACAAGAATCAATCGACCATAGTTTAAGTCACCTTGCTGAAATGGTTGTTAAAGAAGATGGTGCTGTTGAAAACGGTGACACAGTAAACATTGATTTCTCAGGTTCAGTTGATGGTGAAGAATTTGATGGCGGACAAGCTGAAGGTTATGACCTAGAAATTGGTTCTGGATCATTCATCCCTGGCTTTGAAGAACAAATAGAAGGAATGAAAACTGGCGATGAAAAAGATGTAGTTGTTACATTCCCAGAAGAATACCACGCTGAAGAATTAGCGGGTAAAGAAGCTACATTTAAAACAAAAGTCAACGAAATTAAATTCAAAGATGTACCAGAATTAAATGATGAAATCGCTAATGAATTAGATTCTGATGCTGAAAACGTGGACGAATATAAAGAAAATCTCCGCAAACGTTTAAGTGAACAGAAAGCAACTGAAGCGGAAAATACTGAAAAAGAAGAAGCTATTAATAAAGCAACAGAAAATGCTTCAATTGATATTCCTGAAGCAATGATTAATACTGAATTAGATCGTATGATTCAAGAATTTGGTCAAAGAATTCAACAACAAGGCTTAGATTTGCAAACATATTATCAAATCTCTGGTCAAAACGAAGAACAACTAAGAGACCAAATGAAAGACGATGCGGAACAACGCGTTAAAACAAACTTAACGTTAACTGCGATTGCTGATGAAGAAAATATTGAAGTATCTGATGAAGATATTGATAAAGAATTAGAAAAAATGAGCGAGCAATTTAACATTTCTGTAGAAGATATTAAATCTACTTTAGGTAATACAGATATTGTTAAAAATGATGTACGCATTCAAAAAGTTATTGATTTATTAAGAGATAACGCGAAATATGTTGAAGTTACTAAAGAAGACTAGTATCGTTCATTAAATGAATGCTTAATATTAAATTAGTCAATTGTCTATAAGTTAAATGAAATATAGGCAGTGTCAATTGTATAGATTGACAACTTAATATAGCATCATTATGATTTATTATTGTTGATGTTAAATGAAATTTAGGGGCGGGACAATGAAATCATTCATTAAGAATAAGATTTCAGTCCCGCTCCAAGTTATTTAAGCATCTTGATTGTAAATATGTTAAGTTGCATTGTAAAATGCTTTTTAGTATAGTCTTTATGGAATAGGGGTGTAAAAAAGAATGTTCAAATTCAATGAAGATGAAGAAAATTTAAAATGTTCTTTCTGTGGTAAAGATCAAGATCAAGTGAAAAAATTAGTCGCAGGAAGTGGCGTTTATATTTGTAATGAATGTATTGAATTGTGCTCAGAAATCGTTGAAGAAGAATTAGCACAAAATACGTCTGAAGGATTTACGGAATTACCAACTCCTAAAGAAATTATGGATCACCTCAATGAATATGTCATTGGTCAGGAAAAAGCCAAAAAATCATTAGCAGTTGCTGTATATAATCACTATAAGCGCATTCAACAATTAGGTCCAAATGAAGATGATGTTGAATTACAAAAAAGTAATATCGCATTAATTGGTCCAACTGGTAGCGGTAAAACATTATTAGCTCAAACACTAGCTAAAACACTAAATGTACCATTTGCAATTGCTGATGCTACAAGTTTAACTGAAGCAGGTTATGTAGGTGATGACGTAGAAAACATCTTATTACGTCTTATTCAAGCTGCTGATTTCGACATTGATAAAGCTGAAAAAGGTATTATATATGTCGATGAAATTGATAAAATTGCACGTAAATCTGAAAATACTTCAATCACGCGTGACGTGTCTGGTGAAGGTGTACAACAAGCATTGCTTAAAATTTTAGAAGGTACAACTGCTAGTGTACCGCCACAAGGTGGTCGAAAGCATCCAAATCAAGAATTAATTCAAATTGATACGACAAACATATTATTTATCTTAGGTGGAGCTTTTGATGGTATCGATGAAGTCATTAAGAGACGCTTAGGAGAAAAAGTGATAGGATTTGCTAGTAATGAAGCAGATAAATATGATGAAGAAGCTTTACTGGAACAAATTCGTCCAGAGGATCTCCAATCATATGGATTAATTCCAGAATTTATTGGTCGTGTACCTATAGTTGCTAATCTTGAAACTTTAGATGTTGCTGCACTTAAAAATATTTTAACTCAACCTAAAAATGCGCTAGTTAAACAATACACTAAAATGCTAGAGTTAGATAATGTGGAATTAGAGTTTTCTGAAGAGGCTCTATCTGCTATAAGTGAAAAAGCAATCGAACGTAAAACTGGAGCGCGTGGATTACGTTCAATTATAGAAGAAGCATTAATTGACATCATGTATGATGTACCTTCTTCTGAAAATGTAAGTAAAGTAGTCATTACTGAACAAACGATTAATGAAGAAATTGAGCCTGAATTATATGATGAAGAAGGAAATCTAATTAATAAGAATAAGACATCTGCTTAAAAAATTTGATTTAATACTGAGTCACGTGAATTGTGACTCAGTTTTTTTATATGTAAACATAGAAAAAATGTTAAAGTTAATTATACAATAGTATAAGAAAGAGGAAGTTTATGAATATAAATCCAAATAATATCAACTTAATTATAAGTGCTGTTAAAAAAGCGCAGTACCCTGACACTGGTTTAACAGAAGTAGCGTTAAGTGGACGCTCAAATGTAGGTAAATCTACATTTATTAATAGTATGATTGGGCGCAAAAATATGGCGCGAACGTCACAACAACCTGGTAAGACACAGACATTGAATTTCTATAATATAGATGAACAACTTATTTTTGTTGATGTACCGGGATATGGATACGCTAAAGTAAGTAAAGTTCAACGAGAAAAATTTGGTAAAATGATTGAAGAATATATTACACAACGAGAGAATTTAAAACTTGTTATTCAACTTGTTGATTTAAGACATCAACCTACTGAAGATGATGTGCTAATGTACAATTATCTTAAACATTTTGATATACCAACACTTGTAATATGTACTAAGGAAGATAAAATTGCTAAAGGAAAAGTACAAAAGCATATCAAAAGAATAAAAGACAAATTAGAATTAGAGCCTGGAGACAATATTATAAGCTATTCTTCAATTAAGAATAGTAAACAGCAAGAAATTTGGAACTTTATTGAAACATATATATAAATTTTTTCAATTAGAGAAAAGTATTATAACCACAATAAAAAAATGTCGTTATTTTGACAAAAAATTGAATGTAGATTATAATCTTTCTAATTTATTTAAGCATTCCACTTAAACATCTTTTTAAATGTGTTATACTTGTTTTATTGTTAGTATATGGAGGGCGTTATAAATGCATTTTGTTGCAATTAGCATAAATCATCGAACAGCTGATGTAACATTAAGAGAGCAAGTTGCTTTTAGAGATGATGCCTTACGATTAGCACATGAAGATTTATATGAAACTAAAGCAATTTTAGAAAATGTCATTTTATCTACATGTAATCGTACTGAAGTATACGCTATTGTTGATCAAGTTCATACAGGACGTTATTATATACAAAGATTTTTAGCGCGCTCTTTTGGATTTGAAGTAGATGATATTAAAGATATGTCGGAAGTTAAAGTGGGGGACGATGCAGTTGAACATTTATTGCGTGTCACTTCTGGCTTGGATTCAATTGTGCTTGGTGAAACACAAATTTTAGGACAAATGCGCGATGCATTTTTCTTAGCACAAAATGCTGGTACAACTGGAACGATTTTTAATCATCTATTTAAACAAGCGATTACTTTTGCTAAAAAAGCACACAGTGAAACAGACATTGCAGATAATGCTGTAAGTGTTTCTTATGCTGCTGTTGAATTAGCTAAAAAGGTATTTGGAAAATTAAAAAGTAAACATGCTGTCGTTATTGGAGCGGGGGAAATGGGTGAATTATCACTCTTAAATCTTTTAGGTTCTGGAATTTCAAGTGTAACAATTGTTAATCGGACATTGTCTAAAGCTAAAATTTTAGCCGAAAAACACAATGTTTCATATGATTCGCTTTCAGCATTACCATCTTTATTAGAAACTACAGATATAGTAATTAGTTCTACAAGTGCTAAAGACTATATCATCACTAATTCTATGGTGAAAACAATTTCAGAAACTAGAAAACTTGATTCATTAGTTCTGATTGATATTGCGGTTCCACGAGACATTGAACCAGGTATTGATGCAATTACAAATATTTTTAATTATGATGTTGATGATTTGAAAGATTTGGTAGATGCCAATTTAAGAGAACGTCAATTAGCTGCTGAAACTATTGCAGCACAAATACCTGAGGAGATTGATTCACACAATGAATGGGTTAATATGCTTGGCGTTGTACCTGTAATCAGAGCTTTACGTGAAAAAGCTATGAATATCCAAGCAGAAACTATGGAAAGTATTGATCGTAAATTGCCAAATCTCTCTGAAAGAGAACGTAAAGTCATTTCGAAACATACAAAAAGTATTATCAATCAAATGTTAAAAGATCCTATCAAACAGGCTAAGGAATTAAGTACTGATAAAAAAAGTAATGAAAAATTAGAGCTATTTCAAAACATATTTGATATTGAAGCCGAAGATCCTCGCGAAAAAGCAAAGTTAGAAAAAGAGAGTAGAGCAAAGGAAATCTTAGCGCATCGAATATTTAGTTTTGAATAAGCATATTGATTTGGTGATGATATGCAAGAAACCCTGTTAATTAGATTTCATGAAATCATATTAATGATTTATCTGTTTAGTATTATATGTTACTTTGTTGATTTCATTAATAAAAATTATAAGACTAGAACTGTAGGTTTTTATTCATTAGGGATTGTTTGGGTTTTACAAACAATCTCTTTGTCTATTTTTTTTATTCATACTAAACAAGTGCCACTAGGTTCTATATTTGACGTTTTTTTCTCTTTAACATGGATTATTATATCAATTTCGTTGATATTGAATTTGATTAAAGTAATGAATTTTTCCGTTTTTTTCCTTAATTTGATAGGATTTATCCTAATGACTTTAAATACATTTCAGCCTGAACATTATCAAACGCAAATTCAACAAGTTGCAGTAATTAATGAGTTATTACTTGTTCATATAGCACTTGCAGTATTAAGTTATGCATTTTTTGCAATCGCATTTGTAAATTCATTACTCTATATTATTCAATATCGAAATTTAAAGGAGAAAAATTTCGATCAAAATTACTTTAGAATTGGTAGTGTTGCTACTTTAGAAACAATCGTTTTCTATTCTACACTTGTTGCATGGATTATCCTTATATTAAGTACAATTTTAGGTGCGCAATGGGGGATTTTTGCAGTCGGTAAAAGGATATTTATAGATCCAAAAGTAATATTTTCATCAATTATTACTTTATTGTATGGTGTTTATATTTTGATTAGAATAAAAAAATGGATATCACAAAGAAATCTTATCTATTTTAACATTATATTATTTTGTTTGTGTATGATTAATCTATTCTTTTTAACTCATTTTAGGTAAGAAATAACCTGTTTTTCATATAAAAATCGGTATCTAGGAGGCATTTAACGTATGCGTAAATTAATTGTTGGGTCGCGAAGAAGTAAGTTAGCGCTAACACAAAGTCAACAATTTATTGATAAATTAAAATTTATCGATCCGTCTTTGGATATTGAAATAAAAGAAATTGTAACTAAAGGCGACAAAATTGTAGATAAACAATTATCCAAAGTTGGAGGTAAAGGACTTTTTGTTAAGGAAATTCAAAATGAATTATTTAACAAAGAGATAGATATGGCAATACATTCACTAAAGGATGTACCAAGTATAATTCCTGACGGTCTCACATTAGGATGTATTCCTGACAGAGAAATCCCTTTTGATGCCTATATAGCTAAAAATCATATTCCATTAGAAGAATTGTCTGAAGGTAGCATTGTAGGTACAAGTTCTTTACGTCGTGGCGCTCAAATTTTATCAAAATACCCACATTTAAAAATTAAGTGGATTCGTGGAAACATCGATACTCGATTAAAAAAATTAGAGACTGAAGATTACGATGCAATTATATTAGCCGCCGCTGGATTAAAACGCATGGGTTGGTCAGATAATATTGTTACGACTTATCTTGATAGAGATGTATTACTGCCTGCTATAGGTCAGGGTGCACTTGGTATTGAGTGTAGGAGTGATGACAAAGAACTTTTAGATTTACTAACTAAAGTACACAATCATGATGTAGCACAATGTGTGACTGCTGAACGTACTTTTCTATCAGAAATGGATGGCAGCTGTCAGGTTCCTATAGGTGGATATGCAACAATTGTTCAAGATAACCAAATTGAATTTACAGGACTGATTATGTCTCCAGATGGTAAGGAAAGATACGAACATACAACATTGGGTTCTGATCCTGTACAATTAGGTATAGAAGTGAGTCAAGTACTTAAAAAACAAGGTGCTTATGACATAATTAAAAAGTTAAATGAAGCAGAATAATACTAAACTCTATTATAGAGGTGAAACAAGTTTATGAAACCAGTTATAGTTATGACGCAGACGAATGAAGTTCATAGTCATTTAGTTGATATTATCCACAAGCCTTTTATCCAACTAAAACAACTTCATTTTAATGAAAAATTGCTTGATCATAGCTACGACTGGCTTATTTTTTCGTCTAAAAACGCAGTAAAATACTTTTATCCTTATTTAAAAAACGTTAAAGTTAAAAAGGTAGCTGTTATAGGTGATAAAACAGCTCAGTATTGTAATGAACTAGGTATTAGTGTCGACTTTGTGCCACGTGATTTTTCGCAAGAAGGCTTTTTGGACGAGTTTAAGATTAGAGAACAACATTTATTATTGCCCTCAAGTGAAAAAGCACGTCCAAAATTAGTTCAACAATTGAGCAAATATAATGAAATCGTTAAAATAGATTTATATAGACCAGTACCAAATTTTAAAAATATAAGTCAAGTTAAGGCCCTTGTTAGAAAACATCAAATAGACGCAGTGACTTTTTCAAGTTCATCTGCAGTTGAATTTTATTTCAAAGGGGACAATGTGCCTGAATTTAATCATTATTTTGCTATCGGTAAGCAAACTGCTAGGACCATTTTAAAATTCAATGCATCTGTAAAAGTTGCAAATAAACAAACATTAGATTCACTTATTGATAAAATTATAGAAAGTAGGGAACAAAATGAAATTTGATAGACATAGAAGATTACGTTCATCTAAGACAATGCGTGATTTAGTAAGAGAAACTCATGTCAGAAAAGAAGATTTAATATATCCAATATTTGTAGTTGAGCAAGATGATATAAAAAGTGAAATTAAATCATTGCCAGGTGTATACCAAATTAGTTTAAATTTATTGCATGAAGAGATTAAAGAGGCATATGATTTAGGTATTAGAGCAATTATGTTCTTCGGTGTGCCAAATGACAAAGATGACATCGGATCTGGTGCATATGATCATAATGGAGTTGTTCAAGAAGCGACACGAATATCCAAGAATTTATATAAGGATTTACTTATTGTGGCAGATACTTGTCTTTGTGAATACACAGATCACGGACACTGTGGCGTTATTGACGATCATACGCATGATGTAGACAATGATAAATCACTTCCATTACTTGTAAAAACAGCTATTTCTCAAGTTGAAGCTGGAGCTGACATCATTGCTCCAAGCAATATGATGGATGGTTTTGTTGCTGAAATTCGTGAAGGCCTTGATCAAGCGGGATATCAAAATATTCCTATCATGAGTTATGGTATTAAATATGCTTCAAGCTTTTTCGGTCCATTCAGAGATGCTGCAGATTCAGCACCTTCATTTGGGGATAGAAAAACCTATCAAATGGATCCTGCAAACCGTTTAGAAGCATTAAGAGAATTGGAAAGTGATCTTAAAGAAGGTTGTGATATGATGATAGTTAAACCATCTTTAAGTTATCTAGATATTATTAGAGATGTAAAAAATAATACGAACGTGCCAGTTGTAGCATACAATGTTAGTGGAGAATATAGTATGACAAAAGCAGCAGCGCTAAATGGTTGGATAGATGAAGAGAAAATTGTTATGGAACAAATGATATCTATGAAACGTGCAGGTGCTGATTTAATAATTACTTACTTTGCAAAAGATATCTGTCGTTATTTAGATAAATAGATGATAATTGTGGAGGTCATATGATGAGTTTTGAAAAATCTATTAAAGCAATGGAACATGCTGAAAAATTAATGCCTGGTGGTGTTAACAGTCCCGTAAGAGCATTTAAATCAGTAGACACACCAGCTATTTTTATGGATCATGGTGAAGGATCTAAAATATATGATATTGATGGAAATGAATACATTGATTATGTGCTAAGTTGGGGTCCATTAATTCTTGGACATAAAAATCAACAAGTTATATCCAAATTACATGAAGCAGTTGATAAAGGTACAAGCTTCGGCGCTTCAACACTTCAAGAAAATAAACTTGCTGAACTTGTGATTGACCGTGTACCTTCAATTGAAAAAGTAAGAATGGTTTCCTCAGGAACTGAAGCTACTTTAGACACACTTCGTTTAGCTAGGGGTTATACAGGACGTAATAAAATTATAAAATTTGAAGGGTGTTATCATGGACACAGTGATTCTTTACTGATTAAAGCAGGATCAGGTGTTGCAACACTAGGTTTACCTGATTCACCAGGCGTCCCTGAAGGTATTGCTAAAAATACTATCACGGTGCCATATAATGATTTAGATTCACTTAAATTAGCGTTCGAAAAATATGGCGATGATATTGCTGGTGTTATTGTAGAACCGGTTGCTGGAAATATGGGTGTAGTGCCTCCAGTGAATGGATTTTTACAAGGTTTAAGAGATATTACTACTGAATATGGAGCATTACTTATATTTGATGAAGTGATGACTGGTTTCCGTGTAGGTTACAATTGTGCGCAAGGATACTTTGGTGTAACACCTGATTTAACTTGTTTAGGAAAAGTGATAGGTGGAGGTTTACCCGTTGGAGCTTTTGGTGGTAAAAAAGAAATTATGGATTACATTGCTCCTGTTGGGACTATTTATCAAGCCGGCACACTTTCAGGTAATCCTTTAGCCATGACTAGTGGTTATGAAACATTGAGTCAACTTACTCCTGAATCTTATGAGTATTTTAATTCTCTAGGAGATATACTTGAAAAAGGATTAAAAGAGGTATTTGCTAAGCACAATGTTCCAATCACAGTAAATCGCGCTGGTTCAATGATTGGTTACTTCTTAAATGAGGGGCCTGTAACAAATTTTGATGAAGCGAATAAAAGTGATTTAAAATTATTTAGTAATATGTATAGAGAAATGGCTAAGGAAGGTGTTTTCTTACCACCTTCACAATTTGAAGGAACATTTTTATCAACTGCACATACTAAAGATGATATTGAGAAAACTATTCAAGCATTTGATAATGCATTAAGTCGTATTGTGTGATAATTTTAAAATATAATTATTTAAATTAATTGAGTCTAGGGCAAAAATCAATGTCCTGGACTTTCTTAACTTATAAGTAGTTTATAACTGAATTGAAGATGCACTTATATCAAATTTTAAAGCTATTTTATGTCATCAATACAGAAAATTTCACTGAGAAATTCAACAGACAAAGCAAGTTGGGGTTCGATAGTGAAAAGGAATTTAAGATGCATTTTGTTCTACTCTTTTATTTAAATAAAGTTATAAATTTTTTTCGACTTACTTTTAACGAAAGTAGAGTGGTATTTTGAATCGGAATTTTATTAATAATTTAATCATATTATTAATTGCTATTATGTTAAGTCTATTATTAAAAATGCTACATGTGATTTTGCCATTTATGTTTGGACCAATATTAGCGGCGTTATTATGTGTAAAAGTATTAAAATTAAAAATACGATGGCCATTTTGGTTAAGTCAAATCGGTTTAATATTACTTGGAGTTCAAATTGGCTCTACATTCACACAACAAGTGATTAAAGACATAAGTAAAAATTGGTCAACTATCGTTTTTGTCACTATCCTACTAATTTTATTGGCTTTGATAATTGCATTCTTTTTTAAGAAAATTGCACAAGTAAATTTAGAAACGGCAATTTTAAGTGTTATACCAGGTGCGCTAAGCCAAATGTTAGTGATGGCAGAAGAAAATAAGAAAGCAAATATATTAGTTGTGAGTTTAACACAGACATCACGTGTAATATTTGTTGTTATTTTAGTACCACTTATTTCGTATTTTTTTCGGGATAAACATCATGAAATGAATCATCTTACAATGGAAGTCCCCGCACTTTCTCAGACATTAAATATATGGCAAATAATCATCTTATTCTCAATGGTGGGTATCATCTATATAGGAATGTCAAAAATTAACTTCCCCACTAAACAATTATTAGCACCTATAATAGTTTTAATTATATGGAATATGACAACACATTTAACATTTTCACTAGATCATTGGTTGTTAGCCACAGCGCAACTTATTTATATGATACGTATTGGATTACAGATTGCCAACTTAATGAGTGATTTAAAGGGAAGAATTGCAATAGCAATAGCTTTTCAAAATATAATGCTCATAGTCACAACGTTTATAATGATAATAGGAATCCATTTGATTACTAATGAATCCATCAATGAATTGTTTTTAGGAGCAGCACCAGGAGGTATGAGTCAAATAGTTTTAGTGGCTATGGCTACTGGAGCTGATGTAGCGATGATTTCAAGCTATCACATTTTTAGAATATTTTTTATATTATTTGTCATTGCGCCACTAATTGGTTATTTTATTAATATTAGATTAAATGAAAAATGATTTTAATGACCTGAGTTATACGTTTTTTAAATAAAACTTTGAAAATATTTGCGAGCAAATGTAATTATTTAAAAGTGAAATTTGGATAAATTAAACGTTGTAAACTTTTAGTATGTGTGAAAAAACTCATATTGTTTGAATACCCATAGACCAACTATTAGCTATGTTTCACCCATGATTTGGTTTAAATGGACATCCTTCAAGATGTGAGTCATACAATCCAGCAGCTTCTAAAAATGAGAACACGGTTACTGGACCTAAAAATTTAAAACCATATGCTTTTAAATCTTTTGATAATTGAGTAGCTCGTTGATCAACTTTTTTACGATCTCTAGGTTTTTTATAACCCATATTTATGGGTTGATGATTTACATAGGACCATAAAAATTTACTAAAACTACCATAGTCTTTTTCAATTTTTAAATATCCCTTCGCTTGGCTCACAATTGCTTCTAATTTTTTACGATTGTGAATAATGTTTGGGAATTTCATTAAATGATCAATATCCTTTTCAGTCATTTGTGCGATAAATTGAGGTTCAAAGTTGTAAAATGCCTGTTCATACGATTCCTTTTTCTTTAATATTGTCAACCATGATAAACCTGCATGTTGTGATTCAAGAGCCATTAGCTTAAATAATTCTTTGCTATCATAGATTGGTTGTCCCCAATAATAATCATGATACTCTAGATATGTGGGATCAGTTGTGTTAAAAGCACATTCGTTCATAAATTCATCTCCAATACATTGACTTATTTTAATATCCATTATAATATAAATGGGTAAAAGAATATATTATTTGGGAAGAGTAAGTTTATATCATTTTAAAGAGAGCATATGGTGGCTGTGAATATGTAAATGATTAAGTCTGAAGGTAGCCCTATTTTATAACTTCTATTGAAACATAGATGACAAGTAGGTAGAAGCGTGTATGAGCGTTAATCATAGACTTAAGTGCTTGAAGAAAAGAATGAATTATTTCTTCTTGAATATAGGTGGTACCACGGAACAGAACATCCGTCCTATTTTTTATAGGATGGATGTTCTTTTATTTTTTAGGAGGTAGACATATGGAAATGAAACCAAAATATGATCCAAGAGAAGTTGAAAAGGGTCGTTATGAGGAATGGGTAAGTAATGGTTACTTTAAACCATCTGAAGATAAATCTAAAGAGGCATATACAATTGTAATTCCGCCCCCTAATGTTACAGGTAAATTACATTTAGGTCATGCGTGGGATACTACATTACAAGATATAATAACTAGAATGAAAAGAATGCAAGGATACGATACTTTATATCTGCCTGGTATGGATCATGCTGGTATAGCAACTCAAGCAAAGGTTGAAGCAAAACTTAATGAACAAGGTATATCCAGACACGACTTAGGAAGAGAGAAATTTTTACAGCAAGCATGGGATTGGAAAGAAGAATATGCAACATTTATTAGACAACAATGGGCTAAACTTGGCTTAGGGTTAGATTATAGCAGAGAACGTTTTACGTTAGATGATGGTTTAAGTAAAGCGGTAAGAAAAGTATTTGTTGATTTATATAATAAAGGTATTATTTATCGTGGCGAAAGAATTATTAACTGGGATCCTAAAGCAAGAACAGCTTTATCAGATATTGAAGTCATTCATGAAGATGTCCAAGGTGCTTTTTATCATTTTAAATATCCTTATGCTGATGGGAATGGATATATAGAAATAGCTACTACACGTCCTGAGACTATGTTAGGTGACACTGCTATCGTTGTAAATCCAAATGACGAAAGATATAAAGATGTGATTGGTAAAACAGTTATATTACCTATTGTAGGAAGAGAGTTACCTATTTTAGCTGATGAATACGTTGATATTGAATTTGGTTCAGGAGCGATGAAAGTTACTCCGGCACATGACCCTAATGACTTTGAAATTGGTCAAAGACATCAATTAGAAAATATTATAGTCATGGATGAATATGGTAAGATGAACGAAAAAGCTGATAAATACAAAGGGATGGATAGATTTGATTGTAGAAATCAGCTTGTTAAAGACTTAAAAGAACAAGATCTTGTTATAAAAATTGAAGAACATACACATTCAGTTGGACATTCTGAACGTTCTGGTGCAATTGTAGAACCTTATTTGTCCACACAATGGTTTGTAAAAATGAAACCTTTGGCACAAAGAGCTTTGGATAATCAAAATACAAAAGATAGAATTGACTTTTTCCCAGGTAGATTTGAAAATACATTCAATCGCTGGATGGAAGAAATTAGAGATTGGACGATTTCACGTCAACTATGGTGGGGACACCAAATACCTGCTTGGTATCATAAAGACACAGGTGAAGTCTTTGTTGGTGAAGAAGCGCCTGAAGACATCGAGAATTGGATACAAGATGAGGATGTATTAGATACATGGTTCTCAAGTGCACTTTGGCCGTTTTCAACATTAGGATGGCCTGACACAAATGTTGATGATTTTAAACGATATTATCCGACAAATGCATTAGTTACTGGTTATGACATCATTTTCTTCTGGGTAGCCCGTATGATTTTCCAAGGATTAGAATTTACTGATAGAAGACCATTTAATGATGTATTACTCCACGGTTTAGTCAGAGCTGAAGATGGACGCAAAATGAGTAAATCATTAGGTAATGGTGTTGATCCGATGGATGTTATTGACGAGTATGGCGCTGACAGTCTACGTTACTTTTTAGCAACAGGATCTTCACCAGGTCATGACTTGAGATATTCTACTGAAAAAGTTGAATCAGTTTGGAATTTCATTAATAAAATATGGAATGCTGCGCGTTTTAGTTTAATGAATATTGGTGAAGATTTTAAAGTCGAAGATATAGACCTAAGTGGTAATTTGTCATTAGCAGATCAATGGATATTGACTAGATTAAATGAAACGATATCTACAGTAACCGAATTAAGTGACAAATACGAATTTGGTGAGGTAGGTCGTGCACTTTATAATTTCATTTGGGATGAGTTCTGTGACTGGTATATTGAAATGAGCAAGATACCTATGAATGGCGAGGACGAATCTCAAAAGCAAACGACTCGATCAGTACTTAGTTATGTTTTAGATAAAATAATGAAAATGTTACATCCATTTATGCCTTTTGTGACAGAAACAATTTGGCAAAGTCTTCCACACCATGGAGAAACAATTGTTAAAGCTAACTGGCCAACTGTTGATCAAGCATTAATCTTTAATGAAAGTAAACAAACAATGGAACAATTAGTTGAAATTATTAAGTCTGTCCGTCAATCAAGAGTTGAAGTTAATACACCGTTATCTAAAACAATACCGATTTTAATTCAAACTAAAGATGAAAAGATTAAACAAACACTTATGGATAACATAAGTTACCTAAACAAATTCTGTAATCCAAGTCAATTGACTATTGATACTGAGATTGAAATTCCAGAAAAAGCAATGACATCTGTAGTAGTTGCTGGTAAGGTAGTTCTGCCATTAGAAGGTCTTATTGATATGGACAAAGAAATTGCTCGACTTGAAAAAGAATTAGATAAATTACAAGGCGAGTTAGATAGAGTAGATAAAAAGTTATCCAATGAGAATTTTGTAAATAAAGCACCAGAAAAAATAATTAATGAAGAAAAAGAAAAACAACAACATTATCAAGAAAAATATAATGGTGTTAAATCAAGAATTGAACAATTAAAGGCATAGGAGCATGATCATGAATTACCTAGACAGCTTGTATTGGATACACGAAAGATCTAAATTTGGTATCAAACCTGGCGTCAAACGTATGGAATGGATGCTAGAACAATTAAATAATCCCCAACATAAAATAAGAGGTATTCATGTAGGTGGAACAAATGGTAAAGGTTCAACTGTTGCATACTTGAGAACCGCATTAATTGAGAACGGTTACTCAGTCGGAACATTTACCTCACCATTTATCGAAAGTTTCAATGAACGTATCAGTTTAAATGGTGTACCAATTATGAACGATGAACTTGTTCAATTAGTTGAACAAGTTAAACCTGTTAGTGAAGCCTTAGAGATAGAAACAGATTTAGGTGGGGCTACTGAATTTGAGATTATAACAACAATGATGTTCCTTTACTTTGGTGAGATAAATCCTGTTGATTTTGTGGTAATTGAAGCAGGTTTAGGAATAAAAAATGATTCGACGAATGTTTTTAAACCTGTGCTATCCATACTCACAAGTATAGGACTTGACCATACAGATATCTTAGGTACAACTTATTTAGATATCGCAAAAGACAAGGCAGCTATAATTAAACCACATATACCGATTGTTTATGCGGTGAAAAATGACGATGCTTTAAAGTATGTGAGGGATTACGCGCTAGAACAAAACGCAAAACCAATCGAATTGGATCGGGAGATTACCGTTGTCTCCCAAGATGATGAGTTCACATATCGGTATAAAGATTATGAATTAGAAACTATCATTCTTAATATGTTAGGGGAACATCAAAAGGAAAATGCAGCACTTGCAATTACTGCTCTCATTGAATTAAATGAAAGACAAATGATAGAACTAGATTTTAATAAAATGATAGACGGAATAGAATCTGTGAACTGGACAGGTAGAATAGAACAAGTAAAAGAACAACCATTAATGGTTGTTGACGGTGCTCACAATAATGAAAGTGTTGATGCGTTAGTAGACACAATTAGACATTATTATGGAAGAGATAAAATTGATATTTTATTTTCTGCCATTAAAGGAAAGCCAATTCATAGTATGATTAACAAATTAAATGATATTGCCTCAAAATTCTATATAGCAGATTTTGAGTTTCCAAAAGCATTAGCTAAAGAAGAAATTGCCGAAGAATTGAAATTAGATAATTTACATTTAATTGATGATTATGTTGATTTTATTGAAAATTACGAAGGTGATGGGCTGATTATTACTGGAAGTTTATACTTCATCAGTGAGGTAAAAGCAAAAATTAATTTTAATTAAATTCAAAAGAGTGACAACTGCAGTTAAAACTGTAAGTTTCACTCTTTCTTTGTATAATCTTCTTTAATAATTTATGTTTGTTAAAGTATAGAAAAAAGACATACTCACGAATGAATTGTAAAATTCCCCTCATATTTACTTTTATTTAAGACTGTTTATAATAAATATTGAGGAGTGTGATATATGCTATTACTTGCCTATATTTGTAGCATTATATTTAGTTTTCTTTATCAATTTTGCAATCAAAATATATTAAAACTTCAATATCTTTATTCTAGGTCTCATTGTGATTTTTGTCATACTATCATTAAACCCTTAGATTTACTGCCTATTATAAGTTTTTTAAAACTTCGTGGACAATCTCGTTGTTGTAATCAACCATTACAACGTTTATATTTAATCGGAGAAATCGTTTCATTTGGTGCGATTTTCCTCTTTTATCCTACTCATTTTAATATACACTTCACATTATTTTTAACAACTTTCCTGTTTCTACTGACGATGTGTCTTTACGATATTCACTCAATGCATATAGATTTAAGACTCTTATTTGTCTACACAATCGTATCCGTTTTCGTAACCCAAACCTATTTTGGTAATTTTGTAATGATATTTTTGATTTCACATGTCATTTATCTATTCGCATCTAAATTTATAGGCTATGGAGACATATTGCTTTTTAACATATTGGGACTTATATTTCCGTTAAATTTTTTCTTTTTTATTGTTGTATTTACGTTTATTATTGGGGGGATTTTTGCCATAATTTTAAAATTTTTTTCTTTTAAAGATATTAAATATTTACCTTTAATACCATTTATATTCATATCATTCGTAGTAACTTCATTAGTTTATCGTCATATTTTATTTCTTTTAGGGGGAGAATTTTATTGAGAATAAATGAAATGGCTCTGCATGAAAAACCTAGAGAGCGTTTAATTACATATGGCGCTAAAACTCTATCTAATGTTGAACTTTTAGCAATTCTCTTAAACACTGGTAGAAAAGGATTTTCTAGTATAGACATTGCAAACGAATTATTGAAGCAACAATCCACAATTAGAGATTTAAAAAAAATGTCTATAAATGATCTACTGAAAATAAAGGGCATTGGACTTTATAAAGCTGTAATATTGCAGGCTGCATTTGAACTAGGTGAACGTATTAATTCTACAAGCACCTTAGACAAAGTACAGATTACACATCCTAGTGATGTTGCTAGTCTGATGATGTCGACAATGAAAGATTTAGAGCAAGAACATTTTGTTGTACTTTTACTTAACTCAAAAAATATAGTCACAAAACAAGCTTGGGTATATAAAGGCACATTGAATAGTTCGATTATTCATCCAAGAGAAGTATTTAATATTGCAATAAGAGAGTCTTCTAATTCAATAATAGTTGTACATAATCATCCTTCAGGTGATGTAACACCTTCGAAAGAGGATATTACTACAACTTATAGACTTAAAGAGTGCGGAGATATATTAGGTATAAATTTACTTGATCATATTATTATTGGTGATAATAAATTTACGAGTTTAGTTGAAGCGGGGTATTTTGATGAATAAAAAAGCTAGCTAAATACATTAACAATTTTAATTAAAAAATTTGTATAGCTAACTTATCATTTATTATTGAATAAAACCTGAAAAGTTTTGAAAATGCTCAAATAACCATAATACACCTTGATAACCTAAATAGATACATAACAAAACAATGCCAGCTGAAATCAAAAAGCGTAATATAGATAATCCAACTTTAAATAAGAGGATGACTAGCAAAACAATTAAAATAATCGTTAAAATGCTCATTGTGTTGAACCTCCTTAAATCACTTATATTGTATATGTAGTATTATATATTATATTAACAGATTTGCCATCGGTCTATAGATACATCATCTATACGGCTATAGTCTGATGTAATGAAAAATATTTTAAATTATACTAAATTTGATTTGTAAAGGGGGGCTCGTATGAGGTATATCTTTAGTGTTATTAAAAATATTATTGCAGTATTAGCGATAATATTGATTATATATATAGCTCTTCAACATGCACCATTTCTCAAAAATCAAGAATGGAACCCACTTAATGATATGAACAATCATCATCAAAATATCACACAAAAAGCGAGTCAAAAAAATAATACACTCTATTCACAGCCTAGTAACGATAAAAGTTACATTTTAAAAGATAATGATATCATCAATAATGTTCCAGCAAGTCAAATCAAGACAGTTTTTAATATGATTGATAAGGCAGAATTTATGTCTGTTTCAGGTTTAGAACGTATGGGATTCAATGACGAATATCTTGCTGGCCAACAAGGAGATGAATTTATTATTTATAAATTTGGTGATGATTATATCCGAGTTTATAATACTGAATTCGAAATGAACGAAGACTTAAATCAATTAAAGCAACCTATTAATTTGAAGCCAATTGAAGCCTATCAATAACAATAGAAATGATTCATTTGAAAACCAGTTTTAAATACGTTAGGGTTTATATAGATTATTTATAAAGGTTGGTGTGATTCAAAATGGCTGAACAATCGAAAGAAAAACAAGCTAATGAACAAGCAAAAGCGCAAAATCTTTTTGCTCGCTGGAGAAAAGAAGAAACACTTTATAGTGAGGATGAAAAGAAAGAGAAGTCTTCAAATAAGAAAGATAAAGAATAACTTATCAAAGTAAAGTGAATCAGTAAGTGTAATACAGTAAGTAAAATTGCTCATTTTAGAATGATATAAATATTTTTATCATTTTAATAAAAATAAAATCTTGATCTTTGTGTTAAGCCTGGGACGATGAATTTTGTTCCAGGTACTTTTATGTTCTGACAGCTAATGATTATACTGAAAAATTATTTGAAGTCTAGTTATATCAATATTTAGTGCCGTTTTCCAAAGCTCGTTTAATCTATATATTTTATTAATTAGATTAGTTAATGTTAGTTCTAAAGTGGCAAATAATAAAATAGAATCAATTTCGGAAAGTTAGTGCTTTATTTAACTGAATGAGTAATATAAAATATATAAAGATACTAATTTTAGTCATATAGAGGTGTTCTGGGTGCTTAAGTTTTTTAGAAATAACAAGCTCATTGTCGTTTTGTGTGCAATGATTATTTTTATTGCATTAATAGGGTTATCGATACGTTCTCAGACCCAATCTCCACCTGAACAATACGTAGGGGACTCTGTATCATTTGGACAAAGAGTTATTAGTTATCCAATTCAATTTGTTACTGGATCTATTGGTGATTTATTTGAAAAAGGAAGCTCAAAAAAGGATAAAAATAAAATCAAACAACTTGAAGCTAAAAATGAAGAGTTAGAATCAGAAAATAAGAAATATAAAAAAGAACTTGATATCAAAGATTTATCAAAATATGAACCTATTTCTACTACAGTTATTGCGAGAAACCCAGATCAATGGATGAATACGATATTAATAGATAAGGGCTCTAAAGCAGGTATAAAAAATAATATGGCCGTTATGACATCAGAAGGATTAGTGGGAAGAGTAACCAAAGTTAATCAATTTTCATCACAAGTAGACCTTATTTCCACTCATACTCGGGCAGGAAAATTATCTGTTAATATTCACCACGGTACTAAGAATATTTTTGGTTTAATTGATCGATACGACAATAAAAACGAAGAATTGATCATAAGTGATATTAATAACAAAGATAGCGTTAAAAAAGGAGATAAAGTAGTAACAAGTGGATTAGCAGATCAATTACCTAGTGGGTTGTATATAGGTGAAGTAACAAAAGTCGAAAATGATCAATACGGGCTTGCAAAACAAGTACGGGTCAAAACTGGAGCTGATATGACAGATTTAACTCATGTATATGTTGCTAAACGTGATGTTAGTACTATTCCTAATGAAGGTAGTGATAATTAATGCGTACTTTTTATTACTTTCTAATAGGAATACTTCTATTTTATATTGATACCATTATAGGGCTTACCATCCCCATGCATTTCGGAAAAATTGATATTATTTTTGTACCACATTTAACTATCATGTACATTCTTATCATGACTGTTTACCGAGGTTTTGGCGTTGCTATGTCTTTAGCTTTCTTCTTCGGAATAGTAACTGATTTATATTTCGGAAGTATATATGGTCTATATATGTTTGGATATATCATTTTAGTTGTTATAGTTGATAAATTTTTTAAGATCTTTTATCGTGATTATTCTGTATTATTTTTTATCATTTTATTATCCACAGTATTTTTAGAAATATATGTGGCTATGATTTATGGAGTAATAGGTTTCATTGAATTTAATTTAATAGAGTTTGTATTATTAAGACTTATTCCAACTCTCATCATTAATTTTTTACTACTAATTATGTTATTTCCTATCATTATTAAATTTACTAAAAAAATAAAAAACACAATTGACAGTAAGGCTTAGTGATGGTAAGATGCAGTAGTTGAGTAGTTTCAAGCTACATACAACCGCTCACATACAGGTTGAAGTACAATCATATTGTCACCTGTATATGGCGTGACTTATTATATAGGAGGTGCAAAGTATGTTTGCTATTATTGAAACAGGTGGAAAACAAATCAAAGTAGAAGAAGGTCAAGAAATCTACGTTGAAAAATTAAATGCTAACGAAGGTGACTCTTTCACTTTTGATAAAGTTTTATTTGTAGGTGGCGACTCAGTTAAAGTTGGTGCTCCAACAGTTGAAGGTGCATCAGTAACTGCGACAGTTAATAAACAAGGACGCGGTAAAAAAATTACTGTCTTCACTTACAAACGTCGTAAAGACTCTAAACGTAAAAAAGGCCATCGTCAACCATATACTAAATTAACTATCGATAAAATCAACGCATAATCGTATGATTACTGTTGATATTACGGTTAATGACGAAGGTAAGGTCACAGATGTAGTCATGGATGGTCATGCAAATCATGGTGAATATGGTCATGATATTGTCTGTGCAGGAGCATCAGCAGTCTTATTTGGAAGTGTTAATGCTATAATGGGATTAACATCAGAGAAGCCAGATATCAACTATGAAGATGACGGCGGATATTTTCATATAAGAAGTGTTGATACGAATAACAAAGAAGCTCAATTAATTCTTCAAGCAATGTTAGTTTCTTTACAAACGATAGAAGAAGAATATAATGAAAATATCAAATTAAATTATAAGTGAGGTGTATCCCGATGTTAAAATTAAACTTACAATTCTTCGCATCTAAAAAAGGGGTAAGTTCTACAAAAAACGGACGTGACTCTGAGTCTAAACGTTTAGGTGCAAAACGTGCTGATGGTCAATATGTATCAGGTGGTTCTATTCTTTATCGCCAACGTGGTACTAAAATCTACCCTGGTGAAAATGTAGGTCGTGGTGGCGATGATACATTATTCGCTAAAATCGACGGCGTTGTTAAGTTTGAACGCAAAGGTCGCGACAAAAAGCAAGTTTCTGTATACGCAGTTGCTGAATAATTTTGTCTAGTAAACACCAGAAGTGAATACTTCTGGTGTTTTATTTTGTTTAGGTAAAAATACTTATTGACTATAATTTTTATATCATTATGTATAGTGATATAATTAATAAGATGAAAATTTCGGAGTAAAAGAGGTGAGATATATGTTCGTCGATCAAGTGAAAATATCTCTAAAAGCTGGTGATGGAGGTAATGGCATCACTGCTTATAGAAGAGAAAAATATGTACCTTTTGGTGGTCCAGCTGGTGGCGACGGTGGTAAAGGTGCTTCTGTGATATTTGAGGTGGATGAAGGATTGAGAACTTTATTAGATTTCAGATATCAAAGACATTTTAAAGCTAAAAAAGGCGAAAATGGTCAAAGTAGCAACATGCATGGTAAAAATGCGGAAGACTTAGTGTTAAAAGTACCACCAGGTACAATTATTAAAAGTGTTGAAAGTGAAGAAGTGCTTGCAGATTTGGTTGAAGATGGCCAACGTGCTATTGTAGCTAGAGGAGGGCGTGGCGGGCGTGGTAACTCAAGATTTGCTACCCCTAGAAATCCTGCACCTGATTTTAGTGAAAATGGTGAGCCAGGCGAAGAATTAGAAGTAACTTTAGAATTGAAATTATTAGCAGATGTTGGATTAGTAGGTTTTCCTAGTGTAGGTAAATCCACATTGCTTTCAATAGTTTCTAAAGCGAAACCTAAGATAGGTGCTTATCATTTTACGACAATAAAACCTAATCTAGGTGTCGTTTCAACGCCTGATCATAGAAGTTTTGTTATGGCAGATTTACCAGGATTAATTGAGGGCGCTTCTGATGGTGTCGGCCTTGGACATCAATTCTTAAGACATGTTGAACGAACTAAAGTGATTGTCCATATGATTGATATGAGTGGGTCAGAAGGTCGAGACCCATTAGATGATTATAAAATTATTAATCAAGAATTAATAAATTATAAACAACGCTTAGAAGATCGTCCGCAAATTATAGTAGCAAATAAAATGGATTTACCTGATTCACAAGGGAATTTGTCACTTTTTAAGGAACAATTAGATAATGATGTGACAGTCGTTCCTGTTTCAACTATTACGAGAGACAATATTGATCAATTATTATATCAAATTGCTGATAAGCTCGAGGAAGTTAAAGATGTTGACTTCTCGGTTGAAGAAGATGAGAATTTAGGTGTTAATCGTGTATTATATAAACACACACCATCAGCAGATAAATTTACTATTTCTAGAGATGATGACGGCGCATATGTAGTGAGTGGCAATGCTATTGAAAGAATGTTTAAAATGACTGATTTCAATAGTGATCCAGCTGTAAGAAGGTTTGCAAGACAAATGCGGTCAATGGGTATTGATGATGCTTTAAGAGAGAGAGGTTGTAGCAATGGTGATATTGTTAGAATCTTAGGTGGAGAATTTGAATTTGTCGAATAGGGGTGTCTAAATTGGACAATAAAGACAATCGAAAATTTTATTTAATTAGAGAAGATGTACTACCAGAATCTGTCATCAAAACTTTAAAAGTTAAGGATGCTTTAAAAAATAATTCGAATTTGTCCATTTATGATGCTGTAAAACAATTCAATCTCTCTAGAAGTGCATTTTACAAATACAGAGAGACAATATTTCCAGTAGATGAAAAAATATTAGATCAAAGAGAATTTACTTTGATTTTATATGTAAATGATATTGTTGGAATGTTAGCCCAAGTTCTTAATGCAATCTCGCAACTTAAATTATCAGTTTTAACAATACATCAAAGTGTTCCAATTGAAGATAAAGCGACAATCACATTATCTTTGAATGCGAGAAATTCTAATTTATCCATTGACGAGGTCATTGAATCATTAAGAGAGATAAATCATGTAACTAAAGTAGACTTAATAAGTATGACTATGTAAAGGAGTACTGACATGTATGCATATATTAAAGGAACATTATCTCAATTGTTCCCTACACATGTAGTAGTTGAGACATGTGGCATAGGTTATGAAATACAAACGCCTAATTCGTATCGTTTTCAAAAATATCTTGAAAAAGAAGTCCAGATTTATACTTCACTAATTGTACGAGAAGATGCCCAATTACTATATGGCTTTATCAATGAAGAGGAAAAAGAAATGTTTCTTAGCTTAATAAAAGTTACTGGTATAGGACCTAAATCCGCTTTGGCGATACTTGCTTCAAGTACACCACATGAAGTTAAATTAGCTATCGAAAATGAAAATGATGCTTATTTAACACAATTTCCTGGGATAGGAAAGAAAACTGCAAGACAAATTGTGTTAGATTTAAAAGGGAAGGTTACAATTACTGAAGAAAATAGTGACGATTTATTACAAACTCAAGTTAATGGTAATGAGCAAAATCAAATTATATCTGAAGCACTATTAGCTTTACAAGCACTGGGCTATTCTAAACGAGAATTAAGTAAAGTAGAAAAATCACTCAACAAACATAAAGTGAATAGTGTGGATGAAGCCGTTAAAATAGGACTACAAACACTAGTTTCTTAATGGAGGAAGTCAAATGGATAAAAGAATGGTCGATCAAGAATTTCATAATGAAGATACTGACTTGGAATTATCACTAAGACCAACACAATTAAAGCAGTATATAGGTCAATCCTCTATAAAAAGTAATTTAGAAGTCTTTATCAAGGCTGCCAAACTTAGACAAGAGCCTCTCGATCATGTCTTGTTATTTGGTCCTCCAGGACTAGGTAAAACGACTCTATCAAATATCATTGCTAATGAAATGAATGTAAATATTCGTACTATTTCAGGACCATCTTTAGAAAGACCAGGTGACTTAGCAGCGATATTATCTGGGTTACAGCCAGGTGATGTGTTATTTATCGATGAAATTCATAGATTAAGTAGTGTTGTTGAAGAAGTTCTGTACCCTGCTATGGAGGACTTTTTCTTAGATATCATTATTGGTAAAGGCGATGAAGCAAGAAGCATTCGAATAGATTTGCCGCCTTTTACATTAGTTGGAGCAACGACAAGAGCCGGTAGTTTGACGGGTCCGTTAAGAGATCGTTTTGGTGTGCATCTTAGATTAGAGTACTATAATGAAAATGATTTAAAGGAAATCATCACGCGAACTGCAGAGGTGCTTGGAACGGACATCGATAAGGAAAGTGCTTTAGAATTAGCTCGTCGCTCTAGAGGTACACCTAGGATAGCGAATAGGTTACTAAAACGTGTAAGAGACTTCCAACAAGTAAATGAAGACGATCAGATATATATTGAAACGACTAAACGAGCATTACAATTATTGCAGGTCGATCAACAAGGTTTAGATTACATCGACCATAAAATGATGAATTGTATTATTAATCAGTACAACGGTGGTCCTGTTGGATTAGATACAATTGCAGTTTCAATAGGTGAAGAACGAGTGACTATAGAAGATGTATATGAACCTTTCTTAATCCAAAAAGGTTTCTTGGAAAGGACTCCACGTGGGAGAAAAGCAACTGCTTTAGCCTTTGAACACTTTAATACTACTAACGAAAAGAGGAAATAATTTGAATATCGAAGATTTCGATTATCATTTGCCAGAGTCTCTCATTGCACAAACACCACTAAAAAACAGAGACCAAAGTAGATTGTTAGTTCTTAGAAAAGATACTGGTGAGATGACACACTTACATTTTAGAGATGTCATCCATTATTTTGAGCCAGGTGATACATTAGTTCTTAATGATACACGTGTTATGCCTGCTAGATTATTTGGCCTAAAAGAAGAAACTGGTGCTAAAGTTGAAATGCTAATGCTCACCCAAATTGAAGGTAATGATTGGGAAGTTTTACTTAAACCTGCAAAGAGAATTAAAAAAGGTCATCGTCTAAATTTTGGAGATGGTAAAATCGTTGCTGAGTGTATTGAGGAACTTGAACAAGGTGGGCGTATTATGCGTCTACATTATGAGGGTATACTTCAAGAACGCTTAGATGAATTAGGTGAGATGCCATTACCTCCATACATTAAAGAAAGATTAGATGATCCTGATAGGTATCAAACGGTTTATGCTAAAGAGAGTGGATCAGCAGCTGCACCAACAGCAGGTTTACATTTTACTGATGATTTATTATATAAAATTGAACAAAAAGGGGTTCATATTGCCTTTATTACATTACATGTTGGATTAGGAACCTTTAGACCCGTAAGTGTTGATAATATCGATGATCACGAAATGCATAGTGAGTATTATCAAATGACACAAAAAACGGCTGATTTATTAAATCAAACAAAAGAAAATGGTAAGCGTGTGATATCAGTTGGAACAACATCAACGCGTACATTAGAAACGATACGTCGTGATCATCCTCAATTTGTTGCCACAAGTGGATGGACTGATATCTTTATTTATCCTGGCTTTGAGTTTAAAGCGATAGATGGGTTAATTACTAATTTCCACTTACCCAAGTCAACGTTAGTCATGCTAGTTTCAGCATTTAGCAGTAAAAAATATATTTTAAACGCTTATCATAAAGCTGTTGAAATGGAGTATCGATTCTTTAGCTTTGGAGATGCAATGTTAATTATATAAAAGAATGTGAGGTTTAACATATGCCTGCAGTGACATATGAGCATATAAAAACATGTAAACAATCCGGTGCCAGATTAGGAATTGTACATACACCGCATGGATCTTTTGAAACACCAATGTTTATGCCGGTTGGGACAAAAGCAACAGTTAAAACAATGAGCCCGGAAGAATTAAGAGACATAGAAGCAAAGATTATATTAGGAAACACATATCATTTGTGGTTACAACCAGGAAATGATATTATCAAGCACGCTGGGGGATTACACAAATTCATGAATTGGGACGGTCCAATTTTAACAGATTCTGGTGGTTTCCAAGTATTTAGTTTAAGTAATTTGCGCAAAATTTCTGAAGAAGGTGTAGAATTTAGACACCATACTAATGGCTCAAAGCTATTTTTGAGTCCCGAGAAGTCTATGCAAATACAGAATGATTTAGGTTCTGATATTATGATGGCATTTGATGAATGTCCACCAATGCCAGCTGAATATGAGTACGTCAAAGATTCAATCGAACGTACAACTCGATGGGCAGCCAGATGTTTAAAAGCACATCAACGCCCTGAAGATCAAGCACTGTTCGGTATTATTCAAGGCGGAGAATACAAAGATTTAAGAGAACAAAGTGCTAAAGAACTTGTCAGTCTTGATTTTCCAGGGTATGCGATAGGAGGGCTGTCTGTAGGTGAGCCAAAACCTGTTATGTATGACATGGTTGAACATACAGAACAATTTATGCCGAAAGATAAACCTAGATATTTAATGGGAGTAGGTTCTCCTGATGCTTTGATTGAATGTAGCATTAGGGGTATGGATATGTTTGATTGTGTATTGCCTACTAGAATTGCTAGAAATGGTACTTGTATGACATCAAATGGTCGATTAGTTGTTAAAAACGCTAAATATGCAGATGATTTAAGACCACTTGATGAACAATGTGACTGTTATACATGTCAACATTACACAAGAGCTTATATTAGACATCTAGTTAAAGCGGAAGAGACTTTTGGTATCCGTCTTACTACTATTCATAATTTACATTTTCTGCTAAAATTAATGGAAGATATTAGACAAGCCATTCGAGAAGACCGTCTTTTAGATTTTAAAGATGAATTCTTTGAACAATATGGATTAAATGTAGAAAACCCTAAAAACTTTTAAAGAGGAGTAACTAAAATGGAATTAACTTCATTGATTATACCAATTTTATTATTGGTTGTAATGTATTTCTTATTAATAAGACCACAACAAAAACGTGCAAAAGAACATCGTGCAATGATTAACCGTGTAGAAGCGGGTCAAAGGATTACTACAATCGGTGGTATTAAAGGAACTATTAAAGCTGTAGATGAAACTTCTGTAATCATTACTGTAAATAGTAATGGAACAGAAATGACTTTTGAAAAACCAGCTATAAAACAAGTAGATCCTTCATAAATACAGATTGATACCTAAATGTATGGGATAAATTGCTTATGGAATGTTTTCTTTTTACAGTAATAGAATTTTAGTCTTGAATGAATAAGATAAATACATTTTAACTTCTGTATTGATTATTATAATGTTAAGAATGCCTGGGACAATTTCTGTCTCAGGTTTTTTTAGTATTGTTTAAATAGAAAAATTATTATAAAATTGTTGCATTTTTAGACAATAATTTCACTATTTCTATGAGTATGTTAATATAAGTAAGTCCGTTAAAGTGAACGTAATATCATTTTAACTTGCACGATAATTTATTCATCGAGTATTCTAGATACATAAGTAAATAATGAGGTGTTCATGTGAAGAAAACGAGTAGAATAATTGCATTCATACTCCTCGTAGCTCTACTATTCACTGGAATGGGTATGACGTATAAGAATGTAGTTAAAAATGTTAATTTAGGTCTAGATTTGCAAGGTGGTTTTGAAGTCCTCTTCCAAGTAGATCCTTTAAATAAAGGAGATAAAATTGATAAAAAAGCACTTCAGGCTACATCTCAAACATTAGAAAATCGTGTAAATGTTCTAGGTGTATCAGAACCGAAAATACAAATCGAAGATCCTAATCGAATTCGTGTACAATTAGCAGGTATTAAGGATCAAGCACAAGCGCGTAAATTATTATCGACACAAGCTAATTTAACAATTAGAGATGCTGAAGATCATGTTTTAATGTCTGGTTCAGACATTAAACAAGGCTCTGCTAAACAAGAATTTAAACAAGAAACTAATCAACCAACAGTTACATTTAAAGTAAAAAGTAAAGATAAATTTAAGAAAGTAACTGAAAAGATTTCTAAAAAACGTGACAATGTCATGGTAGTTTGGTTAGATTTCGAAAAAGGCGATAGTTACAAGAAAGAAGCTAAAAAGCAACAAGAAGGTAAAAAGCCTAAATTTATATCTGCAGCGAGTGTAGACCAACCTATTAATTCTAGTAGTGTTGAAATTTCAGGTGGCTTCAATGGTAAAAAAGGTATTGAAGAAGCGAAACAAATAGCTGAGTTATTAAATGCCGGCTCATTACCAGTTGATTTAAAAGAAATTTACTCTAACTCTGTTGGTGCACAATTTGGTCAAGATGCTTTAGATAAGACCATGTTTGCATCAATTGTAGGTATAGCATTAATTTATTTATTTATGCTTGGTTTCTATCGTTTGCCTGGTTTAGTTGCAATCATTGCGCTAACCACTTATATTTATTTAACTTTAGTCGCATTCAATTTCATATCAGGTGTATTAACTCTACCTGGATTGGCGGCATTAGTTTTAGGTGTAGGTATGGCTGTCGATGCCAATATCATTATGTATGAACGTATTAAAGATGAACTAAGAATTGGACGCACGCTTAAACAAGCGTATTCTAAAGCAAATAAAAGTTCATTCTTAACTATATTTGATTCCAATTTAACAACTGTCATTGCTGCGGCTGTGCTTTTCTTCTTTGGAGAAAGTTCAGTCAAAGGCTTCGCAACGATGTTACTCTTAGGTATCTTAATGATATTTGTAACCGCAGTATTCTTATCAAGAGGGTTGTTATCATTACTGGTATCTTCAAACCTCTTTAAAAAACAATACTGGTTATTTGGTGTTAAGAAGAAGAATAGACATGATATTAATGAAGGTAAAGATGTACATGATTTAAAAACATCATATGAAAAGTTAAACTTTGTTAAATTAGCTAAGCCACTTATTTCACTTAGTATTTTAATTGTAATTATTGGATTGATTATCATTTCGATATTTAAATTAAACTTAGGTATTGATTTCTCATCCGGAACAAGAGCAGATATTCAATCTAAAAATGCTATAACACAAGCACAGGTTGAAAAAACTGTAAAATCAGCTGGATTAGAACCAGATCAAATACAGATTAATGGTAGTGGAAATAAAAATGCCACAGTTCAGTTTAAAAAAGATTTATCACGTGAGGAAGACAATAAATTAAGTGCTAAGGTGAAATCTGAATTTGGAGATAATCCACAAATTAATACCGTTTCACCTCTCATTGGCCAAGAACTTGCTAAAAATGCTGTAACTGCATTAATACTTGCTTCTATAGGTATTATTATCTATGTTTCACTAAGATTTGAATGGCGTATGGGCCTATCTTCTGTACTTGCATTATTACATGATGTATTTATCATCATTGCAATCTTTAGTTTGTTTAGAATAGAAGTAGATTTAACGTTTATTGCAGCAGTATTAACTATCGTTGGTTATTCAATCAATGATACAATCGTAACTTTCGACCGTGTTCGAGAAAATCTGCATAAAGTTAAAGTCATTACGCATACTGATCAAATTGATGATATAGTCAACCGCTCTATTAGACAAACTATGACGCGTTCTATTAATACAGTGTTAACTGTAGTTGTAGTGGTAGTTTCAATTTTAATTTTAGGTGCACCAACAATATTTAACTTCTCTTTAGCATTGCTAATTGGATTATTATCTGGTGTATTCTCATCAATTTTCATTGCTGTACCATTATGGGGCATGTTTAAGAAACGACAGTTTAAAAAGACAAAAAATAATAAATTAATAGTGCACAAAGAGAAGAAATCTAACGATGAAAAAATCTTAGTTTAACTTCTTCATATTTTTATAATTTTAAAAGTTTACAAGCCAACCAAGGTGAATTATCTACTTTGGTTGGCTTGATTTCATGTATTAGCGTTTAATCATTAAGTTAGCAGTTAATGAAAAAACTGAACGATAAAAGTTTTGTGAAGAATTGTAACTTTATATTCTTTTAAAAATGCAAGTACTTTTTATTTCATTAAAATTTCGGTATAATGACCTGTGGAAATGAGGACGATTATAATGATTAAATCAAAATATAATTGGGATATAACTCAACCCGACACCTTTATAAGTGAGAGTAGTAGTGATCAATTTAAACTTTCACCCATAGTAAAAAAGGTATTAGAGAGTAAAAATATTGTGGATAATCAGGAGATTCAAAATCTATTTAAAGACACTAACATTAGTCATGATTATATGTTATTAAGTGATATGCAAAAAGCGATTGATCGCATTAAATTAGCTATCGATCATAATGAACGAATACTAGTTTATGGTGACTATGATGCAGATGGTGTTACATCTACTACAATTCTAGTGTCTACTTTACGTCTACTTGGCGCTCAGGTGGGGTGGTATATTCCCAATAGATTTACAGAAGGATATGGACCTAATGAATTAGCATTTAAAAATGCTTATGACGAAGGGATCTCCTTAATAATAACTGTAGATAATGGTATACAAGGACATCATGAAATAAGTACCATACAAGAATTAGGTGTAGATGTTATAGTGACAGATCATCATGAAATAGGAGAAACTTTACCTGATGCTTTTGCAATTGTACATCCGATGCATCCTAATTTTGAATATCCTTTTAAATATTTATGTGGTGCGGGTGTTGCTTATAAATTGGCCCAAGGATTGATAAAGCATCCACCTCAACATTTCATAGCATTAGCTGCCATAGGTACGATTGCAGATTTAGTATCATTAACAGATGAGAATAGATATATTGTAAAGCAAGGATTAAAGATATTAAACAGTCATACACCATCGTCCATAAAGGCTATCTTAAATCAAGCGGGTTTTAATGATGAAATAACAGAAGAAACGATTGGTTTTATTATTGGACCTCGATTAAATGCTGTTGGTAGACTAGAAGATGCATCATTAGCTGCTGAACTTTTATTGTCCGATGAATTTGAAGAGGCGGAATTTTTAGCTGAACAAGTTGAACATTTTAATCAAGAACGTAAAGATATAGTATCTAAAATTACTGATGAAGCATTGATATTAGCCGAGGAACAAATCAATCAAGGACATTTGTTTCTTTTACTTGCCAAAGAGGGGTGGCATGAGGGTGTATTAGGTATTGTTGCATCTAAAATTGTAGAAACATATGCACTACCTACATTAATTTTAAATATTGATGAAAATCAAAATCATGCCAAGGGTTCTGCGAGGTCGATTGAACAAGTTTCCATGTTTGATATTTTAAATGATCATCAACAGTTAATTGATAAGTTTGGTGGTCACCACATGGCTGCAGGAATGACGATGCCCATCGATAATATTGAAGGTTTACATAAAGAGCTAGATGAGTGGATGAAGGAACTTACTGTTACCACTTCATTAGAGCCTTCAATAAAGGTGGATGCGCAACTTGAAGAAACAGAAATTAACATTAAAAATATTAAAGATATATTTCAATTAAGGCCTTTTGGTACGGACTTTAATAGTCCTCTTTTTATGGTTAGAGATTTAATTGTCAAGTCAACAAAAGGAATCGGACAAGATAATAAACATCTTAAGTTAACGCTTGGTCATTCAGGTTTAACTGCTTTATTTTGGAATCATGGACATTTAGCAAGTGAACTCGAAGCAGGTCAACCGATTCATATAATAGGAACATTGCAAATTAATGAATGGAATGGTAATCAAACACCTCAATTTATCATCAAAGATATTGCTATAGACCAATTACAAATTTTGGATTATCGTAGTAAACGTAAAACTATACAATTTAAAGAAACTGAATCAAATGTTGCCTATGTCATTCATCCAAAACTCAAAAAAAGCAATTCACATTACTATCATTATGGTGAGGCTATTGATAGACCTTATGATAAAATAGTGTTTAGAGACTTACCTAATACTATGGTTGAAATTGAACAAACTTTAGAACATTCACAAATTTCTCAACTATATTTAGTTTTGCAGCATGAAAAGTCAATATATTTTGAAGGTATCCCTAGCAAGTCGCTTTTTAAAAAGTGTTACAAAGCTTTAATAAACAAAAAAGAAACTGACTTAATTAAAGAAGGTATGTTGCTTTGTGATTACTTAAATATTAAGCCAGAAATATTAACATTCATGCTTAAAGTCTTTAAAGAATTGGAGTTTATTTACGATGAAAAGGGATTGATTAAGATAAATCCAGCGCCTAATAAACAAGATATAGAAAATAGTCGTATTTACCAAATGAGACAAGCACGTATGGAAGTAGAAGAACGCCTTCTCTATGATGATTTTTTAAATATAAAAGAATGGATAATATCAAAGTTAACATAGCTTTCAGGAGGAAAAACAATGGATTTAAAACAATATGTTTCAGAAGTAAAAGATTGGCCTTCAGCAGGTGTAAGCTTTAAGGATATAACAACTATAATGGATAATGGTGAAGCTTATGGCTATGCTACGGATCAAATTGTTGAATATGCAAAAGAAAAAAATATAGATATAGTAGTTGGTCCTGAAGCCAGAGGGTTTATAATAGGGTGTCCAGTTGCTTACTCAATGGGTATTGGTTTTGCTCCAGTACGTAAAGAAGGAAAACTACCTCGAGAAGTTATTCGTTATGAATATAATTTAGAATATGGAACTAACGTATTAACTATGCATAAAGATGCGATTAAACCTGGACAACGAGTTTTAATTACTGATGATTTACTAGCTACAGGTGGAACAATTGAAGCTGCAATAAAACTTGTTGAACAATTAGGTGGTATAGTTGTAGGTATTGCGTTTATTATTGAACTTAAATATTTGAATGGAATTGATAAAATAAAAGATTATGATGTGATGAGTTTGATTTCATATGATGAATAAAAATAATAAAATTTAGATTTTTATGAGCCTGAAAAAATAATATCAGGCTCATTAATCTTTTTGAAAAGCTTAATGTATTAAAATGATTATCAATTTTATATTAGTTTATTTTATAACTGCTGTGAACATCAGCTAAGTATTCATCTCTATTTATAATTGGACATTGTTTTAAATCGATATTAAATAAAATTATGTGTTTTAATTTTTTAATTGGAACCGACAACTTAAATGTAAATTTAAATGTGTGATTAAAGTTTAACATCATTTATTTATTTGTAAGTCATATTGTAGTATCATGAAACTATTATTTAGAAAATTAATAAATGAGTTTCAATTATATAGTTGAACATGATAATTTGATATATGTAGAACCTTTCTACTTTCTTAAGCTATAAATGATTTATGGTAAAATGAATACAATAACAATGAATAAGTACTTTCATGTGGTATGTTAAACATCTTTGCAACATGAGTACTAAACGAAAGTAATGAATTGAGTGGGGTGTCATTAAAGTGAATAACGAGTATCCATATAGCGCGGATGAGGTGCTTTATAAAGCTAAATCATATTTATCAACAAGTGAATATGAATATGTTCTCAAAAGTTATCATATAGCTTATGAGGCACATAAGGGTCAATTTAGAAAAAATGGCTTACCATATATTATGCATCCTATTCAAGTTGCAGGGATTTTAACAGAGATGCGTTTAGACGGACCCACTATTGTCGCTGGATTTCTACATGATGTGATTGAAGATACTTCTTATACATTTGAAGATGTTAAAGATATGTTTAATGAAGAAATTGCACGAATCGTAGACGGGGTAACTAAACTTAAAAAGGTTAAGTATCGTTCTAAGGAAGAACAACAAGCAGAAAACCATCGTAAACTATTTATTGCTATTGCTAAAGATGTACGTGTAATTTTAGTGAAGTTAGCAGATCGGCTTCATAATATGAGAACTTTAAAGGCAATGCCAAGAGAGAAGCAGGTAAGAATCTCTAAGGAAACCTTAGAAATCTATGCTCCGCTAGCACATCGACTTGGAATCAACACGATAAAGTGGGAACTTGAAGATACAGCGCTGAGATATATTGACAGTGTCCAATATTTCCGCATCGTTAATCTTATGAAGAAAAAACGTAGTGAACGCGAATCTTACATTACAAATGCAATCAATAAAATTAAAAACGAAATGACTAAAATGAGTCTTTCGGGCGAAATTAACGGTAGACCAAAACATATTTACAGTATATATCGCAAAATGATTAAACAAAAAAAGCAATTTGATCAAATATTTGATTTGCTTGCTATACGTATTATAGTTAATTCGATAAACGATTGTTATGCGACGCTTGGTTTAGTTCATACATTATGGAAACCAATGCCTGGACGTTTTAAAGATTATATAGCTATGCCTAAACAAAATATGTATCAATCACTACATACCACTGTAGTTGGACCCAATGGCGACCCTTTAGAAATACAAATTCGAACACACGAAATGCATGAAATCGCTGAACATGGTGTTGCTGCACATTGGGCTTATAAAGAAGGTAAGACAGTTAATCAAAAAACACAGGATTTTCAAAATAAGCTTAATTGGTTAAAAGAACTTGCTGAAACTGACCATACTTCTGCAGATGCGCAAGAATTTATGGAATCCTTAAAATATGATTTACAGAGCGATAAGGTATATGCATTTACACCAGCTAGTGATGTTATAGAGTTACCTTATGGTGCAGTACCAATTGATTTTGCTTATGCAATACACAGTGAAGTAGGAAATAAAATGATTGGGGCTAAGGTTAATGGTAAAATCGTACCTATAGATTATGTTCTACAAACTGGTGATATTATAGAGATTCGTACAAGTAAACACTCTTACGGTCCTAGTAGAGACTGGTTGAAAATTGTAAAATCTTCTAGTGCTAAAAGTAAAATCAAAAGTTTCTTTAAAAAACAAGATCGTTCTTCTAATATAGAAAAAGGTAAATTTATGGTAGAAGCGGAGATTAAAGAACAAGGATTCCGTGTTGAGGATATTTTAACTGAGAAAAATTTAGAAGTCGTTAATGAAAAATATCATTTTGCAAATGATGAAGATTTGTACGCAGCTGTTGGATTCGGTGGTGTTACATCAATACAAATCGTCAATAAATTAACTGAACGACAAAGAATATTAGATAAACAAAAGGCATTAAATGAGGCGCAGGAAGTTACAAAATCTGTACCTATAAAAAAAGATATTACCACAGACAGTGGTGTATACGTTGAGGGATTAGAAAACGTCTTAATCAAGTTATCAAAATGTTGTAATCCTATACCAGGTGATGATATTGTTGGTTATATCACTAAAGGACACGGGATTAAAGTTCATCGTACAGATTGTCCAAATATAAAAAATGAAACAGATCGATTGATTTCGGTAGAGTGGGTAAAATCTAAAGATTCAACACAACAATATCAAGTCGATTTAGAGGTTACTGCATATGATAGAAATGGCTTGCTCAACGAAGTATTACAAGCTGTGAATTCTACTGCTGGAAGCTTGATTAAAGTTTCTGGGCGTTCAGACATTGATAAAAATGCTGTAATTAATATTAGCGTGATGGTAAAAAATGTCAATGATGTGTACCGTGTCGTTGAAAAAATTAAACAACTAGGTGACGTTTATACAGTATCTAGAGTTTGGAACTAGAGGTGCAAAAGAAATGAAGATAATTGTACAAAGAGTTAAAAATGCTAGAGTTACGAATGATACAATTGATAACCAAATTAATAAAGGGTATTGTTTACTTGTAGGAGTAGGTCAAAGTTCTACCGAAGAGGATGTAAAAGTCATCGCAAGAAAGATTGCTCATGCACGTCTCTTTGAAGATGAAAATGACAAATTGAATTTAAATATTCAACAAGTCGAAGGAGAAATTCTTTCGGTTTCCCAATTTACTATATACGCTGATGTTAAAAAGGGAAATAGACCTGGATTCTCAAATTCTAAAGCTCCAGAACAAGCTAAAGACTTATATCAAAAATTTAATAAAGAATTAGAAGGTTATGGCTTAATTGTCAAAACAGGTGAGTTTGGAACACATATGAATGTAGAAATTCATAACGATGGACCTGTCACATTGATCTATGAATCGCAGGATGGGAAAATAATATGAAGAAAATAGATTCATGGCTAACTAAACATGGTCTAAAAAATCGACTTACGCTTGTAGTAATTGCAATTTTTATTATATTTTTAATTTTACTTTTTATGTTTGTTAATTTAAGCGATGAAGATACAGGTCAAATTACTATAACTGAGAATGCTGAGTTAAGAACAGGACCTAATGCCGCCTATCCTGTTATATATAAAATAGATAAAGGCGAAAGTTTTAAGAAAATAGATCGAAAAGGGAAATGGATTGAAGTTCAAAATCACGCTGGCACTGAGAAAGGCTGGGTTGCTGGTTGGCACACGAATTTGAACATTCCTGCTGATCAATCACTCTCATCAAACCCTCTAAAAGGAAAAACAATTGTACTTGACCCTGGTCACGGTGGAAGTGACCAGGGTGCCTCAAGTAGTACGCCATCTAAAAGTCTCGAAAAAAATTACACGCTTAAAACTGCTAAAGAATTGAAAAAGTTATTAAACAAGGAAGGTGCTCATGTAAAAATGACTCGTTCCAATGATAAATATGTGTCCCTGGATGATAGAAATATAAAGGGTGACGCATTTATTAGTATACATAATGATGCGCTTGATTCTTCAAATGCTAATGGAGTAACTGTTTATTGGTTTAAAGACAAGCAAGAATCACTTGCACAAACTTTAAATTCTGCAATTCAAAAGAAGGCATTATTGACAAATCGAGGTTCTAGACAACAAAATTATCAAGTGTTGAGACAGACAGATATACCAGCAGTACTGTTAGAGTTAGGCTATATAAGTAACCCTACTGACGAATCTATGATTAATGATCAATTACATAGACAGGTGGTTGAACAAGCTATTGTTGATGGTCTAAAACAATATTTCTCATCCTAGACCTTGCAAATTATTCTAAAAATCGTTATCATTATTGATGAACTTTATAAATAAAACCGATATGATTCTTGAAATTTTAAATGAAGTAGGTAGCATTTAGTGCGTAGAAATACAATCCTTGGCTGTAAGATTGTACTTAGTAATTTAAAAATTTGAACGCAAGAAGAGGTACTTTTAATTAAAAGTCGGATGGCGCACGTTAAGCGTTTAGAGTGGATTATGCTTTTATCAGTATAATCAAATAGGGTGGCAACACGGTGAATCGTCCCTTGTATAGTTTTGCACTATACAAGGGACTTTTTAATTTTTTACAACCCATATGAAAATAAAAGACTATTTTGATCTTTTTTAATAATAAAGGAGAGAGTTTTATGATTAAGATGCCAAGAGGTACTCAAGATATCTTGCCGCAAGATTCTGCTAAATGGCGTTACATTGAAAATCGATTACACACATTAATGGAATTGTATAATTATAAAGAAATAAGAACGCCAATTTTTGAAAGTACTGAACTTTTTGCAAGAGGCGTGGGGGATTCTACTGACGTTGTTCAAAAGGAAATGTATACATTTAAAGATAAAGGGGATCGTAGTTTAACATTACGTCCTGAAGGAACTGCAGCCGTTGTACGTTCATATATTGAACATAAAATGCAAGGTGACCCCAATCAACCTATCAAACTTTACTACAATGGTCCTATGTTTAGATATGAACGTAAACAAAAAGGAAGATATCGCCAATTTAACCAATTTGGTGTCGAAGCAATAGGAGCGGAAAACCCTAGTATCGATGCTGAAATACTCGCTATGGTTATGCATATTTATGAGTCTTTCGGATTAAAACACTTAAAGTTAGTTATCAATAGTATTGGAGATAGTGAGTCGCGTAAAGAATATAACGAAGCATTAGTAAAACATTTTGAACCTGTGATTGATACATTTTGTTCAGATTGTCAATCAAGATTACACACTAATCCTATGAGAATTTTAGATTGTAAAATCGATAGAGATAAAGAAGCAGTAAAAAATGCACCCCGTATCACAGATTATCTCAATAATGATTCTAAATCTTATTATGAACAAGTTAAATTACATCTTGATAATTTGAACATATCTTATGTTGAAGATCCTAACTTAGTTCGTGGATTAGATTATTATACTCATACTGCCTTTGAATTAATGATTGATAATCCAGAATACGATGGAGCTATCACTACATTATGTGGTGGCGGCCGATATAATGGATTGTTACAATTATTAGATGGTCCAGATGAAACAGGTATTGGATTTGCACTAAGTATTGAAAGATTATTAATGGCACTTGATGAAGAAGGTATTTCATTAGATGTAAGTGAAGATTTTGATTTATTTGTTGTGACAATGGGGGAAGATGCCGATCGTTATGCTGTTAAGTTAATCAATGATTTAAGAAGAAATGGAATAAAGGTAGATAAGGATTATCTAAACAGAAAAATTAAAGGACAAATGAAACAAGCTGATCGTCTTAATGCTAAATATACTGTAGTAATTGGAGATCAAGAACTTGAAAATAATGAAATTGGTGTGAAAAACATGATTTCAGGTGAAACAGAAAATGTGCAATTAGATGAATTGATTAACTATTTTAAAAATAGAAAGGAAGTCTAAAAATGAATAAAAGAACAACGTATTGTGGTTTAGTCACAGAAGAATTTTTAAACGAAAAAGTAACATTAAAAGGTTGGGTTCATAACAGACGCGATTTAGGTGGATTAATTTTTGTTGATTTAAGAGATCGTGAAGGTATTGTCCAAATAGTTTTTAATCCTGACTTTTCAGAAGAAGCATTGCAAGTTGCCGAAACAGTACGCTCAGAATATGTAGTCGAAGTTCAAGGTGTAGTAACAAAACGTGATGCTGAAACTATTAATCCAAAAATCAAAACAGGTCAAGTTGAGGTTCAAGTTTCAAATATTGAGATTATTAACAAATCAGAAACACCTCCATTTTCAATTAATGAAGAAAATGTAAACGTTGATGAAAATATTCGATTAAAATATAGATATTTAGATTTGCGTAGACAAGAATTAGCACAAACTTTTAAAATGAGACATCAAACTACGCGTTCTATCCGTCAATACTTAGATAATAATGGGTTCTTCGATATTGAAACACCAGTATTAACAAAATCAACACCTGAGGGTGCGCGAGATTATTTAGTACCTTCCCGTGTACACGAGGGTGAATTTTACGCGTTGCCACAATCACCACAATTATTTAAACAACTATTAATGATAAGTGGTTTTGACAAATATTATCAAATTGTTAAATGTTTCCGCGATGAAGACTTACGTGCAGATCGCCAACCAGAATTCACTCAAGTTGATATTGAAATGAGTTTTGTCGATCAAGAAGATATCATAGCCATGGGTGAAGATATGTTACGTAAAGTTGTTAAAGATGTAAAAGGAATAGACGTTAGTGGGCCTTTCCCACGTATGACTTATGCAGAGGCTATGGATCGTTATGGTTCAGATAAACCTGACACTCGTTTCGGTATGGAACTTATCAATGTGTCACAGCTTGGTAAAGAAATGAATTTTAAAGTTTTTAAAGATACTGTAGACAACAACGGCGAAATTAAAGCAATTGTCGCAAAAGACGCTGCAGATAAATATACACGTAAAGACATGGATGCATTAACAGAGTTTGTAAATATATATGGTGCAAAAGGATTAGCTTGGGTTAAAGTTGTTGATGATGGTTTAAGTGGCCCAATTGCTAGATTTTTCGAAGATACTAATGTTGAAACACTTAAACAATTAACAGAAGCTAAACCTGGAGATTTAGTAATGTTTGTAGCTGATAAACCTAATGTTGTTGCTCAAAGTTTAGGGGCTTTAAGAATTAAATTAGCAAAAGAATTAGGTTTAATTGATGAATCAAAATTAAATTTCTTATGGGTAACTGATTGGCCGTTATTAGAGTATGATGAAGATGCAAAACGTTATGTAGCTGCACATCATCCATTTACTTCACCTAAAAGAGAAGATATCGAAAAGCTAGACACAGAACCTGAAAATGTACAAGCTAACGCTTATGATATTGTTCTAAATGGTTATGAACTTGGTGGTGGTTCTATAAGAATACACGATGGTGAATTGCAACAAAAAATGTTTGAAGTTTTAGGATTTACTAATGAACAAGCTCAAGAGCAATTTGGTTTCTTATTAGATGCCTTTAAATACGGTGCTCCACCTCATGGTGGTATTGCGTTAGGTCTAGATAGACTTGTGATGTTATTAACAAATAGAACAAACTTAAGAGATACAATTGCATTCCCTAAAACAGCATCAGCTACATGTCTTTTAACTGACGCTCCAGGAGAAGTATCTGATAAACAACTCCAAGAACTCTCACTAAGAATCAGACACTAGGGCCCCAACAAAGAGAATTTCACAAAGAAATTCAACGGACAAAGCAAGTTGGGACTAGGGCCTTAATTTAATGGTTCTTAAGAGATTGGCACAGAGAGCTCAATCGTAAGAAATGAATGTAAAACAACGATGTGTAATATAATTAATCAGACATTATATTCTAATTTTGGTAACTAGTTTAAAATGTATGAGAAACTAATACACATTAGAGTTAAATGATAAGTCTTTAAAATTTACTTCTCTTTTTAAAATATGGTATGATATTTTCATAAGATAGTCATCTGTGGTGTTCGTAAGTTTGCTTTTTATTTGGGCCTAACACTCTTTGATCAGGGAGCCCAATAGGTTTTCTCGCAGCGCACACGCCTCTATAGGAGGACTTGCAAAACGAGAAACAGGGCACCCACCTGTATATAGCAGGCCGAATGATCAAGCTATTTATAACTACGGCATCAACGGACTCTATCGGTACGCAAGACTTTTGTCTTGCGTATTTTTGTGTAAATAATTATAAAGAGACATAGATATAATGAATTGGAATTAAAGGAGCTAAAGATGAAACATCAATTTTCAAGGAACGAATTAGCAATAGGACAAGAAGGGCTGGACTTACTAAAAAATAAGACTGTTGCAGTTTTAGGCGTTGGCGGCGTCGGGTCATTTGCAGCTGAAGCATTAGCTCGGACTAATATTGGGCACATCATACTTATAGATAAAGATGATGTCGATATTACAAATGTGAACAGGCAAATCCATGCACTGACATCAACTATTGGTCAAAGTAAAGTCACGCTAATGGAAGAAAGAATCAAATTAATAAATCCTGATTGTAAAGTTACTTCTTTGCATATGTTTTATACTGAGGAAACATACAAAGATATTTTTAATAATTATGATATTGATTATTTTATTGATGCGAGCGATACAATCATTTATAAAGTTCATCTAATGAAAGAGTGTTTAGAAAGAGGAATTGAGTTAATTTCAAGTATGGGTGCAGCAAATAAGACTGACCCGACACGTTTTGAAATTGCAGATATTTCAAAAACACATACTGATCCTATGGCTAAAGTAATTAGAAATCGTTTAAAACGCCTTGGTATTCGTAAAGGTGTTAAAGTAGTATTCTCTGATGAAAGTCCTATTGTTATACGCGAGGACGTAAAAGAAACTGTAGGAGATAAAAATGCAATCAACAGAAAAGGGCAAATGCCTCCATCTTCTAATGCATTTGTTCCAAGTGTAGTAGGCCTCATTTGTGCAAGCTACGTTGTCAATGATATTTTAAAAGATATACCTGTGAGGCGAATTAAAGATAAAGGACAAAATTAAAGTCATTTATCTCATTGCAAGAAAAATATCATCTTCTATTTTTTGTAAAATTTGATGCATCGTTTAAATAAATCTACAATAACTCATTGTAAAAACCTGGGACATCACCATTGTCCCAGGTTTTTTGCAACTAACATATTAATCTTCGCTACATATTTTCAATGAATATAATTATGTTTTATTTCGTAAATTATCGTAAATTGTTTTAAATTGTTGTTCACTTTTTGATGTGGTTTTTGGTTCATAATACACTCTGTTTTTTAATTTTTCTGGTAAGTACTGTTGTACAACATGACCATTTTCATAGTTATGAGGATATTTGTAACCTATAGCCCGTCCTAACTTTTTAGCGCCTGAATAATGACCGTCTTTCAGATAATCCGGTATTTGACCTATATGTCCATTTCTTATATCTCCAAGAGCTTTATCTATTGCTGTGATACCAGAATTTGATTTAGGTGATAAGCATAATTCTATTACCGTTTGACTAAGGGGAATTCGTGCTTCTGGAAAACCTAGACGTTCAGCTGATTGTATCGCTGCTAAAGTCCTCTGACCAGCATTAGGTGATGCTAACCCAACATCTTCATAACTAATTACAAGTAATCGACGTACGATTGTAGGTAAGTCACCAGCTTCAATTAGACGTGCTAAGTAATGGAGTGCTGCATTGACATCACTACCTCTAATTGATTTTTGAAAAGCACTCATGACATCGTAATGCATGTCGCCATCTTTATCGCTTACAAAAGCACCTTTTTGTAAGCAATCTTTTGCGTCATCTAAAGTAATATGTCTTTCGTTTTGTTCATCAATATGAGCACTTAGTACAGCTAATTCCAAAGCGTTTAATGCACTCCTAACATCGCCTTGGCTTTGCGTTGAAAAATATTCGATAGCATCTTCATCTACAATAGGATGATAAGTACTCAAACCCCTTTCCTTATCATTTATAGCTCTATCTAATGCCAATCTTATATCATCTTGATTTAATGGGTAAAGCTCAAATATTTGTGCTCTAGATCGTATCGCTGGATTTATCGCATGATAAGGATTTGAAGTTGTCGCACCGATTAATACAATTTTACCATTTTCAAGATGAGGTAATAAAAAATCTTGTTTAGCTTTGTCTAAACGATGAATTTCATCTAATAGTAAGATAACTTGTCCTGACATCTTCGCTTCTTCGACAACTAACTGCATATCTTTCTTTGTATTAGTTACGGCATTTAATTGTCTGAATTTAAATTGTGTACTTCCTGAAATTGCTTTTGCAATACTTGTTTTACCAATTCCAGGTGGACCATAAAAAATCATAGAAGAAAGACGTTTAGTATCTACCATCCTTCTTATTATACCTTTCGGACCAACCAGGTGCTGTTGAGATATAATTTCATCTATATTTTTCGGTCTCATTCGAGATGCTAATGGTTCTGTACTCACATTTTTCACACCTTTCTAATATTATATTAACGTAAAAAATGATAGAATGGTAACAGATACTATTCGAATTAAGTGAGGTTATACAATGAAAATATCAACAAAAGGGAGATACGGATTAACATTGATGATATCTCTTGCTAAAAGAGAAGGTCAAGGTTGTGTATCACTAAAAACAATTGCTGAAGAAAATAAACTAAGTGATTTATATCTTGAACAATTAGTAGGCCCTTTAAGAAATGCTGGATTAATTCGAAGCGTTCGAGGTGCTAAAGGTGGTTATCAACTTAGAGTTCCATCAGAAGAAATTACTGCAGGAGATATTATCCGATTACTAGAAGGACCGATTACGTTTGTAGAGAGTATTGATTCAGAACCGCCTGCACAAAAGCAACTATGGATTAGAATGAGAGACGCTGTAAGAGATGTTTTAGATCATACTACATTAAAATATCTTGCAGATTACAAAGATACGAATGAAGACTTAGATGGTTATATGTTCTATATTTAAATTTTTATAGTGGTTAAATAGATACATAGATATGACCATTTATTATTTACTCGTAAAAATTTTGCCTACAATGTTTAACTAATATTTTTTGAGGTTATAACAAAACATAGCAATCATGGATTCACATTTTTAATCCATTTTATTGTTGCTATAAATAAACTTTTATAACTGAGAGGAGTAAATTTTATGGGTTTTATGGATAAAGCTAAAGAAGCTGCTGAAAAATTTAAAGATAGTGATAACGAACAAGTTAACAAAGTAAAAGATAAAATAAATGAATATACAGGTGGCGAAGACAACAAAGATAAAAACGACAAAAAGGATAAATAAAAAAAGCCCCTAAATGATTTTAAAAGGTTAAATAGCTACCAACACAGTTTGAAACTGTGTTGGTAGCTATTAATTTTTTAATACAAAATGATTTATATATAAAGTTATGAAAATCATATTTAACTTATTAAAATTCATCAAAAGAGTGAGACAATATTGAATGTCTAACCCTCAGTAAACATTGGTAAGGTGTTAACATTTTACTATGATTTAATTGCACGTTCTAATCTTCGATATGATTCTATTTGTTTGTCTTGATCATAGATATAACTAATTGCCATGAGTTCATCGATATCGCCGTATTCTTTTATGAACGATTCAAGTTTTTGTTTAACTGTATCTTCAGATCCTATAAGTGACCCTTTTATACGTTGTTGCGCTAATTCATATTCGCGCGGTGTTAATAGGGCCTTTAAATCATCTGTTGGTGGTTGGACAGGTTGCATTTTTCCTCGTGTTATACTCACCATTATTTGAGACATCGTAGTTGCTAAATATTCTGCTTGTTCATCAGAGTCTGACACAATTGTATTTAAACAAACAATTACATAAGGTTTATCTAGTACTTCTGAAGGTTCAAATAATTCTCTATAAATTTGTAGTGCTTCCTTCATTTGTTGTGGAGCAAAATGTCCTGCAAAAACATATGGTAACCCTTTACGTGCAGCTAAATGTGCAGAATCTGTAGATGAACCTAAAATATACATTGGTACATTTTTATTTACCGCAGGATAAGCACGTACATATGCTTGTTGATGACCCGGTCCAAAATATTGTTGCAGTTGTTCAACTTCTTCAGGAAATTGATAAACACCATTATGCTGATCTCTTCTTAATGCGCTCGCAGTCATCATATCTGTACCAGGAGCACGTCCTAATCCTAAGTCCACACGTTGAGGGAATAATGTTTCTAATGTCCCAAATTGTTCTGCTACGACTAATGGTGCATGATTCGGTAACATTATGCCTCCAGAACCTACTTTGATAGAATGAGTATGTTCTAATGTATGTTGAATTAATAGAGACGTAGCTGAACTAACTAAATTTGGAGCATTATGATGCTCTGCAATCCAGTAGCGCTCATAATCTAAGTCATCTAATGCTTGAGCGAGTGTAACCATGTCGTTAATTGCATCTTTATCTTCTTGACCTTCACGTATAGGTACTAAGTTTAATGCAGATAATTTTATATTTTTCATACAAAATGCTTCCTTTCCATTATTAATAATAGTTGAAGTATAACAATCATTTTCGATTTTCAATATTGAATTGCTCAAATTATTTTAACTTTATATACAAAAATGATATTCGATAAATTGGTAGGTTAGATGTTAAAATTTAAATGACTTACATTTTCTTTCATTGGAAAAACAGAAAAGTAGAAATAAATAAATAATGGTGCTATTATAGGAACATTGATAATTTGACAAGGAGTGTCCAAACATGGAAGTATACGCAGATTATGCTGCGACTACGCCAGTAAAACAAGAAGTAATAGATGCTATGATGGAAATATATCAATCTCATTTTGGTAATCCATCGTCAATACATTCTATTGGTAGAGATGCGCGTAAATATCTTGACCAGTCACGTCGTACAGTTGCACAATTGTTGGGAGCGAATCCAAATGAAGTAATATTTACAAGTGGTGCAACAGAATCAAATAATACTGCTATAAAAGGATTAGTGAAAGCGAATGAACAATTAGGTAATCATATTATTACCACGAAAATTGAACACCACTCAGTATTACATGTATATGAGCAACTTGAAAAAGAAGGTTATGATGTTACGTATCTAGATGTAGATGATACTGGTGCAGTTGATTTAGACCAATTAAAAGAAACAATTAATGATAGAACAATTTTAGTATCAATTATGTTTGTAAATAATGAGATTGGAACAGTACAAAATATTTATGATATTGAAGATATTATTGCAGACACTCATGCATTATTCCATGTTGATGCTGTTCAAGCCATTGGACATTTAGATTTAGATTTTCATAATTTTAAAATTGATACGATGAGTATTTCAGCACACAAATTTGGTGGTCCTAAAGGTGTTGGTTTGCTATTAGTAAAAGAGCATACACCAATAGCATATAATCAAGTTGGTGGTGAACAAGAAACCAAACGTCGAGCAGGTACAGAAAATTTACCTCAAATTGTAGGATTAACAAAGGCACTTGAATTAGCTATAACTAATCAAGATGCAAATAATGTTCATTTAATGAATTTAAAAGAATTATTTTTAGTTCAGTTACAGGAAAGGGCAATTCCGTTTGAATTAAACGGTTCGATGACAGATTCAACGGGGCATATTTTAAATATTTATTTTCCATTTATAGATGTTGAAACAATGTTAACATTACTAGATTTAGCCCATGTATATGTATCTTCAGGTTCTGCTTGTACAGCAGGTTCTACGACACCATCTCATGTACTCGCAGCTATGTTTGAAGATGAAGAACGAGCAAAACATTCAGTACGTTTTAGCTTTAATGAACAAACAACAACACAAGAAATTAAATATATAGTAGCTGAAATTCATAAAATCTATCATAAATTTAAGGAGGAATCATAGTGTCTAACAAAGATATACGCGTAGTTGTGGGCATGTCTGGTGGAGTGGATAGCTCTGTTACTGCATACTTGTTGAAAGAACAAGGTTATGATGTAATAGGTATATTTATGAAAAATTGGGACGATACTGATGAAAATGGAGTGTGTACAGCCACTGAGGATTATAATGACGTGATTGCAGTATGTAATCAAATTGGCATCCCATACTACGCTGTTAATTTTGAAGAACAGTATTGGGATAAAGTATTTACTTATTTTCTTGATGAATATAAAAAAGGTCGTACACCTAACCCTGATGTAATGTGTAATAAAGAAATTAAATTTAAAGCATTTTTAGAACATGCTTTAAAATTAGGTGCTGATTATGTCGCTACAGGTCATTATGCACGTATACGTCGTCATGAGGATGGGCATGTTGAAATGCTAAGAGGTGTTGATAATAATAAAGATCAAACTTACTTTTTAAATCAATTATCCCAAGAACAACTATCCAAAGTCATGTTCCCAATTGGAGATATTGAAAAAAGTGAAGTAAGACGTATTGCAGAAGAGCAAAATTTAGCTACTGCCAAGAAAAAAGACTCAACAGGTATTTGTTTTATCGGTGAAAGAAACTTTAAAGAATTTTTATCACAGTACTTACCCGCTCAATCTGGTGAAATGTTGACATTGAACGGAAAAAAAATGGGACAGCATAGCGGATTGATGTATTATACAATTGGTCAACGTCACGGCTTAGGCATCGGTGGAGATGGAGATCCATGGTTTGTTGTAGGTAAAAATTTAAATGATAACATATTATATGTTGAACAAGGATTCCATCATGATGCACTTTATAGTGATTATCTTATAGCTTCTGATTTTTCATTTGTTAATCCAAGTGAAATTGATTTGGAAAAAGGTTTTGAATGTACAGCTAAATTCCGTTATCGCCAAAAAGATACTAAAGTTTATGTTCAACGCGAAAACGAGAATTCCATTAGAGTAACTTTTGCTGAACCAGTAAGAGCAATCACACCTGGTCAAGCAGTTGTCATCTATAATCAAGAAGTATGTTTAGGTGGCGCTACAATTGATGATGTTTATAAAAACGAAGGTCAATTAAGTTACGTCGTATAAATTGTTTATACCGTTAATTCATGAGAAATTCTTGTATTAACGGTTTTTTTATGACTTGTTTTTTAATAAAAAATATATAAATAAAGAAATATTGACTTAAATGTCCTGAAAATACATATTTCAATAATCATGTTATAATCGTGTAGAAATGAGGGAGAAAAAATGCACGAACAAAGTAAGATATACCAAAACATTAAAGATGGTAAATTAGATACTGCCTTGAAAGACTTATTTGAAAATATAGAAGAAAATCCAGCCATTGTTGAAAATTATATTAACGCAGGTATTGTATTATCAGATGTTGGAGAAATTGAAAAAGCAGAACGTTTTTTTCAAAAGGCATTAACTATTGAACCTGAAAATGGTGCTGTTTACTACAACTTGGCAAATATTTATTATAATGAAGAACGTTATAACGAAGCAATAAAGCTATATCAAACTGCACTACAATATGAAATTGCGAAAAAAGATTGTAATTATATGATTGGTATGTCATTTAATCAACTAGGTGCTTTTAAAGAAGCTTTACCGTTTTTAATGACTGCAGCTGAATTGGACGATGATAGAGATTTAGAAGTACAATTTCAATATGGGTTAGTACTATGTCAACTCGAAATGTTTGATGAAGCAATTAAACAATTAAATAAGGTTCTTTCTATCGATTCACAACATGTAGATGGTATATATAATCTTGGTTTAGCAACATATATGAAAAATGAAGATTTAGATGAAGCAATTGCATATTTTGAACAAGCAATATCAATTGATGAAAAACATTTACTTAGCCAACATGCATTAAAGACATTCAAAACTATGAAAGAGGAGGAATAATATGTCTGACCCTACACTTTTTGATTATTCAATGATCAAAGGTACAGTTGATACTATTTTATTTCAAAATACGGATAATTTTTATACTGTTCTAAAAGTAGATACTATCGAATCAAACGAAAAATTTGATAGTATGCCAACTGTGGTAGGGTTTCTTCCCAATGTAGTTGAAGGCGATGTTTATACTTTTAAGGGACAAGTCGTACAACATCCACGTTATGGTAAGCAATTAAAGGCTGAAACATTTGAAAAAGAGTTACCTCAAACTAAAGATGCTATTATTAGTTACTTATCAAGTGATTTATTTAAAGGCATCGGTAAAAAAACGGCTCAAAACATTGTAAATACACTAGGTGAAAATGCTATAAATGATATTTTAACTCGCCCAGAAATCTTGGAAAATGTTCCTAGTTTACCAAAGAAGAAACAAAAACAAATTGCTGATCAGATTAATGCAAACCAAGAATCAGAGAAAATTATGATACGTTTACACGACCTAGGGTTTGGTCCGAAATTATCAATGGCTATATATCAGTTCTATATGGGTGATACTTTAAATGTTTTAGATAAAAACCCTTACCAATTAGTATATGACATTAAAGGTATTGGATTTAATAAGGCTGATCAACTCGCTCGAAACGTCGGTATTGAGCCACATTCACCTGAAAGATTAAAAGCAGCATTATTATTTACGTTAGAAGAAGAATGTATTAAACAAGGACATACATATCTACCTCGTACCATTGTTATAGAAACAACACAAAATTTACTCAATGAAGATATTGAGAAACCAGTTGAAACAGAGCAATTACTAGAAATAATTGACGTTTTATCAGAAGAGAAAAAATTAGTATCTGAAGCTGATCAGGTATCAATTCCAAGTTTATACTATTCAGAATTGAAAAGTGTGCAAAACTTATACCGAATTAAAACAAACACATCTAAATTAAAAGAAATAGAACAGTCTGATTTACAAATACATATTGGTGATATTGAGTCACAAAATAAGGTTAATTACTCTGCCTCTCAAAAAGAAGCGCTTGAAACAGCAATAAATTCTAAAATTATGCTTTTAACTGGCGGTCCGGGCACCGGTAAAACCACAGTCATTAAAGGTATAGTTGAATTATATGCAGAAATACATGGGCTCTCTCTCGATTATGATGATTACAATGAAGATGATTATCCAGTAGTGTTAGCCGCACCCACAGGTCGTGCTTCTAAGCGCCTTCATGAATCGACAGGTTTAGAAGCAATGACAATACATCGTTTAATCGGTTGGAACCAAGATACACAACCTCAGGATATTTTAGAAAATGAAATTAATGCAAGACTCATTATCATCGATGAAATGTCAATGGTAGATACATGGTTGTTCCATCAATTTTTAAGTGCTGTGCCTTTAGAAGCACAAATTGTATTTGTCGGAGATGAAGATCAGTTACCATCAGTAGGTCCAGGACAGGTATTTAAAGACCTTATTGATTCTGAAATAATACCGCGTGTTAATCTTACCGAAGTATATCGTCAGCAAGATGGTTCCAGTATTATTGACTTAGCTCACCGTATGAAATTAAATGAACCTATTGATATTACTAAACGTTATCATGATCGTAGTTTTATTAGTTGTGGTACGAATCAAATACCAGACGTTGTTGATAAAGTAGTTAAAAGCGCTGTAGCTAAAGGCTATGATATGAGTGATATACAAGTTTTGGCTCCTATGTATAAAGGTAACGCTGGTATTAAGAGACTTAACCAAGTTCTACAATCCATTCTTAATCCGAAACAACAAGATAATCGTGAAATAGAATTTGGTGAAGCGGTGTTTCGAAAAGGGGATAAAGTACTTCAGTTAGTTAATCGACCTAATGATAATATATTTAATGGGGATATAGGTATAATAGTAGGTATATTTTGGGCCAAAGAAAATGCTCTAAATAAAGATGTGTTAGTTGTAGATTTTGAAGGTAATGAAATTACATTTACTAAACAAGATTTAATGGAACTAACACATGCATATTGTACATCTATCCATAAATCACAAGGTTCAGAATTTCCTATTGTTATTATGCCTATTGTTAGACAATATTATAGGATGTTACAACGTCCAATTCTTTATACAGGATTAACTAGAGCTAAACAATCACTTGTTTTGCTTGGTGAACAAGAAGCGTTTGATATAGGTTTAAAAACAAATGGACAAACACGATTAACACAATTAAATGATTTGTTAAAATCGTATTTTGGACAAAACATAGATAATTTAAATACAAATAAACAACCTATTAACGAGCATAAACAAAATGAAAATCATCTGGATTTGAATAATGAAAAAGAAAATGATATCCAATTAAACGAGTCGACAATTTTCCAAATTGATCCAATGATTAATATGGGGGAAATGACGCCATATGACTTCGTTGAACGTTGACAAATCAATGAAAAGAAAATAAAATAAAGCTAAGTAAGTATAGAGACGAGTAAATAACTTTTGAATTATAGAGATGTACTGGTTGGTGAAAAGTACAAACAAAATTATTGAATGCTACTCTATATTAGGTAAATAAAGTATACAAAGTGATAAGAAATAGTAGACAAACAAAATTCAAGTATGTAAATAGGTCACAATTCTTATAACTAGGGTGGTACCGCGATAACGTTCGTCCCTTTGTGGATGAACGTTTTTATATTCTTGAATAATACTCAACTATGACTATCTAACTGCGATAACAAAAACGTATGAAGGAGAGTTTTTATTTATGAAAAAAATGAAAGCTAGTGAAATTAGGCAAAAATATTTGGATTTCTTTGTAGAAAAAGGGCATATGATTGAACCGTCTGCACCACTTGTACCTATCGATGATGATACATTATTGTGGATTAATTCTGGTGTAGCTACCTTAAAAAAATACTTTGACGGGCGTGAAACTCCTAAAAAACCAAGAATTGTCAATTCTCAAAAAGCTATACGAACAAACGATATAGAAAACGTCGGCTTTACTGCTCGCCATCATACTTTTTTTGAGATGCTAGGTAATTTTTCAATCGGTGACTACTTTAAACATGAAGCGATTGAATTTGCTTGGGAATTTCTAACAAGCGATAAATGGATGGGCATGGAACCTGAGAAGTTATATGTAACTATTCATCCTGAAGATACTGAAGCTTATAGAATTTGGCATGAAGACATTGGTTTAGAGGAAAGTCGTATTATTCGAATAGAGGGCAATTTTTGGGATATCGGAGAAGGACCATCTGGACCGAATACAGAAATTTTCTATGATCGTGGATCGGATTATGGAAATGATGATCCTGCTGAAGAAATGTATCCTGGTGGTGAAAACGAAAGATATTTAGAAGTTTGGAATCTAGTGTTTAGTGAGTTTAATCACAATAAAGACAATACTTACACACCACTACCAAACAAAAATATTGATACTGGCATGGGATTAGAACGTATGACTTCTATCTCACAAAATGTAAGAACAAATTATGAAACAGACTTATTTATGCCTATAATTAAGGAAGTAGAACATGTTTCAGGAAAAAAATATTTAATTGATGATGCACAAGATGTTGCATTTAAAGTTATCGCAGACCACATTAGAACAATTGCTTTCGCAATTGCCGATGGCGCATTACCAGCTAATGAGGGTCGAGGATATGTATTAAGAAGATTATTACGTAGAGCAGTACGCTTTAGCCAATCATTGGGAATTAATGAACCATTTATGTATAAACTTGTTGATATAGTCGCTGATATCATGGAACCATATTATCCAAATGTCAAAGACAAGTCCCACTTTATTAAACGTGTCATTAAATCAGAGGAAGAACGCTTCCATGAAACGCTTGAGGAAGGTCTTACGATTTTAAATGAACTGATAAAAGAAGCGAAGAATAGTAATCAGGTTATTAAAGGTCATGATGCTTTTAAGTTATATGATACTTATGGATTCCCAATAGAATTAACTGAAGAATTAGCAACTCAAGAAAAATTGTCTGTTGATATGTCTACTTTTGAACAGGAAATGCAACAACAGAGAGATCGAGCTAGACAAGCTCGACAGAATTCTCAATCAATGCAAGTTCAAAGTGAAGTACTAAAAAATATTCAAGATGATAGTCAATTTGTTGGGTATGAAACTACGGACTATCAATCATTAATAACTCACATCATATACAATGGTGAAGAAGTTAAACATGCTGAAGCAGGAGAAACAATTTACTTTATTTTAAGAGAAACGCCATTCTATGCAGTAAGTGGTGGACAGGTTGCAGATAAGGGAACAGTTGGTAATGAGAGCTTTGAAATAAATGTAACTGACGTAACTAAAGCGCCTAATGGCCAAAACTTACATAAAGGTATTGTGCAATTTGGCGAAGCAACACAAAACGCGAAAGTAGAAGCACGTGTTAACAAAGAAGATAGACGACTTATTCAAAAAAATCATAGTGCTACACATTTACTACATGCTGCTTTAAAAGAAGTATTAGGAGATCATGTTAATCAGGCTGGATCGTTAGTTGAACCTGAAAGACTACGTTTTGATTTTTCACATTTTGGTCCTATGACACAAGAAGAAATTAATTTAGTAGAACGTAGAGTAAATGAAGAAATTTGGAGAGCTATCGATGTCCGTATTCAAGAAATGAGTATTGAAGAAGCCAAATCAATAGGCGCTATGGCTTTATTTGGTGAAAAATATGGAGATATTGTTCGCGTTGTCAATATGGCACCATTTTCAATAGAATTGTGCGGTGGAATACATGTGAATAATACTGCGGAAATTGGTCTCTTTAAGATTGTGAGTGAATCTGGAACAGGCGCTGGTGTTAGAAGAATTGAAGCTTTAACTGGTAAAGGTGCATTCTTACATCTTGAAGAAATTGAAACACAATTCAATACTATTAAAAATCATTTAAAAGTTAAATCTGATAACCAAGTAGTTGAAAAAGTTAAACAACTTCAAGATGAAGAAAAAGGACTGCTTAAACAATTAGAACAACGCAACAAAGAAATTACATCACTAAAGATGGGGAACATTGAAGAACAGGTTGAGTTGATTAATAATGTGAAAGTTTTAGCAACAGAAGTAGAAATTCCAGATCCAAAAGCGATACGTTCAACTATGGATGACTTTAAATCTAAACTTCAAGATACTATTATAGTGTTAGTCGGACAAGTTGATGGAAAGGTTTCTGTAATTGCTACTGTACCAAAATCACTTACAAATCAAGTGAAAGCTGGAGATCTTATCAAAAACATGACACCAATTATTGGTGGAAAAGGTGGAGGCCGTCCTGATATGGCTCAAGGAGGCGGAACCCAACCTGAAAAGATAACAGAAGCATTACGCTTTATTAAAGATTACATTAAAAATCTATAACTCCAATGAATAATGGTGTAGAATTAAAGTGAGTCAGAATACGCTTATGAAGGAGTGTCGTATATGGAAAATTTTGATAAAACAATGAAATTTAGTTATGAAGAAATTCCAAAGGAAGATGTCAAATCAGTTCTTCAGAATGTTCATCGTACATTAGAAGAACGTGGATATAATGCAGTTAATCAAATAGTGGGTTACTTATTATCTGGAGACCCTGCATATATTCCGCGTCAAAATGAAGCAAGAAACCAAATACGTCATATAGACCGTGATGTAATTATGGAAGAACTCGTTTCAAACTATTTAAAAGAGTCTAAGAATTAATATGCTAAAGCATAAAATTTTAGGACTAGATGTTGGAAGTAAAACTGTTGGCATTGCTATAAGTGACCTTATGGGTTGGACTGCTCAAGGGTTAGACACACTCCGTATCAATGAAGAACAAGATGATTTAGGAATTGATCAACTCGTGAAGATTATTAAAGATAATCAAGTTGGAACTGTTGTTATTGGCTTACCCAAGAATATGAACAATTCAATAGGTTTTCGTGGAGAGGCTTCAATAAAATATAAAGAAAAGTTACAAGACTCTGTCCCTTCTATTGATATTGTTATGTGGGACGAACGTTTAAGTACAATGGCTGCTGAAAGATCTTTACTTGAAGCAGATGTTTCAAGACAAAAAAGAAAAAAGGTAATAGATAAAATGGCAGCTGTATTTATTTTACAAGGCTATTTAGATTCTATTCAATAAAGGAGAAAATGAAAATGACAGAACATAATCACGATGCTGAATTAACAATAAATAATGAAGAGGAATTACTTACGTTATATGATGAAAACGGAAATGAAGTTTTATACCGTAAAATGTTAGAATTTTATCATCCAGAATTCAAAAAAGAATATGTCGTTCTTGCAGAAGAAGGTGCACAATCAGATGACGAAGACATGATTGAACTTGTACCAATGATAAATGAACCTGATGATTCTGGTGATGGAGGGAAATTAGTCCCTATTGAAACAGATGAAGAGTGGGATATGATTGAAGAAGTTGTAAATACTGAGATTAACGAATAATCTTTATAAGATGTTGTGTGAGAAGTGTAATTGAGTTTCTAGGTCTCCTCTATCATGGAATTATATTGAGAGGGAAAGTTTAATATTATTAAATTTTTAACTTAGTTACTATCTTAAATTACATTCAAAATGCCTGAGACAATCAAAGCTGTCCCAGGCATTTTAATATTAGAATTATTTGAATTTACCCTACTAATAATAGTGCTCAAAGACATATTCGTATAATTGCCTCTTATAAAAATCTTTGAATTATGGTAAAATGTCTTAAGTTAATTTCTATGAATACTCATATTTACTTCTAATATAAAAGTATAGAAGAATTACTATCATAATCAGTCATTTTCATTGATTAACTATCAACATAATCAATACATGGGCTGATTTATTTTGTTTTTGCAATTGTTAATGATGAAGGAAGTTTTAATGATATGGATTCAAATCAAAAATATTTAACACAATTACATCAATCAATTGATACTGAAATCGAAGAACTAAGAGTTTATGCCGAAGAAAATCAAGTTCCTATTGTTGATAAATTAACACTTGATTTGATAAGACAACTCATTCGAATGAATAGAACTAAAAATATTTTAGAAATTGGTACAGCCATTGGTTATAGTTCAATGCAATTCGCTAATATTTCTAAAGATATAAATGTAACAACAATTGAACGAAATGAGGACATGATTCATCTTGCAAAAAAGTTCATAAAAAAGTATCGATACCAGAATCAAATCCGCATAATTGAATATGATGCTTTGAATGCATTTGAACAAGTCAATGACAAACAATATGATATGATATTTATCGACGCAGCCAAAGCACAATCAAAGAAATTCTTCCAACTATATACACCGTTATTAAAAAAAGGTGGAATTGTAGTTACTGATAATGTTTTATATCATGGATTTGTTTCAAATATAGACGTTGTTCGTTCTAGAAATGTGAAACAAATGGTTAAGAAAGTGCAACAGTACAATGAATGGTTGATGGAGCAATCTCAATTTACAACAAACTTTATAAATATGGATGATGGATTAGCAATATCTATAAAAGGAGAATGACTATGGTTGAATTATTAGTTACTCCTAAGTCAATAACTCATATGGAAACACTAATAGATAAAGGTGCAGACGCATTTGTTATTGGTGAACAAAAATTTGGTTTAAGACTGCCGGGAGAATTTAATCGTGATGCTATGCAAGAAGCTGTAGCATTAGCCCATAAAAATAACAAAAAAGTATACGCTGCTGTGAATGGTATTTTCCATAATTACCACTTAGACGCTTTGGAAGACTATATTAACTTTTTACATGATATTCAAGTAGATCGCATTATATTTGGTGATCCAGCTGTCGTTATGTATGTTAAACAACACGAGCATCCAATTCCATTAAATTGGGATGCTGAAACTCTTGTAACGAATTATTTTCAGTGTAATTACTGGGGGAAAAAAGGTGCAAATAGAGCAGTATTAGCTCGAGAACTTAGTTTAGATGAAATAATTCATATTAAAGAGCATGCTGATGTAGAGATAGAAGTTCAAGTTCATGGTATGACTTGTATGTTTCAATCCAAAAGAATGCTATTAGGAAATTATTATACTTTCCAAGAGCGACAAATGAAGATAGAACGTCAACATGATCATGGAGACTTATTATTATACGATGAAGAAAGAGATAATAAATATCCAGTTTTCGAAGATTATAATGGTACGCATATCATGTCTCCAAATGATATCTGTTTAATAGAAGAATTAGAGCCTTTTTTTGAGGCAGGGATAGACGCGTTTAAAATAGATGGTATTTTACAAAGTGAAGAATATATAAATGTAGTCACAGAGCAATATCGAGAAGCTATAGATTTATTTAATGAAGATCCGGATGCATATGAAGATGAAAAATTTATGCTCGTTGATCCTATAGAAGAAATACAACCTGAACATCGTCCATTCGACGAAGGTTTCTTGTATAAACAAACAGTATATTAAGGAGGCTTATCATTAAAATGAAAACTTTAGAAGAAGTTAAATCCAAGACCCAAAAGATAATGAAAAAGCCTGAACTACTTGCACCAGCTGGTAACTTAGAGAAACTTAAGATTGCTGTTCACTATGGTGCAGATGCAGTGTTTTTAGGTGGCCAAGAATATGGATTACGTTCTAATGCTGATAATTTTACTATGGAAGAGATTGCTGAAGGTGTAGACTTCGCTAATCATTATGGCGCTAAAATTTATGTTACAACGAATATTATTGCACATGATGAAAATATGGAGGGACTAGAAGAGTACTTGCAAAACCTTGAATCTACAGGTGCTACAGGTATTATAGTAGCGGATCCTCTTATCATAGAAACTTGTAAAAAAGTTGCGCCTAGACTAGAAATTCATTTATCAACGCAACAATCTCTTTCAAATTATAAAGCTGTTGAATTTTGGAAACAAGAAGGATTAGACCGAGTTGTACTTGCACGTGAAACTGGTGCAATGGAAATGAGTGAAATGAAAGAAAAAGTCGATATTGAAATAGAAGCGTTTATACATGGCGCAATGTGTATCGCATATTCTGGTCGTTGTACTTTAAGTAATCATATGACAGCTCGAGATTCTAATCGAGGTGGTTGTTGTCAGAGTTGTCGATGGGACTATGATTTACTTGAAGTTGATAGTGATGGAGACCTAGATTTATATTATGACAACAGTGATGTTACTCCTTTTGCAATGAGTCCTAAAGATTTAAAATTAATAGAATCTATACCTCAAATGATGGAATTAGGCATCGATTCGTTAAAAATTGAGGGACGCATGAAATCTATACATTACATTGCTACAGTTGTTTCTGTATATCGTAAAGTCATTGATGCATATGCTGAGGACCCCGAAAACTTTAAAATAAAACCGGAATGGTTAATGGAATTAAATAAATGTGCAAATCGTGACACAGCACCAGCTTTCTTTCAAGGTACACCTGGTTATGAAGAGCAAATGTTTGGTGAAGAACAGTCTAAAAAGTCATCTTATGATTTTTGTGGCCTCGTGCTAGATTATGACCATGAAACACAATTAGCAACAATACAACAGAGAAATCATTTTAAACCAGGACAAGAAATTGAGTTCTTCGGCCCAGAAATTGATAGTTTTAAACAAGTTGTTGAAGCGATTTACGACGAAGAAGGTAATTCTTTAGATGCAGCACGTCATCCATTACAAATTGTACAAATTAAAGTAGATAAGCCTATTTATTCTAACAACATGATGAGAAAGGAAATTGGCTAATGAATCAGACAACGATTATTGGCATTGCAGGGGGTTCGGGCTCTGGAAAAACTACAGTTACAAATGCAATTATGAAGAATTTAGAAGGTCATAGTGTCGCACTCTTAGCACAAGATTATTACTATAAAGATCAATCACATTTAACATTTGAAGAACGGCTTGAAACAAATTATGACCACCCGTTTGCATTTGATAATGATTTACTTATTCATAACTTAAAAGATTTAAGAAATGGAAAACCAGTTGAGGTACCTACGTATGATTATTCTCAACATACACGTAGTAAAGAAACAATTGCATTTGATCCAAAAGATGTTATTATCGTAGAAGGTATCTTTGCTTTAGAAAACAAGACATTACGAGACATGATGGATGTGAAAATTTATGTTGATACTGATGCTGATTTACGAATTTTACGCAGACTTACTAGAGATACTAAAGAGCGTGGTCGTACAATGGAATCAGTAATTAATCAATATCTTAATGTAGTTAGACCTATGCATGAGCAATTTATTGAACCTACAAAAAAGCATGCTGACATCATAATTCCTGAAGGAGGCAGCAATAAAGTTGCCATAGATATTATGACTACTAAAATCCAATCACTCGTAAGCAAAAAATAGTAATTTTTATAGTAAAGGAAGATGAGATTTATGGAAAACCAAAAACAATATCCTATGACTCAAGAAGGTTATGAGAAACTTGAACAAGAATTAGAAGAATTAAAAACGGTTAAAAGACCTGAGGTAGTTGAAAAAATAAAAGTAGCCCGTTCATTTGGAGACCTATCTGAGAACTCTGAGTATGATGCTGCTAAAGATGAACAAGGCTTTATTGAACAAGATATACAACGTATTGAACACATGATTAGAAATGCTTTAATCATTGAAGATAACGGTGATAACAATGTAGTTCAAATTGGTAAAACAGTTACTTTTATTGAATTACCTGGAGATGAAGAAGAAAGTTATCAAATCGTTGGGTCTGCTGAAGCTGACGCTTTTAAAGGAAAAATTTCTAACGAATCTCCAATGGCAATAGCATTAATTGGTAAAGGATTAAATGATCAAGTACGTGTTCCACTTCCTAACGGTGGCGAAATGAACGTTAAAATCGTTGAAATTAAGTAAATAATTTACCAAATGCGGGAAGTCAAACTTAAAAATCGTTGAATTACTTTCTAACCTCGATTCCGGGTAGTAATATAGAGAAATTTTGAGTAGAACCTTGTATATATAAGATTCTAATATATCATTTAAAAAGTGTTATTCTTGTATTTTGATAGTTATGATTACACTTCAATGCACTTTAAAACCTGAGACTATTTTTGATGTCTCAGGTTTTTTTTGTGTAATTTGAGAATAGTTTAAACATATGTTTGATGAGGTTTTATACAACACAGTATGACAAACTGTCATCAATATGATTAAATGATAATAGAAATTTAATGTTTAGAAGTTTGCAATAATTAAGATAACCTAATAACTTTAATTCAATTTATTATTTGTTATTATTAGCTATTTGAATTAATTATTAAACAACATCTTTATTGCAATGGTACAATAAAATTGTTGTAACAAATAATTCCTTAGTATTTTTAAAAGGAGGGATTTTGTTTTGAGGACACAATTTATTAATGAACAAACAATTATGATTTACTTTGAAAATGAAATTAGTGAATCTACGTTCAAAAAGGTACAACAAACAATTCAATACATAAAATCGAAAAATTTATCAGAAATAACAAACATTGTACCTTCTTATCGTGCTATTCTAATTTACTTTGATAACTCAGAGATAAATGGAGCTGAATTATTAGAAAATTTAGAATTTGATGAAGGTTTGAACAGTGGAAAACAATCACATTTTAAACAGCGTATCATTCATATACCTGTATTATATGGTGGAGATTTTGGTCCAGATTTATCAGAAGTAGCTAACGTTAATAAATTAAGTCAGGAAGCAGTTATTCAAATACATACACAACAACCTTATCTAATCTATATGCTTGGGTTTATGCCGGGTTTCCCTTACTTAGGTGGATTAGATGCTAAGTTGCACACACCTAGACGATCTGAACCTAGAATCAAAATTAACGCTGGTTCTGTTGGAATAGCAAATAATCAAACAGGTTTATATCCTATGGACTCACCTGGTGGTTGGCAGATTATTGGTCGCACACCAATAAAAGTTTTCGATTTAAATAGGTCACCAATGACGTTATATGAAGCTGGTGATTACATACAATTTTATAGTATTAATTATCAAGAGTTTGAAAAAATATCAAACGATATTAATAAAGGAAAATTTGATATAGATAAGTGGGTGACATATCAAGATGAGTATTAAAATTTTAAAGCCTGGTCTGTTTTCAACAATTCAAGATATAGGTAGAATTGGGTATCAGGATTTAGGATTTTCTGAAGCAGGTGCTTTAGATTACTATAGTTTTTCTATTGCACAAAAACTTATCGGAAATCAAGGACCAGCAATTGAATATACGTTAGTAGGTCCCAACATAGAATTTTTAACAGACAATACTTTTGCCATTGTCGGTGGTAATTCAGAACCGAAACTTAATGGTAACAAAATTGATTTACTAACCGTTTATCATGTGAGAAACGGAGATCAATTAGACATTGGTCAAATCACTGAAGGAGCAAGAGGATATATTGTTTTTGGACACCCACTTAAAATTGATAAAGTGGCTCAAAGCTATTCTACACATGTTAGGAGTGGAATGGGCGGATTTAAAGGTCGTGCATTAAAGAAATACGATGTTATTGCAACTCAAGTTAATCATAACTATAAAACTAATTTAGGAAAAACAATTGATTTTTCATCTATACCTGATAATAATTACATACACGTCATTGAAGGACCTCAAATCAATGAATTTGATGAAGAAACGATAGCTAAATTCGTTAATAGTGAATTCAAAATTTCTGATCAATCAGATCGAATGGGATACAGATTAAAAGGTAATACAGTAGCACCTAAAAATAGTGCTGATATCATTTCTGAACCTGTCGCTTTGGGAAGTATTCAAGTACCTAGCGACGGTAATCCCATTATTCTTTTAAATGATAAACAAACAATTGGTGGTTATACAAAAATTGCAACGGTAACACAATTAGATTTAAGAAAATTAGCACAGATGAAGCCTGGAGACATTATACAGTTTGAATGGATAACTGTTGAAGAAGCTTCTAAAAAGCTTAAAGAATTTAAGTCTAAATTTGAACAATTACTAAAGCGTTTTGATGAGCAACCATTGTTTAACCTAAATCATATTAGACATACTTCTAATAAAATTGCAGAAATAATTAAGGAGGATAGATAAATGGATATTAAAAAAATTGAGAAAGTCATTAAATTGGTAAAAGCTAATGATGTAAAAAAATTTAAGTATAAGGATGCTCATGATGAAATAGAACTTGATTTTACTAATGGAGCATCTCAACAATATTCACAACAATCATCTCAAGATATTCAACAAGATAATATTAAATCCTATGATGAAAAACAAGAAGACATATCAAATGACCAGCAAGAGATTAAATCTCCTATGGTTGGAACATTCTTCTTACAAGATAGTAAAGAATTAACAGAACCTAAGATTAAAGTTGGCGATACAGTAACTGAAGGAGATGTTATCGGTTACATTGAAGCTATGAAAGTTATGAATGAAGTAACTACGGATGTTTCAGGTGAGGTCACAGAAATATTAGTAGAACATGGAGACAATGTTGAATATGATCAGCTACTAGTTAGAGTTAAATAGGAGGAATTCATTGATGTATCGATGTTTGATTGCAAATAGAGGCGAAATAGCAGTAAGAATTATAAGAGCTTGTAGAGAGCTTAACATAGAGACAGTTGCCATTTATGCAAAAGGTGATGAAACCAGCTTACATGTAAGTTTAGCCGATCAAGCAATATGCATAGGTGAAGCAAATCCATTAGACAGTTATTTAAATATTGATCGTATTATATCTGCTGCAAAAGTTACAGAATCAAATGCTATTCACCCTGGCTATGGTTTCTTATCGGAATCTACGAATTTTGCGAAAGCCGTTGAAGATAACCATATACATTTTATTGGACCTAGTAAGACAACTATGGAAATGATGGGAGATAAAATTACTGCCAGACAAACTGTGAAACAAGCAGGTGTACCTGTTATACCAGGTTCTAATGATGCTGTTCAAAGTGTAGATGAAATTAAATTATTAGCCAAAGAAATTGGATTTCCAGTTGTACTAAAAGCAGCTAGTGGTGGTGGTGGGAAAGGTATCAGAATTGTTAAAGAAGCATCTCAATTGGATCAGGCATTGAAAGAGGCTAAAAGTGAAGGACAAAAATATTTTAATGATGATCGAGTGTATGTAGAGGCATTCATTCCAGTAGCAAAACATGTGGAAGTGCAGATTATCGGAGACGGTAAAAATAACTATGTTCACTTAGGTGAACGTGACTGTTCTGTTCAACGAAAGAATCAAAAATTAATAGAGGAAGCGCCTTGTGCTGCATTAACTGAACAAAGAAGAACAAGAATATGTAGTGATGCAGTTAAAGTAGCTCAAGCTTCAAGATATCGTAGTGCTGGAACAATAGAATTTTTAGTTACTGAAGATGCACATTACTTTATTGAAATGAATGCTCGTATTCAAGTTGAACATACAGTTACAGAAATGCGTGCAGATAGAGACTTATTACAAGCTCAGTTATATTTATTAACACACGGTGAATTACCATTCACTCAGAAAGATATTTTATTTAATGGTCATGTAATTGAGGCACGTATAAATGCTGAAAATCCTGAAAAAAATTTTTTACCTACTCCAGGAAAAGTTAATAAATTACACTTACCTCAAGGATTTAATATACGAGTAGATTCTTTACTTTACACAGGTTATCAAGTTTCTCCTTATTATGATTCACTTGTAGCTAAAGTGATTGTAAAGGATTCTAATAGACAAACTGCTATTAACAAACTAAAAGTTGCGTTAGATGAACTGGTCATCGAAGGTTTTACTACTACAGCTGACTTTTTATATGCGGTTTTAAATTATCCAATATATGCAAAAGGCGATGCAAGTAAAGTAGATATTAAATTTCTTGAAAAACATCAAATCATTAAAGAGGTGAAATGAAGTTGAAAATTGATTTAAATTGTGATTTAGGAGAAGCTTTCGGTAATTATACATTCGGTGGAGATCAGCATATTTTACCATTAATAACTTCTGCTAATATTGCTTGTGGTTATCATGCAGGTGATGAAGATGTTATGAATGAAACCGTTCAATTAGCGAAAAAAAATAATATAAGTATTGGAGCGCATCCAGGTCTTCCTGATTTGAAAGGCTTTGGTCGTCGTAAAATGGATCTTACCCCAAATGAAATTTATAACTTAGTTGTATATCAATTAGGTGCGTTAAGTGGCTTTTGTAAAATCAATCATGTAAAAATGATGCATGTTAAACCTCATGGTGCTCTTTATCAAATGGGGGCTAGAAATAAAGAAATTGCACATGCAATTGCTCAAGCAGTTTTTGATTTCGACTCAAATTTAATATTTGTCGGTTTAGCGAATACATTACTTATTTCGGAAGCTGAATTAGTAGGGCTTAGGGTAGCTTCGGAAGTGTTTGCTGACCGTCGTTATGAAGATGACGGTCAATTGGTAAGTAGAAAAAAACCCGATGCCACTATCACTAATACTGACGAAGCAATCCAACAAGCATTAAAAATGGTTTTGGAAAATAAAGTTGTAAGTAAAAATGGAAAAATTATCGATTTGAAAGCAGATACAATTTGTGTTCATGGAGATGGTGAACACGCATTAGAATTTGTTACGGAAATTAGAAATGAATTAATGAAAGAAGGCATTGATATTCAATCCTTATAGGGGGTCAAAAGATGGGGGAAAATACAAAACAAGATTTCAAACAAAATGGACAAAATTTTAAATTCACAAAAAGACATAGACGATTATTATATGGTTCAGTTTTTTTAATGGCTACATCAGCTATTGGTCCAGCATTTCTGACTCAAACTGCAGTGTTTACTGCACAATTTTATGCTAGTTTTGCATTCGCAATATTAATTTCTATTATTATAGATATAGGCGCTCAAATAAATATATGGAGAATATTAGTGGTAACTGGTTTACGTGGTCAAGAAATATCTAATAAAGTATTACCTGGACTTGGTACTATTATCTCCATTCTAATTGCATTTGGAGGTCTCGCATTTAACATAGGTAATATTGCTGGTGCAGGTTTAGGTTTAAATGCAATATTTGGTCTTGATGTCAAATGGGGGGCTGCAATAACAGCTATTTTTGCGATTCTTATCTTTGTTAGTAGAAGTGGTCAGAAAATAATGGATGTTATTAGTATGATTCTAGGTATCGTAATGATTTTAGTAGTAGCTTATGTCATGGTCGTTTCAAATCCCCCTTATGGAGATGCATTAGTACATACATTTGCACCTGAACATCCTTTCAAACTTATATTACCTATAATTACATTAGTTGGTGGTACAGTAGGGGGTTATATTACTTTTGCAGGTGCACATAGAATTCTAGATTCTGGTATAAAAGGTAAAACATACCTTCCTTTCGTAAATCGCTCTGCTATAGCAGGTATTTTAACAACTGGTGTGATGCGTACCTTATTGTTTTTAGCTGTACTAGGTGTTGTTGTAACTGGCGTTACGCTTAGTTCAGATAACCCACCAGCATCGGTTTTCCAACATGCATTAGGTCCTATAGGTAAAAATATTTTTGGTGTAGTAATATTTGCAGCAGCAATGTCCTCCGTAATTGGTTCTGCATATACTAGCGCAACATTTTTAAAAACACTGCACAAATCGTTATTCCATAAAAATAATCTTATCGTTATTATATTTATTGTAATTTCAACTTTTATTTTCTTATTTATTGGTAAACCGGTGAGTTTACTTATAATAGCTGGAGCAATTAATGGTTGGATTCTACCAATCACATTAGGTGCAATTCTCATTGCAAGTAGGAAAAAATCTATCGTTGGTGATTACCAACACCCAACATGGATGCTTGTTTTTGGTATTATAGCCGTCATTGTCACGATAATGACTGGTATTTTTTCATTACAAGATATAGCAAGTCTTTGGAAAGGTTAATTGTATAATAAAGTTCAATGACTACCCGCAACTGTTTTAAATCAATTGCAGGGTAGTTTTTAATTATAAATAAGAAGAGATATTATTTAATCATAGTGATTTAAGCATTCATACTTTAAAACTCGCTATCGTGGAGATATTTAAAATGTGATAAAATACTTATGCTAATGCTTTATAAATGAGGTGTAAAAAGATATATGATAGGAATTATTGGAGCAATGGAAGAAGAAGTGACGATTTTAAAGCGTAAATTGAATGATATGAATGAAATAAATATTGCGCATGTTAAATTTTATGTTGGCACGCTAAACCATAAAGAGGTGGTTTTAACACAAAGTGGTATAGGTAAAGTTAATGCTTCTATCTCAACGACTTTGTTAATAGAAAAATTTAATCCAGAAGTCGTCATCAATACTGGATCAGCAGGTGCATTAGATCAAACACTATCTATTGGAGATATATTAGTGAGTAACCATGTTTTATATCATGATGCTAATGCTACAGCGTTTGGTTATGAATATGGACAAATACCTCAAATGCCTAAAACTTATACTACTGATCCTACATTGTTGAAAAAAACAATGCATGTATTAGAACAACAACAACTGAATGGTAAAGTAGGTATGATTGTTAGTGGTGATAGTTTTATAGGTAGCTCAGAGCAGCGACAAAAAATTAAGCAACAATTTCCAGAAGCTATGGCTGTCGAAATGGAGGCAACTGCAATTGCGCAAACATGTTACCAATTTAAAGTACCATTTATCGTAACTAGAGCTGTTTCGGACTTAGCAAACGGTAAAGCCGATATTTCTTTTGAAGAATTTTTAGATAAAGCAGCTTTATCATCTAGTGAGACAGTTTCATTATTAGTAGAATCATTATAAAGGTAAAGGTGAAAAGATAGTGGGAATCATAAAAAAATTATTTATGCCAAATGCATATGTGAAATCAATATTTGAAATTGATATAGAAAAACTTGCCGATAGTGGTGTTAAAGGTATCATAACTGATTTAGATAATACACTTGTTGGTTGGGATGTTAAAGAACCTACTAACGGTGTTAAATCGTGGTTTGCTAAGGCTAAAGATTTAGGAATAACTGTTACAATTGTGTCAAATAATAATAAAAGTCGTGTATCAAGTTTCTCTAGTAGTTTAGGTGTAGATTATATATTCAAAGCACGTAAACCAATGGGGAAAGCCTTTAAGATGGCTATAAAAAAAATGAAAATCCAACCGAGAGAAACTGTTGTTGTAGGAGATCAAATGCTTACTGATGTGTTTGGTGGCAATTGTAATGGTTTATATACAATTATGGTAGTACCTGTTAAACGGACTGATGGATTAATTACAAAGTTTAATCGATTAATTGAAAGACGATTATTAAATCATTTTAGAAAAAAAGGTTATATTAAATGGGAGGAAAATTGATTGAATGAAATACTAAAATGTATTGGATGTGGTGCACCCCTACAGTCAGAAAATAAAGACGCACCCGGCTATGTTCCAGAACATAATATGTTTCGAGAAGATGTCATCTGTAGAAGATGTTTTAGATTGAAAAATTATAATGAAGTTCAAGATGTGGGTATGGAAAGTGAAGATTTTTTAAATCTACTTACTGGACTATCTGAAAAAAAAGGAATTATTGTCAATGTAGTAGATGTGTTTGATTTTGAAGGGTCATTCATCAATGCAATACAACGGATTGTTGGTAATAAAAAAATTATATTAGTGGCAAATAAAATAGATTTATTACCTAAACAAATTAATCATCGACGTGTAAAAGAATGGTTAAGAAAATCTGCTCGTAAATATGGATTAGAAGCAGAAGATGTCGTTCTTATTTCTGCAAATAAAGGTTGGGGGATTGATGAATTATTGCAATCTATAAACCACGTAAGAAATAAAGATGACGTATACATTGTAGGTACAACAAATGTTGGAAAATCTACATTAATTAATAAATTAATTGAACAGAGTGTGGGAGAAAAGGATGTAGTAACTACATCACGCTTTCCAGGAACAACTTTAGATATGATAGATATTCCATTAGACGAAAAATCATTTATGTTTGATACACCAGGTATCATTCAATCACATCAAATGACAAACTATGTATCTGAAAATGAGTTGAAAATCATTATACCTAAAAATGAAATAAAGCAACGTGTGTATCAACTTAATGAAAAACAGACATTATTTTTTGGAGGATTGGCACGCATTGATTATGTATCTGGTGGTAAAAGACCACTTGTTTGTTTCTTTTCAAATGATTTAAATATTCATAGAACTAAAACCGAAAAAGCTAATGATTTATGGAAATCCCAATTAGGCGCATTGCTTTCACCACCTCAAGATGCACAACAATTTAATCTTAATGATGTAAAAGCAGTAAGACTGGAAACCGGTAAAACTAAACGTGATATTATGATATCTGGTTTAGGATTCATAACTATTGATGCTGGTGCAAAAGTGATAGTTCGTGTTCCAAAACATGTAGATGTTATTTTAAGAAATTCAATTCTTTAAAAAGAGGTGATAAAAGTGAAATTTGCAGTAATTGGAAACCCCATTTCTCATTCATTATCGCCATTGATGCATCATGCTAATTTTCAATCTTTAAATTTGGAAAGCACTTATGAAGCGATAAATGTACCAGTTAATCAATTTCAAGACATAAAAAAAATAATTTCAGAAAAGAGCATTGATGGATTCAATGTTACTATTCCACATAAAGAACGTATTATTCCGTACCTAGATGATATTAATGAACAAGCGAAATCTGTTGGGGCGGTAAATACAGTTTTAGTTAAAGATGGTAAGTGGATTGGTTATAATACTGATGGAATTGGTTATGTTAATGGTTTAAAACAAATATATGAAGGTATAGAAGACGCTTATATATTAATTTTAGGTGCAGGTGGCGCAAGTAAAGGCATAGCAAATGAATTATATAAAATCGTTCGTCCTACTTTAACAGTTGCAAATAGAACGATGTCTCGTTTTAATAATTGGTCGTTAAATATTAACAAAATAAATTTAAGCCATGCAGAACGCCATTTAGATGAATTTGATATTATAATAAACACTACACCTGCTGGTATGAATGGCAATAAAGATTCTGTAATTTCTTTAAATCGTTTAGCTTCTCATACATTAGTAAGTGATATTGTTTATAATCCATATAAAACACCAATACTGATAGAAGCTGAACAAAAAGGAAATCCAATCTATAATGGTCTCGATATGTTCGTTCATCAAGGTGCTGAAAGTTTTAAAATTTGGACTAATCTAGAACCAGATATAGAAGCAATGAAAAAAGTAGTAATTCATGAATTGAAAGGAGAATTATGATGTTAACTGGTAAGCAAAAAAGATATTTACGTAGTTTAGCTCATAACATTGATCCAACTTTCCAAATAGGTAAAGGTGGTATTAATGAAAATATGATTCAACAAATTTCTGAAACATTAGAAAAGAGAGAATTAATTAAGATTCATATATTACAAAATAATTTTGATGATAAAAAAGATTTAGCAGCAATAGTAGCTGAGCAAACGCAAAGTGAATTGGTACAAATAATCGGGTCAATGATTGTGTTATATAAAGAGTCTGAAGAAAATAAAGAAATCAAATTGCCATAATGAATCAAAAAATCGTTCTCTTTGGCGGTCAATTTAACCCGATTCACACTGCTCACTTAGCAGTAGCAAGTGAGGTTTATCATGCTATTAAACCAGATATATTTTTCTTTTTGCCTAGTTATATGGCCCCTTTAAAGCATCATAATACACAATTATATTCTGAACAACGAGTAAAAATGATACAGCTCGCTATTAAGGAGATTGGATTTGGTGAAATTTGCACTACTGATTTAGATAGAAAAGGTCCAAGCTATACGTATGAAACCATTTTGCATCTCAGAGAAATATATCATAATGCACAGTTATACTTTATTATTGGAACAGATCAGTATAAACAATTGGATAAGTGGTATAAAATTAATGAATTAAAAAAACTTGTAACCTTTATTGTTGTGAATAGAGAAACTGATAACCAAAATGTAAGTAAAGAGATGATTTCTATAAAGATACCTCGAATAGATATAAGCTCCACAATGATTAGAAATAGAGTGAAAATGAACCAATCTATAAAAGTTTTAGTACCCAAAGGGGTAGAGAATTATATAAAGGAGGAGGGGTTATATGGAGATAAGTAAAGCTAAAGAACTGGTAAAAGAAAAACTGCCTGATAAACGTTATCAACATTCATTACGAGTGGCGGATACCGCAGTTAAGTTAGCAGAAATATACGATGGTGATATCAAAAAAGCTGAGTTGGCAGGTATATTACATGATTACTGTAAATACGAAGACTTAAGTACAATGTATCAAATTGTTAGACAACATGACCTTGAAAGTGATTTGCTTAGTTATGGTGGAGAGATTCTTCATGGACCAGTATGTGCGGCAATTATGAAGCATGAATTTGATGTAAATGATGAAGAAGTTTTACTTGCTATAAAATATCATACGACTGGACGTCAACAAATGACTAAAACTGAGAAACTTGTTTTTATTGCAGACTATATAGAGCCTGGTAGAAAAACGCCTGGAGTTGAAGAAATTAGAGATATGGCATACAATCAAGGTAGCTTAGATAAGACAATTTATGAGATTTCTAAGCGTACTGTATTATTTTTAATAGAAAAGGATATTACTGTATATGGCGCCACAATTGCGTGTTTAAATTATTATAATTATAGCGATGAAAGAATAAAGGATGATTAAATGAATTCAGAAGAATTATTAAATATTGCTGTCGAAGCGGCAGAGAATAAGAAAGCAGAAGATATTATTTCTCTCAATATGAATGAAATTAGTGATATGACAGATTATTTTGTAGTCTGTCACGGGAACAATGAACGTCAAGTTCAGTCCATTGCTAGATCTGTTAAAGAAGTGGCACATAAACATGATATTGAAGTTAAACGTATGGAAGGCTATCAAGAAGCTCGATGGATACTTATTGATTTAGCAAATGTAGTTGTTCATGTGTTTCATAAAGATGAAAGAAGCTACTACAATTTAGAGAAATTGTATCAAGATGCACCTATTAAAGAATATGGTCAGGCAGTATTTTAGTTATGAATCAATATGAAGATATGAGTTTAGTTTATGACCAACTTACTCAAGATCAACCGTATCATTCGTGGTTTAATATTGTTCAACATTTCTTACCTTCTGATAGTCATGATTTGTTAGATATTGGTTGTGGTACTGGCAACTTAACACAGTTACTAACGTCACTAGGTGAAGTTACTGGTATGGATATTAGTGTAGATATGTTATCAATAGCTAGCCAAAAAACAAATCAGGTGAAGTGGATTGAAGGCAATATGACTCACTTTAATTTGAACAAAAAATTTAATATGATTACAATATTTTGTGATTCACTGAATTATTTAGAAACATTAAATGATGTAAAAATGACATTCGAAAGAGTGTATCAGCATTTAAATAAAAATGGTGTTTTTATTTTTGATGTACATACTGTTCATAAAATGAAAACATTATTTAATAATAAAAGTTATATTGATGAATCTGATAATGTTTTTGTAGGTTGGGATGCAATATGTGGGGAAGAACCATTAAGTGTTTATCATGAAATGACTTTCTTTGTATCACAGCAAAATGGATTGTATCGACGCTTTGACGAATCACATTATCAAAGAACATATGACGAACAAATCTATCGAAATTTACTACAAGATGTTGGGTATCATAGTGTTAAGACTTTTACAGACTTTAACATTCACAGTCATGAAGAAGATGCTCATCGTTTATTTTTTGTTGCTAAAAAATAAATTTTTAAAAGTAAAATCACTTCTCAGTACGTTAATAATACTGAAGGAGTGATTTTTTGTGTTTAATATTAATAGGCGATATATCGACTTTTTTATGAAATGGAAATTTTACATCTTAATTATATTAATAATGTTAATAACATTCTTTTTTTACTTGTTCAACGATAATAATAGTGATTTGAAACAGAATAGTCAGGAAGGACAATCTAAATTATCTGACCAGCAAATAACAAACAACAAAAAGTTAAATAAAAAAGAAGTGTCTATTCAAAAAGATAATACAAAAGAAACTAAAATATTTATCGATATTAAAGGTGCTGTTAAACATCCGAATGTATATGAAATGTCTTCTTCGAATAGAGTCATTGATGCTTTAAATAAAGCAGAGGTATTAAAGGATGCAGACTTATCACAATTAAATCTTTCTGAAAAATTAGTTGACCAAAAACTTATCTATGTTCCTAAAAAGGGTGAGAATAGTATGAAAATAGACTCACAGCAAGCAGCATTGAATTCGAGTGACGTAAAAATCAACACGAATCAACCTTTGAATTTAAACTCTGCTACTGAAGAACAATTGAAAAACATACCAGGTATAGGTCCAAGTAAAGCTAAAGATATTTTAAATTACAGAGAAAAAAATAATGGATTTAATAGTATCAATGACTTAATGAAAATAAAAGGATTTGGAAAGAAGACATTTGAAAAACTGAAAGAACATTTTACTATTTAAATCATCATTTATTGCAATATTAAATCTAAATGATTAAGCTATAAATATTACAACTACTTATTTTAAGGAGGCATAGTTAATGGAACGAATTAAATGGGAAGAATACTTCATGGCTCAGAGTCATTTACTGGCATTAAGATCAACGTGTAGAAGATTATCAGTTGGTGCTACAATCGTAAAGGATAATAGAATAATAGCGGGTGGATATAACGGCTCAGTAGCTGGAGAAGTGCACTGTATTGATGAGGGATGTTTGATTGAAGATGGACATTGTATACGTACTATTCATGCAGAAATGAACGCGCTACTACAATGTGCAAAACAGGGTGTATCAACAGAAGGTGCAACGATTTACGTTACTCATTTCCCTTGTTTAAATTGTACGAAATCAATAATACAAGCAGGTATCAAAACGATTTACTATGCACAAGATTATCATAATCATGACTATGCCATTAAATTATTGAAGCAATCAGGAATTGAATATAAAAAAATTCCGTTTTCACCTGAATATGTTGCTCAATATCTGACTCAAGAATAACCAATGTTTTACATTGCTCTTTCTTTTTTGGTAGGGGTACTTTGGATAAAATTCAAAGTAATCTCTATCTCCTTAATATTAACGCTTTTGTTACTAATTATGATTAAAAGGCTTAATATTATAATACTATCATTAATGTTTATTTCAGCTATAAGTTCATTTTTTTTAATAAGTTCCTATAACCAAACTGAAATTAAAAACTTAAATAGTTTATATAGTGAACCTTTTATTGATGATTTTGTTAGTTTTAAATCTTTTACACCTAAATCAACATACTATACTGGCATATTAAATTATAAAAATAAAGACTATAGATACTTTTATAAAGCATTAAAGTCAAATTTGAAGCAAGATTTAACTCATAAAAGTTGTCGAGTTAAAGGAGAATTTAAATTCGATAAAGAGTTTCTCTTGTTGAATATTTCAACAGTTCAATTTAAGTCTTGCCAGGAAAACAGTATTTTCACTCCTATATATCATCATCAAAATTATATAACCAAAATTATTCATAAATCTGGAGTCACGCATCCTGAAAGAATATTAGCGTTGATAACTGGTGATACCTCTCTAATTGATGAATACTACAAATCTAACATCAGAGATATAGGTATTTACCATTTACTAGCTATAAGTGGTACACATGTTGGTACAATTATTGTCCTCGTTTATCAACTGTTAGTACGTTTAAATATACCTCTAGTTCTCATTAAAGGTGTAACTATTTTACTATTATTAATCTACGCTGTTTATACTGGATTTGTACCCAGTGCCATGCGTGCTATTTCAATTGCAATCATCATACTTATGTTGCCAATCCATTTTAGGAAAAGTTCTATACATGTGCTTTCATTTATATTTGTGTTAATGATTGTCTTAAATCCTCAATTTATTAATCATATTGGTTTTCAGTTCTCTTTTTTGATAAGTTTATTTATTATATTGACAAAACCATATATAAGTGGTTTAAAACCACTTAAATGTTTATTTATTATTAGCTTTTTGGCTCAATTAGGTTCAATTGTAATTAATACCTATCATTTTAATCAATTTCAATGGATAGGTTTGCTATCTAATTTGATATTTGTTCCATTCTACTCTTTTATATTATTTCCTTCTGTCATTATCTACTTTATTTTAATTCATATTTTTCAACATAGCTTCCTATTAAATACTTATATAAATATACTTTTTAAATTTCACGATTGGATAGTTCATTTATTTTTAAATTTAAATCATTTTAAGTGGTACATTCCTAAATTAAACCAATATAGTTTACTTATTTTGATTATACTAACGTTAATTTTTCTTTACATACTTGTCTATAGAGGGATTGTTACATCCGTAATAAGTTTTTTAATTGTTTTAATCATTTTTACACATTTAATTGGACCACATTATGCCGAGTTAACACTTTTTGATGTGGGCCAAGGAGATAGCATTTTATTCAAAACAAAGTCAAATAAAAATGTTTTGATTGATACAGGAGGGAAAAGAAATGAAAATGTAAGTTTTAAACATAATAATATTGCCAAATATAAAATTTTACCCAGTATTAAGAAAAAGGGTATTACCACTATAAATTATTTAGTAATTACACATCCTCATGCTGATCATATGGGTGAATTAATATATTTTTTAAATAATATTAATGTGAATAATCTCGTTTTAAATATTGAAAGTTTCCCATTAGAATTACTTAAAGAGGTTACGACAAAATGCAAGGAGAAAGAGATAAAGATCATAGATGTAAACCAAGTAAAAAAAATAGAAATTGATAATAGTAAGATAAGCTTTTTAAATAGTTTTATACCATTAAGTGATGATAAAAATGAACATTCTATTGTTACATTAATTCAATATAATGGTATTAATATTCTACTGATGGGAGATGCAACTGTTAATAACGAAGACATTCTTATGAAGAAATATAATTTACCAAAAATAGATATTCTAAAAGTTGGTCATCATGGAAGTAGGACGAGTAGTTCGGAATTATTTATTAAAGATATTGAACCTAAAATCAGTCTTATATCTAGTGGTAAAAATAATAAGTATCATTTACCTAATTTGGATGTTATTCAAAGATTAAAATATTATGGTAGTAAAGTTTTTGATACTCAAGACAACGGGGAATTAACTATAAATTTAGATGAAGAAGTTTACATAGTCTACCGTGATATTTTAAATCAAAAGAGTTTAGCTAGAGAAAGTGTATCGTAAAGTGATATAATTCATGCGTATGATATATAGAGGAAGGTGTACGTATGAGCAACAATATCTTCACTGTCTACGGTGAAGTACCAGAATTAGTCGAAAAGAAAACAAAAGAAATTGTAAATGATTATCTAGGACAAGAGATAGATGACTTTAATTATGTAAAATACAACTTGTACGAGAGTGACCTAACTCCGATTATTGAAGAGACACTTACTATGCCTTTTTTTTCGGATAAAAAAGCAATTGTTGTTAAAAACTCATATGTTTTTACAGGAGAAAAATTTTCTAAAGATTTAAATCACAATTCTGACGAGCTTATAAAATTTTTAGAAAAATATGATGGTGAAAATCTCATTATTTTTGAAGTGTATCAGTCTAAACTAGATGAGCGAAAAAAACTCACGAAAACATTAAAGAAAAATGCACAACTTAAGAAAATTGAACAAATGTCTGAGAAGGAATTAAAGCATTGGATTAAAAATACACTAAACAATAATTATAAAGATATTAAGCAAGATGCTCTTGAATTATTTATTGAATTAACTGGTGTTAACTATAATATTGTTTCTCAAGAATTGGAAAAGTTAATTTTATTCATAGGCGAAAGACCTATAATTAATAAAGAAGATATCGATCTAATTATTAATAGAAGTTTAGAGCAAAATGTTTTTCTACTAACTGAATACATTCAAAAAGGTAAAAAGAATAAAGCTATACAATTAGTCAATGACTTAATTATTATGAAAGAGGAACCTATAAAATTACTGGCATTAATTACTAGTAATTATAGATTATATTATCAATGTAAAATTCTTAGTCAAAAAGGCTATAGTGGGCAACAAATTGCAAAGACTGTAAATGCACACCCTTATAGAGTAAAACTAGCACTCAATCAATCCCGTCATTATAAACTAGAAAGTTTGTTTAACATCATAAACGCTTGTGCAGAGACTGACTACAAACTAAAATCATCTTATATGGATAAACAACTTATTTTAGAATTATTCATACTATCTCTATAAAAAGTTTGAGGTAGCAAATATAAAATATATCCTATCAACAATAGAAATATTGCTTGTAAAGGAATAAAAGGAGTGTGGGACATAAAGTCCCAGGATAAGTAAACAAAGACAATTTCTATTGAAATAATATAGAAATTGTCTTTGTTATAATTTTTTTGATTATTTTCAGCTCGTTGAGCTGTTACTTCTCTTATATTAAGTACCATTAGCACAAATCCTAGTTCTCTATTATAATTTTTCATTATTTTTTTATTTGTTTTTGATTTGAAGTTCATACATTGTTGTTTCAGAGGACATTCTGAACAATCATCACATTCATATAATTTAAAGTTTCGTTTAAAACTATATTTATCATGACGATAGGCATATCTTTTAAATCCTAGTCTTTGATTGTTCAGACAAATGAATTCATCGTTAATTTCGTAATAATCCCAATTACGAGTATTGAAGATGTCACTTTTATATTTTTTAGTTTTATCTTTTTTAAACATTCCATAAGTTATGAGTGGCGTTCGATTAAAATTATCTATAATTGCCATATAATTGGCTTCGCTACCATAACCTGCGTCAGCTACAATATATTCAGGTAAATGACCGTAAGTCTCTTGAATTGAATTTAAAAAAGGTATTAGTGTTCTTGTATCAGTCGGATTTTGATACACATCATAAAATAAAACGAATTGAGAATTTGTCGCTATTTGTAAATTATACCCTGGCTAAAGTTGTCCATTTTTCATTTAATCTTCTTTCATTCTCATAAATGTGGCATCGTGGTCTGTTTTAGAATAACTATTTCTATCCTTTAAAATAGATTTTTGGACTTCGTATTTATGCTTTCGCTTAGAATAATCATTAATTTGCTTTTTGTATTTTTTAATTTTAGTTCTTTTGAGCCGTATTTGTTTTCTTATTTTAGTACATTTTTCATTATCGATATGTTGGTTTAAATCTTCGATTTCTTTATCTAAATGACTACCAATCAAATCTATTTCTTCTTTTGTTAAGTCATTATCATGCTCTTCTTTAATCTCAGGTATGATTCTATTTATCACTAATTCATGATAGAGTGCTTTAGAGTTTTCATTCATCCTTGACTCAAGGTTTTGAATACTCTTTTTCCATACAAATGTATATCGATTGGTATTTACCTCAACTTTCGTACCATCAATAAAAATGGCCTAATCATCTATAATATTTTGTTTCAAACACTGACTATGAAATTGAATAAATAATGATTCTAATAAAGCGTCTACTTTGGGATTTACTCTGAATCGATTAATCGTTTTATAAGAAGGCTTTTGATTTTGTGATAGCCACATCATTCGGATACTATCATTGAGTAATTTTTCTATCTTACGTCCTGAAAACACAGATTGGGTGTAGGCATATAAACACAAAGTATTTTGGCGAGACTCTTGAGGGATCAGGACAAGCTGAAGACTACAGGCTGAAGCTGTCCCCTAAGAAAGCGAGCCAACAATACGAAGTATTGTAAATAAAGAAGCCAGTAAATGAATTTATGAAAACTCATTTACTGGCTATTTTGCTAGGAATTATGTCCCAGCCTCTCTGTTTTAATAATCATTATTTATTAGCTGACATAAGTTTAGATTTAATACGGTCAGCTTTATTAGAATGGATTAAATTACTTTGAGATGCTTTATCAACTTGTTTGATAGCAAATCTTAATAATTCATCTTTGTTTTCAGCATCAGTAGAGATAGCTGTTTTAGCTCGTTTCACAGCTGTACGCATAGCGTTTTTCTTAGAAATATTTCTTTCTTCAGCTGTTTCAGTTGTTCTTACACGTTTGATTGCAGATTTAATGTTTGGCATTACTGTCACCTCCTAAAAGTGATCATAACTTATCAAAATTTATTTGATTACAACAAGAAATATTTTATCAAATGTCTTATATTTGTGCAATCATTTATTTAAAAGTAACTTCAATTGAATTTATTACTTTTTAATTGTTGGAATGAACTACTGAAGTAGATATAATAGTTATGTTAGAATTTACATTTAATTAATTATGTCAAAGATATATTGCATTAAAGTAATAAAAACGTTACTATATCAAAGATACATAGAAGTGAAAGGTTATAAAGATGAAAGCGAGAAGGATAAAATGGATAAGCAAGAACGATACAATAGAAGAGAAAATATTAGAAATTTCTCCATTATTGCGCATATAGACCATGGTAAATCGACATTAGCTGATCGAATTTTAGAGAATACAAAATCAGTTGAAACTCGAGAAATGCAAGATCAATTACTTGACTCTATGGATTTGGAAAGAGAACGAGGCATCACTATTAAACTAAATGCTGTTCGATTAAAATACGAAGCTAAAGATGGAGAAACTTATACATTTCATTTGATAGATACACCAGGGCATGTCGACTTTACGTATGAGGTTTCTCGCTCATTAGCTGCATGTGAAGGTGCAATTCTTGTAGTTGATGCTGCCCAAGGTATAGAAGCACAAACCTTAGCAAACGTTTATCTAGCATTAGATAATGATTTGGAACTTTTGCCAGTTGTTAATAAAATAGACTTGCCTGCAGCTGAGCCTGATAGAGTTAAGCAAGAATTAGAAGATGTTATAGGTATTGATCAAGAAGATGTAGTACTCGCAAGTGCTAAGTCAAATATAGGTATTGAAGAAATTTTAGAGAAAATAGTTGATGTTGTACCAGCACCGGACGGTGATCCTGAAGCCCCACTTAAAGCACTTATCTTTGATTCAGAATATGATCCATACAGAGGAGTAATATCTTCAATTCGAATTATTGATGGTGTTGTTAAAGCTGGGGATAGAATTAAAATGATGGCTACCGGTAAAGAATTTGAAGTTACAGAAGTGGGAATCAATACACCTAAGCAACTACCGATAGAAGAATTAACAGTTGGTGATGTGGGCTACATTATCGCAAGCATCAAAAATGTTGATGATTCTAGAGTAGGTGACACAATTACTTTAGCTGAAAGACCTGCTGACAAGCCGTTACAAGGATATAAAAAGATGAATCCAATGGTATATTGTGGTCTATTCCCTATTGACAATAAAGACTATAATGACCTAAGAGAAGCTTTAGAAAAATTACAACTTAATGACGCATCCTTAGAGTTTGAACCAGAGTCTTCACAAGCCCTTGGTTTTGGATACAGAACTGGATTTTTAGGAATGTTACATATGGAGATTATTCAAGAAAGAATCGAAAGAGAATTTGGTATTGAACTCATTGCAACAGCGCCTTCTGTTATCTATCAATGTATTTTAAAAGATGGTTCTGAAGTTTCAGTTGATAATCCAGCACAAATGCCCGAAAGAGATAAAATAGAACATATTTATGAACCATTTGTCAAAGCTACGATGATGGTGCCGAATGATTATGTAGGTGCAGTGATGGAGTTATGTCAACGTAAAAGAGGTCAATTTATAAACATGGATTATCTTGATGATATAAGGGTTAATATTGTTTATGAAATTCCATTATCTGAAGTAGTTTTCGATTTCTTTGATCAACTTAAATCTAATACAAAAGGTTATGCTTCTTTTGATTATGAATTTATTGAGAATAAAGAAAGTAATCTTGTTAAAATGGATATATTACTGAATGGAGATAAAGTTGATGCTCTAAGTTTTATTGTCCATAGAGATTTTGCATATGAAAGAGGAAAAGCGCTTGTAGAAAAATTAAAAACATTAATTCCACGACAACAATTTGAAGTGCCAGTTCAGGCGGCTATTGGTCAAAAAATTGTTGCACGAACAAACATTAAATCTATGGGTAAAAATGTTTTATCTAAATGTTATGGTGGAGATATCAGTCGTAAACGAAAACTTTTAGAAAAACAAAAAGCAGGTAAAGCTAAAATGAAAGCAGTAGGCAATGTGGAAATTCCTCAAGATGCATTTTTAGCAGTATTAAAAATGGATGATGAATAATGTAGATGAATGGGGTATAGACATTCTTTATGTCTTACCTCATTTTATAATGTCTAGAATGATATAAGTATATAATGTGAAAACTATATAAATGATTTAAAGATTGGTGGTTATAAAGTGAGTGTAAAAAGTGCATATATTCATATTCCATTTTGCTATAGAATTTGTACTTATTGTGATTTCAATAAATACTTTATCGATAAACAGCCAGTCGATGAATACTTAGACGCACTTATTAACGAGATGCAAGTTGATAATAACAGAAATCTTGAAACAATGTATGTCGGAGGTGGTACACCGACAGCCTTGAATATGAGACAACTTGAGAAGCTACTTAAAGCAATTAATCAAACATTTACAATTAGCGGAGAATTTTCTGTTGAAGCTAATCCTGATGAGTTAACTTATGAAAAAGTTGTACTTTTAAAACAATATGGCGTAAATAGAATATCAATGGGTGTACAAACATTTAAACCTGAACTATTAAAAATTTTAGGCAGAACTCATAAAACTGAAGATATATATAATGCTGTTAGTCATGCCCGAAAAGCAGGTATTGAATCAATAAGTTTGGATTTAATGTACCATTTACCACAACAAACTATCGACGATTTTAAAGACAGCCTAGAACGTGCCATTGCATTGGATATTGATCATATTTCAAGTTATGGATTAATTCTTGAACCTAAAACCCAGTTTTATAATTTGTATAGAAAGGGACATTTAAAATTACCAAATGAAGATTTAGGGGCAGAAATGTATCAATTTTTAATGGATCGTATGAAAAACTCATCATTCCATCAATATGAGATTTCTAATTTTAGTAAACTTAATCATGAATCAAACCATAATAAAGTATATTGGTTAAATGAAGAATACTATGGCTTTGGTGCTGGTGCAAGTGGTTATGTAAACGGTGTACGTTACACAAATCTTAATCCAGTAAATCATTATATTAAAGCGATAAATGAAGGAAAAAAACCAATACTATCTGAAACATATCCTACTTATAACGAAAGAATGGAAGAAGAAATGTTTCTTGGTTTAAGAATGAATCAAGGTGTTAGTAAAAGTCGTTTTAAGAAAAAGTTTAATAAATTAATCGATGAGGTGTTTGGTGAAACTATTAAAGATTTGAGGTGTAGGGGACTCATAAAAGAAGAAAGAGAATTTATATCTTTAACCGAACGTGGAAAAGTCATAGGTAACGAGGTTTTTGAAGCATTTTTGCTAAATTCATAAAAAGTTAGAAATTTTAGTGCTTTAACATTGACTTACTTTGACCAATTTGATAAATTATAATTAGCACTTGAGACAAAAGAGTGCTAATGAGGTGAAAACATGATTACAAAAAGACAATTAAGCATCCTTAATGCTATTGTTGAAGATTATGTTGATTTTGGACAACCGATTGGATCTAAAACTCTAATTCATCGTCATCACTTGGATGTGAGTCCAGCTACCATTAGAAATGAAATGAAGCAACTCGAAGAAATGCATTTCATTGAGAAGACACACACATCTTCTGGAAGGGTTCCATCTGAATCAGGGATTAGATATTATGTCAATCGCCTTTTAGAACAAACATCTCATCAAAGTCAAAACAAAATTCAACGTTTAAATCAATTATTAATTGAGAATCATTATGATAGTTCGACTGCACTTTCAAACTTTGCACATGAATTATCTATGAAATCTCAATATGCAACGTTGGTAGTCCGCCCGAATCACAAGCAAGATGTTATAAATGATATACATCTAATTCGTGCTAACAACCATTTGATTATTTTAGTAATGGTATTTTCTTCTGGACATGTTGAAAATATACATTTTGTATCGCATGCTCAACTAAATAATATTAATTTAAATAAAATAGCAAACTTTTTGACTGAACATTTCAGTTTTAATCGCAAAGTACTAACTCAAAGCATCGAGTCTTACTTTAGTCAAAAAGAAGAGCTATTGCTTGCAAATGAAGTAGTTGAGATGATAAATTTACAAATTGGTAATCAAAGTAATAGCATTTATATGGGTGGAAAGGTTAAACTTATTGATGCGTTAAATGAGTCCAACGTTTCATCTATTCAACCGATTCTTCAATATATAGAATCAAATAAAATAACTGAATTATTAGAAGATATATCAACATCTCAAATCAGTGTCCGAATTGGTAAAGAGATTGATGATAGTTTAAGCGATATATCAATTGTGACTAGTCAGTATCATTTTGATGAGTCACTAAAAGGTCAAATTGCAGTAATCGGACCAACTGCAATGCATTATCAAAATGTAATTCAATTATTAAACCGTATATGGTAGTAATTGGAAATGTATTGGAGGTCAGACTATGTCAGAAAAAGATCAATCAGTGAATAATACTGAGGAAGATATTAATGTAGAAACTGAAGATAATCAGAATGATACAAAGATTGAAAACTCAGTATCTAACACAGATAATAGTGAAGCTAATGCTAGCGATTCAGAAAATAATTCAGAAGAAAGTATCAAGGATGAAGAGTCAGAGTCTCAAGATACTAAAATTAAAGAATTAGAAAAGCTTGCAAATGATAATGAAGAAAAATATTTAAGATTATATGCTGAATTCGAAAATTATAAACGCCGAATTCAAAAAGAAAATCAAATTAATGCTACTTATAAAGCTCAAGGTGTTTTAACTGACATTTTACCGTCTATAGATAATATTGAGCGTGCACTACAAATTGAAGGTGATGATGAATCGTTCAAATCACTTCAAAAAGGAGTGCAGATGGTTCATGAAAGTTTACTAAGAGCTTTGAAAGACAATGGTCTTGAAGAAATTTTAGCTGAAGGTAAGGAATTCGATCCTAATTTACATCAAGCTGTCGTTCAAGATGACAATCCTGATTTTAAATCAGGTGAAGTTACTCAAGAATTGCAAAAAGGATACAAACTTAAGGATCGTGTTTTAAGACCATCAATGGTAAAAGTAAATCAATAATTAGATTGAAAATACATTGAAATAAATAAAATGATTAAATTGGAGGAATTATATTATGGGTAAAGTAATTGGAATTGATTTAGGTACAACTAACTCTTGTGTTTCTATCTTAGAAGGAGATGAACCAAAAGTAATTCAAAACCCAGAAGGTGCACGTACTACACCATCAGTGGTTGCATTTAAAAATGGTGAAACTCAAGTAGGTGAAGTAGCAAAACGACAAGCTATCACAAATCCTAACACTGTACAGTCTATTAAACGTCATATGGGTACAGATTATAAAGTAGATATTGAAGGTAAATCTTATACACCACAAGAGCTTTCAGCAATGATTTTACAAAACTTAAAAAGCACTGCAGAAAACTATTTAGGAGATACAGTAGACAAAGCTGTTATCACTGTCCCTGCTTATTTCAATGATGGTGAACGTCAAGCAACTAAAGATGCTGGTAAAATTGCAGGCTTAGAAGTTGAACGTATTATCAACGAACCTACAGCTGCTGCACTTGCTTATGGGTTAGATAAAACTGAAACAGATCAAAAAGTTCTCGTATTTGACTTAGGTGGGGGAACATTTGACGTATCTATTCTAGAGTTAGGCGACGGTGTATTTGAAGTATTATCAACTGCCGGAGATAATAAACTTGGTGGCGATGACTTTGACCAAGTAATTATTGATTATCTTGTTTCAGAATTCAAGAAAGAGAATGGTGTTGATTTATCACAAGATAAAATGGCATTACAAAGATTAAAAGATGCTGCTGAAAAAGCTAAAAAAGATTTATCAGGTGTTTCTCAAACTCAAATTTCATTACCATTCATTTCTGCTGGAGAAAATGGACCATTACACCTAGAAATTAGTTTGACTCGTTCTAAATTTGAAGAATTAGCTGATTCATTAATCAAAAAAACTATGGAACCGACTCGTCAAGCATTAAAAGATGCTGGTTTATCTACTTCAGAAATAGATGAAGTTATTTTAGTTGGTGGTTCAACACGTATTCCGGCCGTTCAAGAAGCTGTTAAAAAAGAAATTGGTAAAGAACCACATAAAGGTGTTAACCCAGATGAAGTTGTAGCAATGGGTGCTGCTATTCAAGCTGGTGTAATCACTGGTGATGTTAAAGATGTGGTATTACTTGATGTTACGCCATTATCTTTAGGTATCGAAATTATGGGTGGACGTATGAACACATTAATTGAACGTAATACTACTATTCCAACATCCAAATCACAAGTTTATTCTACAGCAGCTGACAATCAACCAGCGGTAGATATTCATGTATTACAAGGTGAACGTCCAATGGCATCTGACAACAAAACTTTAGGAAGATTCCAATTAACTGACATTCCACCTGCACCACGTGGTGTACCTCAAATCGAAGTAACATTTGATATCGATAAAAACGGTATTGTTAACGTTACAGCTAAAGATTTAGGTACTAATAAAGAACAAAATATCACAATACAATCAAGCTCATCTCTATCTGATGAAGAAATCGATCGCATGGTTAAAGATGCTGAAGAAAATGCTGAAGCAGATAAAAAACGTCGTGAAGAAGTTGACTTGAGAAACGAAGCAGATAGTCTAGTATTCCAAGTTGAAAAAACAGTTAAAGACTTAGGCGAAAATATTAGTGATGAAGATAAGAAAAATGCTGAAGAGAAAAAAGATGCACTTAAAACAGCATTAGAAGGTGAAGACATCGATGATATTAAAGCTAAAAAAGAAGAACTTGAAAAAGTAATTCAAGAATTATCTGCAAAAGTTTATGAACAAGCTCAACAAGCACAACAACAAGCTCAAGAAGAACAAGGTTCTCAAGATAGTACTGTTGAAGATGCAGACTTTAAAGAAGTTAAAGATGACGAAGATAAAAAATAAGTTTAGTATTTAACTTATAATTATCTATTAAGTTTTTAGTAAAAAAGTCAAAGTCAATCGATCATTGACTTTGACTTTTTATTTGGATATTAAGAAACAATTAGATAAACTATTCTTGTTAAACGTATAAAAGGAGAGGTAATTATGGCCAAAAGAGACTATTATGAGGTCTTAGGCGTAAGCAAAAGCGCTTCTAAAGACGAAATTAAAAAAGCTTATCGTAAATTATCAAAAAAATACCATCCAGATATAAATAAAGAAGAAGGCGCAGACGAAAAATTCAAAGAAATCTCCGAAGCATATGAAGTTTTAAGTGATGAAAACAAACGTGCAAATTATGATCAATTTGGTCATGACGGACCACAAGGTGGATTTGGTAGTCAAGGCTTTGGTGGCAGTGACTTTGGTGGATTTGAAGATATTTTCAGCTCATTCTTTGGTGGCGGTTCACGTCAAAGAGATCCTAATGCACCTCGCAAAGGTGATGACCTTCAATACACAATGACAATAACATTTGAAGAGGCTGTATTCGGAACAAAAAAAGAAATATCAATAAAAAAAGATGTAACATGTCATACATGTAACGGTGATGGGGCTAAACCTGGTACAAGTAAAAAAACTTGTAGCTATTGTAATGGTGCTGGTCGTGTTTCTGTTGAACAAAATACTATTTTGGGTAGGGTTAGAACTGAACAAGTCTGTCCTAAATGTGAAGGTAGTGGACAAGAATTTGAAGAGCCATGTCCAACATGTAAAGGAAAAGGTACTGAAAATAAAACAGTTAAACTAGAAGTAACTGTTCCTGAAGGTGTGGATAACGAACAGCAAGTTCGTTTAGCTGGAGAAGGTTCACCTGGTGTTAACGGCGGACCACATGGTGACCTATATGTGGTGTTCAGAGTTAAACCATCCAATACGTTTGAACGTGATGGAGACGATATCTACTATAATCTAGATATTAGCTTTTCACAGGCTGCACTAGGTGATGAAATTAAGATACCTACACTAAAAAGTAATGTTGTTTTAACCATTCCTGCAGGTACACAAACGGGTAAACAATTCCGACTTAAAGATAAAGGCGTAAAGAATGTTCATGGTTATGGTTACGGGGACTTATTTGTCAACATAAAAGTGGTTACACCAACAAAATTAAATGACCGTCAAAAAGAATTATTAAAAGAATTTGCTGAAATTAATGGTGAAGATATAAATGAACAGTCATCTAATTTTAAAGATAGAGCAAAAAGATTCTTTAAAGGAGAATAGTCAATGAATTGGATGGAACTCTCAATTGTAGTTAATCACGAAGTAGAATACGATGTTACGGAAATTCTTGAAAGTTATGGCTCTAATGGAGTTGTAATTGAAGATTCACATATTTTAGAAGAACAACCTGTTGATAAGTTTGGAGAAATTTATGATTTAAACCCTGAAGATTATCCTGAAAAAGGAGTTCGATTAAAAGCTTATTTTAATGAGTTCACTTATAATGAAAACTTAAAATCCAACATTAATCATGAAATATTGAATCTTCAGCAAATTGATAAAACAATTTATGATTATCAGGAAAAACTTATTGCCGAAGTAGATTGGGAAAATGAATGGAAGAATTATTTTCATCCATTTAGAGCTTCAAAACAATTTACGATAGTACCAAGTTGGGAATCATATGTTAAAGAAAATGATAACGAATTGTGCATTGAATTAGATCCAGGTATGGCTTTTGGAACAGGTGATCATCCAACTACAAGTATGTGTTTAAAAGCAATTGAAACTTTTGTAAAACCAACGGATTCAGTTATCGACGTTGGAACAGGCTCAGGCATTTTAAGTATTGCTAGTCATTTACTTGGAGTTCAAAGAATAAAGGCATTAGATATAGATGAAATGGCTGTAAATGTAGCAAAAGAAAACTTTAAGAAAAATCATTGTGATGATGCAATTGAAGCAGTTCCAGGTAATTTATTAAAAAATGAAAATGAGAAATTTAATATCGTTATTGCAAATATTCTTGCCCATATTATTGAAGAAATGATTGAAGATACTTATAATACTTTAATTGAAGATGGTTATTTTATCACATCAGGTATTATTGAAGAAAAGTATCAAGACATAGAATCACAAATGAAGCGTATTGGTTTCAAAATTATTTCAGTAGAACATGACAATGGCTGGGTTTGTATAGTTGGTCAGAAAGTGAGTGGATAATTTGCAAAGATATTTTATGAATCAAAGCGCTGATGAAAATCAGTGCTTTTTTATTGAGAACAAAGAAGACTATCATCATATCGTGAATGTTATGCGTTATAAAGAAGGACAAAATATCATTGTCACTTTTTCAGATGAAAATGTATTTAGATGTAAAATTATTTCAATAAACGATCAATCGATTGAAATTAAATTAGAAGAAAAACAACAAATTAACACTGAACTACCTCAGAACATTACAATATGTAGTGGTTTAATCAAAGCAGATAAATATGAATGGATGATACAAAAAGCAACTGAAATGGGGGCAAACGAATTTATAGCTGTAGCTATGGAACGCTCTGTGGTCAAGCTCAATGATTCTAAAGTAGAAAAGAAATTATCGAGATGGCAAAAAATTATAAAGGAAGCTGCAGAACAAAGTTATCGTTTAACAATACCAAATATAAAATTTAAGTCGAATTTAAAAGAAATTTATGGTATGATAAATCAATATGACTATGTTCTTATAGCATATGAAGAACAAGCAAAGCACGGTGAATTAAGTCAATTTAAGCAAACAATTAAACAATTTAAGACACAGGACCGTGTTTTAATCATATTTGGACCTGAAGGTGGGTTATCAGAAAGTGAAATTGCATTATTCGATGATGTAAGTACTATAGTTGGATTAGGTCCACGTATCTTGCGTGCTGAAACTGCACCTCTTTACGCTTTAAGTGCAGTAAGTTATGAAAAAGAATTATTGGGGTGAAGATTATGTCAACAGTTGCGTTTCACACATTAGGTTGTAAAGTAAATCATTACGAAACTGAGGCAATTTGGCAATTATTTAAAGATGCAAATTATGAAAGAGTAGAATTTGAAACAAATGCTGATGTATTTGTTATTAATACATGTACGGTGACAAATACAGGGGATAAAAAAAGTCGTCAGATAATTAGAAGAGCGATTAGACAAAATCCTGATGCAGTCGTTTGTGTAACTGGATGTTATGCACAAACATCATCTGCCGAGATTATGGAAATCCCTGGTGTTGACATCGTTGTAGGTACTCAAGACCGACATAAATTGTTAGATTATATTCAACAATTTCAGGAAGAGAGACAACCTATTAATGGTGTAGGTAATATTATGAAAAATAGAACTTATGAAGAATTAGAAGTTCCTTACTTTACTGATAGAACGCGTGCTTCATTAAAAATACAGGAAGGGTGCAATAATTTTTGCACGTTCTGTATTATCCCGTGGGCACGTGGATTGATGCGTTCTAGAGATCCAGAAAAAGTAGTAGAACAAGCTACTCAACTTGTTAACTCTGGTTATAAGGAAATTGTCTTAACGGGTATTCACACTGGTGGTTATGGGCAAGACCTTAAAAATTATAATCTAGCACAATTGCTAAGAGATCTAGATACTATTGAAGGGCTTGAACGTATACGTATTTCTTCGATTGAAGCAAGTCAACTTACTGATGAAGTTATTGATGTCATAGGAAACTCAAATAAGGTAGTACGTCATTTACATATACCGTTACAATCTGGGTCTGATGATGTGTTAAAACGTATGAGACGTAAATATACGATGGCACACTTTTCAGAAAGATTGACAAAATTACATCAAGCATTACCAGATTTAGCAGTTACTAGTGATGTAATTGTTGGTTTCCCTGGAGAATCTGAAGAGGAATTCCAAGAAACTTACGATTTCATCGTAAATCATCATTTTTCAGAGTTACACGTATTCCCTTATTCTCCTAGAATAGGAACGCCTGCTGCAAGAATGGACAATCAAATTGATGAAGAAACAAAAAATGTTCGTGTGCACAAACTAATTAGTCTAAGTAATCAATTAGCCAAAGAATATGCTTCTAAATTTGAAGATGAAGTTTTAGAAGTTATACCTGAAGAAATGGGTGAAGAACCACAAACACTTGTTGGCTATGCTGACAATTATATGAAGGTAAGATTTGAAGGAGATGACTCATTAATAGGTCAAATAGTGAAAGTTAAGATAGTTAAAGCTAATTATCCAATTAATGAAGGCAAAGCAATACGTGTTGTTAAACATGCAACGAATCAATCTGAAAAAGAAGTACTTGTTTAATTAATAAAAAATTGTAAATTTTACTGATTGACCGTCATTTAGAGTTATATTATACTAATAACTGCATAGTTTTACTATGCAATGACTATAAAGTTCCGTTGATATTTGGAGGGAGGGAAATACAGATGTCTAAAACAGTAGTACGTAAAAACGAATCACTAGAAGATGCTTTACGTAGATTTAAACGTTCAGTATCAAAAAGTGGAACTATTCAAGAAGTACGTAAACGTGAATTTTACGAAAAACCAAGCGTAAAACGTAAAAAGAAATCTGAAGCTGCACGTAAACGTAAATTCAAATAATTAATAGCTCTGTTGACTCCCTCAACAAGAATGTTAATTATATATTAGGACAGAATTTGAATTGAATTCACTGTTCTATCTAGAAATGAAGACTAGAACTGATTTATTTGTTTTTAACGTATTTCAGTTCTAGTCTTTAATTGTTAATAAGTCAAAGCTTGGGACAATGATTGAGCTATCTCCCAAATATCGGTAAAAAACACTTTCGTTGAATTCATATTAAATTGATTCATGCGAAAGTGTTTTTCTATTAAAAGAAAATCTTATTCGATAGAAACAAAATATCAAGCAGTTGAAATGAAAGTAGATGAGTATGATTTAAAACAATTATGGAACCATTGAATCTTCAAAATAAAACACAAGTCAAGTATTGTTAGCGATGATATCAAAATGCTGAAAGCTACACATTTTCTCAACATACTAGAAAATATTAGAAAAGATATAGAATTGGATATTAAAAAACTATAAGGTAATGAAAAAAGGTATCAGCAGTAATGATTGATTTAGTGGATCACTTAAAACTAAAATATCTGTCCGAACTAATAATAGAAGTCATGCGTATATCTAAATTACCATAATAGAAAGTTTATAATATTTTCAAGTGTGTGTTATTGATATGTCTCAGTTTTTTCATTTTTATGTCCGACTATACGCTTGTAACTGTAACAAACTGTTGCAACTATATTTAAATGCGTTTGAGTAATAGTTAAAATGCTTTGATTTTATATCGTCTGATATTGCGTTTTTATTTTACTAAATTAACATACTATTTTTATTATAGATATGTAAATGACTATATGATATGTTTCATTTCATGTATAATTATTTTGAGGGCGAGGTGAAAAAATGGATAACTTACATCTAATACATATGCTGTTTATGACAAAACCTTTAAATGGAATGAATTGGGTTGAAAACCTTGCACAGTTTATCACTCAACCTTTTGTTTCTCTTATTTTCACTTGTATTATATTTATTGGCTTTTTATACCAACTATATTCAAAACGCATAAACTTAATGGGAATAATTGCATTACTTGCTTTACTACTTTTATTTTTAGCATTCCTAATTAATGGCGACGTCAACGTGATGTCAGTATTACTGTTTACAATTGGTCTCATACTACTCATCATTGAATTATTTGTTATAGGGGCTGTAATTGGTATTATTGGTATTATTCTAATAACACTAAGTATTATTATACTTGGTGACAATATTTTATTAATGCTTGGAAATGTTATAGTTGCATTAATATTATCAATTATAGAATGGGTGATTTTAGTGAAAATATTCAATAGAAAAATTCCATTTTTAGATAAAGTTATTTTAAAGGATTCAACAAATTCTGAAGCAGGTTATCGTTCACATGACGACCGCTCTCATCTTTTAGGAAAAACCGCACATACTGTTACCGATTTAAGACCAGCAGGAATTATAACTTGTGACAATGATCGAATAGACGCAGTATCTGATGGATCATTTATTTTACGTAATCGACAAGTTAAGATTCTTGAAGTGGAAGGTACACGTGTTGTTGTTAGAGAAATCGAAAAATAAAAAGGAGCGATTTAATGTTTAGTATTGGTTTTATAATCATTGCAGTCATTATAGTAGTTGCACTACTCATTCTGTTTTCATTTGTTCCAGTCGGATTATGGATTTCAGCACTAGCTGCTGGAGTACATGTTGGAATAGGCACGCTTGTGGGGATGCGTTTAAGACGGGTTTCACCAAGAAAAGTTATCGCACCTCTGATCAAAGCGCATAAAGCTGGTTTAAACTTAACTACAAATCAACTTGAGTCTCATTACTTAGCAGGTGGTAATGTTGATCGTGTTGTTGATGCAAACATTGCAGCACAACGAGCTGATATCGATTTACCATTTGAGCGAGGCGCTGCCATTGATTTAGCTGGTAGAGATGTATTAGAAGCAGTACAAATGTCAGTTAATCCAAAAGTTATTGAAACGCCATTTATTGCTGGTGTAGCTATGAATGGTATCGAAGTTAAGGCAAAAGCTCGTATTACCGTACGCGCTAACATAGCAAGACTTGTTGGTGGTGCTGGTGAAGAAACAATCATTGCTAGGGTCGGAGAAGGTATAGTATCTACAATTGGTTCTAGTGAGCATCATACAGAAGTGCTCGAGAATCCAGATAATATTTCAAAAACAGTACTAAGTAAAGGTTTAGACTCTGGAACTGCATTCGAAATTCTATCTATCGATATTGCCGATGTTGATATTAGCAAAAACATCGGTGCTGATTTACAAACAGAACAAGCACTTGCTGATAAGAACATTGCACAAGCAAAAGCAGAAGAACGTCGCGCAATGGCTGTTGCTTCTGAACAAGAAATGAAAGCGCGCGTTCAAGAAATGAGAGCTAAAGTTGTTGAAGCTGAATCCGAAGTACCTTTAGCTATGGCTGAAGCATTAAGATCAGGCAATATTGGAGTTAAAGATTATTATAACCTTAAAAATATTGAAGCAGATACAGGTATGAGAAATGCAATAAATAAGCGCACTGATCAAAACGATGATGAATCACCACAACAATAATGAAGAGGTGATAAGATGAATATTGGCATTATCATTTTCATCATATCTGTGATAATTACAGGTGTTAGCGCATTACGAGATAAAAGTCACGAGGACAGACAAAATCAAAGACCCAATCAAAAACCCTCAAACGACCAACCTCAAGAAGGTGGTTTCTTTGAAAAATTAGAAAAAACTTTTAAAGAAATTAGTGACGAATTAAATGATGAACCTGAAAAAAAGCAGAGTAAACCTTTTGAACCTTCATTACCACCACTGAATGAAGATTGGAATAAAAATGAAAAGAAAAACACATCACATCCTAAAGAAAAACAAAATACTTCACAATCCAAACGTCAAACAACGTCTACTCATGAACATCAAAATATTCCTCAGCTAGATAAGACAACATCAAGAGATGATAATTATGAAAAACTTAAACAGGAACTTGAACAAGATGTAACTAAAAATTTAAGTGATGTACGGAGAGAAATTGATAAAGAAAAAGAAAAGCAACTTGTTATGATTGAGAGAAAAGCTCAAGACATTATCAACGATAAATATCTCTCAGAAAGAACAAAGCGATATCGATTAAAACAACTACTAAATTCTAGGAATGTTGAAAAAAACATGTCGCACTCTGCTTTTCAATATGATAGTGATGAAGTTATAAATGGTATTATTTGGTCAGAAATTTTAAGTAAACCAAAACAGCTTTAAATAGTTTTAAATTTTCAAACATTAATTTAAATATTTAAGTATATGAGAGAGTATATTGTAATTTATTACGGTATACTCTCTTTTTAGTTTGTCTAAAAACAGGTATTTTAGTAAAATTTAATTAAGATTTAAAATGAAATTTAGCTATGAATGATAGTAAGAGTTTAATTCATCATTTATTCATAGCAAGCATGATATAATATTGATGTATCAAGCTAAATTTTATATTATGAAATTTATCTCATGTTGATGAAAAATTAAATTTACGTAACTTGAAAAGGAGCGCGTTTATGCCAGGAATAATTCAAATTGACGATATTAATCAATCTCAAGCTTTAATAGGAAATAATGATGAAAACCTAAAAGCGATTGAAGCACATTTTAATGTCGTAATACATGCTAGAGGTCAAGAAATTGCTGTTAAAGGTGAAAAAATAGAGCATGTTGAAAAAGCAGAATTAGTTCTAAAAAATTTACTTAAAGTAATTGAATTAGGTAATACAATTACGCTTAAAGATGTAGAAGCTGCTATAAAAATGGCCGACAATAATACAATTCATCATTTGTTAGATTTATATGATGAAGAAATTACAAAAGATGCTTATGGTAAAACAATTCGTGCTAAGACTATGGGACAACGTATATATATTAATGCTATGAAGCGTAATGATTTAGTATTCGGTATTGGTCCAGCTGGAACTGGTAAAACTTTTTTAGCAGTCGTATATGCGGCTAAACAACTACGTAAAGGATCTGTTAAGCGTATTGTTCTAACGAGACCTGCTGTTGAAGCAGGTGAATCTCTAGGATTTCTGCCAGGTGACTTAAAGGAAAAAGTAGATCCATATTTAAGACCCCTTTACGATGGGTTAAATACTGTTTTAGGTAGAGAGCAAACTCAAAGACTCATCGAACGAGGTGTAATAGAAATTGCACCATTAGCATATATGAGAGGTAGAACCCTAGATGATGCATTTGTTATATTAGATGAAGCTCAAAATACGACACATGCACAAATGAAAATGTTTCTTACCCGTTTAGGATTTGGATCAAAAATGGTTGTCACTGGTGACCAAACTCAAATCGATTTACCAAAAGGGGTAAAAAGTGGTTTAAAAGAAGCGGTAAAAAAACTAAGTGGTGTCAGTGGCATAAGTATTATGAAAATGGATCAAAGCGATGTAGTTAGACATCCACTTGTAAGTAAAATTATTAATCGTTATGAAGGAGTTGAATAAATGTTTACTATAGATTTTAGTGACCATACGGGTCTAGTAGAAACGTCTTGGTTTGACCAAATAGATCAATTATTAACATTCGCAAAAAAGAAAGAAAATATTCATAATGATGCCGAATTATCAGTAACTTTTGTAGATAAAGAGGAAATTCAAAATATAAATAAAGTATATCGTGACAAAGATAAAGTTACTGATGTCATCTCATTTGCTCTAGAAGAAGATGAACCAGAAATAGATTTCAATGACTTTGAGATACCACGTGTTCTAGGTGATATTATTATATGTACAGATGTTGCCAAAGAACAAGCAGAAAGCTACGGACACTCATTTGAGCGTGAATTAGGATTTTTAGCATTACATGGCTTTTTACATTTGCTAGGATACGATCATATGAATGATAATGATGAAAAAGAAATGTTTGGTCGACAAGATGCTATACTTAACGAATTTGGTTTAACTAGAAATTAATATGAAACGTTTTAAATATGCATATGAGGGTTTTCGCGCAATTTTAAAAAAAGACCAAAATTTCTTATTCCACATTTTAGCAGCTGTAATAGTTATCATATTAGGAATTGTGTTAAATATTGATCGTATAGATTGGATATTAATCATTGTAGCTATAGGACTTGTTTTAAGTTTTGAAGCTATTAATACCTCAATTGAATTTGTTGTCGACTTAATTACCACTGACTATCATGAATATGCAAAATATGCTAAAGATATAGCTGCGTTTAGTGTTGTCATCGTTTCAATCGTTTCAATATGTATTGGGCTAATTGTTTTTATACCATATATATTAGAAATATTTAAGGGAGGAATGTAATGAGTTATCAATCACACTACTTTAAAGAAGTCCGAGAGGCACAAAAAAATGCATACGCACCATACAGTAACTTTAAAGTTGGTGCTTATTTAAGAACGAAAGATGGTCGGTGTTTTCACGGAGCAAATGTTGAGAACGCTGCATACCCGATGGGGATATGTGCAGAAAGATCAAGTTTAGTAAGCGCTATATCAGAAGGTTATCAACCAGGTGATTTTGAATCCATTACAGTTACTGTCGATGCTGATAAACCCTCGTCCCCATGTGGCGCATGTCGCCAGGTGATGATGGAACTTTGTGATAAAGATATGCCTGTATATATGACCAATCAAAACGGAGATATGATAGAAGCTACAGTTGGTGAATTATTACCATTAGGATTTTCTGGAAAGGATTTAAATTAATGACAGAACATAAATCAGGATTTGTTTCAATAATCGGTAGACCTAATGTAGGTAAATCTACCTTTGTAAACAGAGTAATAGGACATAAAATTGCTATTATGTCAGATAAAGCTCAGACGACTAGAAATAAAATACAAGGTGTAATGACGAGAGATGATGCTCAAATCATCTTTATCGATACACCTGGTATCCATAAGCCTAAACATAAATTAGGAGATTACATGATGAGAGTAGCTAAAAATACACTTTCTGAAATTGATGCTATTATGTTTATGGTTAATGTAAATGAAGATATAGGTAGGGGAGACGAGTATATAATGGAAATGCTAAAAAACGTCAAAACACCTATATTTTTAGTTTTAAATAAAATTGATTTGGTTCATCCAGATACATTGATGCCAAAAATTGAACAATATCAGTCATATATGGATTTTACAGACATAATTCCAATTTCTGCTTTAGAGGGGTTGAATGTTGATCATTTTATTGATGTATTAAAATCTTTTTTACCAGAAGGGCCTAAATATTATCCTGACAATCAAATTTCTGACCATCCTGAACAATTTGTAGTGAGTGAAATCATTAGAGAAAAAATTCTACATTTGACGAGTGAAGAAATTCCACATGCAATTGGTGTCAATGTCGATCGTATGATTAAAGAGGATGAAGATAAAGTACGTATTGAGGCGACAATTTATGTTGAAAGAGATTCACAAAAAGGTATAGTAATAGGTAAAGGTGGTAAAAAGCTTAAAGAAGTAGGTAAACGTGCACGTAGAGATATCGAAATGTTACTTGGCTCGAAGGTTTATCTTGAATTATGGGTGAAAGTACAACGTGATTGGAGAAATAAGGTTAATTTTATAAGACAAATTGGATATGTTGAAGATCAAGATTAATCAATAGAAAGTTGGTGATCAACTGATGCTAATGAAACAAAAGGGCATCATTATCAAATCTGTTGATTATGGTGAGTCAGATAGAATCATTACAATATTAAATGAATACGGAGCTAAAATACCACTAATGGCCAGACGAGCAAAAAAAGTTAAGTCTGGATTTCAAGCAAATACACAGCTTTTCGTATATGGCTTATTTATTTATAATAAATGGCGAGGCATGGGAACACTAAATTCTGTTGATGTGATTAATCAACATTATGAACTCCAACTCGACTTATTTGAAAGTAGCTATGCATCTTTATGTGCTGAAACAATTGACCGATCAATGGAAGAGAATGAGGTTTCAAAATATAATTATGACTTGCTTCAATTTGTTCTTTCCAAAATTAACGAAGGAACTCCAGCACAATTAATGTCTGTAATCGTCTTATTAAAAAGTATGTCTAAATTTGGATTCACAGCTTCATTTGATCACTGTGCAATTACCGGCATTCAAGATCAATCAAAACTTATAGCGTATAGTTTTAAATATGACGGTGCTATTTCAGAATCTGCATTATATCAGGATCAACATGCTTTTCAGCTCTCTAATCGCACTTTATATCTTCTTAATATCCTACAGCAATTACCCATAAGTAAGATGAATCATCTAAATATTCAGCAAGACATATTAAATGAAATGTCTGAATTACTTATCATGCTTTATCGTGAGTATGCTGGTATGTTTTTTAAAAGTCAAAAATTAATAAACCAATTAAATAGATTAGAAAAAGATTCATTGTGAAAAGATTTCAGAATAAATTTATCATAAAAAGCTCCTATCTGCTGTTGTTAAAACTTAAGATAGGAGCTTTATTCATATTCAAAATTTTTACTTATAAATAAATAGTAAACTAAAATTTAACTTTGTCAGCTAAAAATGTTTCTAGTTCTGATATTGGCATACGTACTTGTTCCATACTATCTCTGTCACGCACTGTTACTTGGTTGTCCTCTAATGAGTCAAAATCAAAAGTGATACAATATGGTGTACCTATTTCATCTTGACGACGATAACGTTTACCAATAGATTGTGATTCATCAAAGTCTATTGCAAAGCTAGAGCTTAGTTGTTCAAAAATTTTAATAGCTTCACTTGATAATTTTTTACTCAATGGTAGTACCGCCGCTTTATATGGTGCTAAAGCTGGGTGGAAATGCATAACTGTACGTGCATCTTTACTACCCTCAACACCTTCTTCAGCATACGCATCACATAAAAATGCTAAAGTCACACGATCTGCACCAAGAGATGGTTCAATACAATAAGGAATGTATTTTTCGTTAGTTTCAGGATCGTGATATTTAAAATCTTCACCTGAATGTTCACTATGTTGTCTTAAATCATAGTCTGTACGACTCGCAATACCCCATAATTCTCCCCAACCAAATGGGAATTTGTATTCAATATCAGTAGTAGCATTAGAATAGTGTGATAATTCATCTTCATCATGATCTCTAAGGCGCATATTGTCTTCTGAGATGTTTAAATCTGTTAACCATTCACTTGCAAAAGTTTTCCAATAATTTTGCCATTCAATTTCTTCACCAGGTTTACAGAAGAATTCAAGTTCCATTTGTTCGAATTCTCTTGTTCTGAAAATAAAGTTTCCTGGTGTGATTTCATTACGGAATGATTTACCAATTTGACCAATACCAAAAGGTAATTTTTTACGCATAGAACGTTGAACATTTTTATAGTTCACAAAAATACCTTGAGCTGTTTCAGGTCGTAAAAATAATTCATTAGTAGAATCTTCAGTAACACCTTGGAAAGTCTTGAACATAAGATTAAATTGACGGATATCAGTCCAGTTTGCAGTCTTACTGACCGGACAAACAATTCCTTCATCATCAATAATTTTTTTCATTTCATCAAAACTTAAGCCATCTGCTATAAAGTTTTCGTCACCTTTTTCATTTTGCATATAATCTTCGATTAATTTATCTGCACGATAACGAATTTTACTGTCCTTATTATCAATCATAGGATCATTAAAATTTCCTAAATGTCCTGATGCTTCCCATGTTTTTGGATTCATAAGAATCGCAGCATCAATACCTACATTGTATGGTGATTGCGTAATAAATTTTTGCCACCAAGCTTTTTTAATATTATTTTTTAATTCAACACCTAACGGACCATAATCCCATGTATTTGATAATCCACCATAAATATCACTACCAGGGAATACAAATCCTCTATGCTTCGCAAGTTGTACAATTGTATCCATATTTTTAACCATAAAAGCCTCTCCTTATACATAAAAACGCCCCAAGACAATACACATAGATTATGCAATATTATCTTGGGACGAGTTTAAATTATTTAAAACACATTGTTGAAATAACATGTGTTTATTTACATTTCAACCCGCGGTTCCACCCAAATTAGTGTAAACACTCGCTTTTATAAAAATTTAATCATATGCCAAAATATGTTTGTTAAGCTCACACCATCCTTAACTCGCTTATTAATAATTCTAATTGAAATAATTTTTAATAGCAAGTGTTTATATGTATTTGTAGCAATTGAAAATAAAAGTTATAATGAGTAAGTATTAAAAAGGGGTGAAGACCTATAGAATTAAGTCAAAGACAAGAACAAATAATAGAGATTGTTAAATCGGAAGGACCTATCACGGGCGAGCATATAGCTGAAAAAATCAATTTAACTCGTGCTACATTACGTCCTGACTTGGCTATACTCACTATGTCTGGTTTTATAGAGGCACGTCCTCGAGTAGGTTATTTCTATTCTGGTAAATCTAAAAATAAAATCATAAACGAAAAATTACGAAAATATGTTGTAAAAGATTATATGTCGCATCCTGTTGTCATAAAAGAAAACATGACTGTTTATGATGCTATATGTACCATCTTTTTAGAGGATGTCAGTACATTATTTATTACAAATGAGAATAACGATTTTGTAGGAGTATGTTCTAGGAAAGACTTACTTCGTGCCTCAATGATTGGTGAGGACATACATACAATGCCTATCAGTGTAAATATGACTAGAATGCCTAATGTTTCATATTTAAAAGAACAGGAACTCGTTATTTATGCTGCAAACCAAATGATTGATAAGGAGATAGATTCATTACCAATTGTTAGACCTAAAGAAAACGACAAATTTGAAGTAATAGGTCGCATCTCTAAAACAACAATCACTAAATTATTCGTTTCATTATTTAAAGAATAGGTGGTAAGTACATGGATAATATAAAGATAATTGTTGCCTCTGATTCAATTGGTGAAACTGCGGAACTCGTTGCAAGAGCAGGCGTTTCACAATTCAATCCTAAACAGTGTAAGCATGAATTCCTTCGATATCCATATATCGAATCATTCGAAAATGTTGATGAAGTCATTCAAGTTGCTAAAGATACGAATGCAATCATTGTTTATACATTAATAAAACCCGAAATTAAAAAGTATATGATATCAAAAGTCAATGAACATGCATTGAAATCTGTTGACATCATGGGTCCATTAATGGAATTGTTATCGAATTCTATAGAAGAAACTCCTTATTATGAACCTGGGATGGTTCATCGATTGGACGATGCTTATTTTAAAAAGATCGATGCAATCGAATTTGCTGTTAAATACGATGACGGAAAAGATCCTAAAGGATTGCCGAAAGCAGATATTGTGTTACTTGGCATTTCAAGAACATCAAAAACACCTTTATCTCAATATTTAGCACATAAAAGCTATAAAGTAATGAATATTCCAATAGTACCTGAAGTGACTCCCCCAGACGGTTTATTTAATGTTGATCCATCAAAATGTATTGCGTTAAAAATTAGTGAAGAAAAATTAAATCGTATACGTAAAGAGAGATTAAAACAATTAGGATTAGGTGACAAAGCTAGATATGCAACTGAAGCAAGAATTCAGGAAGAATTAGATTACTTTGAAAAGTTAGTCGATAAGATTGGTTGCCCTGTTATCGATGTTTCAGATAAAGCCATTGAAGAAACAGCAAATGATATTATTCATTTTATTGAAAAAAATAAATCGAAATGATTTCTTTTCCAATAAATTGAAGGTATAATAATAGAACTTTAATAAGATTGCTATCTTAGAAATGAATGTATTTTATAGGTGGCATTTATAGTTTGAAATATATTCCTTCATTCTTTTAGTAACCACATAAAAATAAAGAATTAGCAATTATGAATATTGATAGGTGATGTCTTTTGCGTATAGATCAATCCGTCATTGATGAAATAAAAAATAAAACTGATATATTAGATTTAGTTAGTGAATATGTAAAACTTGAAAAAAGAGGGCGCAATTATATCGGTTTGTGTCCTTTTCATGATGAAAAGACACCCTCATTTACAGTTTCAGAAGATAAACAAATTTGTCATTGTTTTGGATGTAAAAAAGGTGGTAATGTTTTTCAATTTACGCAAGAAATTAAAGACGTATCATTTGTTGAAGCTGTAAAAGATTTGGGTGAACGAGTTAATATCCAAGTTGATATAGGGCAGAACCAAACAAATTCCTCGACAAAAATTGCGTCTGATGAGTTGAAAATGATTGAGATGCATGAACTCATTAAAGATTATTATCATTATGCTTTAATGAAAACAGTTGAAGGTGAGGAAGCCCTCAATTATTTACATGAACGTGGCTTTACAGATGACCTTATTAAGGAAAGAGAAATTGGGTATGCACCTGATAACTCACATTTTTGTCATGATTTTCTTGAAAAAAAAGGATATGATATAGAACTAGCATTTGAAGCAGGTTTGTTATCTCGTAATGAAGAGAATTTCACATATTTTGATAGATTTAGAAATAGAATTATGTTTCCTTTAAAGAATGGACAAGGACGAATTGTTGGGTATTCAGGACGGACATATACGAATCAAGAACCAAAATATTTAAATAGTCCGGAAACACCTATTTTCCAGAAGCGTAGAATTTTATATAATTTAAATAAAGCACGTAAATTTATTCGAAAACAAGATGAGATTATTTTATTAGAAGGTTTCATGGATGTAATTAAATCAGATTACGCTGGATTAAAACAAGTTGTCGCTAGTATGGGTACCCAGTTATCGCAAGAACATATTACTTTTTTACAAAAACTAACTCAAAACGTAACATTAATGTTTGATGGTGATTATGCTGGTAAAGAAGCTACTATAAAAACTGGACAAGCACTGTTGAATCAAGGATTAAATGTGTTTGTGGTTCAACTACCTTCAGGTATGGATCCTGATGATTATATTAGAAAATATGATAACGAACAATTCATAAAATTTGTTCAACAAGACAAACAATCATTTGTGCTATTTAAAGTTAAAATGTATCAAAATGAGATTAATCATAATGATCTTGCATACGAAAAACATTTTAAAGAAACTGTGCGAGACCTTTCTTTAGTCAATTCAGGTATTATTCGTAATAAACTTATTCAAAACATAGCTGATATATTTAAAGTTAGTCCAGAAACCATTCAATATGAGTTAGATGCAACTTATCAACATCAGATGCCGTCGAACACTTATCCCACTTTTCAAGATGAGCCAAGTAAACAACAATTAATACTCGGTCGTCTGACTAAAAATGAGAAAGCAGAAAGAGCTTTAATTAAGCATTTAATGAAAGATAAAGATACTTTTTTGAATTATTATCAAAAAGTTGTACCAGAAGACTTTACAAATAGCTATTTAAAGCGTATATTTAGTTATTTGTACGACTATTATTCAAAAAATGATTATTATACAATTAGCGATATGATGCAATATATTGAATCTAATGAATTGAGAGAAGTTCTTATTGAATTAGATCAATATCATTTAAATGATGAACCTTATGAAAACGAAATAGAGGACTATATTCAAATTATTAAAAATAATAATAACGAAGATTCTTTAGAAAGTTTGAATTATAAATTAAGGGAAGCATCACGTATTGGAGATTCAGAATTACAAAAATATTATTTGCAACTTATCGTTAACAAAAATAAAAATCGAATGTAAAAGCAATATTTATAAGAATTTAATTTAAAATTCAAGAGTAGTTAATCAAATATGGTTACTTTAATTATTTAACGGGTAAATTTGTTATATCAGAACTTCTAAAGTGTATATTTATTCAATTGAACACCACTTATTTAAGCACATATCACTTGATTTTCACTTACTCAGTGTAATCCAGTGATTATTTAGAATATACAAATCATATTAAATTGATATAATATATAATTATTAATAGATTATCAGTATTTACTAAAATCGGGAGGCCTTTTCATGTCTGACAACCAAGTTAAAATTAAAAAGCAAACAATTGATCCGACTTTAACACTAGAAGATGTTAAAAAACAATTAATTGATAAAGGAAAAAAAGAAGGTCATTTAAGTCACGAAGAAATCGCTGAAAAACTACAAAATTTTGAAATGGACTCAGATCAAATGGATGATTTCTTCGACCAATTGAATGACAATGACATTACGCTTGTCAATGAAAAAGATAGTTCTGACACGGATGATAAAATCAATCCTAATGATTTGAGTGCCCCTCCTGGTGTCAAAATCAATGACCCAGTGCGTATGTATTTAAAGGAAATTGGTAGAGTTAATCTTTTAAGTGCTCAAGAAGAAATTGAGCTTGCAAAAAGAATTGAACAAGGTGATGAAATTGCTAAATCACGATTAGCTGAAGCAAACTTGCGTTTAGTTGTTAGTATTGCTAAACGTTATGTTGGTCGCGGAATGTTATTCTTAGATTTGATTCAAGAAGGTAACATGGGCTTAATTAAAGCTGTGGAAAAATTTGATTTTAGCAAAGGATTTAAATTTTCAACATATGCCACTTGGTGGATTAGACAAGCTATTACACGAGCAATTGCTGACCAAGCGCGTACAATTCGAATACCAGTACACATGGTAGAAACGATTAATAAATTGATTCGTGTTCAACGTCAATTATTGCAAGATTTAGGCAGAGATCCAGCTCCTGAAGAAATTGGAGAAGAAATGGATTTACCACCAGAAAAAGTCAGAGAGATTTTAAAAATTGCACAAGAACCCGTTTCCTTAGAGACGCCAATCGGTGAAGAAGATGATAGTCATTTAGGAGACTTCATAGAAGACCAAGAAGCTCAAAGTCCATCTGATCATGCAGCATACGAATTGTTAAAAGAACAATTAGAAGATGTTTTAGATACACTTACTGACAGAGAAGAAAATGTTTTACGTTTACGTTTCGGTTTAGATGATGGACGAACAAGAACACTAGAAGAAGTTGGAAAAGTATTCGGTGTAACACGTGAAAGAATTCGTCAGATTGAAGCAAAAGCTTTAAGAAAACTAAGACATCCTAGCCGAAGTAAACGTCTTAAAGATTTCATGGATTAAATTAAAGGAATAAGACTTTGGCGTTTGAATTATTAATTAATAGTAATGTCGTTTAACTAAATCATCACACTAAAGTAGGGTGGGATAGTGAATTCAAATTTCTTATTACTGAATTCTATCCTACTCTTTTTTAATACATATAAGGAGTTTAAAAATGATTAACCTTAACCAAAGATTATCAATTGTATGCTCATTTATTAAAAGAGGAACATTGGCTGATATTGGCTCAGACCACGCATATCTACCTATATATGCAATTCAAAACGACTTATGCACAAAAGCAATAGCAGGGGAAGTTATTCAAGGACCTTATAAGGCCGCTAAAAGAAATATTGCAAATTATGAATTAAATCAACTGGTTGATGTACGTCTAGGCGATGGTCTAAGCGTTATAAACGCAGAAGATCAAATTGATAATATAACTGTTTGTGGTATGGGAGGACCATTAATTGCAAAAATTTTAAACGATGGGAAAGATAAATTAGTTAACCACCCAAGACTCATACTACAAAGTAATATACAAACTCAAGCATTAAGACAAACTCTTAACAAACTCTCATATGAAATCGTTGATGAAAGAATCATTGAGGAAAAGGGTCACATATATGAAATCGTGGTAGCTGAGTTTAATAATAACTTAGTTAAATTAAATATATTACAAGAAAAATTCGGACCATTTTTACTTAGAGATTGTAATAACATTTTTCAAAAAAAATGGAAAAGAGAGTTAGAAGCACTGCGTGATATAAAATCTCAATTGAATTCAACATCACATCATGAGAGACTAAAAGAAATAGAAGATGAAATCAACTTAATACAAGAGGTGTTAATTAATGAAAATTAGTGAACTGATGAAAATTTTAAATAATCACGTTCCATTTCATCAAGCTGAATCATGGGATAATGTAGGATTATTAATTGGTAATGATAATTTAGATATTACAGGTATTCTGACAACTCTCGACTGCACCGATGATGTTGTTAACCAAGCAATTGAACTTAATACTAATACCATCATTGCTCATCATCCACTTATTTTCAAAGGAGTAAAACGCATTGTTGAAGATGGATATGGTAGTATTATTCGTAAACTTATCCAAAATAATATCAATCTTATAGCATTACACACTAACCTTGATGTACATCCTGAAGGTGTCAATCGAATGTTAGCGCATCAATTAGGATTAGAGAACATATCCATGATTAATACAAATAGCTCATATTATTACAAAGTTCAAACTTTTATACCTAAAAATTATGTTGAAGATTTCAAAGACAGTTTAAACGAACTTGGATTAGCTAAAGAAGGTAATTACGAATATTGTTTCTTTGAAAGTGAAGGTAAAGGACAATTTAAACCAGTAGGTGATGCAAGCCCTTATATAGGGAAGTTAGATAGAATCGAATATGTTGATGAAATAAAACTTGAGTTTATGATAAAAAGCAATGAATTAGAAATAGCTAAGCGAGCTATTTTAGATAATCACCCATACGAAACACCAGTTTTTGATTTTATTAAAATGAACAAAGAAAGTGAGTATGGATTAGGGATTATTGGACAATTAAACAAAATTATGACTTTAGATGAATTCTCTGAATATGCAAAAAAACAACTCAGTATACCAAGCGTACGATATACAGGTCAACATGATAGTCCAATTAAGAAAGTAGCAATCATAGGCGGTTCAGGTATAGGATTTGAGTATAAAGCTAGCCAACTTGGAGCAGACGTTTTTGTTACTGGTGACATTAAACACCATGATGCTCTAGATGCTAAAATCCAAAATGTAAATTTATTAGACATCAATCATTATAGTGAGTATGTTATGAAAGAAGGATTAAAAGAATTATTAGCAAAATGGTTATTTAAATATGAAAATCAATTTCCGATATATGCCTCTGAAATCAACACAGATCCATTTAAATATAAATAAATGTTATTGATAAACATTTAAAGGAGAACAAATTATGTCAAAACATCCATTTGAACACTTTAATTTAGATGAGAATTTAATTGAAGCTGTTAAAAATCTCAATTTTGAAAAACCGACCGAAATCCAAAATAGAATCATACCGAGAATTCTTAAAGGAACAAATTTAATAGGACAATCTCAAACTGGAACTGGAAAGTCACACGCTTTTCTCTTACCATTAATTCAACTTATAAAAAGTGACATTCAAGAGCCACAAGCCATCGTAGTAGCTCCAACACGTGAACTTGCTCAGCAACTTTATCAAGTTGCTATGCATTTGGTAAAATTCAAAAAAGGTATAAAGGTAAAACTTTTCATTGGTGGCACCGATTTAGAAAAAGATAAACAACGATGTAGCCATCAACCACAACTCATTATTGGTACACCAACAAGAATTAATGATTTAGCACATTCAGGTTATCTTCATGCACATTTAGCCTCATATTTAATTATAGATGAAGCGGATTTAATGATTGACCTGGGTCTCATTGAAGATGTTGACCATATTGCAGCGAGATTAGATGATGAAAATGCTCATCTAGCGGTATTTAGTGCAACAATACCTAAATCATTACAACCATTTTTAAATAAATATTTAAGTCAACCAGAATTTGTAGAAGTAGATGGTAAAGCTCATAATAAAGAAAATATCGAATTTTATCTAATTCCTACAAAAGGTTCTGCCAAGGTAGATAAAACATTGGAACTGATAGATATATTGAATCCTTATCTATGTATTATTTTCTGTAACAGTCGTGAAAATGCCGATGAATTGGCAGACACTTTAAATAAAGAAGGAATTAAAATAGGTATGATTCATGGTGGTTTAACACCAAGAGAACGTAAACAACAAATGAAAAGAATAAGAAATTTAGATTTTCAATTTGTCATTGCAAGCGATCTTGCTTCTAGAGGAATAGACATTGAAGGCGTAAGTCATGTTATTAATTTCGATGTACCCAATGACATCGATTTCTTCACACATCGCGTAGGTCGAACAGGAAGAGGTAATTATAAAGGAGTAGCCATTACATTATATAGTCCTGATGAAGAAAGTAATATTACTCTTATCGAAGACAGAGGTTATAAATTTAAAAATGTAGATATCAAGAATGGTGAATTAAAACCGATTAAGGCACACAATATGCGTAGATCAAGACAACGTAAAGATGATCATTTAACCAATGAAGTTAAACACAAAGTAAGAAGTAAATCAAAACGTAAAGTTAAACCAGGGTATAAAAAGAAATTTAAACAAGAAGTTGAAAAAATGAAACGTCAAGAAAGAAAGCAGTATAGTAAAAAGCAAAAAAGACAAAAACGAAAAACTAATAAAGGATAGGTGAAATGAATGTTACTAGGATCACATGTTTCAATGAGTGGCAAAAAAATGCTGCAAGGGTCAGCAGAAGAAGCACATAAATATGGTGAATCAACATTTATGATTTATACAGGTGCACCACAAAATACAAGACGTAAAAATATTGAAGATTTAAATATCGAAAAAGGCCAACAGGCAATGAAAACATATGGTTTATCAAATATCGTTGTACATGCACCATATATCATTAACATTGCAAATACAACCAAACCTGAAGTATTTAATTTAGGAGTTGACTTTCTACAAAAAGAAATCGAAAGAACTCAAGCACTTGGAGCAAAAGATATTGTACTACATCCTGGGGCGCATGTCGGAGCAGGTGTAGATAAAGGAATCCAAAAAATTATTGAAGGACTTAATGAAGTACTCACACATGATAATGATGTAAGAATAGCACTTGAAACTATGGCGGGTAAAGGAACAGAAGTAGGAAGATCTTTTGAAGAAATTGCTCAAATAATTGATGGTGTTACACATAATGATCGCTTATCAGTATGTTTTGATACGTGCCACACCCATGATGCTGGATATAACGTCAAAGAAGATTTCGATGGTGTACTAGAAAAATTCGACAATATAATTGGAGTAGATCGAATTAAAGTAGTACATGTTAATGACAGTAAAAACCTAAGAGGTGCACAGAAAGATCGTCACGAAAATATCGGCTTTGGTCATATTGGCTTTGATGCACTTAATTACGTAGTACACCATGATACTTTTAAAAATATTCCAAAAATACTAGAAACTCCATATGTTGGTGAAGATAAAAAAAATAAAAAACCACCGTATAAATTAGAAATAGACATGTTAAAATCACAAGAATTTGATCCAGACCTCAAGAACAAAATTTTAAATCAATAAAATATTTATAAAATTAAGCCATTCATCGTCTTTTCATTCAGTGAATGGCTTAATTATTTCATCATGTTAAATAAAAATAATATCGTTTTAATTACGACTATCAAGTCATTAGACTAATTATAGAACAACCAAAACTATATGTAATTTAAAATAGTCGTAAACATTACTATTTACATAAAAATTAATAAGTTGTATAGTTATATGCGAGGTGAAAACCATGACAACGCCAGTTTTTGAATTACGAAATTTAGATTATTATTTCGATAATAAGCATGTATTAGAGAACATAAATATCAAAATTAATAAGGGCGAATTTTTAGCAATTGTTGGTCCAAACGGGGCAGGTAAATCTACTTTACTAAAAGTCATATTAGGGCTATTGCCTATACAAAAGGGCGAGATAATTGTTGAAGGAAAACCATTTAAAGGGAATAAATCTTCATTGAAAATTAGCTATGTCTCTCAGAAAGCTTCTGCCTTCAATGCAGGTTTCCCAGCTAGTGTAAAGGAAGTTGTTTTAAGTGGTCTGACTAAAACCAAAAAAATATTTCAAAGATTCAATAAAAGTGATTATCAAAAAGTCAAAAAGGTATTAGAGAGATTAAATATATCTCATTTAATAAATAAAAATATAGCTGAACTATCTGGTGGACAACAACAACGTGTACTTATTGCTAGAGCACTTATTTCTAACCCAAGTGTGCTAGTGTTAGATGAACCTACAAACGGAATTGATGCAAAACATGTAAGCGAATTTTACGATACACTTGATAAATTAAAAAAGCAGGGGATTACAATAATTTTAGTCACCCATGATATTGGCGTTGTAGCAGATACCGCTACAGAAGTAGCATGTTTAAATAAACATCTTCATTTCCATGGTTCTACAGAAGCATTCAAGTCTTTAGATGAAGTGGAAATTTCAAAAATTTATGGTCATCCTATTCAATTTGTTGATCATCAACACAACCGAACATGTTGTAATGAGGGAAATGAATAAATTTATATTAGAAACAAAGAGGAAGTGTAACTTTTGATAGATGCGTTATTAAATTTTGATTTTATTAGATATTCTTTGATTAGCGGTCTGCTTATTGGCTTTATCGCACCATTAATAGGTGCATTTATTGTAGTTCGAAGACTATCATTAATTGCTGACGCTTTGAGCCACGTGACATTAGGTGGCATTTCCTTTGGTATGTTTTTGCTTACCATTATTCCCGTATTCTCAGTAATAAACCCTATGTGGTTTGGTATTCTTTTTGCTGTTATTGGAGCGTTATTAATTGAAAAATTAAGAACTTCATTTTCTAATTATCAAGAAATTGCAATCCCTATTATAATGAGCGCTGGTATTGCCCTAAGTGCTATTTTTATTTCTCTAGCAGATGGTTTTAATCAAGAAATCGTAGGCTTACTATTTGGATCAATTAGTGCAGTAAATATTAGTGATTTAACTACAATTATTATCATTACAATAATTGTTCTCATATTTATTGTTTTATTTTATAAAGAATTGTTTATTTTATCATTTGACGAAGAATATAGTAAGGTCATAGGTATACCAAAGTGGATTCAATTTTTGTTTATAGTAATTGTTGCTATGGTTATATCTGCATCAATGAGAGTTGTAGGTATATTATTAGTAAGCGCGTTAATAACTCTTCCTATAGCAATTTCAATGAGAATAACTAAAGGATTTAAACAATTAATAGCATTAAGTATTATATTAGGAGAACTGTCTGTAATTCTAGGATTAATTATAGCTTTTTATATGAATATATCACCTGGTGGTGTCATTGTTGTACTATTAGTAGTAATGCTCATACTAACGATGACTATTCAGAAGTTAAAAATTAAGTTCAAAAAGGGAGTCGTTTAAGAATGAATACAAATGATGCAATTAAAGTTTTAAAAGAAAACGGACTTAAATACACTGATAAACGTAAAGATATGCTAGATATCTTTGTTAAAGAGGATAAATATTTAAATGCTAAACTTATTCAACAACAAATGGATAAGGACTATCCTGGAATATCATTTGATACTGTATACAGAAATCTTCATTTATTTAAAGATTTAGGCATTATAGAGAGTACCGAATTAGATGGAGAAATGAAATTCAGAATCGCATGCACAAATCATCACCATCATCATTTTATTTGCGAAAATTGCGGAGAAACTAAAGTGATTGATTTTTGTCCAATTGAAAAGATTAAGAGTCAATTACCCAATGTAAATATTCATACTCATAAACTAGAAGTGTATGGTATTTGTGAAGAATGTCAACGTAAAGCAAACTAAAAAACATTCGGATCATAACGCTGGCACATTTCATCATTTCAATTTAAGATTTTCGGTCATGGAATTTTAAATATTTAATATAAAATGAATAATCATGATTTGTAGCAAAAGAACCTAGTGATAATAACTGAGGTTCTTTTACTAATTATAGGCCATTAGTCGTATTTATTAAAATTTATGTATTTTTATGTTTAATCTTCACAAATTTGAGATATATTTATAGTATATCAATTAGTAGATTTAGAAAAATATTAAGAAGATTCACATTAACAATTTTGATAAATTGTAGTGTTGGTCGGGAAAACAATTCAGCAATTAAAACTTTTTTGAAAGCATATTCTTTGTTGCTTATAAATCTACTTGTTATGATATAGTTATAGACAATTTAGGAGGATGATTATTTATGGCTTTTGAATTACCAAATTTACCTTATGCATATGATGCATTAGAACCACACATCGACAAACAAACTATGGAAATTCATCATGACAAACACCATAACACATATGTTACAAAATTAAATTCAGCAGTTGAAGGGACAGATTTAGAAGCTAAATCAATCGAAGAAATTGTTGCTAATTTAGATAGCGTGCCATCTAATATTCAAACAGCTGTTCGTAATAATGGCGGTGGACACCTTAACCATTCATTGTTCTGGGAACTATTATCACCAAATTCTGAAGAAAAAGGTGAAGTTGTAGATAAAATAAAAGAACAATGGGGTTCTTTAGACGAATTTAAAAAAGAATTTGCAGATAAAGCTGCAGCACGCTTTGGTTCAGGATGGGCTTGGTTAGTTGTAAACAATGGACAATTAGAAATTGTTACAACACCAAATCAAGATAATCCAATTACTGAAGGAAAAACACCAATTTTAGGTTTAGATGTTTGGGAGCATGCTTATTATCTTAAATATCAAAATAAACGCCCAGACTATATCAATGCATTCTGGAATGTTGTTAACTGGGAAAAAGTTAATGAATTATATAATGCAACTAAATAATCAATATTAAATAACTTTAGAACATAGAAATTCTAAAAATCAGTTTAAACAATACCTTATATTTTTTGTTGTAGCCCTTAGATGATCGTCATCTAAGGGCTAATTACATATAAAACTAAATACTATCTACAACACGTGAGAAATAAGATTCATTACTTAATATCCATTTTTATTAAAATCTAAATTAACATAAAAGGATATGCATTTAGTTTGAATTACAATACTGATGAAACCGATGTAAAAATTTTTATTATTGATTATTGTTTAAAAGTATATTTATAAATTTGATTATCAATTGATAAAGGAATTTTTCTGCGTCTCTTTTTTGTTAAAATGATAGAAAAATAATCTAATATCATATATCATTTGTATGAGAGACTTTGAATAGAGGTAGGTTGTTTTGCTAAAAAGATTAAAAGAAAAATCAAATGATGAAAAAATGAGAAACACCATGAATAAAAGAATCAATTTCATATTTGGATTTATAGTATTTATCTTTGCTATAGTCGTATTGAGATTAGGTTATTTACAAATAGCACAAGGATCTCATTACAAACAATTAATCAAAAACGATGAAAATATAACTGTTAATGAATCAGTACCAAGAGGCCGAATACTAGATAGAAATGGCAAAGTACTAGTTGATAATGCTTCAAAGATGTCTATTACATACACTAGAAACCGTAAAACTTCACAAAAGGAAATGTTAAATACTGCTAAGAAACTGACAGATTTAATTAAAATGGATACGGATAAAATTACTGAGAGAGATAAAAAGGATTTTTGGATTCAAATGTATCCGTCATCTGCTAAAAAGTTAATGAGAAAAGAACAATTAATGTTAGAAGATGGCAGTATTTCACAAGAACAATTTGATACACAATTAAGAGATAAAATAGAAAAAAAACAATTAAAACAGTTAACTAAAAAAGATTTGCAAGTTTTAGCAATTTATCGGGAAATGAATGCTGGGTCAACTCTAGATCCTCAAACAATTAAAAATGAAGACGTAAGCGAGAAAGAATATGCAGCCGTATCACAACAACTTTCTAAATTACCTGGTGTAAACACTACAATGGATTGGGATAGAAAATACCCATACGGTGATACTTTAAGAGGTATATTTGGAGATGTGTCGACTTCGACTGAAGGTATACCTAAAGAATTAACCGAACAATATTTATCAAAAGGTTATTCACGCAATGATCGTGTCGGTAAATCTTATCTTGAATATCAATACGAAGATGTTCTTAAAGGCACGAAGAAACAAATGAAATATACAACTGATAAATCTGGTAGAGTAATAAGTTCAGAAGTACTTAATCCTGGTTCAAGAGGTCATGATTTACAATTAACTATAGATATTGATTTACAGAAAAAAGTAGAATCTTTATTAGAAAAACAAATTTCTAAGTTACGTAGTCAAGGTGCCAAGGATATGGACAATGCGTTAATGGTTGTCCAAAATCCTAGAAATGGAGACATACTTGCTATGGCAGGGAAGCAAATTGATAAGCAGGGTAAACTCAAAGATTATGATATTGGCAACTTTACAGCTCAATACACGGTCGGTTCTTCAGTAAAAGGAGGAACATTATTAGCTGGGTACCAAAATAAAGCTATTAATGTTGGAGAAACTATGGTAGATGAGCCATTAAAATTCCAAGGTGGTTTAACTAAACGATCATATTTTAATAAAAATGGTCATGTATCTATCGATGATAAACAAGCACTTATGCATTCATCAAACGTATACATGTTTAAAACCGCACTTAAATTAGCAGGTGACCCCTATACTTCAGGTATGTCATTACCTAATAATATAGCAGATGCGGGTCGTAAATTGCGTAAAGGGTTAAATCAAGTAGGTCTTGGCTTAAAAACAGGAATTGACTTACCGAACGAAACGCCAGGCCAAATAGAGCCCTTAACTAATAATCCTGGTAACTATTTAGACTTAGCTATTGGACAATACGACACATATACACCACTTCAGTTGTCCCAATACGTATCAACTATTGCAAATGATGGCTATAGAATTCAACCACATATTGGATTGTCTATTTATGAATCTACTAATAAAGATGAAACTGGTCCATTAAAACGTAAAATTAAGGGTAATGTTTTAAATAAGGTAAATAACTCAAGTGACGAAATTAAAGAAGTTCAAGAAGGATTTAAAATGGCTTTCAATGAAAAGCAAGGTACGGGTTATGCTAGTTTTAGAAATACTGTAGTACCTTCAGCTGGTAAAACTGGGACTGCTGAAGTTTTTCAAGATGGAGAACCTAGAGTTAATTCAACATATATCGGTTATGCACCCGTCGATAATCCTAAATTATCTTTTTCAATTGTCTACACAAATCAACCTGTTCCACCACCTTGGTTAAATGGTGGAGATTTAGGTAGAGACGTAATCAACTACTATTTTAAAGATAAAGATAATAAAGATGACTCTCGATCTAATAACGAAGAGAAAGAAGATTAATTTAAATTGTCAACTTAACTAATCATAAAATTATACTTTGCAATTAGTTAAGTAATTGGTATAATAAATAAGTCGTATTTTGAAAAGGTAAGGAGGAGAAATTCATGCGCGTAAACGTTACATTAGCTTGTACAGAATGTGGAGATAGAAATTATATCTCAACAAAAAACAAAAGAAATAATCCTGAACGTGTAGAAATGAAAAAATATTGTTCACGTGATAATAAACATACTTTACATCGTGAAACTAAATAATTAATGTTTTTAAATTTGTACATGACGATATAAAATCGATTTAATCCCTTTAAAGTAACCACTTATAAAAGTGAAAACTTTGAAGGGATTTTTCATTTACTTTTTGTCTTTAAATACCAACTTAATGACATTAGTTACTATAAACGTTATAATGTTAAGTGAACGAAATGGGTGAATAAAATGGATAAAAAGGGACTACGTAGAAATATAATTAAAAAGATGAAATCTTACGACAAAGTACAAAAACATTTGGCTGATGAATGGTTGGCTAAGAAATTATATCAAAGTGAAGCTTATCGCAAAGCTAACAAAATTGGTATTGTTTTATCGATGCCTCATGAAGTTAATACATATCCAATTATTACTTATTCGCTACATAATAATAAAAAAATTTTTGTTCCTGAAACAAATTATCAACAGCAAGAAATGACTTTTAAACAACTATTATCAATTGAGGATATCGAGAAAGATGGCAAAGGTATTTATCATTCTATTTCCCCAGTCGGTACAACGAATAAAATGGACTTAATTGTAGTACCTGGGGTTGCATTTGATAAATTGGGCTATCGAATAGGTTATGGTGGTGGTTATTATGACCGATTCCTGAGCCAACATAGAAGTAATACAGTTAGTTTACTATATGATTTTCAGTTAGCCCAATTCAATATAGAACCACACGATCAACCTGTAGAGCAATTAATTATTTATCACAATAAAGTGGTGGAGGAATAAATGAATATTAATAAACTTTATTGGAAGGCCTTATATTACTGGATTAGGTATCTTAATTATAATGTAATTTATCGTGATAAAGGGGACGATGAAATATGGTTGTCTCATAAGAGAAAACATTCCATTGTTGTTTTTAGAAAAAATGTTACATCTACCCAAGAGATTAGGTTTGATAAATCAAAAATTATGGAACGACCTGAAGAAATACAACAATTCATCGGTTATTTACCTGAATCTTATGAATTTTATTATTTTACGGATAAAGAGCTTTCAAAAGAAAATTTAAATGAAGAAAAACCAACTAAACTGAAATTTAAAATTTTAAGCAATGAGCAAAGCTTAAAGTCACTCCCTATAAACTTTTTACTTTTAAAAATGCTAATTAATAATGAAGATAAAAAGACTTATCTTCATTACAAAAGAAAAGTTTTGACACAAAATCTTGTTGATAAACATATGCAACGTTTTACCCCTATTACATATACACTTATCTTAATTAATATTGTGATATGGTTATGTATGATTTTATACTTAAATCGATTTTCTGATGTTAAACTATTAGAAGTAGGTGGACTTGTTCATTTTAATGTTGTACATGGAGAATGGTATAGACTTATTTCGTCAATGTTCTTACATTTTAATTTCGAACACATTTTAATGAATATGCTTTCTCTATTTATTTTTGGTAAAATTGTCGAATCAATCATTGGTTCATGGCGAATGCTAATAATTTATATTATATCCGGATTATATGGAAATTTTGTTTCTCTATCTTTTAATACGTCTACAATTTCAGTCGGTGCTAGTGGAGCAATATTTGGCTTAATTGGTTCTATTTTTGTGATTATGTATTTAAGCAAGAATTTTAATAAAAAAATGATTGGCCAGTTATTAATTGCATTGGTTGTTTTAATCGGTTTTTCACTTTTTATGTCTAATATTAATATAATGGCACACTTAGGTGGATTTATCAGTGGTGTATTAATTACATTAATAGGCTATTATTTCAAAACACATCGCTCTTTATTTTGGGCATTTTTGATTGTATTTTTACTTATATTCATTGTTTTACAAATTAGAATATTTACTATAAGTGAGGATAATATCTATGATAAATTAATTCGGGATGAAATGATTAAAGGTAATTATAGCGAAGCAAAACATGTTGTAAAGCAAACACTTAATAATAATTACGCCGATGATGAAACATATTACCTTAGTGGTTTGATTACTGCAACTAAGAGCTCGCAAGCAGAGGCCGTATCAGAATGGGAAAGAGGTTTAAGAAAATTTCCAAATTCAGGTGTACTTAATTATGAATTAGCTATAGCTAATCGTTCTTTAAGTGATGATAAAAAGGCTTTAAAATATATAAAAAAAGCTGTAGCAATTAATCCTAATAATAAAAAATATGTTAATTTAAAAAAAGAGTTGAGTAAATCTAATGACGCGAAAAATTAAAAATTTTTATGACGTGTTACAATTACTTAAAACATATGGTTTCATTATCTATTTTAAAAATCCAGATGATATGTATGAAATGATGATACAAGAGATTAAATCCTTATATAGTTATCAATTGTTAACGAAGGATGAATATCTGAATTGTATACTGATAATAAATCAAAGAAGGAATGAAAAATAATGACAGATATTATTTTAGCTGCCGATATAGGCGGAACAACTTGTAAATTGGGGATATTTGACAAGGATTTAGAACAATTGCATAAATGGTCTATTGATACTGATACAAGTGACCACACTGGTGAGTTACTTTTAAAAAACATTTATGATTCTTTTACTGAAAAGGTTGCAGAATTTAAATATGATTTTAACAATGTTGTTGGAGTCGGTATTGGTGTTCCTGGACCTGTTGATTTTGATACTGGAGTTGTATACGGAGCTGTTAATTTACATTGGCCAGGTAGTGTCAATGTAAGAAAAATTTTCAAACAATATGTTAATTGTCCAGTTTATGTTGATAATGATGCTAATGTTGCTGCATTGGGAGAAAAACATAAAGGTGCCGGTGAAGGTTCTGATGATGTAGTAGCAATTACTTTAGGTACCGGACTTGGTGGAGGTATAATTTCTAATGGAGAAATCGTACATGGACACAATGGGTCAGGCGCTGAAATTGGACATTTAAGAGCTGATTTTGATCAACGTTTTCAATGCAATTGTGGTAAATCAGGGTGTATAGAAACAGTTGCTTCTGCTACTGGAGTAGTAAATTTAGTTAATTTCTATTATCCTAAATTAACGTTTAAATCATCAATTTTACAACTTATTAAAGATAACCAAGTAACAGCAAAAGCTGTATTTGATGCAGCTAAAGCCGGTGATCAATTCTGTATATTTATAACTGAAAAAGTTGCAAATTATATCGGCTATTTATGCAGTATCATTAGCGTTACTAGTAATCCAAAATATATTGTTCTAGGAGGGGGCATGTCTACTGCCGGACTTATCCTTATAGAAAATATTAAAACTGAATATCGTAATTTAACTTTTACTCCAGCTCAAAATAATACTGAGATAGTACAAGCTAAATTAGGGAATGATGCTGGTATTACTGGTGCAGCTGGACTTATCAAAACATATATCATAGATAAAGAGGGTGCTAAATAATGGCAATTGTTGATGTAGTAGTTATTCCAGTAGGAACAGAGGGACCTAGTGTAAGTAAATATATAGCAGAAATCCAAACAAAGTTAAATGAATTTAAACAACAAGGGAAAATTGATTATCAATTAACACCAATGAATACATTAATCGAAGGTGATTTGAAAGATCTTTTTGAGGTGATTCAAGCGATTCATGAATTACCTTTTGATAAAGGATTAGATAGAGTTTGTACAAATATTAGAATTGATGATCGTCGAGATAAATCAAGAAAAATGAATGATAAATTAAAATCAGTACAAAAACATCTAGACCATAGTGGTGAATTATAATGCGAATTTCAAATTTAACATTAGGAATCGTTGACACTAATACGTACTTCATTGAGAATGAAGAAAATGTAATATTAATCGATCCCTCAAGTGAAAGTCAAAAAATAATTAAAAAATTAAATCAAATCAATAAACCTTTAAAAGCAATTTTATTAACACATGCACACTATGATCATATCGGAGCATTAGATGATATTATTGAAAAATATCAGGTTCCAGTTTATATGAGTAAAGATGAGTTTGATTTTTTAACTGATCCAGATAAAAATGGCTCATCTAAATTTACACAATATGGTTTATCTAAAATAGAAAGTCACGCAAATCCATTAAGTTTATCAGAGGGTCCTGCAGAGATTGAAGGATTTAAATTCAAAGTATTACATACGCCTGGTCATTCTCCAGGTAGTCTTAGTTTTGTTTTTAATGACTTTGCTGTTGTTGGCGATACTCTGTTCAAAAATGGTATCGGTCGTACAGACCTTTATAAGGGAGATTATGAAACATTAATTGATTCAATAAAAGATAAATTATTTGAATTAGAAGGTGATATGCCACTTTTCCCTGGACATGGGCCTTACACCACAGTTGACGATGAGCAACTCAATCCTTTTATAAATGGTTAATATTAGAGAGTAAAAAAATCGCCTCCTACGTTTATATATGTAGGAGGTGATTTTTTTTGAAAATTTTATTTGAACAGATTATCAATCATGCAATTAAGCAAGAAGCAAGTGACATACACTTTATACCATGTGAGGAACACACTATAATTAAGCTAAGAATTAAAGATGAGCTCACAATATATGATACACTTTCATTTCCAATTTATAAAAAATTACTTATATACATGAAGTTTCAATCTGGGTTAGATGTATCAACACAGCATAGGGCACAAAGTGGTAGATATAGTTATAAGATGAAGCGTTTATATTATTTAAGAATCTCTACATTACCGTTATCATTAGGCAATGAAAGTTGTGTAATTCGTATAGTACCTCAATACTTCCAAACTAAACGCGAATCATATGAATTTAAAGATTTTAAACACTTCATGAAAAAGAAACAAGGTCTGCTTTTGTTTAGTGGACCAACTGGCTCTGGCAAAAGTACTTTAATGTACCAAATGGTCCTTTATGCACATCAAAATTTGAATTTAAATGTAATATCAGTTGAAGATCCAGTAGAACAAATACTCAATGGAATCACACAAATATCAGTTAATGAAAAGGCAGGTATAAATTATGAAAGCTCTTTCAAAGCCATTTTAAGGTGTGATCCAGACGTAATTTTAATTGGTGAAATCAGAGATTCTACCGTAGCTAAATACGTGATTCAAGCCAGTTTAAGTGGACATTTAGTTTTGTCGACAATGCACGCGAATGATTGCAAGGGAGCATTATTACGATTATTAGAAATGGGTATTTCTGTCCAAGAGTTGTGCCAGGCAATCAATTTAATTTCTAATCAAAGATTAATCACTACTACTACAAATACTCGTCAACTAGTATCGGAATTAATGTTTCAAAGCCAAATCAATTATTTTTTTGAACATAATCATTCTTTACCTAAAAATTTCACAAAATTATCTACACATTTAAACAAAATGTCTAAAGAAGGTGTTATATGTGAAGAAGTTGTCGATAAATACATTTAAATATAAGAGGAATAAATATCTTACTGAAATACAATCAATAGACTTATTACAGAGATTACATCAGCTTTTAAGTCACGGATTCACTTTATATCAAAGTTTTAAATTTTTAAACTCCTATTTTAAATATAAAGAACGAACAATAAATGAAAAGATTATCCAACATCTACAAAACGGCGCTACATGTTATGATATTTTAAAAATGATAGGGTATCCAGAATTAGTTCTTCTTCAAATAAAATTTGCTGAAAACTACGGTAACATTGATGAGGCTCTCGTTGATACTGTTCAATATATGAAAAGAAATTTGAAAGCTAAAAAACGACTCATCAAAACCTTACAATATCCTGTTGCATTAATTTCTATCTTCTTATTCATATTAACCATTTTAAATATTACTGTCATACCTCAATTTCAACAACTTTATGAGACTATGAATGTTAAATTATCAACATTTCAAAATCTAGTAACTCTTATTATTACCCTTCTTCCCAAGCTAACTTTCATTTTTATCTTTATGAGTGGTATAGCATTTTTTATCACTTATAAATTTTACTATTATCTACCAATTGAGAGAAAATTAAAATCTATTTTAAAAATCCCAATGATTAATACGTATTATAAAATATATAGAACTTATCAACTTTCCAATCAGTTTTCTTTATTTTACAGAAATGGTACAAGTCTTCAACAAATTGTCCAAATATATCGTAATGAGCAAGATAACGAATTTCTTAAATTTCTGGGTAATTGTCTTTTTAAAGAAGCTAATAAAGGACTCCCGTTACCTGCTATATTAATGAATTTAAAATGTTTTCAAAATGATTTAATTAAATTCATAGAACAAGGAGAGAAAAATGGAAAATTAGATATAGAATTAAAGTTATACAGTCAAATGTTATTACAGCAATTTGAGGAAAAAGTGTTAAAACAAACAAAATTTATACAACCTATCATCTTCTTTATCTTGGGAATATTTATTGTATCTTTATACTTAGTCATTATGCTTCCTATGTTCGAACTTATGCAAACAATAAAATAATTTGAGGAGTGACATCAATGAAAACATTGAAATTATTGAAACAAACACGAGCATTTACCTTGATAGAAATGCTTTTAGTATTACTAATAATCAGTTTATTATTAATACTTATAATTCCAAATATTGCAAAACAAACATCTCATATTCAGTCAACTGGATGTGATGCTCAAGTTAAAATGGTAAACAGTCAAATAGAAGCCTACGCTTTAAAACATAACCGCAACCCTTCTAATATTGATGATTTGGTTTCAGATGGTTTTATAAAAGAAGGACAAAAAACATGTAAATCCGGTCAGACAATAAGTATTGCAAATGGAGAGGCAGTTGCCAATTAAAAATATTAAAGCATTTAGTTTAGTCGAGATGATTTTTACTTTGTTTATTATCAGTTGCTTGTTGATAACAACTTTATGGTCACGAAACCTATTCGACATTCAGCTAATTGATGAAGAACATGAAATTAAGCAATTAATAACAAAATTTAATTACTATAAATCTAAAGCTATTAGCAATAATGAATCGATAACTTTATTATTTTTTAATAATTCAAATAGAGTACAAGTAGTTGAAGAAAATGGCGATAAATATAGTTTTAAACTTAATAAAGGAAAAGTGACTAATATAGCTAAAATTCAAACATTAAATTTTGATAAAAATGGAAATATCAATCATTTTGGTTCGCTCATTTTACAATATGATTCACATGCTTATAGATTAATCTTCCATATTGAAAAGGGGCGCTTGAGATTTGTCAAAATATAAATTTAAAGGGTCTTTAATTATTGATGCATTGCTAGCCTTTTTTATAGTTAGTACAATAACAATGATTTTAATACCTATGTTTTCAAACTTAAACAATCAGTATCTTATCAATTTAAATAACATAAAAATCAAGCAAATCATGATAACTAGTCTTCAACACTATAAAAAGAAAGAGCTTTATCAAGGGGTTGTAATAGAAAATTATGAAATACAATTATTCAATCATAAAATATGTGGGGAGGATAAAGCATTTAATACGCGAACATGTATTTCTATTTAATATAAAAGCATTTACCTACATCGAAGCATTATTTGCTTTATTTGTGACTACTTTAATACTCGCTTTATTACCTACTATACTTAAATTGACTTCATTTTATCTAAATACTGCTCAAAATAACGAAGATATTCAATTTGAATTTTTTAGAAGAGATTTACTTAAAGAGAAAATGACGTCTAAAAACAATTATGAGATCGAAAATGCATATACAATTAAACTTAAGAAAAATAAAGATGTTATTAGGTATATTTATAAGAACCGTAAAATTTACAAAAATATTAATCAAAGAGGTAATATTACATTGTTAAATCACGTCTTATCTACTCGTATATTAAAAACGAACGATAATATAGTGAAATTATTAATAACAACAGGAGAAGCGAACGATGAACACAAAGAAATCCTTTTTTTATAGCCAAAAAGCGTTCGTTAGTTTATATTTAATAGTAATTTTTTCAATTTATTTATCAATTATATCTTTTTATATCTCTCAATATAGTTTAAAATTAAAGACAATACATAACTTAGATGTTTACTACAATAAAGTTATCGTTAATAAGTTAAAAGAGGTAGATTAATTTGAAGAGTATTCAAGTGCCTATTATTTTAGTTGGTTTCATGGGAACTGGTAAAACCACTGTTGGAAAATATCTTTCAGATTTATATAATTTAAGTTATGTGGATTTAGATAATTTTATTGAAGTAAATGAATGTAAATCTATACCTGATATATTTAATGATATCGGAGAAAAAGGTTTTAGATCATTGGAGACAAAGTACCTAAAAGCATGTCTCAATACTTTCGATATTATTTCAACTGGAGGAGGTATTATAGAAGATACGAATTCATTAAAGCTCTTAAAAAGCCAAAAGCATGTGGTTTGGCTAGATTGTGACATTGAAATCATTTTCAAACGAGTTAAAAATGATTCACATAGACCCAATGCTAAAAGTAAAAATCTTAACCAACTTGATGCCTTGTATTCTTCAAGACTTTCAAGATATAATGAAATCGCATTCATGAAAGTTGATAGTGCACAGAGTGTCTCTGAAATTTGTACTTTAATTGAAACAAAATTATTAAGCGATTGATCAGTATTAGAGAGAATAGAGATCAAAACTTGAATCATTATGAGTTAAACGATTATAGTCTATTACAATTTTGACTCTCTATCGCCGAAGGTGCAAGTGAAATAACGAAACTCTCAGGCAAAAGGATAATACTGTGACGCATTCCTGAAATGAGTATTAAAACAGGGTAGCTTTATGCTATCCTGTTTTTTAAAAAATATTAATTGGGGGTACACGTATGACAACAGATTTGAAAAAAACACCTTTATATCAAAATTACGTTGATAGTGGTGCTAAAATTGTTGAGTTTGGTGGATGGGCAATGCCTGTTCAATTCTCAAGTATCAAAGAAGAACATAACGCAGTTAGATATAATGTTGGTCTTTTTGATGTAAGTCATATGGGAGAGATAGAGATTAGTGGTAAAGATGCAGAACAATTTATACAATACATCCTTTCTAATGATACAAATCTTCTAACAAATGATAAAGCAATGTATAGTGCTTTATGTAATGAAGGGGGGGGAGTCATTGATGATTTAGTTACATATAAACTTAATGAAAATCACTACTTGCTTATTGTAAATGCTGCTAATACCAATAAAGATTATCAATGGATTAGAAAACATAGCTCTAATTTCACCGTAGATGTAAGCAATACTTCAGACAAATACGGACAATTAGCTATTCAAGGTCCTCGTTCAAGAGCATTGATAAATGAATTAGTGGATGTAGATGTAAGCCATATGGCAATGTTTGAATTTAAACAGAATGTACAACTTTTTGGTAAATCTATTATTCTTTCGCAGTCTGGTTATACTGGAGAAGATGGCTTTGAAATTTACTGTAAGCAAGAAGATACTAAGGATATATGGGAACAATTATTAAAATATGATGTTACACCATGCGGTTTAGGTGCTCGTGATACTCTAAGACTTGAAGCTGGATTACCTTTACATGGTCAAGATTTATCTGAATCAATTACTCCTTATGAAGGAGGAATAGCCTTCGCTGCTAAACCGTTAATTGCAAATCATTTTATTGGCAAATCAGTACTCAAAGCTCAAAAGGAAAATGGTTCCGAACGTAGAACAGTAGGTCTTGAACTATTAGGTAAAGGCATTGCTAGAACAGGTTATGAAGTACTAGATGAAAATAGTAATCAAATTGGTTTCGTTACATCAGGAACACAATCCCCATCTTCTGGTAAATCTATAGCACTTGCAATAATAGATAGAGGTGCATTTGAAATGGGCAAAAAAGTAATAGTGCAAATACGTAAGCGTCAAGTTGAGGCAAAAATAGTTAAAAAAAATCAAATTGAGAAATAAATTTAAAGGGGTGTAAATATTGAGTCATCGTTATATACCATTAACAGAACAAGATAAAAATGAAATGCTAAATAGTATTGGGGCAAAGTCTATTTCCGAATTATTTGATGATATACCTACAGATATTTTATTAAAAAGAAATTTAAACATTGCCGAAAGCGAAGCGGAGACGATATTACTTAGAAGGTTAAATCGTCTCGCAGCTAAAAATACAACTAAAGAAACACATGCAACATTTCTAGGTGCGGGCGTTTATGATCATTATACTCCTGCTGTTGTAGATGCAATGATTTCAAGATCTGAATTCTACACCGCATATACACCTTATCAACCTGAAATTTCTCAAGGTGAGTTACAAGCAATTTTTGAATTTCAAACACTCATTTGTGAATTAACAGATATGGATGTAGCAAATTCTTCTATGTATGATGGTATGACTAGTTTTGCTGAAGCATGTATATTGGCGCTAAGTCATACGAAAAAAAATAAAATTGTAGTTTCAAGTGGACTACATTATCAAGCCTTACAAATTCTACACACATACGCCAAAACTCGTGATGAATTTGAAATAATTGAAGTTGACCTTAAAGGTACTATTACTGATTTAGAGAAATTAGAACAACTTATCGATGACAACACAGCAGCTGTCGCTGTACAATATCCCAACTTTTATGGTTCTATTGAAGATTTAGAACAAATTAATAATTATATAAAGGATAAGAAAGCTTTATTTATCGTATACGCCAATCCACTTTCTTTAGGATTACTAACACCCCCAGGTACATTCGGGGCAGACATAGTAGTGGGAGATACACAGCCTTTTGGTATTCCTACCCAATTTGGGGGTCCGCATTGTGGATACTTTGCTACAACAAAGAAATTAATGAGAAAAGTACCTGGTCGATTAGTTGGACAAACTCAAGATGACGAAGGTAATCGTGGATTTGTTCTCACGTTACAAGCTAGAGAACAACATATCCGCCGTGATAAAGCCACTTCTAATATTTGTTCAAATCAAGCTTTAAATGCACTTGCATCTTCAATAGCAATGTCTGCTTTAGGTAAACAAGGGATTTATGAAATTGCTGTTCAAAATCTTATAAATGCCAATTATGCTAAAAATAAGTTTGAAGAGCATGGTTTTGAGGTACTAAAAGCACAATCTTTTAATGAATTTGTAGTCAAATTTAATCAACCAATAAAAAATATTAATCTTAAATTAGCAGAATTTGGCTATATTGGTGGTTTTGACTTAGGTGAAGTATCTGATCATTTTAAAAACCATATGTTAGTAGCAGTTACAGAGTTAAGATCTAAAGATGAAATAGATGATTTTGTTATGAAAGCAGGTGAGTTAAATGATTAGTAAATCAAGCCCTTTAATATTTGAAAGATCCAAAAAAGATAGATTTGCGTATTCTTTACCACAAAATGACATTGAAAATATCAATATTGCTTCACTTTTAGATGATAAGTATATTCGTAAACATAAGGCTGAATTTCCTGAGGTTTCAGAATTAGATTTAGTTAGACATTACACTGAACTATCAAATAAAAATTTCGGGGTTGATACTGGATTTTATCCATTAGGTTCATGTACGATGAAATATAATCCTAAAATTAATGAAAAGGTAGCCCGTATTTCTGGTTTTAGTGAATCTCATCCTTTACAAGAAGAAGAACACGTCCAAGGTTCTCTTGAAATTATATATAGTTTACAAGAAGAATTGAAAGAAATTACAGGTATGGATGAAGTTACCTTACAACCTGCTGCAGGTGCGCATGGTGAATGGACCGCTTTAATGATTTTCAAAGCTTATCATGAAAAAAATGGACAAAGCCATCGAGATGAAGTAATAGTGCCTGATTCAGCACATGGTACTAATCCTGCTTCTGCCTCATTTGCTGGATTTAAATCAGTAACTGTAAAATCTAACCAACGTGGGGAAGTTGACATAGAAGATTTAAAAAGAGTAGTAAATGACAATACAGCTGCAATCATGTTAACTAATCCAAATACATTAGGTATATTTGAACAAAATATTATTGAAATTGGGAAAATCGTTCATGAAGCAGGTGGTTTATTATATTACGATGGGGCAAATTTAAATGCTATTTTAGATAAAGTACGTCCTGGTGATATGGGCTTTGATGCAGTACATCTTAATTTGCACAAAACATTCACTGGTCCTCATGGCGGTGGTGGACCAGGATCAGGACCAGTTGGAGTAGTAGAGAAATTAGCCAGTTATCTACCTAAACCTATGGTTATAAAAGATAACGATAGATATAAATATGATAATGATATTCCAAATTCAATTGGACGAGTAAAACCGTTTTACGGAAATTTCGGTATTTATTTAAGAGCATATACTTATATCAGATCAATGGGAGCCAATGGTTTAAAAGAAGTATCTGAAGCTGCTGTTCTTAATGCGAATTATATTAAATCTCGCCTTAAAAATCACTTTGAAATTCCGTTCAATCAATATTGTAAACATGAATTTGTATTAAGTGGAACTTTACAAAAACAATATGGTGTCAGAACATTAGATATGGCTAAACGACTGTTAGATTTTGGTGTGCATCCACCTACAATATATTTTCCTCTCAATGTCGAAGAAGGAATGATGATTGAGCCAACAGAAACTGAATCTAAAGAAACACTTGATTACTTTATTGATACGATGATTCAAATCGCTGACGAAACAAAAAATGATCCAGATAAAGTTTTAGAATCACCACATACGACTATAATTGATCGATTAGATGAGACGACTGCAGCACGAAAACCAATTCTTAAATTTGAAGAACTTAAGAACGAAAAGTATAAAGAACACACAAATATTGATTCTGAAGATAATTAAATCACTAATAAGAAATCTATATACTAGCTCAAACTTCTATAAGTTACAATAATCAAAAGTTAACTTATACTAATCTTTTACTAAATAGAAAATATATTTTTTAAAGCATTTAAAAATTAGAGTAGATGTTAATACGTAGTGTTTTTACGATATTTTTGAGAAAGGTGCGCCAATCCTATATACGGGCTGAGACGGTACCTTTTGATGACGAGTCGTTCTCAATATGAAAATTATATAAATAAAGAAAGCGGCTGGGACATCATTCCTAGCAAAATAGCCAGTAAATGAGTTTTTTATAATTCATTTACTGGCTTCTTTATACAAAAAGACAATTTCTATATTTTTCAATAGAAATTGCCTTTTTTTACTTATTCTGGAACATTATCTCCCAGACTTTTCTTTAAATGATTTATATATCATCATCTAAAAAACTCTTTGAAAGCATCTATTAACCTAATCCTTTCAAAGAGTTTAATAACTTAAAGACATCATTTCGTAAAATTACTTTTTAGATTTTATTTTACCTGTCCATTTTTTGTAACCGCCTTTAAGCATGTAAATATTTTTATATCCATTTTTTCTTAATATACGTGCAGCACGATAACTTGCAATACCATTAGCATCACATAAATAAATAGGTTGATCATTTCTTAGTCCTTGAAATCGTTGCTTAAATACTGTGATAGGAATATTACGTGCACCATTAATATGTCCATAATCATAATCCACTTTTTCCCTCACATCAATAACTTGAGCTTTTCTTAAACCCTTATGGAATTCATTCTGGTCTAATTCATTTACAGCTCGTTTATTAAGAATTTGTTGGATAATCATATATGCAATGATAATAACAATAATACCAATTGCAATGTACAAAGAGATACTCATCTTGCATCCTCCCTAATTTACCGATATTATAATTATAAGACTGTTAGTACAATTTATCAAAATATTTTTTCGAGTTAGATTATGTTTATATCACATAATCTAAATAGACAAAGAGAAACATAATAGTTTTAATTTTAATATTTCGATAGGGGTATGATTATGACTGAAATATGGAATTTTATAAATACTGGAAGCAAAAATCCTTATTATAATATGGCAATGGACGAAGCGTTACTAAATTTTGTATCGCGTGGAGAAATTGATCCAGTTATAAGATTTTATACTTGGAATCCTGCAACACTCTCAATAGGCTACTTTCAGCGGCTCCAAAAAGAAATTGATATTGATAAAGTAAAAGAAAAGGGCTATGGCTTAGTAAGACGTCAAACGGGTGGTAGAGGCGTGCTACACGATAAAGAATTAACATATAGTGTTATTGTTCCAGAGTCTCATCCAAATATGCCTTCAACTGTAACTGAAGCTTATAAAATTATTTCACAAGGATTATTAGAAGGTTTTAAAAATTTAGGTTTTGAAACTTATTTCGCTATCCCCCGTTCTAAAGAAGAACGAGACAAATTAAAGCAACCACGAAGTTCGGTATGTTTTGATGCACCTAGTTGGTATGAGCTAGTAGTAGAAGGCAGAAAAATTGCAGGTAGCGCTCAAACCAGACAAAAAGGTGTCATTCTTCAACATGGTTCAATTTTACAAGATATAGATATCGATGATTTATTTGATATGTTTATATTTAAAAATGAACGACTAAAAACGAAAATGAAAGAAAATTTTGTTCAAAAAGCTGTAGCTATTAATGATATTTCAAATCAACATATTACATTAAATGAAATGGAGAACGCCTTTGAATCAGGTTTTAAAAAAGGACTGAATATAGATTTTAAACCTCTAGAATTAACGGAAAAACAAAAAGAGGAAGTACAAGAACTCGAAGAAAAATACCGCTCTGAAGCATGGATGTACCGTAAATAATTATGAAGAAAGCAATAAGGCGACATCATTTGATATCGCCTTATTGCTTTCTTTTTTGTCTTTTATATTTACGAAGTGCTTTTTTATACTTCCTTTGATCTTCTGTTAAAAAGAAGAAATAATATATAATATAAATAATTAAAGCTATAATTGCAAAACTAATAATAGCTTTCATAATTGAAAATAAAAACTCATCAAGATTCATCATTAAACCAAATGCAGCTATCGCTAATATTAAATAAAAGATGAATTTACGCATCTCAAAACTCCTATTAATTTAAATTTGTATTTATTGTTGCAAGTTTTTTTTGACCTTTTTCTATTTTTTTATTATCTTTCGTTTCATATCCTTTTTTAATTGTATTGAATGCTGAAGATAAGTCTTTATTAAGTTGACGTATTTCTTTTTCTTTTTTCTTATCTTCTTCAGATTGTGATTCAGAGTCTACAGATTCTTTATATTTATTGAAAGAACTGTCAATATTATTTGAAATGTCATTTAATTTTCTTTGAATCGCCACTTTATTATTATTTTTATTAACTTTTGACTCAATATCTCTATAATCTTTAATGGCTTTTGCAATAGAATCATAATAATCAGATGATGCTTTTAAATTTTTTATTTTTAACTTATTAGATGAAGCTTCTTTAGTATTTTCTTTATCTTGTTTAAGGGCGGCTATTTTAGATTTATGTTCGCCAATTTCTTGATTAAGTTCTTGAATATCAAGTTTTAATTGATGATTATCATCACGTAACTCAGTCGTTTTATCTTCTAAAGGAGCTAAGTTCTGACTCCCACAACCCATAAGCAAACTGCTCGCACCAACTATTAATATTAACTTTTTCATTGTATTCTCCCTAAACCAAAAACTATTATTATTATTACTAGTTATGCTATCATTCTAATGTATAAAATAAAAATGTACAAATGTAAACGTAGGAGGGAAATAATGAATAAATTAAGAAAAGTTCAAGATATCATTGAACATAAGCACTTAGATGCAATCATCGTATTATCAGATTATAATAGACGTTACCTTTCAGATTTTACTGGTACAAGTGGTGCATTAATCATAACACCTAAAAAACAATATCTTATTACTGATTTTAGATATATAGACCAAGCTACAGAACAGGCACAAGATTTTGAAATTATAAATCGAAAATCAAGTTTGATTTCTGAAATTAAATCCATATTAGAAAGAGAAAATTTATCAAATATTGGTTTTGAAGGTCATTTAATCAGTTATGATACTTATGTTGAACTTAATAAAGGATTAATTACTTTAATAAGCATATCTAATGAAATTGATAAGATTAGAGAAATTAAAAATAAGGAAGAAATTCAGCTCATTCAAAAAGCGGCTAAGATAGTAGATCAAACATATGAATATATCCTCACTCAAGTAAGTATCGGAATGACAGAACGAGAAATCAAAGCTAAATTAGAAAGTAAGATGTTAGAATTAGGTGCAGATGGCCCTTCATTCGACACAATAGTAGCTTCAGGTTACCGAGGTGCATTACCCCATGGTGTTGCAAGTGATAAGCGTATTGAAAAGGGAGATATGATTACATTAGATTTTGGTGCATACTATAGAGGATATTGTTCCGATATTACACGCACGTTTGCCATAGGAGAACCGGATCCAAAACTCAAAGAAATATTTAATATAGTTCTAACTTCTCAAAAGAAAGCTATTGAAGAAATCAAACCAGGTATGACTACAAAAGAAGCAGATACTATATCTAGAAAGTATATTTCATCTCACAATTATGGTGAGCAATTTGGCCATTCACTTGGTCATGGTATTGGCCTTGATATTCATGAAGGTCCACTATTATCTCAAAATAGTTCAGATGAATTAAAAATAAATAACTGTGTTACTATAGAACCAGGCATATACATTGAGGGATTGGGTGGCGTTAGAATAGAAGATGACATTCTTATTACAGAAAATGGATGTCATGTCTTTACTAAATGCTCAAAAGACCTTATTATTTTAGAGTAAGCGCGTATAATTGAGGAGGAGACTGAATGATTTCAGTAAATGATTTTAAAACAGGTTTAACGATTTCTGTTGATAACGGAATCTGGAAAGTTATTGATTTCCAACATGTCAAACCAGGAAAAGGCTCAGCTTTTGTTCGTTCTAAATTACGTAATTTAAGAACAGGTGCTATTCAAGAAAAAACTTTCAGAGCTGGCGAAAAGGTTGAACAAGCAATGATCGAGAATCGTCGTATGCAATATTTATATGCTGATGGCGATAACCATGTATTCATGGATAACGAAACATTTGATCAAATCGAATTACCTGGTGACTACTTAAAAGATGAATTAAATTATTTAAAAGCGAACATGGAAGTTCAAGTTCAATCTTATGAAAGTGAAGTTATTGGTGTTGAATTACCAAAAACTGTAGAGCTTGAAGTTACTGAAACTGAACCAGGAATCAAAGGTGATACTGCCACTGGCGCAACAAAATCTGCGACTGTTGAAACAGGTTATACACTAAATGTACCTTTATTTGTAAATGAAGGTGACACACTAGTAATAAATACTAGTGATGGAAGTTACATTTCTAGAGGATAACTCTAATTAACTAAACTCCAGAGTATACATCAATAAGATGTTATACTTTGGAGTTTTTGTTTTCAATATGTAAAATTACAAAGTATAGTATTGTAATTATTAATAAATATGTATATAATTACATAATAATACAATAAGGAGTGTATATATGCATATTTCTATAGTAGGTATCACAGGCTATACAGGACTAGAATTGTTAAGATTAGCACTAAATCACCCTCATATAACTGTTTCATCGATTCATGCCACAAAAGAAGTGGGAGTGCAAATTTCTGATATATTCCCTCATTTGAAAGGTATTTTTGATAAAGAAATTCAGGCTTTCGACAGTGAATTTATTATGACACATTCAGATTTGGTATTCTTTGCCACTCCAAGTGGCGTTGCAAAAGATTTATCTAAAAATTTTGTTAAAAATAATTTTCCTGTCATAGACTTATCAGGTGACCATCGTTTATCTCCAGATGTTTATCTCAAATGGTATAAAAAATCACCGTGTACTGTAGATATACAACAGCGTTTTACATACGGTCTTTCAGAGGTAATGAATATTAGTCACCGCAATAGATTTATTGCTAACCCTGGCTGTTATGCTACTGCAACTGAATTAGCGCTATATCCCTTAATCAACAATCATTTAATCCGTGTTGATTCTATAATTGTTGATGCTAAAAGTGGTCTTACTGGAGCTGGTAAAAAATTAAATCAGTCATCGCATTACGTGAATGTTAACAATAATTATGTGACGTATAAACTTAATAAACATCAACATATTCCTGAAATTGTACAAACATTACAGTTTTTCAACAAAAATTTACAGAATATTCAGTTTTCTACATCACTTATTCCAGTTAACAGAGGTATTGTTGCAACTATATACACACAACTTGAAAGTGGAGTGAAAATAAATCAAATAGAATCTACCTACAAGACTGTATATAAAAATAAGCCTTTCATAAGAATTAAAGATGGGTTACCACAGTTAAATGAAGTAATAGGAACAAATTACACTGATATTGGTTTTGTTTATAACGAAACTACGGGTGTTTTAACAATTTCATCAGTTATTGATAATTTAATTAAAGGTGCCGCTGGCCAAGCTATTCAAAACATGAATCTGATGTTTAATTTCGACGAAACTGATGGTCTAATTTTGGCACCTTTATATATCTAATATAGGGGGACTAAATAATGAATATAATTAAGGGAAATATTGCAAGTCCTCTTGGGTTTGCAGCTGATGGTCTGCACGCTGGCTTTAAAAAGAAAAAATTAGACTTTGGTTGGATTGTTTCAGAAGTACCTGCAAATGTAGCAGGTGTATTTACAACTAATAAGGTCATTGCTGCACCATTAAAATTAACAAAAAACAGCATCGAAAAAAGTGGTAAAATGCAAGCTATTGTTGTTAATTCAGGTATTGCTAATTCTTGTACTGGTATACAAGGAGAAAAAGATGCTTTTAAAATGCAACAACTGGCCGCAAATAAATTGCAAATTCAACAAGAATATGTAGGTGTTGCATCTACAGGTGTTATTGGAAAGATGATGCCTATGTCTATTCTAGAGAATGGCTTTTCCAAACTAGTTAAAAACGGTAATGCTGATGACTTTGCAAAAGCGATATTAACAACGGATACTCATACAAAAACATGCGTTGTAAACGAAGTTTTTGGTAACGATACAGTAACGATGGCAGGTGTAGCAAAAGGGTCAGGAATGATACATCCTAATTTGGCTACAATGCTAGCATTTATAACCTGTGACGCTAACATCTCATCACAAACATTACAACAAGCTTTAAAAGATGTAGTGGAAGTTACATTCAATCAAATCACTGTAGATGGTGATACTTCAACAAATGATATGGTGCTTGTAATGTCAAATGGATGTACAAATAATAACGAAATTAAAAAAGACAGTGAAGACTACTATAAATTTAAGCAGATGCTTCTATATATTATGACCGATTTAGCTAAAAGTATTGCAAGGGATGGCGAAGGTGCTTCTAAATTAATAGAAGTCACGGTTAAAGGTGCAAAAGAATCTAGTGCTGCAAGAATGATTGCTAAAAGTGTGGTGGGTTCAAGTTTGGTAAAAACCGCAATTTTTGGCGAAGATCCTAATTGGGGTAGAATTATTGCTTCTGCAGGTTACGCTAAAACAAATTTTGATATTAATCAGGTAGACATTTTTATCGGTAGGATACCTGTATTAATAAGATCCTCACCAATAAAGTACGATAAAGAAGAAATTCAAGAAATAATGAGTGCTGAAGAAATATCAATTGAACTTGACCTTCATCAAGGAAATTACGAAGGTCAAGCATGGGGATGTGATTTATCGTATGACTACGTTAAAATCAACGCACTTTACACCACTTAGGAGGAACATATGAAAAACATCATCGTAATTAAGCTCGGTGGTATAGCTATAGAAAATTTAAACGACGCGTTTATACAACAAATTAAAGCTTGGCACCTTGAAAACAAAAAAATAATTATTGTTCACGGTGGCGGCCAAGTCATCAGTGATTTATTAACTAAAAACAATCATTCAACTATTAAAATTGATGGCATGAGAGTGACTGCTAAAAATGACTTACCTATCATATATGATGCTTTAATTAACATAGTAGGACACCAACTTTTAGTGAGACTTAAAGAATCTAATTTAGAATTTTTTCAATTCAAAGAAAAGATAAAAGAACTTGTGAGCGCCGAATTTTTAAATAAAAATATCTATGGTTACGTTGGGAAAGTTAAAGAAATCAACACGATGCTATTAGAAAATATTTTATCACGCGACATTATACCAATTATCACTAGTTTGGGTGTAAATGAGCAAGGGGAATATCTTAATGTTAATGCTGATCACCTCGCCACCGCAATTGCTAAGAGACTAAAAGTCGAAAAATTAGTATATATGACTGATGTCCCTGGTGTAATTGAAAAAGATAAAACGCTTGCTACTCTTACAAGTAAGGAGGCAAAAACAAAAATTGAAAATAAAATAATTACTGGCGGCATGATACCTAAAATTGAGAGTGCAATCCAAACATTAGAATCAGGCGTTGAATCGATTTTAATTGCAAATAATTTACAAAAAGGAACAATCATAAGGGGTGATTAATGATGAGTTATCTTTTTAATAATTACAAGCGGGACAATATAGAATTTGTTGATGCTAATGAAAATGAATTAATTGATAAAGATAATAATGTTTACCTAGATTTTTCGTCAGGTATAGGTGTCACAAATCTAGGTTTTAATATGGAAATTTACCAAGCAGTGCTTAATCAACTGAATTTAATATGGCATTCACCCAATTTATACCTAAGTAGTATTCAAGAGGAAGTGGCTCAAAAATTAATTGGTCAACAAGATTATTTAGCTTTCTTTTGCAATAGTGGAACAGAAGCGAATGAGGCGGCTATTAAACTCGCACGTAAAGCTACTGGCAAGTCGGAAATTATTGCTTTTAAAAAGTCTTTTCACGGCAGAACGTACGGCGCAATGTCTGCAACAGGACAAAAGAAAATTACAGATCAATTTGGTCCGGTTGTACCTGGATTCAAATTTGCTATTTTTAATGATTTCAATTCATTTAAATCATTAACTTCAAATAATACTGCAGCTGTAATTATAGAAATCATTCAAGGTGAATCAGGAGTACTACCTGCTGATCCTTTATTTGTGAAGCAATTAAATGAGTATTGTATACAAAAAGATATTCTTATAATTGTAGACGAGGTTCAAACGGGCATAGGTAGAACTGGTAAGTTATATGCTCATGAACATTATCAATTGTCTCCAGATATCATCACATTAGCTAAAGGGTTAGGTAACGGCCTTCCTATTGGAGCAATGTTAGGCAAAAAGAATTTAGGTCATGCATTTGGCTATGGTTCTCATGGCACAACATTTGGTGGAAATAGATTATCATTAGCCGCTGCAAACCAAACGCTTACTATCATTAATCATGCTGATTTGATGAATGATGTTCAATCAAAGGGCCAATTTCTTATTGAAAACTTAAGAAAAGGTTTAGCAAATAAAAGAAATGTAATTGAAGTCCGTGGTATAGGCTTAATGGTAGGAATAGAGATTAATAATGATCCTATTCAAATAGTGCGAGAAGCTAAACGTAGAGGGTTAATCATTTTAACAGCTGGTACAAATGTGATTAGGTTATTACCTCCATTGAGTATCACTAAAAAACAATTGGAAAAAGGTATAGAAATACTAACTGAAATCATTTGATTTATAAATGGTATCTTATCTAAAATATCGAGTTGATATACAGGGTGTACAATTCAGCAAAGCAACTTTTAAAACACCGTTTCGTTAAAAATACAAAAAATAAAACGAAACGAGTGTCTTTTTTATGCCTTCAATCAATCTCTAAAATATTTAAATAAATAACGACGTTTTGATGTTTAATGAACATGCTTGAATTGAATCTTTTACTCAAGTAAAATAGATGGGTAGATGAAAACAAACCTAAGGAGTCAGTAAGAAATGAACTTTAAAGAAATAAAAGAATTAATCGAAATTCTTGACCAATCTAGTTTAACTGAAATAAATATTGAAGATAATAAAGGCAGCGTAGTTAATTTAAAAAAAGAAAAAGAGACTGAAATAGTTACACCACAAGTTACTCAACAACCAACTCAACCGATAACTCATGCGCAAATCGATAATGAAACACAACAAAAACCATCACATAGCTCTAAAGATGAACAAAGTAGTGATAATAATTACAATACCATTAATGCACCAATGGTTGGTACATTTTATAAATCACCTTCACCAGATGAAGAAGCATATGTTCAAGTTGGAGATAAAGTTACGAATGACAGTACTGTTTGTATATTAGAAGCTATGAAATTATTTAATGAGATTCAAGCCGAAACAACAGGTGAAATCGTAGAAATTTTAGTAGAAGACGGACAAATGGTAGAGTATGGCCAGCCGTTATTTAAGGTGAAATAATGAAGAAGATTCTAATCGCTAATCGTGGTGAAATCGCAGTAAGAATAATAAGAGCGGCACACGATTTAGGTATTCAAACAGTAGCTATATACTCAGAAGGTGACAAAGATGCATTACATACTCAAATTGCTGATGAAGCATATTGCGTCGGTCCCACTTTATCAAAAGATTCTTATTTAAATATACCAAATATTTTATCTATCGCTACTTCTACAGGATGTGATGGTGTTCATCCTGGATACGGCTTTTTGGCTGAAAATGGTGATTTTGCTGAATTGTGTGAAGCATGCCAATTAAAATTTATTGGGCCAAGCTATCAATCAATTCAAAAAATGGGAATAAAAGATATTGCTAAAGCTGAAATGATTAAAGCCAATGTACCTGTAGTACCAGGAAGTGAAGGGCTTATTCAAAGTATAGATGACGCTAAAAAAACTGCTAAAAAAATTGGCTATCCAGTTATCATCAAAGCCACTGCAGGTGGTGGTGGAAAAGGTATTCGGGTTGCTCGTGATGAGAAAGAACTTGAAACTGGTTACCGTATGACACAACAAGAAGCTGAAACAGCGTTCGGAAATGGCGGTTTATACTTAGAAAAATTTATAGAAAACTTTAGACATATAGAGATTCAAATTATTGGCGATACTTATGGAAATGTTATACATTTAGGTGAACGTGATTGTACAATTCAAAGAAGAATGCAAAAACTCGTTGAAGAAGCACCTTCACCAGTATTAAGTGAAGATAAACGCCAAGAAATGGGTAATGCTGCAATCAGAGCTGCAAAAGCTGTAAATTATGAAAACGCAGGTACAATTGAATTTATATATGATTTAGATGATAATCAATTTTATTTCATGGAAATGAATACACGTATTCAAGTCGAACACCCAGTAACTGAAATGGTAACAGGAGTAGATATAGTAAAATTACAACTCAAAGTTGCTATGGGAGAAGCGTTACCTTTTAAACAAGAAGATATTTCCATTAACGGTCATGCCATTGAATTTCGAATCAATGCTGAAAATCCTTACAAAAACTTTATGCCTTCACCAGGCAAGATTACCCAATATCTTGCCCCAGGCGGTTTTGGAGTGAGAATTGAATCAGCATGTTATACTAATTATACGATACCACCTTACTATGACTCCATGGTGGCAAAACTTATAGTTCACGAACCTACACGTGAAGAATCAATTATGACAGGCATTCGTGCTTTAAGTGAATATCTTGTTTTAGGTATCGACACTACGATTCCATTCCACTTAAGACTTCTAAATAATCATATTTTTAGAAGTGGGGAATTTAATACAAAATTCTTAGAAAAGTATAATATTATGGACGATAATAACCAATAGGAGGATAAAGGATGGTCAATGTAGCAGATTATTCTCAATCTAATTTAGGGAAAATTGAAATAGCACCAGAAGTATTATCTGTTATCGCATCCATTGCGACATCAGAAGTAGAAGGTATTACAGGTCATTTTGCTGAATTAAAAAAAACAAATCTAGAGAAGATTAGTCGAAAAAATTTAAACAGAGATTTAAAAATCGAAGCTAAAGAAGACGGAATATACATTGATGTATTTTGTTCTCTAAAACATGGCGTAAATATTTCTAAAACTGCAAATCAAATTCAATCAGCGATTTTCAATTCAATTACGACAATGACAGCTATTGAACCACAGCAAATTAATATTCACATCAGAAGTATCGTAGCAGAAAAATAAATAATTTAAATTATAGGTGCACTTTAACTAGAAAGTTGTACCTATAATTTTATAAATACATTTGAAGGAGTAAAATATGAGTCGTAAAGATGCAAGAATACAAGCTTTTCAAACTTTATTTCAACTTGAAATAAAAGAGACGGATTTAACAATTCAAGAAGCAATTGAATTTATTAAAGATGATCATTCTGATTTAGACTTTGATTTTATATACTGGTTAGTTACTGGAGTCAAAGATCATCAAATCGTTTTAGACGACACAATAAAACCCCATTTAAAAGACTGGTCTATCGATCGTTTATTGAAATCAGATCGTATTATTTTAAGAATGGCAACGTTTGAAATATTGCACAGCGATACACCTAAAAAAGTAGTTGTTAATGAAGCTGTAGAACTTACAAAACAGTTTAGTGATGATGATCATTATAAATTTGTTAATGGTGTTTTAAGTAATATAAATGATTAAAATGAGTGATAACTATGACTGAATATTTAAGTGTTTCTGCACTAACTAAATATATAAAATATAAATTTGACCAAGATCCTCATCTTCAATCAGTTCTTATCAAAGGAGAATTATCTAACTTTAAAAAGCACTCAAGCGGACATTTATATTTTAATGTCAAGGACAAAGAAAGTGTCATCAGTGCAATGATGTTTAAAGGAAATGCTTCTAAGTTAGGCTTTGAGCCTAAAGAAGGTGATGAGGTTTTAATTGAAGCTCGCGTTTCTGTTTATGAAAGACGAGGAAATTATCAAATTTATGTTAATAAGATGCAAATCGATGGTATTGGTAATTTATACCAAAAGCTTGAACAACTAAAAAAGAAATTGAAAAAAGAAGGCTATTTTGATCAAAGTAACAAACAACTTATACCAAAGTATCCAAAGAAAATAGCGGTTTTAACAGCGAGTACAGGTGCAGCCATTAGAGACATACATAGTACGATTAATAATCGCTACCCTTTGGTCGAGCAAATTCAAATCAGTACCCTTGTTCAAGGCACGCAGGCTAGGCAAGATATAATAGAAAAGATTCAATATGCCGATTCATTAGATGTTGATACAATAATAGTTGGACGCGGTGGTGGTTCAATTGAAGATTTGTGGAACTTTAATGAAGAAGATGTTGTTAAAGCCATCTTTAATTGTCAAACACCTATTATATCAGCTGTAGGTCATGAGACTGATTTTACATTAAGCGATTTTGTAGCAGATGTTAGAGCTGCGACACCTACTCAAGCTGCTGTTATAGCAACACCTGATCAATATGAGTTATTACAACAAATTAAACAGTATGAATATACATTATCAAGATATATAAAACAATATATCGAACATCAGAAGAAACAACTTAATCACATATCATCATATTACAAATTTAAGCAACCGAGTTTATTGTACGATCAACAAATTCAAAAACGTGATGAATTAGAAAGACAGTTAAATCTTCTATTAAATACTAAAGTTGAAAAGTCAAAACATCACCTCAAGTTACTTCAACAAAGTTTTAATTTTAAAAATTTAAATCAGCAGATTACTCAAGAAAAGCAATCTGTTTATCAATTGCATTCTAGATTGTCCAAAATAATGTCCAATAACATTACTAATTTAAAAACAGTGCTAAAAAATAAATTAGAAAATCTCAATAATTTAAGCCCTACCAATACGATGCTTAGGGGGTACGCAATTGTCAACAAAGACGATGAAGTGATTACAAGCACACATAAATTGAATGAAAACGACAAAATATCTTTAACAATGAAAGACGGAAGTGTCGATGCAATGGTTAAGAAAGTAAGGTGTAATGATGAGTAAAGAAAAGCAAAGTTTCGAAGAAATGATGAAAGAACTTGAAAATATCGTTCAAAAATTGGATAATGAAGCAGTTTCTTTAGAAGAATCCCTCGATTTATACCAACGTGGTATGAAACTATCTGCTAATTGTGATTCAACTTTAAAAGAAGCAGAGAAAAAAGTGAATGAATTAATGCAAGAAGAAGTTGGTGATGAAAGCAATGAAGAAACTACAGATGAATAAATTAATAGATATAATTAATACATCACTGAATAAATCAATACAATCATCACCATTAAAGACTAATTTAGAAGAAAGTATGAAATACTCATTAAATGCTGGTGGTAAAAGAATCAGACCAGTCATATTATTATTAACACTAAAAATGCTTAATAAAGATTATCAACAAGGACTAAATAGTGCATTAGCATTGGAAATGATTCATACTTATTCTTTAATTCATGATGATTTACCAGCAATGGATAATGACGATTACCGTAGAGGAGAATTAACAAATCATAAAGTATATGGTGAATGGAAAGCCATTCTTGCTGGTGATGCATTATTAACAAAAGCTTTTGAATTAGTTTCTAATGATACTACCATTGAAGATAGTGTGAAAGTAAATATTATACAAAGACTTTCAAAAGCAAGTGGACATTTGGGAATGGTAGGTGGCCAAGCGCTTGATATGGAAAGTGAAGGGAAGTCAATTCGTTTAGAAACTTTAGAGTCAATTCATAAAACTAAGACAGGTGCTTTACTAAATTTTTCAGTTATGGCCGCGGTAGACATTGCTCAAGTTGAACAAAATATTGCTAAGAATTTAGATGAATTTAGTCATCATTTAGGAATGATGTTTCAAATTAAAGATGATTTGCTGGATGTATATGGTGATGAATCAAAACTTGGCAAAAAAGTAGGCAGTGATATAGTAAATCATAAAAGTACTTATGTTTCTTTACTTGGAAAAGATGGAGCAGAAGAAAAGTTAAACAATCATCAATGTCTTGCATTGAACTGCTTAAATCAAATTTCTGATCAATATGATACTTCTGAATTAAGCGATATTGTAGATTTATTCTATAACAGAGACCATTAATTTATAACAAAATTTTATACTATCGTCAGAATGTTTACTTTAACGTTATAACACATTTATATCTGTAGGTTGTCTTCATAGCTTATCTATGAGGCAATCTTTTTTAATTCTTCAATTTATATACAAGAATTATTCACATTTTTATTTCTAAACACTTATTTTAGTATTATTAATTATGAAAGTGATTTTGTAATAAATACTGATATAGTGCTCATTAGATATTTTAACTTCACAATTTCAAAATAGTGTTTAGTAGTAGTTCAGAACGCCATGTGTTAAAATCAGTGTATAAATATTCGTAATTTGAGGTGTTAATTGTGCCAAAAAAGTCAGTGAGACACATAAAAATAAGAGAGATAATTTCAAATGAACAAATAGAAACACAAGATGAACTAGTTAAACGTTTGAATGAGTATGATTTAAATGTTACACAAGCTACTGTTTCACGAGATATTAAAGAATTGCAATTAATTAAAGTTCCTGCACCTACAGGACAATATGTTTATAGTTTACCAAATGATCGTAGATATCATCCATTAGAGAAGTTGGGTAGATATTTAATGGATTCATTTGTAAATATTGAAGGCACTGGTAATCTACTAGTACTTAAAACGCTTCCCGGTAATGCTCAATCCATTGGTGCTATACTTGATCAAATTGATTGGGATGAGGTGCTTGGTACAATTTGTGGTGATGATACATGCTTACTTATTTGTCGAGACGAAGAAGCGAGTGAAGAAATCAAAACTCGAATTTTCAATTTATTATAAGGATGCGATGAATTTATGTTACAAACCTTATCAATAAAACAATTTGCCATTATTGACGAACTTGATATAAACTTTTCTGACGGTCTAACAGTTATGAGTGGTGAAACTGGCTCAGGAAAATCTATCATTATTGATGCCATTGGACAGTTAATCGGTATGAGAGCTTCTTCTGATTACGTCAGACATGGCGAAAAGAAAGCGATTATCGAAGGTATCTTTGATATAGATGAGAGTAAAGACGCAATTAAAATACTAGAATCATTAGCTATAGATATTGATGAAGATTTTTTATTAGTTAAAAGAGAAATTTTCAGTTCTGGCAAGAGTATTTGTCGTATTAATAATCAAACTGTCACTCTACAAGACTTAAGAAAAGTGATGCAAGAACTGCTTGATATTCATGGGCAACATGAAACACAGTCTTTACTTAAGCAAAAATATCATCTTCAACTATTAGATGATTATGCAGACAATCAATATTCAGATTTACTTAATCAATATCAACTTTCTTATAAGCAATATAAAAATAAACGTAAAGAATTAGAGGAATTAGAATCTGCGGATCAAGCTTTATTACAACGATTAGACTTAATGAAGTTTCAATTAGAGGAACTAACCGAAGCTTCACTGAAAGAAGGCGAAGTGGATCAACTTGAATCCGATATTAAAAGAATTCAAAACTCTGAAAAATTAAACCTAGCTTTAAACAACGCACATCAAGTTCTAACTGATGAAAATGCAATACCCGATAGGTTGTACGAATTAAGCAACTACTTGCAAACGATTAATGATATCGTTCCAGAAAAATTCGTAAGATTAAAAGAGGACATTGATCAATTTTACTATATACTAGAAGATGCAAAGCATGAAATTTACGACGAAATGGCTAACACTGAATTCGATGAACAAGTTTTAAATGAGTATGAATCCAGAATGAATTTACTTAATAATTTAAAACGTAAATATGGTAAGGATATTACTGAACTTATTGGTTATCAGAGTAAACTTGCAAATGAAATTGATAAAATAGAAAACTATGAACAAAGTACATCACAATTAAGGGAAGAAATTAAAACACTTTATAACGAAGTGATAGATATTGGAAAAAAACTTTCTCAAGAACGTAGGCGTGTAGCGAGAGAGTTAAGGGACCATATTGTTTCTGAAATACAAAATTTACAAATGAAAGATGCTAACCTTGAGATTTCGTTTAAACCATTAGATGAACCTACAATTGAAGGTATTGAATTTGTGGAATTTTTAATTAGTCCAAATCGTGGTGAACCACTTAAAAGTCTTAATAAAATCGCTTCAGGTGGTGAGCTTTCAAGAATTATGCTAGCTCTAAAAAGTATATTTGTTAAATCACGTGGTCAAACAGCGATTCTTTTTGATGAAGTTGACTCGGGTGTATCTGGTCAAGCAGCACAAAAAATGGCTGAAAAAATGCGAGATATTGCTCAATACATTCAAGTTATTTGTATTTCACACTTACCTCAGGTAGCTTCAATGAGTGATCATCATCTACTTATAAGCAAGGCATCCAATGCCGATAGAACTACAACTCAAGTCAAAGAATTGAAAGATGAAAATAAAATAGATGAAATAGCACGTATGATTTCAGGAGCAAGTGTGACTGAGCTCACAAGAGAAAATGCAAAAGAAATGATTAAGCAAAATCACAATATTTAATTATGATTACCAAATTCAAGCACAATGATTTTGGTTTTGATTAAAATTACAAATGATGTAAAATAGTTAAGTATTATTTAAAATTGAAGAAAACAAGATTGTAATTAGAAATATCAATAATGTTAATACTACTATTATTTTCATCTCTTGTTTATTCTTTTTATCTAATGAATAGCGTGAACATTAAATAAACCTCTAGAGGACTAAAATACAGAATTTATATTTGTATTTTTAGTCTTCTATAAATTTAAGGAGTTAGACCATGTCAGAAAAACAATATGATTTAGTCGTGTTAGGTGGTGGTACGGCAGGATATGTAGCCGCCATCAGAGCTTCTCAATTAGGAAAAAAAGTAGCGATAGTAGAAAAATCACTCTTAGGTGGTACGTGTTTACATAAAGGATGTATACCTACTAAAGCACTTTTAAAATCGGCTGAAGTCAATCATACTATTAAAAACGCACATACATTTGGAATTGATGTCAATCATTTTAAAATTAATTTCCCTAAAATTTTAGAACGTAAAGATGCGATTGTTAAACAGTTGCATAAAGGCGTCAATCAACTGATGAAACATCATCATATAGATATTTACAATGGTATTGGACGAATTATGGGAACATCTATATTTTCTCCTCAGAGCGGTACAATTTCTGTGGAATATGAAGACGGCGAATCAGATATACTACCTAATAAAAATGTGCTTATAGCTACTGGGTCGTCACCACAATCTCTTCCGTTCATTAACTTTGACCATCAACAAATACTATCGAGTGATGATATCCTAAGGTTAAATACACTACCACAAAGATTAGCAATCATAGGTGGAGGTGTTATTGGTTTAGAATTTGCATCTCTGATGAATGATTTAGGTACTGATGTAGTAGTAATCGAAGCGAACGACAGAGTTCTTCCTACCGAGAGTCCACAAGTTGCCTCATTACTAAAAGAAGAATTAACTGATCGAGGCGTTACATTTTACGAAAATATTCAATTGACCAAAGAGCATTTTAATCAAACTGATAAGGGTGTAACTATTAATATTTCAGATGAGCCCGTCCAATTCGATAAAGTACTTATTGCAATTGGTAGAAAGCCTAATACAAATGATATTGGTTTAAATAACACTAAAATAAAGACTTCTGATGCTGGTCATATTATAACTAATGCTTATCAGCAAACTGAAGATAAACATATATACGCAGCAGGAGATTGTATAGGGCAATTACAATTGGCACACGTTGGTTCAAAAGAAGCTATAGTTGCAGTTGAACATATGTTTGATTGTTCCCCTATACCTGTCAATTATGACCTGATACCAAAATGTGTTTATACAAATCCAGAAATTGCTTCAATTGGTAAAAATTTAGAACAAGCAAAAAAAGCAGGCCTTAAAGCAAAAAGTATCAAAGTTCCTTTTAAAGCTATAGGAAAGGCAATGATTGAAGATGTAACCCAATCAAAAGGATTTTGCGAGATGGTAGTTAATAAAGATGACGATGAAATCATAGGTCTTAATATGATAGGGCCACATGTTACAGAATTAATAAATGAAATTTCATTGTTACAATTTATGAATGGCTCATCTTTAGAACTTGGTTTAACAACACATGCACATCCTTCATTATCCGAGGTAGTAATGGAATTAGGTTTAAAAGCTAATGGTCAAGCAATTCATGTATAGTTGGAGGTAAAAAAATGATAGATTACAAGTCAGCAGGCCTTACAGAAGAAGACCTCAAAAAAATATATAAATGGATGGACTTAGGAAGAAAAACAGACGAAAGACTATGGTTACTCAATCGTGCAGGTAAAATTCCATTTGTCGTCAGTGGTCAAGGGCAGGAAGCAACTCAAATTGGTATGGCATATGCAATGCAAAAAGGTGATATCTCATCCCCTTATTATCGTGATTTAGCATTTGTTACTTATATGGGAATTTCTCCTTTAGATACCATGTTATCAGCTTTTGGAAAACGTGATGACATTAACTCAGGCGGTAAACAAATGCCTTCTCATTTCAGTCACAAAGAAAAAGGCATTTTATCTCAAAGTTCTCCGGTAGCTACTCAAATACCACATTCAGTCGGTGCTGCATTAGCACTTAAAATGGATAACAAGCCAAACATTGCTACTGCGACAGTTGGAGAAGGCAGTTCAAATCAAGGTGACTTTCACGAAGGTATGAACTTTGCTGCAGTTCACAAATTACCTTTCGTCTGTGTAATAATTAACAATAAATATGCGATATCTGTACCTGATTCACTACAATATGCTGCTGAAAAGTTATCTGATCGTGCATTAGGTTACGGTATGCATGGAATCCAGGTAGATGGAAATGACCCAATTGCGGTATACAAAGCAATGAAAGAAGCAAGAGAACGAGCGCTAGCAGGTGAAGGTCCAACATTGATAGAAGCAGTCACTTCACGTATGACACCACATTCATCTGATGATGATGATACATATCGTTCAAAAGAAGAAAGAGACCTATTGAAACAAGAGGATTGTAATATAAAATTTAAAACGGCCTTACTCGATCAAGGCATCATAAACGAAAATTGGTTGAGTCAATTAGAAACAGAGCATAAAGAACTCATTAATGAAGCTACTAAATCTGCTGAAGCAGCACCATACCCTTCAGTAGAAGAAGCTTTGACATATGTTTATGAAGAGGGAGGTCAACAAAATGACTAAATTATCATACTTAGAAGCTATACAAAATGCACAAGACTTAGCATTAAATCATTTTAGTAATGCATTTATACTTGGCGAAGATGTAGGAAAAAAGGGTGGCGTTTTCGGCACAACTAAAGGATTACAAAGTAAGTATGGTGATGAACGTGTAATTGATACACCTCTTGCGGAATCGAATATTATTGGTACTGCTATTGGTGCAGCAATGCTAGGTAAGAGACCTATTGCCGAAATACAATTTGCAGATTTCATTTTGCCTGCTACAAATCAAATTATAAGTGAAGCAGCTAAAATGAGATACCGTTCAAATAATGACTGGAATTGCCCACTGACTATCAGAGCACCATTTGGTGGTGGCGTTCATGGTGGATTATATCATTCGCAAAGTGTTGAAAGCATTTTTGCTTCAACTCCTGGTTTAACTATTGTTATTCCTTCATCACCTTATGATGCTAAAGGTCTTCTATTATCCTCTATAGAATCTAACGATCCAGTCTTATACTTTGAACATAAAAAAGCATATCGTTTTCTAAAAGAGGAAGTTCCCGAAACATATTATACTGTACCTCTAGGTAAAGCTGATGTTAAAAGGTCAGGAGAGGACATTACTGTATTTTGTTACGGATTAATGGTGAATTACTGTTTACAAGCCGCAGATATTTTGGCAAGTGACGGCATCGATGTTGAAGTAGTCGACTTAAGAACTGTTTATCCACTAGATAAAGCAACTATCATTGAACGCTCTCAACGTACTGGTAAAGTTCTCCTTGTTACTGAAGATAATCTAGAGGGGAGCATTATGTCTGAAGTATCTGCAATTATAGCTGAAAACTGTTTGTTCGATTTAGATGCGCCAATCATGCGACTAGCTGCACCGGATGTCCCATCTATGCCGTTTTCACCAACATTAGAAAATGAAATTATGATGAACCCAGAAAAGATACAGGACAAAATGCGTGAACTCGCACAATTTTAAGGAGGGTGTCAATTGGATATAAAAATGCCTAAGCTTGGTGAAAGTGTGCATGAAGGTACGATTGAACAATGGTTAGTATCAGTTGGAGATCATGTAGATGAGTATGAACCATTATGTGAAGTTATTACAGATAAAGTAACAGCTGAAGTGCCTTCAACAATTTCAGGAACAATAACAGAATTAGTGGTTGAAGAAGGACAAACTGTTAATATAAACACAGTGATTTGTAAAATCGATTCGGCAAATGATCAAAATCAAACAGAATCGGCAAATGATTTTAAGGAAGAACAAAATCAGCATTCTCAATCAAATGTAAAGGTGTCACAATTCGAAAATAATCCTAACACTCATGAAATTGAGGAGCATACAGCCTCAAGTCGCGCAAATAACAATGGACGATTTTCGCCTGTTGTCTTTAAATTAGCTTCTGAACATGGTATTGATTTAACACAAGTCATAGGAACTGGTTTTGAAGGTCGTGTTACTAAGAAGGATATTCAAAATATTATTAACAATCCAAACAATCAAGAAAAAGAAAAAGAATTTAAACAAACAGATAAAAAAGATCATTCAATCAACCATGGTGACTTTTTACATCAATCCTCATCTAAAAATGAAAACGCACCATTATCAAATGAACGTGTCGTACCAGTTAAAGGTATTAGAAAAGCTATCGCACAAAATATGGTTACTAGTGTCAGCGAAATACCTCACGGTTGGATGATGGTTGAAGCCGATGCGACGAATGTGGTTCAGACTAGAAACCATCATAAAGTTCAATTCAAACAGAACGAGGGGTACAATTTAACTTTCTTTGCGTTCTTTGTAAAAGCTGTTGCAGAGTCTTTAAAAGCAAATCCATTACTCAATAGTACATGGCAAGGAGATGAAATTGTTATCCACAAAGATATTAATATCTCTATTGCTGTTGCAGATGATGATAAATTGTATGTGCCAGTCATTAAAAATGCAGATGAAAAGTCAATTAAAGGTATTGCACGTGAAATTAATGATTTAGCTACTAAAGCGAGATTAGGGAAATTATCACAAAGTGATATGCAAAACGGTACATTTACGGTTAATAATACTGGTTCCTTTGGTTCTGTTTCTTCAATGGGAATCATTAATCATCCACAAGCTGCCATTTTACAAGTAGAATCAGTTGTAAAGAAACCTGTAGTTATAGATGATATGATAGCAATTAGAAATATGGTTAATTTGTGTATTTCAATCGATCATCGTATTCTCGACGGTGTTCAAACGGGAAAATTTATGAATCTTGTTAAGAAAAAAATAGAACAATATTCTATTGAAAATACATCTATTTATTAATTACAAACATTGATTACCAATTAAACTTCATATTATAGTTGAACGCTTTAAGGAGGAGAATTTCTTCTTAAAGCGTTCTTCAGTATTCATTTTAAATTTCAACTAGAATTTTTCAATCATCATAAATTAATCCTGTTGAACAATGTGCTGTTAATTAGTAGAATAAAATAAGTAAAATTAACTTATTATGGAAGGTGACAAATCATGGATTTAAACTTTGATTTATATATGAATGATGTTGTTGAACAAGCACGAAACGAAATTGAGCATGCTGGTTATCAACAATTAACTTCTGCTGAGGATGTTGATCAAGTTTTACAACAAAAAGGGACATCTTTAGTCATGGTAAATTCCGTATGCGGATGCGCAGGTGGGATTGCACGTCCTGCTGCGGCACATGCATTACATTATGATAAATTACCTCAACGATTAGTTACAGTATTTGCAGGGCAAGATAAAGAGGCAACACAACAAGCCAGAGAATATTTTGAAGGATATGCACCCTCAAGTCCATCTTTTGCTTTGATTAAAGATGGTAAAATCACCGAAATGATTGAACGACATCAGATTGAAGGTCATGATGTAATGGACGTAATCAATCAGTTGCAATCTTTATTTGATAAATATTGTGAAGAAAGATAAAAGGTTAGTTCCATGCTTAAGTTAAATCCCTATAAAATAGGATTTAGAACTGTCAAAACTGCTGTGGGAATGACTTTAGGAGTAATCATATGTAAACTTTTAGGTTTAGATAATTATGCATCCAGTGCTATTTTAGTTGTATTGTGCATAAAGCACACTAAGATGCATTCAGTACAAGCAATTTTATCTCGACTAGTTTCATGTTTACTCATATTATTTTTAGGTTCAGCAATTTTTAGTCTTTTAGGACAACATGCATTTGTTTTAGGTTTAATTGTTTTGTTGTTTATTCCTTTGACTGTTGTTCTAAATGTGCAAGAAGGTGTTATTACTAGTTGTGTCATATTATTACATGTCTTTAACGCCAAGGCTATTAATGGGCACCTTATTTTAAATGAAATAATGCTATTAATAGTGGGCTTAGGTATAGCATTTCTAATGAACTTAATGATGCCTAGTTTAGATAAGAAATTGAATCATTTTAAGCAGGATATCGAAAATCAAATAACTGAAATATTTAATATTTTTAGTCAAGCCTGCTCAATGCATAATGATCATTTAAATATTAAATTTGATTCATTACTTTTAAATATTAAAAAAGCAAAATCACTTGCTTTTAGAGATGTTAAAAATCACTTTGTACGAAACGAAAATTCATTTTATCATTATTTCGATATGAGGGAAGAACAAGTTGAATTATTAAAACGTATGACATCGTTATTAGAAAAGATAAATACAGATGATCCTATACTTGAAAAGATTTCACAATTAATGTATGAAATTGGAAGTAATGTAAATAGCAATGATTATACGGCTCTAAGACTACATTCACTTTATGAAATACGTTTATCTCTCGATGATTTACCATTACCGACTACTCATAAGACTTTAAATTCCCGTGCACATATTATTCAAATTCTAAATGAACTAGAAGAATACTTAAATATTAAATCTCAATTTGGTTCTTTAAAATTGCATAGTGAAATATAAAAAAACCGTTACTTGACGAAATATTAATTAACGTCATGTAACGGTTTTTTCATTAGTTCATTAATGGAGCTATGCTAGTTAATAGTAATGCTAGTACTACTGCAATTAACATAACAACAATAATGACACGTAACACTTTATTGTTCAATTTTAATCCTCCGCATCATAAAGTCATATTCAACCATTGAGTCATTGACACTATAAACTATAATTCATTCACTCGTAAAATATCAACTTTATAATAATAAAATTATATACTTTATCTTATAGGTTGTAAAATGTCATAGAATTAAATCATTAGTGAAGAGTTAAATTAGTTTTGACAATTCATAATGTCAGTTAAAATATATTTATACAAGTAAAAAGGGGGGACCAAAAATGATTAATCAAAAGCGTTTATTAGATTGTTTTCTAGAATTAGTGCAAATTAATTCGGAAACAGGACACGAAGAAACAATTCAACCTTATCTTAAAGATACGTTTAAAAAAATGGGGCTCAATGTTATTGAAGATGAAGCTTCAAAAAATGATGGATTAGGTGCTAACAATCTTATTTGCACGCTAAAAAGTAATATAAGTCATCAGAATGTGCCGAAAATTTATTTTACAAGTCACATGGATACTGTAGTTCCAGGAAAAAACATCCAACCTGTAGTAAAAGAAGATGGATACGTTTATAGCGATGGAACTACGATACTTGGCGCGGACGATAAAGCTGGTCTTGCGGCAATAATTGAAGCGATTAAACAAATTAAGGAATCAAATTTGCCACATGGACAGATTCAAATAATTATAACCGTGGGAGAAGAATCTGGATTAGTAGGTGCTAAAGCAATAGATACTCGACTTCTAGATGCAGATTTCGGCTATGCTGTAGATGCAAGTAAAGATGTTGGAACTACTGTTATCGGTGCTCCAACTCAAGTAAAGATTTATACAACTATAAAAGGGAAAACAGCCCATGCAAGCACACCTAAAAAAGGTATTAGCGCAATAAATATTGCATCAAAAGCAATCAGTCGAATGAAATTGGGACAAGTAGATGCATTAACAACAGCCAATATCGGTAAATTTCACGGTGGCTCTGCAACTAATATTATAGCTGATGAAGTCACTTTAGAGGCAGAAGCACGGTCACATGATGATCAAAGCATTAATAAACAAGTGAAACATATGAAAGAGACTTTCGAAACAACAGCAAATGAATTAGGTGGTCAAGCTGAAGTGTTAGTTGAAAAAAGTTATCCTGGATTTGAAGTTAATGAAACTGACAAAGTAACACAATATGCTATATCTAGTGCATTAGCCCTCGGGCTAAAAGGGGATACCTGTATTGCTGGTGGTGGTTCAGATGGCAACATCATGAATCAATACGGTATTCCTTCCGTAATTTTAGGAGTAGGATATGAAAACATACATACTACTTCAGAAAGAATAGCAATAAAAGATATGTATATGCTCACAAGACAAATAATAAAAATTATTGAGTTAGTAGCTGAATAAAACATGCATATCATGATTGTTAATTAGCGATTTATGTTACAATATTATTGAAAATTTTTGAACAAGAGAGGTAAGTAATATGACACAACAAATTGGAGTAGTGGGTTTAGCAGTAATGGGGAAAAACCTAGCTTGGAATATTGAATCACGTGGTTATAGTGTTTCTGTTTATAACCGATCAAGACAAAAAACTGATGAAATGGTTAAAGAATCACCTGGAAAAGAAATTTACCCAACATACTCTTTAGAAGAATTTGTAGAATCTTTAGAGAAACCTCGTAAGATTTTATTAATGGTAAAAGCTGGACCTGCAACAGATGCCACTATAGATGGTTTATTACCTTTATTAGACGATGATGATATTTTAATTGATGGTGGTAATACTAATTACCAAGATACGATTCGTCGAAATAAAGCTTTAGCTGAAAGTAGCATTAACTTTATTGGTATGGGGGTTTCTGGTGGAGAAATCGGCGCACTCACGGGACCTTCTTTAATGCCAGGTGGTCAAAAAGATGCTTATAATAAAGTCAGCGATATATTGGACGCAATTGCTGCTAAAGCACAAGATGGTGCTTCATGTGTGACTTACATTGGCCCTAATGGTGCAGGACATTATGTTAAGATGGTACACAATGGTATCGAATATGCTGATATGCAATTAATTGCTGAAAGTTATGCAATGATGAAAGATTTATTAGGCATGTCACATAAAGAAATTTCTCAAACTTTTAAAGAATGGAATGCTGGAGAACTTGAAAGTTATTTAATAGAGATTACAGGTGATATTTTCAATAAATTAGATGATGACAATGAAGCACTTGTAGAAAAAATATTAGATACTGCAGGTCAAAAAGGCACAGGTAAATGGACTTCAATTAACGCACTAGAATTAGGTGTTCCGTTAACAATCGTTACAGAATCTGTATTTGCGAGATTCATCTCATCAATTAAAGAAGAACGTGTTACTGCTTCTAAATCTTTAAAAGGACCTAAAGCACATTTTGAAGGCGATAAAAAAGCATTCTTAGAAAAAATACGTAAGGCACTTTATATGAGTAAAATATGCTCATATGCTCAAGGTTTTGCTCAAATGAGAAAAGCCAGTGAAGATAATGAGTGGAATTTGAAGTTAGGCGAATTAGCAATGATTTGGCGTGAAGGTTGTATTATTCGTGCACAATTCCTACAAAAAATAAAAGATGCCTACGATAATAATGAAAACCTACAAAACTTATTATTAGACCCTTACTTCAAAAACATTGTTATGGAATATCAAGATGCACTACGTGAAGTAGTAGCTACTAGTGTATACAATGGCGTGCCAACACCTGGTTTTTCAGCAAGTATAAATTACTATGATAGTTATCGTTCAGAGGATTTACCTGCAAATTTAATTCAAGCACAACGTGATTACTTTGGCGCACATACTTATGAACGTAAAGACCGTGAAGGTATTTTCCATACACAATGGGTAGAAGAATAATTAAAATTAAAAAATCTCACTCTAAATTGGGTGGGATTTTATTGAAATTTTAATGTAAACGTTTTCTCTTAGCATAATTTTTATCAAAATTAATGAGTCCTTTTATTTTAACTTATTAATTTTGTTTATTTTAATATTTTAGTTTTTTTAATAATAGAGGAGATGATTTTATGAAAAGAAATTGGTGGAAAGAAGCTGTTGCATATCAAGTATATCCACGTAGTTTTAATGATAGTAATGGAGATGGAATAGGTGATTTGCCTGGATTAATTGAAAAATTAGATTATCTAGAAAATTTAGGAATAGATGTCATTTGGTTAAGCCCAATGTATCCATCACCAAACGATGACAATGGATATGATATTAGTGACTACAAAGGCATTATGAGTGAATTTGGTACAATGGACGATTTTGATCAATTGTTATCAAGCATACATCAAAGAGGAATGAAATTAATATTAGACTTAGTGGTGAATCACACATCAGATGAACACCCATGGTTTATTGAATCAAAATCTAGTAAAGCAAGTGCAAAAAGAGATTGGTATATTTGGGCGGATCCTAAACCTGATGGATCTGAACCTAATAACTGGGAAAGTATCTTTAATGGTTCAACTTGGGAGTTTGACGAATCGACTAAGCAATACTATTTCCATTTATTTAGCAAAAAGCAGCCAGATTTAAATTGGGAAAATCCAGATGTAAGACAAGCTGTGTTTGATATGATGAATTGGTGGTTTGAAAAAGGTATTGATGGATTTAGAGTTGACGCCATTACTCATATTAAAAAGAATTTTGAAGCAGGAGATTTACCTATACCTGATGGCAAAAAATTTGCTCCAGCATTTGATGTAGATATGAATCAGCCAGGAATACAAGAATGGCTCCAAGAAATGAAAGATAAATCGTTAAGTCGGTATGACATTATGACTGTAGGCGAGGCTAATGGTGTCACTCCTAATGATGCTGAAGAATGGGTAGGAGAAGAAAAAGGGAAATTTAATATGATATTCCAGTTTGAACATCTCGGTTTATGGAGTACTGGCGATACGAAATTCGATGTTAAATCCTATAAACAAGTCTTAAATCGTTGGCAAAAGCAACTAGAAAATGTAGGTTGGAATGCTTTATTTATCGAAAACCATGATCAACCACGCCGTGTTTCAACCTGGGGTGATGATAAAAATTATTGGTATGAATCAGCAACTAGTCACGCTACTGCCTACTTTTTACAACAGGGCACACCTTTTATTTACCAAGGTCAAGAAATAGGTATGACTAATTATCCATTTGAAAGCATTGAAAGTTTCAACGATGTCGCAGTTAAAACTGAATATCAAATAGTCAAAAAAGAAGGTGGAGATGTCAATCAATTACTAGATAAATATAAAATGGAAAACCGAGACAATGCAAGGACTCCAATGCAATGGAATAATTCAATCAATGGTGGATTCACTACTGGTAAGCCATGGTTTCATGTAAACCCTAACTATACAGAAATTAATGTTAAACAACAACTAAATGATAAGTTTTCGATACTCTCTTATTATAAAGCGTTAATTCAACTTAAAAAATCTGATTTGATTTACACCTACGGTAAGTTTAATATGGTCGATGCAGAAAATGAGCATGTTTTTGCATATACACGCTCATTTAAAAACAATACAGTATTAATTGTAGCCAATCTAACAAATGAAGTATCAGAACTAAACCTACCTTTTGAATTAGATATTTCATCTGTAGATATAAAATTGCATAATTATCACTTAAATGATATAAATTTAGACCATATTAAACCGTATGAAGCATTCGTCGTTGAAATATAATACCGTGACGATAATTCAGAAATTAATAATGAACACGCCAGTGACGTTAATTACCTCACTGGCGTGTTCACTATACATTGGTAGTCCATAACTCATTTATATTAAGTTTGTCCCGACTAAATTTAGTTGAACACAACTCGAAGAATTTCATTCTAAAATTCAACAAATCTATCGAGTTGGAATTCAAAACACAATTCATATAATACTGATAACCTCATAACTCTATGTCACATCTTAATTTTGATAATCCTCATCTAAATCATAGATTTCTTGTTTAATAGGTAACCATAGTTGAATCTTAGTGAACGGGTCATTAAATGAAATATCAAGTGGATAAATCTCAACATATAAACTATTTCGCTCATAGGGTAAAGTTAGTTGTAAGCTAGATTCAATATAATACCAAGCCTCGTTTGTAGCATAATCAATTTCACCTTGTAAATTAAACAATGCATAATGGCGACCAGGTAAAAATCTGCTTTCAAGGTGTGAAGGGTAACGTTCACTCGGAACACCAACAAATATTTCTAAACCTTGTTCCAGAGGACAACTGACTACAAATAATTCATACGGGCTCGTATCATTATAACGTTTAAGTTCTTTAATATAACCATCTACTAATAAATCCTCTAAAAAGTCTGGGATATTAAATGGATTTGATAATTGCTTAGTAGGAATAAATCTTGAATAGCCAACTAAAGATATATCATCAGTCTCTTGAAGCCTGTATGTATAGGGTGCATTTTCAGTCGTTGATAATTTTATATACAATCGTTTCTGTATTTTTAGTTCATCTTTTTTTGTTGTAGCTTGAATAGGTGAGATACCATGAAAATCACTAAAATCATTTGCGAAATCATTTGAATTCGCATAACGATATTTCTTAGCAACATCCATTAATCGACTAGCTCCATTAACAACATCGTTTGCTGCTATTGTCATTTTACGTGCACGTGCGTATTCCTCTGGTGACTGACCAACAATCATCTTAAAAGATTGATCCAAATGATACGGCGAAAGACCAACGTAATCACTTAATTCTTGCAAATTAAAAGGCTCTAACAAACGATCCTCAATATATACAATTGCTTGTTGTATTTGCTTGATAACGTCCAAAACTTTCACTCCAATTAAATTCAATCATAATCTTTATTGTACATTATTTTTAAATATTATACATCTTAAAGCTAGATTAATTTTTTGCAAAAATATAAAAAATGTGAATGATTATAGTCTTAATCACTACAAGTTCTTTTGAACGTTGTGTAAATTAAGATATCATCATTCACACTAATCTATATTTATATAAAATTCATATTAGTGGATATCATCCCACCAATGATTCCCATCGCGACTTAATAAAAGATCACTTTCAAGAGGGCCATTTGTGCCCGCTTCATAGTTAGGGAAACATGGTTCAACCATTGTCCATTGATCTTGGATTGCATCTACAAATTTCCAAGTAGATTTTAATTCTTCCCAATGTGTAAAATTAGTCGCATCACCTTTAAGACAATCAAACAATAAGTTTTCATATGCATCTACGGTATTCATTTTATCTTGGGCACTCATTGCGTATGATAATTGCACGGGCTCAGTATCAATTCCTTGAATGTTCTTTTTAGCATTTAAATGCAATGAAATTCCTTCATTTGGTTGAATATTAATGACTAGCAAATTGGAATCTAGTAAATTGTCAGTTTCATAATATAAATTCATAGGTACTTCTTTAAATTCTACTACGACTTGTATCGTTTTTGATTTCATGCGTTTACCTGTTCTAATATAGAAAGGAACTCCAGCCCATCTAAAGTTGTCAATTGTTAATTTACCCGATACAAATGTAGGTGTAACCGAATCCTTTGCTACACGATCTTCTTCTCGATATGACTTAACCTGTTTACCATCTATAGTGCCTTGATCATATTGACCACGCACGAAATTCTTTTTAACTTCTTCTGGTTTTAATTGTCTAAGAGATTTAAGTACTTTGACTTTTTCTGCACGTATATCTTCACTATTCAAACTTATCGGTGCTTCCATTGCAAGTAAAGCAACCATCTGTAGCATGTGATTTTGTACCATGTCTTTAAGTGCACCACTAGATTCATAATACCCACCACGATCTTCGACACCTAATACTTCTGATGATGTAACTTGAATATTTGAAATGTATTTATTATTCCATAAAGGTTCAAACATTGCGTTTGCGAATCGTAATACTTCTATATTTTGCACCATATCTTTGCCAAGATAGTGATCTATCCGATATATTTCTTCTTCTTTAAACGAACGTCTTATTTGATTATTTAATGATTCAGCAGATTTAAGATCACTGCCAAATGGTTTCTCTATAACTAAGCGTTTAAAGCCCTTTGTTTGAGTAAGACCAGAAGATTTAAGGTAATCTGAGATCACTCCAAAAAATTGTGGTGCCATAGCTAAGTAAAACAGACGATTTCCACCTAAAGCAAATTCTGAATCTAGTCGCTCACTAAATTGAAGTAATGACTGATAACTATCTTTATCACTCACGTCAGTTTTATGATAAAAAACATGCGTCATAAACTCATCAATTCTATCTGTATCTTTAACATAAGTTTGAATTGACGCTTTAACTTGGTCGCGAAATTGTTCGTTATTATAGTCGCGACGTCCTATACCAATAATAGCAATATGTTCATCTAAATTATCTTGTTGATATAAATGAAATATAGAAGGAAATAGCTTTCTATGACTCAAATCTCCTGTGGCACCGAATATTGTAATCAAACAAGGAATGTGTTTTTGTTTAGTACTCAAGATTAAAACCTCAATTCTTAAATAAATATAATAAAAGATGATATACTTTATGATTAAACATAATTTTAGTTACGATACTTTTATTGCGTAGTATTAAAAGTAAATCAATCACATAGTTAAATATGCTTATGGATTTCATTTGATAGGAATGTAATTTTAATTCATATCAAAACATACTAGATTAATTTATTATATGATAATCACAACTTAAGGTCATTATATTTGCTTAAAGTTAAGTAAAATAAATTGAAAAATGCTTTATGACTCAAAAAATCAACTTTAACAAATATGAGACACAAGTTTGCGCTTAATAAAATAATATCAAAAATGATTATGCGATAATAGTTTATAATTATATTTTATTTCTTGATATAGAAATTATTCTTACGTATGATAAAATGAGTTAAGAAGAGGAGGATGAAGCATGGAAGTTACATTTTTCGGTACAAGTGCTGGGTTACCGACGAAAGAGAGAAATACACAATCCATTGCTTTAAATCTAGAACCATATTCAAATTCGATATGGTTATTTGATGTGGGCGAGGGAACACAACATCAAATTTTAAGACATTCTATTAAGTTAGGGAAGATAGATCATATTTTTATAACACATATGCATGGTGATCATATTTTTGGTCTCCCTGGACTACTAACAAGTCGTTCGTTTCAAGGTGGAGAAAATAAACCCCTTACTATTATAGGGCCTAAAGGGATTCAAAATTACATCGAAACATCTTTACAACTTTCTGAATCGCATTTAAATTATTCGATTACCTATATCGAAATCAATCAACAATTAGCGTATCACCACAATGGTTTTACTGTACAAGCTGAAATGCTTAACCATGGCATTCCTTCATTCGGATATCGTATTGAAGCCCCAATCACGCCTGGTACAATCAATGTAGATGCCTTGAGAGATATTGGACTAGAACCTGGTCCAAAATATCAGGAAGTTAAATTACAAGAAACGTTCGAATATAAAGGATTAATATACAATTCAGATGATTTTAAAGGTAAAGCTAAACCTGGTCCAATTATCAGTATATTTGGTGATACAAAACCGTGTGAAAATGAATATAAATTAGCAAACAACTCTGATTTAATGATTCATGAAGCAACTTACATTGAAGGAGATAAGAAACTTGCTAATAATTACCATCATAGTCATATAGACGATGTATTTAATCTAATTAAGCAAGCCAATGTAAATAAAAGTCTTATCACTCATATCAGTAACAGATATAACATTGATGAAGTTACATCAATATACAATGAGTTATCCCTTGATCAAACTTCTCCACATTTTTATTTCGTTAAAGATTTCGATACCTTCAAAATATAATAAAACGCTTTTCTCTCAGAATACTATCTTAGGAGAAAAGCGTTTTTATTTATTCATCTTCTTTATGTGATAATTCCATACTTCTATTCACAGCTGCACCTAAACAATCTTCAAACATCGACACAATATCATATTGAGATAGTGCATCAAGTCCAGCTTGTGTAGTACCACCTTTAGATGTAATATTTTTTCTTAATTGAGACATACTTAAATCTGAACGCTCAATCATTTTACTTGTTCCAATAATTAAATTGCGTATAGATTCTTCGACTTGATTTCGTTCTAAACCTAATTCAGTACCTGCTTTTACATATTGTTCAAATACATGATATAAAAATGCCGGCCCACTTCCTGTAATTGCAGTAACTTGATGTAGATGTTCTTCGGAGACTTCTATAACTGATCCAAATGCATTGATTAATTCATCCACTTCATTTTTAGATTTAGGATCAAAATTATTTGAAAAACTTATTCCAGTAACCGAATGTCCAACTTGAGCATTTGTATTTGGCATAATACGAGCTAGTGGATTATTGGTATTAAGTTGCTGACGAATATAATCAATAGATAAACCTGCCATTATAGAAATAAACCTATTATCGTTCGTAATGTGTTCTCTAATACGATTAGCTAAATTTTCAAAATCATGGGGCTTTGTACCTAAAAATACATAATCGGCATCTTTGAGTAATGCTTCATCATCATAACTATAATTAACCCCTAATTTTTCTGCAAAGCTTTTTAATGCTTGTTCATTGGATTTATTAGTTAAATAAATATCATTTGCATTTAAATTGTTGGAATTAATAATTCCAGTAAAAATTGCCTGCGCCATATTACCAGCGCCATAAAATACAAGTTTCATATTCATCTCAACTCCTTCAATTTTGAATACTATTCATTGACTTAAAGTTATGCATATATAGTATCATATATCATAGTTAAGTAATATTACACACAAATAAAATTGAATGCTATCACACTTTATTAAGCTTGTTATTAAAATATACATAAAGGAGGAGCGACGTGATAGGTAAACACTTTATTATAACTGGAGCAACGAGTGGGTTAGGATATGCAATAACCAATGAATTACTTCAAAGAGGCGCCCACGTTACTATACTTGCAAGAAATATCGATAAGTTCAATCGAATCAAAGAAAACTATTTTAAACCTGAACATATCAATGTGATTAAATGTGATTTAATGCAACGAAAAGATATTGAATCATTACAAGCGTTTTTAACCACACCTATAAATGGTTTCATCTATAGTTCAGGTGTCGGATATTTTAAGTCTATAAATGAACATTCAACTCGTGAAATATTAGAAACTTACGAGATTAATCTTACAAATTTTAATTTGTTATACAAAGTGATTCAACCCCAATTAGTAAAAGCAGCATATATCGTTGGTATATCTAGTCAAGCTGCTTTAGTTTCTCAGGCTAATGCGGCCCATTACGGTGCATCGAAAGCAGGGTTTAGCGCCGTGCTTAATGCATTGAGATTAGAACAACCGGAATTAAAAGCACTCAATGCACAGCTCGGTCCAATAGATACACCATTCCATAAAAACGCAGATCCCACTCTTAAGTATTTTAAAAATTATAGACACATGATGATGCAACCACAACAACTTGCCAAGCGAATAGTGGAAGGAATAATACTAAATAAAATTGAAATTAATCAACCATCATGGATGCAAATAATGCTTAAATTTTATCAATTATGTCCACGTACACTAGAAAAATTTTGTCCAAAACTATTAAAAAATAAAGTTTAAGGTAAAAAACAACATTGACTGAATGGACATTTTTACAAATGATCTTTCAAAACCTCATCTTCGGATTTTATCAACGTGGTCAATATGATTTTTGGTATTAGTATTGCCTTAAAATAAAGAGATCCTACAGACGTCATTTAACCGTTTTATCTGTTGGATCTCTTTATTTAAGTATAGTCATTTAGGTATTTAACAAGTTGGTTAATATCCTTTTATTTCAAATGTTGTGTATATTCAATATCTTTTACTCTATTACGTGCGGATTTGATTTGATCTAAACTAATTTCTTTATAATAATTGCGGACATTCTCTTCAAGTTGTTCAACGTTACTAGCTCCTACAATAATTGACCCCATAGCATCATGAGAAGTTAAATATTTAAATGATAACGCGGTTAAATTACTTTCCAATTCTTTAATAGAAGCAATCGTGCTACCTAATTCGTCTTGAGTGTAATCTAACACACCGTTTTCAAATTTTTCATCTATAACATCAACACTTTTTGAAGTTAATAAACCTTTAAATACAGGGCCACGTGCTAGAATTTTAACTTGCTTATCATGAACATCATTAATAAGACTTTCAGGACGATTATCTATTAAATTAAACTGGGACATAAGTGTTTCAATTTGACTATTTTTAAGATAATAGTCTATCACGTTAGGGCGTATAGATGAAATTCCATATGCGCGAATATATCCTTCTTGCTTTAATTCATCAAATGCACTAATAGTTTCGTCCAGAGGATCGTCTATTGTTCCGCCATGTAATTGATATAAGTCTAAATGGTTTAATCCTAATCGTTTCAAAGATCCTTTAACACTTTCTTTAATATATTTTTTCGAAGGATCCCACGTCATATGTCCATCGTCAGTTAATCGATTTCCAACTTTAGTTCCGATAACGATGTCATCACGATTTTGATATTTTTTTAATGCTTTACCAACAATTTCTTCATTAACTCCTTGATCGTAAATATCTGCAGTATCAAAATACGTAATACCATTATCAATTGCACTTTCAATAATAGGTTGGGCTTTTTTATAATCTGTGCCTAAACTCATGCAACCTAACCCAAGTTCAGAAATTTCGATGCCACTTTTTAGAATATTTTTTTGCATGTCCAGTCTCCTTTCGATACACTTTAACTGACGAATTCAGTTTATCAATTTATAAAAACAATTAAAAGGAACGTGTTTAAATATGAGATTAAACGAAAAAACAATCGATAGAACGGTTATTTACAATGGTAGTATTATTGATTTAGAAGTACATGATGTTGAATTACCCGATGGCAGTACATCTAAACGTGAACTTGTGTTTCATCATGGTGCGGTAGCAGTGTGTGCAATAACACCTGAAAATGAAGTTTTATTAGTTAAACAATTTCGTAAGGCTGCAGATCAACCACTTTTGGAAATTCCTGCAGGTAAATTAGAACAGGGTGAAGATCGTAAAGAAGCGGCTATTAGAGAACTACAAGAAGAAACAGGATATATTGCTTCAGATTTGCAATTTGTCACTAATATGTACGGGTCTCCTGGATTTTCAAGTGAAAAACTTTCTATATACTTTACAGACCAATTAACGATTGGAGAAACCAATTTAGATGCTGATGAATTTGTCGAGCTTCAAAAAGTACCTTTAAGTCAAATAGATTCATTGCTAAAAGATAATAAAATTGAGGATGCCAAAACAATCATTGCGTTGCAACATCTATTATTAAATTATAATCATTCTAAATAACAAGCAAATCTTCTTGCTTTTTACCGACAATATTGGTATTTTATTAAATGAACCATGGATTAAATTAAAATGATTATAATTCTTAGTAGAGGAGTGAGGCTTCCGTGGAAGAACGATTAAATCGCGTGAAGCAGCAATTACAACAATCATCATATAAATTGACTCCACAAAGAGAGGCAACTGTTAGAGTATTAATTGAAAATGAGAAAGATCATCTTAGCGCAGAAGATGTGTACTTAAAAGTCAAAGATAAGGCTCCAGAAATAGGGTTAGCAACCGTTTATAGAACTTTAGAATTGCTAGCTGAAATAAAAGTGCTAGATAAAATAAATTTTGGTGATGGTGTAGCTCGTTTTGATTTAAGAAAAGAAGGTGCCAAGCATTTCCATCATCATCTTGTTTGTATGGAATGTGGTAAAGTCGAAGAAATTGAAGAAGATTTATTACCTGAGGTTGAAAATCGTGTTGAAAATGAGTTTAATTTTAAGATTTTAGATCACCGTTTAACGTTTCACGGTGTATGTTCTGAATGCCAAGCCAAAAATAAGCAATAACTTAGCCAATAGACAAGTTACCGCTTCAATAGGGGTGCTAACATGAATAATATCATTGACGAATATTTAAATTTTATTCAAATTGAAAAAGGATTAAGTAACAATACTATAGGGGCGTATCGAAGAGATTTGAAAAAATATAAAGATTATCTTGAAGATAACAAGATTTCACATATCGATTTTATTGATAGACAAATTATCCAAGAGTGTCTTGGCCACCTTATAGATATGGGGCAATCTTCAAAATCTCTCGCAAGGTTTATTTCTACAATAAGAAGCTTTCATCAGTTTGCATTACGCGAAAAATATGCTACCAAAGACCCAACTGTTTTAATAGAAACGCCCAAATATGAAAAGAAACTGCCAGATGTGCTTGAAATAAACGAAGTAATAGCATTACTGGAAACGCCTGATTTAGCTAAGAATAATGGATATCGTGATCGTACGATGTTGGAACTTTTATACGCCACAGGTATGCGTGTAACTGAAATTATTCAATTGGATGTTGAAGACGTAAACTTAATGATGGGATTTGTACGAGTGTTCGGAAAAGGGAATAAGGAAAGAATCGTCCCCTTAGGAGATACTGTCATCGAATATTTAACTACGTATATCGAAACCGTAAGACCTCAATTACTGAAACAAACCACAACCCAAGCGCTATTCCTTAACATGCACGGAAAATCTTTATCAAGACAAGGCATTTGGAAAATCATTAAACAATATGGTTTGAAAGCTAATATCAATAAGACGCTTACACCACATACTTTACGGCATTCATTTGCAACACATCTCTTAGAAAATGGCGCAGATTTAAGAGCCGTACAAGAAATGTTAGGTCACTCTGACATTTCTACAACACAACTTTATACACATGTATCCAAATCACAAATCAGAAAAATGTATACGCAGTTTCATCCAAGAGCTTAGTAATATAGGAATTTGTAACCAGTAAATTTATGTTTAATAGCCAACCATAAATTTACTGGTCTTTTTTATTACTTCTATTTCGATACTGTCTATGGAATAGAGCACGTTCTCTATTTTTTATCACTTCAGTTCTGTCACGTTTAATATGATGATCAACAATATATGGTTCCTTAATTATTTGAGAAGTAAATAAATAATCCGGATATTTACGTTTAATAAGTGTCCGAAACTCTAGTTCAATAGGTAATTGTAACGGAGTAAATTGTTTTTGTAATTTAACTGCTTCAATCCTTTTCATAATAAGTTGTTTAAATTCATTGATATTAAGGTGTAATTGAGTCGCATCTTTAGCGTGGTTGATAGTTAATAACGCTTTTTCAAAAGATTTTAATGCGCCTTTTAAATTCCCACGTCGATAGTGATAATTAGCTGTTGCAAACAAAATCAGACTTACCACTGCATCATGTTTTGAAAAAGTATTTTGTGATTTCCAAGCATCTTCTAAAATATCATGACATAGAAAGTAATGTTGATGCTTATGAAACTGATAATAATAATCCATTAATGATTGTTCCATTAGATTTCACCCATAATTTAAAAGTTATATGTATTCATGCTATAATAATTTAGTGAAATATGCATTAACGACGCAATTTGATATAGAGGTAGATGTAATGTATGAAGTAAAACTCGATGCATTTAATGGTCCATTAGACTTATTATTGCATCTAATTCAAAAATATGAAATTGATATTTATGATATCCCTATGAAAGCCTTAACTGAACAGTACATGCAATATGTTCATGCGATGAATCAACTAGAAATTAATGTTGCTAGTGAATATTTAGTTATGGCATCAGAATTATTAATGATTAAAAGTAAATTACTATTGCCTCAATCGAGCATCGAAGAAGATATAGAAGAGGATCCTCGTGAGGACTTAGTAGGAAGACTTATTGAGTATCAAAACTATAAAGAATATACTGAAATATTAAATACTATGAAAGAAGAACGCGATCTTTATTTTACTAAACATCCGACGGACCTTACTCATTTAGAGACAAATGAATCGTGGGATCCTAATCAAACGATTGATTTAACTGAATTGATTGTAGCTTATCAAAGAGTTAAAAATCGGGTTGAACTTAACACTCCTAAATCTGTAGAAATTAAAAAAGAAACATTTACGATTCAACAAGCGACAGCCCAGGTTACCGAACGATTAAAACAACATGAATCGTTTAACTTTTTCAGTTTATTTACATTTCATGAACCGGTCGAACAAGTTGTTACTCATTTTTTGGCAATTTTAGAAATGTCAAAATCAGGAGTAGTTAATATCAAACAAACAAAACAATTTGATGATATTGACATAATAAGAGGAGTGAACTATAGCATTGGATAATATTGCAATACTTGAGGCATTACTATATACCTCCGGCGATGAAGGATTAGAGCAAAAACAAATTATTGACATATTAGACATCAACCTCAATCAATTAGAAGATTTAGTTAGTAGATATCATTCACATGGCTTAACAATTCAGAGATATGGGTCAACTTATGTACTTACAACAAAAAAAGAAACTTTTACATACATAGAACAATTAGTCAAAGAAAAGTCTAAAATGAAATTATCCCAAGCAGCAATGGAAACACTCTCTATTATTGCATATAATCAACCGCTGACTCGTGGAGATATAGAAATGATTAGAGGAATTAATTCGGATGGAGCTGTAAAAACTTTAATTGCTAGAGGATTAGTAGAAGCAAAAGATGTTGATCATTCTAGAAGCCATCATTTACTAACCACAGATTTATTTCTAAATGTGTTTGGAATCGAAAACTTAGATGCATTACCAACTACAGAAGATGATGAAGCAGAAATGGATGAATTCTTTAGTAATTTAGTTAACCAAAAAGGAGAGTCAAATGAGTAAAGAAAAAGAAAGATTACAAAAAAGAATCGCTAAAAGCGGGTATACATCTCGTCGAAAAGCAGAAGTACTTATCACTGAAGGACGAGTTAAAGTCAATGGACAAACTGTAACAGAATTAGGTTCCAAAGTGATGCCATCAGATTTAGTTGAAGTTGATGGTATTAAAATCGAACAAGAAGACAAAATTTATATTTTGTTTTATAAACCAACTCAAGTCATTACGAGTGTTTCTGATGATCGTGGACGTAGGGTGGTTACGGATTACTTTGATGATCTAGAATCACGTATTTATCCGGTTGGACGATTAGATTATGACACATCTGGAGTTTTATTATTAACTAATGATGGAGAATTTACTAATTTGATGACACATCCTCGATATCACATTAAAAAGAAATACGTCGCTAAATTAAAAGGTTATTTAATGAGAGAGGAAATTAAGCAACTTGAAAAAGGAATAGAATTAGAAGATGGATATACACAACCAGCACAAGTTAAAATAAAAAAGCAAGATAAAGAGAAAAATACGACTTTAGTTGAAATTACAATTAGTGAAGGGCGAAATAGACAAGTTAGACGTATGTTTGAGTATTTCGGTCATCAAGTTAATAAATTAGCAAGAATTCAATTTGGCCCCATAGATTTAAAAGGTTTGAACGCCGGTGAAGGAAGAGTTCTTACACCACATGAAGTAAAAACATTAAGACATTTGGCTGAAAACGGTAAATAAACACTAAAAAGATGTAATTACCATCAAGATTGATATTTTTTTCACAAGGTTAACCTTTGAGTCACTCAACATCGTTAACCTATGATATAATGACAAATGTATTTAACAGCAAGTGTAGGAGGTAGTAAAAAGTATGACTAACGAAATTTTAATCGTTGATGATGAAGATAGAATTAGAAGATTACTTAAATTATATTTAGAAAGAGAATCTTTTGAAATTCATGAAGCAAGAGATGGTAAAGAAGCCTACGAGCTTGCTCTTGAAAACAACTATGCGTGCATCCTCTTAGATTTAATGCTTCCTGAAATGGATGGAATTGAAGTTGCCTCTAAACTTAGAGAACATAAAGATACACCTATCATCATGCTTACTGCAAAAGGTGAAGAAACAAATCGTGTTGAAGGATTTGAATCGGGAGCAGATGATTATATTGTGAAGCCTTTCTCACCAAGAGAAGTAGTATTGAGAGTAAAGGCGTTATTAAGACGCACACAAACTGCAAACACTGAGCAAAGCGAACCGCACGCACGCGATATTATTGAATTTAGTCATCTAGTGATTGATAATGACGCTCATCGGGTCCTTGCGGATAATCAACAAGTGAATCTAACACCTAAAGAGTATGAATTACTCATCTATTTAGCTAAAACTCCAAATAAAGTATTTGATCGAGAACAGTTACTTAAAGAGGTTTGGCATTACGAATTTTATGGGGACTTGCGTACAGTAGATACTCATGTCAAAAGACTTAGAGAAAAGTTAAATCGAGTATCAAGTGATGCTGCACAAATGATACAAACTGTGTGGGGTGTCGGTTATAAATTTGAGGTAAAACCTAGTGATGAACCGACTAAATAGTGTTGTTATAAAACTGTGGTTAACTATTATTTTAATAGTAGCGACAGTTTTAATTTTATTAAGCGTTTCATTAATCACTTTTATACAATATTACTTTACGCAAGAAACAGAATATGCGATTAAAGAAGATGCCAAAAGAATTAGTTCACTTGTTGAGAAGTCTCATAACAAAACGTTAGCTATCCAAAATAGCCAAACACTCATTGATGGACCGGGTGGTCTCATTATTATGAACGACATGAGCGAGAAACCAGACTCATCATATAAAGACACTAAAAAACAAATGTTCAATGAAATAAAAAAGAGTACTAAATTTAAAAAAGTGTTTAAAGAAGGTGAGTATGAAACCCAAAATATTACAATAAAAAATAAAGGTAATTCTCAATCTTATCTTTTGTTAGGATACCCAATGAAAGCTCAAAAGGGTGCTCAGAGCCATTATAGTGGTGTTTTTATATATAAAGATTTGAAATCTATCGAAGATACAAATAATGCTATTACAATTATTATCTTAATAACTGCTATTATATTTACTATAGCAAGCACAATATTTGCATTCTTTTTATCTAATAGAATAACAAAACCCTTACGTCAATTAAAAACTCAAGCACAAAAAGTTTCTGAAGGAGATTATAGTCAAATTTCAACAGTCGCTACTAAAGATGAAATAGGTGATTTATCACGTGCATTTAACAACATGAACGTTGAAATTCAAGAACATATCAAAGCAATTTCTTCATCTAAGAATATAAGAGATACATTATTAAACTCTATGGTAGAAGGCGTTCTAGGTATTAATAATCAACGTGAAATCATATTGTCGAACAAGATGGCTGATGATATTATGCGTCACATTGATGATTTTTCAAAAGAATCTATTGAACAGCAAATTGAAGCAACATTTGAATCACAAGAGAATGAGTATTTAGAATTAGAAATTAATACAAGATACTATGTATTTATCTCCAGTTATATAGATAGAATTCAAACGAATGGTAGAAGTGGTATTGTCATGGTCATCCGTGATATGACAAATGAACATAATCTTGATCAAATGAAAAAAGATTTTATAGCAAATGTATCACATGAATTACGTACGCCAATCTCTTTATTACAAGGTTACACTGAGTCCATAGTAGACGGTATAGTTACCGAACCAGATGAAATACGTGACTCATTAGCAATCGTTTTAGATGAATCTAAGCGACTTAATCGTTTAGTCAATGAATTACTAAATGTAGCTCGTATGGATGCTGAAGGATTATCAGTTGAGAAGGAATTACAACCTATTCAGCATCTTCTTGATAAAATGGAGTCTAAATATCGCATGCAAAGTGAAGAGTTAGGTTTAACAATGACGTTTGATTCTAATAATGAAGAACAATTATGGAACTATGATATGGATAGAATGGATCAAGTATTAACTAATCTAATTGATAATGCAACAAGATATACGCAAGCTGGTGATTCTATAAAGATTTCTATTGATGAAGATTCAGATTTCAATATTTTAACAATAACTGATACAGGCACTGGTATAGCGCCGGAACATCTGAAACAAGTATTTGACCGTTTTTATAAAGTAGACGCTGCTCGAAAAAGAGGTAAGCAAGGCACTGGGTTAGGTCTTTTCATTTGTAAAATGATTATTGAAGAACACGGTGGACGTATTGATGTTGAGAGCGAATTAGGCAAAGGTACTTCATTTATTATTAGACTACCTAAATCAAAACAAATTAGTTAGAAACCGAAAAGTATCATAAATTGTCAGTTTCAATGATTATTTTGAAAACAGAGAAATTATAATGCTACCCATCAAAATTAATATATGAAATACGCCTGAGACACAGAGTGATGTCTCAGGCGTATTTTGTATATAATCAGTCGATAACTATATTGATCATAGATTTAATTATCATTATATTTGAATAACTTCTACAAGTTTAAAGATATCATTTCAGAATCAATAAAGTCTATTTATTTATTGGTAAATATTTTATGTGTTAAAACTTAAATCCAAGTTATATATTGACTTCATATTTTGTTATTAAAGTCTAAAAATTATTTTAACAGTAAGCAGAAATATTGAGTTTTTAAAACTAATCATGTATTATAATTTTAAAATAAAATTGATATATTCATCTTCGGGGTAGGGTGTAATTCCCAACCGGCAGTAATTTAAGCCTGCGACGACAACGTATTAATTTTTGCTTTGTCTTGATTCAGTGAAAGTCTGAAGCCGACAGTATAGTCTGGATGGGAGAAGATGGAGGTTTTTTGTTGTACAAATTTCCTCCTTTTCTAAGTAAGATGAATGGAAGGAGAAAATTATATATGCAACAAAACAAACGTTTGATTACAATTAGTATGTTAAGTGCGGTAGCGTTTGTGTTAACTTTCATCAAGTTTCCATTGCCATTTATTCCACCGTATCTAACTCTCGATTTTAGTGATGTTCCGACGTTATTAGCAACATTCCTCTTAAGTCCTATTGCTGGGATTATCGTTGCACTCATCAAAAATATTTTAAATTTTCTATTTAATATAGGGGATCCTGTTGGACCAGTAGCTAACTTTTTAGCAGGTGTCAGCTTTTTGCTATCATCATACTATGTTTATAGAAAAAGAAGAAATAATCGTTCTTTAATTTATGGATTAATTACAGGTACAATCGTTATGACTATTGTTTTGAGCATTTTAAATTATTTTGTGTTACTTCCATTATATGGAATGATATTTAATTTAGGTGATGTGCTTAATAACGTAAAAATTGTTATTGTGTCTGGAGTCATACCTTTTAATTTAATTAAAGGCATAATCATTTCCATTATATTTGTGTTGTTATTTAGAAGACTAAGACATATCATTAAATAAAAAACATTTTAAACTATTTTGATTTATCCATTATAAAGACAATGTTCATATTCAAAAGTGGACATTGTCTTTATGTTATTTCTAAAGATATAAAGAAATGTAACACATAAACAATTTAACAATAGTGAGCGTAACGCTTTAAGATATTATGATTTTAAACTTCTTATCAAATAGAACACTGATTTTAATGAGCCATATAAAATGTCATCAATAATTACTAATAAACAACCCCAAATGAATCATATTAAACAATTCATTTGGGGATCAATTCATCTAATAGCTTATTATTTTATTGTTTATGGTTAGTTAACTTAACAATTAATTCTCATACAAATTGATATACTATAAATAGTAATAAATTATTTAGATTAATTTTTATGTATTCTAAGAATCATATATTATTCAAATTTCAGTGCGTCACCATCAAATGGTTCGTCTTCAATTTTGATTGAGTCAGTAGGACAACCTTCTAGTGCATCTTCCATATCTTCATATAACTCTTCAGGCACTTCAGCAGTACCTTGGTTATCGTCGAGGATTACGTATGCAATACCTTCATCATCGTAATCATATATATCTGGAGCAGCTGCACCGCAAGCACCACATGCTATACATGTATCCATATCAACGATTGTATATTTTGCCATATTTATTCGCCTCCTTTGATAAAAATGCTACACTAGTATTGTAAATACAATTGTAGACATCGATAGATTACATTTCAATTTATTCGTTTTATAGAGTGAGGGTTTAATTTGTACAATATACTATCATATGCCATGAGTCATGCATTTAACTACAAAACCAATAAAAGTATCTATAATATTTTAATAGGCAAGAAGTCACACCAAACGTTTTTTGATGCGTCAAGCCAACAACTTTTGTCATTATATCATAGTTTACCTAATTTGAAGTATTCAACTTTTGAGCAATTTATACTCCAAAAGGATGATTTTGAAAAATCAATTCAAGTAAAAATACATCCACAATACACTTATGATAGTCTCACTCAAACGTTTAGTTGCATACAATTACTTATCCAAACGTTATCTCATAAACGCAAGGAGTCAAATACATTTATTCCAATTGTTCAAAATACCTATGTTCAACAAAGGGTCAAACAAATTTATCAACAGGTCATTGAATCAAATCAAGTATCAAAAACTATAGACGAAATATATTTATTATTTGAGAATTTAAATAATAAAGCCAACCATACATTTCTTCATTATTATTTACAAGGATATGAGGAATCTATGTATACTAGACAACAAATAAGTTTAATTGAGGGTATACCACAATTAGAACTATTTGAACGAGAAATGAATGAACTGATTGCCTTATTGAATCAATTAAAAGATTCAACGAAATATCCAATACTTTCTCAAGCTATCATTTTTTCACCATTACAATCAAATACATACTTAAGCTATCAAAAGTTAAAATCTGGGCTCAATTTAAAAGAAATTGCTCAACTACAAAATGTAAAACTTAACACAATTGAAGATCATGTTCTAGAAATGTATATTAAGGGTTATCTGATTGACTATACATTATTTATAAATGAAAAAGATATTCTCGAATTTATAAACTACTATCAAAATCATCGAGGTAAACGATTAAAATTTCATAAAGAACATTTTACTGATTGGACTTACTTTCAAATTAAGTTAGTTATAGTAGGAATAGAAAGAGGTGACTTAATTGCTGAAAGATAATTTAAAGAAATGGTTTGGTTTTGATGAATTTAAAGAGGGGCAAGAAGAAATTATTGATAGCGTCCTTCATGGAAAGCATACACTTGGAATTTTACCAACTGGTAGTGGTAAAAGTTTATGTTATCAACTCCCAACATATATATTAGAAAAACCAACATTAATTATATCACCACTCATTTCACTTATGGATGATCAAGTAATGCAAATGAAGTTAAAAGGCGAAACACATGTTGCATGTATCCATTCTGGCATGGACGAAGTAGAAAAAAGAAACAATATTAAACGACTACGTAAAAGTCGATTTATTTATTTAAGTCCAGAATATATATTGCAACCCCATAATTTTAAGTACATCGCTCATATCAACTTTGGATTAATAGTATTAGATGAAGCACACTGTTTATCAGAGTGGGGGTATGATTTTAGACCTCACTATGCTTTAGTTGGTAAAATTATTCATCATTTTAATTCAGCAACAGTGTTAGCACTAACAGCTACAGCACCACCTCAATTAGAAACTGATTTATCTCACATTTTATCACTCAAATTAAATGTAGTTCAAAAAAGTATGAATCGAAAAAATATTAGCTTACAGCACTTTAATTTTAATGATGATGAGGGGAAGATTGAATGGCTGTTACCATTTTTATCTAATTCTGGGCCTACAATTATATATGTTTCTTCTAAAAAAAGATGTTTAGAACTAGCCCAAATGATTTATGATTCAGGATATCTAACAGGTATATATCATGGAGATTTAAGTTATCAGGAACGCCAAACAGTTCAACAACAGTTTTTTAATAATGACATACCAGTTATAGTAGCAACAAGTGCTTTTGGAATGGGAATAAATAAAAAAGATATTCGTACAGTCATACATTTTCATTTATCATCTTCACCATCTAACTATTTACAAGAAATTGGTCGTGCTGGTAGAGATGGTAAACAAAGTCAAGCCATTAGCTTATTTCAACCTGATGATAGTTTTATTCTAGAAACATTACTATTCACTGATATGATCACTGATGACGATATCACAATGTTTGAGATGGGAAACCACTTACCAGATGAAAAGGAAAAAATTTTAAGTACTTTAAACTTACAATTCACATTTAGCCAACTTAAAGATATATTTCATCAATCATATCAACGTAAGCGACTAGGTTATATGAGAATGATGGGGTATACAAATTTAGATCAATGTAGACGCAAATACTTGCTGGAATTTTTTGGTGAACATCCTCAAAGTCCAAAACAATGTTGTGATCAAGATTCAAGCTTAGAATCTATTCAGATATTGAATCGTAAAAAGGTGAAAAGAAAACTAAGTTTTAATGAAAAATTATATAATTTGTTCGAAACCTAGCTATCGCTTTACTTACTGAAATTTAACAAGCTATAATCAATATGTAGACCCAATTAAGCAGTGTTAAATACTTTTAATTATTTTACATATTTAATTTTAACGTGGGTATAGAGTAATTAATCAAAATAGAAGGGATGATAGTTGTGTCTAATAATAATTTTAAAGATGATTTTGAAAAGAATCGTCAATCTATTAATCCAGACGAGCATCAAAGAGATTTAAAAGAAGATGATAAAACAAATGAAAATAATAAAGAAGTAGACTCTCAAAACAGTGTATCTAATAACTCAAATCAGCAATTTCCACCAAGAAATGCACAACGACGAAAAAGACGCAGAGAGACAGCTACAAATCAAAGCAAACATCAAGACGACAAGCATCAAAAAAATAGTGACGCTAAAACTAAAGAAGGTTCATTAGATGACCGTTATGACGAAGCACAGTTACAGCAACAACATGATAATTCGCAACAGCAAAATAAAATTGAAAAACAATCACAAGATAGTAGAATGATAGATGGAAAAGATGCAGCTATTGTAAATGGAAAATCTGAGTCTTCAGAACATAAATCAAAATCAACACAAAATAGACCCGGCCCTAAAGCTCAACAACAAAAGGATAAATCAGAAAGTACGCAATCAAAATCTTCAACAAACAAAGATAAAAAAGTATCTACAGGAGCTGGAATAGCTGGTGCAGCTGGTGTTGCTGGTGCAGCAGAAACATCCAAACACCATCATAATAAAAAAGATAAACAAGATTCTAAACAGTCAAATCATGAGAATGACGAAAAATCTGTTAAAAATGATGACAAAAAGCAATCTAAAAAAGGCAAGAAAGCAGCAGTCGGTGCTGGCGCAGCTGCAGGAGTTGGTGCGGCTGGTGCTGCGCATCATAACAAACAAAATAAACATCATAATGAGGAAAAAAATTCTAGTCAAAACAATCAGTACAATAACCACTCAGATGATAAGAAAAAAGGTGGTTTCATGAAAATCTTGTTACCACTCATAGCAGCCATTCTTATTCTAGGTGCAATAGCAATATTCGGTGGTATGGCTCTAAATAATCACAACGACAGTAAAAGTGATGACCAAAAAATAGCGAATCAAAGTAAGAAAGACTCAGATAAAAAAGATGGTGAGCAATCCGGAGATAACAAAGACAAAAATCACGATAGTAAAAAAGACAAAAAATCTGATTCTGATAAGAACGCTAATGATGATTCTGATAAGAACACTAATGATGACTCTGATAATAGTTCCTCAAATCCTAACGCTACTTCAACTAATAATAACGATAATGTAGCTAATAATAACTCAAATTATACAAACCAAAATCAACAATATAATGCAAAACAAAATAGCAATAATCAACAGACAACTCAAGGACAACAATCACATACAGTATACGGTCAAGAAAACTTATATCGTATCGCCATACAATATTATGGAGAAGGAACTCAAGCTAACGTAGATAAAATTAAACGTGCGAATGGATTAAGCAGTAATAATATTCATAATGGTCAAACACTAGTTATTCCTCAATAACATGATTAATAGTCTCAGTATTGGTGACAAACACCAATATTGGGGCTATATTTTTATTTAATTCAAAATTCAGGTCTTAGCTAAAATAGTGAATAACTGATATAATTATTTGGTGATTAAAGGAGGATAAGTATGCAAACTATTGAAAGCATCATTATAGGTGGCGGTCCATGTGGATTAAGCGCAGCAATTGAACAAAAGAAAAAAGGTATTGAAACATTAGTAATTGAAAAAGGTAATGTTGTTGAATCAATCTATAATTATCCAACACATCAGACTTTTTTCTCATCAAGTGATAAATTAAGTATCGGAGATATTCCTTTTATTGTTGAAGATAGTAAGCCAAGACGCAATCAAGCGCTTGTATACTATAGGGAAGTCGTTAAACATCATCAACTTAACATACATCCGTTCGAAGAAGTTTTAACAGTTAAAAAAATAAATAATAAATTTGCAATTACAACCACAAAAGGTGTATATGAATGTAAATATTTAACTGTTGCTACGGGTTATTATGGTCAACATAATACTTTAGAAGCGGAAGGGGCAGAATTACCTAAAGTATTCCATTACTTTAAAGAAGCACATCCGTATTTTAATCAAAATGTTGTTATTATTGGAGGCAAAAACTCTGCTGTTGATGCTGCGTTAGAATTAGAAAAAGCTGGTGCTAATGTAACTGTTTTATATCGTGGTGAACAGTATCCTAAAGCAATTAAACCATGGATATTACCTAATTTCGAATCATTAGTCAATCATGAAAAAATAACGATGGAATTTAATGCGACAGTAACCAAAATTACCGATCATTCAGTGACTTATGAAAAAGATGGTCAACTTATAGAAATTGATAATGACTACGTTTTTGCTATGATTGGTTATCATCCAGATTACGATTTCTTAAAAACGATAGGTATAGATATCCATACCAATGAATATGGTACTGCTCCTGTTTATAATCGAGAAACATTTGAAACAAACGTCGAAAATTGTTATATAGCTGGTGTTATTGCTGCGGGTAATGATGCAAATACTATTTTTATCGAAAATGGTAAATACCATGGTGGTGTCATTACACAAAGCATTTTGACAAAAAAACAAACACCACTTGAAACATAGAGCCTACAAAAAGCTTGGGATACTAAACAATGTCCCAAGCTTTCTTAATGTATTGGTAATCAATGACTCAATTAAAATGCACATATTAATGATAGGTAAGCCTTAATTAGAGTATAATTGCACTAAAGAAATTTCATAGACAATGCACGCAACTAATAGAAATCGGAGTGTGACAATGAACTCGATAAGAATTTTTGTCCCACTCTTTTTAATTACTCTTCGAAATATCGCTCTAATTGATTATGAGTCATATTCTGACTCAAACCAACTAGTAATTTTAGCCTTGCCTTTGGTCCATTTAAACCATTCGAAAAAATAACATCATTATTTTTTAAATCTGCGCCACCACCTTCATAAGCATATACAGGACTAACAATGCCATTGAATGATCTAGATACGAGAACTAGAGGAATCTTATTCTTTAGACATTGCTGTAGTCCATTAAGACAACTTTTTGGAAGATTACCTTGTCCTAGTGCTTCGATGACTATACCATCAACGTGCTGTTGTGCATAAAATGATAGTACATCATCTTCCATACCCATGTATGCTTTTACAAGTGGAACACGCAAATTTACATCGATATATTGATAGGTAGTTTGTCTGTAGGGATGATGATAAAATTGTACTCGATTCTTGGTAAGTACACCTAGAGGCCCCTGATTAGGACTTTGAAATGTATTTATATTCGAAGTATGTGTCTTTGTCACATTACGAGCAGTATGAATCTCATCATTAAATACAACCATTACACCTTTATGATTAGACTCAGATGAAGTAGCAACCCTTATAGCAGAAATAAAATTATAGAGACCATCGGAACCAATTTCATTGGATGATCTCATTGCTCCAGTAATTACTATGGGCTCTTGAATATCAATTAATAAATCTATTAAAAAAGCTGTTTCCTCAAGTGTATCTGTTCCATGAGTAATAACAAATCCATCATATATATTTTCTTTAGAATATGTAATGATTTCGTCTCTTAATCGCACAACATTCGAAATTGTCATATGCGGCGAGGGTATATTTAGAAGATTGATTTCGTCAACTTTTGCATATTGACCAATGATATTTTGATGTTGAGATATTGGATTTTCTTCATTCGTTATCACTTTATTAGTTTGATCTTGTGACATACTTATTGTGCCACCAGTGTGTATGACAAGTAGACGTTTCATTACGTATTCCTCCTATTTATTCTTTACTTTTTTATGATAAAATAATATCTATAAAACAACAAGGAAGGTTATCAAATAATGAGTTCAATTAATATTGCACTAGATGGCCCAGCTGCTGCAGGTAAGAGTACTATTGCTAAACGTGTAGCCAGTCGTCTATCTATGATATATGTTGATACAGGAGCAATGTATCGTGCCATTACATATAAATATTTACAAAATGGCAAACCCGAAAATTTTGATTATCTAATTAATAACACTAAACTTGAGCTTACTTATGATGAAGCAAAAGGGCAAAGAATCATACTAGACAATCAAGACGTCACTGATTATTTAAGAGAAAATGATGTAACACATCACGTATCTTATGTTGCTTCTAAAGAACCAGTGCGTTCCTTTGCAGTGAAAATACAAAAAGAATTAGCTGCTAAAAAAGGTATCGTTATGGATGGCCGAGATATTGGTACAGTTGTATTACCAGATGCCGAATTAAAAGTTTATATGATTGCATCTGTTGCTGAACGCGCTGAACGACGACAAAAAGAGAATGAACAACGTGGCATTGAATCAAATTTAGAACAATTAAAAGACGAAATTGAAGCACGAGATCACTATGATATGAATCGTGAAATTTCGCCATTACAAAAAGCCGAAGATGCTATTACACTTGATACTACTGGTAAATCTATAGAAGAGGTAACAAATGAAATATTGTCTCTACTTTAAATGTTAAAATTAAAATTCTAATATTGTTTATTGTAAACATTTAAGTGTAGTAGAATTTATAATCAATGACTAGAACATATTAAAATTATTAGTGTTGATTTATTCAAAAGCCACGGACGCTCTGTCTCTGGCTTTTATTTTTGACCATTGAGAACTATGTAAATAATCTTATTTTTAACCAAGTCTCCTCGATAGAGTAGTAATACAATGTTTATTACCAATTCTGATATATCTTTTTCAATTTTATTCCTCATATTATTATGAGCTTAGGATTAATTGCCATGAAATTTATGTTACAATAAAAATAACAATGTTATTAAATATACTACAAACTAAATTGACCATCACTTAACTAGGTGCTCTGTTAAACTTTTGTTATAAATTAAAGATAGATGCAACCTATTCATATAAAGTGGTATCTCTTGACAATTTAACTTGTTTATAAGATGTTATAATTATGTAGTGTATAAGGAGGCATACAAGATGACTGAAGAATTCAATGAATCAATGATTAATGATATTAAAGAAGGTGACAAAGTCACTGGTGAAGTTCAACAAGTAGAGGATAAACAAGTTGTTGTGCATATTAATGGTGGCAAATTTAATGGAATTATTCCTATTAGCCAGCTTTCAACACATCATATCGAAAACCCTAGTGAAGTTGTAAAAGTCGGTGATGAAGTTGAAGCGTACGTCACTAAAATCGAGTTCGATGAAGAAAACGATACTGGGGCATACATTTTATCAAAAAGACAACTTGAAACTGAAAAATCTTATGAATATTTACAAGAAAAACTAAATAACGATGAAGTGATTGAAGCTGAAGTTACTGAAGTAGTTAAAGGTGGTTTAGTCGTTGACGTTGGTCAAAGAGGGTTTGTACCTGCTTCTCTAATTTCAACTGATTTCATTGAAGACTTTTCTGTATTCGATGGTCAAACAATCCGTATTAAAGTGGAGGAACTTGATCCTGAAAATAATAGAGTCATTTTAAGCCGTAAAGCTGTGGAACAGTTAGAAAACGATGCTAAAAAAGCTTCAATATTAGATTCTTTAAATGAAGGCGATGTTATTGATGGTAAAGTTGCTCGATTAACTAACTTTGGTGCTTTCATTGATATTGGTGGTGTAGATGGTTTAGTTCATGTATCTGAATTATCTCATGAACATGTTCAAACACCAGAAGAAGTTGTGTCAGTCGGTGAAGCAGTCAAAGTTAAAGTTAAATCTGTAGAAAAAGATTCTGAACGTATTTCTTTATCTATTAAAGACACTTTACCAACACCATTTGAAAACATTAAAGGGAAATTTCACGAAGATGATGTTATTGAAGGTACTGTAGTACGTTTGGCGAACTTTGGCGCATTCGTAGAAATTGCTCCATCCGTCCAAGGTTTAGTGCATATTTCTGAAATCGATCATAAACATATCGGTTCTCCTAACGAAGTATTAGAACCCGGACAACAAGTTAATGTAAAAATATTAGGTATCGATGAAGATAATGAAAGAATTTCATTATCAATCAAAGCAACATTACCAAAAGAGAATGTCATTGAAAGTGACGCATCCACAACTCAATCATATCTTGAAGATGATAATGATGAAGATAAACCAACATTAGGCGACGTTTTTGGTGACAAATTTAAAGATCTTAAATTTTAATTAAACTAAAATCATTTGCGATATAAAATATAATGACTCCAATTTACGCGTAAACTTAAAATCAAATTTACGTGTAATAATTGGAGTCTTTTTTTAAACGATATACTGTACAAAATATATCTTTTCGAACATGTAAAATAAACATATTCAAGTTTTGAATAAATCTGCTCTTATGATAAAATTATGTAGATTAAAAAAGAGAGGAAGTTTATCCTATGACTAAACCGATAGTAGCAATTGTAGGAAAACCAAACGTAGGGAAATCTACAATTTTTAATAGAGTTGTCGGCGAACGTGTTTCTATCGTAGAAGATACACCAGGCGTTACTCGTGATCGTATTTATTCATCTGGCGAGTGGTTGACTCATGAATTTAACATCATTGATACAGGTGGTATTGAAATTGGAGATGCTCCTTTTCAAACTCAAATCCGTGCACAGGCAGAAATAGCAATTGAAGAAGCAGATGTCATCATTTTTATGGTCAATGTTAGAGAAGGACTTACACAAAGTGATGAAATGGTCGCACAAATGCTTTATAAATCTAAGAAACCTGTTGTATTAGCTGTGAATAAAGTTGATAATCTTGAAATGCGTAATGATATCTATGATTTCTATTCTTTAGGCTTTGGAGATCCATATCCTATTTCTGGTTCACATGGATTAGGACTTGGGGATTTACTAGATGCTGTCGTTGAAAACTTTAATAAAGAATCAGAAGATCCTTATGACGAAGATACGATACGTCTTTCCATCATAGGTAGACCTAATGTTGGTAAATCTAGCTTGGTCAATGCTATTTTAGGCGAAGAACGTGTTATTGTGTCTAATGTTGCTGGTACAACTCGAGATGCCATTGATACCGAATACTCTTATGATGGACAAGATTATGTATTGATTGATACTGCTGGAATGAGAAAAAAGGGAAAGGTGTATGAATCGACTGAAAAATATTCTGTATTACGTGCATTAAAAGCGATTGAGCGTTCAGAAGTAGTATTAGTAGTTATTGATGCTGAACAAGGTATAATTGAACAAGATAAACGTGTAGCTGGCTATGCACATGAGGAAGGTAAAGCTATTGTTATTGTAGTAAATAAATGGGATACAGTCGAAAAAGATAGTAAGACAATGAAAAAATTCACTGATGATGTTAGAAATGAATTTCAATTTTTAGATTATGCTCAAATTGCGTTCGTATCAGCAAAAGAAGGGCTAAGATTAAAAACATTATTCCCTTATATCAATCAAGCCAGTGAAAATCATAAAAAGCGTGTCCAAAGTTCGACACTTAATGAAGTTGTTACTGATGCCATCTCAATGAATCCAACACCTACTGACAAAGGTAGAAGACTTAACGTATTCTATACAACTCAGGTTGCAATTGAACCACCGACATTTGTAGTATTTGTTAATGATGTCGAATTAATGCATTTTTCTTATAGGAGATATTTAGAAAACCAAATACGTAATGCTTTTGGTTTTGAAGGAACACCTATTCATATTATTCCAAGAAAAAGAAATTAAAAACAAAGGGGAATTCAATAATGAGAAAAATTACAGTTTTTGGTATGGGTAGTTTTGGTACTGCATTAGCTAATGTATTAGCTCAAAATGGTCATGATGTTTTAATGTGGGGCAAAAATGTAGAGAATGTAGATGAACTTAACACACATCATATGAACAAAAGTTATCTTAAAGATGCTAAATTAGATTCATCTATAAAAGCAACTGCAGATTTAAATAGCGCAGTGCAATTTTCAGATATCTATCTTATGGCTCTACCTACAAAAGCAATAAGAGAAGTATCAAAAGATATCGATCAATTACTCACATCTAAAAAGACTTTTATTCATGTTGCTAAAGGCATTGAAAACGGTACATTTAAGCGCGTATCTGAAATGATTGAGGATTCTATCTTGCCAGAACATAATGGAGGAATCGGTGTCTTATCAGGTCCAAGTCATGCTGAAGAAGTTGTTATCAAACAACCTACAACTGTAGCTGCATCATCTAAAGATAATAATGTGAGCAAACTTATTCAAGATTTATTTATGAACGACTATTTACGTGTTTACACAAATAATGATTTAGTAGGTGTAGAACTAGGTGGTGCTTTAAAAAATATTATAGCTATAGCTAGTGGTATCGTTGCCGGCATGGGTTACGGTGATAATGCCAAGGCTGCTTTAATGACACGAGGTTTAGCCGAAATCAGTCGACTTGGTGAGAAACTTGGAGCAGATCCAATGACTTTCTTAGGTCTAGGTGGCATAGGTGACTTGATCGTAACTTGTACGTCCACACATTCACGAAATTACACACTTGGATTTAAATTAGGGCAAGGCAAAACAGCAGAAGAAGCTTTAAAAGAGATGAAAATGGTAGTTGAAGGTATTTATACAACTAAGTCAGTATATCATCTTGCTCAACAAGAAGGAGTAGAAATGCCTATCACCAACGCACTATATGAAGTTTTATTTGAAGATGTTCCTGTAAGTAAAAGTGTCAGAACACTTATGGAAAGAGACAAAAAAGCAGAATAGATAGTGTAATATTACTTTTTATGAGCGAATATTAAAAAAATTCGTCATAAATCGCATAAAACCAACGTTTCTATTGCATAAATCGTTGCGATGACAGTAACCCTTGTGTTAAAGTCAAAACATAATGATATAATGAATATCATTATAAAACCTCAGGAGGTGAATTCATAATGAATAAAACTGATTTAATCAATGCAGTTGCAGAACAAGCTGACTTAACTAAAAAAGAAGCTGGTTCAGCAGTAGATGCTGTATTTGAATCTATCCAAAACTCACTTGCTAAAGGTGAAAAAGTACAATTAATCGGTTTCGGTAACTTTGAAGTACGTGAACGCGCTGCTCGTAAAGGTCGTAACCCTCAAACAGGTAAAGAAATTGACATCCCTGCAAGTAAAGTACCAGCATTTAAAGCTGGTAAAGCATTAAAAGATGCTGTAAAATAATTTACTTAAAAAAGCCCCTTTGAGGGCTTTTTCTTTTTAACTTATAGATCAATGGTCTATCGCTCTATATATTTTATTTTTAAGTAGATTTAACACTTCATAACTTGTATCAATATTAAAAATATTTATATTATCGACTGTCTTAGTCTTAAAATTTGATAAATTACGTCATTTCAATCAATTACATATATATTTAGGAATGAGTTTGGGTTGATATACTCATTTACTATTTAATTAAGCTCGTTTATCTAGCTATACTAGCTAGTAATCATCTAGTTAAAAAATTTATATAAAGCCATCTAGTAATTATTATCATATTAGTAATTACTAGATCTTTGGTAAAATGAGTTTTATTCCTCAAATCGCAAGCCACTTGCATAGAATAACTATTTATTTTAAAAGACTTAATCCAATAGATTTTATTTTTTTACATATAATGTTAATATTGTTAATGATAATATCGTGAGGTGTGAACATGGAAACGACAATAAGCAAACTGAACAAACATGTAGAACAACTGCTTAAGGGCATTAATGAGTATGAGTCTATTGAAATCAATAGCTCTTTAAGTCAATTATTAGATATGTACTCTATCCCAGATGAAGCTAAGATTGCTTGCCTCACAATTGATACATCTATGCGTCATTTGGATGCTATCGGTGATAATCATCTATCTAAGAAAGCAATATTAATAGGGGACCTATTAAGTGCTCATTTCTATACTCTATTAGCAAATATTCAAGATTCCACTTTTCAACTTACAATGAGCAAGGCCATTGTTAAAATCAATGAGGATAAATCATCAATTAATCAAAATGATCTCACTGATGAAGAATTGAAAGATGCGATTCTAGATATCGAAATACTATTTCCATATCTTACAATTAACCATTTTGGAAGTTCTGTTGATAAAATCAAATTATTCACTGAATTGACTTCTAAATATAAAGATTACCATCCTGAGTATCTGGGTAAGTTTAACAGACATGAAATAGATAAATATATTCAAGAAATTAGCAAAAGTTATAAAAAGAAGAGGTAATGAAAATGGCTGAAAATCAAGCTAAAAAAGAACAAGTTCATACAGTATTCCAAAATATTTCTCAAAAATACGATCGACTCAACAACATCATAAGTTTCGAACAACATAAAGTATGGAGAAAACATGTTATGAGTACTATGAATGTACAAAAAGGTAGTAAAGCTTTAGATGTGTGTTGTGGTACCGCTGATTGGACTATTGCATTAAGCGAAGCAGTAGGCTCAAAAGGTCAAGTAACTGGTCTTGATTTTAGTGAAAATATGCTTGAGGTAGGTAAACAGAAAACTGCTTCATTGGACAATATCCAGCTTGTTCATGGTGATGCTATGAATTTACCATTTGATGATAACTCATTTGATTATGTTACTATTGGTTTTGGCTTACGCAATGTACCGGATTATTTGTCAGCACTCAAAGAAATGCATCGAGTTTTAAAACCAGGAGGCATGGTGGTATGTCTTGAAACAAGCCAACCGACATTGCCATTATTCAAACAAATCTATAGTTTATACTTTAAATTTGTGATGCCAATTTTCGGTAAGATGTTTGCTAAGTCTAAAGAGGAATATGAGTGGTTGCAACAATCAACATTTAATTTTCCTGACAAACAAACATTGAAAGGCCTATTCTTTGAAGCAGGTTTTAACGATATCATTGTACGTAGCTTTACAGGTGGCGTTGCTGCAATGCACCTTGGCTATAAAGAAAACAGTTCTAGCAAAGGTGATTAACGTGGCAAAGTTAAACATTAACAACGAAATAAAGAAAGTAGAAAAGCGACTTGAAGAAGCAATTATAAGTTCTGATCAAACATTACAAGACGCCTCATTCCATTTACTATCTTCAGGTGGAAAAAGAGTTAGACCCGCTTTTGTTATTTTAAGTGGTCAATTTGGCTCTAACAACAAACCTTCAGAAGACACGTATCGTGTAGCAGTAGCTTTAGAATTAATTCACATGGCTACCTTAGTCCACGATGATGTGATAGATAAAAGTGATAAACGTAGAGGCCGACTCACTATTTCAAAAAAATGGGACCAAAGTACAGCTATTTTAACTGGAAATTTCTTACTTGCTATGGGACTCAAGCATCTATCTGAAATCAGTGATACTCGTGTCCATACGACCATTTCTAAATCAATTGTTGATGTGTGTAGAGGAGAACTATTCCAATTTCAAGATCAATTTAATAGCAATCAAACAATTACTAATTATTTACGTCGTATCAACCGTAAAACAGCACTTCTTATTCAACTGTCTACACAAGTTGGTGCGATTACTTCTAATGCGTCAAATGACGTTATTCGTAAATTAAAAATGATCGGACATTATATAGGTATGAGTTTCCAAATTATAGATGATGTGCTAGATTTTACCAGTTCTGAAAAGAAACTTGGTAAACCGGTTGGTAGTGATCTTATGAATGGTCATATTACATTACCTGTACTATTAGAAATGCGAAAAAATAAGACTTTTAAAGATAAAGTTTCACAACTTAATCCTGACAGTCCTCAACATGTTTTCGAAACTTGTATAACAATAATTAGACAGTCCGAAAGCATAGAACAGTCAAAACAAATAAGTGAAAAATATTTAAATAAAGCAATCAATTTAATCGATGAATTAGAGGATGGTCCTAATAAAGAACTATTTAGAAAGCTTATTAAAAAAATGGGAAGTCGAAATAAGTAAGTTTTGTGACAAAAGTTGAAAGCGCTTCATTATCCTGTTACCATACTAAGTAGCAGGATATTTTTATAGCTTGCAATGTTTTAAGTTTTTTACATACTTATAAAAATGAATGAAACACATGCACAGGGGGACACACGAAGTGGAACGCACATTTTTGATGATTAAACCGGACGCTGTCCAAAGAAATTTAATTGGTGAGATTATATCTCGCATTGAAAAGAAAGGTCTTAAGCTTGTTGGCGGTAAGTTTATGCAAGTGCCTATGGAACTAGCTGAAAAACATTATAGTGAACATAAAGGAAAACCGTTCTACGACAAGTTAATTTCATTCATTACTTCTGCACCCGTTTTTGCTATGGTAGTAGAAGGTGAAAATGCTGTAGCTGTATCTCGTAAAATTATTGGAAGTACAAATCCAAGTGAAGCAGCTCCTGGTACAATTCGAGGCGACTATGGTTTAAATCTAGGTCGTAATATTATACATGGTTCGGATTCAACAGAATCAGCACAACGTGAAGTTAAATTATGGTTTACAAGTAGTGAAATTGCTGATTATAAAGAACCTAGAGAAGATTGGTTATACGAGTAATAAAAATATCAAATAATGAAATTCATTTTATCCGTTAATGTCTGTGACGCACATTTGTGTCTCAGGCATTTTTTTGATTAACCAAATGCCATTTGTTTAAAATAATAATTATTGAATTAGTCTATTTAAATTTCTATCTAGGGATTAAACGATGTAACAGCATAAAATGTTCGATTATGTAGCAATTTTTATCTTTTGACAATTGAGTATTCATTATTAAGTAATGACGTATTTTTAGTATTTCATTCATGTATCTAATGATTTAGCTCTTTTGATTTTTTCAGTATACTAATTTTTAATTTGTATAATGTCACTACGAATAACAATCATCTTGGTGCTATTCTTTCTAAAATATTTATAACTGCTAAAATAAAAATCTTCTTGTTTATCTAACTGACTTATCTTGTTTGATTGAATATGATAATATATTAAACATATTACAATTTAATGTATTGAAGAATAGAAAGGGGCGTGCGATCATGAGATACCTCACATCCGGTGAATCACATGGACCACAACTTACAGTCATCATTGAAGGTGTTCCAGCTAATTTAGAAATTACGGCTGAAGATATTAATAAGGAAATGTTTAAACGTCAAGGGGGATATGGTCGGGGTCGTCGTATGCAAATTGAAAAAGATACTATAGAAATTGTGTCAGGCGTCAGAAATGGCTTTTCTTTGGGAAGTCCAATAACTTTAGTAGTTACTAACGACGATTTCACTCATTGGAGAAAAATAATGGGCGTCGCACCAATTAGCGATGAAGAAAGAGAAAATATGAAACGTACCATTACAAAACCTAGACCAGGCCATGCTGATCTTGTAGGCGGTATGAAATATAATCATCGTGATTTAAGAAATGTGCTCGAGCGCTCATCTGCTAGAGAAACAGCAGCAAGAGTTGCTGTGGGTGCTGTTTCAAAAATTCTTTTAGAACAATTAGATATCCACTTATACAGCCGTGTAGTCGAAATTGGTGGTATTAAAGACAAAGGTTTATATGATGTAGATATGTTCAAAAATAATGTAGATAAAAATGATGTACGTGTAGTTGACGAAAATATTGCGCAACAAATGAGAGATAAAATAGATGAAGCGAAAAAAGACGGAGATTCAATCGGAGGCGTAGTTCAAGTAATGGCTGAAAACATGCCTATTGGTGTGGGAAGTTATGTACATTATGACCGTAAATTAGATGGACGCATTGCACAGGGTGTTGTGAGTATCAACGCATTCAAAGGTGTAAGTTTTGGTGAAGGATTTAAAGCAGCTGAAAAACCTGGTAGCGAAATTCAAGATGAAATTCATTATAATCAAGATTTAGGCTATTTTAGAGCTACAAATCACTTAGGTGGATTTGAAGGAGGCATGAGTAATGGGATGCCTATCATTGTTAATGGTGTGATGAAGCCTATCCCTACTTTATATAAGCCACTAAACTCAGTTGATATTAACAGTAAAGAAGACTTCAAAGCTACTATTGAACGCTCAGATAGTTGTGCAGTGCCCGCAGCTAGCGTAGTATGTGAACACGTTGTCGCTTTTGAATTAGCAAAAGCAGTACTCGAAGAGTTTCAATCTAACCACATGGACCAACTCATAGCACAAATTAAAGAGCGTCGACAACTCAATATAGAATTTTAATTACCCTAGAATGATTGAGGTGAAAGCATGGAACTTAAAACATCATATGCAAGTGATAATTATCCCATTATCGTTGAACATCACGCAATTAACTCTTTAGAAAAATACATTAAAAATGAAGAACAACGATTTTTCATTATCGATAAGCAAGTCTATAATTTATTTGTAGATAAACTTGAAGCTTTGGCTCAAAAACTTGATGCTAAATGTATCGTAATCCCTTCTGGAGAAACGTCAAAATCATTCGAACATTATCATCGTACTATTGAATATTTACTAAGCCATCAATTAACACGTCAAACGTGTATTGTTGCCATTGGTGGTGGTGCTACAGGAGATTTCGCAGGGTTTATTGCTGCAACTTTACTTAGAGGCGTATCATTTGTCCAAGTACCGACAACTATTTTAGCCCACGATTCAAGTGTAGGTGGTAAAGTTGGAATTAATTCTGAGCATGGTAAAAATTTAATTGGTGCTTTTTATCGACCCAAAGCTGTCATTTATGATTTAGATTTTTTAAAAACTCTACCATATTCTGAAATACTAAGTGGGTATGCTGAGGTCTATAAGCACGCTTTATTAAACGGCGAGGATTCAACAAAAAATATCGAATCTAATTTTACCTCAAATAAAAATTTACAAGCGTTAAAAAATCTAGATTATTATTTATTTGAGGGTATAAAAACAAAACTAAATATTGTTGTTGAAGATGAGAAAGAAAAAGGTAAAAGAAAGTTTCTTAATCTTGGTCATACATTTGGTCATGCAATTGAATATGAGCATAAAATTCCTCATGGTCATGCAGTTATGATTGGTATTCTTTATCAATTTATTGTTGCGAATCACTTATTCGAGTCAAATTATAACATTCAACACTATATTAATTATATGAAAAAACTTAAATATCCATTATCTATCATCAAACAACTTCATTTTGAAGATACATACCATTTTATGCTTCTAGATAAAAAAAATGATTACAATGGTATTCAAATGGTCTTACTTAAAAATTTAGGGAAACCAGTTGTCACTCATGTTGATAAGGATACTCTTTTATCAGCTTTCGAGGAATTACAATCTTATTTTAAGTAGGTGAATCAAATGAATAACAGTGAAATAATTAATATTAATGGACCACTCAAAGGTGAAATAGAAGTACCTGGTGATAAATCGATGACACACCGCGCTATTATGTTAGCTTCATTAGCTAAAGGTATATCAACCATTTATGAACCATTATTGGGAGAAGATTGTCGACGTACTATGGATATCTTTAAACAATTGGGTGTAACAATTGAAGAGCAGGACAATTCTATCATAATCAATTCACCAGGATATCAAAATTTCACAACGCCACACCAAGTTCTCTATACTGGTAATTCTGGTACTACTACACGATTACTTGCTGGTCTTTTAAGCGGATTAGGTATTGAAAGTGTGTTATCTGGTGATGTATCTATAGGCAAAAGACCCATGGATAGAGTGATGAAACCTCTTCTGAAAATGAACGCTAATATATCTGGAATTGATAATAATTACACACCGCTTATTATTAAGCCTTCAACCATTAAAGGTATAAATTATCAAATGGAAGTTGCAAGTGCACAAGTTAAAAGTGCTATTTTACTTGCTAGCCTATTTTCAAAAGAAGCAACGACACTTACAGAAATTGATGTTAGTAGAAATCATACAGAAACATTGTTTGAACACTTTAATATTCCTATATCAATTCAAGGTAAGACAATCCAAACCATACCTTATGCAATTGAACATATACAGCCTAGAGACTTTCATGTTCCAGGGGATATCTCATCTGCTGCATTTTTCATAGTCGCAGCTCTAATTACGCCCGGTAGTGACATTACAATTCATAATGTTGGCATTAATCCCACTCGTTCAGGTATCATAGATATCGTTAAACAAATGGGAGGAAACATTGAATTAAGTAATGTAAGCAAAGGGGCAGAACCAACTGCATCAATACATGTAACATATACACCGAACTTGAATGCTGTTACAATTAAAGGCGACTTAGTTCCAAGAGCTATCGATGAATTGCCAGTTATTGCATTACTTTGCACACAAGCTTCAAATTCTTGTATTATCAAAGACGCAGAGGAATTAAAAGTGAAGGAAACAAATCGTATAGATACTACTGCAGACATGCTAAATTTACTTGGTTTTAATTTACAACCCACACATGATGGACTTATTATACATCCATCAGAGTTTAGATCAAATGCAACTGTAGATAGTCAAACAGATCATCGCATAGGAATGATGTTAGCTGTAGCTTCACTACTTAGTTCAGAACCACTCAAAATAGAGCAATTTGACGCTGTTAATGTTTCCTTCCCAGGTTTTTTACCTAAACTAAAGCTTTTAGAAAATGAGGGAAAATAAAAAATGGAAGATATCTATAAACTTATAGACGATATCAATCTACAAAAAATAGAAAACTTAGATTCTCGAGTAAATGAGGCATTGAGTTCAAACAATGATGATGCGCTATTTATACTTGGTGAAACTTTATATAATTTCGGTCTTACACCTCAAGGGTTAGAAGTTTTTAGAACGTTATATCATAAATACCCAGATGAAAGTGAATTACTCATTTACTTTATCGAAGGTCTCATGTCTGAAAATCAAACTGACGAAGCACTTGAATATTTAGCACAAGTAGAACCATCTACCGAAAAGTTGATGCTTGAAGCCGATTTATATCAACAAATTAATATGTTAGAAGTAGCAATTGACAAATTGCAAGAAGCATTAGATCTTGAACCTAATGATCCAATTATTCACTTCGCCTTAGCAGAGCTATTATACTACGATGGGCAATACTTACGAGCTACAAGAGAGTATGAAACAGTATTGGAAACAGGTGAATATGAAGTGAATGGAGTAAATCTTTTCTCGCGAATGGCAGATTGTAGTTTACAAAGTGGTAATTATTCAGATGCTATTAGCTTATTTGATGAAATTAATGAAGAAGAGATGAATTCTGAAGATTACTTTAAAAAATCAATTGCCTATGAAAAAAACGATTTAACGCAAGAAGCAATTAAAATTATGCAAACATTACTTTCAAAAGATCCTGATTTTATACAAGGATATTTTTATCTTCAATCTCTATTTGAAAATGAAAAAAATTATCCTGATGCTATAGAAACTGGTAAGGAAGGATTACGTTTAAGTCAATTTTACAAAGAATTAATGGTTTCTACAGGTAGCTTAGAAATAGAGCATGGAGATGCAAATGAAGGTGTAGAATTGTTAAAACAAGCCTTAGAGGTCGATAATGCATATCATGAACCATTGTTGATTTTAAGTGATTTATATCGTAATGAAGAAGACTATGAATCAATTATACAATTGTTGACTTATGTAGACGAAGAAGATTTAGATCCTATTTTCATGTGGCATTTAGCATATGCATACGGTCAAGAAGAACGAGATAAAGAAGCGCAACATTTCTTTGAATTAGCATATCCAACATTACAAACCCAAGTTGAATTTTTAAGCGATTATTACTTCTATTTATTAGAAATTGGTCAAAAAGAAAAAGCACTTTTGATTTTAAATCAATTATTAGAAATTGATCCAAGCAATGAAAATTGGCATGATGAGTCAATGAGATTGCAAATGTAAGTTGGTGACCTAAATGAATGATTCTCTTATTCGTATCAAACAAAATTTTATAGAATATATTCTGTTTAACTATCGTTTTAAATCAAGAATTACTGTGTGGGTATTAAATTATTTAAAGGCAAATCAAGATAAGCTAAATAATGTACATTTCGTAAATAGTAAAATCAATAATCATTATACTTTAGAAATTGCAGAAGTGGATACAACTGCTTCTGCAATTCAATTGAGCAAGGATAATAAAGCTTATATTAATACAAATCAAATTTTTAATTATATTGCAAATCATACATTAAGATTAGATATACAAATACATTTTGCTCATTGTCACGCGCGAGAACCTCGCTTAGATGATTTAATATTAATGCAGCTCATTCATTCACCTAGTTATTCATCTTATGTACAAGACTTGTATTCAATTTCTATGGATAAAAGAAAACAAACAACTATTATTCAAACCTTACAAAACAATATTGATTTAAGTTTACAAATGAATGAACCTGATTATTTTTATCAACTCACACAAATACTTAATGTGTTAAAATCAAAAGATATTCAATCAACTTTAAATGATAGGTAGCCCATACTAAGATGAATCAATGGCTTTGGGAAACTTCACTTTATCAAAAATGGTTGATTTCTTTTATTTTAGTTTGCAATATATTTGGTACGATATACGGTTATCATTGGTATAGTAGTCAATTAGCTAACACGCCAAATTATTTTAAATTATTTGTTCCAGATAGTCCCACTGCTACATTATTTTTATGTTTATCATTATTACTCATACTATTTAATAAGCGTAATGCACTGATTGACGCTTTAGCTTTTATAACTCTATTTAAATATGGTAGTTGGGCTGTAATTATGAATATTTTGATGTTCATAAAAATGAATGATGTTGCTATAAACGGACTTATGTTGCTCATATCTCACGCAATTATGATGTTAGAAGCTATCTATTTTTATCCTCGTTTTAAAATATCTAAGTTGGCTGGATTGATGACTTTCATATGGGTGACTGTCAATGACGTAATAGATTACATATACGGACAATATCCATACTATAATTTTATCGCCAAACATTTAATTGAAGTAGGGGTGTTGGCTTATAGTCTCACTATCATATCGTATATTTTATTTTTAAAATTACAAAAGTGGTTGAAAGTTAAAACATTTGATTAAAGATAAATTTGACAGTAAAATGAAAATAAAGGAGAGTGAGTTTAATGTCTTTAATATCAATGATTATATATTTCGTAATATTAATGGTCATTCCAATGTGGGCTCAACATAAAGTTAAATCTAATTATGAAAAATACTCACAAGTGAGATCCACAAGTGGTAAAACTGGTCGTGAAGTAGCTGAAGAAATTTTACATTCTAATGGCATTTACGATGTTGACGTCGTTAAAGGCGAAGGCTTCTTAACTGATCACTATGACCCAAATAAAAAAGTTGTTTGTTTATCTCCTGCAAACTACGATAGACCATCAGTTGCTGGTACTGCAATTGCAGCCCATGAAGTAGGACATGCAATTCAACATCAGCAAGGTTACGCACCATTAAGATTTAGAACAGCATTAGTACCATTAGCTAATATTGGTAGTTCTTTAAGCTACATTATTATTATGGTAGGTATTGTTTTAACAGCTCTCGGTAGTGTCTTTGGCTCTACAGTTCTATGGGTTGGTGCTGGTTTAATGTCACTTGCAGTTTTATTCTCTATCGTGACATTACCTGTCGAGTTTAACGCTAGTTCAAGAGCAATGAAACAAATAACGGCTTTAAATATCGTTAATGAGAAAGAATACAAACACGCGAAAAAAGTTTTATCTGCAGCAGCAATGACATATGTGGCATCTACTGCAGTTGCGTTAGCTGAACTTGCTCGTATTATATTAATTGCGAGATCAAGTGATTAATCATATATAACAACGCAGTTCCTGGTAATCATTACAATTGATTTGTAATGGTTACCTTTTTTATTTGAATACGTGACAAAAGCCTATCTTTTAATACATATTAAACATTGCACTTGAAATGCAAGGCACTTTATTTTGTAATATACTATATAAGAATAGCGATAAAGGAGTACTTTCATATGAAATCTATGGAGCAAATGCAACAAGAAGTTGATGACTATATCAGTCAATTTAAAGCTGGTTATTTTTCACCACTTGCCAATCTTGCAAGAATGACAGAAGAAGTTGGAGAATTAGCACGCGAAATAAACCATCATTTTGGAGAGAAAAAAAAGAAAGATACTGAAGAAGATAATACAATTAAAGCTGAATTGGGAGACAATTTATTTGTTTTACTGTGTATTGCAAACTCTCTGAACATAGATATGACAGAAAGCTTTAATGACACGATGAATAAGTTTAATACAAGAGATAAAAATCGCTTTGAAAGAAAATAATTTAAGAAAGGATGGGCACAAATGAAAATCGGTATAACATGTTACCCGTCCATGGGTGGTTCTGGCATTATTGCTACAGAACTCGGTATTAAAATGGCAGAACGTGGCCATGAAGTTCACTTTATTACCTCAAATATACCCTTTAGAATACGCAAACCTTTACCTAACATGACGTTCCACCAAGTTGAAGTCAATCAATATGCCGTATTCCAATATCCACCATACGATATTACATTAAGTACAAAAATTTCTGACGTTATACAAGAATATGATTTAGACATATTGCATATGCATTATGCTGTACCTCACGCTGTATGTGGTATATTAGCTAAACAAATGTCAGGTAAAGACGTCAAAATTATGACAACACTACATGGCACTGATATAACAGTGTTAGGTTATGACCATACTTTACAAAACGCGATAAAATTTGGCATAGAACAAAGTGATATTGTGACAAGTGTTAGTCATTCACTAGCACAGCAAACTTATGAAATTATCAATACTCAAAAGGAAATCATCCCTATATATAATTTTGTACGGGAAAATGAATTCCCAACTCGTCATAATGAAGAATTAAAAGATTGTTATGGTATCTCTTCTGAAGAAAAGGTACTGATACATGTTTCTAATTTCAGAAAAGTAAAACGCATTGATACAGTGATTGAGACATTTGCAAAAGTTCATGAGAGTATACCGTCCAAGTTGATACTTTTAGGAGATGGCCCAGAATTAATCGATATGCGACATAAAGCACGAGAACTCGATGTGGAAGCACACGTACTCTTTTTAGGCAAACAAAATGACGTAAGCGCATTCTACCAACTATCTGATTTAGTATTACTCTTAAGTGAGAAAGAAAGTTTTGGATTAACTCTCTTAGAAGCAATGAAAACAGGCGTCTTACCTATAGGGAGTCGTGCAGGTGGTATTAAAGAGGTCATCAGACATGAAGAAACTGGATTTATAGTAGATATAGGAGATAGTACACAAGCTGCAAAGTATGCTATTAAACTTTTATCAAATCCAGAATTATATCAAAAAATGCAATCCCAAATGCTGAAAGATATTGAAGCAAGATTTAGTTCAGATTTAATTACTGACCAATATGAAAACTATTATCGAAAGATGCTAGAACAAGGTGAGAACAGCAATGAGTCATGAGATATTTGAACAAGCAAAACCTATTTTAAAAAAGATTCAAAATAAAGGTTTTAAAGCTTATTTCGTTGGTGGATCAGTACGTGATTACATCATGCAACGACCTATACATGATGTTGATATTACTACCAGTGCAATGCCTGACGAAATAGAATCTATATTTGATAAAACCATACCAGTGGGTAAAGAACACGGTACGATCAACGTGGTCTTTCAAAATGACAATTATGAAATCACTACATTTAGATCTGAAGATGAATACATCAATCATCGTAGGCCCAGTGAAGTGTATTTTGTAAGAGATTTATATCAAGATGTTCAACGTAGAGATTTTACAATGAATGCTATAGCAATGGATCTAAATTACCAGTTGTATGATTATTTTAATGGTCAACAAGATATAAAAAATCGAGTAATTCGTACTGTTGGTGTACCAAGTGAAAGGTTCGCAGAAGACGCGCTTCGTATCATTAGAGGATTACGTTTTCAATCACAACTTAATTTTCAAATTGATTCAGACACATTACATGCAATGTCTTCTCATATTTCAGATATACAATATTTATCCGTTGAACGTGTAGTAGTAGAGCTTAAAAAGCTTATCATGGGAAACAATGTTAAACAAAGCTTTGAAGTCATGCAAAACATGAAAGCATTTAATTATATACCTTTTTTCAAATCATTTGAGATGTCTCATCTTCATATAGATGAGCCCATCACATTTGAACTTTGGATTGCAATCTTAATCGTCCAACAACCAAAAGATGTACAATTAAGCTCCTTGAAAATTAGCAATCAAGAAAAAGCAACTATCAAAAAATGGATTACACTCATCCAAACATTGCCTAAGATACAGTCAAAGCAATCTTTAATAACATTAGTATATGATTACAATTTAAAAGATATTGAAATCCTATTATCATTACATCATTTGCTTAAACAAAATGGGCTTACAACAGCCAATCATTTAATCATTAATGAAATAAGTGTTCGCGAAGCAAATAAAAAATTACCTATCCATTGCAGAAAAGAATTGGCAATAAATGGTAAAGATATACTCAATCATACGAATAAAAATTCAGGACCATGGCTAAAAGATACACTTAGAGAAATAGAAATCGCAGTCATATCAAATCAAATAGCCAACACTAAAGAAGAAATATTAGAATGGGTGGATGCACATGTCAAAATATAGTCAAGATGTCATTAGAATGTTGTATGAACATCAATCAAATTACATATCAGGGCAATATATTGCCGATCAACTCAATATTTCTAGGGCAGGTGTCAAAAAAGTTATTGACCTATTAAAAGAAGATGGTTGTGATATCAAGTCAATAAATCACAAAGGCCATCAACTGAATTCATTACCTGATCAGTGGTATAGCGGTATTGTAAAACCCATTCTTGATGAACTTGGCCTTTTTAATCATCTAGAAGTTTATCACACTGTAGATTCAACCCAATTAAAAGCAAAGAGAGCACTCGTTGGAAATAATGATACATTCTTAATCTTGAGCGATGAACAAACACAAGGTCGAGGTAGATTCAATCGTAATTGGGAATCATCTAAAGGAAAAGGATTGTGGATGTCACTTGTACTAAGACCTGACGTACCTTTCTCTATGATACCTAAATTTAATTTATTTATTGCTTTAGGTATTAGAGATGCTATTCAACAATTTTCGAACGAACGTGTAACCATTAAATGGCCAAATGATATATATATTGGTAATAAAAAAATTTGCGGATTTTTAACTGAAATGGTTGCTAACTATGATGCAATAGAAGCAATAATTTGTGGTATAGGTATAAATATGAATCATGTTGAAAGTGATTTTGATGAGGATATTAAAGATAAAGCAACAAGTATACGTATGCATTCAGATAGTAAAATTAATAGATATACTTTTTTAACTACATTATTAACTCAAATTATACATCGATTTGATCAATTTTTACATCAAACTTTTGAGTCAATTCGAGAAGAATATATTCACACTACAAATATATGGCATCGTCAACTTAAATTCACTGAAAATGATCATCAATTTTTGGGGGAGGCCATAGATATTGATTCAGATGGATTCCTTATAGTTAAAGATGAAGAAGGTCAATTACATCGACTTATGAGTGCAGATATAGATTTATAAACACAAAAATGAGGAGCGGACATTATGGGAATAGCAACATTTGCAGTTGTGGATTTAGAAACAACTGGAAATCAACTGGATTATGATGAAATCATTCAAATTGGCATTACATTTGTACGTCAGAATCAAGTCATTGATACATACCATTCAATGATACGTACCGATTTAGAAATTCCACCGTTTATCCAAGCCTTAACTTCTATAGAAGAAGAAATGTTGGTACAGGCACCTTATTTTAATGAGGTCGCAGATGACATTTATCAACTTATCAAAGACTGTGTTTTTGTTGCACATAATATCTCATTCGATCTTAATTTTATAAAAAAAGCTTTTGAAAAATGTAATATTCAATTTAAACCTAAAAGAGTCATGGATACTTTAGAATTGTTTAAAATCGCATTTCCTACAGACAAAAGCTACCAGTTAAGCGCATTGGCTGAATCACATCATATCCCGTTAAATAATGCACATAGAGCAGATGAAGATGCAACAACAACTGCTAAATTGATGATTAAAGCTTTTGAGAAGTTCGAGCAATTGCATTTAGATACTCAAAAACAACTGTACTATTTAAGTAAAAATCTCAAGTATGATCTTTATCATATTTTGTTTGAAATGGTTAGAAATTATCAAACTAAACCGCCTAACATCCAATTTGAACAATTTGAACAAATTATTTACCGTAAACAAATTGATTTAAAAAAACCGGCTGTCAATTTTGATGGTACCTTAAAAGATTTATATAAAAATGTTACTCAATCTTTAAATCTTACATATCGGCCACAACAGTTATACCTAGCCGAAATTATACTTGATCAGTTGATGCATAGTGATAAAGCAATGATTGAAGCACCTTTAGGTAGTGGAAAGTCTCTTGCTTATCTGCTTGCAGCAACAATGTATAATATTGAAACCGGTCGTCATGTAATGATTTCAACAAATACAAAATTATTACAAAGTCAGCTATTAGAAAAAGACATACCATTACTCAATGATGTTTTAGATTTTAAAATTAACGCGTCATTAATCAAAAGTAAAAATGATTATATATCTCTTGGTCTTATCAGCCAAATTCTTAAAGATGATACAAGTAATTATGAAGTAAATATTCTTAAAATGCAGTTACTTATTTGGATAACTGAAACAAATACTGGGGACATACAAGAATTAAATCTTAAAGGTGGACAAAAAATGTATGTTGACCAAAAAATTGAAACATACGTTCCAGTTCGTCATGATATCCATTATTACAATTATATAAAAAGGAATGCTCAAAACATACAAATTGGTATCACTAATCATGCGCACTTAATTCATTCAGACAGCGAAAACACTATATATCAACTATTTGATGATTGCATCATCGATGAAGCACATAGATTGCCTGACTATGCGCTAAATCAAGTTACCAATGATTTAAATTATTCAGATGTTAAATATCAATTAGGACTTATTGGCAAAAATGAAAATGAAAAACTACTTAAAGCAGTAGACAAACTTGAGCAACAACGTATTTTAGAGAAACTTGATATTGCACCTATAGATGTTTTTGGACTGAAAATAAATATCAATGAGTTACATGATTTAAATGAGCAACTATTCACTACAATTTATAACATTATTCAAACATCAGACGTTTATGATGATGACATTCATAAGTATCATTACGTTTATGACTTTGAAACGGGTGAGATTTTAAAAGATTTACGTGCAATCATAGATAAATTAAATAAAACGATAGAAATTTTTAACGGAATGAATCACAAAACAATCAAGTCTGTACGGAAACAATTATTATACTTACATGACAAATTTAAACTTATCGAACAAAGTATAAAAGATCATCATACAAGCTTTATTTCAATTAAAAATTTAGCACAAAAATCAACAATCCGACTCTTAGTCAAGGATTATGATGTAAAGGATATCTTGACGAAGCAAGTACTTGAAAAATTTAAGTCTCTTACATTTATATCTGGCACATTAACTTTCAATCACTCATTTAAAGCATTCCAAAATTGGTTTAATGAAAATATAGACTTTAATACATTTGAAATATCAACACCTTTAACATCATCCAACCATACAAATGTTTTTGTGCCCAATGATGTTGAAACGTACAATTATAAAAATTTAGACGATTATGTAGCTTCAATTGTTGACTATATTGTTGAATACATTACAGTAACACAGTCGAAATGTCTTGTCTTATTTACAAGCTATAAAATGATGCATATGGTTCAAGATTTGTTAAATGAATTACCTGAATTAGAAGATTATGTCATTTTAACCCAACAGCAAAACCAAAATTATAAAATTGTTCAACAGTTTAATAACTTTGATAAATCAATACTTCTTGGAACATCAACATTTTTTGAAGGTTTTGATTTTCAAGCCAATGGCCTTAAATGTGTAATGATAGCTAAATTACCATTTATGAATAAACATAATATTAAATACTGGCTCATGGACTCTGAATTCACATCAACTTTTAAAGATTATGTATTACCTGATGCTGTGACTAGGTTTAGACAAGGCCTCGGACGTCTTATTCGACACGAAGACGACAAAGGACTTATTGTGTCATTTGATGATCGACTAGTAAATAGCACATATAAAAACTTTTTTGCTCAATCACTAGAACATTTTAAACAACGAAAAGGTAACATTAAACAGTTTAATAAATTACTGAATCAAATACAGAGGTCTATCGATAATGAGAGTAAAAGCTAGCTTTTTAGAAATCTATAATAAATCATATCGTATGATTCCAGTTACTCAACTTGTAGAAGTTAAAGACATATTTTGTTAAAATAAATGAGTATTTAAAAAGAAAAATATAGGAGTTTGGTTATGAAGACTACGATTAAACAAGCGAAAAAACATCTTAACCAAGAAGTAACAATTGGTGCTTGGTTAACTAATAAACGTTCAAGTGGTAAAATAGCGTTCTTACAATTACGCGATGGTACAGGATTTATGCAAGGAGTAGTAGTAAAATCTGAAGTAGATGAAGAAATATTTCAACTAGCAAAAGATATTACTCAAGAATCATCTTTATATATCACAGGAACGATTACAGAAGATAATCGTTCTGATTTAGGCTACGAAATGCAAGTTAAATCAATCGAAATTGTACATGAAGCACATGATTATCCTATTACACCAAAAAATCATGGAACAGAATTTTTAATGGATCATCGTCACTTATGGTTACGTTCAAAAAAACAACATGCTGTTATGAAAATAAGAAATGAAATCATCCGTGCAACATATGAGTTTTTCAATGAAAATGGCTTCACTAAAATTGATCCACCTATTTTAACAGCAAGTGCACCAGAGGGGACAAGTGAGTTATTCCATACAAAATATTTCGATGAAGATGCATTTTTATCACAAAGTGGGCAATTGTATATGGAAGCAGCCGCAATGGCTCACGGACGTGTTTTTTCATTCGGCCCAACTTTTCGTGCAGAAAAATCTAAAACACGTCGCCATTTAATTGAATTCTGGATGATTGAACCAGAAATGGCCTTTACAAATCATGCAGAAAGCTTAGAAATACAAGAACAGTATGTGTCTCACATTGTTCAATCTGTTTTAAATCATTGCCAATTAGAACTCAAAGCTTTAGATAGAGATACAACTAAACTAGAAAAAGTTGCTACACCTTTCCCTAGAATTTCTTATGATGATGCTATCGAATTCTTGAAAAAAGAGGGATTCAATGATATTGAATGGGGTGAAGACTTTGGTGCACCACATGAAACAGCAATCGCTAATCACTATGATTTACCAGTATTCATTACAAATTATCCAACTAAAATTAAACCATTCTATATGCAACCAAGTCCGGACAATGAAGATACAGTATTATGTGCTGATTTAATTGCGCCTGAAGGTTACGGTGAAATTATTGGTGGTTCAGAACGTATTAATGATTTAGAATTATTAGAACAACGCATTAATGAGCACGAATTGGATGAAGAAAGTTATAGCTATTATTTAGATTTACGTCGTTATGGTAGCGTACCACATAGTGGTTTTGGCTTAGGCTTGGAGCGAACAGTAGCTTGGATTTCTGGAGTTGAACATGTTCGTGAAACATCTCCATTCCCACGTTTACTTAATCGCTTATATCCATAATTGATTATTCGTATTTATGTTCAAAATACCATTTTTGAAACGTCCAGTCATTTTAAGGCTGGGCGTTCATTTTAAATAGGAGGTAGTAATATTATGGATCTAATTCAATTAAAAACAAGACCTGTTGTTATAAGACGAGAATTGTTTGATCATTATTCAGAGTTAGGTTTGGATGAACAAGATTTAGTTATTTTGATAAAACTTTTATATGCATCTGAAACTTCTAATAAGCAACCTTCTATTGAGTTTCTTCAAAAAGGATCAACTATGGAACCTCGTCAAATTACTTCCGTAATACAAAACTTAATTCAAAGAGAATTATTAGAACTCAATGTTAATAAAGACGAAGAAGGTAAATTCACTGAATACATGAATTTAGATCCCTTCTATCACAAATTAAATCAATTATTAAAACATCAATACTTAAAACATGAGGAACAAGATAAAAAAGAGCAATTTAAGCAATTGTTTCAGTTAGTTGAGCAATCGTTCGGCAGACCACTATCGCCGTATGAAATTGAAACATTAAATCAGTGGATTGATGTCGATCACCATGACTTATCAGTTATACAAGCCGCTCTTGATGAGGCACTTAGCCAAAATAAACTTAGTTTTAAATATATTGATCGTATTTTATTAAATTGGAAAAAGAATAATGTGAAAACAGTTGACGATTCAAAGAAAATAAGAGAACAGTTTAACAAACCAAAAATGAAGCATGTTGTTAAAAAGGTACCTAAATTTGACTGGTTGAATGGAGAGAATCCTAATGATAAGAAGTAAGAAAAAAGCATTACAAATGATTGATGTTATAGCGGATATGTTTCCTAATGCAGAATGTGAGTTAAACCATAGAAATGCATTTGATCTTACAATAGCTGTATTATTATCAGCACAGTGTACTGATAATCTAGTCAATCGTGTTACGCAATCATTATTTAGAAAATATCGAACACCCGAAGATTATTTAAATGTGAGTGATGAAGAATTACAAAATGATATACGCTCTATTGGATTATATCGCAATAAAGCCAAAAATATAAAAAAATTATGTCACTCTTTAATTGAACAATTTAATGGTCAAATCCCACAAACACATAAAGAATTAGAGAGTCTAGCTGGAGTGGGACGTAAAACAGCAAATGTTGTAATGAGTGTTGCATTTGGAGAACCTTCTTTAGCTGTCGACACTCATGTTGAGAGAGTTTCTAAACGTTTGGGAATTAATCGTTGGAAAGATAATGTAAGACAAGTAGAAGATCGATTATGTGATATTATCCCAAGAGATAGATGGAATAAAAGCCATCATCAATTAATATTTTTTGGGAGATATCATTGTCTTGCTAGAAAACCTAAATGTGAGATATGTCCATTGTTAAATGATTGTAGAGAAGGGCAAAAACGACATAAAGCAAAGATAAAGGAGGCGTGATGATATGATTGAAAAACAGGATTTCAATCATATAGAAGACCAACTTGATCAACTAGCAAGTAATAAACAACTCAAAACACCAGAAGCTAGGGAACTTTTAGATACTTATTTCGATTTAATCATTAACTATTTTAAACAAATAAATAACATAGATGAAATTCATTTTAATCAACTCGATACATATCCAGTGGTTCCAATGAATTTTGATGAACGCTATCATTATATGGTTGCACGTAAACACCATTTTATGGGCTATCGTCAAATGAAAACATTGAAATCAGAATTAATAAAAATGAATGCATCTTATCTAATTAGAAAGCAACGTCAACAAAAATAAATTTAATTTTAATTATTCTATTTTATACCTATATCAACATTCATAATTCACATTCGATGTAGTTAATCAAATTAATTAATAACTAGAGAACTCAGATTATTACTGCACATGCTAAATTTACTTTTCTAGGACAGAAAAAGCTCCAATTTCATTTTCTTGAAATTGGAGCTTTAAGTTTAATTATTTATGAAACTTTATAATCGAATATAGAGTTTAAATTGAATAGACGTGTAAATGTATTGCCTGAGTTACCTTGACTGGCACCATTTGTACTATTCGAGCTGTTTCCACTTGATGCTGAGTTAGAGCCACCATTTGATGAAGAAGATGTATCGCTACTTCCATGAACACTACGGTTAGTAGTATTATTATCAGAATGACCTGATACAGATAGACTGTCCGGTGAACTTCCTTGTACATCATTAGGCTTTTTGAAATCTTCACCATCTTTAGATGAGATACTAGACATCACATCTTCATACAAGTATTGTGGATACTCTTGTTCTGAATGACCAATAAATGAATTTGTTCCATATTGTTTAACCTTATTGAAGCCCATCCATACCGACATAGTATATTCTGGACTGAAACCATTGATCCAAACATCTTTGGCAGCATTATCAGGTAAATTATACTTTTCGTATATTTCTTGTCCATACGTACCAGTACCAGTTTTCGCACCCATGTTTACGCCTGACACACCATGTCCATAAGCCGAACCATATGCTTTAAATGTACCTTTAAGAATTTCAGCTAACATATATGATGTATAGTCTTTCATAGCTTTGTGACTCGTATGTTCATACTCAATTGTATCTCCTTCATGAGTAACAACTTTTTGTATTGAATGCGCATTATTATAAGTACCACCATTTGCTATTGCTGCAAAAGCGGAAGCTAGTTGAGTAGGTGAGAATTCTGATGAAGATCCACCTAATACTTCTGAAGGTCCAATTTTGCCACTATAATCCAATCCTAATTTAGATGCAAATTTCTGAGGTGCATCATTACCAGCTTGACTTTTAACTTGTTGCCAAGTTTTTAAAGCTGGAATATTGAAACTTTGACGCAATGCATCATAGATAGATACTGTTCCATGACTCTTAGTATCATAGTTCTTGAATTGAGAACCATCTACCCAATATGACGATTCGTCTTGAACCGCATGATTTGTTGACCACTTCATATTTTCTATTGCAGGTCCATAAGCTAAGAAAGGTTTTAATGATGAACCAGTAGGGTGAGGGTCAGTAGCTTGGTTTCTTTCAACAACATTTTTATAATTACGTCCACCTGAGATCGCAACTAATCCACCAGTTTTACTATCTAGAATTGTTGCACCAACTTGTTGGTCTTCATTCTTGTAGAAAGAACCATTGTTAATTCGATCTTGTAACGTTTGTTGAACATCTTTATCCATATTAGTATAAATTTTTATACCACTTTGAAGAACTGAACCTAAATTTTTATCCTTAAAGTACTTGTTATTCATTAATTCAGATTGAACGAAATTAACGTAAGAATCATACTCAGGATTTTTTTCATTTCCAGTGACTTGACGTTCTTTTTTAGTACGTTCAACTAAGTTAGCTTTAAGATCAATCTTCTTAGCATCCGCATATTGTTTATCATTAATACGGTTATGTTTATGCATAAGATAAAGCACAGTATCTTTACGATTATTAGCTTCCTTAGGATTGTTGTAAATGTTGTAAAGGTTAGGAACTTGAGGTAAACCAGCTAGATAAGCTTCTTCAGCTAAATTTAAATCCTTCATATCTTTGTTGAAGTAATATTTAGCGGCGGCCTTAATTCCAGTAACGCCATCCGAATAATAAATCTTATTCATGTAAACTTGGAATATTTCATCTTTGCTGTACTCTTGTTCTAATCTATAAGAAAGATAAGCTTCTTGTGCTTTACGACCGATAGATTTTTGTTGTGTCAAGAATGAGTCTTTTACAACTTGTTGTGTAAGTGTAGACGCACCTTGCGAACCAAATCCACCTGTTAAGTTTTTACCAATGGCACCAAATAAACGTTTGTAATCTAATGCTCCATGTTGGTAGAAACGGTTATCTTCAGTAGCTAAAACAGCATTTTTCATGTCTTTAGGAACATCTTTGATATTCACATGTTCATGTCGCTGTCCGTTATCAAGTGTTTTTACAAGTTCTCCGTTTTTATCGTAAATCTTTGCTGGAATTGGATCATCTAATTTTGATTCGCTAAATGCTGGAGCTTTCCACGCATAATATGCAAACAACAAGATGCCGAGTAGCAATAGAACGAAAAAGGCAATAATCATAAAACCTATAATCTTAATAATCGTTCTCTTTACATTCCTATTCTTTTTTCCATTGGACTTCCCATTGTTGTTCTTTTTAGGTTGGGAAGACCCTTTATTTTCCGTCATACGCGGTCCTCACTTTCATCTAATATCAACTTATCAACTGCCTTGAGGTAATTCAATCTTGGTTGATATTGATAAGGAATATGGTAACCATTTTTCCGAATTTCTTCAACTGTTATCGACTTTTTAATATTATTAATGTATCTGTGCCAATATTTTTCAAATTTTGAATAGGGTAAAAGATACACTTCATCAAGTGATTTAAAACGTATCATTAAAAAGACAATTCCTTTTTGATGATATGTATTTTTCATATGTTCTACTTGATGTGCATGAATATTATTGAGTGGAAATGAAGTTTTGTTCTTAGTTTCTTTAGCTTCAAAATCAATGTAATATCCATTATAGACACCATTATAATCAGTTGTTGAAGGAGTGCGAAAATAAGCCTCATTTATTACAGCCTTACTACGTTTCGGATAGTGAACATTAACTATTTGAACCGGAGTTGGCTTTTTATGAATAACTGCTATGCCACTTTTAAGATAGAAAGTATTCGATTGTTCAATATCTTTCTCAAGTGTCATACCTCGTCCACCATATTCAATATTACTTGAAAATGGCGAACTCTTACGTCCGTCCAAAGGCTTATTTTTAGAGTATGGTTTACCATTTGGATAATTCATCATAATTCACCACACAAGTTTGTTCCTATTTTATACTAAATGATTATTTAAAATTATAAAATTAAAACAAACTATCGTATTTAAATGTATATGTCACAAAGAAAACATACATCAATCACTATTTTAACTTGCTTATGCCAATCTGTCACGATTTCTTTCATAAATGAAAGATAAATGTAATCTTCAAGTTAATAAAATTCCATAAATTTCATATTTTTTTATTTAGTATTACTAATAGAATTTAACAAACCAAAAATATCATTTTCTAATTTTATACTCTATGTGTATTTCCATGACTTTCGTATTTATAATATGTTAAATTAATTAAGTAGGAGGCATCTAAATGTATCAAATCATTAAACAATTGTTAGAGGATATTGATGAAATGAATTATAGATATCAACATGTAAAAATTAACGGCGGTTCATTCGATTTTTATAAAGATGTTGAACCCTATGTCAAAAATATTGATAATCATTTAGAGGCACTCAACTGTTACTCAAAAAGCATTACAGAAACACAATATATGAGCCAACAAAAGTTAGATATATTGATATTAAATATACAAAAGCTTTCTGTAGATTGTCATTTTCCTAGAACGAGCCGTAAATTATTTGTCGAAAAACTTAAAAGTGCCCAGTACGATTTAAAAAATATTTTATCGAATTATGTTTAGTGAGGAAAAAAATGGTTAAAACTGTTTATATTACTGGCTATAAATCTTTTGAACTCAATATCTATAAAGATGATGCACCAGAAGTATATTATTTAAAGCAATTTATAGCTCATAAATTAAAACATCTTCTAGATGAAGGTTTAGAGTGGGTTTTGATACAAGGACAAATGGGTATAGAATTATGGTCTGCTGAAGTAGTGATTGAACTAAAAAAAGACTTCCCAGATATTAAACTAGGTATAATTACGCCATTTCTAGGTCATACACAACGATGGAATGATAAGAATCAAGCTAAGTATACAAATATTATACAACAAGCCGATTTTACTGAAAGCATTCATCACACTGAGTATATGGGTGCCTATCAATTTAAACAAGCAGATCAATTCATGCTTGATCATACCGATTACACTATTTTAATTTATGATGATGAACAAGAGGCAAGCCCTAAATACTTTAAGGCTATGTTAGTTGAATTTATGGAAAAAACAAACTATACTTGTGATATTGTGACGTTTGATGAACTCACTGACTTCATCAACGACTTGCAGTGGTCTCAAGATCAAAGTTTCGAATGAGGTGGAAAAAAAGATGTCAGATGTTTCATTAAAATTATCAGCGAAAGATATTTATGAAAAAGATTTCGAAAAAACTATGGCAAGAGGCTATAGAAGAGAAGAAGTAGACGCTTTTTTAGATGATATCATTACAGATTATCAAAAAATGGCGGATATGAACAATGAAGTAGTAAAGCTTTCTGAAGAAAATCACAAATTAAAAAAAGAACTTGAGGAATTAAGATTACGTGTTGCTACATCAAGACCACAAGACAATAAAAACTTTTCTTCAAATAATTCAAGCAGTGCTTCAAATAATGTAGATATTTTAAAACGTATTTCAAACCTTGAAAAAGCAGTATTCGGTAAATAAAATTTTTACTTATTTCGTATAAATTTTATGACTTTACACTTAAAATTATGTTATAATCTCAAAAGTGATATTTCGGGTAATCGCTATAGCAATATAGAGGAAAGTCCATGCTCACACAATCTGAGATGATTGTAGTGTTCGTGCTTGATGAAACAATAAATCAAGGCATTAATTTGACGGCAATGAAATAACCTAAGTCATTTGATATGGTTAGAATAGTTTGAAAGTGCCACAGTGACGTAGCTTTTATAGAAATATAAAAGGTGGAACGCGGTAAACCCCTCGAGTGAGCAATCCAAATTGGGTAGGAGCACTTGTTTAGCGGAATTCAACGTATAAACGAGACGATTTTTACGCGAAAGTAAAAATATGTAGACAGATGGTTACCACCGACGTACCAGTGTAACTAGTACACATTATGAGTACAACGGAACAGAACATGGCTTACAGAAATATCATCACTAGTTTAGCTCTCCCATTTATGGAGAGCTTTTTTAATTGAAATCATAATTGATTTAGAATAATTTGTTACAATATACACTTTACTTTTATGGTTTTCCGCTTCAAAATTAAATTAATTAATACTTATAAATATTAAAATTATACATATATTGATTCAATAAATTAAAAGGAGACTCGGTCATGTTTCAATTATTAGCAGTATGTCCAATGGGATTAGAAGCAGTTGTAGCTAAAGAAATACAAGAATTAGGTTACGATACACAAGTAGAAAACGGTCGTATCTTTTTTGAAGGTGATGAAAGTGCTATTGTTAGATGTAACTTATGGTTACGTACCGCAGACCGAATAAAAATTGTAATGGGTCGATTCAATGCTACTACTTTCGACGAATTATTTGAGCAAACAAAGTCATTACCATGGGAGACCGTAATTGACAAAGAAGGTAATTTCCCGGTTCAAGGGCGGAGTGTAAAATCAACATTATATAGTGTACCTGACTGCCAAGCAATTACTAAAAAGGCTATAGTAGAACGACTTAAGCATGCTCATCAAGAAAAAGGATGGCTAAGTGAAACAGGCGCCAAATATCCTGTAGAAGTAGCAATATTAAAAGATAATGTATTATTGACCATTGATACTGCTGGTTCTGGACTCAACAAGCGAGGTTATCGCATTGCTCAAGGTGAAGCACCCATTAAAGAAACATTGGCAGCAAGCCTCATTCGTTTAGCAAATTGGAATGGTAACACACCTTTAATTGATCCTTTCTGTGGTTCAGGCACCATTGCTATTGAAGCATGTCTTATTGCACAAAATATTGCACCTGGTTTTAATAGGGATTTTGTATCTGAACAATGGAATATGATGCCACCTAATATTTATGACAAATTTCGTGATGAAGCTGATCAATTGGCTGACTATGATAAAGACATACAAGTATATGCTTCTGATATTGATCCAGAAATGATTGAAATTGCAAAACGTAATGCAGAAGAAGTTGGTCTCGGAGATATCATACAGTTCAATGTTAAAGATGTGAATACTTTGTCTATTGATACCGACATGCCTGTAGCACTTGTTGGCAATCCACCGTATGGTGAAAGAATTGGAGATCGTGAAGAAGTTGAAGAAATGTATCGTTATATAGGTACACTTTTGAAACAACATCCTCATTTATCGGCCTACATATTAACAAGTAACAAAGAATTTGAATACTTAGTTAATCGAAAAGCGACTAAAAGACGTAAGTTGTTCAACGGGTATATTGAATGTACGTACTATCAGTATTGGGGTAAAAAGCAAAGTAATAAAAATTAAATTTTACATTTTATAATACTTGTGTAATTATAGTAATTATTCAAGTACTATTTATTCGCACTCTTATCTTGACTGTAGTACAGTTAAATAGGAGTGTTTAATTTTATTAAAAAATAAGTCATATACTAAAAATGTATCATATTTTAATTAGAAAGGGGCTTTTAAATATGAAGACTGTTTTGATTGTAGGCGCAAATGGTAGAGTTTCTATCGAAGCGACAAAAATTTTCCTAGAGAACTCAAGATTTAATGTTGATTTATTTTTGAGAAATGCGCATCGTATACCTGATTACGCCTCTAATAGAATTAAAGTTTATGAGGGAGACGCTAAAAATATTGAGGATTTAGAAAGTGCTTTAAACAATGTTGATGTTGTTTTTGCAAGTTTATCGGGATCACTTGATAAACAAGCTGAAACTATCGTAAAAGCCATGGATAACAAAAATGTTAAGAGACTGATTTTTGTAGCAGCACCTGGTATTTATGATGAACTACCAGAACCATTCAATCAATGGAATAAAGAACAATTTGGCGAAAAATTGAATCGCTACCGCAAAGCATCTGATATTATAGAAAATTCAGATTTAGATTACACAATAATACGTCCAGGCTGGCTTACAGATAAAAATGAAAATGTATATGAGATCACAGCAAAGAACGAAACATTTAAAGGTACTGAAGTATCACGTAAAAGTGTAGCATCTTTAGCAGTACAAATTGCCAAAAACCCAGAACTACACTCTAAAGAAAATATTGGTGTGAATAAACCTAATACAGAAGGTAATAAACCTGCTTGGTTCAATTAGTATAAAGTTTGTATCTACATGCATGGGTTTTCAATCAATATTATGATAGAATTTGAAATAGATAAATAAGCTTTAATTTAGGGCAAGTCATCATGGCTGCCTTATTTTTTTGAATTTATTGCTAATTATCATAAAATAAATTGTACAATATTACTTAAATTCAAACAGGGGATTATCTTTCATTCAATTATAAAAACAAGATAGAATTCATTTATTATACTTCTAATATCTTTGATGAAAGTTACAATAATCATTTAGCTACAGATACTTTTCATTTAAATTTAATTTACCTTTCAAATAATTTTGAATTCTGATTTTGTTACTTTAATCGAGTAAAAATACTGTGATTTATCACTGAACTAAAGGGGTAATACTTATGGCAATAAATGAACAATTAGATACTTTATATAAATTAAAAAAAGAATTGGAAAAATCTAATAACAGACCTTTAATTAATACCATTAATCAAGTAATAAAAAAAGTTTATTTAAATCAATACACCGCAACATTTGTAGGACATTTCTCAGCTGGAAAATCAACGTTAATTAATTTGTTATTAGAACAAGATATACTACCAAGTTCTCCAGTACCAACAACGAGCAATACAGCAATCGTTTCAGTAGCCAAGGAAGACGAAATCATTGCCAACCTTACACAACAACAATATACAAAATTAAAAACGTACAACGATGTTAAACAAATGAATCGTCAAAATGTCGATGTAGAATCGATAGAAATTAATTTTCCATCAAACAAATTTAATCTAGGGTTTACATTTCAAGATACACCAGGTGTTGACTCTAACGTTGCAACGCATCAGTCGAGTACAGAGCAATTTATGTATACAAGTAACTTGTTGTTTTATACAGTAGACTATAATCATGTCCAATCAGCGTTGAACTTTAAATTTATGAAACGTATTAATGAAGCTGGTATACCAATTATTTTTGTGATTAATCAGATTGATAAACATAATGAAGAAGAAATTACATTTGAAACTTTTAAATCAAGAGTCGAAAAATCAATCAAAGACTGGGATATCAAACTTCAAGATACTTATTACGTTTCAAAGTTTGATCATCCACAGAATGAAATTGACAAACTTTCAAATTTTCTAGTATTTATGGATCAACATCGTGAATCAACAGAAGACTATGTTAATAGAACAATTCAATTCATTACCGACGCACAATACATATACATTCAAAATGAAATGCAATCTATTCTTGACACCCTTCAAATTAATGAAGAACAATTCGAGGAAGCATATATTCAATTTCAACAAAATCAAGAAGTCAGCGCAGAAGCAAAATTGCTCAATGACTCTAATCAATTATTTAATTATTTAAAACAGAAGCGTAAAGATATATTAGATAATGCTTATATCATGACGTACGATATGCGTGAATCTTTACGGAATTATTTAGAAAGCATGGCAACTGATTTTAAAGTGAATGGATTTTTTAATAAAAAGAAGAAAAAAGAAGAAGAACAAATCAAACGACTTAATGAGGCGACCACTCAATTGCAAGAGAAAGTTAATCAACAAGTACGACAACCACTTCGTGAAGATATGTCATTTTTAACTAGATTCATAAATAAACATGCTGTGAATGAAAAAATACTAAATCAAGATTATGACGTCGTTCCGTCACTTATATCAGAGCTATATCAAACTCAAACGAGCATTAGCAACACATACGTTTTAACATTTTCAGATGAAGTTATAAAAGCTTTGAATAAAAAAATAGAAAATGAGTCAACGCCACTATTTGAAGAAGCTGTCAATCATGTACAAGTTAATGAATTATCAAGTGATGAAAATGAAGATAGGTATGAATATGATAGATACATTGAACTTAACACATTAAAGGATTCGCTTACATCCCACAACTACAAACATTACTATATCCATTTAGACGATTCTTTAGATAAATTAATTGGAAGAACAGAGACTCATTTTGAACTTAAACAAGAAAATTCGACTGCTTATCATCGTAAATATGAGACACAACATCGTAAAGAGTTTGTTACATCTAATCAAGATATTAAGCGTGCATTAGATATCGTTAAAGATGTACCATTATTTGATCGCACTAAACAAGATATCACCGATACTATTCAGAGACTCGATAATCAAATAACAAAAGTAGGTGTTTTTGGTACATTTAGCGCAGGTAAAAGCAGCTTAATCAACGCTCTACTAGGTGATAACTATTTAGTTAGTTCTCCTAATCCAACAACAGCGGCAACGACGGAATTATCATATGGTAAAGAGAGTCAAATCACATTAAAATCTAAAGAGCAATTACTAGAGGAAGTTAATCATGTACTAGAATTTTATGAAATATCGTTTAACACCTTAGACAACTTTATTGAGAGTGATTTAGAGAAGTTAAAATCGAAACTAGAAAAGAACCAACTTGCATTTATTAGTGCAATTGAGAAACATTATGAAATGTACACGTCAATGCTAGAACATTCACTTATACACACAGTATCGCTTGAAGAAATTAAAAAGTGGAGTGCCGAGGATGAGTATGCCACTTTCGTGAAAACTGTACACCTTAAGCTACCTTTAGATTGGCTTAAGGGTAAAATCATTATTGATTCACTGGGTTTACATTCCAATAATCAAAGACACACGAATGAAACTGAACAAATTCTCACTTCTTCTGACCTTATTTTGTATGTAACTTACTTCAATCATTCATTTACAGATAACGACAAAGCCTTTATCGAACATATGAAAGATATGAATCAATTAAATGAAAATCAAGCTTTTAAAATGATAATTAATGCGGTTGACCTAGCTGAAGATAAACAGGATATACAAGCCGTTGAGGATTATGTTGCAGATGCACTGGGGCAAGTTAACTTACACTCTGATATATATAGTGTTTCAAGTCGTCAAAGTTTAAATGGGAATAACATCGGCATAAATGAATTAAGAGAAAGTATACAATACTTTGCAAAGGTTGAATCTAGAACAATTTTAGAGCAACAGATGACTTATCAATTGCAACAAATGAATAACTCCTTTAAAAAAATGATTAAAGATTTTCACGATGACAACGCAAAATTATCAGCTAGACAACATAAATTAAATCACTATAAAAACCAAACCCTATTAAATCAAGAGTTGATTGATACAACTGCACAACGTACATTCAATGAAGTAGAAGAACAAGTATATCATCTAAATGAACGGTTAAAACTACAACTTTTAGATGAGGTTAAATCTGTGTTTAATAGTCAGATGACACAAAATAACGACTTTAATGAGGAAAAGAAAATTTCAACTAAAATATATTTAGATCAAATTCATCAACGCTTATTCTTAGAGCAATCACTTATCACAGAAAGGATTAAAAAATATTTTAATTCACAACTAGAAGAACAAATCCTACCAGTCATGAAAAAGTTAAATCAGATTCATGTTATTATAAATGCAAAATTTAATGTTGAGCCATCACTCGTTGATACGGCGTTACTTCAAATTGAACTTAATTCAATGTTGCAATCACTACCAAAACAGTTAACTAAACGTAAAATAGTTAATCCAAAGTCACAAAAGGATATACAAGTACACATAGCTAATCAAACTCTTGAATTATTACAAGATGATTTGAACTCATTGCGCCGACAATTAAATGATTATATCCATGAGATGACTCAACTTGCCGAACATCAATTTCAAATGTTGGAGACATCCATTCAACAACAAATTGATGAGTTACTTTCATTCACTATCGATGATACATTAATACAACAACTAGAATTGAAAACGACACAATTAGACAATATTTTATAGTAGAAAGAAGGATTAAAAATGCCTCAAAGAGTATTGCTCGTTGATGGAATGGCTTTATTATTTAGACATTTTTATGCAACAAGCTTACACAATCAATTTATGTACAATTCTAAAGGAATTCCTACAAATGGTATTCAAGGTTTTGTAAGACATATTTTTAGCGCTATCAAGGAAATCGAACCTACTCACGTAGCAGTTTGTTGGGATATGGGGCAAGAAACATTCAGAAATGAAATGTATGATGGCTATAAACAAAATCGCCCAGCACCTCCTGATGAACTTATTCCTCAATTTGATTATGTTAAAGAAATATCCCATCAGTTTGGTTTTGTAAATGTTGGTAAGCGTAATTATGAAGCTGATGATATTATTGGCAGTTTAGCTGAAACATATTCACAAGAACATGAAGTTTATATCATTACCGGAGACCGAGACTTACTGCAATGCATTAATCATAATGTAGAAGTTTGGCTTATTAAAAAAGGTTTTACAATCTATCAACGTTACACGCTTGATCGTTTCATTGATGAATACGGGCTTAATCCTCAACAATTAATAGATGTTAAAGCTTTTATGGGTGATACTGCAGATGGCTATTCTGGTGTAAAAGGGATAGGTGAAAAAACGGCAATTAAATTGATTCAAAATCATGGAACTGTCGAAAATGTAGTGAACAATTTATCATCACTAACTCCCGCTCAACAGAAAAAAATAACAAATAATTTAAATCATCTGCATTTATCAAAGTCACTCGCAGAAATATATACGAAAGTTCCAATTGAAACAGACAAACTTTTTAAAGAGATGACATATGCTCATACACTAAATGAGATTTTATCCATTTGTAATGAACATGAACTATACGTTTCAAGTAAATATATTGCAAGTCACCTCTAACCATAAACCAATGAACATTTCATTTAGATATTGTTCATTGGTTTTTTTAATATCAATAAGCATCTCCATCAAAAATATAAATATTTTATTAAAACTTTGTGAATTAATTTCACAAAGTTATCTTAAAGTGATATTATTGTTTAGAACAAATAAATTGTTGTTCAAAATGCTATTGTGATAAATGAAGAGCAAACCGAAATCAAATGGTCGGAACATCTGCTCTTTTTTATTGAGCAAATGTATAAGTTATTCATTGTCAAAATTATCAACATTAAATACGTATAATTTTCAAATCACATCAAACAACAAAGAAAAAACATCAAGAATAGGAGTGGCAATAGCTTTGAATAATCGTGATAAATTACAAAAATTTAGTATCCGAAAATACGCAATTGGAACATTTTCTACTGTGATTGCAACACTTGTGTTCATGGGTATCAATCCAAACCATGCAAGTGCCGACGAGTTGAATCAAAATCAAAAGTTAATTAAACAATTAAATCAAACAGATGATGATGATTCGAATACGCATAGTCAAGAAATCGAAAATAACAAACAAAATTCAGCTGGGCAGACTGAATCATTAAGTTCATCAACTAGTCATAATCAAGCAAATGCACGACTGTCGGATCAAGTCAAAGACCCTAATGAAACATCGCAACAATTACCTACAAATGTTTCTAATGATAGTATCAATCAATCGCATAATGAAACAAATATGAATAACGAACCATTGCAAGTTGATAATAGTACTATGCAAGCACATAGTAAAAAAGTAAGCGATAGCAATGGAAATACTTCTGGAAATGAACATCATAAACTAACAGAAAATGTACTTGCGGAAAGCCGAGCAAGTAAAAATGACAAAGAAAAAGAGAATCTACAAGAGAAAGATAAACCACAGCAAGTACAGCCACCATTAGATAAAAATGCATTACAAGCTTTTTTTGACGCATCATACTACAATTACAGAATGATTGATAGAGATCGTGCGGATACAACAGAATATCAAAAAGTCAAATCTGCTTTTGACTACGTCAATGACCTACTAGGTAATAATCAAAATATTCCTTCAGAACAGCTTGTTTCGGCATATCAACAATTAGAAAAAGCATTAGAACTTGCACGTACGTTACCACAACGATCTACTACAGAAAAACGTGGTAGAAGAAGTACGAGAAGTGTTGTTGAGGAACGATCATCAAGAAGCGATTATTTAGATGCAAGAACTGAATATTATGTTTCAAAAGATGATGATGATTCTGGTTTCCCTCCTGGTACTTTCTTCCATGCTTCAAATAGAAGATGGCCTTATAATTTACCAAGATCTAGGAACATCTTACGTGCTTCTGATGTACAAGGTAATGCTTATATCACTACAAAACGACTTAAAGATGGATATCAATGGGATATTTTATTTAATAGTAATCATAAAGGTCATGAATATATGTACTATTGGTTTGGACTTCCAAGTGATCAAACACCAACTGGTCCTGTAACTTTCACTATTATTAACCGTGATGGTTCAAGTACATCTACTGGTGGAGTGGGATTTGGATCAGGTGCACCACTACCTCAATTTTGGAGATCAGCAGGTGCTATTAATTCTAGCGTAGCGAATGATTTTAAACATGGCTCCGCTACAAATTATGCATTTTATGATGGTGTTAATAATTTTTCTGACTTTGCTAGAGGAGGAGAATTATACTTCGACAGAGAAGGCGCTACACAAACTAATAAATATTATGGCGATGAAAACTTCGCAATGTTAAATAGTGAGAAACCAGATCAAATAAGAGGATTAGATACAATATATAGTTTTAAAGGTAGTGGTGATGTAAGTTATCGTATTTCATTTAAAACTCAAGGAGCTCCAACTGCAAGATTGTATTATGCTGCTGGCGCGCGTTCTGGTGAATATAAACAAGCAACGAACTATAACCAACTCTATGTCGAACCTTATAAGAATTATCGAAATCGAGTACAGTCAAATGTCCAAGTTAAAAATCGTACACTTCATTTAAAAAGAACAATCAGACAATTCGATCCTACATTACAGAGAACTACTGATGTTCCTATTTTGGATAGTGACGGTTCCGGAAGTATTGATTCGGTATACGACCCATTAAGTTATGTAAAGAATGTGACTGGTACAGTCCTAGGTATTTATCCATCTTATCTTCCTTATAATCAGGAAAGATGGCAGGGAGCTAATGCCATGAATGCCTATCAAATTGAAGAACTTTTTTCACAAGAAAATCTTCAAAATGCAGCACGTTCAGGCCGTCCAATTCAATTTCTTGTAGGTTTTGATGTTGAAGATAGCCATCATAACCCTGAAACTCTTTTACCAGTAAATTTATATGTAAAACCTGAGTTAAAACATACAATTGAGTTATATCACGATAATGAAAAACAAAATAGAAAAGAATTTTCAGTATCGAAACGAGCGGGCCATGGTGTTTTCCAAGTAATGAGTGGAACGCTTCATAACACTGTAGGATCAGGAATATTACCTTATCAACAAGAGATACGTATCAAACTTACTAGTAATGAACCAATTAAAGATAGTGAATGGTCTATTACAGGATATCCTAACACGCTTACATTACAAAACGCTGTGGGTAGAACAAATAATGCTACTGAAAAAAACTTAGCTCTTGTTGGTCATATTGATCCAGGAAATTATTTCATCACTGTTAAGTTTGGTGATAAAGTAGAACAATTTGAAATTAGATCAAAACCAACACCACCAAGAATCATTACAACTGCTAATGAATTACGTGGAAACCCTAATCACAAGCCTGAAATAAGAGTAACAGATATACCAAATGATACTACTGCTAAAATCAAACTTGTGATGGGCGGAACCGATGGTGATCATGATCCAGAAATAAATCCATATACTGTCCCTGAGAACTACACAGTAGTTGCAGAAGCATACCATGATAATGATCCAAGTAAAAATGGGGTCTTAACATTCCGTTCATCAGACTACCTTAAAGATCTACCATTAAGCGGTGAATTAAAGGCAATTGTTTATTACAATCAATATGTACAATCAAACTTTAGTAATAGCGTTCCGTTTAGTAGTGATACAACACCACCTACAATTAATGAACCAGCAGGATTAGTTCATAAGTATTACAGGGGAGATCATGTAGAAATTACTCTTCCAGTCACTGATAATGCTGGCGGTTCAGGTTTAAGAGATGTAAACGTCAATTTACCTCAAGGTTGGACAAAATCTTTTACAATCAATCCTAATAATAATACTGAGGGTACGCTTAAGTTAATTGGTAATATTCCTAGTAATGAAGCATATAATACGACATATCATTTCAATATAACTGCAACTGATAATTCTGGAAATACAACAAATCCAGCTAAAACCTTTATTTTAAATGTTGGTAAGTTGGCTGATGATTTAAATCCAGTCGGATTATCTAGAGATCAACTACAATTAGTGACAGACCCTTCTTCATTATCTAATTCAGAACGAGAAGAAGTAAAAAGAAAAATAAGTGAAGCAAATGCTAATATAAGATCATATTTATTACAAAATAACCCAATACTCGCTGGAGTAAACGGCGACGTTACATTTTATTATAGAGATGGTTCTGTAGATGTTATTGATGCTGAAAATGTAATCACATATGAGCCCGAAAGAAAATCCATTTTCAGTGAAAATGGTAATACAAATAAAAAAGAAGCAGTAATCACTATTGCTAGAGGACAAAACTATTCCATTGGTCCAAACTTGAGAAAATATTTCTCATTAAGTAATGGTTCGGATTTACCTAATAGAGATTTCACCTCTATATCAGCTATTGGATCTTTACCTTCATCGAGTGAAATTAGTCGACTCAATGTTGGAAATTATAACTATAGAGTTAATGCTAAAAACGCTTATCATAAGACTCAACAAGAACTTAATTTAAAACTTAAAATAGTAGATGTTAATGCACCTACTGGTAATAATCGTGTATATAGAGTTAGTACTTATAATTTAACTAATGATGAAATCAATAAAATCAAACAAGCATTTAAAGCAGCTAATTCTGGACTTAATTTAAACGATAACGATATCACTGTTTCGAATAACTTCGATCATAGAAATGTTAGTAGTGTGACAGTAACTATACGTAAGGGCGATTTGATAAAAGAGTTTTCATCAAATCTCAATAATATGAATTTCTTACGTTGGGTTAATATAAGGGATGATTATACCATTTCGTGGACTTCTAGTAAGATTCAAGGTAGAAATACAGATGGTGGATTAGAATGGTCACCAGATCATAAATCACTTATTTATAAATATGATGCAACATTAGGTAGACAAATAAATACTAATGACGTGTTAACTTTACTTCAAGCAACAGCTAAAAGTTCAAATTTACGTTCAAATATTAATAGTAATGAAAAACAGTTAGCAGAACGAGGTGCTAATGGGTATTCTAAATCTATAATTAGAGATGATGGTGAGAGATCTTATTTACTTAACTCAAATCCTATTCAAATATTAGACTTAGTAGAACCAGAAAACGGCTACGGTGGACGACAAGTCAGTCATTCTAACGTTGTATATAATGAAAAAAATTCCACTATCGTAAATGGTCAGGTTCCAGAAGCTAATGGGGCATCCGCTTTTAATATTGATAAAGTTGTTAAAGCTAATGCGGCAAATAATGGTATTATGGGTGTTATCTATAAGGCACAATTATACTTAGCACCATACAGTCCAAAAGGTTACATCGAAAAATTAGGCCAAAATTTAAGCAATACCAATAACGTGATTAATGTTTATTTTGTACCTTCTGATAAAGTAAATCCTAGTATAAGTGTAGGTAATTACGACCATCATACGGTATATTCTGGTGAAACATTTAAAAATACTATCAATGTAAATGATAATTATGGATTAAATACAGTAGCTTCTACAAGTGATAGTGCAATTACTATGACCAGAAACAACAACGAGTTAGTAGGTCAGGCTCCTAATGTTACTAATAGCACAAATAAAATTGTAAAAGTTAAAGCCACAGATAAAAGTGGAAATGAAAGTATTGTTTCTTTCACAGTAAATATAAAACCATTAAACGAGAAATATAGAATAACAACTTCATCAAGCAATCAAACACCAGTGAGAATTAGTAATATTCAAAACAATGCTAACCTTTCAATTGAAGATCAAAATAGAGTAAAATCTTCACTCAGCATGACTAAAACTTTAGGTACAAGAAATTATGTCAACGAGTCAAATAATGACGTTCGTAGTCAAGTTGTAAGTAAAGTAAATAGAAGTGGAAACAATGCTACAGTTAATGTTACAACTACATTTTCTGATGGCACAACTAATACAATAACTGTTCCAGTTAAACATGTGTTATTAGAGGTTGTACCTACTACTAGAACAACAGTAAGAGGACAACAATTTCCAACCGGCAAAGGAACTTCCCCAAATGATTTCTTTAGTTTAAGAACGGGAGGTCCAGTTGATGCGAGAATAGTTTGGGTTAATAATCAGGGACCCGATATAAACAGTAATCAAATTGGTAGAGATTTAACATTACACGCTGAAATATTCTTTGATGGTGAAACAACACCAATTAGAAAAGATACGACTTACAAACTTAGTCAATCTATTCCAAAGCAAGTATATGAAACAACTATCAATGGTCGATTTAATTCATCAGGCGATGCATATCCAGGAAATTTTGTTCAAGCAGTAAATCAATATTGGCCAGAACATATGGACTTCAGATGGGCCCAAGGATCAGGTACACCAAGTTCTCGTAATGCAGGTTCATTTACTAAAACAGTTACGGTAGCTTATCAAAACGGCCAAACTGAAAACGTTAATGTACTATTCAAAGTCAAACCAAATAAACCTGTTATTGATAGTAATAGTGTGATTTCAAAAGGACAATTGAATGGTCAACAAATTTTAGTTCGAAATGTTCCACAAAATGCACAAGTCACTCTATATCAATCAAATGGAACTGTTATTCCTAATACAAGTACAACTATAGATTCTAACGGTATAGCTACTGTAACAATTCAAGGCACTCTACCAACCGGAAATATTACTGCTAAAACCTCAATGACAAATAATGTAACGTACACTAAACAAAATAGTAGTGGAATTGCTTCAAATACAACTGAAGATATAAGTGTTTTTTCAGAAAACAGTGATCAAGTAAATGTTACCGCTGGCATGCAAGCTAAAAATGATGGTATTAAAATAATTAAAGGTACAAACTATAATTTTAATGACTTCAATAGTTTCATAAGTAATATACCAGCGCATTCTACTCTTACATGGAACGAGGAACCTAATACTTGGAAAAACAACATTGGTACTACAACAAAAACTGTTACAGTTACTCTACCTAATCATCAAGGTACGAGAACTGTAGATATTCCAATAACAATCTATCCCACAGTTACAGCTAAGAATCCAGTAAGAGATCAAAAAGGGCGAAACTTAACCAATGGTACTGACGTTTATAATTATATTATTTTTGAAAATAATAACCGTCTTGGAGGAACAGCTTCTTGGAAAGACAATCGTCAACCTGATAAAAACATAGCCGGTGTACAAAATTTAACTGCACTTGTTAATTATCCTGGCATATCTACACCATTAGAAGTTCCTGTTAAAGTGTGGGTATATAATTTTGATTTCCCTCAACCTATCTACAAAATTCAAGTAGGAGATACATTCCCTAAAGGAACATGGGTAGGCTATTACAAACATCTTGAAAATGGTGATGGATTACCAATAGATGGTTGGAGATTTTATTGGAACCAGCAAAGTACAGGAACTACTAGTGATCAATGGCAATCATTAGCATATACTAGAACTCCTTTTGTTAAAACTGGTACTTATGATGTCGTTAATCCTAGCAACTGGGGTGTTTGGCAAACATCACAATCAGCTAAATTTATAGTTACAAATGCTAAACCTAATCAACCAACCATAACCCAGTCTAAAACTGGTGATGTAACAGTAACACCTGGGGCTGTGCGTAATATACTAATTAGTGGGACAAATGATTATATCCAAGCATCTGCAGATAAGATTGTTATTAATAAAAATGGAAATAAATTAACTACATTTGTTAAAAATAATGATGGCCGTTGGACTGTTGAAACTGGGTCACCTGACATAAATGGTATCGGACCAACAAATAACGGAACTGCTATATCTTTAAGTCGATTAGCAGTTAGACCTGGGGATTCAATAGAAGCAATAGCGACTGAAGGTTCCGGAGAAACTATAAGTACTTCAGCAACTAGTGAAATTTATATTGTCAAAGCTCCACAACCTGAGCAAGTAGCAACTCATACTTATGATAATGGAACATTCGATATATTACCTGACAATTCACGTAATTCTTTAAATCCAACTGAACGTGTCGAAATTAATTACACTGAAAAATTAAATGGCAATGAAACACAAAAATCATTCACTATTACTAAAAATAACAACGGCAAATGGACGATAAATAATAAACCAAATTATGTCGAGTTCAATCAGGATAACGGTAAAGTTGTATTTTCAGCCAATACAATTAAACCTAATTCTCAAATTACAATAACTCCTAAAGCAGGTCAGGGTAACACTGAAAACACAAATCTTACTGTAATTCAAGCACCTGCGCAACATACTTTAACAATCAATGAAATTGTTAAAGAACAGGGTCAAAATGTAACTAATGATGATATTAATAATGCGGTTCAAGTGCCAAATAAAAATAGAGTTACGATTAAACAAGGAAACGCTCTTCCAACAAATTTAGCTGGTGGTAGTACATCACATATTCCAGTAGTTATTTATTACAGTGATGGAAGTTCTGAAGAAGCTACTGAGACTGTTAGAACTAAAGTTAATAAAACCGAATTAATCAATGCACGTCGTCGCCTAGATGAAGAAATTAGTAAAGAGAATAAAACACCATCAAGTATCAGAAACTTTGATCAAGCTCTGAATCGTGCTGAATCACAAATTAATACCGCTAAAAGTGAAGCTGACCAAGTTATAGGCACAGAATTTGCAACACCTCAACAAGTAAATTCAGCTTTATCCAAAGTTCAAGCGGCACAAAATAAAATAAATGAAGCTAAAGCATTATTACAAAACAAGGCTGATAATAGTCAACTCGTGAGAGCAAAAGAACAATTACAACAAACGATTCAACCAGCCGCTTCAACTGATGGTATGACTCAAGATAGCACAAGGAACTATAACAATAAACGCCAAGCTGCTGAACAAGCAATACAACATGCAAATGACGTTATAAATAATGGAGACGCGACATCCCAACAAATTAATGATGCTAAAAACACAGTTGAACAGGCACAGAGAGAATATGCTGAAGCCAAAAGCAACTTACGTGCTGATAAGTCACAGTTACAAAGTGCTTATGATACGTTGAATAGAGATGTGTTAACAAATGATAAAAAGCCAGCATCTGTAAGACGCTATAATGAGGCCATTTCAAATATTAGAAGTGAATTAGATACAGCTAAAGCTGATGCAAGTAGTACTTTGCGAAACACTAATCCTTCCGTTGAACAAGTTAGAGACGCTTTAAATAAAATAAATACTGTTCAACCTAAAGTGAATCAAGCAATTGCTTTACTTCAACCAAAAGAAAATAATTCAGTACTTGTACAAGCTAAAAAACGTTTACAAGACGCTGTAAATGACATACCTCAAACACAAGGTATGACCCAACAAACAATTAATAATTATAATGACAAACAACGTGAAGCTGAAAGAGCACTTACATCTGCACAAAGAGTTATTGATAATGGGGATGCTACAACTCAAGAAATTACTTCTGAAAAATCTAAAGTAGAGCAAGCAATGCAAGCATTAACTAATGCTAAAAGTAATCTGAGAGCTGATAAGAATGAATTACAGACAGCATATAACAAATTAATTGAGAACGTATCTATCAACGGTAAAAAACCGGCGAGTATACGTCAATACGAAACAGCCAAAGCCAGAATACAAAATCAAATTAATGATGCTAAAAATGAAGCGGAGCGAATTTTAGGTAACGATAATCCACAAGTATCGCAAGTAACTCAAGCATTGAACAAAATCAAAGCTATTCAACCAAAATTAACCGAAGCAATCAACATGCTTCAAAACAAAGAAAATAATACAGAATTAGTCAATGCTAAAAACAGACTTGAAAATGCAGTAAATGATACAGATCCAACACACGGTATGACACAAGAAACAATTAATAATTACAACGCTAAAAAGCGAGAAGCTCAAGATGAAATACTAAAAGCGAACACGATTATTAATAATGGGGATGCTACAACTCAAGATATTTCTTCTGAAAAATCTAAAGTAGAGCAAGTATTACAAGCATTACAAAATGCTAAGAATAACTTAAGAGCTGATAAAAGAGAATTACAGACTGCATACAATAAACTTATACAAAATGTTAATACCGATGGTAAAAAACCATCTAGTATTCAAAACTATAAGTCTGCAAGACGAAATATCGAAAACCAATATAATACCGCTAAAGACGAAGCTCATAATGTTCTTGAAAATACAAACCCTACTGTAAATGCAGTAGAGGATGCTCTACGCAAGATAAATGCAATTCAACCAGAGGTTACAAAAGCTATTAATATGCTTCAAGATAAAGAAGATAATAGCGAACTCGTCAGAGCAAAAGAAAAATTGGATCAAGCCATTAATAGTCAACCCTCACTAACTGGTATGACTCAAGAATCTATTAATAATTACACAGCAAAACGTAGAGATGCACAAAATATAGCAAGTTCTGCTGAGACTATTATTAATAATGGAGATGCATCTATAGAACAAATAACAGAAAATAAAATTCGAGTTGAAGATGCAACTAATGCACTTAACGAAGCAAAACAACATTTAACTGCAGATACAACTTCGTTAAAAACTGAAGTACGAAAATTAAGTAGGAGAGGCGACACAAACAACAAAAAACCTAGCAGTGTTAGTGCTTATAACAATACTATTCATTCGCTACAATCTGAAATTACACAGACTGAAAATAGAGCAAATGCTATCATCAATAAGCCTATTCGTTCTGTTGAAGAAGTAAATAATGCATTACATGAAGTAAACCAATTGAACCAACGCTTAACAGATACGATTAACTTACTACAACCTTTAGCGAATAAAGAAAGCTTAAAAGAAGCTCGTAATCGACTTGAAAGTAAAATTAACGAAACCGTTCAAACAGAAGGTATGACTCAACAATCTGTTGAGAATTATAATCAAGCTAAAATAAAATCTCAAAATGAATCTAGTATTGCACAAACTCTTATTGATAATGGTGATGCATCTGATCAAGAAGTTTCTACAGAAATAGAAAAATTAAATCAAAAGCTGTCTGAATTAATAAATTCAATCAATCACTTAACAGTTAATAAAGAACCTTTAGAAACTGCTAAAAATCAATTACAAGCAAATATTGACCAAAAACCTAGCACTGATGGTATGACGCAACAATCTGTACAAAGCTATCAACGTAAATTACAAGAAGCTAAAGATAAAATAAATTCAATTAATAATGTCTTAGCTAACAATCCAGATGTTAGTGCCATCAGAACAAACAAAGTTGAAGCGGAACAAATCAATAACGCGTTAACACAAGCGAAACAAGGTCTTACTGTTGATAAACAACCATTGATTAATGCAAAAACTGCTTTGCAACAAAGTCTAGATAATCAACCAAATACAACTGGTATGACTCAAGCAACAATTCAAAATTATAACGCTAAACGTCAAAAAGCTGAGCAAGCTATTCAAAAGGCAAATAAAGTAATTGAAAACGCTCAACCTAGCGTACAACAAGTGTCTGATGAAAAATCTAAGGTAGAGCAAGCACTCAATGAATTAAACAACGCCAAATCAGCGCTTAGAGCTGATAAAGAAGAATTACAGCATGCATATGACCAGTTGATTCAACCAACGGATTTAAATAATAAGAAACCAGCTACTATCAATGCGTACAATCAAAGATATCAACAATTTAGTAATGAATTGAACAATACTAAAACAAATGCTGACCGAATTTTAAAAGAGCAAAACCCAAGTGTAGCTAACGTCAACAATGCACTAAATAAAGTAAGAGAAGTACAACAAAAATTAAACGAAGCCAGAGCACTTTTAGAAAATAAAGAAAACAACGACGAACTAGTTCGAGCAAAAAATCAACTTCAACAAGCGGTTGATCAAGTTCCTTCAACAGAAGGAATGACGCGACAAACTAAAGATGATTACAATTCAAAACAACAAGCTGCTCAACAAGAAATAACAAAAGCACAACAAGTTATCGATAATGGCGATGCGACTACACAACAAATTTCTAACGCAAAAACAAATGTTGAACGCGCTTTAGAAGCATTAAATAATGCAAAAACTGGTTTAAGAGCAGACAAAGAGGAACTTCAAAATGCATATAATCAATTAACTCAAAATATTGATACGAGTGGTAAAACGCCATCAAGTATTAAGAAATACAATGAAGCTAAGTCTCGTATTCAATCTCAAATTGATTCAGCTAAAAATGAAGCAAACAGTGTTTTAACAAATGACAATCCTCAAGTATCACAAGTGACTGCTGCGTTAAACAAAATAAAATCCGTTCAACCTGAACTAGATAAAGCAATCGCATTATTACAGAATAAAGAAAACAATGATGCATTGGTTCAAGCAAAACAACGACTTGAACAAATTATTAATGAAGCAGATCCAACACAAGGCATGACAACAGATACTGCTAATAGCTATAAATCCAAAAAACGTGAAGCTGAAGATGAAATACAAAAGGCTCAACAAATCATTAACAATGGCGATGCCACTGAACAACAAATTAGTAACGAAACAAATAGAGTAAATCAAGCGATTAATGCATTAAATAAAGCTAAAAACGATTTACGTGCTGATAAGTCTCAATTAGAACACGCTTATAACCAACTAATACAAAATGTTGATACAAATGATAAAAAACCTGCAAGTATTCAACAATACCAAGCTGCTCTACAAGCCATTGAGACACAATACAATAACGCTAAATCAGAAGCACATCAAATTCTTGAAAATGGTAACCCTTCAGTTAATGAAGTAGCACAAGCATTACAAAAAGTTGAAGCCGTACAACTTAAAGTTAACGACGCGATTCATATGCTTCAAGATAAAGAAGATAACAGTGCACTTGTCACAGCAAAAAATCAACTTCAACAAGCAGTTAATGATCAACCATTAACAACAGGTATGACTCAAGCTTCTATTAATAACTATGAAGCTAAGAGAAATGAGGCTCAAAGTGCTATCAGAAATGCAGAATCTGTCATCAACAATGGCGATGCATCAGCAAAACAAATTTCAGACGAGAAATCTAAAGTTGAACAAGCACTAGCACAATTGAATGAGGCTAAACAACAATTGACTGCAGACACGAGTCAATTACAAACAGCTGTTCAACAATTAAACCGAAGAGGCGATATAAATAATAAAAAGCCAAGAAGTATCAGTGCATATAATAAAGCAATTCAATCATTAGAAACACAAATTACGTCTGCTAAAGATAATGCCAACGCTGTGATACAAAAACCTATACGTACTGTTCAAGAAGTAAATAATGCATTACAACAAGTGAATCAGTTGAATCAACAATTAACTGAAGCAATTAGTCAACTTCAGCCGCTATCAAATAATGATGCATTAAAAGCTGCAAGATTAGAGTTAGAAAATAAAATAAATCAAACAGTACAAACTGACGGTATGACGCAACAATCTGTAGACGCTTATCAAAACGCTAAACGTGAAGCCCAAAATGAATCTAACACTGCTTTAGCATTAATTAACAATGGCGATGCCACTGAACAACAAATTACAACTGAAACAGACCGAGTCAATCAGCAAACTACAAACTTAACTCAAGCAATCAATGGGTTAACAGTTAATAAAGAACCATTAGAAACCGCTAAAACAGCGTTACAAAATAACATCGACCAGGTACCTAGTACAGATGGTATGACTCAGCAATCAGTTGCTAATTATAATCAAAAACTACAAATAGCTAAAAACGAAATTAACACAATTAATAACGTTTTAGCTAACAATCCTGATGTTAATGCAATTAGAACAAATAAAGCAGAAGCGGAACGAATCAGTAATGATTTAACACAAGCTAAGAATAACTTACAAGTTGATACTCAACCTTTAGAAAAAGCAAAAAGAGATATTCAAAGTTCCATTGATCAAGGTGCTAATACAGATGGAATGACAACTGATTCAGTAGACGAATTTAACGATGCATTAGGTGACGCATTAAGTGAAAAATCTAAAATCAATAGATTATTAAAACGTAAATCGTCATTATCTGTAGATGAAGTGAGAGAAGCAACAGCAAGTGCAGAACAAGCGATAGAACGTTTAAATAACGCACGTAATTCACTTGTTCCAGACAAAACTCAACTTCAAGAAGCTAAAAATAGATTAGAAAATAGTATTAACCAACAAACAGATACTGACGGTATGACTGAAGATTCACTTAATAATTACAATGATAAATTAACTAAAGCTAGACAAAATCTTGAAAAAATCACTCAAGTTTTAAATGGCCAACCTACTGTAGCTGAAATAAGACAGAACACTAGCGAAGCTAATAGTCATACACAAGCGTTAGACACTGCTCGTTCTCAACTTACATTAAATAGAGAGCCATATATCAATCATATAAATAATGAAAGTCATTTAAATAACGCGCAAAAAGATAATTTTAAAGATCAAGTAAACTCAGCACCTAATCATAATGCTTTAGAAACGATTAAAAACAAGGCAGATACTTTAAATCAATCTATGACAGCATTAAGTGAAAGTATTGCAGATTACGAAAATCAAAAACAACAAGAAAATTATTTAGATGCATCTAACAATAAACGTCAAGACTATGACAATGCAGTCAATGCGGCTAAAGGAATTCTCAACCAAACTCAAAGTCCGACTATGAGTGTTGATGTGATTAATCAAAAAGCTGAAGAAGTAAAACGTACTAAAGATGCTCTTGACGGAAATCACAGATTAGAAGAAGCTAAACAACTAGCAATAGCTCATTTAAATACCTTAAATGATTTAAACGATGCTCAGCGACAAGCTTTAACTGATACTATAAATCACTCTCCAAACATCAATTCAGTGAATCAAGCTAAAGATAAAGCTAATACTGTTAACACAGCAATGACTCAACTTAAACAAATTATTGCTAACTATGACAATGAATTGCATGACGGCAATTACATTAATGCAGATAAAGACAAACAAGATGCTTACAATAATGCTGTTAACAATGCTAAACAACTGATTAATCAATCTGATGCTAATCAAGCACAACTTGATCCAGCTGAAATTAATAAAATTACTCAAAGAGTCAATACGACTAAAAATGATTTAAATGGTAATGACAAATTAGTTGAAGCTAAAAGGGATGCTAATACAACCATCGATGGTTTAACTTATCTAAATGAAGCTCAACGTAACAAAGCTAAAGAAAATGTAGGCAAAGCTTCTACAAAAACAAATATTGCGAGTCAGTTACAAGATTACAATCAATTGAATACTGCTATGCAAGCGTTACGTAACAGTGTGAACGACGTTAACAATGTTAAAGCAAATAGCAATTATATAAATGAAGATAATGGTCCAAAAGAAGCTTACAATCAAGCCGTTACTCATGCTCAAACATTGATAAATGCACAATCTAACCCTGAAATGAGCCGTGACGTAGTAAATCAAAAAACAGAAGCAGTAATTACTGCCCATCAGAATTTACATGGACAACAAAAGTTAGAACAAGCACAAACTAGTGCTAATACAGAAATCGGTAACTTACCAAACTTAACTAATACTCAAAAAGCTAAAGAAAAGGAACTGGTAAATAGTAAACAAACTCGTACGGAAGTACAAGAACAACTTAACCAAGCTAAGTCACTAGATAGTTCTATGGGCACGTTAAAATCATTAGTTGCTAAACAACCTGAAGTACAAAGAACAAGCAACTATATTAACGAGGATCAACCTGAACAATCTGCATACAATGATGCCATTACAATGGGACAAACTATAATTAATAAAACAGCTGATCCAGTACTTGATAAAACTTTAGTTGATAACGCAGTTAGTAACATTTCAACCAAAGAGAATGCACTACATGGTGAACAAAAATTAGCAACTGCTAAAACGGAAGCAATTAATGCACTTAATACATTAGCTGATTTAAACACTCCTCAGAAAGAGTCTATTAAAACAGCTATTAACACTGCTCATACAAGAACTGATATAACTGCAGAGCAAAGTAAAGCAAATCAAGTAAATAGTGCAATGCACACATTGAGACAAAACATTTCTGACAACGAATCAGTAACAAACGAAAGTAAGTATATTAACGCTGAACCCGAAAAACAACATACGTTTACTGAGGCTCTAAATAATGCTAAAGAAATTGTTAATGAACAACAAGCCACTCTTGATGCCAATTTAATTAATCAGAAAGCACAAGCGATTCTCACTACTAAGAATGCTTTAGACGGTGAAGATCAATTACGTCGTGCTAAAGAAAATGCCAATCAAGAAATCAATACGTTAAATCAATTGACTGATGCACAAAGAAACAGTGAAAAAGGTTTAGTCAATAGTTCTCAAACTAGAACAGAAGTTGCTTCTCAATTAGCAAAAGTTAAAGAACTAAATAAGGTGATGGAGCAACTGAACAATCTCATCAACGGTAAAAACCAAATGATAAATAGCAGTAAATTTATCAATGAAGATGCGAATCAACAACAAGCATATACGAATGCGATTGCTACTGCAGAAGCACTTAAGAACAATTCTCAAAATCCTGAATTAGATAAAGCTAACATTGAACAAGCAATTAATAATATTAACTCTGCAATTAACAATCTAAACGGTGAAGCCAAACTGACTAAAGCTAAAGAAGATGCTGTTGCTTCAATAAATAACCTAAGCGGATTAACTAATGAGCAAAAAGCTAAAGAAAATCAAGCTGTTAATGATGCAGAAACAAGAGATCAAGTTGCTAATAAATTACGTGATGCTGAAGCATTAGATCAATCAATGCAAACATTACGTGACTTAGTTAACAATCAAAATGCAATCCATTCAACAAGTAATTATTTTAACGAGGATTCAACTCAAAAGAATACTTATGATAATGCAATTGATAATGGCTCGACATATATAACTGGTCAACACAATCCAGAATTAAATAAATCTACTATTGATCAAACGATTAGCCAAATTAACACAGCTAAAAATGATTTACATGGTGCAGAAAAGTTACAAAGAGATAAGGGCACTGCTAACCAAGAAATTGGACAATTAGCATATTTAAATAATCCACAAAGATCTGGTGAAGAAGCATTAGTTAACGGTTCAAATACACGTTCTGAAGTAGAAGAGCATCTTAATGAAGCTAAAGCATTAAATAATGCTATGAAGCAATTAAGAGATAAAGTAGCTGAAAAGACTAATGTCAAACAAAGTAGCGATTTCATTAATGATTCAACTGAACATCAACGTGGGTATGATCAGGCACTTCAAGAAGCAGAAAATATTATTAATGAAAATGCTAATCCAACATTAAATAAATCGAAAATTGAACAAAAGTTACAACAATTGACTGACGCTCAAAATGCGTTACAAGGTTCACATCTTTTAGAAAATGCTAAAAATAATGCTATTTCTGAAATCAACAAACTCACAGCATTAAATGATGCACAACGTCAAAAAGCTATTGAAAATGTTCAAGCACAGCACACAATCCCCGAAGTTAATCAACAATTAATTTCGGATAGAGAAATAAATACTGCAATGCAAGCTTTACGAGATAAAATAGCCCAACAAAATAACGTTCATCAACAAAGTAATTATTTCAATGAAGATGAACAACCAAAACATAACTATGATAATGCTGTACAAGCCGGTCAAACTATTATTGATAAACTTCAAGATCCAATCATGAACAAAAATGAAATTGAGCAGGCTATTAATCAAATCAATACGACTCAAACAGCTTTAAGTGGAGAAAATAAATTACACACTGATCAAGAAAATGCTGATAGCCAAATAGAGAGACTATCTAGTTTGAACCAAGCTCAAATTAATGCTGAAAAAGGTTTAGTAAACCAATCAACTACTAGAACAGAAGTTGCTCAAAAGTTAGCTGTAGCCAAAGAATTAAATTCTGCTATGAGTAATTTAAGAGATGGCATTCAAAATAAAGAGGACATCAAACGTAGCAGTGCATATATCAACGCAGATCCAGCTAAAGTTACAGCTTACGATCAAGCACTACAGAACGCAGAAAATATCATTAATGCCATACCAAACGTAGAGCTTAATAAAGCTACAATTGAACAAGCGTTAACTCATGTCCAACAAGCTCAGCAAGATCTTGATGGCGTTCAACAATTAGCAAACTCTAAACATCAAGCAACTCAAAATGTAGACGGACTATCTAGCTTAAATGACGGTCAAAAGCGTGAATTAAATCTATTAATCAATTCAGCTAATACCCGTACAAAAGTACAAGAAGAATTAAACAAAGCAACTGAATTGAACCATGCGATGAAAGCGTTAAGAGATAGTGTACAACACATTGATAAAGTGAAACAAAGTAGCAATTATGTTAATGAAGATCAACCTGAACAGCACAATTATGATAATGCTGTCAATGAAGCTCAAGCTACAATCAACAACAATGCTCAACCTGTTCTAGACAAATCAGCTATAGAACGTTTAACTCAAACTGTTAACACTACAAAAGATGCATTACATGGTGCTCAAAAACTGACACAAGACCAACAAGCTGCCGAAACTGTAATACGTGGTCTAACGAGTCTCAATGAACCTCAGAAAAATGCTGAAGTAGCTAAAGTTACTGCAGCAACAACACGTAATGAAGTGAGTAATATTCGTCAAGAAGCAACAACATTAGATACTGCAATGCATGGTTTACGTGAAAACATTAAAGATAAAAACGATACTAAAAATAGTAGTAAATATATCAATGAGGATCATGACGAACAACAAGCTTATGACAATGCTGTAAATAATGCTCAACACGTTATCGATGAAACTCAAGCAACGTTAAGATCAGATACAATCAATCAATTAGCAAATGCCGTAACTCAAGCTAAATCTAATCTTCATGGAGATACTAAACTACAACACGATAAAGATAGTGCTAAACAAACGATTGCTCAATTACAGAATTTGAATTCAGCTCAAAAACATATGGAAGATTCTTTAATTGATAATGAATCTACACGTACGCAAGTCCAACACGATTTAACAGAAGCTCTAGCTTTAGATGGATTAATGAGTGCCTTAAAAGAGAGTATTAAAAATAACGCTAATATTGTTTCAAACGGTAATTACATCAATGCGGAACCATCTAAAAAACAAGCATATGATGCCGCTGTACAAAATGCTCAAAATATAATAAACGGAACAAATCAACCAACTATTAATAAAGGTAATGTCAATACAGCAACGCAAGCCGTTAACAATACAAAAGATGCTTTAGATGGTGATCATAGATTAGAGGAAGCTAAAAATAATGCTAATCAAACAATCACAAATCTATCTAATTTGAACAATGCCCAAAAAGATGCAGAGAAAAATCTAGTTAATAGCGCATCAACATTAGAACAAGTTCAACAAAACTTACAAACCGCTCAACAATTAGACAATGCTATGGGTGAGTTACGACATAGTATTGCTAACAAAGATCAAGTGAAATCAGATAGTAAATATCTAAATGAAGATCCACAAATTAAGCAAAACTATGATGATGCAGTTCAACGTGCTGAAGGTCTTATTAACGCAACTCAAAATCCTGAATTACTTAAAGCAAACATTGACCAAGCAACTCAATCAGTTCAAAATGCAGAACAAGCTTTACATGGTGCTGAAAAATTAAATCAAGACAAACAAACGTCTTCGACTGAACTAGATGGATTAACAGATTTAACAGATGCACAACGTGAAAAACTTAGAGAACAAATTAATAGTTCAAATAGTAGAGATGATATCAAACAAAAAATTGAGCAAGCAAAAGCACTAAATGACGCAATGAAACAACTTAAAGAACAAGTTGCGCAAAAAGATGGTGTTCATGCTAACAGTGATTATACAAATGAAGATTCTGCACAAAAAGATGCGTACAATCATGCACTTAAACAAGCGGAAGACATTATTAATAACAGCTCAAATCCTAACTTAAATGCGCAAGACATTACTAATGCTTTAAATAATATTAAACAAGCACAAGATAATCTTCATGGAGCACAAAAATTACAGCAAGACAAAAATACAACTAATCAAGCGATCGGTAACTTAAATCATCTTAATCAACCTCAAAAAGATGCGCTTATACAAGCTATTAATGGAGCTACATCTAGGGACCAAGTTGCTGAAAAACTTAAAGAGGCCCAAGAGCTTGATGAAGCTATGAAACAACTTGAAGACCAAGTGAATCAAGATGATCAAATTTCAAATAGCAGCCCATTCATAAATGAAGACTCAGACAAACAAAAAATTTATAATGATAAAATCCAGGCTGCAAAAGATATAATTAATCAAACATCTAATCCAACCTTAGATAAACAAAAAATTGCTGATACACTCCAAAATATTAAAGATGCAGTGAATAATTTACACGGTGATCAAAAATTAGCTCAATCTAAACAAGACGCTAATAATCAATTAAATCGTTTAGATGACTTAACCGAAGAACAAAAGAACCATTTTAAACCGTTAATTAATAATGCTGATACTCGTGATGAAGTAAATAAACAACTAGAGATTGCTAAACAATTAAATGGTGATATGAGTACACTTCATAAAGTCATAAATGATAAAGATCAAATTCAACATTTAAGCAATTACATTAATGCTGATAATGATAAAAAACAAAATTATGATAATGCTATTAAAGAAGCTGAGGATTTAATTCATAATCATCCAGATACATTAGATCATAAAGCATTACAAGATTTATTAAACAAGATAGACCAAGCGCATAACGAGTTAAATGGAGAATCTAGATTTAAACAGGCATTAGACAATGCTCTAAACGACGTAGATGGCTTAAATAGTCTCAATGTTCCACAACGTCAAACTATTAAGGATAACATTAACCATGTGACAACTCTAGAAAGTTTAGCTCAAGAATTGCAAAAAGCAAAAGAGCTTAATGATGCTATGAAAGCAATGAGAGATAGCATTATGAATCAAGAGCAAATTCGTAAAAATAGCAATTATACTAATGAAGACTTAGCTCAACAAAATGCCTATAATCATGCAGTTGACAATATAAATAGCATTATTGGTGAAGACAATGCGACGATGGATCCTCAAATAATCAAAAAAGCAACTCAAGATTTAAATACAGCTATAAATGGATTAAATGGAGATCAAAAACTTCAAGATGCAAAGACAGATGCTAATCAACAAATTACTAACTTTACTGGTTTAACTGAACCACAAAAACAAGCATTGAAAAACATCATTAACCAACAAACAAGTAGACCAAATGTTGCTAAACAGTTAAGTTATGCTAAATTCTTAAATGGAAAAATGGAAGAATTAAAAGCTGCAGTTGCCAAAGCGCCATTAGTAAGACAAAATAGTAACTATATTAACGAAGATGCCTCTGAAAAAGAAGCATATGAACAAGCTATTGCAAAGGGTCAGGAAATAATTAATGCTGAAAATAATCCAACAATAAGTAGTACTGATATCAATCGTATCATTCAAGAAATTAATGTCGCTGAACAAAATCTTCATGGCGAAAATAAATTAAGACAAGCACAGGAAACTGCAAAGAATGAAATACAAAATTTAGACGGATTAAATTCAGCTCAAATAACAAAATTAATCCAAGATATAGATAGAACAATAACTAAACCTGCAGTAACTCAGAAACTAGAAGAAGCAAAAGCTATAAACCAAGCTATGCAACAACTTAAACAAAGTATAGCCAATAAGGATGCTACTCTAAATTCTAGTAACTATCTCAATGAAGATTCTGAGAAAAAGTTAGCTTACGATAATGCTGTAAGCCAAGCTGAACAACTCATAAATCAACTTAACGACCCGACTATGGATATAAGTAATATTCAAGCTATTACTGAAAAAGTCATTCAAGCAAAAGATTCATTGCACGGTGCAAATAAACTAGCACAAAATCAAGCAGATTCAAATTCAATAATAAATCAATCATCAAACTTAAATGATAAACAAAAGCAAGCATTAAATGGCTTAATTAATCATGCTCAAACTAAACAACAAGTGGCAGAAATTATTGCACAAGCTAATAAGTTAAATAATGATATGGGCACACTGAAAACACTCGTAGAAGAACAGTCAAAAGTTCATCAGCAAAGTAAATATATTAATGAAGATCCACAAGTTCAAAACATTTATAATGACTCCATTCAAAAAGGACAAGAAATATTAAACGGTACTACGGATGATGTTTTAAACAACAATAAAATAGCAGATGCCATTCAAAACATTCAATTAACTAAAAACGATTTACATGGTGAGCAAAAATTACAAAAAGCACAACAAGATGCAAATAATGAATTAAACTATTTAACAAACCTAAACAATTCTCAAAGACAAAGTGAGCATGATGAGATTAACTCTGCGCCTTCAAGAACTGAAGTTTCTAATGATTTAAATCATGCTAAAGTACTTAATGAAGTTATGCGTCAACTTGAGAATGAAGTTGCTCTTGAAAACAGTGTTAAAAAATTAAGCGACTTTATCAATGAAGATGAATCGGCACAAAATGAATATAGTACTGCACTTCAAAAAGCTAAAGACATTATCAATGGCGTTCCAACTAGCACTATAGATAAAGCTACAATTGAAGATGCTTTATTAGAATTGCAAAACGCTAGAGAAAGTTTACATGGTGAGCAAAAACTTCAAGAGGCTAAAAATCAAGCTGTTGCTGAAATTGATCATTTACAAGCATTAAATCCTGGACAGGTTCTTGCTGAAAAAACATTAGTTAACCAAGCATCAACCAAACCAGAAGTTCAAGAAGCCTTACAAAAAGCAAAAGAACTTAATGAAGCTATGAAAGCACTGAAAACTGAAATAGATAAAAAAGAACAAATCAAGGCTGATAGTAAATATATAAATGCTGATAGTGGTCTTCAAGCAAATTACAATTCTGCATTAAATTATGGTTCTCAAATTATTACAACTACTCAACCACCAGAGCTTAATAAAGATGTAATAAATCGAGCAACTCAAACGATTAAAAATGCTGAAAATAATTTAAATGGGCAATCTAAATTAGCAGAGGCTAAGTCAGATGGAAATCAAAGCATCGACCATTTGCAAGGATTAACACAATCACAAAAAGATAAACAACATGATTTAATTAATCAAGCTCAAACTAAACAGCATGTAGATGATATAGTAAATAACTCTAAACAGTTAGATAACTCTATGAATCAACTACAACAAATTGTTAACAATGACAATACAGTAAAACAAAATAGTGATTTCATTAATGAAGATTCTAGCCAACAGGATGCTTATAATCATGCAATTCAAGCAGCAAAAGATTTGATAAATGCTCATCCTCCTATCATGGATAAAAATCAAATAGATCAAGCTATTGCAAATATTAAACAAGCACTTAATGATTTACATGGTAGTAATAAACTATTAGAAGATAAAAAAGAAGCTTCAGAACAACTACAAAATCTGAATAGCTTGACGAACGGGCAAAAAGATACGATTTTAGATTATATTTTCAGTGCATCAACAAGAAATCAAGTAGGAGAAAAAATTGCAAGTGCTAAACAATTAAATAATATAATGAAAGCACTTAGAGAATCTATTGCTGATAATATTGATGTTTTACAAAGTAGTAAGTACATCAATGAAGATTCTGAACAGCAAAATGTTTATAATCAAGCTGTTAATAAAGCTAAAAATATAATTAATGATCAACCAACACCAGTAATGGCAATTGATGCGATTCAAAGTGTACTAAATGAAGTTAAACAAACTAAAGATAATTTACATGGTGATCAAAAACTTGCTAATGACAAGACAAACGCTCAAGCAACATTAAATGCGTTAAATCACTTAAATCAAGCGCAAAGAAGTAATCTTGAAACTAAAGTTCAAAACTCTAATTCTAGACCAGAAGTACAAAAAGTAGTTCAATTAGCAAATCAACTTAATGAAGCGATGAAAAAATTAGAAGATGCTTTAACTGGTAATGACGCAGTAAAACAAACGAGTAATTATATTAATGAGGATACTTCTCAACAAGTTAACTTTGATGAATATACAGATAGAGGTAAAAACATAGTTGCTGAACAAACAGATCCAAATTTGTCTCCAGCTAATATTAACACTATTGCTGATAAAATTACTGAAGCTAAAAATGATTTACATGGCGAACAAAAACTAGAACAAGCTCAACAACAGTCCATCAATACTATTAATCAAATGGCTGGTCTAAACCAAGCTCAAAAAGAACAATTAAATCAAGAAATTCAACAAACTCATACCCGTTCTGAAGTACATCAAGTAATTCATAAAGCACAAGCTTTAAACGATTCAATGAATACTTTACGTCAAAGTATCACTGATGAAAATAATGTTAAACAAACAAGTAACTACATTAATGAAACTGTTGGTAAACAAACTGCATATAACAATGCCGTTGATCGTGTAAAACAAATAATCAATCAAACATCTAATCCAACTATGAATCCTTTAGAGGTGGAACATGCAGCATCAAATGTAAAAACTTCTAAAGATGCACTTCATGGTGAACGTGAATTGAATGACAATAAAAATTCAAAAACTTTTGCAGTCAATCACTTAGATAACCTCAATCAAGCTCAAAAAGAAGCATTAACTCATGAAATTGAACAAGCAACTATAGTTTCACAAGTAAATAATATCTATAACAAAGCGAAAGCTTTAAATAATGATATGAAAAAACTTAAAGATATCGTTGCTCAGCAAGATATTGTGAGACAATCAAACAATTATATAAACGAGGATAGTGCACCTCAAAATATGTACAACGATACAGTTAATCATGCACAATCAATCATTGATCAAGTAGCAAACCCTACGATGTCTCATGACGAAATAGAGAATGCAATCAATAATATAAAGCATGCCATCAATGCACTTGATGGAGAACATAAATTACAACAAGCAAAAGAAAATGCAAACTTATTGATTAATAGTTTAAATGATTTAAATGCACCACAAAGAGATGCCATAAATAGATTGGTTAATAAAGCTCAAACAAGAGAAAAAGTAGCTGAACAACTTCAAAGTGCGCAAGCTCTAAATGATGCTATGAAGCATTTAAGAAACAGCATTCAAAATCAATCAACTGTAAGACAAGAGAGCAAATATATTAATGCAAGTGATGATAAAAAAGAGCAATATAATCACGCAGTTAGAGAAGTCGAAAATATTATCAATGAACAACATCCAACACTGGATAAAGAAATAATTAAGCAACTAACGGATACTGTAAATCAAGCGAATAATGACTTAAATGGCGTTGAATTGTTAGAAGCTGATAAGCAAAACGCACATCAATCTATACCTACATTGACGCACTTAAATCAAGCACAACAAAACGTATTAAATGAGAAAATTAATAGCGCAGTTACCAGAACTGAAGTTGCTGCTATTATTGGCCAAGCAAAACTACTCGATCAAGTCATGGAGAATTTAGAAGAAAGTATCAAAGATAAAGAGCAAGTTAAACAGTCAAGTAACTATATTAACGAAGACCCTGATGTTAAAGAAACATATGATAACGCCGTTAATCATGTGACAGAAATACTTAACGAAACAGTAAATCCAACGTTATCTATTGAAGATATAGAGCATGCTATCAACGAAGTTAATCAAGCGAAAAAACAACTCAGAGGTAAACAAAAACTTTATCAAACTATCGATTTAGCTGATAAAGAATTAAGTAAATTGGATGATTTAACATCACAACAAAGCAGTTCAATATCTAATCAAATATATACTGCTAAAACGAGAACAGAAGTTGCGCAAGCGATTGAAAAAGCAAAATTATTAAATCATGCAATGAAAGCACTTAACAAACTTTATAAAAATGTAGATAAAGTTTTAGATAGTAGTCGATTCATTAACGAAGATCAACTCGAAAAAGAGGCCTATCAACAAGCTAAAAATCATGTTGATTCAATCATTCATAGACAAACAAATCCTGAAATGGATCCAACAGTAATCAATAACATAACTCATGAACTTGAAACTGCTCAAAATAACTTACATGGTGATCAAAAACTTACTCATGCACAACAAGATGCTGCTAATGCAATTAATGGTCTAATTCATCTTAATGTTGCTCAACACGATGTCATGATAAATGCGAATACAAATGCTACAACACGCGAACAAGTTGCGAAGAACTTAGATAATGCTCAAGCTCTTGATAAAGCTATGGAAGCACTACAACAAGTAGTTGCTCATAAAAATAATATATTGAACGATAGTAAATATTTAAATGAAGATTCAAAATATCAACAACAATACGATCGAGTTATTGCTGATGCTGAACAACTACTTAATCAGACAACAAATCCAACATTAGAACCATATAAGGTCGATATTGTTAAAGATAATGTCTTAGCTAACGAAAAAATACTATTTGGTGCAGAAAAACTATCATATGACAAATCAAATGCAAATGATGAAGTTAAACATATGAATTATCTTAATAATGCACAAAAGCAATCTATAAAAGATATGATTTCTCACGCAGCTTTAAGAACTGAAGTTAAGCAACTTCTGCAACAAGCTAAAGTCCTAGATGAAGCCATGAAATCACTTGAAGATAAAACTCAAGTAGTGATTACAGATACTACTTTGCCTAATTACACTGAAGCTTCAGAGGATAAAAAGGAAAAAGTAGACCAAACTGTTTCACATGCTCAAGCAATCATTGATAAAATAAATGGCTCAAATGTAAGTTTAGATCAAGTACAACAAGCACTAGAACAATTAACTCAAGCATCAGAAAATCTAAATGGTGATCAGCGAGTTGAAGAATCTAAAGCTCATGCTAATCAAACAATTGACCAATTAACACATCTTAATTCATTACAACAACAAACTGCGAAAGAAAGTGTTAAAAACGCAACAAAACTAGAAGAAATCGCTACTGCTAGTAACAATGCTCAGGCATTAAACAAAGTAATGGGTAAATTAGAACAATTCATTAATCATGCTGATTCTGTTGAAAATAGTGATAATTATAGACAAGCCGACGATGACAAAATTATCGCTTATGATGAAGCACTAGAACATGGACAAGATATACAAAAAACTAACGCAACCCAAAATGAAGCAAAACAGGCGTTACAACAATTAATAAATGCAGAAACATCGTTAAATGGTTTCAAAAGATTAAATCATGCTAGACCACGAGCTTTAGAATATATCAAATCACTAGATAAAATAAACAATGCTCAAAAGTCCGCTTTAGAGGATAAAGTAACGCAATCGCATGATTTATTAGAATTAGAACATCTTGTCAACGAAGGTACAAACCTCAATGACATTATGGGTGAATTAGCTAAGGCAATCGTGAATAACTATGCTCAAACCAAAGCAAGTATAAATTACATTAACGCCGACAACCTACGCAAAGATAACTTTACACAAGCTATCAACAATGCACGTGATGTGCTTAACAAAACTCAAGGTCAGAACTTAGATTTCAATTCAATTGATACATTTAAAGATGATATATTCAAGACTAAAGATGCACTAAATGGTATTGAACGTTTAACAGCTGCAAAATCAAAAGCAGAAAAACTAATTGATAGTTTAAAATTTATTAATAAAGCTCAATTCACACATGCAAACGATGAAATTATGAATACTAATTCTATTGCACAATTGTCTAGAATCGTGAATCAAGCATTTGATTTAAATGATGCAATGAAATCTTTAAGAGATGCACTTAATAATCAAGCTCTTCCTGTCCAAGCAAGCTCAAATTATATAAATTCAGATGAAGATTTAAAACAACAATTTGACCATGCTTTAAGTAATGCTAGAAAAGTACTTGCAAAAGAAACTGGTAAAAACTTAGATGAAATACAAATTGAGGGACTCAAACAAGTGATTGAGGATACTAAAGATGCTTTAAATGGTATCCAACGTTTATCAAAAGCTAAAGATAAAGCAATTCAATATGTACAATCTTTATCTTATATCAATGATGCACAACGTCATATTGCTGAAAATAATATTCACACCTCTGATGATTTATCATCTTTAGCAAATACATTATCTAATGCTAGTGATTTAGATAATGCAATGAAAGACTTACAAGATACTATAGAAAGTAATTCATCTTCTGTTCCAAATAGTGTGAATTATATTAATGCAGATAAGAATTTACAAATTGAATTTGATGAGGCACTACAACAAGCAAGTGCAACAAGCTCTAAAACTTCAGAAAATCCAGCAACGATTGAAGAAGTATTAGGCCTTAGTCAAGCCATTTACGATACAAAAAATACATTAAATGGTGAACAACGACTTGCAACTGAGAAAAGCAAAGATCTAAAATTAATAAAAGGATTAAAAGATTTAAATAAAGCGCAACTTGAAGATGTCACAAACAAGGTAAATGCAGCAAATACTTTAACAGAGTTATCTCAGCTCACTCAATCAACGTTAGAATTAAACGATAAAATGAAATTATTGAGAGATCAACTTAAAACTTTAGTAAATCCCGTTAAGGCAAGTTTAAATTATAGAAATGCTGATTATAATTTAAAACGTCAATTTAACAAAGCTTTAAAAGAAGCTAAAGGCGTGTTAAATAAAAATAGCGGTACAAATGTCAATATCAATGACATTCAGCATCTTTTAACACAAATAGATAATGCAAAAGATCAATTAAATGGTGAACAACGTCTAAAAGAACATCAACAAAAATCTGAAGTATATGTTATTAAAGAATTAGATATACTTAATAATGCTCAAAAAGCTGCAGTAATTAATCAGATTAGAGCGTCTAAAGACATTAAAATGATTAACCAAATTGTTGATAATGCAATTGAATTAAATGATGCTATGCAAAGTTTAAAAGAACATGTAACTCAATTAACAGCAACTACAAGAGACAACATCGAATATTTAAATGCCGATGAAGACCTAAAATTACAATATGATTACGCTATCAACTTAGCGAATAATGTTCTTGACAAAGAAAACGGTACAAATAAAGACATTAATATCATAATTGGTATGATTCAAAATATGGATGATGCTAGAGCACTTTTAAATGGAATCGCAAGACTTAAAGATGCTCAAGCAAAAGCACATAATGACATTAAAGAAACGCTTATACGTCAACTTGATGAAATTGAACATGCTAATGCAACATCAAATTCTAAAGATCAAGCTAAACAAATGGTAAATGAGGAAGCTAGAAAAGCGCTTTCTAATATTAATGACGCAACATCAAATGATTTAGTTAATCAAGCAAAAGATGAAGGGCAATCTGCAATTGAACACATACATGCAGATGAATTGCCTAAAGCAAAACTAGATGCTAATCAAATGATTGACCAAAAAGTTGAAGATATAAATCACTTAATTAGTCAAAATCCAAACTTATCAAATGAAGAAAAAAATAAACTAATATCTCAAATTAAGAAGTTAGTAAATGAAATTAAGAATGAAATTCATCAAGCTATAAATAAACAACAAATAGAAAATGCTACAACAAAACTAGATGGAATCATTGATACTACTAAAAAATTAGTTATCGCCAAAGCAGAAGCTAAACAAGTGATAAAAGAGTTATCACAAAAGAAACGAGATGCAATAAATAACAACACTGATTTAACACCTTCTCAAAAAGCACATGCTTTAGCAGATATTGATAAAACAGAAAAAGATGCACTTCAACATATCGAAAATTCTAATTCAATTGATGATATCAATAACAATAAAGAGCATGCATTTAATACTTTAGCTCATATTGTTATTTGGGATACTGATCAACAACCATTAGTTTTTGAACTACCTGAATTGAGCCTTCAAAATGCTCTAGTAACAAGTGAGGTGGTTGTTCACAGAGATGAAACGATTTCATTAGAAGCTATAATTGGAGCTATGACTTTAACTGATGAACTTAAAGCAAATATTGTTTCATTACCAAAGACTGATAAAGTAGCTGATCACTTAACCGCTATAGTTAAGGTTATGTTAGCTGATGGCTCATATATCACTGTAAATGTTCCAGTGAAAGTTGTAGAAAAAGAATTACAAATAGCTAAAAATGATGCTATAAAAATAATTGATGTTCTGGTAAAACAAAAAATCAAAGATATAGATTCTAATAACGAATTAACGTCTACTCAACGTGAAGATGCAAAAGCTGAAATTGAAAGATTGAAAAAGCAAGCTATCGATAAAGTGAATCATTCAAAATCGATTAAAGATATTGAAACAGTAAAACGAACTGATTTTAAAGAAATAGATCAATTTGATCCTAAACGCTTTACGCTAAATAAAGCTAAAAAAGATATCATTACTGATGTTAATACTCAAATCCAAAATGGTTTCAAAGAAATCGAAACAATAAAAGGTTTGACTTCTAAAGAAAAAACTCAGTTTGATAAACAGTTAACTGCACTACAAAAAGAATTTTTAGCAAAAGTCGATCATGCTCATAATTTAGTAGAATTAAATCAATTACATCAAGAGTTTAATAATAGATATGAACATATTATAAACAAGGCACATTTACTAGGTGAAAAACATATAGCAGAACATAAATTAGGATATGTTGTAATAAATAAAACTCAGCAAATACTAAATAATCAATCTGCTTCTTACTTTATAAAACAATGGGCACTTGATAGAATTAAACAAATTCAACTAGAAACGATGAATTCAATTCGTGATGCACATACCGTACAAGATGTACACAAAGCATTGTTACAAGGTATAGAGCAAATCATGAAAGTAAATGTAAATATTACAAATCAATCTTTCAAGGATTCTTTGCATAACTTTAATGATCTTCAATCAAAATTTGATGCTAGATTAAGGGAAAAGGATGTTGCAAATCATATCGTACAAACTGAAACATTCAAAGAAGTTCTAAAAGGAACGGGTGTTGAACCAGGAAAAAACAATAAAGAGACACAGCAACCAAAACTTCATAAGAATGATAATGATAGCCTATTCAAACATTTAGTTGATAATTTTGGCAAAACTGTAGGTGTTATCACATTAACTGGTTTACTTTCTAGTTTCTGGTTAGTTTTAGCTAAAAGACGTAAAAAAGAAGAAGAAGAAAAACAATCGATAAAAAATCATCGCAAAGACATTCGTCTTTCAGATACTGATAAAATAGATCCAATGGTAATAACTAAGCGTAAAATAGATAAAGAAGAACAAATACAAAACGATGACAAACATTCAATTCCAGTTGCTAAACGTAAGAAATCTAAAGAAAAGCAATTGAAGGAAGAGGATATTCATTCAATCCCCGTCGTTAAACGTAAACTAAACAGTGATAACAATGATACAAAACAGAAGAAAGTTGCTTCTAAAAAGAAGAAAACGCCTCGATCAACTAAAAAAGTTGTAAAAAACAAAAAGCGTTCTAAAAAGTAAAATATATCTTTAACACAGAACAAGCCCGGGACTTAATGCCCCGGGCTTGTTTTTGTGTTAATCATCGATTATTGAGTACGAACGTATTATAATAAGCTTTTCAAAGCCGAAATCTTATTGGTGAGGTTGAACAAACAATTAAATACGTAATATACCATATTAACACTTTAGATTATTGTGATGTAAGTTTGTATAGTGTTTGTTGTGCAAGTTGATTCGCTTCTTTATTTTGTTTTCGTGGAATCCATTTCACAAACATCAAATCAAAACTTTGCTCTAAGATTTCTATGTTTTCAAAATAAACTTTAAACTTAGTATTTTTAACTTTACCTTGTAGCATACTATCTTCAATTAATTTTGAATCAGTATAAAGTAACGCGTTAGATACTTTTAATTCGCGTGCATGTTCCAAAGCGTGCAACATTGCTGCCCATTCTGCACTATGATTATCCATTTCACCTAAATCATGCGTAAATGCATATCTTTGTGAATTTTCTTTTATAATAATCGCACAAGCACTTCGGCCGGGATTTCCTTTAGTCGCAGCATCAAAATGTATTTTAGCCATTACTTTTACTCCTCTTCAGAATTGTCTACTCGCTAAAATGTATCTATTATATTGTATCAAACTAAAAAGACGAAACGCTAAAAATTAAATCAAAAACAAACAGAACCTAAGATAACATATATACTACAGATTCTGCTAACAAATAGGGCATTGATGTCTATATTGAGCCCTTATATTAAGATTTATTTAACTTTGGTCGTACGTCCTATCATTGAAAATTTCACTTGGAATTTCTACGGACAAATCAAATTGAATTTCGAAGTTAGTTCAGCACAAGGAATTCTGTTTCGTTTTTTGTATATCTACATATCGAATACAATAAATATTAATACCCATTATCTAATTGTTCTATCTTTCCTTTTCGATATAGAGACTTAGCAATATATCCAAATGGCACATTAAAAATTGTTGACACTAATTTTAACAGGTAAGTTGTAATAAATATTTCAAAAACAGCAGTACCTGGCATAGTACCAATAAAAGCAATTGAAACAAATAAACCGGTATCAATAATAGAACTTAAAATGGTACTACCATATGCTCTAATAATAAAGGTTTGATCAGAGCTAAATATCTTTTTAATCATACTGAATATAAATACATCAATATGTTGGCCTATGATATAAGCAATAATGGAACCTATAGCAATTCTAGGCACTAAATCAAAAATCATTTTTAATGAGTTTTGCGCATTGTCTACTGGAGCAGGAATAAAATGCAATGACATTTGCATGACTATAATCATTACTAAGGTTGAAGAGAAACCAAGCCACACTGCTCTTTTAGCAACTTTACGACCATAGATGTCATTTAATATATCAGTAGCTAAATATATAGAAGCAAACATGACATTTCCAAGTGTAGCCGTAATACCAAAAATATGAACTGCTTTTATGACCTGTATATTAGCGATAATCGTTCCTATTGCTACCCAAGCAATTAGTCCTTGTTTACCAAAGCAACGATACATCAGTACCATTAAAGCGAATGTAACAATAAATGACGCAATACCAAATATTTCATTATACATATCATTTTCCTCCTAAATTTTGTTAAAGCGGGTGTTTAGAAACCGCCAAAATTAACTATACTAGTTTACTTAAAATTTATCTTTAATGCAATGCTAAAAAAAAGAGTAAATAAATATTAACTTAAACCAACATCTAAGTTATCAATTTTCTCAAAACTAAAATTGATTATTTCAAATTCCCAACTTATAAATGCTATAATACAAACATGTGAAATGAGTATATATTATAAATAGTCTATAGCTAAGGGAAGTGGAAGCTATACTCACTTATACAGAACAACAAGCAATTCAACACATCGACCAATTGATGAATATTTATTGTCACCAATGTCCATTAAAAAAGCACAATAGAAAAACTCACGGTAAAACACAAGCACATCATTTTTGTATAAATGAATGCACGGTCGGTAAACAAATTAAACAAATTGGTAATGAGTTACAATAGGAGGATGTCACATGGAGATTATAGCAATTTCAGAAACACCTAATCATAATACAATGAAAGTTTCTTTGAGTGAACCACGTCAAGATAACTCATCTACAACATATACTGCCGCTCAAGAAGGTCAACCTGAATTTATTAACCGATTATTTAAAATAGAAGGTGTTAAATCAATATTTTATGTTTTGGATTTTATATCAATTGATAAAGAAGATAACGCTAACTGGAATGAATTATTACCACAAATAGAAAACACGTTCGCTAAAAGCAATTAATTTTCTATATAGTACAATTAGAAACAATTTATAGTAGAGGAGCATTTTATGATGAATGGATACGAAGCTTATATGAAAGAACTTGCACAACAAATGAGAGCTGAATTAACAGACAATGGATTCACAAGTCTTGAAACGAGTGATGATGTCAATCAGTATATGCAAAATATAGATAATGATGACACAACATTTGTTGTAATCAACTCAACATGCGGTTGCGCTGCAGGATTAGCGCGTCCAGCAGCTGTTGCAGTTGCAGAACAAAATGAAGTAAAACCAGATCATAAAGTAACCGTATTTGCTGGTCAAGACAAAGAAGCAACACAAACAATGAGAGATTACATCCAACAAGTTCCTTCAAGTCCCTCATACGCATTATTTAAAGGTCAACATTTAGTTCATTTTATACCTCGAGAACATATTGAAGGGCGCGACATCAATGATATAGCTATGGATTTAAAAGATGCTTTTGACGATAATTGTCAATAAACTTAATATTGTCTAGCTATGTCAAAGAATCACTAAAACTAATATCATTCACTAGAGTGGGACAGTCGATTCAACATGAATCCTGTCCTATTTTTTTCAATTACAATCATACTTACATATTAAATGTAATTGTTCTTTAACTCATTCTATTTGATTACTTTCTCTACCAACGATTATGTAAAAAATTGAGGTGCATCATTCATGTTTTTAGCTTGGAATGAAATAAAAAGAAATAAAATTAAATTCAGTTTAGTCATTGGCATATTAGTACTTATAAGTTATTTATTATTCCTACTGTCTGGACTTGCAAACGGTCTTATTAAAATGAATACTGAAGGTATAGAAAAGTGGAATGCAGACGCTATCATTTTAAAAAAAGATGCTAATCAAACTGTAGAGCAATCCTTATTCAATATATCCAAAGTGCAAAATACTTATGAACAATCAACCACATTAAAACAACAAGGGGTCATTATCTCAAACCATCATCACGAAGAAAACGCGTTACTTTTCGGCGTTACACACAAATCATTTTTAATCCCTCCTATAATTAAAGGTCATCAAGTTGAAAGTTCAAATGAAGTAGTCATTGATCAATCACTAGCCGATAAGGGGTTCAAAATAGGTGACATCTTATCTTTATCTCAATCAGATGAAAAGCTAAAAGTGGTAGGTATTGTAGAAAGTGCTAAATATAATGCTTCACCCGTGCTATTCTCTAATAATAAAACCATTGAGAAACTTAATCCCAAATTATCAAAAGATAAAACAAATGCCATAGTAGTCAAAGACTCAAATTGGAAAAATCATAAACTTAACAAAGATTTAGAAAGTATTTCAATCTCGCAGTTTATTAAAAATCTTCCTGGCTATAAAGCTCAAAATTTAACTTTGAACTTTATGATCGTTTTTTTATTTATAATTTCAGCAACAGTTATTGGCGTATTCTTATATGTTATAACGCTCCAAAAAACACACTTATTTGGTGTACTTAAAGCACAAGGCTTTACCAACGGCTATTTAGCAAAAATGGTTTTTGCTCAAACTTTCATATTATCTTTAATTGGAACAATCATTGGATTTCTCTTAACACTATTAACAGGTACATTTCTGCCGAGTGTCGTTCCAATTCATTTTAATTTATTAACGATGTTGATATATGGAATTGTTCTTATCATTATTTCTTTATTAGGCAGTCTATTTTCTGTTCTGTCTATAATAAAAATAAATCCACTTAAAGCAATTGGATAGAAAGGAATCATAAACATGTTAGAGTTCAAACAAGTGAGCAAATCTTTCAGAGACGGCAATCAAATAATTCAGGCAGTAAAACCTACCGATTTAAAAATAATTCAGGGTGAACTGATTGCTATTGTGGGACCCTCAGGTTCAGGGAAAAGTACATTTTTAACTATGGCTGGCGCCTTACAACGACCTACTTCAGGAAATATTTACATCAACAACAAAAATATATCAATATTATCTGAAAAGCAGTTATCAAAAATAAGAATTAACGAAATAGGTTTTATATTACAATCGACGAATCTCGTGCCTTTTTTAACAATCGAACAACAATTCAAACTTCTTGGCAAATATAAAAAAGATACATTAAGTGAAGATGGATATCAAAAGTTGGTTAAACAGCTAAATTTATCGGATATTACCAATCAATTACCAAATCAAATATCCGGTGGTCAAAAACAGCGTGTGGCAATAGCTAAAGCTATCTACACAAATCCATCAATCATACTAGCTGATGAACCTACCGCTTCATTAGATACGAATAATGCAATGGCTGTAATGAAAATACTTCAAGAACAAACGAAAGAAAGAAATAAAACATGTGTGATTGTTACTCATGATGAACGTTTAACTCATTTTTGTGATAAAACATATTTCATGGAGGATGGACTTCTTTCACTCCAATAGAAATAAAATATTCACAATTACTTGCATTTCATATTTGAAATTCCCGAGTCAACATTTGTTGTGACTCGGTTTTTTTATAAAAAACAGTCCATTGAGTCTTTAAAAAATCTTATGTAAGAAAATTTCACAACTCAAATTCATATTGTCAAGATCGAACAACCAATTCAACACATTCCTATTTATTAACTTGTTTTATATGAGATATTTTACATAAAAGGTTTAAAATTTTATAAACTCAAAACCCTCTCTCTTCTATCGATACATCTTTTCTAGTATAATGTTCATTAATATAATACATATTTTTATAAGGAGTTGTACGCATGTATAATCCATTCGACGAAGCTTATCATGGCTTATGCGAAGAGATATTAGAAATAGGGAATAGACGCGATGATCGCACACATACAGGGACAATTTCCAAATTTGGGCATCAATTGCGTTTCGATTTAACCAAAGGGTTTCCTTTACTTACAACCAAAAAGGTTTCTTTTAAATTAGTAGCAACTGAATTATTATGGTTTATTAAAGGAGATACAAATATTCAATACCTTCTTAAATATAATAATAATATATGGAATGAATGGGCTTTTGAAAATTATGTTCAGTCTGCTGATTATCATGGACCAGACATGACAGATTTTGGACATCGTTCTCAGCAAGACCCTGAATTTAACGAGCAGTATAAAGAAGAAATGAAAAAATTTAAAGAACGTATATTAAACGATGATGCATTTGCTAAAAAATATGGCAACCTAGGGAATGTTTATGGTAAACAATGGAGAGATTGGGAAGATAAAAATGGTAATCATTATGATCAATTAAAATCAGTTATACAACAAATTAAAAACAATCCAAACTCTCGACGACACATTGTTTCAGCATGGAATCCTACTGAAATCGATTCAATGGCATTACCACCTTGCCACACAATGTTTCAATTTTATGTACAAGAGGGTAAATTAAATTGTCAATTATATCAAAGAAGTGCTGATATATTTTTAGGTGTTCCCTTCAATATTGCAAGTTATGCTTTATTGACACATCTTGTTGCAAAAGAATGTGGACTTGAAGTGGGTGAATTCATTCATACGTTTGGAGATGCACATATTTATTCCAATCATATGGATGCAATACATACACAATTATCAAGAGAAAGTTATCTACCACCTCAATTAAAAATTAATACAGATAAATCAATTTTTGATATTAATTATGAAGATTTAGAATTGATAAATTATGAATCACACCCTGCTATTAAAGCACCTATTGCGGTATAAAAAATGCATTAATATTTCGCATACAGAAAGGAGGTATACCATGACATTATCAATAATTGTCGCTCACGATAAACAAAGAGTCATTGGGTACCAAAATCAATTACCATGGCATTTACCAAATGATTTAAAGCATGTTAAACAACTGACCACTGGAAATACACTTGTAATGGGACGAAAAACTTTTAATTCTATCGGGAAACCACTGCCAAATAGACGTAACGTTGTGCTCACTAACCAAGCTTCATTTCACCATGAAGGGGTAGATGTTATAAACTCTCTTGATGAAATTAAAGAGTTATCTGGTCATGTTTTTATATTTGGAGGACAAACGTTATTCGAAGCAATGATTGACCAGGTAGATGATATGTATATCACAGTAATAGATGGGAAGTTTCAAGGAGACACTTTCTTTCCACCGTACACATTCGAAAACTGGGAGGTCGAATCTTCAGTGGAAGGTCAACTAGATGAAAAAAATACTATACCGCATACATTCTTACATTTAGTGCGTAGAAAAGGGGAATAGGAGGCAATTATGGCTAAACAAATTATCGTCACAGATTCAACCTCTGATTTATCACATGAATATTTAAAACAACATAACATTCATGTTATACCATTAAGCCTGACAATCGACGGAAAATCTTACACTGATCAAGTTGATATCTCTTCAAGTGAGTATATCGATTATATTGAAAATGATGCAGACGTCAAAACAAGTCAACCACCTATTGGTCGATTTATTGAAACATATGAGCAATTAGCTCAAGATGACGTTGAAATTATAAGTATTCATCTTTCGTCAGGTTTAAGTGGTACTTATAATACTGCTGTTCAAGCGAGTCATATGGTAGATGGTAATATTACAGTGATTGATTCTAAATCTATTTCGTTTGGGTTAGGCTATCAAATTAAGCAAATTGTTGAATTAATAAGTCAAGGTACATCAACAGAAAAAATAGTTGAAGAAATGACACAATTACGTGATAACTTGCAACTGTTTGTGGTTATCGGTCAGCTTAATCAACTCATTAAAGGTGGCAGGATAAGTAAAACAAAAGGTTTAATTGGAAACATTATGAAAATTAAGCCAATCGGAACTTTAAGAGATGGTCAACTTGAACTAGTGCATAATTCTAGAACTCAAAACTCTAGTGTCCAATATTTAAAAAAAGAAATTACAGATTTTGTTAAAGATCATAAAATTAAATCAATAGGGATTGCTCACGCCAACGTTAAAGATTTCGTTGATAAAATCAAAAAATCATTTACAGAATCATTTGATTTTAACCAATTTGATATTAATGTAACAACTCCAGTGATTTCGACGCACACTGGACAAGGTGCAATTGGACTTGTGGTATTAAGAGATACGTTGAACTAAGTTGTCACAAAATCACATATAAGATTCTGAGTTAAATACTTTAAATTCCCGACAATATAGCGTAAATTTAAACAAACAGATAACTTAAGGAGGGAATATAACATGGCATATGCGACACTAGCTGGAGGTTGTTTTTGGTGCATGGTTAAACCCTTCACCTCATATCCTGGAATAAAATCAGTCGTTTCCGGATATAGTGGAGGACATGTAGAAAACCCAACATACGAACAGGTATGCACAAATCAAACAGGACATGTGGAAGCTGTACAAATTGAATATGATCCTGATATTACAACATTTGAAAATATCTTAGACGTATATTTTAAAACATTTGACCCAACTGATGACGGAGGGCAGTTCTTTGATAGGGGTGAAAGCTATCAACCTGTCATTTTTTATCATAATGAGAATCAACGCAAAGCTGCCGAGTTAAAGAAACAACAAATTGACGAAGAGGGTATCTTTAAAAAACCGGTGATCACACCGATTAAACCATATAAAAATTTCTATCCTGCAGAAGAATATCATCAAGATTACTACAAAAAGAATCCTACTCATTATGAACAATACCAACGTGGATCTGGTAGAAAAGCATTTATCGAATCACACTGGGGGTCTCAAAATGATTAAAAAAAACAAAGATGAACTGAATGACATAGAGTATCTAGTCACTCAAGAAAATGGTACTGAACCTCCTTTTCAAAACGAGTATTGGAATCACTTTGAAAAAGGAATTTACGTTGATAAATTGTCCGGCAAACCATTATTTACTTCAGAGGATAAATTTGAATCTAATTGCGGTTGGCCAAGTTTCTCCAAAGCATTAAATGATGATGAAATCGTAGAACTTGTTGATAAATCATTTGGTATGATTAGAACTGAAGTTCGATCAGAAAAAGCGAATAGCCACTTGGGACATGTTTTTAATGACGGACCTAAAGAAAAAGGTGGTTTAAGATACTGTATTAACTCTGCTGCGATTCAGTTTATACCTTATGATAAACTAGAAGAGTTAGGATATGGAGATTTAATTAAACATTTCAAAAAATAGGAGTGCATTTACATGTTTAAAAAGTTATTTGGAAAAGGTAAAGAAATTGACAAAAACATTAAAATCTACGCACCTTTGACAGGTGAGTATGTCAAGATTGAAGATATTCCTGATCCAGTGTTTGCGCAAAAAATGATGGGAGAAGGCTTTGGTATTAATCCTACAGAAGGTGAGGTTGTTTCACCGATTGAAGGCAAAGTCGATAATGTTTTTCCAACAAAACATGCTGTAGGGTTAAAAGCCGAAAATGGATTAGAGTTACTAGTTCATATCGGATTAGATACCGTTCAATTGGATGGCAAAGGGTTTGAAGTACTTGTTGAAAGTGGGGATGACATTAAAATAGGTGATCCTCTTATACGTTTTGACTTAGAATATATTAATAATAATGCAAAATCTATTATTTCCCCTATTATTATTACAAACTCTGATCAAACTGAATCAATTCATATTGAAGACGTACAAGCAGTAGTTAAAGGGGAAACACAAGTTATTGATGTGACAGTAAGCTAATGGTTAAGAATTATTCATTTTATCAATTTATTATGACCGTGCGTGGAAGAAAAGATGATAAAGGGGTTTTTGCTGAGCAAATTTTTGAAGACCTTGCCTTTCCAAAACACGAAGATGATTTTAATATATTATCTGAATATATTGAGACACATAGCGAATTCACCCTACCAATGTCTGTATTTGATGACTTGTATGATGACTATACGGAATGGTTGAAGTTTTAAATTCTTTTCATTAATAAATATTGATAGAGCCTGGGACACGACTTATTGTCTCAGGTGTTTTAATGTAAAGGGATTCAAACTCTACACTTTTTTAGTTATAACTTTTGTTAGATGCACACAGAATAATTACACTGTTTTCTCAATGAAACAAACGTTTAATATAGTAATTTTTAGCATGTACTACTCAAGCCTCATGTGATTTTCACTTACATACATCATAATTAAAAATATTCGAATACATACAAGATGAAAATTTCTCAATAACTTGTTAATGATTAAGTATAAATATAACCTATGAATTTATATTTTGTATAACTCAATATGAACGTAAAAGGATGTGATACCATGAATGATTATCAAAAAAATCATGCAACATCTCAAGATGATAATACAAAATCAACACCGTCTAAAAATAGCAAGCAAATAAAAATTAAATTATGGCATTTCATACTCATTATTTTAGGCATTATTCTTTTAACATCTATCATAACTGTAGTATCAACGATTTTAATTAGCCATCAAAAAAGTGGTTTAAATAAAGAACAACGTGCAAATTTAAAAAAAATTGAATATGTCTATCAAACACTTAATAAAGATTATTACAAAAAGCAAAGTTCTGATAAATTAACTCAATCTGCCATAGATGGTATGGTTAAAGAACTGAAAGATCCCTATTCAGAATATATGACTGCTGAAGAAACAAAACAATTTAATGAAGGCGTATCAGGTGATTTCGTTGGCATAGGTGCCGAAATGCAAAAGAAAAATGAACAGATAAGTGTTACTAGTCCAATGAAGGATTCACCAGCAGAAAAAGCTGGTATTCAACCTAAAGATATCGTCACACAAGTGAATCATCATTCGGTAGTCGGTAAACCACTTGATCAAGTTGTTAAAATGGTCAGAGGTAAAAAAGGAACATATGTTACTTTAACTATAAAACGTGGTTCGCAAGAAAAGGATATTAAGATTAAACGCGATACCATTCACGTTAAGAGTGTAGAGTATGAGAAAAAGGACAATGTAGGCGTTCTAACAATCAATAAATTCCAGAGCAATACTTCTGGTGAACTCAAATCTGCAATCATCAAAGCGCATAAGCAAGGCGTCCGTCATATCATTTTAGATTTGAGAAATAATCCGGGTGGTTTATTAGATGAAGCAGTCAAGATGGCAAACATCTTTATTGATAAGGGAAATACAGTCGTTCAATTGGAAAAAGGTAAGGATAAGGAAGAATTAAAAACTTCTAATCAAGCACTAAAACAAGCAAAAGATATGAAAGTATCCATCTTAGTTAATGAGGGATCAGCTAGTGCTTCAGAAGTGTTTACAGGTGCTATGAAAGACTATCATAAAGCTAAAGTTTATGGTTCTAAAACATTTGGTAAGGGTATCGTTCAGACCACTCGTGAATTCAGTGATGGTTCATTAATTAAATATACAGAGATGAAATGGCTAACGCCTGATGGCCATTATATACATGGTAAAGGAATTAGACCAGATGTTAGTATCTCGACACCAAAATACCAATCACTCAATGTCATTCCAGATAACAAAACTTATCATCAGGGTGAAAAAGATAAAAATGTTAAAACGATGAAAATAGGTCTAAAAGCTTTAGGTTATCAAATTGATAATGAAACAAACATATTTGACGAACAATTAGAATCCGCTATTAAAACATTTCAACAAGACAATAATTTAAAAGTTAATGGCAATTTTGATAAAAAAACAAATGATAAATTTACTGAAAAACTTGTTGAAAAAGCGAATAAAAAAGATACTGTTTTAAACGATTTACTAAACAAACTAAAATAAACTTGCGAGAAAACCATTAAACGAAAAGAACGCATTCAACTCTTTAAGTGTAATATCATTCTTAAAGAGTTGGATTTCTTAAATTTAATAACCATTCACGTTTGAATTAAGAGCCTGAGACATATAGTATATGTACAGGCTCTTAATCATATCTGATAATTCTGATTAGTTGGAAATACAACTTTTATAAAAGTTATTCCTATTAAGGTATGGTCCCAATCATTTCTTAACATTTTCAGATTTTCGTTAATTGATTGAGTCTTGAAAGTATCAATATGATTTAAATTTATTGTTACCACTCGTTAAAATTTTAAAAAAGAGGTGTTTTAGTAAGATGATTAGATTAGCAACTAAAGATGATTTACTTAGTATTACTCAATTAGTCAAAGAGGCTAAACAGATTATGGAAGAATTCAACAACAACCAATGGGATGATGAATATCCCGCGAAAGAGCATTTTGAAGAAGACATCGAAAATAAAACACTATACGTTTTAGACGTTGATCATACAATTTATGGTTTTATTGTTATCGACCAAAACCAATCGGAGTGGTATGATGACATTGATTGGCCTGTTAATCGAAATGGAGCATACGTTATTCACAGATTAGCTGGATCAAAACAATATAAAGGTGCTGCGACTGAACTTTTCCAATTTGCCATGGACTTAGCAAATGAACATGATATTCATGTCATTTTAACGGATACATTTGCCCTCAATAAACCTGCTCAAGGATTATTTGAAAAGTTTGGTTTTACTAAAGTTGATGAGATAGAGATAGATTATCATCCTTTTGATAGAGGGGCACCTTTTTATGCTTATTATAAAAACATATAAGAATAGAGGTTGTAATTATGACAAAAATTGCATATACAGGTGGAGGAACAGTAGGACATGTTTCAGTGAATTTAAGTTTAATTCCTACTTCGATTGAAAAAGGACACGAAGCATTTTATATTGGTTCAAAACATGGTATTGAAAGAGAAATGATAGAGTCACAACTCCCTAATATTCAATATTATCCAATATCAAGCGGTAAATTACGTCGTTATCTATCCTTTGAAAATGCAAAAGATGTCTTTAAAGTTTTGAAAGGAATTTTAGATGCACGTAAAATACTTAAAAAACAAAAACCAGACTTACTCTTTTCAAAAGGTGGTTTTGTTAGTGTTCCGGTAGTTATAGCCGCACGTTCTTTAAAAATTCCAACTATCATACACGAATCAGATTTAACTCCTGGATTAGCTAATAAAATTTCTTTAAAATTTGCTAAGAAAATATACACAACCTTTGAAGATACACTTGCATATCTTCCAAAAGATAAAGCTGATTTTGTTGGAGCTACTGTACGTGAGGACTTAAAACAAGGGAATAAAGAAAGAGGTTATCAACTCACTGATTTTGATAAAAACAAAAAAGTGTTATTGGTCATGGGTGGAAGTTTAGGTAGTAAAAAACTTAATAATATCATTCGTCAAAATATTGAGGCACTTCTCCATGATTATCAAATTATACACTTAACTGGAAAAGGGCTTGTTGATGACTCAATTAATAAAAAAGGTTATGTTCAATTTGAATTTGTTAAAGACGACTTAACTGATTTATTAGCAATCACTGATACTGTTATAAGTCGCGCAGGTTCTAACGCAATTTATGAATTTTTAACGCTACGAATACCGATGCTACTCATCCCCTTAGGACTTGATCAATCAAGAGGAGATCAAATTGATAATGCTAAAAACTTTGAATCTAAGGGTTATGGTCGTCATATTCCTGAAGATCAACTTACAGAAGTTAACTTATTGCAAGAATTAAATGATATTGAATTACATCGTGAATCTATTATTAAACAAATGGAAACATATCAAGAGAGTTACACGAAGGAAGATTTATTTGATAAAATTATTCATGATGCATTAAACAAGTAGGGGGCACCTATAATGAATCGATGGAAACGCATTTCATTGCTGATTGTTTTTACACTTATTTTTGGTATAATAGCTTTTTTTCATGAGTCAAGGCTTGGAAAATGGATAGATAACGAAGTATATGAATTTATTTATTCATCTGAAAGTTTCATTACCACATCTATTATGTTAGGTGCAACAAAAATTGGTGAAGTTTGGGCAATGGTTGCGCTATCCTTATTATTAGTTGCTTACCTTATGCTAAAACGTTTCAAGATTGAGACATTATTCTTTGTAATAGTAATGAGCTTATCTAGTACACTCAATCCACTATTAAAGAATATCTTTGATAGGGAACGTCCAACATTATTGCGTTTAATTGACATTTCCGGCTTTAGTTTTCCAAGTGGTCATGCTATGGGCTCAACTTCATTCTTTGGAAGCGCTATATATGTAATAAACCGTCATGATTCGGGTATCTCTAAAGGCGTGTTAATTGGTTTATGCGCACTTTTCATTTTATTAATATCAACTTCTAGAGTGTACCTAGGCGTTCATTACCCTACAGATATTATTGCCGGCATTATTGGTGGTGCCTTCTGCATTGTTTTATCAACGTTAATATTGAAAAAACAACTCGCTGTATAAAGAAGCGCGGTTGGAATTTTAAATTAAATAGGTATTGACCAAACCACTGAAATGATTGTGAGTAAACAATGATTTTAGTGGTTTATTTAGTATATTCAAATCGGCGTTTTTAAATAAATATTGTTTGTAAGCTCAATGTTAATAATATTTATCTTATATTAATTTCTTTGTTTTCATTTTTGTTAATAAAAGACTTAAAATGTTGTCTTATAAATGTTTTAAGTCTTTTGTTTTTTGAAAAATTACAAACAAAAAATTTTGATTTACGAAAACTTAAATTTGAAAAAAGTTTACTTTAATAGCGATTACTTATACTGAACTTGTGATTAAATCTTCAAAGGAGCAAAGACATGATACAAATCAAGGATTTAAACAAAGTTTACGACAATGGTAGTCACGCAGTTAAAGATTTCAATCTAGATATTGAGGACAATGAATTTGTAGTATTTGTAGGACCTTCGGGATGTGGGAAATCAACAACGTTACGTATGATTGCAGGACTTGAAGATGTGAGCAAAGGGACAATTAGTATCAACGATAAAGTAATCAACGATTTACAACCTAAAGATCGTAAGATTGCTATGGTCTTTCAAAACTATGCATTATATCCACATATGACAGTTTATAAAAATTTAGCTTTCGGCTTAAAAATGCGAGGAATCAAGAAGAAAATTTATGACGAAAAAATTCAACATGCAGCTCAAATATTAGAAATTGAAAACCTCCTCGACCGTAAACCTAAAGCCTTATCTGGAGGACAACGTCAACGTGTGGCACTTGGTCGAGCTATCGTTAGAGAAGCTCAAATCTTTCTCATGGATGAACCACTTTCTAATTTAGATGCTAAATTACGAAGTAACATGAGAAGCGAAATTATAAAAATACATAAACAAATGAAAGCAACAACGATTTACGTGACACACGACCAAACTGAAGCTATGACAATGGCATCACGTATCGTCATATTAAAACAAGGCGAAATACAACAAATTGGTACGCCTGAAGAAATTTATCGTCATCCTGTCAATGAATTTGTTGCCACTTTCATTGGTAGCCCATCAATGAATATGGTTCCAATGACCTACAACATGGATGCTTGGTACTTCGATGGACAAAAAGTGGCTGATGCTACATTACTTCAACTTGCATCGCATGCACAATACAGACTTGGTATACGACCTGAAGACTTACATCTTGTTAATGATAACGAAATAAGTAATTATCCAATCCAACTTTCTCAATTCACTGTAGACTTAGTTGAGTTAACTGGTTCATACAAATTACTTCACTGTCATCACAATGAGCATAAAATCATAGCAGCTGTAGATAGTAATTTGGATTTTGAATTAGAACAAACAGTTTCCTTCGGTATAAAAACGGAAGATGCACACTTTTTCGATTCTGATTCAGGCGAAAGAGTACAAGAGGAGGTTTTATCATGAGTAAAAACAAAAAACAAAGCCTTCAATCCGCTCATCAAAAACCTTTGTTAAAAAGAATGTGGGAACACAAAGTACTTTACTTAATGATTTTACCTTGTTTACTCTTTTTCTTGATTTTCAACTATATTCCAATGACAAGTCTTGTTCTGGCATTCAAAGATTTCCGCTTCGATACTGGTATCATCGGCGGTGATTGGAAAGGGCTATACTATTTTAAACGCTTTTTCTCTGACCCTCGCTGTATTCAAATTATTATGAATACGCTAATTATAAGTGGCATGAAATTGATTTTAGCTCTACCATTTCCAATTATTTTAGCCATTATGTTTAACGAAATTAAAGATTCTAAATTAGGTAAGATCAGAGGTTTATTTCAAGGCGTACTTTACATCCCTCACTTTTTATCTTGGGTTGTAGTTATCGGTATTTTCAAGAAATTACTCGCTCCAGATGATGGACTTATGAATCAACTGATCCATCAATTTGGTGGCGACGGGTCGACTTACTTTATGATGAACCCTGAGTATTTCCACACCATCATGTTTTCTAGTTATATATGGAAGAATGTAGGGTGGGATTCCATTATTTACTTTGCAGCAATTATGAGTATTAATCCTGAAATTTATGAATCAGCTGCGATTGATGGCGCGAATCGTTTCAAACAAATTATACATATTACCTTACCTATGTTAACACCAACAATTGTTATTTTATTCATCATTTCTCTAGGCGATATTTTAAAAGCAGGGTTCGATCAAATTTACCTACTCAAAACACCAGGTAACGCTAACGTTTCAGAAATACTGGATACATTTGTGATTCGTACTGGTATTGAGCAAGGCGATTTCAGTTACGCAATTGCGATTAGTCTATTACAGGGTGTGATAGGACTTATCGCTGTCGTCATTATTAATAAATTCGCAAATAAGAAACTGGATACATCACTATATTAAGGAGAATGTACATGTTTAGAAAGTCTATGCTCATCTTAATGATTGCAGTCATTTTGTTCGTAACAGCATGTAGCAAAGATAAAACGCAAGATGAAGCGAAAAGAAAAGCAGATGCTAAAGGTAAACCAGATACATGGATTGCAGATAGAAAACTTAAAGGACTTGTGTTTCAAAGTGATAACGATGCCTCCCCTAAAATGAATAAAGAAGTCGCTCAAGAACTTAAGAAAAAGACTGGCATCACGTTAGAACTTCAAACCGTTTCTAATGAAGATTCCACAGAAGCATTAACTTCAGGACTCGCTTCAGGAGATTTACCCGACTTCATCGTTTATTACTTAGACGATAGTGGAAGACCTGAAATGAAAGTACTAAATAAAGCAGCGAAACAAGGTCGACTCACAGACTTAACGAAAATGCTTAAAAACACAAAAATTTATAGTAAGTATTTCAAAAAAGGATATTTACCAAAAGATACGAAAGATAACATCATGTTTAATAAAGAGCAAGATGGAACGTACCTTGTACATATGGGGATTAACCGTCATCCAGGACAAGAAGAACGTCGCACTGTAGGTGGTCCTTATGTCAGAAAAGATATCATGGATAAACTTCATATCGACCCTGCTTCTATCAAGACGTCCAAAGATGTAGAAAAACTTGCCGAAAAGATGAAAGAACACCACTTCAAAGATGATAATGATAAAGAAATCACACCTATTGGCCCAACAGCATGGGGCGGTGACGATCGTACTAGATTCTATAATGACCTTGTGTGGACTGGTCAGTCTGATGAGAAATTTTTAAATAAAGGTAAGAAAATTATACATGAATCACAAACCGAATATCCACTTAAACGTGTACATTACGTTAAAGACCTTATGAAGAGAGGCTTAATGACAAAAGAGTTCTATACAATGGAAGAAAATAAAGCAAAAGAAGGTCTCGTTAATGGTTCATGGGGCATTGTTTCAGATTTACATAACTATGTTACTGAAAATCAGAGTATGAAATACGTTCCACTTGGTCCACTCAATACAGTCAAAGGTAAATTTAGAGTTGAAAAGCCATATAAATCAGGCGCAAACGGTTGGGCTGTACCAAGTACGACTGAACATCCTGAAGACGTCGTTAAACTCGCTGATTTCCTTGCAAGTCGCAGAGGTAAATTACTAGGTCAGTACGGTATTAAAGGACGTGACTATACGTTAGATAAGAAAGGTAACCCTCATGTTAAACCTGAAGTGTTAAAAGAAGTTGAAAATAATCCAAACGAAGCTAAAAAACGTGGTTTTAGAGGTGCGGGTTCTTATTGGGCAGATCATCTTGGTTATACTGATATAGATAATAAAGCTGATTTCGGTGAAACTGAATACGGAGATAATACAAAAACGAAAAAGACGACGCCTGAAAAGATTGCTGATATGTGGCATTATGATGAAAGACAGAAACACGCCAAAATCGTAAACGGACTCACAGTAAAGTCATTCTTATCTAAATATGAATATGGCGAAGATTTAGAAGTTGCACTCGATGATTATAATGACGCTATTAAACGTGCATATTATTCTCAATCAGACAAAGAAGCGAAACAAATTATAGATAGTGCTAAGCAACGTTTAGAAGAGGCAGGCTTAAATCAATTTGAAAGATACGTTGAAAATCAAAGAGATAAAAAAGGAACTCAAATTATTTATTAAGAGGTGGCAGAGACAATGAAAGTTTCACAAGATAAAAGTGCACTTGTCATTCGTATTATCTCATTAATCATTATTATTGGCTTAGTAATCACAATTATCCTCCCGATGATTAATATCTTTGCCTTAGCATTTAACTCTGGGGTAGATGCTCAAAAAGGTGGCATCACTTTCTACCCGCGTAAATTTTCACTAGATAATTTTAAGGAGATATTTAAACAAGGCACGTTATTAAATGCATTATTTATTAGCATTGCAAAGACAGTCATAGGAACGATACTAAGCGTCATATTAACAGCTATGGCTGCTTACGTTCTAACAATCAAAAGTTTACCCTTTCGAAGAATCATCTCATTCTTTCTAGTCTTTACGATGTTATTCAGTGTCGGTGTTGTACCACTTTATATCCTATTAAATCAACTTCATTTAACAGATACATTCTGGGTATACATTTTACCGTCACTTTATAGCGTTTATAACATTTTAATTATGCGTACATTCTTCAATCAATTACCTAGTAGTGTGATTGAAGCCGCTAGAGTAGATGGTTGTCATGACTTTCAAATCTTTTGGAAAATTGTCTTACCCATGAGTAAACCCGTGGTGGCATCAATTACATTATTTAACGCCGTGAGTCAGTGGAATGATTGGTTTACAGGTGCATTCTTCGTACGTAATCCAAACCTCAAACCGTTAGCTACTGTTTTACAAGATATGTTAACGAAACAAGCTGCCATTGCAGATGCTTTAAAACAAAAGTCAGGTTCATATGCGATGTTAGACAAGTTGACAATTACAGGGGACTCAATGCAGATGGCAATGATTGTACTATTAACAATTCCAGTATTATTCCTCTTCCCATTTGTTCAGAAGCATTTTGTAAAAGGTATAACTATCGGTTCGACAAAAGAGTAAAGGAGACGAAACAATGACTACAATTCTACAATTAAGCGATTTACATATTGGGCCACACAATGATGAAAAAGATCAAAAAACTTACGATTTAATTCATCATATGATGACACACTATCAACCTGACATCACAGTATTAACAGGTGACCAAATTTGGTCTGAAGGCGTCATTGATTCAGGTCGCGTTTATAAGAAATTAATGGAGTATTTAAATCGATATGATACGCAAATTGCAACGACATTTGGTAATCACGATACAGAGGGGCATCTCAAACGTTCAGACTTACGCGCTATTGAGGACCAATATTCTACCAACTATGTACAGAAAAATCATAGCCTCATTGTTGATGATAAAGAAGCTTATACAATAGAAGTTGTAAACAACGATACAGTCACACATGTGCTTTATGTTATTGATGGAGGAGATTATAATCCATTTGGCATAGGTGATTATGATTTTATAAGACCTGAACATGTGAATTGGCTTAGGGAAACACATCAAGCATATCAAACTCAATTTCAACACAACTTTCAACATAACTTATTATTTACACATATTCCATTACAAGAATATAGAGAAGTTGAGAATATTGGTGAATATCATGGCATTTTCAATGAACCTATTGCGTGCTCAAAAATTAATTCCGGATTATTTAGTCAGATGTTACTAAACGGTGATATTGAAGGTATGTTCTGCGGTCATGACCATGACAATGATTTTACGATTAATTTATATGGGATTCGCCTTAGCTTTGGTCGTGTTGGTGGTTACAATACTTATGGTGATTTACAACGTGGGGCTAGATTAATTGAGTTGCAACCTGACGCTATATATAAATCGAAAGTGTTAGAATTTGATGATCGTTTCTAAAAGAACGTTTCGGTCATTATACATTCCTATTTTAATAGAACAACTTTTCATACTCATCATGGGTCAAGCTGATACATTGATGTTAAACAGCTATAGCACTGATGCCGTTGCTGCTTCGGGAATGATAAGCCAAATACTCATGCTCATCACGTTTCTGATTACAATCATTCATGTGGGTACAAATATACGTATTGTTCATTTGAAGGAACATCAACCTTCAAGTATTTCACAAGAGATTTATCATAATTTGTTATTCAATAGCATAGTATCTATCGTATTTACGATTGTGATTGGGATCGCATTCGAACTTATCTTACGACTTTTTCAGGTACCTCAAGATATATTCAAACTGACCTATCAATTTGGAATGATTATATTGAGTGTACTCACTTTAACGACCTGTCACATGTATATTGGTACTGTATTACGTGTCATGAATCATGCATCATCAGCTACACGCATTACTATCATTAGTAATGTGACTAATATCATTTTGAACGGAATCGTACTCTTTATTATTCCAGAATATGTAGGTAATCCTGTATTAGGTGTCGCGGTGGTAACAGCGTTCAGTCGTTTATTGGGATGTACTTTAGCTTTGTTTGCGCTGATACAAATTTTCCGTCCATTCAAGCACTACTTCAAGCTGAGCCGGAAGAAAATATATCAAGTTTCGACATTAGGTATCCCAACAGCAGGTGAACAAATTTCTTATAATTTTGCGCAGACATTTACAACTGCATTTATTGCGATGTTAGGCACTCAAGTCATCGCTGCAAAATCTGTTTCTACTGTTTTAAGCGGTCTGTCTTTTAGTTGTGCTATGGCATTTAGTGCTGCTAGCCAAACTTATTTAGGAAAATTTATATCCCGACGACGTTACCGTACTTTAAAGAAAGTTGTTATAAAAAGTATTTGGTTTAATATCACACAATCTTTCATGATTATGACGTGTGTATTTATAGGATTTATAATGTGTGGACGTTGGATAACACACGACTTACAAACCTATCATTTAATCATTTACTATCTTGTTATACTTTTTGGATTAGAACCGATACGTGCAATTAATAATCTAATTGTAGATTTATTAAACGTGACAGGGGATGTACGTTATCCAGTCACCGTGAGTGTTGTGACCACATGGTTGTTATTATTACCTGGAAGTTATCTATTAGGGATTCATTGGGGATTAGGTTATACAGGAATTATTTTAGTGAGTATTGCTGATGAAGCGCTGAGATTTATCATTATGTATCTTAGATGGCGAAATGATCGTTGGCAAGCACGAATGAAGCAGATTGGAGTATAGATATTTATGTATAAAAGAAATGAACGTTTGAATCTTATTCGTAAACGTGTTGATCAGTACGGACAGGTGGCAGTAAAAGATTTAGCTATATTCTTACAAGTTACGCCTGAAACCGTGAGAAAGGATTTAGAAACCTTAGAAAACGATAAATTGATTACACGTACACATGGAGGTGCGATACAATACAATCATATTAATAAAGAGAAATCATATGCGAATAAATGGCAGAAACAATCACAAGTAAAAGAGCGTATTGCTAAGAAAGCTGCTTTGCAAATACAGTCTGGAGAAATTATTGTCATCGATGGTGGAACCACAACAGGGCGAATTCCTCAACATCTCAATGATATTACTCAGACCACGATTGTGACGAATTCTCTGAAGATTGCAGATGAATTAAATCGTGCTATAGAGGAGCAACGAATTCAAGCAGAAGTAATTATGCTTGCTGGAAAGACGAATACTGAACAAGATGTTGTGCGCGGGCATATGACGAATGAGTTATTACAACGTTTTAAATTTGATAAAGCTTTTATTTCATGTGGTTCGTTTGATACGAGTGATTGTTATGAATTTGATCTGGAAGAAGCGCATGCAAGTCACATTATGATTCAAAAAAGTCAACTGAGTTATCTCTTAGCGGATAGTAGTAAGCGAGATGCGCATGCGTCGTATCGTATTGATGGTTTTAGCGAAATTGATTATATGATTTCTGATTATGCTAAACCTCAGAATATAGAATATTTTAATCAGAAGCATTGGTTACAGATTTAACTTATAGAAAATGAAGCCTGAGACTTCGTCTTTTTTAAATAAAAGAAGACGCCTCAGGCTTTATTTAATTTTACGAATGGTAACACCTGAGGCTTTGCCCAAGTATAAGTGCCACTAGCAATGAATATTTTTTCGTTGCAGTGGCACTAAAAAACAGCAGACCTCAAGTGTCAAAGGTCTACTGCTTTTATTGAAACGTCCTATCTTAACGTTAGTCTTTTACGGGCATATAAAAGGGGATAGTTGAAAATGACCAATCCAAAAGAACAACTTGTATGTGGGGGGAATGTTTTTCAATTGGTATTGATAATCATTTTCAATAAACATTATACATGATTGATAATGATTGTCAATTAGAAATATATACATTTTTTCGATTTAATTTAAATATAATGATAATGCTAGAGTGACTTTTTCTAAAGACAGTCTACTTATTCGACTATCTATTAAGGTGGTTCATGGTAAAATGATACTAGTTTCATAACAAATCATTTACAATTTTGAATTACATCTTTAGAAATACGAGTTAATTGTTTAAGATGTAGCGTGAGGTGCAAATATGACAAATATTTTAATCGTAGAAGATGAGCAAAATCTTGCTAGATTTATAGAGCTTGAGTTAACTCATGAAAATTATACTGTTGATATAGAGAATGATGGAAAGGCAGGTTTGGACAAAGCATTATCTAAGCCCTATGATTTATATATTTTAGACTTAATGCTTCCAAACATAAATGGTCTAGAAATTTGTAGACAAATTCGTCAAAAAACAACTACTCCAATTATCATCATTACTGCGAAAAGCGAGACATATGATAAAGTAGCTGGGTTGGACTATGGGGCAGATGACTACATTGTAAAACCCTTTGATATAGAAGAATTGCTGGCAAGAATAAGAGCGGTATTGCGCAGACAGCCAGATAAAGATGTTTTAGATATCAATGGTATTATCATTGATAAAGATGCCTTTAAAGTTACTGTTAATGGCCATCAATTAGAATTAACTAAAACAGAATACGATTTACTATATGTTTTAGCTGAAAATCGTAACCACGTCATGCAACGTGAACAAATTCTCGATCACGTATGGGGGTATAATAGTGAAGTAGAAACGAATGTCGTTGATGTTTATATTCGTTATTTACGTAATAAACTCAAACCTTTTAATAAAGAAAAATCCATAGAAACTGTACGTGGCGTAGGGTATGTGATTCGATGATTAAGCGTCAAAAATTAAAATATAAATGGATGCTTATTACGACGCTCATTACCTTCACGACAATATTACTTTTCTGCTTAATTATTATTTTCTTTTTAAAAGATACTTTACGAAGTAGTGAAATTGACGAAGCTGAAAGAAGTTCAAATGATATCGCCAATCTGTTCCATTCAAAATCTTTAAGTGATATATCTGCATTGGATTTAAATGCATCCTTAGAAAATTTTCAAGAAATATTGATTTATGATGATAAGGGTAGAAAGTTAATTCAAACATCAAATGATAATACACTTGCTTATGATAACAAAATTGATTTCAAACATCCTGAACGTATACATATTCATAGAAGCCACGGTATTAATTACTTAGTAATAACTGAACCTATACGTTCGAAGGAATTTTCTGGATACAGTGTATTAGTCCATTCTCTTCAAAATTATGATAATCTCGTTAAATCACTTTATATCGTTGCACTTGCTTTTGGATTAATTGCAACCATTATTACTGCCGGCGTGAGTTATATCTTTTCTTCGCAAATTACTAAACCAATAGTTACAATGTCCAATAAAATGAATCAAATTAGAAGAGATGGTTTTCAAAATAAACTTGAATTAACTACAAATTATGAAGAAACAGACAATTTAATTGATACCTTTAATGAAATGATGTATCAAATAGAAGAATCTTTTAATCAGCAACGTCAATTTGTTGAGGATGCTTCACATGAATTAAGAACGCCACTGCAGATTATTCAAGGTCATCTCAATTTAATTCAACGTTGGGGAAAAAAAGATCCAGCAGTTTTGGAAGAATCTTTGAATATTTCAATTGAGGAAGTGAATCGAATAACAAAACTTGTCGAAGAACTACTTTTACTTACCAAAGATAGAGTCAATCATAATGTTTTGGAATGTGAAAATGTAGACATAAATAGCGAGATTCAGTCACGTGTGAAGTCACTGCAACACCTACATCCAGATTATACCTTTGAAACACATCTTGCTACTAAACCTATCCAATTAAAAATTAACCGTCATCAGTTTGAACAACTCTTACTCATATTTATTGATAATGCAATGAAATACGATACTGAACATAAGCACATTAAAATTGTTACTCAACTAAAAAATAAAATGATTATGATTGATATTACTGATCATGGTATGGGTATACCAAAAGCTGACTTAGAATTTATCTTTGATCGATTTTATCGTGTAGATAAATCACGTGCACGTAGTCAAGGAGGCAATGGATTAGGACTATCAATAGCTGAAAAAATTGTACAACTTAACGGTGGTATGATTCAGGTTGAAAGTGAACTACAAAATTACACGACTTTCAAAATCAGTTTTCCAGTACTAAATTAAATAAATAGTATTATTTAAGTAACGAATGATTACGATCAAACAAGGGACAAATAAATTATTACAGGCTTAGATATTAACAATCCTTAAACTAGTACTATAAATGATTAAATCCATTGACACCTATCATTATAAATAAAGATTACGGACATTATACTAAGATGCTGATTAGAATAGCTATATCATGTCATACTAATGAAAGGAACTTCTTCACAAAGGTTCTCTTACTATAGACTTGACAATCTAAACTTGATAGACGGAGATAGCGATCATACGGGAGTGAGACTATGAATTTGGAGTAAATTCTGTCTTGCTCCTATTTTGTATAATAATAGGTAAATGTACTTTAACAATATATGAAATAATGCTATGATAACCATGTAAGCGTTTCATCATTTTTGTGGAGGGTGTTAAATGACTAAGAACAAGAAAGAATTTACAGAGGCTCCTGTAAACTTCGGTGCAAATCTTGGCCTTATGCTAGATTTGTATGATGATTATCTACAAGATCCATCATCCGTACCTGAAGATTTACAAGTCTTGTTCAGTACAATTAAAACAGGTGAAGCTCATATCGAAGCTAAACCTACCACTGATGGGGGTGGTTCACAAGCGGGAGATAGCACAATTAAACGTGTTATGCGCTTAATCGATAATATTCGTCAATACGGACATTTAAAAGCAGATATTTATCCAGTAAATCCTCCAGAGCGTCAAAATGTTCCCAAATTGGAAATCGAAGATTTTGATTTAGATAAAGAAACTTTGGAAAAAATATCATCTGGAATTGTCTCTGAACATTTTAAAGACATTTATGACAATGCCTATGATGCAATTGTTCGTATGGAAAGACGTTACAAAGGACCGATAGCTTTTGAATACACTCACATTAATAATAATAAAGAACGTGTGTGGTTAAAAAGAAGAATTGAAACGCCTTATAAAGCAAGTTTAAACGATAATCAAAAAAAAGAACTTTTCAAAAAACTCGCACACGTAGAAGGTTTTGAAAAATATTTGCACAAAAATTTTGTTGGAGCTAAACGTTTTTCAATTGAAGGTGTCGACACGTTAGTTCCAATGCTTCAACACACAATCACATTAGCAGGTAACGAGGGGATTAAAAACATTCAAATCGGTATGGCTCACCGTGGACGTTTAAATGTATTAACGCATGTCTTGGAAAAACCATATGAGATGATGATTTCAGAATTTATGCATACAGATCCAATGAAGTTTTTACCTGAAGATGGTAGTTTAGAATTAACTTCAGGTTGGACATCAGATGTGAAGTATCACCTAGGTGGCGTTAAAACGACTAACTCATATGGAATAGAACAACGTATTTCTTTAGCGAATAATCCAAGTCATTTGGAAATCGTTGCACCCGTTGTTGCTGGTAAAACAAGAGCAGCACAAGATAATACACATCAAGTAGGAGCTCCATCTACCGACTTCCATAAAGCAATGCCGATTATTATACATGGTGATGCGGCATATCCAGGTCAAGGTATTAATTTTGAAACGATGAACTTAGGTAGTTTAAAAGGATATTCTACAGGTGGTTCACTTCATATTATTACAAATAATAGAATCGGTTTTACAACTGAACCTTTTGATGGACGTTCAACAACGTACTCTTCCGACGTAGCTAAAGGTTACGATGTTCCAATACTACACGTAAATGCCGATGATGTAGAAGCAACAATTGAAGCTATTGAAATTGCAATGGAGTTCCGTAAAGAATTTCATAAAGATGTAGTTATTGATTTAGTAGGTTATCGTCGTTATGGGCATAATGAAATGGATGAGCCTTCTATTACTAATCCAGTTCCATACCAAAATATTAGAAAACATGATTCAGTTGAAATTTTATATGGTAAAAAGTTAGTTGATGAAGGTATTATTTCTGAAGACGAAATGAATGAAGTCATTGACAGTGTTCAAAAAGAAATGCGAACAGCACATGATAAAATTGATAAAAATGACAAAATGAATAACCCAGATATGGAAAAACCAGAATCACTCCAACTACCTTTACAAAGTGATACGAAAGATTTCTCATTTGATCATTTAAAAGAAATCAATGATGCAATGCTTGATTATCCAAAAGATTTTCATGTACTGAAAAAGCTCAATAAAGTACTTGAAAAACGTAGAGAACCTTTTGAAAAAGAAGGGGGGCTTGTCGATTGGGCTCAAGCAGAGCAACTTGCTTTTGCAACCATATTACAAGATGGAACTTCAATTCGTTTAACAGGTCAAGATAGTGAAAGGGGAACATTTAGTCATAGACATGCTGTGCTTCATGATGAAGAAAATGGTAACACATTCACGCCATTGCATCATGTACCTCAACAACAGGCTACTTTTGATATTCATAATTCGCCGTTATCTGAAGCAGCTGTAGTTGGATTTGAGTATGGTTATAACGTCGAAAATAAAGGTAACTTTAACATATGGGAAGCTCAATATGGCGACTTTTCTAATATGTCTCAAATGATGTTTGATAATTTCCTCTCAAGTTCTCGCGCAAAATGGGGTGAGCGTTCAGGTTTAACACTTTTCTTACCACATGCTTTTGAAGGGCAAGGACCAGAGCATTCATCGGCACGCTTAGAAAGATTTCTACAATTAGCCGCTGAAAATAATTCAACTGTAGTTAATCTATCTAGTGCAAGTAATTACTTCCATTTACTACGTGCGCAAGCCGCTAGTTTAGATACATTAGAAATGAGACCATTAATTGTCATGTCACCTAAGAGTCTTTTAAGAAATAAAACAGTAGCTAAACCTATTGATGAGTTTACATCTGGCGGTTTTAAACCTATCATCACAGAAGATATCGATGAACAAAAAGTCAAAAAAGTAATTTTAGCATCAGGAAAGATGTATATTGACCTAAAAGAATATTTAGCTAAAAATCCTAACGATTCTATTCTTCTCATAGCAGTAGAAAGATTATATCCGTTCCCAGAAGAAGAAATTAAAGAAGTATTAAAATCGTTACCTCATCTTGAAAATGTGTCATGGGTTCAAGAAGAACCTAAAAATCAAGGTGCATGGTTATTTGTGTATCCTTATCTAAAAGCACTTGTTGCTAATAAATATGATTTAACTTATCACGGTAGAATACAAAGAGCTGCACCTGCTGAAGGCGATGGAGAAATTCATAAACTTGTACAAACTAAAATTATTGAAAGTAGCATTAACAATTAACTAGGGGGAAAAATAAGTATGGCAGAGGTAAAAGTTCCAGAATTAGCAGAATCAATCACAGAGGGTACCATTGCAGAATGGTTAAAAAATGTAGGCGATAATGTAGATAAAGGTGAAGCTATCTTAGAACTAGAAACAGATAAAGTTAACGTCGAAGTAGTTTCTGAAGAAGCTGGGGTATTATCAGAACAATTAGCCGAGGAAGGCGATACAGTTGAAGTAGGTCAAGCTGTAGCTGTAGTAGGAGAAGGACAAGTAAACACATCTAACGATAGTTCTAACGAATCTTCACAAAAAGATGAAGCTAAAGAGAAAGAAACGCCAAAACAATCTAATCCGAATTCTAGTGAAAGTGAAAATACACAAGATAATAGCCAGCAACGTATCAATGCAACACCATCTGCACGTCGACATGCGCGTAAAAATGGCGTTGATTTAAGCGAAGTATCCGGAAAAGGCAATGATGTTCTAAGAAAAGATGATGTTGAAAATAGTCAAAAATCTTCAAGTCAAACAGCTAAAAGTGAAAGCAAATCACAAAACAGTGGTTCTAAACAAACCAATAACAATCCATCAAAACCTGTTATTCGTGAAAAAATGTCTCGACGCAAAAAAACTGCTGCAAAAAAATTATTAGAAGTATCAAATCAAACAGCTATGCTTACTACATTTAATGAAGTTGATATGACAAACGTTATGGATTTACGTAAACGTAAAAAAGAGCAATTTATCAAAGACCATGATGGTACTAAATTAGGATTTATGTCCTTCTTCACTAAAGCTGCCGTTGCAGCTCTCAAAAAATATCCTGAAGTAAATGCTGAGATAGATGGCGATGATATGATTACTAAACAATTTTACGATATCGGCATTGCAGTATCCACTGACGATGGATTACTCGTACCATTTGTTAGAGATTGTGATAAGAAAAATTTTGCAGAAATTGAACAAGAAATCGCTAATTTAGCCGTAAAAGCTCGTGATAAAAAATTAGGCCTTGATGACATGGTTAACGGTTCGTTTACCATCACTAATGGCGGTATCTTTGGCTCAATGATGAGTACACCGATTATAAATGGTAATCAAGCAGCTATCTTAGGTATGCATTCAATTATTACACGCCCAATTGCAGTTGATAAAGATACAATTGAAAATCGTCCAATGATGTATATCGCATTAAGCTATGATCATAGAATCATCGATGGGAAAGAGGCTGTAGGATTCTTAAAAACAATCAAAGAACTCATTGAAAACCCTGAAGATTTATTACTTGAATCATAATTTGGAACCTAACATACTTAAAAAACAACGACGTAAATCGTCGTTGTTTTTTGTTTAATATGTCTAAAGTGTAATGATAATCTTATATATATAAATATCTGTAAAGAAATCAAAATAACACGATGTCTTTACAGATATACTTTACTTTAGTATTAACCTATCATTGAGCAAGAAATATAACTTCTATAATCGCTAAGATAATAAACACAACAAATGCGATAGTAAAATATTTAAATCTTGGTTGTTGTTTATGATTTAAATTTGTAAATACCTCAATTGCGGAATAAACTGCTATTAGTACAGTAACTGCAAATATAATCCATAAATTAGACATACTCATGCCTCCTTGATTACTTCTTTAATTACATTTTAATACATACAAAATATTTAGCCAATCTGTATGTTTTATTTTTCTAATAAATAATAAATCAACAACAAATAAATATCTATCTTTATATGAGTGTTCATCATATTCAAGTGTTAGAAAATACGTTATAATGTTATCTGTAAAGATAAATAGAGGAGTGTCAGTTAATGAGTGGACTTAGAAGTGTCACTTTAGGAACAAACGATTTATCTAAAACGAAAGAATTATTTAACCACATCATTGGTTTACAACATTCAACTAAAAATGAACATGCCATAAGATTTGGTGACGCTAATTTAAGTCCTGGAACGCGTGTTCACTTTGTTGAGGTTCCAGAGGAAGATTATAAAAATCCACACATAGATAGTGTTGGACTTAGAACACCTTCTGATTCTGGATTAGTAGAATATCAAACTATTTTTGACAAGTTTAATATATCCTATAGTTCAATCACTGAACTTAATGGACTTAAACATTTCACTTTTAAAGATCATAATCAACAAAAATTTGATATTTATTCTAACGAGTTAAATACTGGTATAGGCTTAGGTATGCCTACTTTCGATAGTCCTGTTAACCCTTTACATCAAGTCCAAGGCTTAGGTCCAGTCATTATTAAGGTGAACGAGTTATCTGTCACCACTTCTATTCTCACACAAGTATTTCAATTAGATTTATTTGCTGAATATCTTCCACATGAAGATGCACAACAACCTATTCAAGTGTTTCGTATAGGTGAAGGTGGTCTTGGTGGTGAAATCCATTTATTTGAAAGCGATGAAGATATTCAAATGAATACACACGGGCCTATTGAGCAAGTGGAATTCTCTACAAGTGATACTCAATTGTATCTTCAAGCAAAAAACCGTTTGGATGAGATAGGTGTTCCATATCAAACTCTTGAACAGGATACTTCAGAATCTCTTAGAATCACTGAAAATAGTGGCATTTCATTTATTTATACACTTGAAAAGTAAATATGATTTAAGGATGGTTATTACATGTTACATGAAACTTGGAAAGAACGTACACCAATTAAAAAAGTAGAAGTGACAAATACTGATGCCAAAAAATTTACAGTTGCAGATATGCTAACTATCGGCAAACAGTATGATGTTATTAACGAAACTGAAGAATATTATCAAATTATAGATAATTCAGGTTTAGTAGGTGGCTATTACAAAGACTACTTCAAAGAGATATAATTTAATCTCTTTCAACTAAATACGTTATCATTGCAATGGATATATTTTTCAATCATCAGTTTACATTAACTCAATAATGACTAAATAAGTCATTTATTTTAATCATTTTAAATAAGACTAAGACTATGCACCAAAAACTAATGTCTTAGTCTTTTTTAACATTAAAGGATGGGAATTATGGTACAAACAGTTTACAAAAATTCAGATCAAACAGTTTTTGAGGATGCTAAAGCTTTATTTCAATTAAATAAGAACATACTACTAAAAGGGCCAACAGGATCAGGAAAAACCAAGCTTGCCGAAACGTTAAGTCATGTTATGAATTTACCTATGCATCAAGTTAATTGTTCAGTAGATCTAGATACTGAAAGCTTATTAGGTTTTAAAACAATTCAAACTAATGAAGAAGGTCACCAAGAAATTGTCTTCATTGATGGTCCTGTAATAAAAGCAATGAAAGAAGGTCACATTTTATATATAGATGAAATTAATATGGCAAAACCGGAAACATTACCTATACTTAACGGTGTATTAGATTATCGACGTCAATTGACAAACCCTTATACTGGTGAAGTGATTAAAGCAGCTCCTGGATTTAATGTAATTGCTGCTATTAATGAAGGTTATGTAGGAACATTACCAATGAATGAGGCTTTAAAAAATAGATTTATCGTCATAGAAGTAGATTATATCGATGGTGACATTCTTAAAACAGTCATTAAAGAGCAAAGTAAATTACAAGATGAACAATTGATTCAACATATCATTAAATTTAACGAAGATTTACGTACTATGACCAAACAAGGTCAAATTTCTGAAGAGGCTGCAAGTATTCGAGCTTTAATCGACCTTAGTGATTTAGCAACTGTCATGCCTATTGAACGTGCGGTACAACGTACAATTATTGATAAATTAGATGATGAGCGAGAACAACAAGCGATACTTAACGCTATCGAGCTTAATTTTTAAAGAGGGATAAAAATGAGTGATCGTTTTATAAAATTCAACGATGAACAATTAGATGCAAAACAAGTAATGATGTTACAAGACTTAGCACGTTTACTTTTAAAAAATGAACAAACGCAAGTTAAAATACAAAAATTCCCTTACTATAATCCTTATAGTAATACACTCATTGCGAGTTGGTTTTGGTCTCATAGACCGAAACATATTGAACAAGCTGGACTGAAAACAGATGTCTTACTCGCAACGTATGGATATCTGAATATGGATCTTTCAATCATCAATCAAGTTTTACACAACAATGATTTCGAACACCCTAAGTTCTTTCATCAATTATTTAAACTTTTAGAGGATGTACGTATATTTGAACATATTAGACAACAAAGACCTAGCACTACAAAAATGATTGATTTACGCATAGAAACACGATTATCTTTCACAGAATCTCAAATTAATTTTTACAAAACTAAAACTGTATATACTGATTTACTTTTTCTTTATTTAGAGCATGCATTTTTAAGTCAAAACTTTTTTAATATTCCATCCATACATCCAGCATTTGATGACATTTTAGTTCATATGTATCAGTACTTACCAAATATTTTTCAGAATCATACATCAGAAGATAATATGTATTTAGCAGAGCGTATCATGTATCAAGTGGATGATTTATTAAAGGAAGATATGCTAAATGAATATTACTACTTACCTCAAAAATTATATGAAGATATTTATGCAGATAGTTTTGAAGACTTAAAACGTACAGATGCGAGCAATACTGATGGTAAAGATAATCATCAGACAGAGGAAGATGTAGAAACAGCTGAAGCTGAAACAAAAGCCGCAGACAGTGAGTCTAAAGGCGGGGCATATTTAGAAATGGAGCTACATGAGGGTGAAAACAGTGAAGTTATGGCTGATAATGATACGGCTCGAGAAGGTGACAGCACTGATGATATGACTGATATGATGACCAAAAAAGGTAAAGGGTCAGAAAATACACTTGATCACGATGAAGGTGGATTTACAGGACAAAACCAGACTTTTGCTTTAAAAGGCATTAATAAAGACGTAAGTATTGAATGGAATATCCCTGATATTACACCGCAAAATGTGACAGATTATCAATATTCAAAAAATGATGTACAGTTTGAAATTAAAGATTTAATACAAATTATCGAAAAGACCATCGACAGAGAACATGAAGATGAAAGACACAATTTAACAAAGGGACGCTTACAAAAAGACCTTATTAATTGGTTTATTGATGATCAATTTAAGTTATTTTACAAAAAACAGGATTTAAGCAAGACATTCGATGCAACATTTACATTACTCATTGATGCATCAGCGAGTATGCACGATAAAATGGATGAAACAATCAAGGGTGTCGTCTTGTTCCATGAAACTTTAAAATCTTTGAATATTAAACATGAAATACTAGCATTTAATGAAGATGCTTTTGAAGCTGACGAACGTCAACAACCAAATATCATTGATGAAATCATTAATTATAATTACTCTATCTTTGAAAAAGAAGGCCCACGTATCATGACATTAGAACCTCAAGATGATAATCGTGATGGCGTAGCTATCAGAATTGCGAGCGAGCGTTTATTACAAAGAAGTCATGAACAACGCTTTTTAATCGTATTCTCAGATGGAGAACCGTCTGCATTTAATTACAGTCAAGATGGTATTTTAGATACGTATGAAGCTGTTGAACGTGCGCGCAAATTTGGTATAGAAGTATTTAATGTCTTTCTTAGCCAAGAGCCAATTACTGAAGACATTGAACAAACCATTCATAACATATATGGCCAATTTGCTATATTTGTCGAAGGCGTGGAACATTTACCGAGTCACTTATCACCATTACTAAAAAAATTGTTACTTAAATCTTTATAGAAGTTAGTTTATCAATTCAAAATTTCTAACTTGTAACTTCATTAATATAAATCATTACGTATTTTTGACGAAGTAATTACATCAATTGTACAATGTTTTAATTTTCTGAAATTTTATATAGACTAATATTTCTTTATTATGATAGAATATTGAATGTTGCATTATTAGATAAAAAGGAGCAGCATTATGAATAAAAATACGTGGATTATAGGCTTTACTTTATTCGCTATGTTTTTTGGCGCAGGTAACCTTATATTTCCAACACAACTTGGACTCGAAAGTGGTCACTTCTTTTGGCCAGCCATACTAGCCTTTGCACTTACGGGTATTGGATTACCGCTTCTTGGCGTTGTGGTAGGCGCGCTTGATAAACATGGTTATATTGGGTCTTTTAATAAAATATCACCACGATTTTCATTAATATTTTTGATTATCATCTATCTCACTATAGGACCATTATTTGCGATACCACGTACAGCTTCAACTTCATTTGAAATGACTGTTACTCCTATTGCACATAATAGTGGGAATTTAGCATTATTTATTTTTACAGTAATCTATTTTTTAATCGTTCTTTATTTATGCTTGAATCCTAATAAGATGATAGATCGTATTGGTTCATTACTTACACCTTTATTACTTATTACCATTGTCGCTATGATCATTAAAGGTTTTGTAGATTTTGGTGGACATTCTTCAAATTACGGCATGACAAATGCTTATCATTCCAATTTAAGTGGATTTTCACAAGGATTTACACAAGGTTACCTTACAATGGATGCTATTGCTTCTATTGCGTTTTCAATGATTGTTGTGAATGCGATTAAAACAACAGGAATACAGCATGCTGATAAAATCTTTAAACAGACCATTATTGCTGGTCTCATAGCTGCAATCGCATTAGTATTTATATATATTTCGCTAGGGTACATAGGCAATCATATCAATATTCCTTCAGATACTCTAAAGGAATTGAAAGCTAAAGATCAAAATATAGGGACGTATTTACTCACAACAATGGCAACGAAGGGCTTTGGTACTTTCGGAAAATACTTACTTGGTATTATCGTATCATTAGCATGTTTAACTACTGCTTGTGGATTAATCGTATCAGTAAGTGAATATTTCCATAGAATAATACCTAAGATACCTTATAAAGTATTTGTGGTGTTTTTCATTTTAGTTAGTTTCATTTTAGCTAACCAAGGACTTAATTCCGTAATTAAAATGTCAGTCCCTGTACTCAGTGTAATCTATCCAGTGGCTATTACAGTTATTTTGTTAATACTCATTGCTCGCTTCATACCTACAAAACGTATTGCACAACAAATACCGTTAATTATTGTAGCAATTGAATCAATCTTAAGCTTAATAACGACACAAGGATGGATACGTATTTCATTTATAGATAGTTTACCTTTAAAAGAATATTCACTTGAATGGTTCCCAATTGCTGTTGTAGCAACTCTTGTTGGTTACATGATTAGTTATTTTGTTAAACAATCTAACATTGTATATCAAAAAGAATAAGTAAATTTAAAATAAAAAGCACTCGTCAAATAAGTGATAGACTAAATCTAAATCACATGTGACGAGTGTTTTTTATTATTTGCGCATAGCTAATAGATGCTGCTTCAAATCTTGTTCTAATTCATTAAGTTCCTTCTCAGCAACTTGACGTTTCTGCCTACCATCTTCTTGAATTTGAAGTGTTTGTTCAATTGTTTCAATAATGTCATTTTGTGTTGTCTTTAACGTTTCGATGTCAACGATGCCACGCTCATTCTCAGCTGCCGTTTCAATAGCGTTTTTCTTTAACATTGACGCATTTTGAGTAAGTAACTCATTCGTAGTATCGGTAACCGAACGTTGTGCTGAAACAGCATTTCTTTGTCTCATCAAAGTAAGGGCAATAGCCATTTGATTTTTCCATAAAGGAATACTTGTTAAAATTGAACTTTGAATTTTTTCGGCTAAAGCTTGGTTGACATTTTGTATCATACGGATTTGAGGTGCAGTTTGAATAGCAATTTGCCTAGATAATTGTAAATCATAAATGCGCTTATCTAAACGATCAACAAACTGTTCCATATCAGCAGTTGCCTGAATGTCCATTTGATTACCAGTTTGATGCGCCTTTTCTCGTAACTGGGGTATGGTTTCTGTCAATATTTCTTTTTTCTTTTTCTGAGCCGCTAAGATATATAAAGAAACGTTATCAAAATATGTTTTATTTTCCTGATATAATTGATCAAGAAATTCAACATCTTTAGTTAACTGATCTTTATGTTTTTCTAATCGAATAGTAATACGATCAATTTGAGAACTTACAGATTGCATTCTAGAAAACACTTCATTAATAGAAGCTTTAGTACGTTTAAATAAACGCTTTAATCTAGATTGTTTTTCTGGATTTATGTCATTTGGATTTACAGATTTTAATTTTCCCATTAATTGACTTAAAGTTTCCCCAACTGGTCCCATATCTTTTGATTGAACGTCATCTAAAATTTGATGAGAAAAATGAGACATCTTTTGTTGAAGATTAGCACCATATTTTAATAATCCTTCATGGTTAAGTGGCTCAATTTGCTCACTTATTGATTTAATTCTTTGTTTATCATTTTCAGTTAATTGCATTTCAAGATCTTCAGCGATTGTATGATGATCAGTTGATTGATTATCCATATAGTAATCAAGTGGATGTGACCGATTACTACTTTGTTCACTTACCATCTCACTCATCTCTCCATTTCTATTAATTATTATGTCGACGTTTCTGTTCTAATCTATTTAATTCTATTTCAACATCTAGTCGCTCATAATCTTCCTCATTAAGCCTTTTAAGATCAGCAATGAGCGTTCTTTTTATTTCATCTAGAGTAATACGTGTTTGTTCTAATTTTAGCTTTTCATCTTGCGACTTACGTGGCATTCTTGCAAGACGTGTATACGAGTCTACTAAGTTAAGGGCATTATCTAAATGAGAATAGAAAAAGCTTTCAACTTTAAAAAACATCGCGGGTCTTTGCTTAATGCTTGTATGAATAGAACGAGAAATTCGATATATATCATTTACTTGTCTAAAATCTTTGATTGAACGAATATTAATAAATGACTTTAAGATAGTTCTAATTTTAGTATGTGCATGATGAAGCTGTGATTGAACATATCTGTAATCTCTTCTTGATAAACCAATTTCATTAAGATACTTTCGTGAAGTGAGCCTTTGCGTAGGGAAGTATGATGCAATGAAACTACCAAAACTGATAAGCATGTCTATAATGAATGATAAATCCAACGCAAAAACAGTAATAAGCCAAACAATAAAGGCCACTGGTATACCCACTAACACTCCAAATATACGTGAAATGTTATATCTCAAGTGTCATCTTCCTTTATATTAAAGTCTTATATTATAAATCTAAATTGTCTTAAACTCTGATAAAGATTCATCAAGGTCTAATTCTTCAATATTGTAATTAGACACTTGTGAAGCCGGTGAAGCACCTTGGATCACAGAATCAATAAACTGTTCTAATTCTGTATCGTCGCCCTGAGCATATATATCTACATAGTCCTCAACATTTTGGACTGTACCTTTAATATTAAATTGATGAGCAATACGTTGCGTGTAAAATCTAAATCCTACACCTTGTACTGTACCAAAAACTTGAATATGTTTACGTTGCATAAAATCACCTCTTGTCTTTATTATACGTATTTTAATTGTAAAAAACTAATATTTGCTATTCAAAAAATTGTTTATATCACAAGGCTTGAAACTTGATTTTAAAACATGAAAAGTTAAAATTATTGTTGTAGCTTTATAGTAGGGAAGGGGAAATTATTATGTGGACAGTAGTCAAGATCAGGGCTGACTACGAAGGTTGGTGGCTATTTGATGATTGGCCACAAAAAATTGTGGAGCAATCAGAATTTACTACATACGAACAAATGATGGAGTATTACATAAATGTACTAAACCATAGTAAGAAATGTTACGACAATTATGTAGTAGGGAAGTATAATATACATGCTTTTTACAACAATTGTGATTTAAACTTTTGTGAAGACTGTGAGGAAGATTTACAAATATTTTATAGTTTTATTATTTTAAAAAATAATGAGGTTTATTTTAATCTTCCAAAAATAGATTGAATGATAATTTTCTATAATTGTATTGCAATTTAGCTATGACTAAACTATAATGATTATTAAGCAATTGTTTTATTCCATATTGCAAAGAATATTTGATTTATATTAGATTTTAGACATGTATTTTTTGTAATATGCGAATAATGCATATTGAAAGAATTTAGTCTTGGAGGTTTCAGAGTTATGAAACAAGGTACAGTTAAATGGTTTAATGCCGAAAAAGGTTTTGGTTTCATCGAAGTTGAAGGAGAAAACGACGTATTCGTACACTTCTCAGCAATTAACCAAGAAGGATACAAATCATTAGAAGAAGGTCAATCAGTTGAATTTGAAGTAGTTGAAGGCGATCGCGGTCCTCAAGCTGCAAACGTTGTTAAACTATAATAAATAGATTGTAATCATTGACTTTAACTAACACCTTACCAAGCAGTAAGGTGTTTTTTATATCAATACATACCGTATCACAGAAAGAAATTAATTTTAATTTCTTTCTGTTTTTTATGCCCAAAATAAGAATTATGACTATCTCATTATTTTTTTGCATGTCTGTGTTTAAAGAAAAGCATAACTTCTCCAAAACTTTCATTAAATAATATAGTCTGCAATATAATTATTTAATGATTTATTATTTTAAGCTCTTTATAATATAAGTAATAAGTAGGGGGAAGGAGATATTGTTATGCCAAATCCTTTTAAATTATTGCAGGTTTCAATTGGTCCTTTTTATTTTGGTTACCGTGGTCGTTTCATTAAATGGTAAATTTTAAAATTGAAAAATTAAGACTAAATAATTTATTCATATCACTAAGTATTGTTATTATCACTGTTATTGTACTAAATATAAGTATTGGAATAATAGCATACCTTAAATTATCTGAATATTACGAATTTTTATCGATGATTCTTACTCTTATAATAAGTTTTATAATAATACCTACTTATCTCTCTTCAATATTTAATTATAAAACTAATCCATTTAAATTGTTAACTACAAAAAATTTATTTTCATATTTTATAGTCTTATTAATTTTAATAGTTTATGTTGATGATTATAAGTTAATTACATTTTATTTCTTTATAGCTTTAGGGGAAGAATTTTTATTTAGGGAAGTAGTATTTAACATTTTGCTAAATAACTTCAATTTATTAATTTCTATTTCTATTGGTTCTTTACTATTTGCTTTAATCTTACATCTTAATGAGTCATTGGAATCTAATCTATTAATAAGATTTCCCTCAAGTATAATTTTGTATGTTATAAGATATAAATTCAAACTTAGTTTTTCAATTATAACTCATTGGATATATAATATTTTTATTGTAGTAATGAGGTGATTTTCATGAAATCAATATTATTATCCCTATTTTTAAACTGTTTATTTTTCTCAATTTTAGCTCTTTTAGAATTACGCATTGATGTTTACTTGGCAAATTTATTAATTATTTTAGTCCCATCTATTACGTCAGCTATCTTAATTATTTCCACTTCAAAAACAAAATTATATTTATGGTTAAATGTAATTTCAAACCTAATTTTTTACATTATTTATAGTAAATATATCATGCATCTAGATGGTTATCTATCCTATATCGAGAGGGCGCAAATCAATAATAGTGATATAGAAATTAAAATATCTCCAAATATGCTTGAATTATCTCAGATTATATTTTTATTTTTTGTTTATTTAATACCTCAAATGATTGTAGTTTTTATTAAACATAAAAGAGGTGAAATCAATGCTAGAATTTAGAAATGTATATAAATCTTTTAAGAAGAAAGAAGTATTATGTGATGTTAATTACAAATTATCTGCTGGAGAAAAGGTTGGTCTTATAGGTTCTAATGGGTCTGGAAAATCAACATTAATGAAACTTATAGCTAAAACTCAATTACCATCTAAAGGAAATGTTTATTTTAACAATATAGATATACATAAATCTCACAATATGATAAAAGATTTTTCTTTCATGATAGGACAAATATATTATCCTGAGTTAAATGCAAGACAAAATATTGAAAATTACCTAAAAATTAATAATAAGATTAGCTATATAAGTGAAATTCAAACGATGCTAAACATTGTAGGTTTAGAAGATAATGAAAAGAAGGTTAAAAATTATTCGTATGGAATGAAACAAAGACTTTGTTTAGCTATTTGTTTAATTACCAAACCAAAAGTAGCTGTATTAGACGAGCCATTCTTAGGTCTGGATCCATTAGGGGTAAGGGAATTAAATAATATCATTGATAAATATTCAAAAGAAAAAAACACTTTATTTTTAATATCTAGCCACCAGTTAAAAGAATTAGAAGATCTTTGTGATAGATTTCTATTACTAGAAAACCACCAAATTAGAGAAATTGACTTAGATAATAGAATATTCACTCAAAAGTTAATATTCAAAAATACTTTAAACAATGCTCCAGAACTAAAGGCTAATTTCAATTTCATTAAAAAAATTGATAGCAATTCAATAACAATTATAAATAAGGATGAAGAAGTAGATCTTACAAATTTACTTAATTTAGTAGGTAAAAATCCCTTAATAAAAATAGAAAGTAATGATAATCTATTATCCTCATATTTCTATAAAGAGTAGGTAATATTATGTTTAAATTTAACTTCTTTTATATTTCAAAGATTCGTGCAACTTGGATGCTTTACCTCATTGGGATTTATCCTCTCTTGATATTCCTAGCTGAATTACTTAATAGTAATTTTCTTTCATTATCAGCAACTCATAAGAATAGTGTAAGCTTTTTAGAATTATTTATCGCAATATATGATACTAAACAAAAAGCAATGCTATCTTTTATAATTATTGGATATTTATCTTCTTTATTATTTTATAGCGAAATTAGCACAGGAAGACTATTGTTCTATAAGGATCAAAGTCGCTACAAAATTTTTAATTCTAAATTAACATCTATTATTTCTAGTTATTTTATATTCTTATCCATTTTATTATTATCAACGTTAGTAGTTTATTTGTTTTATGTTAACAACCATGAATATTCATCTCATTCTTTTATGTTAAATAACTCAGAATTAAATCATACTCTAATCTTAAATCTTCTTGGGATCTTTTTAACTGATTTATTCTTAATTTTCTATGTTGTTATTTTTTCTGTGAAATTTAATTCTGGGATAACTATTATCAGTATGATTTTATGTTATGTGGTCATAAAGATTACAGACAATATTAATAAAATCAAGTTTTTCCCTTCAAATTTCACAAATTTAGATACCGATAAAAGTTTTATTTTAAACTTATCAATTATGAGCTCTATTACTATTGTTTATATAATCATTATTTACCTCTTAGCAATTAGGATTTTCAGAAAAATTCAATTTTAAATTTCATTTAATTTAAAGTAAGTAAAAACGCCTCGGATAGATATACTGTACCTATCCAAGGCGTTTTCAAATAGTTTTTAATCGAAATCATATTGATAGTAGTTGCGCTTTTACTCGCTCACTTTTTAGAATTATTTCGTATCATTAATAATTAATTGTCTCAATGATTGACGTTTAATCACTTCACGTGCTTTTCCATCTTTCAAGAAAAATACTGGAGGTTTTTGCATTTGATTATAATTAGAAGCCATTGAATAATGATACGCACCAGTAGAAAGTACTGCTAGATAATCACCTCTATGAACAGAAGAGGGTAATTGAGCATCTCGTACGATAATATCACCAGATTCACAGAGTTTACCTGCAATTGTTACAGATTCATTAGCTTTTTCATTTCTGTTAACTAACAACGCCTCATACTGTGCACCATAAAGTGCAGTTCGTATGTGATCACTCATTCCGCCATCAACTGATACATATTTATTAACTCCAGGAATATCTTTAATTGTACCAACCTCATATAAAGTGATACCTGCTTCTCCAACAATTGAACGGCCAGGTTCTATCCCAATTTCAGGAATATTGTACTGCAATGCTTGCGCAGTTTCTTTAATAGCTTCAGTAATTTCAGATATTCCTTGCTCAATAGGGAAGCTTTCATCTCCTTCGACATATTTAATTCCGAAACCACCACCTATGTTAAGCAAACTCACTTCAATTCGTTCACTTGCTAACCAATTAAGCACAATTTTAGCTGTCTTAATCATCGCCTCAGTGCCTTCAATTTGAGAGCCAATATGGAAATGTATTCCTTTAAGTTGCAAATGTTTCGTTGCTTTTACTTTATTAACTGCATTTAATGCTAGACCGTGTTTGATTGATAATCCAAATTTACTATCTTCCTGTCCAGTTTGAATAAATTCATGTGTATGTGCTTCAACACCAGGGTTCACACGTAATACAACATCCACATTACTATCAGCATATTTATCAATAAGATCTATTTCCTCGAGCGTATCCACTACAAAATAACCAATCTGATTATCTAATGCATATTGAATCTCGCGTTTCGTCTTGTTGTTCCCATGGAAGTGAATACGTTTCGAATCAAATCCTGCTTCAAGAGCAGTATAAAGTTCACCTTCAGAAACAACATCTAATTGTAAATTTTCTTCATCAATTAATTTGACCATCTGAATACATGTGAAAGCTTTTGAGGCATAAGATATATTGTAGCTTAAACCACTTGCTTCAAATGCTTTATGATATCGTCTTATCTGATTACGAATTTGGTCTTCATCGTAAACAATCGAGGGTGTACCAAAACTTTGTGCAATAGTTTTTAAGCTTGTACCTCCCATTGTCAGTTCGCCGTTATCGTTATAATTAACTACCATTTATAAATACTCCTTTATAAGAGAATCGTGATTCATTGCGCTTAATTGTTCTGAATTTGCGCCAACACCTTTAAATGTAAATTCATCTATGCGTATATCCTTATTATATAATATGACTTCGTCTTGTGCATGAACTTCGTCATCAACTTCAATAAACATATGACTCATCATTAATGCTCTAATTGGATATCGCTTACCATTAATTATAGCTTCGTGTTTTGCTCTTGATTTTAGAATACCATCGCCATAACCTATATCAACAACAGCTAATTGAGTGTGGTCATTCTTTACTTCGAAGGCGAAACTATATCCACAATAATCACCTTTATTTACATCACGAACTTGTATAACATTACCTTTAACAGTCAAAGATTGAGTAATGCGTTCTTCATTTATAAGACTATATGGTCTTGAACCATAAAGGGCAATTCCAACTCTAGCATGAGTGTGATGAGGAAGTAACATTTGATTCTCACGAAAATAACTTGCACTATTTTGTGAATGTATCATATCAAAATGATAATTTTCATTTAAAAGTGTATTGATCAAGTTTAACCAAGCATCACGTTCCATTTTATATTCATCTACGTCAAATTCGTCTGCATAGCCAAAATGCGTCCATATTCCTGAAATAATCATTTTATCTTGATTATTTTGATCATGATCTTTTAAAACTTTACGTATTTCTTCGATATTTCTAAAACCAGAACGATGTAATAAATTTTCATATTCTAAATGTACATGAATGCCTTTTAAATCTTGTTTATATTTATAATAATAGTTTAAAGAGGGGAGTGTCATATGAATATCATAACGTTTTACTAAATCAAAATCATAAACAGGATTCATTAAAAATATAGTTGCTTCAGGTGCTATTTTTCTAACTCGTATAGCTTCATTTAATGAAGTTGTGCTAAATGTATTAATTTCCGCTTTTAAAAATGTTTTCACTGCAAACTCAAGTCCATAATGATATGCATTGTTTTTTACAACTGCCATTATTGGTTCGTTATTTTTTACTTTTACTGCATTCTGATAAAATGCTTCTGTATCTAATGACCAAATTGCTGTCAATTGCTTTACACCTCTTTATAATTTCTTAACAAATGCTCGTAATAATTTACAACGTCAATTAATATTTTCTCATCAAAATTAAGATGTGCAGTATGAAGACCAGTCACAAAACCTTTTTCCTTGTTTTGAGTACCAACAAATACAAAATACGAAGGGGCAAGTTGTTGACCATAAAAACTAAAATCTTCACCGAACAGGAAGGGGAGCTTTTTTTCAACAACTTCTAAATTTGCACCTTCTATAGCGTTCTCAACGGCTTGACGTAATTGTGGATGATTCATTGTTGGTGGATATCCTTCTTCAAATTTAACCTCACATTCAACATTAAATAATAATTGAACACTTTCCGCTATTTTATGCATTTGGTGTTTTACAATAGCCAAATCTTCAGTGTCATATGTACGAATAGTACCTTCAAGATAACCATGACTCGGTACTGTATTAATAGCTTCACCAGCTTCAAAATGACCCATATGAATAATATTACGTTTCAATCCATTCAAATGAAACTGTTGGATTTGACCGATTTGACTTAAGACATGTTGTAACCCCTCACCACATGAATGACCTTGCTCCTTATCAGCAACATGACTAGATAATCCTTTTAAAAAGAAGCGATATTCAGTGGCACTTGCAGTGATTTCTTCATCCCGAATTACAATTTTACCTTCTTTTTCAAACGGATTAACGTGAAAACCAAATACCGCTTCAATAGGGTACTTGTCAAAAGCGCCAGCTTTGATTAAGCGATTAGCTCCTCCACCAGTTTCTTCGGCAGGTTGAAATATAAACACTACATTATGAGGTAATTCAGATTTGTCATACAATGCTTTACACCTTTTAACAAAAAGCATAAGTGCTGTCGTATGTCCATCATGACCACACGCGTGCATGACGTGATCATTCTTACTTTTAAAATCAATATCATTTTCTTCATAAATTGGTAACGCGTCTATATCTGCTCTGAATGCAATAGTGTGGTGACTATTACCTTCTAAATAAGCAATAACACCAGTTTTAAGTGGTCGGTCGTAAGGTACGCCTAAATCCTCTAAAAATGATGTTATATATGATGTCGTTTCAAATTCATGTAAACTTAATTCTGGATATTGATGTAAATGTCTTCTGTGTAATGTAACGAATTCTAACTCGTTCATAAAATCATCCATCCCTTGTATAACTATTTCATTAATATTTCAATGTGTATCATTCTATAATAAAAAGGCGAAATGAATGATTAATGCATCCTATATAAATTAATCATTGGATTCCACCTTGAACATATTTTTTATCTACACAATTATTCTATGTCGTTATTCATTATTTAATTTACGCAGTGCAGACACAATCTCACGTTTTGAGTCTTGAACTTCTGAAGTTTGTTTAATTACTTTAGCAGGCGTACCAGCAACTACAGCACCAGCTGGCACATCTTGAGTTACAATAGCTCCAGCTGCTACAATAGCTCCTGCACCAACGCGTACACCTTCAAGAATAACAGCATTTGCTCCAATTAAAACATTGTCTTCAATGACAACTGGGGAAGCACTTGGAGGTTCAATAACACCAGCTAAAACAGCTCCTGCACCAACATGAACATTTTTTCCTGTTGTAGCTCGGCCACCAAGTGTTGCGTTCATGTCTATCATTGTTCCTTCACCTACAATAGCTCCAATATTAATCGTAGCACCCATCATAACCACAGCACCATCTTCAATGATAGCTTGCTCACGAATAAACGCACCTGGCTCAATACGAGCATTTGTGTTTGTTAAATCTTTAAGCGGTATAGCTGAATTACGACGATCCATCTCAATTTCTAATTCAGTGATTAATGAATGATTTTGTTGATAAAATTGTTTCCATTCATCTGCTTCACAGAAAATTACTTTTGAATGTTCAGAGCCAAAAACTTTAAAAGATTCTGGAAATGTCACATTTGTAAAATGACCATTTACATAAACTTTGAGTGGTGTTGATTTCTTAGCATCGCTAATATATTGAATGATTTCTTGAGCTGATAAATGTTGTACCATAATTTGAATAACTCCTTTGATTTATAGATTATTAAAAGTATAAAAACCTGGGTTTTTGTGAATTAATTTTTCTGCAGCGCCAATGGCACCATTTGCAAAGATATCTTTTGATTGTGCTCTATGTGAGATAGTAATTGTTTCATCAGTACCTGCAAATAAAATGTCATGTTCCCCGACAATCGTACCACCACGAACAGCATGTATACCTATCTCATCATGTGTACGCTTCTCAGTTTTTTCGTGTCTATCATAAACAGGTGAGACATTGTCACGTAATTCTTTAATGACATCATACAATTTAACTAATGTGCCACTAGGTGCATCGACTTTTTTATTATGATGCGCTTCTGTCAGTTCGATATCGAAATCTTCGAGTAAGGGAACTGCAGTTTCTAATATTTTAGTTAATGCATGGACACCGTAACTCATATTTGCACTAAAAAATACAGGTGTTCTTTGACTTAGCGTTTCCAATTTTTGTATTAACGTTTCTTTTTCACCTGTAGTTGCGATGACAAGAGGCAGATTGAATTGTTCTTCTAATAGAGGAAAGAGCAATTCAGGATTTGAAAAGTCAATAGCAACATCAGCTTCTTTACATTCACTAATGTGTTTATATTGGGAATAAGGTGTCGATGATTTTGGAGTTCTGTCTATGACTCCAACAATTTCATGACCTTTATCTTCAGCTAATCGTGCAACTCTTTGATTCATTGCACCATATCCAATTAGTAGTATGTTCATTATTGTTCACCTGCTTTAAATTGTTCAAATGCTCTTTCAACTTGTTTACATTGTGCTTCTTCTAAAGGCACTAATGGTAATCTCACTTCGTAATGACCATAACCCAAATATGCGGTTAGAACTTTAATAGGTATTGGGTTAACGTCAAGTGACAACGCTTCTAACAATTTTTCAATAGGTTTAAAGTAATTAATAATATCGGTTTCATTTTGTCTATTATCATATAAATATTGAAATTCTTGTGGAATTACATTCGCAATGACAGAGATGACACCATTACCTCCACGTTGATAGAACTTCACAACATTGTCGTCATTCCCACTATATAATGCAAATTCATTTGCATTAATACGTTGTTTTACTTCATCAAAATAATCAAAATCATTTGTCGCATCTTTTAAAGCAACAATATATGGATTATGACTGAGAATTTCAACTGTTTCTGGCTCTATCGTCATGTTTGTTCGTGAGGGCACATTGTAAAGAATTACTGGTAATTTCACTTCATTTGCGATTGTCTCAAAATGTTGAATTAAACCACGTTGATTCGTTTTGTTGTAATAGGGCGTAATTAACATGACTGCATCTGCACCAATTTCTTTAGCACGTATTGAAGCTTGAATTGATTTATACGTATTATTAGTGCCAGTACCCGCAATAACAGGAACGTTATGATTTACGAGTTTAACTACTGTTGCCAATACTTTCTCCTTTTCTTCGTCAGTTAATGTAGGACTTTCTGCTGTAGTGCCATTCACTATAATTGCTTGGATATTGTTATCTAAAAGAAATTGAACATGTCTTTCTAATGCGTCGAAATCAACCTCATTATTGGTAAAAGGAGTCGCTAATGCTACACCAACGCCTTCAAACATGTGTGTCATATTATCTTGCCCCTTTCAAAGTTAAAATTTGTTCTAATACTTGAACTGCATTTAATGCTGCGCCTTTGAGTAAATTATCAGAGGTACACCATACGTGAAATGTATTTTCAAGAGAGTCATCTCGGCGAATACGTCCTACAAATACTTCATCTTTGCCAGTAGAATGAATGGCTAATGGATATTCATTTTTACTTGGATTATCTACAAGAACAACACGTTGATCTTGTGCAAATAATTCTTGTATCTCTTTAACTGTAGTATCTTGATTTAAAGTCACATCGATTTCAATACTGTGACTATCTTGTACTGGTACACGTACACATGTAGCAGTTACTTTTAAGTTTTGGTCGTTAAGAATTTTTTTCGTTTCATCAATCATTTTTTGTTCTTCTTTTGTATATCCATTTTCAAGAAAAACATCTATATGTGGTAATACATTATTGTAAATTGGATAGGGATATGCTTCAGGTTCTTTTCCATTAGCGCCTTCAGCTAAATCTCTTTTACCTTTAACACCAGAACCTGATACGGCTTGATAAGTCGTATAAGCGACACGTTTTAATCCATATGCATCTTGCAAAATTTTAAGAGGTACAACTGATTGAATTGTAGAGCAATTTGGATTGGCAATAATACCACGTGTAAATTGAGGCTCATTCACTTCTGGAACAATTAAATCGACATCTTCAGCCATTCTCCATTGACTTGAATTATCAATAACAATGGCTCCAGCCGCCTCAAATAGTGGGGCAAAGTGCTCACTTGTGCTACCTCCCGCACTCATTAAAACATAATCAAAATGTTCACTTGCTGCTTCATCAGTTAATTCTTGAACAGTATAAGATTGTCCTTGAAATTCAACTTTTTTTCCTGCTGAGCGAGCAGATGAAAATAATACTAATTCATCAAAAGGTATTTGTTTTCGATCTAGTGTCTCTAACATTTTTGTTCCAACTAATCCTGTTGCTCCAGCTACTGCTAATCTTGTCATAATGAATAGTCACTCCATTCTTAATATTAGTAATTTTTAGAAAATTTATAATAAATATATCACACGAATGCTAAATTTCGAAGGCATGATACAATTCTTCTACTGCTTTTTCACCATTTTCTTCGTCTATCACATAAGATATGCTAATTTCCGATGTCGTCGTTTGATAAAATGGAATGTTTGAATTGATAAGCGTCATAAAAGCTTTTGATGCTACTCCTGACATATCTCTCATACCTGATCCAATTAAAGATATTTTGACATATGCTTCATTAATTTTATAATCAAGTGCTGAGAAGTGTGTTGATAAATTTTCCAGAATTGAAGAAATTTGATGTGCATCACTATCTTTAATTGAAAAAGATAATTGTAAACCTTCTAAATTTACAATTTGAGAAATCATATCAACATTTACAGATTCTTCTTCCAATGCGGTAAACAATTGTGTTAGTAACTGATTATCCGGTAGGGGATAACTTATCGTGACATGCATCATGTGTGTATCCAATGCAACACCAGTTACTGCTTTTTTTTCTAATAAATCACTTTTAGACATAATCCATGTTCCTTTCACATTTGATAAAGTTCTTCCTAAGTAAAGAGGAATATTATAATTCTTGGCTAATTCAACACTTCTCGTTTCAAGTACACCTGCACCAAGCGCACTCATTTCCATCATTTCCTCATAAGAGACATATTCTAAACGTTTCGCTTCATTAAGTATTCTAGGATCTGTTGCATACACACCATCAACGTCAGTATAAATTTCACAAGGTGTCTGATTGCTTGCTGCTAAAGCTACAGCTGTAGTATCAGAACCACCTCGTCCAAGTGTAGTAAGTTCGAAATCATCGTTTATACCTTGAAACCCAGCTACAACTAAAATGTCATGATTTTTAAAAGCTTCGTCAAAAATATTGGGATTAATTTCTGCTATTTTACTTTTTAAGTGATGTCCTACAGTCTTAATGCCAGCTTGATAACCTGTCATTGCTTTAGCATTTACACCTATGTCATTAAGTACCATAGAAAGGTAAGAAACCGTTTGTTGTTCACCGGTTGTTAATAGCAATGCGAGTTCTTGATCTTTAGGGGTAGAAGTAAGACTTGATACATTATTCATCAATTGATCAGTTGTCTTACCCATAGCACTAACAACAACGATTAATTCCTCACCATCTTCAATGCGTGTTTTAAGCATTTCAGCGATATTTTTTATTTTTTTAAAATCACTGACGGAAGAACCGCCAAATTTTAAAACGCTTCTATTCAATTTCAGTCCTCCTATAATTAGAGGAGACATACACAGTATAAAAAAGAACAAGTTCGGAATGCCGAACTTGTTCTACATTTATGTACAAGTGATGCACTCCATTATTTAATAATAATGACAAACTTATAGCTCTTAACCATTAAGTCCAACGATTCATAACTGCTACTATGAATCATTTCGGCATCTCACCCTTTTAACTCTATAATTGTTAGCAGACAAATTATCTAAAGTTTACTCATGATTGATGCGCCTCATCAAAATCTTATTCAATTGATATGTTTTCATTATACATAGACAATATATCTATGTAAACCAATATTTTAGATTTTTAAAAATATACTGAAAATTTACGTGTGAATTCACATGATAAGTAATTTTTATAAATTTAATACGCTTATTACAAATTAAACACCTTATCTAGTTTTTAAGTATTAGTATTTAAAAGTATGTATTTTTAATTTTTGATCAATATTAAAAGTTTATAACTGAAACGATAACAATATTAATCTAATACCCATAACAACCGAATAAAGATTAAATGATATAAACAAAGAGTCTGAGACTTTGATAAATGTCCCGGACTCTTGTATAAATGTTAAAACAATTATTAATTATTTTGTAATACGCCAATTTCTTGTAAGTATTCCTCATAAGGTACTTCTTTAGAAAGGGCACCAGCTTGATTCAAGTCAATCACTCGATTTGCGATTGTATTAATAAATTCAAAATCATAAGAAGTGAAGATGATAGAACCTTTAAATGATTTTAATCCATCATTTACAGCAGTGATACTTTCCAAATCTAAATGGTTTGTTGGCTCGTCAAGTAAAAGTACATTAGCACTTGATAGCATCATTTTACTTAACATGCAACGTACTTTTTCTCCACCTGAAAGCACGCTTGCTTTTTTCTTAACTTCCTCACCACTAAATAACATGCGTCCTAAGAAACCACGTAAAAATGTTTCAGTTTGTTCGTCTTCTGGGGCGTATTGACGTAACCATTCAACTAGATTCATATCGACATCATCAAAGAATTCAGAGTTATCTTTAGGGAAGTAACTTAAAGATGTCGTTACGCCCCATTTAAATGTACCTTCATCTGGTTCCATTTCTCCAGCTAAAATTTTTAACAATGTTGTTTTAGCAATTTCGCTATCACCAACTAAAATAGCTTTATCATTAGGATTCATAGTGAATGAAACATTGTCTAGTACCTTTTCGCCGTCAATTGTTTTAGAAAGATTTTCTACTGTAAGTAAATCATTTCCAATTTCACGTTCAGGGGTAAATTTCACGTAAGGGTATCTACGAGATGATGGCTGGATATCGTCTAATTCAATTTTTTCTAATTGTTTCTTACGACTTGTTGCCTGTTTAGATTTAGAAGCATTTGCTGAGAAGCGTGCGATGAAATCCTGTAACTCTTTCATTTTTTCTTCTTTTTTCTTATTTTGTTCTTGTGCCATTTTTTGTGCTAATTGACTTGATTGATACCAGAAATCATAGTTACCAACATAAAGTTTAATTTTGCCAAAGTCTAAATCAGCTATATGAGTACAAACATTATTTAAGAAGTGACGGTCATGCGAAACGACAATGACAGTATTTTCAAAATTAATTAAAAAGTCTTCTAACCAACTTATTGCTGGTATATCTAAACCATTGGTAGGCTCATCTAGTAAAAGAACGTCAGGATCACCAAATAAACTTTGAGCTAACAATACCTTAACTTTTTGATTATTTTCAAGTTCAGACATATTTTTATCATGTAAGTCAGGTTCTATGCCTAATCCTGATAATAAATTAGCGGCATCAGCTTCAGCATTCCAACCGTTCATTTCTGCAAATTCTCCTTCAAGTTCTGCAGCACGAATACCGTCTTCATCGTTGAAATCAGGTTTCATATAAATTTCATCTTTCTCTTTCATCACTTGATACAAACGTTCGTGTCCTTTAATCACAACATCTAAAACACGTTCATCTTCATAAGCAAAATGATCTTGTTTTAACACAGCCAAACGCTCGTCTTTACCTAGAGATACATGACCAGTCTGTGAATCAATTTCGCCTGATAAAATCTTTAAGAATGTAGATTTTCCAGCACCATTTGCACCAATTAATCCATAACAATTACCCTCTGTAAATTTTATATTTACATCTTCAAATAGTTTACGATCACCAAAACGTAAACTTACATCAGTTACTTGTAACATTCATCTGCTCCTTTTTGGTTATTCTAACGGAGAAATTATATCATATAATAATTAGAGTTTCGACCTGACAATTAAGCTAATGATAGAATAAGTAACTCATGTTATAATTAATAAGAATTTTATAGATACGAATATAGTTTATTAAGTTAAATCTAACTATTTAAATAGAAAAAAATAAATGAAATTGAATAATAGATTAAGGAGAATAGAATGGCATTAGATAAAGAAATAGTAGGTTCAATAGAATTTTTAGAAGTTGTAGGATTACAAGGGTCAACATATTTACTTAAAGGGCCAAATGACGAAAGTGTCAAACTCAATCAGTCAGAAGTTGCTGATGAAGATGATTTTGAAATAGGTGAGGAATATAGTTTTTTCGTTTATCCAAACCGATCAGGCGATTTATTTGCGACTCAAAACATGCCTGATATTACAAAAGATAAATATGATTTTGCTAAAGTTATAAAAACCGATAGAGACGGTGCACATATCGACGTAGGACTTCCTCGTGAAGTCTTAGTTCCATGGGAAGATTTACCGAAACTTAAAGAACTTTGGCCTCAAGCAGGTGACTACTTGCTAGTTACCTTAAGAATAGACAGTACGAATCAAATGTTTGGACGATTAGCTAGTGAAACGATTGTTGGGTCGATGTTCACGCCAGTAAATGACGATAGTAAACAAAACGAATATATTTCTGCACGTGCTTATAGATTACTCAGAGTAGGTAGCTTCTTATTAAGTAATGAGGGTTATAAAATTTTTGTTCACGAATCAGAACGCAAACATGAGCCAAGGTTAGGTGAAGAAGTAGAGGTCCGAATTATAGGTCATAATGAAAAAGGTGAATTAAATGGGTCATTTTTACCATTAGCTCATGAACGTCTTGATGATGATGGACAGGTCATATTTGATTTACTTGTTGAGTATGATGGTGAATTACCTTTTTGGGATAAATCTAGTCCTGATGCAATCAAAGAAGTCTTTAATATGAGTAAAGGCTCGTTTAAACGTGCAATTGGACATTTATATAAGAAAAAGATAATCAATATAGAAACAGGAAAAATCACTCTTACTAAAAAAGGGTGGAGCCGTGTCGATGATTAAAGAGGATGAAATCCATTAATACACTTAATTAATGTAGAGATAGAAAGTAATTCTTATTGAATTCGTTATCTCATCATGAAAATAAACTCTAAATTACAGTATTTATAGCATTCTATATTTGGGAAAACTTGACTGACAATAAAAAATTTAATAATAGCGTACTTTTAATTAATTTAATCATAATATTACCTATACGTTATACACACTTGAGATATCAACTGATAACTCAAGTGTTTTTTTACGTTTAACACTTATTTTAAAATCCTAAATGATATATATTTTAAAGTGCTTCATTTAACGAACTAAATCATTTCGTTAACGTAATTAATTAAAGAAATAATATGACCTTAAAGGACCAGATTAGATACAATTTATTAAAATTCCCTCTCCACTATAATAATCCCCAATGTCTCATCTATTCATTCAATCAAGTATTTTTATTCTTTTTAAAACTATGTTAGCAAATTAAATTTTAATACACGTTACATTAATTCAAATCTCATTCTTAACAAAAAATTTACAATAACTCTATTTTGATTTAATAAAAGATATGTAACATGAGAACTGTAAGAAATACATATACCATTATAGGTTATTTACATTAGGAGGATGTTTCAATGAAAAAGTGGCAATTAGTCGGTACTACTGTATTAGGAGCTTCGGTTTTACTTGGCGCTTGTGGCGGAAATGATGGAGGTTCAGGAGACGGCAAAGATCTTAAAGGTTCTGCTAAAGGTGAAGGATCGTCTACAGTAGCTCCTATCGTTGAAAAATTAAACGAAAAATGGGCTAAAGATCATAAAGACGCTAAAATTTCTTCAGGTCAAGCTGGTACAGGTGCTGGTTTCCAAAAATTCATTGCTGGCGAAACTGATTTCTCAGACGCTTCAAGACCTATTAAAGACGAAGAAAAGAAAAAATTAGAAGATAAAGGGATTAAATATCACGAATTCAAAATTGCACAAGATGGTGTAACAATTGCAGTTAATAAAGATAACGACTTTGTCAAAGAATTAACTAAATCACAATTAAAAGATATTTACTCTGGAAAAGCTAAAACATGGAAAGACGTTAACTCTAGTTGGCCAGATAAAAAAATCAATGCTGTTTCACCTAACTCAAGTCATGGTACTTACGACTTCTTTGAAGAAGAAGTTATGGATAAACAAGATATCAAAGCTGAGAAGAACGCTGATACTAACGCGATTGTATCTTCAGTAACTAAAAACAAAGAAGGTATCGGTTACTTCGGTTATAATTTCTACGAACAAAATAAAGATAAATTAAAAGAAGTTAAAATCAAAGATGACAATGGCAAAGTTACAGAACCAACTAAGAAAACAATTCAAAACGGTTCATACGCACTAAGCAGACCATTATTTATCTATGCTAAAGACAAATCATTAAAAGACAATAAAGTAATGTCAGAATTCATGAAATTTGTACTTGAAGATGAAGGTCAAGCAGCTGAAGACGCTGGTTATGTAGCTTCACCTAAGAAAACTTATAAATCTCAATTAGATGACTTAAAAGATTTTTTAGATAAACATCAAAAATCTGATAAGAAAGACGACAAAAAATCAGAAGATAAATAATGAATACTAAGGTAATAAACACCTAGGGTTGGGAATTTTTGAAAGGGTATCAGACAAAGTGGTCAATGTGTCACTTTGTCGAACCCTTTTCAGCTTTGCAGATAATGAGTAAATATTCTAATAAATATGAATAAACTCATTTTCTCATTAAAGCAATTCCCACTCTTTTTTTAAATTATTTTGGGAGATAAGAGAGAGGGTTTTACATGGCTTCACAAACAAAGGTGAGAGAAATGATAGCTAAGAATAATGCTAAAAAGGGCGGACTAAGTGATAAAATTGTCCCAATTATTTTAGCCATTATTTCAGCTATATCTATATTAACTACAATTGCTATTTTATTTACACTTTTAACCGAGACGATTACATTCTTCACACGAGTGCCATTATCAAAATTCTTTTTATCTGGTACCTGGAACCCAACTGGTTCATCGCCAGAATTTGGAATTTGGGCACTCATCATTGGCACATTGAAAATTACTGTTATTGCTACAATCGTGGCAGTTCCAATTGGTTTAGGTGCAGCTATCTACCTTAATGAATATGCATCTGATCGTTCACGTAGAATCATTAAACCAATATTAGAAATTTTGGCTGGGATTCCTACAATCGTATTTGGTTTCTTTGCTTTAACATTTGTTACACCCATATTAAGGAATCTAATTCCTAACCTAGGAGAGTTTAACTCAATCAGTCCTGGTATTGTTGTGGGTATAATGATCGTCCCTATGATTACAAGTATGAGTGAGGATGCAATGTCATCTGTACCTGATAAAATTCGTGAAGGTGCGTTTGGATTAGGCGCAACTAAATTTGAAGTCGCTACAAAAGTTGTATTACCAGCTGCGACATCAGGCGTTGTTGCTTCAATTGTATTAGGTATATCAAGAGCAATAGGGGAAACAATGATTGTTTCTTTAGCTGCTGGTAGTTCACCAACATCATCTCTAAGTTTAACAAGTTCAATTCAAACGATGACAGGATATATTGTTGAAATTGCTACAGGTGATGCAGCATTTGGTTCTGATATTTACTACAGTATTTACGCTGTAGGATTTACACTTTTCATTTTCACTTTAATTATGAATTTATTATCACAATGGATCTCTAAACGATTCAGAGAGGAGTATTAATATGTCTACAAATTCAAATACTGCTAACAAAACATTGATTGATAAAGATGCCGTAGAAAAAAATATTTCTTCTCGTGATAAGAAAAACTCGGTAAACAAATGGTTATTTTTATTATGTACATTAATAGGGCTCATTGTTTTAGTAGCACTATTAATTCAAACCTTCGTTAAAGGGGCGGGACATCTAACTCCCGAATTTTTCACTAATTTTTCATCTTCAACACCCGCAGATGCTGGTATTAAAGGGGCATTAGTAGGTTCCATTTGGTTAATCTTAAGTATTATTCCAATTAGCATCATTTTAGGAATAGGTACAGCAATTTATTTAGAAGAATACGCAAGAGACAATATTTTCACACAAATCGTAAAGGTGAGTATATCTAATTTAGCTGGTGTTCCTTCAATTGTGTTCGGTTTACTAGGTTATACATTGTTTGTGGGCGCCGCAGGTTTAGGTAATAGCGTGTTAGCAGCTGCTCTTACAATGTCACTACTAATCTTGCCTGTTATTATTGTTGCCAGTCAGGAAGCTATCAGAGCAGTTCCTAGTTCAGTCAGAGAAGCATCATATGGTCTTGGTGCTAATAAATGGCAAACAATTAGAAGAGTTGTTTTACCGGCAGCATTACCTGGTATTTTAACAGGTTTCATTTTATCTTTATCACGCGCATTAGGGGAAACAGCACCACTTGTAATGATAGGTATACCTACGATACTTTTAGCAACACCAAGTGGATTACTCGACCAATTCTCTGCGTTACCAACTCAAATTTATACATGGGCAAAAATGCCTCAAGCAGAATTCCAAAACGTTGCATCAGCAGGCATTATCGTTCTACTCGTTATCTTATTGTTGATGAACGCTATAGCGATACTTCTACGTAATAAATTTAGTAAAAAATTCTAATCGAACTTATAAGGGAAATGCATTTTTATAAATAAACGAACGTTATTGACCTATATCAACTGGGTCTCAAGATATAAAGGAGTTTTTAATTATGGTTAATTCACAAGTAGCAGAAAAAGAGAAATTAGACGCACAAACAAATAATCAAGATACAGTTGCCACAATAGTAACTACTGAAAACAATAAGAAAAATACAATTCCAGACAGTGAAAAGAAGATTGTTTATTCAACTCAAAATCTAGATTTATGGTATGGAGAAAATCATGCTTTACAAAACATTAATTTAGATATATTGGAAAACAATGTGACTGCAATAATCGGACCATCTGGATGTGGTAAATCTACATACATCAAAGCTTTAAATAGAATGGTCGAATTAGTTCCATCTGTGAAAACTGCAGGCAAAATTTTGTATCGTGACCAAAATATATTTGATGCAAAGTATTCTAAAGAGAAGCTACGTACTAACGTTGGAATGGTTTTTCAACAACCTAACCCATTCCCTAAATCAATTTATGATAATATTACTTATGGTCCTAAGACTCACGGTATTAAAAACAAAAAAATTCTAGATGAAATCGTAGAAAAATCATTACGTGGCGCTGCAATATGGGATGAATTAAAAGATAGATTGCATACAAATGCTTATGGATTATCAGGTGGACAACAACAACGTGTTTGTATAGCTAGATGTTTAGCAATTGAACCAGATGTCATTTTAATGGATGAACCTACGTCAGCATTAGATCCTATTTCTACATTAAGAGTTGAAGAACTTGTACAAGAATTAAAAGAAAATTACTCAATTATCATGGTTACGCACAACATGCAACAAGCTGCGCGTGTTTCAGATAAAACTGCTTTCTTCTTAAATGGATATGTCAATGAATATGATGATACTGATAAAATCTTTTCAAATCCTGCAGATAAACAAACTGAAGATTATATATCTGGTCGTTTTGGATAAGATGCAATGGCAATTATTAGACAAAAATATGAAGGTCAGTTAGATGGATTAATTAAAGATTTACGGCGTCTTGGTCTTCGTGTATATTTTAATATTAACAATGCACTAGTGTCTTTAGGGGAAGAAAAGAAATCATTCGCAAGACAAACCATTGAGAAAGACAAGGAAATTAACCATTTAGATCATGAAATTAACGAGAAGGTAATCATGCTAATTACTAGACAACAACCTATTGCCACAGATTTACGTATGATGATGGCAGCACTCAAAATCTCTACAGATTTTGAACGAATGGGAGATAATGCCGCTAGTATTGCTCATATACGTTTAAGAGTTAAAATAAATGATAACTATGTGTTTACACGTTTAAAAACCATGGGTAAATTAGCGATGCTCATGTTAGAAGATTTGAATAACGCTATTAGAAACAAAGATTTACCACTGATAAAAGAAGTCATTGAAAGAGATGAAGATATTGATGATTTATATGTTAACATCGTCAATACCAGTTACTTAATCGATAATGACCCATTCGTAGCTGGTCAAGCACACTTAGCGGCTAGACACTTAGAACGAATAGGTGATCATATAAGCAATATTGCTGAAAGTGTTTATTATTATTTAACAGGTCAACATTTTGAAACTTTTGATTAAATTATCAAATCCTATTGTATTTCTATAATGAGCAACCCCACCTGAATTCTATGCCACAGTTTCAGGTGGGGTTTGATATTTTGCTTTAACCTTTATGAATTTTCTTCTATTTGATATGTTAATACTTCTAATTCATCTACTAAATTTGAAATATAGTTAATTGTCTCTTTTAAAGGGGCGTCAGTCGTAATATCGACGCCAGCTATTTGCGCCAATTCAATTGGAGATTGACTACCACCAGCTTGTAGTGTTTTTAACCAACGATCAACAGCCGGTTGACCTTCATTCTTGATACATTGTGATACAACTGTACCTATTGTCAATCCAGCAGAGTAAGTATATGAGTACAATCCCATATAGTAATGTGGTTGTCTCATCCATGTTAATTCAACCCCATCAGTCATTTCAACAGTGTCACCGAAAAATGCTTTATATGTGTTCGACATTATTTCATTTAGAAGTGGGGCAGTTAATGATTCTCCATTGTCGACGCGGCGGTACACTTCACGTTGATACGCTGCTTCTAAAAGGTGAGTAACCATATTATGATAATAAGTTCGAGATAAAATCGAACCAATAACCCAACGTTTAAATCGAGGATCATTACTACTATTAAATAAATAATTTGCCATCAACATTTCATTCATTGTGGAAGGTGCTTCTACAAAGTACATAGACGCTTCAGATTCAAACAAATTTTGATGTTTCTGCGCTAATGTAAAATGACCTGCATGTCCTAATTCATGTGCAAGAACGAATGTTTCAGCCATTTTCCCAGTCCATGAAATAAATACATATGAATGTGTAGCGTATGGACTTGCACAATATGCTCCGGTATCTTTTCCTTTATTCTGAGCAAAATCAATCCAACGGTAATCATAGGCAGACTCTAACATTTTGACATAATCATCACCAAGTACATTGAGCGCTCCATAAATGTATTTTTTCGATTTTTCAATTGATATTTCTGGTTCAAAGTTAGGGTCTATTGAAATTTTTAAATCCTCAAATCGGATTTTATCCAGGTTATGTACACGTTGAATAATCTTTGCATACTTTTGCATAACTGGGGCTAAATCACTCATAATGACATCAATTTGTCTATCGAACATATCTTTTGTTACTTCTTGATCTTGTAGAAGATAATCAATAACAGAATCATATCCTCGTAAATCCGATTCAATCTTTTCTTGTTGGACTTGCATATTATATGTTGCGGCCGTCGTATGTTGATATTGTCGTAATGCATCACTAAAAGCTCTAAAACTTTTACGTCTAAATTCAGGAGATGGATGATCTTCGTATTCATTTTCAAAATTTGCATAATCCAATGGATAGGTAACACCCTCATAATCAAACGATTCAAAATTAATATCCAAACTTTTTGTCGTACCGTATAATTCAAACGGACTTCTCAATGTTGGTGTTAATGTAGCTAATACTTTTTCAACATCAGCAGATAATTGATATGGCTTACGATCTTGAAGTTGTTTAATAAAATGTGGGTATTTGGTTTGAGACCTTAATTCACTTATTATCTCATCAGATAACTCCAAAATCTCGGAATCAACAAAAGATAATAAACTAGCAAGTTTTCCAGAAGTCGTATTAAGTTTTGCGTTAACTTTTTGTGCTTCTTCATTAGCCGTATCAACGCTTAATCTAAGTTCTGGATAATTATATAAACGATCTATTTCTATAAGTATCCTTTCATATTCATCTAATGCCTTTTCTATTGTTTCTATGTTATTAAGTTTTTGATAATATGTATGATTAAAATCTAAAGACATTTGTACTACTTGTTCCAATGTTTGATAGAATGCTTGATCACTTGTAAATAAATCTTTCAAATCCCAAGTTTCTCTTACCGGAACCTCTTCTCTCAAAGGTAAACCTTCACTCATTTATAACACTCCTTTATAAATCATTTAATGACATTATACTAAAATTCAATAACAATCTCACAAAGGACGCCTAAACAGATGTTATGTAACATTTAGTAATGTTATAATTAGTATAATCATGTTATAAGTATTAACATAATCTTGTTAAATAATTAATGTTAAAAAATGATTACTTCTTAAGTCTGAATGATATTATATTAATAAGTTGTATAATAGTAAGTAAACTTTACTTATAGGAGCACGTGCAATGACAATATTTGATATGCCAAACTATTTGTGGATTACCATTCTTGGTATGATTTTATTAACTGTATTTTACACACTTGTATTAAATAAATGGTTTCAATCTGCAATCATTACTTTTGTAGTTTTAGCAGTACTTGCCTTTTTTATACCAAATTTTCAAAGCATTTCGTATCAACCACTGCTTGGATATGCAGGATTTTTAGGCATAATGAGCTTAATTATAAGCTTTCTTATTTGGTATTTCTCTAGAAATTGGAGAAAAAATCGTAGAAAAATAAAATTGGAAAAAGAGATTCGCAAATATGATGATGAAGAGTCACTTCGTCGTCATCATAAATAACAACTTTTCAACTTTGCTATCATCTTATCTTAAGCAAAGTTGTTTTTTATTTCTTTTTTTATCTCTTTTATTATTAATTAAAAAAAGTCATACTATAATAGATGTTGATGAAAACAATTTAATGAAATTTATTATTTAATATTTTTCCCATTCGTTGAAAGTGAAAGGATGCTAACATATGTTTAAAATGATAATTTATAAACTTTCACAAATGATTGTCGTACTATTTATATTAACTACAATCACATTTATATTAATGAAACTCTCTCCAGGTAATCCTGTAGACAAAATATTACATCTTGATATTTCACATGTATCTCATGAGCAAATAGAAACAACAAAGAATAAGCTTGGCTTAAATGATTCTATTTTTATTCAATGGTTGCACTGGTTAAATCAATTGTTTCATTTTGATTTAGGAACAAGTTATCAAACAAATGAGCCTGTCATCAGAGAAATAGCAAATTATCTTGGTCCTACACTTATAATTACTTTTGGTACGCTTATAATGTCGTTAGTTATTTCTATACCATTAGGGATTATAGCAGCGATTTACTATCATAAAATTTGGGATAGGATAATTCGTGTTATGACATCATTATCCGTAAGCCTACCATCATTTTTTATTGGTCTTATTTTATTATATATATTTAGCTTAAAATTGAATGTTTTGCCAACGTCAGATGAGGGGCGTTTCGCTTCATATATTTTACCAATAATTACCATGAGTATTGGAATGTGTGCTTATTATATTCGATTTATTCGTTCTACTTTATTAGATCAATATCAAACACCTATAGTTGAATCGTCTCGTCTCAGAGGTATGCCCGAAAGATATATACTTTTTCAAGATATCCTAAAACCTACGATACTGCCAATCATACCTCTATTAGGTTTATCCATTGGGAGTTTGATAGGTGGCACAGTAGTCATTGAAAATTTATTTGATATTCCTGGGTTAGGCTATTTTTTAGTTGATAGTATAAAGTCGAGAGATTATCCAGTCATTCAAGGTTGTGTATTATTTATTGGTTTCTTTGTTGTGATTATAAACACAATTGCAGATTTACTTTCATTACTCATCGATCCTAAACAACGTTATACTATTACTCAAAAAGAAACATTAAAGTTTAAATGGTTAAATTCACATAAAAAAGAAGGTCGTAACGATGAAGTTTAAATTGTCAAAGAAAAACACTATATTTTTCATTTTTACGGTCTATATTATATGTCTTATTGTATTGCAATTTATAGTCAATGATAAAGCTGCGTATCAGGTCCATTTGTCAAACTCATTTGAACCTATAAGTATGAATCATTTACTTGGCACAGATGATTACGGACGTGATTTATTCAGTCGTTTAGTCGTGGGCTCTCGTGCAACATTGTTTGTTACACTACTTACTTTACTGTTCACTGTTGTGGTTGGAGTACCTTTAGGGTTACTTGCAGGCTATAAAAAAGGTTGGGTTGATACGATTATCATGCGAATTATTGATATAGGATTAAGCATACCAGAATTCGTTATTATGATTGCCTTAGCAAGTTTTTTTCATCCTAGTCTTTGGAATTTGGTAATAGCTATTACAATCATAAAATGGATGAATTATACTCGTGTGACAAGAGGGATTGTCAATACCGAAATGAATCAATCGTATATACAGATGGCACAATATTTTAATGTCTCAACTTTGAATATCTTATTTAAACACTTATTACCAAAAGTTTTACCATCAATATTTGTTATTATGATAGTTGATTTTGGAAAAATCATTTTATACATTAGTTCATTATCATTTTTAGGTTTAGGTGCACAACCACCATCTCCAGAGTGGGGGGCAATGTTACAAGCAGGGCGTGAATTTATTACTTCACATCCTATCATGATTATCGCTCCAGCATCTTTGATATCATGTACAATATTGATATTTAATTTAACTGGTGATGCAGTAAGAGATCGTTTATTAGAACAAAGAGGTGTAAAAGTTGAAACTTTTAACAATAAAAAATCTAAACATCAGTGATAAAGAAGAGCAAGCAATTATTAAAAATGTCGACTTAAATATATATCATCAATCTCTAAATGTCATTATAGGTGAAAGTGGTGCTGGAAAAAGTTTGACTGTTAAAGCAATATTAAATCATTTACCTACTCAGTTACATATGAGTTTCGATGAATTTAAAATGCAAGGTCAAAATACTTCTGGTATCAAGCAACTTTTAGGTAAACATATCGGCTATATCTCTCAAAATTATGCTCAAAGTTTTAATGAATATACTCGGTTAGATAAACAACTTATAGCTATTTATCGTTATCATTTTAATGTTTCCAAAGATAATGCATTGAAAAAGATAAAAAAAGCTTTAACTTGGGTTAACTTAAATGATGAATCAATCATTAAAAAATATAGTTTCCAACTTTCAGGAGGACAATTAGAGCGAGTCAATATTGCTAGCGTTTTAATGTTAGATCCAGAATTAATTATTGCAGATGAACCAGTTGCATCTTTAGATGTAGTGAACGGTCATCAAATAATGCAACTCCTTCAACATATTGTCAAAGATCATCATAATACAGTGTTACTCATCACTCATAACATGAATCATGTTCTCAAATATGCTGATTATTTTAATGTAATGAAAAATGGCACGATGATTGAATCTGGAGAAATAGGCAAATTATTTAATCACCAACATCTTCATCGGTATACAGAACAATTATTAAACTATAGAAGCAAGCTGCAAAAGGAGGACAACATCTAATTATGATTCAATTTGATCATGTAGATTATTCATATCATCGAAAACAGCCTGTTTTAAAAAATATTAATATAAGTATTCAACGTGGTGAAAAAATAGGGGTTTTAGGGGAAAGCGGTGCTGGAAAAAGTACTATTGGTTCTTTAATATTAGGTCAACTAAAGCCAACAAAAGGTAAAATAATTATCGATTCTTCTAAGGTTCTTCCTATTTTTCAGCATGCGACAGAAAGTTTTGATCGTCAATTCACGATTGAACAGTCATTGAGAGAGCCACTTTTATTTTATCGACAATTAAAAACTCAAAATATCAAAAATATCATTCTTAACTATTTAATTGAATTTAATTTGTCTACAGATCTTTTAACAAAGTTTCCTCAAGAGGTAAGTGGTGGGCAACTACAAAGATTAAATATTATACGTTCTCTCTTAGCACAACCGGATATATTGGTTTGTGATGAAATAACTTCGAACTTAGACGTTATGGCCGAACAAAATGTAATCAATATTTTACTTAATGAAAAAAACATTGAAAATAAAACATTAATTGTCATCTCGCATGATTTATCTGTTTTACAAAGGTTAACGAATAGGATAATAGTTATCAAAGACGGTCAAATAGTAGATGAATTTAAAAGTAAAGATTTATTTAACCATCAAAGACATCCATATACAAAACTATTAATTCAAACATATGAATAATGAATATAGTCATTTAAATGATTAAGATATTTTTATTCACATAATAAACCCCAAAAGTTGGAATCAAAATCTAACTTTTGGGGTTTATTAGTTATTTATCGGAGTAAATTTTACCGCTATATAATCATTTTACTTTTGGAATGCATCTTTAATTCTCTTGAGTTGTTCAATCGTTAATTGATTGCCACCTTCACCAAAGTACCATGCATTGGATTCAAATTGATAAACTTGATGATTTTTTATAGCTTTTACATTTTCAATAACTTTATTTTGTAAGATGCTTGGTTTCTTATTATCAGTGCCATTCTTCGTTCGATCTATTACAAATATTTTATCAGGGTTAACTTTGTTAAGATATTCATAATTAATATTATTTCCAGCTGAATTATCTTTCATGTTTTTATCAACATGTTTAATGCCCAAATCTTTGTTTAAAAATCCTCCAAAGCGACCATTTGAACTAAATGCTTTTATCCCTTTATCATCAACAACTAGGAATAATACTGAGTCATGATTAATACTTTTCTTAGTTTCAGTTACTTGTTGTTCTAATTTTTTATTTAAATCATTGGCTTCATTCTCTTTATTGAATATTTTACCAATCGTTGATGTATGAGATTTAATTGAACTTAAATAATGATCATGGTCTGGACTTACGAATAGAATTTTAGCATTAGGTGCCGCTTTTTTCATTTCGTCAATTGTCTTTGTATGGGCTTGTCTAAAAGATGCTAGAATAAGCTCAGGTTTAGATTTAGCTAATTGATCAAAATTTGGTCGACCTGGATTACCTAAATTAGAATATTTATCATCTTTAAATTCAGCTAAAGAGGAAGGTAAGAATGCATTTCCTTGACCTTTTGCAATTGAAACAATCTTATTTTGTAATCCTAATTGTTTCATTACATCTAGTGCACCATAATCAAGAACCGCTACACGATGGGGATTATAAGGCACCTTAACAGTGTCAGTTTTCGTTTCACCACGATGATGTGTATTATTCTTGTCCTTAAATTCATATGTGTTTTTAATAGTCACTGTTTTTTTTGAATCATAACTATTACCTGATTTATCATTTCCGCATGCTGTTAATACTATTGCATAAAGAATAATAGATATTAATGTTAATAATTTTTTCATAGTAATCCTCCTATCAATGATTATAATCGATATTGATAATCATTTTCAATAAGAAGATTGTTAGTTATAAATATTTATCTAAAACTTCACATATTGCATGTATTGTGTCATCAATAACTGTAATATTTTGATTTTTAAAAAATGATGTGTGTTCTATAAATTGATTAGTCACAAAATAGCCTTGGCTCGCATGTTCAAGCATATGAACATCATTGTGATCATTACCAAAAGCGATATAATCACTATTAGTTCCTAAAACATATTGAATAGTAGTATACTTATCAACGCCACGTGCCGTTACATCAATATAGGACTCACTGTAATGACGAATTAATTCAATACCGTGAGACTGACTTACTAATTGATGAGCAATCATGTCAAAATTTTTGTTATCTATATTTAATAGAATTGCTTTTATAGGATTTCGAATCTCATCCATATCTAGAGATTGTGCTTTACCATCAGGATCAATACGTTGATACAGTTCATTATTAGTATCCAAATTTGAAGCATAATTAAATTTATCATCAATGATGTATGATAATTGATATTTCTTTATAAGCTTTTTAATTAGACTAATATCATGCTCATTGATTACCGAAACAATTTCGATTTGTCCATTTTTAGATATAATTGAGCCATTACCACCAATCAAGGTATCATCCGCAAATTCAGGAATGACTGGAAGCAAGTCTCTAATGGGACGTGCTGAAGCAAACATTACATTGTGATTAGCTTGACGTAGCTTGAAAAGTCTTTGCTTAATAGATGGATTAATAGAACATCCATCAAAACAAATCGTACCATCAATATCAAAAATAAAATTCATTATTAGTCACTCCAAAAATTTAGAATGATTTAATTATAGCATATAAGTATGAACTCAAATTTAAATATTTTAATTTTAATTGTATAAACTTGAAACATGGCATTCCAACTTTTAGATATACTAGTAAATTGAATGAGGGGCTTTTATGGTGGTACACACAACTTCCTATAATATATATTATGTAAACTAAAATAAAAAATTAAGATTCTTAGCCATACAGATGAACATATGCTTCATTTATGTTGTTATATATACTATATATATTTTTATTTGGCAGTATTTACATGTGTTAAAAGTTATTGTATTAATCAAGAGTTATTTATTCATTAAAGACTTAAATATTTATTTCTTTGCATTTACAAGAAATGTTTCTTTAAATAACATCAGTAATAATTAACAACGTAATACACAATTGCATTACGTTGTTAATTTATCACGTTTGAATGCAATTAAGTAGTATGATAATAAATTATATACGTTACAACTACTTAGCAATATACTTGCTATAATCATGAATATTCATTTATATATATAGGTAAATCACCAAAAATCTTTTGTTACAACACCCAAATTCACAACTACAAATTATAATATAAGGGAATTATAAATATTATTATTAAATAGTAGTATAATTATAGTTTTAGTTTACATAACATTTTTACATTCTTCTCATTCTACTAATAGAACTACATTTAAAATAATTTAGTATTACAAACTTATAATTTGAATATAAAAAATATATTGGTGAGTATTATTGTATAGTTCGAATAATATGCTATGATTAAATATGTAGGGAACAACACGAATTTACATCCTAGACTTAAACATCCTACGCCGAGTGCTTTAGAGTACATAACCCTTCTCTAAAGCTAAACGAGCAGATTGGATATCTCAATCTGCTCGTCATCTTCTTGTATCATTTATTTTTACTTTTTCAATTTATTACGTATGCGGTCTAATGTATTGAATAACCAATATTTCACTTTATTGATTGGTTTATAGAAATCACCGATTAATTCCTCAATCTTAACATTAAAACCTCTCTTAAAGCGATAAACACCATAGTCTTCACTGTTTTCAGTAAAATCACCTGATAAGCCATAGAAATTGTATCTATCATAGCCGTTATCAAAACAATAATTAATCATGTGCCAGTGCATTGCATATGGTCCCATATATTGATTATATTTTTCTGAAGACCCTCCAGAGAAATAGTTCACTTCATATGCATTAGCAAAGTATACTCCTGACGCTAAATTTAAAATTTCGCCATCTGTTTGACGTAATTCACTAGCTTGAAGTAATTCTTTTTTATCGTGATCAATTTGTTTATCTAACTCAGCGATTTTCTTTAACTGTTTATCTGTTTTATTTTCTTTCGCCATCATATCATCACGTCGATTTTCTTTATCATTTAGTGATTCTTGCAAATGTTGTATATATTCACTTAAATCTATGTAAGCTAAAGGAACTAATACTTTATCGCCATAATGCTCTATAAAGTTATAGAAATAATCGTCAGTTTTAGAAGCAAATCCAGTTCTAGCTTCAGTCTCTCGGTATAAGTCTAAGAATAAATCAAATTCATCCTTACTAAGAAATCTAACTTTCACACCGTAGTTTATCGCTTTATTAATATTTCGTTTTCTTTGACTATCAAACTCTTTCCTTAGAGATGTAGGGGTTTTGCCCTCTAAATCTAATACCCCCATCCATCTAACTTGGCTGGAAGAATCATATTGGGTTGTAAATCCATGATGATCATAACCATGTGATTTAAATAGATTTACTAAAGCATCATTTTTTTCTGTTAAAGGATTAATATCCTTATCATAAACTTGATACAACCAGTAAGGATCTAATTTTACATATAAGCATTGATGTTGATGTAAATATTTATCAAGCTCTTTTAAATAAAAATCCACTAAACCTAAATCTGAATAGTCCATTACAGGACCTCTATTGGAATAATACACATAACTGCCCATTGTAGGGATTTTAGAAAACAGACTAGCTGCTATCACTCTATTGTCGTCGTCTTTTACACCTAATAACACTACTTGAAACCCATCTGATTCACGTGTAGCAATATTTTCCTTCACTTGGAAATAATGACTTTCTAATGATGGATTTTGTACAAAGTTTTCAAATTCTTTAACTGTTAACTCTGTAAATTTCATAATTAGATAATTCCCTTCTTAAAATCTATTTCTTTAGTTTTTTAAGTGTTCTATAAATGTTATACATTGGTTTATTAATAGGTTTAATAAAGTCACCAACGTATTCTATAACATCGGCATCATAGCCCTTTTTAAACTTAACTACGCCAGCATCTTCGGCATCTTCACTAAAGTCACCACTAATACCATAGAAATTATACCGATCAATACCATGTTCAATTGCATAGTTAATCATCTTCCATTGAACCGCATAGCTCCCTGCAAAATGGCGATAACGATTTGAAGTTCCACCAGCGTAGTAAACTACTTCAAACGGATTGATTATAAAGAAGCCAGCAGAGATGGGTAATTCATTGCCATGTTCTTGTTTTAAGTTTTTGGCTTCATTAATTTTTTGCTGGTTTGCATCAAGTTGTTGTTCTAAATTTTCTTTTTTGTTATGTGCTTTTTTATTCTCTGGACGCTTCTCAATGTCTTTTAAAGCTTTATTATAATCTTTATTAAGCACATTTCTTTCATTATTTAGTTCCTCTATGTACTCATCAAAGTTAATATAGGCTAGTGGTACTAAAACACGGTCTTTATAGTGTTTGAATCTGTTGTAATAAAAACTATCATCTCTATCTGCAAAATCTTTAGTTTCAGAGGTATCCTCCATAAATGACCTAAATATAGGTAATTCTTCTTCAGATAAAAAGCGGACTTTAACTCCATTTTTCTTAACTTTTTTAGTATTACGCTTTCTTAAACCATCCATGTTTTTTAAAACATCATTAGCACTTTTGTTTGCTAAATTTAGAACAGAATGATATCGGATTTGTAATACAGGATCAAATCCTTTATGGAATCCTTCGTGTTTATATCCTAAACTCTCTAATTCATCAAAAATCCAATCATGACCTGCATTTCCAGTTATTTCTCCCTCATGATTTAAATATTGATATGGAAGGTATGGGTCAACTCTTAAATATAAACAATTATATTTTTTTACATATTTACTCAATTCATTAAAGAAAAAATGTACAAGCTCTTTATTATTATAATCTATTACTGGACCGCGATTGGAATAGAAATATTTAAATATTTTCATTACAGGAACAGCTGTTAATAAACAAGCTGCAATCACTTCGTTATCATTATTTTTAATTCCAACTAAATGTGACTCGGTACCTTCAGCAACCTTTAATTCGTAATTACCTTCCATTTGTGTAAAATGGCTATATGTCATACGATCAGTAAAGTCACTAAATTCTTTAGCTGTCAAATTCGTAAACTTCATCTTCATAACTCCCATTTATATCTTTATATCTATTTCTTTTTATTTTTAGAAAAATAGGTCGTTTTACTTCACCTTTTATATTTAACATTCGGTTCATTTAATACTATTTATATTTCTAATCTAAACAAGTATACAATAGTTGTAGTGAAAACTAAAATATTATCCTGCAAAACTTATATGTAAAATTAAAAGTTAAATCTCGTTTATTCTGTTTATGTATAAAATAATATGGGCTAAACAGTAATGTCGCCCATATCACTAATTATTTACTATTATTTTAATTCATTTGCAAGTGCTTTACCAATTTCTTCACTTGATTGGGGATTTTGTCCAGTGATAAATTGCCCATCTTTTTCTACGTGAGATGTAAAGTCATCTTTCACTACAAAATTTGCACCTTGCTCTTCTAATTTAGATTGAGTTAAAAATGGCACTTTATTTTCAAATCCCATTGCTTTTTCTTCACTATCAGTAAATGAAGTTATTTTGACACCATCTACTAGATAGTGATTATTTGCATCTTTTACACCTACAAACGCACTAGGTCCATGACATACTGAAGAGATGACTTTATTACTATTTTTAAATTGAAGTAAAATATCAGCTAATTTCTCATTATTGGCAAAATCGTATACAGTACCATGTCCACCTGGTAGATAAATAGCGTCATACTCATCTGCATTTACATTTTCGATACTAGGTGTATCGTTTAAGTGTGACACGAATTTAGCATACTGATTAAGTGATTCATTAGAAACAGAATTTGGATCAAGATTTACTTTTCCACCTTTAATAGATATAACATCAACATTGATACCTTCTTCAGTCAATATATTATATGGTGCTCCTGCTTCTTCTAACCATAATCCAGTTTCTGTACCATCTGTAAATTGACTTGTACTTGTTAAAACAAATAAAACTTTTTTACTCATGAATATATACACCTCTTCAAATTAATTGTAATTATTATTTACCCACATTAGTAGTAGATTATTCAATTAGGATCATTTAATTTTTTGAAGTTACTATTAGCATAATAGTTAATTCATAGAGTAATCATTGTTTTTGCTATGTATATTTTTCATCTGTTTTCTTAACTTTGATTTAACTATATATATATTCTTAAAAAGAATTCAACGCAGTTCTGATTGATTTGATATAAGTGATAAATTCTTTTCTTGAATCTATTTCAATACGTTTTACAATTTCACTACCAATTACAATACCATCTGCAACGGACGCTATATCTTTAACATGTTCAGGATTTTTGATACCAAATCCAGCAACCACAGGAATTTTTGAAACTTTTTTTATATATTCAATTTTTCTCTTTAAATCTGGATGGAACTCCCCACTATTACCTGTTGTGGCATTCATTGTTACCGTGTAAATAAATCCTTCTGAATTCTTTGCAATTTGCATAATCCTAGCATCACTTGCGGTCATGGCAATTAACGATATTATTTTAACAGAATGATGATAAAATTCTTTTTTAAACTTTTTTGTAAGTTCGTAAGGTAAATCTGGGATAATTAAACCATAAACACCAGCTTCATCACACTTATCCAAAAATAATTTTTCTCCATAAGCACTTAGAATATTATAATAAGTCATCAGTACATACTTAGATGAAATAGTATTTTTATTTTTTATTAATTCATCAAAAATGAAATTAATGTTTGAACCCTCATCAATAGCCTTGCGTCCTGCCTTCATAATTATAGGTCCATCTGCAACTGGATCAGAAAATGGCACACCAATTTCAACAATGTCTGCTCCATTCTCAGTTAATGTTTTTAAATGATGAATAAAATTTAAGTCACCCATAATATACGGAATGAATAATTTACTCATTTTGTTCACCACCGTTTTCTTTGTATTGTTTAATTGTTTCCATATCTTTATCTCCACGACCTGAAATAGTCACAACAATAATTTCATTTTCATCCATATTTGGCGCTAACTTTTCAACGTAGCTCAATGCATGTGCACTTTCAATTGCTGGAATGATACCTTCAACTTTTGAGAATGTTATAAGTGCTTCCATAGCTTCATTATCTGTAGCACTTACATATGATACACGACCAATATCATTATAATACGAATGTTCAGGTCCAATACCTGGATAATCAAGTCCCGCTGATATTGAGTGTGCTAATTCAATTTGTCCATCATCATTTTGAATAAGGTACATTCTAGAACCATGTAATACACCTGGTTTACCTTTCCCTATGGCTAAGGCATGATTATGCGTATGACTTCCTTTTCCTGCAGCTTCTACCCCATATAATTTAACGTCATCTTGTATAAATGGATAGAACGTACCTATTGAATTGGATCCTCCACCCACACACGCGACTAACGCATCTGGAAGTCGTCCTTCTTTACTTAAAATTTGGCTTTTAATTTCATTACCAATCACACTCTGAAAATCTCTAACCATTGTTGGAAACGGATCAGATCCCAACGCTGAGCCTAACAAATAATGTGTATCTTCAACATGATTCACCCAATATTGTAAAGCTTTATTTACAGCATCTGATAATGTTCCTTGCCCATCTGACACAGACACTACTTTAGCCCCAAGCAATTCCATTCTAAATACGTTAAGTTGTTGACGCTTGATATCTTCACTTCCCATGAAAACAATAAGGTCCATATCGAATAAAGCAGCGACGGTGGCACTTGCTACACCATGTTGACCAGCACCTGTTTCTGCTACTAATTTACTTTTCCCCATCCTTTTAGCTAATAGTGCCTGTCCTATCGCGTTATTAATTTTATGAGCACCAGTGTGATTTAAGTCTTCTCTTTTCAAATATATCTTGGCACCTCCTAACAATTTTGTGTATGATTCAGCAAATGTTAAAGGCGTTTCTCTACCAACATATTCACTTAAATAATAATTAAATTCTTCCTTAAAGTGAGTATCTAATTTCGCGTCTTCATATGCTTTTTTAAGTTCAATAATAGCTGGCATCAATGTTTCAGGTACATATTGGCCACCATATTCACCGAAAAAGCCTAATTCATCTACTTCTGTTTGAATTTTCATTAATTATACGTCTCCTTTCAAAAATTTTAATATTTGAGTCATCTTATTAAAATCTTTTTCATTATGTGATTCAATGCCCGTTGAGATGTCATAACCACGTTGTCCAAATGAATATTTTTCTAATCGTTTTATCTTTTCAAAATCCAAACCACCCGCAATGAGAAAATCAACATCTTTTACTTTTTTTAATAATTTCCAGTCAAAACTTTGACCTGTACCACCGTATGTGATTGATGGAGTATCAATAATAAACATGTCTATCTCAGCTTTATACTTTTGTATATTATTATTTAACTTTCTTGTTGCTGGAATTGCTTTTATGATTCTTATTTTTGAATTAAGTTTCCTAATATTTCTTATTAATTGAATGCTCTCATTTCCATGTAATTGGATTGTGTTAATATCAGTTTGATTAATTATTCTCTTTATGGTAGACATTTGAGGATTTACAACAACTACTACTTTCTCTATATGATCTGGCACTATTTTAGCCAAATATTTTAATTGTTTCAGTGAGACATGTCTCTTACTATGGGGATAATGTATAAACCCTACTGCATCAACTTCTAATTTTCTAATTTTCTTAATATCACTTTCGGTTTTAAAACCACAAAATTTAACTATCATAGAGATTCTTCTTTAACTTTAAACTAGGCAAAAACTGACTTAAGTCGTTTGTTTTCATTAATGCCTCCCCTACAAGTAAACCGTCAATACTTGAATCTACAATTTTCTCAACATCTTCTTTTGTATGAAAACCACTCTCTGAAATGTAGCGGCAATTAGACTTTTTAAACTTTAGTAATTTATTTGTATGTAGAACATCGGTTTCAAATCGCTTTAAATCACGATTATTAACACCAATAATTTTAGGGTTAATTTGGTGTGCACGTTCAAGTTCACTAATTGTATGAACTTCTACTAGAACTTCTAAATTATGGTTTGTCGCATATGAATACAATTCTTTTAATTGATCATCACTTAAAATATTTACTATTAATAAAATAATGGATGCACCAGCTCGTTTTGCAACATCTATTTGAATTTTGTCAACAATAAAATCTTTACATAAAAATGGTAACGATGTTATCTTTGATAACTGATTTAATCGTTCAAAACTACCGCCAAAGTATTTTTCATCAGTTAATATTGAAATAGCATTAGCACCATATTTTTGATAATCTTTAACTTGTTGAACAAGATCACGTTGCGGTAATTGAGGTACAGATGGGCTTTTCGACTTTATTTCAGCAATAACTGATAATGTTTTATCGTAGTTAAGTGAATCAATCAGCTTTCTCCTCTTAACATTTCCGTTATCTTGTAAAGTTTCAAGTTTTTTATCATAGTATTTACGCTCAAGCAAAGTTTTTTTATACTCTATAATTTCATTTAAAATAGTCATTACTTAACCTCCCATTTTTAAATATTGTTTCATTGCCATACCTGTATCAATGAGATATTTCGCTCGCTCTACGCCATGTTTGATACTTTCCACTTGCTCAGCAACATATAAAGCAATTCCTGCATTTAACAAAACTACATCTCGTTTACTTGAGTGATCGTTGCCACTTAGAATATTCAATGCAATTTGTTTATTTTTTTGAGGTGAACCACCTACCAACGTGTCATTCTTTGCATAAGCTAAACCAACTTCTTCTGCTTTTAAACTATATTTTTTTAATGCGCTTTCGCTGTTGATTTCATAAATGATATTTTCACCAGAAAGCGTGGCTTCATCCATACCATTTGCACCATGAATTAAAATTGCTCGTTTTCTACCTAAATCTTTTAATGTTTGTGCTATATTTTCAAGTTGTGAAGCTTCATATACCCCCATCACTTGATAAGTTAATTTGAAAGGATTAATTAATGGTCCAATCAAGTTAAAAATTGTAGGTGTTGCAATCGATTTTCTAATTGATTGAAGTTTTTTCATCATTGGATAAGAATCCGTTGCACTTATGAATGCTAATCCTTTCGAATTTAATTGTTGCTCTACTTCGTTCATTTTGTTTGTTTTTATATTCATTTCATGTAGTACATCTGTACTTCCTGAATGTGAAGTAATACTTTTGTTTCCGTGTTTAATTACTGGCACTCCTGCACTTGCTACAACAAAAGCTACAGTTGTAGAAATATTAAAGCTATTTGATTGATCTCCACCTGTGCCACATACACACATAGCTTTATTATAAAATGGTTGGTCTGGATAGTTTGTCTGGATAAAATGTTCAACTAAATACGTTAGCTCATATTGACCCATTTCTTTGTTTGTATAAGCTTTCAATAATTCTATCTTTACATTGGTTTCAATATTTGAATCAAATAGTGTAATAATAAATGATTGCATATCTTTTTTAGATAAGGATTTATTTTGTTTAATTTTCTCAAGAAGGGTCATTTTCAACTTCCTCTCGTTGCTATATTGATAAAATTAATAATGATTTGTTTCCCATTTTCTGTAGCGAAAGACTCTGGATGAAACTGTATGCCATAATGCTTTCTATTTTTGTGTTGGAAAGATTGTATACAATCATATGTTTGGCCAGTGATTAATAAACTTTCTGGAAATGAGCATGGATCACTAATTAATGAATGATAACGCATAACTTTGAAACTTGACTTAATTCCTTTGTATAGAGGGGACCGATTAACAATAGTTAAAGTATCTACTTTTCCATGTTTGACACAACTACCTTGTATGACATCGCCACCGTAATAACAAGTGAGCGCTTGTGCACCTAAGCAAACACCTAAAATAGGTAAATTTTCGAAATTTTCAATTAATTTAATTAATAATTGATTGTCTAATGGATGTCCAGGTCCTGGTGAGATAATGACTGCTGTAATACCTTTTAGATTACATATATTTGGATCGTCGGGATATTTAACAATCGTTTCACAATGTTTTTCTACAATATCTACAAGATTATAGGTAAAAGAATCATAGTTATCTATTATTAATATCATGGAGTTACCTCCAATAAACTTTTAGCTTTAAGTTTTGTTTCTTCAAGTTCTTTCTCTGGAATAGAATCATATACTACTCCACATCCTGCCTCGACACTGACGGTTTCCTCATCGATAATCATGGTGCGTATAGCCAATGCAAAATCTAAATGATGATTACAGTTGATATACCCAATACCACCGCTATAGATACCTCTTTTATATGGATAAGATTCGTATATTCTCTGTATAGCTCTAAGTTTAGGTGCACCTGAGACAGTACCTGTTGGTAGTAAACTTGCGATGACGCTCATAGGAGATAGATTGGGTTTTAATTCTCCAGTGACTTCACTAACGATATGCATGACATGTTCATAACGTTCTATTGTCATTAGTTTTGTAATTTGTGAAGTGCCTGTTTTACTTATTCGATGAATGTCATTCCTTCCTAAATCTACGAGCATACGATGTTCACTCAATTCCTTTTCATCTTTCATTAATGTCTTTTCATTATTTTCATCTTCTATTTTATTTTGACCTCTTTTAATTGTTCCAGCTATAGGATTCGTATAAACTTTTCCATTTTTCACCTTTACAAAACTTTCAGGAGAACTTCCTATTACAATCGGCATATCTTTATTAATGTAATACATATATGGACTAGGATTTTGTCTCTTTAAATTTTGATATAACTGAAAAGTTAATTGATGTAAATTATGTTGAAAATGGTGTTTATAACTATAAATTCTTGAAGGAACTACTTGAAACATATCTCCTTCAGTAATTTTCTTTTTTAGTCTTCTTATAGTCTGAACAAACTGTTGCTCTGATATATTGGTGGTTATATGTCGAGGGATGGATTTATATTTTATATCATCAACCGAAAAATGTATCTTTTTTAAGTCTTCAATTTTTCGTTCAATAGATTCTTTTAATCTTTCTTTTGTTCTATCAGAAAATAAGTTACTTGCGATAATATATAATTCATCTTTATAATGATCAAAAACAAATACATCTTCCACTAGATAAAATTGAACATCATGAGTTTGATGATCTTCTAATTTAATATCTTGTAATTTTTTAAATTCATGTCGTACTAAATCAAAGCTACATGTCCCTATAAAGCCGGAAATAAAAGGCAAATCTTTTAAATATTTATCTTTTATTTCAAAATAATATTTATCTACTAATTCCTTAAGTCGTTGATACGGTTGATTCTTAACTATTTCACAATGGTTGTCTAGCTTAATTAAAAGTTCAGAATTATCTAATGTAATTTTGCCATAATGATCGAATATTACTATCGAGTACCTACCTTTAAGTTGCTGTTGATTGGTACTTTCAAAAATAATCTTTTTTTGTTTTAATTTTGCTAAAGCCTCTGGCGTAATTTGAGCATTCACTTTTTTGTATACAATATCCATTGATTTCCTCCTTTTCCAAAAAAATCAGCCTCCTTCGTTATAAGGACGCTGACGCGTGGTACCACCTTTATTAGCAGAATATAATATATTCATAGCTCACTTGTTCAATTTATTTTAAGTTGTTCCACAAAACCCAATTTCACTAAAGACGGTGTTAGTTCTCATCTACCACTAACTCTCTGGTGCTACCTCAACTTTAGATACTTCATTTTGCTTCAAAAAAACCACAATAACGCTATCATTCTATAAGGACGCGTTACCGTGGTGCCACCTTAGTTAACAAATATGTTCACTTTAATGATTAAGTTAAAATTTGAAAGCCCATTTCATCTATTATCATGTGCTAATTTACATCTACCATTAGCTTTCTGCTTGCTACAAAATATAATGATTACTCTATCAATCAAATTATCTGATTTTTCTAATTATTTAGTATAGTACCTATCTTTCTCTAATTTGTCAACTGACTTTAAAATTAAATTGAAAAATTTGTTGAGTTTATCTTTATGTCCTATACAAAAACGTACTGAAATTAAACTATAAATTCTTCTTTATTTAATAACTTAAAATCATACATAAGTTATATTTGTTATTGAATACTTGAAATGACTCATATACAATATTGTTATTCTGAAAATTCTGAAACAAGGAGGCGCTCTATGCGAAATATTTTATTTGTAGGGTTAGGCCTTATTGGCGGTAGCTTGGCGAGTAATTTAAAATATCATTACAGTAATTTCAATATTCTTGCATACGATTCAGACTACACACAACTTGATAAAGCCCTTTCTATAGGTATTATTGATCAAAAAGTTAATGATTATGCTGCTGCTGTTGAGATAGCAGATATAATCATCTTTGCGACTCCTGTTGAGCAAACAATTAAGTATCTATCTGAACTTACAAATTACAATACAAAAACTCATTTGATTGTAACAGACACAGGTAGTACCAAACTTACTATACAATCATTTGAAAAAGAATTATTAAAACATGATATTCATTTAATTAGTGGTCATCCTATGGCAGGAAGTCATAAATCTGGTGTTTTAAACGCGAAAAAACATTTATTTGAAAATGCTTATTACATTCTTGTATTTAATGAAATGGAAAACAATGAATCCGCGACATATTTAAAGCAATTACTTAAACCTACTTTAGCAAAATTTATCGTTACCCATGCAAATGAACATGATTTCGTAACCGGTATAGTGAGTCATGTTCCACATATCATCGCTTCAATTTTAGTTCATCTAAGTGCTAATCATGTCAAAGACCATTCTTTAATCGAAAAATTAGCAGCCGGTGGCTTTAGAGATATAACTCGTATAGCAAGTAGTAATGCTCAGATGTGGAAGGACATCACTTTAAATAATCCAAATCATATTTTATCTTTACTTAACGAGATTAAAGAACAAATTACTGGTATTGAACATTTGATACAAGAACAAAATAGTAATAGTATTTACGATTTCTTCGTTAAAGCTAAAGATTATCGTGATCAACTTCCTGTTAAACAACACGGTGCAATATCTACTGCGTATGATCTTTATGTTGATATCCCTGATAAACCGGGTATGATAAGTCAAATTACAAACATCATAAGTTCACATAATATTTCTATTATAAACTTGAAGATTTTAGAAGTACGTGAAGATATTTATGGTGCTTTACAAATCAGTTTTAAAAATCCCGAAGATCGAGAGAATGCTATAAAAGCCCTCGCAAATTTTGATACTTATTATTAAATAAATCCCCCTTCCAGTCGTTATCTTTTCGCTTCTATATGTTGCACGACGAGGGGGAACTCTCTTTGTATATCTACATTTTATGACCAGCCATTAGTCCTAATCGACCATGCTTTGTACCAGCTTCGGTGTATGAAGTCGCTTTTGACACAATTCCTTTTCCATATTTTAAATGTAAGTGATCAATGGTTTTAGCAAGTTTTTCATCTTTCTTACGTTCATATTCATCAATGAATAAGTTAAGTTGTCGATCGCTTTCTTTAATAAACTGAGTTAACGATACACTTAACGTTCTATACAATGCTTTTTTGTCACACAGACGATTTGCAAAATAATTAATGACTTTGAATATATCTCTTTCTAAATTTGTAGGATCCTCCAAGGTGTATTGCTTATGTATGCCACCACCTTCTGCATAACCAAAAGAAAAATGTATTGTTCGCGCAAGCTTCTTTTCTGCTCTTAAACGACTTGCTACATCTTCTATCAATTCTTGCATGACAACTTTGGATTCTTCAAATTGATAGTCTCGCATTAAAATCTGACTTTTACATATTGAAGGATTTGTTACTTTATATTTTTCTCTTACTTTACTTTGATCAATACCGTTTGCATGTAGATGCATATCTGTACCTAAAACTCCAAAATCTCTTTTTAAATAATGATATGGATACTTTGCTAAATCTCCTATTGTAAATATTCCTCTTTTATTCAATTTCTTTTCTGTACGCTTATTAATCCCCCAAAAATCTCTAAGTGGTTGAATTGGCCATAATTTTTCAGGTACATCTTGATAACGCCATTCAGCTATACCGTTTTCCGTATGCTTAGCTTCAATATCCATTGCAACCTTGCTCAATAGCATATTCGATCCTATTCCAATGGTACAGTGAATACCTGTTTCTTCTAATATTTCATTTTGAAATCTTTTACAAAAAGCAAAAACTGTTGAATTAAATCTATGGTAACTATCCGTTACATCCATGAAAAATTCATCAATACTATACTGATGTAAATCTTCAGGTGGAACGTACCGCAGTGCAATTTTTGAAATTGCAACAGATACATTTAAATACTTTCTCATACTTGGATTAATAATATAAATGTCATTACGATGCGGTATCTCAAAAAGTCTTGATCCCGTTTTAATACCTAATTCTTTTAACTTTGGAGTTGCTGCTAGAACGACCGAACCTTGCCTTTTCGTATCTGCTACAACTGCTAGCTTAGTTGTTAATGGGTCTAATCCTTTTTCCATACATGATACACTTGCAAAAAAACTTTTTTGGTCTATGCAGAGTACATCCCTATCTTCTAATAAATTGTAATCATACATAACTGATCCTCCCTTACAAAATCATTATATAGGAACACTTGTTCTATTTCAATGCTGATAAGAACATTTGTTCTTATTAATTCTTCTCATTTTCATGCTATACTAAAAGAACCAATGTTATATAGCAAAGGAGAATGTTGATTATGCCAATCATTAATGTGAAATTATTAGAAGGCCGTTCTGATGAACAACTTAAGGATTTAGTTACGGAAGTCACTCATGCTGTAGAAAAAACTACAGGTGCAAATAAAGAAGCGATTCACGTGGTCATTGAAGAAATGAGAAAAGATCATTATGCTGTCGGTGGCGTAAGAAAATCTGATCAGTAAACATAAAATCCCTGAAAGTAAAACAATTATTATTAATTGTCTTACTTTCAGGGATTCATTTTTTAATTATCTTCAAAGAAATTTTTGATTGCTTGCTTATTTTTCTCAGAGTCTATTTGAAGCGCACTACCGTCATTATTTGTATTAATATCTTGGTAGCTTCCTTTAATAGGAACTGTCAAAGATTGCACATCTTTATCTCCACGAATTCCAAAACTTATACCTGTTTGAAAAATCGCAGAGTTAGGCATGTTTGTGTTAACATAACCTCTTAAAATACCAGCAACTTTTGGTAGTTTCGCAACTGTATTGAAATTAACTAACTCTTGTTTTAATGTTTGCATCACTTGTTGCTGTCTTCTCACACGACCAAAATCTCCTTCCGGATCATGACGAAATCTAGCATAACCAAGTAATTCTTTACCATTTAACTTATGATGTCCTTTTTTCAAAGACACACCTATATTTTCAGACATGTCTTTTTCCACATCAATTGGGACACCATTAGGCTGTAGTTCATCTATCATTTTTTCAAATCCCGTAAAATCTACTACAGCGTAATACTCAGGATTAATACCTAAATTTTTGTTAAGTGTTTTTCTTAACAATTCCGGGCCTCCAAGTGAATATGCGGCATTAATTTTATATTTATCATAACCAGGAATATCAGCATAAATATCTCTCATGACAGACATCATTTTCATTTTTTTATGTACGTAATCATATTGAACAATCATAATCGAGTCAGTACGTGATTTGCCACCTTGAGCCTTATCTGCACCAAGAACAAGAACTGAAATCTTCCCATCATTTTTCATATTCCCATTAAATTTATGCACTTTCACATCCTTAGCATGTTCTTTAGCATACTTCATACCACTGTTATACTGATGGGTAATATACACAATGATAGAAATTAAAATAATAAGGATGATTAAAATGATAAAAGGTAACTTCCGCATTCTTTTTTTATTTCTTCGCCTAGAAGGTGTCGAAGTTGTTCCTTTCTGTCGTCGATACCCTGTTTCTTTAATATCCTTCTGTTCAGTCATATTTACCTACCTTATACCTTCAAAATTACATATCTATATACTATAATTAATATGTATTAACGTTATAGAAAAAGTATTCAAATTGCAAGAGTTTTTTAATAAATGGTACTAAGGTCCAATGAGAGGATGACATAAATGAATATCAATACTGCATACTTTGCTGGTGGCTGTTTTTGGTGTATGACTAAACCTTTTGATACATTCGATGGTATCGAAAAAGTCACATCGGGATATATGGGAGGACACTTAGTTAATCCTTCTTATGAAGAAGTAAAAACTGGATCTACTGGGCATTATGAAGTGGTTAAAATTGAGTATGATGTTGCTCTATTTTCATATCATAAATTATTAGAAATTTTCTTTTCAGTTATCGATCCTTTGGATGATGGTGGTCAATTTCAAGATAGAGGTTCTCAATATAAGACCGCTATTTTCTATTCAAATGAACATCAAAGACAGTTAGCTGAACAATATATATGTGAACTCCAAGATAGTTTTAACGCTGATAAAGCAATTGCAACAAAAATTTTACCGGCATCAACTTTTTATGAAGCGGAAGCATACCATCAAGATTTTTACAAAAAGAACCCTGAACGTTATAAACAAGAACAACAAGACCGTGCTAATTATATCAAAAATAATCATATGTAAATAATAGATTGGATCATGATTCATTTTGAATATATCACTCCATCTTGAAAATAAAAAATATAAATGTAGATTTTTGATAAAAAGATTTTTTCAATTTAGTCAACAACTACCTTAGATTAAAAATGCCTGGAACAACAATTGATGTTCCAGGCTATATTTATGGATATTTAGAGATAAATGTTTAAAACACTCATTATTTATGGCGTATGACTCTCATCACTTTAAGCATACTCTCCCACAGAGAATAATGCTTTTGATAAACTAAAAATCTAGGTTCCCAATTGGGGCTATATTTTTCTTTATAACGTCTTAATCCTTGAAAACGGTATAAACCATTGAAATGTTCAAATACACGCCCCGCCATTCTCTCTCTTAAATAAGAATAATGCAATTGACCTACATTGGAGAGTGTCGCCATTCCCATATTAAATGCTTTATACCCCTTTTCTTTACTCCATAACAACATATGAAGATATAATCCATCCATTAAAGGTAAATCCAATTCAGGCAGCCATCTAATTAAATCAACAGATATTGCATTATTAGAATAAGTAGGCATCAAACTACAAAATGCAATCATCTTGCCAGAATGATCTCTCATTACTCCAATAGGTGCTTTCGATAAATAAGTTTGAGTAAATTGACCTACAGAAAAATGTATCTCACTTCTTCCATCCAACCATTTATCACTCACAAATTTAAGTTCATCAAAGAAATCTTGAGTGAATGGTGGTTCAATAATTTCAAAATTGATATTTAAATCATCAAACTTATTAAGCGTCGCTCTAAAACCACGTCGTTTTTTACCAGATGTTGTAAACGTTGTTAAATCAATAATAGCTTCTTCACCTAATTTAAAGAATTGATTCCCAAAATTATGATATAAAGGCATATATTGATCACTTATTTGATAAAAAATAATTTCATAACCTTGATACTCAGCAAACTGATAAAATGCTTCTAATAATGACTCAAATGATTTAGTATTGCCAATTGGATCACCCAAAACGACAAGGGCATTAGACTTATATCGATACATAATAAAAGAATCTTTATTTTCATTAAAGAAACAATCTTTGTCACCACTATAAACCAGGTGACTTAAATAATTACCACCGTATTTTTGAATAATTTCATCGCAAAGTGTTAAATCAACGCTATGATGAGAACGTTTATACTTATAATCAAAAAGCCAAGCAATAACGCCAACGAGTAGCATAATAATAACAATGGTCATCCAAAAGTAATATCGTAATAAAGACGTATCAATCTCAATATGATAAACATCTAATGCATATAAAGTTCCTGATATTAAAATATGATTTAAATAAAGAATAAAGATACTAAGAAGTAGCATAAACGCCAACTTTTTAAAACGTAATGGTCGTTTAAGTACTTGAGCACGTTGATAAGCTAAAATCAGTAACACAAATATGATAATGAGCCATGACAATAATAAAAATGACGCATAAGTATATATAGTCACACTAGCAATTAAAATAATAGAAATAAAGGCATAAATTATTGCACGACGACTGCCTTTATAAATACCTCTTACATTTAGAATAAGTAACAAACAAGCACCCGTTTGTATAGCTAAAGCAATATAATAGGCAAAATGATTTCCGTCATACAATCCATCATAGACAATAGTTAAATTGTTAATAAAGAAAATAATACTAGTTAAAAATATTAAAATTGCTAACGAAAATGAAGGTATTTTAGCTAAAATATCTTTCTGATAAGACCTCAAAAATGAAGTGAAGTCTTTTACAGGTATAAAGTACTTCGAATTGTCGAGATATTTTTTAGCAGTATTTCCAAATTCAAATGAAGATAATATAAGTGCAATCATCACTGGCACAAAATAATAAGCAAATCGATATAAAACTAATGCTAGAAGTATCTTTTCTTCAGAAATACCAAGTGATTTCAGTCCTAGTAACACGACTAAATCAAACGCGCCAAAACCACCTGGAATAAAACTAACTAAACCAGATAAAGCTGCAATAACAAATATACCTACAAAAGTCATAAATGAGATATGTATATCGACAATCAATGCAGCAAAATATAATACAGTAGCTGCTGCCATCCACTCAACACATGATACAACTGTACAATAAACACCCATAAAACGATTATTTCTATCTACAGGTCGTGCCACGGTATAGAAAATAAAGATAGGTAAAAATAATGCAACAATATATAAAATCCAACGTACCCATGAAATTTCATCAATCATGTGAGAAGCGTTAAATATACGCAGAACAACTAAGATAGATAATAAACTTAATCCCGTAAGCATAGATACTAAAATAATAGAAATATATTGCACAAGCTTTTTCGTGTCATTAGTATAATTTTTATATACAAAAGCTCTTACACCTGCACCTATAAACCCTCCAAAACCAATTATAGAATTTAGGGCGTTGATAATATAACTCACTCTAAAGACTCTAATCATCGGCATTTTAAGTTTAAGAGACTTTACTAAAATAATATCGTACAGTGATAATAAAATGAGTGACAGTCCCCCACCAGCAAATAGTAGTACGAGCCATACTCTATTAATTTTGCCAAACTGTATGAATGTCTCTTTAAAATTGATATGTGATAATTCTCTATAGAGTGTAAAAATTACAAAGATAAATAAAGCAGTGGCGAAAATAAGTTTTAAAAAAGAAAGTAATTTACTTTTTAATTCTTGTGTCATGTTTTCACTTCGATTCTAATTCAATATAATATATATCAAAATATATCATAAAGCTATGTCATATAGAATATCAATAAGCAAGATGAACCTTACATTATTGTAATACAATTTTCACATCATCCGAGGGATTAATTTGAATAAAATCATTTAACATATGATTACTAAGCATATCATGATTGTAAATGTATGTGATTTAAAATAAAAAAGACTGGAACATTGTTTTTGTTGTTCCAGTCTAAATTAATATATTATTGTTTAATTCCTTTTTCTTCTTCAGTGATAGTGTACTCACCAGCATCATTTCCATAGTAGCGATTGTATCTTCGTTTAAATAACATAAATATGTGTGAAACCAATACCTTAAGTACAGCGTATAGAGGAATACCAATAATCACTCCAACAATGCCCATTAAATTTCCTGCACATAATAAAATGAAAATAATTGTTAAAGGATGAATTTTCAATGTTTTACCCATAACGTTAGGAGAGATAAAGTGGCCTTCAAAGAATTGGACAAGCGTCCATACAACAGCTAACTTTAATAACATCAAAGGTGAAGTAATAATCGCGATAACAATCGCAGGCGATATTGCTATTGTCGGTCCTAAATAAGGAACTACACTAGTGACTGCAGCAATACTTGCTAAAACCAAGGCGTACTTAAGACCAATAATTGAATAGCCAATAAATAGTAATAATCCAATACAAAATGACACAATAATTTGACCTTGAATGTACGAACCAACTTGTACACTCATCTTTTCTAACAAGTCATGAAAATCTTTTCTAAATTTAGGTGGCATAATTTTTGTAGTATAATCTTTAAATTTATGACCATCTTTTAACATAAAGAACAACACAAAAGGTGTAGTCCCAATAACAATACCGATATTCGCGACTGCTTCAGCAAAAGTTGCAAGTTTAGATCCAAATCCATCTGAGTAATCTGAAACCATAGATGGTATCTTTTTCTGAGCAGATTCTAACCATTCGTTCACTTGTCCCATATAACCAGATAAAATTGTATTATTATTAAGTTTATCAAGTGATCGCGTAATTTTATGTAAATAATTAGGTGTATTTTTGATAAAACTTTCTATCTGTGATCCAATAATTGGAATAAGTAAATTAACTATTAATGTAATAATACCAACAATTGCAACATAAATAATTGTTATACCTAATAGTCTTGGAATACGATACCTCTCCATCATATTTACAATAGGATTGAATAAATAAAATAGTACTAACGAAACAATAATAGGTGCTGCTATTGTATTAAATACAATAATAAAAGGTTGAAAGACATATGAAATTTTATCAAAGATAAAAATGACAATACCTAAAAGAACCAATGCAATTAAAGCATAAATAAGGTCATTTCCGCCTAAAAACCTCATAAATCTAGACTCTGACAAACTAAAAAAATGGCTTTTCTTTCCATTTATTTCTTTTTCATTTTTCATTAAATTCACCACGCCTTAAAAATACATCTATTTACTTTTTAATTTTATTGTAAAAATAAGCTTAAAAACACAATATTTATCTTACCACAAATAACAATACTCTAATCATTAAGGTCACTTTTCTTATTAAAAGAATATTTTAAGATTTATTTACTACTAATTTGAACTTCAAAATGATTGATATGTAGTGTTAAATAAACTATTTCCGCTTCGTATACATACACACTAAATTCACGTTGAATCATTTTTAATATTTTATAAGCCGTATTAAAACTACGTGGATACATAGTTTTTATCATCGATATAAAATTCTCTTGTGCTTCTAAATACTCACCTTTAGTTAATCGATATATTAAAAATTGTATGTGCCTTATAAAACGCTGATATTGTATTGTTTGTTTATCAATTGAATGTTGTAAATCAGTTTCAATAATTGTAATACTCTTATTGATTAACTTGTTTATTACTGAAATATCGTGAATTGATAATTTTTCAGAGTTGGATGCAATATGTAATGCGATGAATCCAATTTCATCTTCTGGAAAATGTACGTCTAAGGTTTTATTTAATTTATCGATTACCTTTCGAGCAACATTGTACGCATTACTATAAAGATGTTTTGTTTCAATCACAAATGGATTTGTAATCATTTGATGTTGCTTAAGTCTTTTATAGGCATAAATGATGTGATCTGTAAGTGCAACAACCAAATTTTTATCATCTGTAATTAGACCAGATTCATTGATAATATTAACTGAGTCTATCACCGCTTGAACAACATGATCTTCTCCGAGCTCCAAAAGTGTTTTGTAGTGTTCTTGTTGCTCTTGTTGTTCTAATTTATAAATTTTTTCTATCGAAGCATTCTCTTGAACTGTCATACCAACCTTTTTATTAAAACCAATACCTTTACCAATTAAAACAACCTCTTGATGATTTTTTGTGCATATGATGACATTATTATTGAGTGTTTTCGTTATTACATACTTGCTCATCATAATCACCTTTCTAATATCATTATTAAAATTATAATGCTTAATACCTAAATTGAAAAGAAATCTATTTTGAAAGTTTTTACTGCTATTTAGAGACTGAATCAATGACATCAATACTTTAAATCTTTAAAAAAATAAAACGGCTTGATACGTCAAGGGATATGTATCAAGCCGTTATTTTATTCATTTATTCACTATTTTTTTGGTATTCTTGCATGTTGTCCCCAAGTCTCAATGCCAAATAAATTTATTTCTAAGTTTTCGGGTTTAAACACAGGTCTCTTACCTTCTTTACGTTGTCTTTGATAATCTTTCATCACTGCAAATGCTATATTCGACAAACCTATAATTGATATGATATTTACTATTGCCATAAGACCCATAAATAAATCGGCAGTACTCCATACTGTTTCTGTTTTAGCAACAGCACCTACAAATACTAAAAGTACTACAAAACTTCTAAAAATAAATAATATCATCTTATTGTTAGATAAAAATTCGATATTGGATTGACCATAGTAATAGTTACCTACAACAGATGAAAATGCAAATAAGGTAACTGCTACAGTTAGGAAAATACCTCCTGCTGAACCTAAATGTTCGTTCAACGCTGATTGTGTAACTGCTACACCTTGAGGCGCGCTATCACCAAATTGTAAACCAGAATATAATAAAATCATAATTGCTGTAGCTGTACAAACAAGCATAGTGTCAAAGAATACACCTAATGATTGAATTAAACCTTGTTTAACGGGATGAGGCACAGCAGCTGTAGCAGCAGCATTAGGTGCAGATCCCATACCAGCTTCGTTTGAGAATAAACCACGTTTAATACCTTGAAGAATAGCTGCTCCTACAGCACCACCAGTAACCTGCTGAACTCCGAATGCACTTTTGATAATAGTGCCAATCATAGGTACAATTTGATCTATATTGAGTAATAAAATGATTAAAACCATACCTATATAAACAATAGCCATAATAGGCACAATAAGTGAAGATAGTGTAGCTATGCTACGAACACCACCAAAAATGATAATACCTGTAATAACTGCAAGTACTATTCCAGTAATTACTGGGCTAATATTGTATTGAGTATTTAATGATTCAGCAATTGTATTTGCTTGAACAGTATTAAATACAAAAGCAAATGTAACTGTAATTAAAACAGCAAATACAATTCCAAGCCATTTTTGGTTAAGTCCTTTTGTTATGTAATAGGCTGGTCCGCCACGGAACCCACCTTCTTTGTCATGTACCTTATAAACTTGCGCAAGTGTTGCTTCCATAAATGCACTAGCTGCACCAATAAAAGCAATAACCCACATCCAAAAGACTGCACCGGGACCACCAAGAACAATAGCAGTTGCAACACCGGCAATATTTCCAGTTCCTACTCTTGACCCAGCACTAATCGCAAAAGCTTGAAATGGTGAAATACCCTTCTCACCACTACTTAAAGTTTCTGGCTTTTCAGTTAATGCTCTAAACATCTCTGGTAACATTCTGAGTTGAATAAATTTAGAACTAATTGTAAAGAAAAAACCTGCTGTTAATAATAATCCAATAAGATATTGAGACCAAATTAAGTCATTCCCGACTTGAACAAATGTTTTAAACCAGCCAGGAATTAAGTTATCGAAATCTTGCAAAACGAATCCCTCTCATCCACTTAAATTTATCGTTTTAAATACACCAAGAGATTTATGCTTTAATTTCATTAACAAAGATTAAACATTCATATTAACAATAAATGTATATTATCACTTTGATAGTTCAAATTAGACATAAATCCCTTGGGCTCATTTTAGTTGCTATTATTAATTTTTATTTTATCATTTTATTTTGTGATTGCATATACTTTTACTCTAGAATCATACTTTCTACTTCTCCAAAATCATCAGTATCAATAATAAATGATCCATTCGTATATTGTTCAGATAAGTGTACATCATCGATTTTACCATATTCTTCATGATGTTGAGAGAATACAACATATTTCGTGTGATTTTCTTTAACTACTGCACCCGCCACAATCCGATGCGGTTTTTTCTTTAATTCTTTTAGTAAAGTGATTCCACGTTGTGCGCGTTTAGCTTCTTGAAGAACATTAAAATCAATACGCTTCATAGCACCACGTTGTGTAACCATTATTATGGAATCTGAATCGTTCACATCTTCTGTCATAACAACATAGTCTTCATCTTTAAGATTAATTGATTTAACACCAGCTGCTCTTAAGCCTGTATCCGATAATTCATTAGTTGAATAAGTTAATGACATGCCTTTATGCGTTAGAACAGTAATTAACTGATCAGTCTCTAATCGAACGACATTAATAAGTTTATCATTGTCTTTAACCTTCATATTTATGAGTGGTTTATTAAAACGAGTAGTTTTAAATTGTGAAGCGCTACTTTTCTTAATCATGCCGTTTTTAGTAGCCATAATATAAAAGGCTTCATGTTTAAAATCTTTTTCGTTGTATACATTTACCACTTCTTCATCTTCATCTATTGGCACAATTTGTGATATGTGTTGACCAAGCTCTTTCCAACGGATATCGGCTAGTTTATGAACAGGTATAAACAAATATCTACCTTTATTTGTAAATACAAGAACAGTATCTTGAGTATTCACGGCTTCATGTTTTAATAAGCGGTCACCGTCCTTCAAACCGATTTCAGTCACACCGCTAGCGTTAAAACTACGTGTAGATGTACGTTTTATATAGCCATGTTGTGTCAAACTTAAAATCACTTCTTCACTAGGCACCATAACTTCTTTATCAATTTTGATTTCGGAAATTTCAGCTTCTATTGTAGATAGTCGATCCACTTTAAATTTCTTTTTAATTTCAATTAGTTCATCTTTAATTACTGCTAAAAGCGCCTCATGATTATCTAAAATATTTCTTAATTCTTTTATTAAAGCTTCTAACTCTTCATGTTCTTTTTTCAAAGCTTCAATGTCAGTATTTGTTAATCTATATAGCTGTAACATGACAATAGCTTCTGCTTGAGCTTCAGTAAAGTCATATTCTGCAACTAAATTATCTTTAGCATCTTTTTTATTTTTAGAATTACGTATCAATGCAATAACTTCATCAAGTATAGATAAAGCTTTCATTAATCCTTCCACAATATGCATACGTTTTTCAGCTTGCTCTAAGTCATAGCGCGTTCTATTTGTAACCACTTCAATTTGATGATTTAAATAACTTTCTATAATTTCACGTAATCCCATCAACTTAGGGCGGCCTTCACTAATAGCAACCATATTAAAATTATATGAAATTTGTAAATCCGAATTCTTATATAAATAGTTTTTGATTGATTCGCTATTAGCATCTTTTTTTAATTCGATTGCAATTCGTAATCCAGTTCTATCAGTCTCATCTCGAACTTCTACAATACCATCAACCTTTTTATCAGCACGTAATTCGTCGATTCTTTTAACTAAACTACTTTTATTCACTTCATAAGGAATTTCAGTCACAATTAATTGTTTACGTCCACTTCTTAAAGGTTCTTCATCTACTCGTGAACGCACGACAACCCTTCCTTTACCAGTCTCATATGCTTTTTTTATACCTTCTATTCCTTGAATGATACCACCTGTAGGAAAGTCAGGCCCTTTGATATATTTCATCAGCTGATTAATTGTAATATCAGGTTGATCGATATACTTCAATGTACCTTGTATCACTTCGGCAAGGTTATGTGGCGGGATATCAGTAGCATATCCAGAAGAAATCCCCGTAGATCCATTAATTAATAAATTAGGAAATCTCGCTGGTAATACCATTGGTTCCAAAGTTGTGTCATCATAGTTTGGAATAAATGATACTGTTTCCTTATTAATATCCCTTAATAGTTCTTCTGATAATTGACTAAGTTTAGCTTCTGTGTAACGCATAGCAGCTGGAGGATCGTTATCGATACTACCATTATTCCCATGCATTTCAATTAGAACATGACGTAACTTCCAATCTTGACTTAAGCGCACCATAGCATCATATACTGAAGAGTCTCCATGAGGATGATACTGACCTATAACATCACCGACAGTTTTCGCACTTTTACGGAAATTTTTATCATACGTATTCCCACTAGAATACATTGCGAATAGTATACGTCGTTGTACTGGTTTTAAACCATCACGTACATCAGGTAATGCACGTTCTTGAATGATATATTTACTATAACGTCCAAATCGGTCACCAATAACATCTTCAAGTGACAAATCTTGAATTATCTCACTCAATTCGTTTCCTCCTCAATATATTTTTCATTCTCTAGTATTTGGACTTCTTTATTATCCAAAATACTTTGATCTTCTTGCATACCAAATTCAACGTGTTTTTCAATCCACTCTCTTCTTGGGGCAACCTTATCCCCCATCAAAGTAGTGACACGTTTTGATGAACGAACTTCATCTTCAACTTGAACTCTAATTAATGTTCGAGTTTCTGGATTCATTGTAGTTTCCCATAATTGTTCTGGATTCATCTCACCAAGACCTTTATAACGCTGTAATGTGAAACCTTTTCCTAATTGTTTTTGTAAATTTTCTAATTCTTCATCAGTCCAAGCATACTCAACTTTTTTATTCTTACCTTTACCTTTTTCTAATTTGTATAAAGGCGGTAACGCAATAAAGACACGTCCAGCTTGAACAAGTGGTTTCATATATTTAAAGAAAAATGTAAGCAATAATACTTGAATATGTGCACCATCCGTATCAGCATCTGTCATGATAATAATTCTGTTGTAATTACTATCTTCAATTTTAAAGTCAGTACCAACACCAGCACCAATAGTATGAATAATCGTATTAATTTCTTCATTTTTAAAAATATCCTCTAAACGTGCCTTTTCTGTATTAATCACCTTTCCACGAAGAGGTAAAATAGCTTGGAATTTACGGTCGCGTCCTAATTTTGCAGAACCTCCCGCTGAATCACCCTCAACTAAATATAACTCGTTTTTATCAGTATTTTTACTTTGCGCAGGAGTTAACTTACCTGATAGCAATGTATCTTTACGTTTACTTTTCTTTCCGGAGCGTGCATCTTCTCTAGCTTTACGAGCAGCCTCGCGTGCTTGTTGAGCTTTAATTGCTTTTTTAACTAATGATTTAGATAATTGGCCCTTTTCTTCTAAGTAATATGGTAATTTCTCTGAAACAACAGAGTCTACAGCACTCCTTGCTTCTGAAGTGCCAAGTTTTGATTTCGTTTGCCCTTCAAATTGAAGAAGTTCTTCTGGTATACGTACTGAAATAATCGCTGTTAAACCTTCACGAATATCATTACCGTCTAAATTTTTATCTTTATCTTTCAGTTCGTTTATACGACGTGCATATTCATTAAAAACACGAGTCATCGCTGTTTTGAAACCAACTTCATGAGTACCTCCATCCTTTGTACGAACATTATTTACAAAACTTAATATGCTCTCAGAGTACTGATCATTATATTGGAATGCTACGTCTACCTCTATTCCATTGGAATGCCCTGCAAATGTAGTAACATCATGTAATACTTCTTTACCTTCATTGACATAACTAACAAATTCTTTAATTCCTTCTTCATAATGGTAAATTTCTTCTCGTTCTTTTCCACTACGTAAATCAGTAAGTGTAATTTTTAAATCTTTAAGTAAAAATGCAGATTCTTGTAAACGCTCACTTAAAATATCAAAATTAAAAGTCGTCGTTGACTTAAATATTTCTGAGTCTGGTTTAAATGTAACTTTAGTACCTGTTTTTTTTGTTTTTCCAGTTTTTACTAAGCCTGTCGCTGGAATACCACCATTTTTGAAATTTTGGGTGTAGATATTACCATCTCTATGAATTTCAACTTCAAGCCATTCACTAAGGGCATTTACAACAGAAGCACCTACCCCATGGAGACCTCCAGATGTTTTATAACCCCCTTGTCCAAACTTACCTCCAGCATGTAAAACAGTAAATATAACTTCTGCAGTAGGTTTGCCAGACGCATGTATACCTGTTGGCATACCTCGACCATTATCTTCTATAGAAATACTACCATCCTGATTAATTGTTACTGTAATTGCATCACCATAACCATTTAATACTTCATCGACGGAGTTATCGACAACTTCATATACAAGATGATGTAATCCTCGTTTATCAGTTGATCCAATGTACATACCAGGTCTCTTTCTAACTGCTTCTAGTCCTTCAAGTACCTGAATTGAATCATCTGAATAATTATTTTGTTTATTCATTGCCAATGATTTCGCCCTCCTACAAACGTACGTTCGTTATTAAAACTATACAATAGTTATTCTTATATAAATTCACCTAAATTGCAAGTGTCATTTAAATTACTAAGTTGTTTGAGTAACTTTATTGAATTAAATTAAATTAACAATGTTCTAATTAATATTGAGTGTGGTAGAATGAAGCTAAGTTTCTAAAGGATGTGTAAGTTTTTATGATGATCATCGTCATGTTAATCTTGAGTTATCTGATTGGTGCATTCCCAAGTGGGTTAATTATTGGTAAATTATTTTTTAAAAAAGATATAAGACAATACGGTAGTGGAAATACTGGAGCAACTAACAGTTTTCGTGTTCTTGGAAGACCAGCCGGATTTATAGTTACGTTTTTAGATATTTTCAAGGGATTTATTACAGTCTTTTTTCCACTATGGTTCCCAGTTCATGCGGATGGTGTTATAAGCACCTTCTTTACAAATGGTTTAATAGTAGGATTGTTTGCAATACTCGGTCACGTGTATCCAATATATCTGAAATTTAATGGCGGAAAAGCAGTAGCTACCAGTGCAGGAGTTGTATTAGGTGTCAATCCTATTTTACTTCTTATATTGGCAATTATCTTTTTTAGTGTATTAAAAATCTTTAAATATGTTTCTTTATCAAGTATCATTGCAGCAATTAGTTGTGTGATCGGTTCAATTATCATTCATGATTATATTTTACTTGCTGTTAGCGGAATTGTTTCAATCATATTAATCATTCGACACAAATCTAATATAGTTAGAATTTTTAAAGGAGAAGAACCTAAAATTAAATGGATGTAACTCAAATTTCTAATTGTTTAGAGCCTGGGACTTCAAATCAATGTTCCAGGCATTATTAATATATTAGCGATTAATAACTTAATGGGCAAAATAAAATAAAGACTTAAAATTTTGAAAAGATTCATTATTTTCTATGAATTTATATTTACTCGATTACAATAAAAGAGCATATCAAATGTATTATGCTATCATGCCTTTAAAATTTAGATAAATAAAAATTTAAAAAAGTAAGGTGATAACACTATGAATATAAAATTAACTCAAAAGGCAGTAGAATGGTTTAAAAACGAATTGGATTTACCTATAAGCAATAAAGTTCTTCAGTTTTATGTAAAATATGGAGGAGAATTCCAATTAAAACAAGGATTTAGTCCAGCGTTCACCGTAGAAAATAAAGATGCTATTGAAATAGGTTTTGAACAAACATTCTTCGAAATAAATGTCGTTATTGCGGAAAAAGATTTATGGTATTTTCAAGATGAAACACTAACAGTAGATGCAATCGATCATGAAGATGAGATCATCTACAAACGAAATTAATATAATTATACATATAAAAAAGAAGCGATAAACCACTTCGCTTCTTTTTATAAATGATCAGTGCCAAACGTAACCTCAGCATCTTTACCTTCTTTATTTAACTGGTTAACCTTACTATAAGTCTCATGCCACTCAGGAAAATATCTATCCAGGCGTATGGGTTTAAATGTATCTGCTTTAATACAGATAAGCTCTGTTGAACCAGTCGTAGCTAATTCTCCATTTTCATTATAAACCTCATAACAATACGTTGAACGTAATCTAGAATATTTTTCTACCCATGTTTTTACTGTAACCTTTTCAGGATAGTAAATTGATTTTTTATATTGCACTTTTAAATCTACAACTGGTGAAATAACACCTTGTTCTTCCATAGAGGCATAACTGAAGCCAAGTTTTCTTATATAGTCAGTTCTCGCAACTTCAAACCATGTTGCGTAGTTACCGTGATAGATAACCCCCATTTTATCCGTTTCTTGATATCTTGCTTCAATTTCAGTCAAACTGTATATCATTGGAGTAATCCTTCTTTCAACTTTAACTTATTCTTTCAATTAAGGATAACATAAAGCAGTCATACCAACACAATAGTTAGCATGACTGCTTTGAATTAATAATGAGTCAAAATTATATTAAATTACTGCGCGAGTTTATTTCTTAATACCATTTGTAAAATACCACCATGACGATAATAGTCTAATTCTACTAGTGAATCAAAACGTACAATAGCTTTGAAATTAATGATTTCACCATTTTCTTTTTTAGCAGTCACATTTACAAGATCATGTGGTTGTACATCTTCATTAATGTCTACAGATATTTCTTCTTTACCATCAAGACCTAGTGTTTCTGCAGATTCTCCTTGTTGGAATTGAAGCGGTAATACCCCCATCATAACTAAGTTAGAGCGATGAATACGTTCATAACTTTGTGCTATGACAGTTTTAACTCCTAATAAATTCGTACCTTTTGCAGCCCAGTCACGAGAAGATCCCATTCCATAGTCATTACCAGCTAAGACAACTAAGCCAGTTCCATCTTCTTTATATTTCATTGCTGCATCATATATAGGCATTATTTTTCCGGTAGGCCAATATGTTGTAAATCCACCTTCAGTACCTGGAGCAAGTTGGTTTTTGATACGAATATTGGCAAATGTACCACGTACCATTACTTCGTGGTTACCACGACGGGAACCATAAGAGTTAAAGTTGCGAATTGCAACATCATGATCTAATAAATATTTACCTGCTGGTGTATCTTTGCCGATAGCACCTGCTGGAGAAATATGGTCTGTTGTAACAGAATCACCAAATTTACCCATAACTCTCAAACTTTTAAGCGGTTCAATTTTACCCGGCTCTTTAGATAATCCTTGGAAAAATGTTGGATTTTGAATATATGTTGAATTAGGATCAAAATCATATAATGGTTCATCGGTTACATCTATTTCATTCCACATTTCATTGTTATGATATACATTTTTATATTCTTCTAAGAATAGTTCAGGTGTAACAACTTTATCTACAGTATCAGAAACTTCTTGTATTGAAGGCCAAATGTCTTGTAAGTATACATCTTTACCATCTTTGCCTTTACCAATTGGTTCATTTTGTAAATCAATATCTACTGTACCAGCAAGCGCATAAGCTACAACAAGTTGTGGTGATGCTAAATAGTTTGCTTTCACTAATGGGTGGATTCGACCTTCAAAATTACGATTACCTGATAAGACTGAAGTTACTAATAAATCTTCATCTGCAACTGCCTTTTCAATTTCAGGCAATAGTGGCCCTGAGTTACCAATACATGTGGTACAACCATAACCAACAAGGTTGAAACCTAAATCATCTAAATATTGTTGTAATCCAGAATCTCTTAAATACCCTGTAACAACTTTTGAACCTGGGGCAAGTGACGTCTTAACGAACTCTGGTACTTTCAATCCTTTTTCTACAGCTTTTTTAGCAACTAAACCAGCACCTAACATAACATATGGGTTAGAAGTGTTAGTACATGAGGTAATAGCAGCAATTGCGATATCTCCTGTTTTCATTGTAGCTTTAGACCCATCATTAAAATTAATTTCTGCTTTTTTATCAAATTCACTTTGATCAAGTCCATGACCTTGATTACCAGCAGGAGCAGTTACTGATTTTTCAAATTCTTTTTTCATATCACTTAAGAAAATTAAGTCTTGTGGGCGCTTTGGACCAGAAAGTGATGCCTCTACTGTAGATAAGTCTAAATCAATAACATCTGTATATTCAGGATCCTCTTTTTCAACATCAAAGAACATATGATTTTGTTGTAAATATTCTTTAACCAATTCAATATGTTCTTCGTCACGGCCAGTAAGTTTCATATATTTCAATGATTCTTCATCTACTGGGAAGAAACCACACGTTGCACCATATTCTGGCGCCATGTTAGCAATTGTAGCTCTGTCTGCTAACGGTAAATGTTGAACACCTGGACCAAAGAATTCAACAAATTTTCCAACTACACCTTTTTTACGTAATTCTTCAGTCACACGTAAAGCCAAATCGGTAGCTGTTGAACCTTGTGGTAAAGAGTGAGTTAAACGCACTCCGATAACTTCAGGAATTGGGAAATATGACGGTTGCCCTAACATACCTGCTTCGGCTTCGATACCACCAACGCCCCAACCTAGGACACCAATACCATTTATCATTGTAGTATGTGAATCAGTACCAACTAAAGTGTCAGGAAATGCTGTTTTTTCACCATCAACATCTCTTACATGTACAACATTTGCTAAATACTCTAAGTTTACTTGATGGACAATACCTGTAGCAGGAGGTACTGCATTATAGTTATCAAAAGCTTTTGTTGCCCAGTTTAAGAATTGATAACGTTCATAGTTACGTTCAAATTCTAATTTCATATTACGTTCTAATGCTTCTGGATTAGCGTAACTATCGACTTGAACAGAATGGTCGATAACTAAATCTACAGGTACTTCTGGGTTGATTTTATTAATATCCCCACCAACATCATTCATAGCTTTACGTAATGAAGCCAAATCTACTACTGCTGGCACACCTGTAAAGTCTTGTAAAATAACACGAGAAGGTTTGAATGGAACTTCACCTTCGTTACCTTCATTACCGAATTCACTTAATGCTTTGATATGATCATCTGTTATAACAAAATCATCCTCTTGTCGTAACACAGATTCTAACAATACGCGAATTGAGTATGGTAATTTAGAAATTTTAGTTAGCCCTTTTTCTTCTAATGTTTGTAAGTCATAGTAAGTATATGATTGACCATTTAATTCGAATTGTTTCTTTGCTTGTTCTTTAATATTAGAAGCCATTTTATATCCCCCTTGATATTTATATATATTTATATGCCGTTAATTAAATTGTATTATTATATGTTTATCAAAACAACTATGTACCTTTAGAAAACGCTTTATTTTCATTTCGCTTTTGTAATCAGTTTATATAAGAAAAACTTATCGTAAGGTATTAGTGCAATAAGTAAATGTTATTAATTGAGAATGGTTATCAATAATGAACATCATTTTAAATCTCAAACTACTATTCGGTTTCTTCATATAAATTGAATGACCACAAACTTATAAACGTATGCGCTCAAAAATGAGATGATATCAATTTGATACTGTATCTATCAACAGATATAATAATAAAATTTTAGTAGTGAGATATTAGTGGTTTTTATTAAAAAAACCTGAGACAATTTTGTTTGTCTCAGGTTTATAAAGCAATTATACTTTATTCTTCTTTTTCTTTATTTCTTCTAACTTCTCTTTTTTCTAGAATATCTGTTTCATAATCTTCTTGTTGATATTTAACATATTCTTGTAAACGATGTTTATTTGGCGTAAGTGTTAATCCAAGGAATTTACGTTCCTTATTTGCATCTTTGTAGAAACTTATCATCATCATTATGACGACGAATGAGAATGGGAAAGCACTTATAATAGCAGCACTTTGAATAGCATTCAAGGCTTTAGAGCCATCTCCTCCACCAGCTAATAATAATACAAAGGCAATAAGTGCTTGCGCAACTCCCCAAGTTACTTTAACTAGACTACTTGGATTTAATGATCCAAATGTAGTTTGCATACCTAATACGAATGTTGCTGAGTCAGCGGAAGTAACAAAGAAAGATGCAATAAGCAATAATGCAATGATAGATAAAACAATACCTAACGGAATATGGTTGAATACACCAAACAACTGTGTTTCAGGTGACATTTTAAAGAGATCCGAATGTTTTTTACCAGTTTCAATTCCTAATACGCCGAAAACACTGAACCATATAAAACTAACAAGTGCCGGTACTAATAAAACACCTGAAATAAATTCCCTTATAGAACGACCTTTAGATACACGTGCGATGAATACACCAACGAATGGACTCCAACTTAGCCACCAACCCCAATAGTATAATGTCCACGTTGACATCCATTCACGCTTTTGACCGTTTAACGCAGCGGTATCAAAACTGTTAAATAAGAATGAATTTAATAAACTACCTGTAGAACTTGTCATCATATTTAAGATTAAAACAGTTGGTCCAACAATTAATGTAACAATCATTAATACCGTACCAAGACCTATATTTAAATTACTTAAATATTGAATTCCCTTGCTTAAACCTGACCAAGCACTAGCAATAAATAAAATTGTTACAACAACAATAATAATACCTTGAACAAAAGTGTTGTTCGGCACGTCAAATAAATAATGTAAGCCACCATTAATTTGAAGCGCGCCCATACCTAGAGATACAGCTACACCAACTAATGTAGCAAAAACAGATAATACATCAATTAAAGTACCTATTGGTCCTTCAACTTTATCTCCCAATAATGGACGTAAAGTTCTAGAAATTAATCCAGGTTCTCCTTTACGGAATTGAGAATAAGCTAAGGCTAAAGCTACCACACCATAAATTGCCCATGCGTGGAATCCCCAATGGAAAAATGTAGATCTTAAAGACTCAGTGTATGCTTTTGTCGTTTCAGGATCAGCTGTTGGTGGAGCTGCAAAATGTGCCATAGGTTCAGCTGCACCATAGAATACTAAACCAATACCCATACCAGCACTGAATAGCATTGCGAACCAAGAAATTGTATTAAATTCTGGTTTGTCATTAGGTTTCCCTAATTTAAGTTTCCCAATTGGACTGAATATCAAGAAAATACAGAAGAATACAATTACTGTTGTTAAAATAAGGTAATACCAACCCAAATTATTAGTAATCCACATCTTAGCTGTATTAGTAACGCTATCGAATTTCTCAGGCCAAACAGCACCGATGATCACTACTATAGCTGCAATAATTGAACTATAGATGAAAACCGAAGAAAACTTTTTATTTTTCTTCTCTTGTGAAGAAGAATTCATAATTAATTACTCCCTTCATTCGAATATTTAATTTTTCAAGGCAGTAAAATCAAAAAATTAAATTTTATTTTAAAATTTTTAACTTTACCAATACACTTTAATAGATTAACAAAGGTCTTCAACATTATCAAATTTACATAATTATAGTATTTGCTAAAATATTTATATATTGTATAATCAGAAATATATTTTAAAAGAAGGGATATGCTTTATGTTAAAAGAATTTAAAGAGTTTGCACTCAAAGGCAATGTTTTAGACTTAGCTATTGCTGTAGTTATGGGGGCTGCGTTTAATAAAATTGTTACATCACTAGTCCAATACATTATCATGCCATTAATTGGTAAATTATTTGGTTCAGTTGATTTTGCTGAAGATTGGTCTTTTTGGGGTATCAAGTATGGACTTTTCATACAATCAATAATTGACTTCATTATAATTGCTTTTGCTTTATTTATCTTTGTTAAGATAGCTAATACAGTTATGAAAAAAGAAGAGAAAGAAGAAGAAGTAGAAGAAAATACTGTTTTATTAACAGAAATTAGAGACTTGCTTAAAAAATAATCAAATCACTATCTTCAATTATAGAGACTTAAAGAAATTATGCATGTTCTTATTAAAGTATTGAAAAATCAATAGCTTTAAATTAGAGCATGTCACAAAATCTTAAGTCTCTATTTTTTTAATTTTTTCTAAATTGTGTATGACTTTCGTATTGATTGCTTGTCACTTCTAAAATCAAAGGAATGCGTTGCTTAAGCTCGCTTACATGTGAGATTATACCAACCATGCGCCCAGATGATTTTAAATTAATTAATGTATCTATCGCAGTTTCAAGTGTTTCTTGATCTAAAGTGCCAAATCCTTCATCTATAAACATAGAATCTAAGGTTATTCCACCTGATTCTTGCTGTACGACTTCACTTAATCCTAAAGCTAAAGCCAGTGATGCTTGAAATGTTTCTCCTCCTGAAAGTGAACTTATGTGTCTCGATTTATTTGAATGAAAATCAAACACGTCAATTTCCAATCCACTTAATCCTAAGGAAATGGCCTCTCTTCTAATCAGTTGATATCTATTACCACTCATAAATGAAAGTCGTTGATTCGCTTGAAAAATTATTTTTTCCAAGTAATAAATTAAAACATAATTTTCTAGTGTTAATTTATAATCATTTTTACCTGCTAATATTTCTGATAGCAAGAAAATTTCTTTTTGCACTTTTAATTCATCATCGAGGATCTGAATTATATTTTTTATGTTATTAAATTTGTTAGAGTTATTATCTATTTTATAGCTAATCGTAGCTATCTGTGAATTCGTTTCATCTAGTTTCAAGTTTGTTTTTTCTATAGAGTGTCGTAAATCTTCTAAATTTAATAATTTTTTTCCTTTAACCAATTCACTGAGTCTGTTAATCTCTATTTCAAAACTTTGATAATTCTTATTATAAATACTAATTTCTCTTTCTATTTCATCTTTTCGGGCACTTAAATCTGCAGCGCTTTTGACTTGATCATAAGACTCAAAACCAAGTTGTTGCATTTCTTTTTCCATTTTTAATTCTAAATTATTTATTTCTTTACTTGTTTGAGTTAAATTCTCAGTTAAATGTTTTTGATCATTCATTTCTATCTTTAACTTACTATTTAACTCGTTCAATTTATTTTTAGTTTTTTCTTTATCATACTCATAGTTCTCAACTTGTTTTTTAGCATGAGAATAATAAGCTTCAAAATCCTTTACTGATGAAAATTGTGAATGTCGTTCAAAATCATTAATTTGAATTTCCAGTTTTTCTTTTTGCGTGTTCTTTCTACTCAAATCTAAATCAAATTGATGTATTTTATTAACTATTTCTTTTTCTTGTTTCTCAAAATTTTCTACTAACCTATTTATGCTTTGTTGTTCGTCTTTTAGTTGTTTCAAATGATTAAGTTGTTTTTGAAGCTCACAGATATCTTTCTGTTCTTGTTTCTCAAAATTTAATTCTTTTTCTCTATGATTTAATTCCTCAATTCGAGTTTCTATTTTGATTATTTCATCACGAATTTTTACCTTCTTACTTTCAAACTGTTTTATTTTATTATTTTTTTGAGCAATTAATTCAAAATCGATATGTTCTCCCAATGAATGTATTTCATTACCACAAATTGGACAAGTATCCCCTACTGACAAAGCGGACTTTATTTCATTTACAAAATCCTTTTTGTCATTCAAATCAATTAAAGTCGCATCTATATTAATTATTGATGATTCAATTTCATTTAACTGTTCTTTCTTCTCATTTAATTTACTAAGATAAGATGATTTATCTTGTTGTAATTTATCAAATAATTTCTCATCCTTTTTTTGTCTTTCATATTCATCTATAATCTTTTTCAGGTTATAAATCTCTTCAGTATAATGATCAATAATTGCAAAATCTTTGTTTTTATCGTTCAATTCTTTCGTCAATTTTTCTTTTTTGGTTATTAAATCATTATATTCACTGTATAATCTTTTTATTTCTTCTTCAATTACCGGTTTTTGTTGATAACTACTAATAATCATATCTAATTGATTAAAGAAAACTTGGTTTTTTTCTAGATACTGATTAAATTGAGTTATTTCATTTTCTCGTGTTGATAAATGGTCGAGTTGCTTTTGAAAATCTTTAATTTCATTGCAATAGTTTGTTTCATTTAATTTTGATTGCTCATGAAGTGACTCTAATTCATCTTTACCTTTTTTTAAACTTTGCAGCCTAGTAAAATAGGTGATTAATACTTTAGATTCCTGAATCATCTTTAATTCTTGATTCAATTTATCAATATAGTTTTGTTCTTTTTTTAATTCGTCAAATTTGATTGTTTCCGCTTTTAATTTTTTAGTATTCTCACTTAATTCAACGTTCATTTTATATTTATGATTTAAATCATCTAATTCTTTAGTTATTTTAATCTTAGCATCTTCAAATGACTTGAGAATTTTGTATCCATAATCATTAAATTGTGGGAATTTTTCAATCATTTTATCTGTCTGAGAACTCTCTAATTCTTTATATAAGGCCAGTTCATCATTATTAAATGTATCTATATCATTCCATAAATTTTCAATTTGAGTGTATCTATTTTCAATTTGTACTTTTTCTTGCTTTACATTTTCTACAAGTAGATGTCTAATCTCATCAAATCGCTCACTATTAAAAAGTGTTCTAAGAATCGATTGTTTATCTTTACTATTTGACTGAAGAAACTTTTTAAATTCTCCTTGAGGCAAAATAAATAATTGACGAAATTGTTCAGCATTAACGCCTAATAATTGTACAATAAATTGATTACCTTGATTCACTTTACTTTCTCTTAATTCAAATTGATTATCAACTAATTCATATATATTTAACTTGGCTTGTGTTTTAGTTATATTCCCCTCTTTAATAAAAGGTGCTTCTCTATGAATTTTAAAGGTTTGATTATTAACTTTAAATTGATAAATTACTGACATTGGCGATTTACCGTCTGCAAAATGACTTCTCAAATCTCCTTCTTTTCTAGTTTTGGTCGAAGCCATACCGTATAATGCGTATACTATAGCATCAAATATCATTGTTTTACCAGATCCAGTTTTACCACTAATTAGAAAGAGTTGATCAGTTTCAACTTGCTCAAAATCAATACTTTCTTTAATAAAAGGGCCAAAGTTCTCCATAACTATATGTAAAGGCTTCAAATCTTATCCCTCCCTATCCAATATAAAACTTAACAAGTGCTTTATTTTGTCTGATTGAACTTGACTCAGATGTTGATCCGTCATATTTTCATAAAAATTTTCTATAATTGTCTGATCATCTTGCTTTTTGATTTCGACATGGCTAAAATTCTCACTATGCTCAAATGCTACATTCGATAGCGCTAATATATTGGGATAAATTTGTTTCAGTTTCATCATTGGATCAGTAACATGAGAAACATTCGTTAACTTAAAATGAAAATAATTATTTTTATTTTTTACTTTTATTCTTTCTTGAATAATATCTTCATAATCACCTTCAATAACTTCTAATTCTCTTAGAGGTTTTAAAGGAACAAAAGTTTCATTTAATATTTGGTTATTTTCAATATCAAGAACTCTATATCCTTTAGATTGAGTTACTTCAGAGAAAGAGTATTGCAATATCGAACCGCTATATTTGATAAAAGAGTTATTTATACTAAATGGATGATGTAGGTGCCCAAGCATTACATAATCAAACAACCGAAAAGAATGCATATCAACTGATTCTACTGTTCCAATAGTTAATGGTCTTTCCGAATCTGAAGTTTTACCGCCCTCTATAGTTAAATGACCAATTAGTATATTTACCTTATTATTATCTATGGAACTAGACATTTGCTCTAAGCATTCGTTTAATGCTTGTTGATATGTTTCTATTTGCTTATCCTTAAAATAATTTTGCACTTCACTCACAGTTGCGAAAGGTAAAGTGAAAAATTGAACACCACTCAATTCTATTGGATCATCAATATTTTCTAGTTGAGTTCTTATGTAAAGTTGATTATTCTCAAACCACTTAGCGCCATAATTCAATCTTTCCCTACCATCATGGTTACCGCTTATCATGATTATTGGAATTTCAAGTTCTATATTTAAGTATTCAATAGTCTCTTCTAGTAAACCTATCGCTTCTTTACTTGGATATGAGGTGTCATACAAATCACCTGCAATGACTATTAAATCTGGTTGTTCCTTCTCCATATGTTGTTTAAATTGAGTTAAAATATATTTTTGGTCTTCAAGCAATTGCTTTCCATTTAAAATTTTACCCAGATGCCAATCAGCGGTATGTACAATTTTCATAATTACCCTCCTGATAAGAACGTTTGTTCGTTTCAATTCTATATGCTTTTTTTACCTTTTTCAAGTAAAAAACCACCTATCAAAATAATGATAAGTGGTTAAACATATTACTTAATAAGATTCTTTTGCAATTTTTTATATTTATAAAGCATTGCACATCTCCAAGGTACTATCATACAAAATGCGAGTAAAAAAAACATACCAGCAATTTCACCTGGATCAATTTCGCTACTTATAAATATTTTAATAACTGTTCTTATTATTAATAATGATATTAAAATAATTGGAAATGCTTTAGACCGTTTCATATAAATATTATCATCTTTAACTTCAAATCTAGAAGTCCAGATTAAAACAGTAGAAAACAAAACACCTAATATCAAAGATTCTAACATTTCCATACCAGTTAATCTAAAATATGGTACCACATACATCAATGCACCGGTAGCCATGAAAAATGGTGGTAAGATAATTTTCTTTTCATTGACTGGAAACTGTTGTGCTTTCATTCTTATCACTATAACGACAGCACCCATTAGAAATGCAAACACAATGGAAAAGACTAAATAAGCCAAATTGACACCCTCTTTTGACATAAACTTATTCGCTTAAATAATCATTTGATAGTATATCACTATCACTATAAAATTGACACTTTAAATGTTCAAGTTTTAACATTTTAATACATATATAGTATTTAATTCATTACTAGAACATAAAATTAATATATTAATAATAAGTAAAAAAAGAGCGCTACAGTTATTTTGATAAGTTTCTGTAACACTCATTAATATAATGTCTATGAACCTTACATTTTTTGATTCATATTTTTATTCATCATTGTCATCATTTGATTGATTTTCTTTTGAGATGGTTTTTGTCCCATTTGCATCATCATCATACGTAGCATTTCCTCATTGATAGGTGGATTTTTCTTTAAGTAATCTTTCATATATTTTCTAGCTAATAAGAAACCACCAATTAAACCTGCAATAAGTGCTATAACGATTAGAATAATTGCTACCCAAATTGCCATTGTTTCACCCGCTTTCTGTATCCTTATGAATTTTACTAAATTCGTTCTGTTATTTCAAGACATTCTTGAATAATAACGATTAGTACTCCATTTATTATCATAACAAAGCCAAAGATATTATTAAATTCTATTTTAATATCTAAAAGGTTACTAACCAATTTTGATGGTTAGTAACCTAAAAAGTTCAACTAAATCATTGTCTAAATTTATAATGAACGGACTTGTTTTAAAATATTTTCTTTAGTGAATCCATACTTTTCAACTACTAAATCTCCAGGAGCACTAGCACCAAAACTATCTATACCAATAACTTTACCTTCAATACCAACATATTTATGCCAACCGAGTGGTGATGCCATTTCGATAGCTATACGTTTAGTAACATCAGAAGGTAAAATTGATTCTTTATATTCAGAAGATTGTTGTTCAAATGCGTACCAGTTTGGCATAGAAATAACTCGTACACCTTTACCTTGTTGCTCTAATTCTTTTGCAGCTTCTACAGCTAAATTAACTTCTGATCCTGATGCCAATAATAAATATTCAAGTTGTTGTTCTGTTTCAAAAACAATATACGCACCTTTTCTCACACCATTTTCAACTGTTTGTTTATCAACATCCAAAGTTGGTAAATTTTGACGAGTTAACACTAATGATGTTGGCGTTTGTTCTGATTCAAGTGCAACTTCCCAAGCTACACGTGTTTCATTACCATCAGCTGGACGAATAACATTCATATTAGGAATGGCACGAAGACCTGCTAATTGTTCTATAGGTTCGTGTGTGGGTCCATCTTCACCTACAGCAATTGAATCATGAGTAAAGATGAATGTTGAATTGAGCCCCATGATTGATGATAATCGTAAAGCTGGTTTTAGATAATCACTGAATACAAAGAATGTTGCTGCATACGGATGAAGTCCACCATGTGCTGCCATACCGTTTACTGCTGCTCCCATTGCAAATTCACGTACACCAAACCATACGTTTTTACCTTCTGGAGTATCTTTATTATAATCTTTAGCTTCTTTAACGTTAGATTTATTTGAACCTGCTAAGTCTGCTGATCCACCAAAGAATGAAGGAACAAACTCACTTAATTTTTGAATTATTTCTCCTGAATCAGCTCTAGAAGCACCACTGTGATTTAAATCATATTCTGGTAAGGCATCAGCGTAATTATTTGGTAACTTACCACTCATTGCTAATTTAAATTCCTCAGCTAATTCTGGATAGGCTTCACTATAATTTTTAAGCATATTATTCCAAGCCTCTTCATTTTCATTTGCACGTTTTAACATTGTTGATTTAAATATTTCGTATACATCTTCAGGAACATTAAAACGTTTTTCAGGATCTAATCCATATTCTTTAAATGTAAGTGCACGTTCTTCTTCACCAAGTGGGGCACCATGAACTCCATTTGAACCAGCTTTATTAGGAGAACCAAAACCGATAATAGTTTTAACTTCGATAATAGTAGGTCCTTGTTGTGATTTAGCTTGAGTGATTGCATTATCAATCTCATCTAAATCGTTACCATTTTCAACTAGAATATAGTTCCAACCGTAGGCTTCAAAACGCAGTTTCGTATCTTCAGAAAATGATTTATCTAAATCTCCATCTAAAGATATATCATTTGAATCATAAAGGACAATTAATTTATCTAACTGATTATGACCTGCAAAAGATGCAGCTTCATGTGAGATACCTTCCATTAAGTCACCATCTGACGCTAATACATAAGTGTAATGATCAACTATATCAAATTGGTCCCTATTAAATTTACCTGCTAAATGACTTTCTGCTAACGCCATCCCTACAGACATGGCAAAACCTTGACCTAATGGACCAGTAGTAACTTCTACACCATCAGTATGTCTATATTCTGGATGTCCAGGCGTCTTCGAACCCCATTGTCTAAATTGTTTAAGTTCTTCAAGTTCTAAACTACCAGAGACATGTAATAAGCTATACAACAAAGCCGAACCATGACCTGCTGATAGAATAAATCTATCTCTATTAAAAAAATCTTTAGATTGAGGGTTAAAATTAAGGTGGCGCGTCCATAAAGTATACGCCATAGGTGCAGCTCCCATAGGTAATCCAGGGTGTCCTGAATTTGCTTTTTCGATTGCATCAATGCTTAAAGCACGTATCGTATCTATAGCTAATTGATCTTTTTCATTAAACATCGTTCTGTCTTCCCTTCTACAATTAATATCTATTTTTAATTATAACTTATTTTATTTTAAAATGATAAAGAAAAATCAGATAAATTAAATCTAAGGATATAATTGGATTCAAACTATATACCTAGTTTAACTCCCTAAAAGTTAATTAAAAATAAATTATTTCTAAGCAAATCATCAATGACTACGAAAATTTTCAATTTATATATCAATGATGAGTCGAACTCTATTGTTTTATTTATTTTGATTTTCTTCTTGTATCTTTTTTAACTTTTCAGGTGTCACATCATTTCCTTCAGGATCAATGACCTTAGTATTTTCTATCTGTTGTTTAAAACCTTTTCTAAATTCTTCTAAATACTGTTTTCTTAATTTAGTCTGTTCTTTAGCCTCTTCATTGGTTAAGCCCTGTTCTTTCTTTTTTCTGGCTAATTCATTTATTCTATCAATATTTAAATTTTCTTTACTCATTTGAAACCTCTTTCTTAATGCATAAAATTTTATTGTTATGATAATAATTAACATATATTCTGTTAGTTTTAATGATACTTATTACTTGAGTAGAATATATCAAAAAAATAAGCATAACCAAATTGTTACGCTCATTTTACAGTAGATAATATGAAAATTAATTGACTAATGCGAACACAGACTGATCATTCTGTTCGCTATTTTGTTTGTCTTTATAGTTTTGAGTAGTATCTTTTTGATTATGTTGATGAATCTTATGGTCAGTCATTTCGTACGTTTGTTCTGATTGAGCACCTTGGTTAACGCTTAAAAAGAAAGTTAAAAAAACAATACAAGACACTATTACTATTGCCATATATGTTAAAAATTTATATTTGTATTTTAAAATCATCCAATCTCACTCCTAGAACATTTGTTTGTATAAGTAATTTATCAGAACATAAGTTCTGTGTCAACAACATTGCGAACAAATGTTTGTTAGAAAAGGTAATTAATGATATAATTATCTCAAACAATAATAAGGAGTGCCTATTTATGAGAGAACTCACTAAGCGACAAAGTGAAATATATGATTATATTAAGAAAATTGTTCAAACAAAAGGTTATCCACCAAGTGTTCGAGAAATTGGCGAAGCTGTCGGTTTAGCTTCAAGTTCTACAGTACATGGACATTTATCTAGATTAGAAGAAAAAGGATATATAAGAAGAGATCCTACTAAACCTAGAGCTATCGAGATAGTTAGCGAACAATTAGATGAGGTAAATGTAGAGGAAACAATTCATGTTCCGGTTATCGGTAAAGTTACGGCCGGCGTTCCAATTACCGCTGTAGAAAATATAGAAGAATATTTTCCACTACCAGAGCACTTAACTTCAACACATAACAGCGATATATTTATTTTAAATGTAGTTGGGGATAGTATGATTGAAGCTGGAATATTAGATGGCGACAAAGTAATTGTACGAAGTCAAACTATTGCTGAAAATGGTGATATTATAGTAGCTATGACTGAAGATGAAGAAGCTACTGTTAAACGCTTCTATAAAGAAAAAAATCGTTATAGACTACAACCTGAAAATAGTACTATGGAGCCTATTTACTTAGATAATGTCATTGTAATAGGTAAAGTAATAGGATTATATAGAGAAATGTAATAAATTTATAATCAATTTCTTATTTTTAAGTGTAGGCCTCCTTATATTTTTTATATGGTTTAAAAACAATACCCTAGGACAGCAACTAATGTCCTAGGGTATTTAATATATTAATCTCGATGCCAGTGTTAGTGTTAAGATAACGGCTTTTATCAAATTTTTTACTCTGAACTACACCTGTTGTGAGAGAAAAATTCAATACAACTTCTGACCAACCGATTTTGTTTTTTTGTTCTTATCTAATATTTCTTTCACTTTTTCAAGTATATCAGTTTGCTTTTTACTTTTTTGCTTCATATTTATCTACATCCTTACGGACTATCTATACCCATAAGTCATATATATAAACATTTAACTTGTATAATTTTCAGTCCAAAAGGGTTGTCTTCGATCATTGAAATATACACCTACGCCCAAGTAATCAAAATGAGTGTTTAAAATATTCTTTCTATGCCCCAATGAATTCATCAAACCTTCATGTGCATAGATACTATTCAATTGTCCATATGCTAAATTTTCTCCAGCAGCTTTAAATTCGATTCCATCTTTTTTTAATCTATCAAAAGGAGAAAGTTTCTTTTCATTTACATGGTCAAAGTAATTATGCTTAACCATATCAATACTATGCTTACGCGCAGTATGAGAAACATACTTGGAATAATCTAATGTTTTTAAGCCATGCTGTTTTCTTTCAGCATTAACAATGTCAAAATTTTGCAACTCAAAACTCTTTGCAAGTAATTTAGATGGTCTACCATATTGATATCTTAAACGATTTTCCATTTTCTCACTCACTTGTAATAATGACTTCACACCATTATCTCTGTGTTTATCATAAAATACTGTGGTATAAATATGGTCTTTATGGAAAACATCATACTCATTACTTTTTACATCAAAACCAACTTTTCCTTTTTTTATAACTTGAATCGGGGACCCATATCTTTCCCTAACAACATCTTTAGGAGTATCATACTTAATTTGAGATTTAGATGAAATAAGATTTTGATTTGTATACAATGCATTAACATGATTGTTAATATAACTCACCATCAAAAATTGATTATAATCATTTGAATAATATGTGTACCAATTTGTGCCATATACACTCGAAGTCATACGCTTATGCCGTCCCAACTGTGCTTCAACATCTTTTCTAGTCATATTCATCTGTATATTGTTGATTGCAAATTCTTGTTTTTTAGGAATCGCTAATTGAGTATTATCGTCATTTGAATCAGAATCAATCCATCGATTAATTTGATGACGTATATCATTTTGAGCTTTTATCATAAAAGTAGTTTCTTTGACTGGCGTAAAAATAACGATGCAAAGTAAAACTGTAATCAATAAAAGAAATCTTTTAATTGTATTCACCTACTACTTTTTACTAATCTCTATCACCATTAAAAATTGAATTTCTAACTATGACGTAATCAACTGTTCTTAATGACTTCAAGTCCTTTCCTCCTGCATATGAAATTGAACTCTGTAAATCTTGTTCCATTTCAGTAAGCGTATCTTTAAGAGATCCTTTGTGTTCTACAAACATTTTTTTACCTTCAACGTTCTTATGTTCACCTTTTTGATATTCTGAGGCACTACCAAAATATTCTTTATATTTTTTGCCATCTAGCTCGACGGTTTCACCCGGTGATTCCTCGTGGGCAGCAAACAAAGACCCAATCATCACCATAGAGGCACCAAAACGAATTGATTTGGCTATATCACCGTGGGTTCTTAACCCTCCATCAGCAATAATAGGTTTTCTAGCTGCCTTATTACAAAGGTTTAACGCAGAAAGTTGCCAACCTCCTGTACCAAATCCAGTTTTAATTTTAGTAATACATACTCTTCCTGGACCAATACCTACTTTTGTAGCATCTGCACCAGCATTCTCAAGTTCTCTTACTCCTTCAGGAGTCCCAACATTTCCAGCTATCACAAAACTATTTGGTAAATGTTTTTTTATATGCTTAATCATATTTATAACTGAATTTGAGTGACCATGAGCAATATCAATTGTTATATATTCTGGTATGAGCGATGAAGAAGCTAATTTTTCAATAAAATTAAATTCGTTTTCTTTAACACCAACAGAAATAGAAGCAAATAACCCTTCATGATGCATTTTTTTTATAAATGGAATTCTATTTTCTTCATTAAATCTATGCATGATATAAAAATAATCGTTTTCTGCAAACCATTGCGCAAGTTCTTCATTCATGACTGTTTGCATGTTTGCTGGAACAACTGGCAATTTAAAAGTACGAGGCCCAAATTTAACCGAAGTATTACACTCAGATCTGCTTTCAACAATACATTTATTGGGAATTAATTGTATATCTTCATAATCAAAAATTTTCATCTTTTTTAACCCCTTACAATAGAATTAATCTTCAAAATGTTTAATCAAAATACGAATAATACCTTTAATTTTGTAAAAATCATTCATATTATTCATCCTTTTTAAATGTACATTGTTTTTCTTCTATTGTAAATGGACCTAAGTAGTAAATTTTTACCAACTAGATTTTTTTACACCTGGAATTTGACCTTTATGCGCATGTTCTCTAAATGCAATTCTAGACATTTCAAACTTACGTAACACACCTCTAGGTCTACCAGTTACTTTACATCTTCTAGTTAGTCTAGTTGGAGATGAATCTCTTGGTAACTTTCTTAATGCTTCGTAGTCTCCTTTTGCTTTTAATTCTTTACGTAACTCGTAATATTTATTTACTAATTCTTGTCTTTTTTGCTCTTTTGCTATTTTAGATTTTTTCGCCATATATTATAACCTCTTTCTATAAATCGTAATTATTACGTTTTATAGAATAACATATATTTCAAAATATACAAGTGAAAATCCTTCTATCTATGTATAAACTAAAAAAACTCCCCTATGAGTTAAGGAGAGTTTTCGTTTCAAATTGTCGTATTTGAAAGATAAGTAATTATTTTGTTTCACGATGTAACGTATATTTATTTAATCTTGGGCAATATTTTTTCATTTCAATGCGTTCAGGATTATTACGTTTATTTTTAGTAGTAATATAGTTACGATCGCCACACTCTGTGCAAGCTAATGTAATATTTACGCGCACGTTAAACACCCTTTCTAATGTTGTTAGGAATTCTTACGATTTAAGATTGTATCATAAAATTCAGTGGTAAGCAATCTATGAATTTTAGATTATTTAAAGTTTTCATATGTTTCGTCTTGGTTTGTCTCTAAATCAATTTGATTGATATCAATATCTAAAGCTTTTGCTACACCTTTCCCATATTCTGGATCAGCTTTATAGCAGTGGCGAATGTGGCGAACTTTGACATCTTTAGAGACCCCATCCATTGCATTAGCTGTATTTGTGAAGATACGCTCTTTTGCATCTTCGGACTGTAATCTGAATAATTTACCTGGCTGTTCAAAGTAATTGTCATCATCCTGGCGATAATTATATTCATAACCATCACCATCTGTCGGGAATGGTGGCTTCTTGTGTTCAGGCTGTGACTCATATATACCTTGATTATTAGGATAATAATGTGGGCCTCCACCTTGGTTATTATCTAAGAAACGCATTTGTCCATCACGACTAAATGGACACAAGTTCTCAACTCCAACTCCTTTAGGTTGATTGACAGGAATCTGCCAATGATTAACTCCTAAACGATAACGTTGGGCATCTCCATATGAGAATAAACGTCCTTGTAGCATTTTATCTGGTGAATAATCTAACCCAGGAACAATATTTGTAGGCGCAAACGCTGCCTGCTCTACATCAAGAAAATAATTCTCAGGATTACGATTCAACTCAAATTCTCCCACTTCAATCAGTGGATAGTCTTTTTTATACCATACCTTTGTTAAATCAAAAGGATTGTCTGGATGATTTTTAGCTTGTTCCTCTGTCATAACTTGAATGTACATTTTCCATTTTGGATAATCTCCATTTTCGATAGCATTATATAAATCCCTCTGTGAAGAATCTCTATCCATACCTACAATTTTAGCTGCTTCCTCGTCAGTATAGTTTTCAATTCCTTGTTGTGTACGGAAATGATATTTAACCCATACACGTTCACCTTTATCATTATACATAGAATACGTATGAGATCCGAATCCATGCATATTTCGGAATCCTTTTGGCATACCTCTGTCTGACATTAATATTGTCACTTGATGCAATGCTTCAGGGAGACCTGTCCAAAAGTCCCAGTTATTTTGTGCACTTCTCATATTTGTACGTGGATCTCGTTTTACAGCACGATTCAAACTAATAAATAGTTTAGGATCTCTAAAGAAGAAAACTGGCGTATTGTTACCTACTAAATCCCAGTTTCCATCTTCAGTGTAGAATTTCAAAGCAAACCCACGTATATCACGTTCTAAATCTGCTGCTCCACGTTCTCCTGATACGGTAGAAAAACGTGCAAACATCTCTGTTTGTTTTCCGACTTCTGAGAATATTTTCGCATTTGTATATTGTGTGATGTCATTTGTAACTGTGAACGTTCCAAATGCACCTGAACCTTTCGCATGCATACGACGTTCAGGAATCACTTCTCTATCGAAGTGAGACATTTGTTCTAAATAATAAACGTCCTGCATTAATAATGGTCCACGTTGTCCTGCTGTCATACTATTTTCTCTATCCGAAACTGGAGCACCAAAAAGTCCAGTTAATTTTCCATCCTGTTTTGACATAGCAAGCTCCCCCTCACCTTTATATTTAATATTGATTACTATGTAGTATCCATTTTAATTAAACCCCTTTCCGATAGCAAATAAACTTATTTTAAAGTTATTGTTAGAAAAATATAAGAAATATCAGAAAAATTTAACAATTACGCTTTAAAGTACTAAAAAGTTATTGAATAGTATCTTTAAAAAGATTAAAATGAAGGATATATTTTAAGATAGATGGGAGACGGCATATGGAAGATAATAATATGAAACGTGGTCTCAATTCGAGACATATATCCATGATAGCTATAGGTGGCGCTATAGGTACTGGACTTTTTGTGGCAACTGGAAGTGTCATTTCTCAAGCTGGTCCGGGAGGAGCTATATTAGCTTATATACTAATTGGTATCATGCTTTATTTTTTAATGTCATCAATAGGAGAATTAGCAACTTTCTATCCGGTTTCTGGTTCTTTTAGTTCATACTCTACCAGATTTGTTGATTCGTCACTTGGTTTTACCATGGGTTGGTTGTATTGGGGTATGTGGTCACTTGTAACAAGTGTAGATATCATTGTTGCTTCCAATGTATTACAATATTGGGATGTATTTAAAGTTTTAAATCCACTTACATGGAGCTTAATTTTTTTAACTCTGTTGTTTTTAATTAATATTTTTTCTGTTAAAGCTTTTGGAGAAACTGAGTTTTGGTTATCACTTATCAAAGTCATTACTATAATAGTATTTATTATTTTTGGAATTATGATGATTTTCGGTATTCTTGGTGGTCATACATATGGCTTTGAGAATTATACAAAAGGTCAAGCACCTTTTGTCGGTGGAATATCAGGCATATTAAGCGTTCTTTTAGTTGCTGGATTTTCAGTTGGTGGTACTGAAGTAGTCGCAGTAACAGCTGGTGAATCGAATAATCCTGAAAAATCAATGCCTAAAGCTATAAAACAGGTATTTTGGAGAATATTACTTTTTTACGTATTGTCTATAGCTGTGATAGCTGCCATCATTCCATATACGGACCCACTTTTACTTAATGAAAGTGAGTCTGTATCACAAAGTCCGTTTACAATTGTTTTCGATAGAATAGGAATCGCTTTTGCTGCATCAGTCATCAATGCTGTTATCTTAACATCATTATTATCAGCAGCTAACTCTGGTATTTATACAACAAGTAGAATGCTATTTTCTTTAAGTGCTGATAAACAAGCACCTAAATTCTTTGGAAAACTCAATGATAAGACTAAATTACCTATGCGTGCATTAATTACAACATATATTATTATTGTATTAGTCATTGTTTATGCTAATTTTAATGCTAATGCTGTATTTAACTTATTAAATATCATAGGATCTATGGTTATTGTCGTTTGGGGATCTAGTATTTGGTCACAAATTAGATTAAGACAAGCAATTAAAAAACAGGGTAAAAATCCAGATAAACTGTTGCCATATAAAGCACCTTTTTACCCAGTAGGACCTATTATTGTCCTTTTCACATTATTATTCTTATTATTAGGCAGTTCCTTTGGTAGTATCGCATCTGGTGATATTTTAGGTGTCATTCGAAACTTTACACCATTATTTATTCTAGCAATCATCTATATTGCTCATAAATTAATCAAACGGACACATTTTGTCAAACTGGAAGAAATAGATTTAACTCCGCATAATTACAAGAATTAATTATTAAGAAGGCCTGTGACGTGTGTATTTGTCACAGGCCTTCTTATTATTAGTAACTGATAGTTGACCCCAAAATGCTTACATCAATTTCAATATCAATATCCTCGATGCTAAAGAGTATTTAACACTTAATTTCTACTGACAATATACGTCGAGACTATAGACTGTGATGGAGCTTCAAATTCGATAGGAATTTGGTTCACCCTCTTATTTATGATTTAATACCGTACATAAATTTTCGTTATTTTATGATTAAAACTTATAATGTATAATAAAGATAATAAAATGGTATAGAGGTGGATAACATGGTTGGACAAACAAATTTATTCGATGATGTTATAAAGAAAGAGGAACGCTTTGTTATAGTTGTTCAAGCACTTGAAGAAAAAAATGGTAAGCTCTTAAAACGGACTTTGAGAGAATATCCAAGCTTAGAGCACACGCAAATGAATGACCTTTTCTCACATCTTAAAGAAGTATTTCTTGAAGAACCTTTTGGGGTCAATCAATCAGCATATAGTATTACAGTTTATACAAATCTAGATTATGCTGCAGATCAAGTCTATGCACATGTTAAACGCTTTAAAGGGAAACATGACTGGACACATACTGCGAAATAGCAAATCAATTAAAAATGTGATTTTCAATTGATTTGAAAGAAAAGAAAAAGTAAACAAAAATTTAAATATATTCATTGGCATGGATGAAGATTAATTATGTAACTTATATCATGAATAAAGAAGCCCGTAAATAAATTTTGAAAATTCATTTACGGGCTATTTTTCTAGGAATTATGTCACAGACTCATATAATATATTAACATGAAAAGTTCTTACTTATATTTATATCGACGTTGTTTTATGACTTACCACTCATAGGCAGAGAAGTCAGTTTCAATTAACCTTAAAATTATTAATTTTCACACTAATTCATTGAAATCATGCTTTAAACCAAAATTTCTTTTAATGCATAAGGAATACCATTAGAATTATTATCTAAAGTTACTTCGTCAGCAATTTTCTTGAGTTCATCGCTAGCATTTCCCATTGCTACAGAATATCCAGCAACTTCAAACATTGATTTATCATTCAAACTATCCCCGAATACTATGACTTCTTCTAGAGGAATTTGTAATCTTTTACAAAGTGCTTTTATTGCATTTCCCTTCGAAACATTTTTTGCCATAAACTCTAGGAAAAAAGGCTTACTCGTTGTCACATCAATGTCTTTATTGAAGTTACCATCCAATTCAATACGTGCCTCAGTAATATGACTTACATAATCCACACCCATAACTTTAGGCACACTATGATTAATATATTCCTTCAAATCAGCAACACGATTCATAGGTAATCCGGTAAGTTGTGATTCTATGTTCATGTATTCATGACTACTATCGTGAATGATATATCCATTATCATAAGTAAGTACTAAAAAGTTCTTATCTTTACAATAATCTACAATATTATCGAAATTTTCTTTTGAAACAGGCTGATTGACCTCTACATTCTCATTAGCCATATTTATAGTTTTACCTCCATTATAACTAATAATGAAGCTATTGTATTTATTTAACTCTAAATCTCTCGCAGTAGGTAACATACCTTCTGTTGGACGACCAGAGGCCAATACCACATAATAACCACGCTTTTGAATATCTAATAAGTAAGATTTTGTCTCAATGGACAATTTATTATCACTGTTCATTAAAGTATCATCCATATCTAAAACTACCATTTTATACTGAGTCATATAGTATAGAACTCCTTTCAAGAGTTATTAAAAGTTTATTCTTAACTATATTTTACATTAATTTAGGACTTTAGGTACACTACTTCCTCTTTAACACCCATTTCATTAATTGTTACTAGTTCTGAAGCACAATTATTAATTTTCTCACGTAGTGTTCTAACTAATTTACCACTTTTTTCTTTTGGACAAAGAGTGAGTATCGTAGGTCCAGCTCCACTTATAACGGTTGCATATGCATCATGTTGACGTGATAGTTGACGTACTTGATTGAATTCTGGAATAAGATGTTGTCTATATGGTTCATGAAAACCATCTTGTTCCATCATCTTTCCAGCAAGCTTATATTTGTGCTGAATGAGAGCACAAATCATAGTGTTACTAATGGCACTATTTTGCACAGCACCTTTATGTGAAAATGTATCGGGTAATACCCTTCTAGAGTCTTCAGTGCGAAGCTCATATGGAGGTATAGTTAAAATTATATCTACGTGCGGAATTTCTATTCTAGCAACATCTGTTATTTTAGCTATTGGATTATAAAAACCTGCAATCAAACCTCCATATATTGTAGGTGCTACATTATCAGGGTGTCCCTCAATTTCAGTCGCTAGCTGTAACAATTCGTATTTAGATAATTGAATATTACCAAAGTAATTAGCAATAAAAAGAGCCCCGACTAATGCAGAGGCAGATGAACCTAATCCTCTAGCTAATGGAATATCACTTCTCATTTCGATTTGCAAGCTTGGGAGTGTAACATTGTATTTACGCGCAACATTTACAGCAGTTTGATAAATATAATTATTGTCATCTTTAGGTAAACCTTCTAGTTCTGAACTATAATATTGAAAATCCCAATTAGATTTTTCAATCTTACGTATAGACATATGCAAATATTTATCCAATGCCATACCAATTGAGTCAAATCCTACGCCTAGATTCGCGGTTGATGCAGGGATTTTGAGTTTTAAAACTTCCTCCATACTAGATTGCCCCTTTGATATATCTGATTATACTTTCTTTATTATTGGGTAAAGGTTGGATAGGATTATCTAAAAGAGAAATAGCTGTGTCAGGATCTTTAAGTCCATTCCCAGTTAATATTGCTACTATCTTTTTACCTTTAGGTAACTTACCAGAGCGATGAAGTTTGATTAGACCTGCAATTGAAGCATTACTCGCTGGTTCACTAAAAACACCTTCCTTTGTTGTCATTAATTGATAAGCTTCTAAAATTTCTTCATCTGTCACACTATCAATTAAACCGTTTGATTCATCGAGTGCATTAACAGCTTTTTGCCAACTAGCAGGATTCCCTATTCGAATAGCTGTAGCTATTGTTTCTGGATTTTTGATTATTTTATTTTGAACAATTGGAGATGCTCCTTCTGCTTGGAAGCCAAACATTTGTGGTAATTGAGTATTCTTTTTATTATGATACTCAACAAATCCTTGCCAATAAGCAGTTATATTACCTGCATTTCCCACTGGTATTGCTAAAATGTCAGGGGCTTGACCATCTAACTGTTCAACAATTTCAAAGGCACCTGTCTTTTGTCCTTCAATTCTAAATGGATTAACAGAATTAACTAATTCAATTTCATCATTTTCTTCAGCAATCTCTTTTACGATTTCAAGTGCTTCATCGAAGTTTCCTTCTATAGACACAATTTCTGCACCATACATAACTGCTTGTGATAATTTACCCAATGCTATTTTACCTTCAGGGATTACAACAATTGCTTTTAAACCAGCTCTTGCAGCATAAGCAGCTGCTGATGCTGAAGTATTACCAGTAGAAGCACAAATAACAACTTTTTTCCCTTGTTCTTTTGCCTTTGTTACAGCCATAACCATACCACGATCTTTAAATGAGCCAGTCGGGTTTGCTCCTTCATATTTAACATATAATTGAATATCTAATTTTTGAGAAAGATTTTCACAATAAATAAGTGGTGTATGTCCTTCATTTAGTGTTAGTGCCGGTGTAGATTGATTGACTGGTAAATATTCTTTAAATTCTTTAACTAATCCTTGCCATCTTTTCATAATTATTAAACTCCCTCTACAGGATAAACTTTCTTGACATTAAATCCTGATTGATTTAAAACTTTTTCTGGAGATGTTTCTATTCCAGTAACAATAATTGCATAGGTATCTTGATCCCTCTCAACGAGTTGCAACGATTTATGAAATGGTAATTTCTTTTTTATGTCATATTCAACTTTCTCCAAAGATTTATGACTGTGACTAATTACTATATAGTAATTAGATTTCTCTTGAATAACCACTGGTTCTGCACCATCCATCATTTCTTTCGTTTCCTCTGTCTTTAATTCAAAATGAGGTGGTAAAGTGTGTAAGTTTGATTCAAAGAAAAGTGCCACATTTAATAAGTCACTTACAACTGCACTTCCTGTTGCTAAACTACCTGCACCTTTACCATAAAACATTGTATCGCCAACAGCATCACCTATAACATATATTGCATTGTATTCGTTCTCTACAGCTGCAAGTTGGTGATTCTTATGTATCAGTGTCGGTTCCACTGAAGCATTCACATATCCATTTTCATATGTACCTTTACCTATTAATTTAATTTTATAATTTAATGCGCTTGCTGCATTGATGTCTGCTAATGTTATGTCACCAATTCCTACCAATTTAACATCATTAAGTTTAATGACTTGGTTAAAAGATAAATAAGATGTAATAACTACCTTTCTTGCAGCATCTACACCTTCTACATCATCTGTTGGATCAGCTTCAGCAAATCCTAATCTTTGTGCTTCTTCTAACGCATCTTTAAAAGTTGTTTGTTCATGAGTCATTTTTGAGAGAATAAAGTTAGAAGTTCCATTAAATATTCCCATAAATTTAGAAATATTATTTGCATTCAGTCCATTATTAATAGCATTGACAATAGGGATACCACCTGCCACACTTGCTTCAAATTTAAGAGCGACGCCATTTTCTTCAGCTAAGTCTTCTAACAATTTTAAATGGATAGCTAGTAAATCCTTATTTGCTGTAATCACATGTTTTTTATTTTTAAGGGCTGTTCTTAACCAATCAACAGTAGGTTCAATACCACCCATAACTTCAACGACTATATCAATAGAATTGTCATTTAAGATGTCATTAATATCTTCTGTAAGATGATATTGACTAATATTTAACGGACGTTTCTTAGATTTATCTCGGACTAGAATATGTTTAATGACAATATCCTTATTGATGGTGTCTTTAATCTGTTGTCTATTCTCTTCAATAATCTTTACAACACCTGATCCGACTGTTCCCAAACCAAGTAATGCGATATTTAACTCTTTCATGTAAATTACCTCCGTTTGTGCTTTTGAGAAATACAATTGTACTGTTGAAAAATACTAGATAATGGTTTAGTATAAAATCATTCTAAATTTTTGTAAAGTTCTTAATATTGAAAATATAAATCTATATTACCATGCTTAATCAGAAAACTAAATAAAATTTTCTGATTTTTTAGAAAGGTAGGAAAATTATGAAAGTTGCTAAGTTTGGTGGAAGTTCTGTGTCAACTGCAGAACAAATTAAAAAAGTATTAACTATTGTGAATGAAGATCCTGAACGTAAAATCATTATCGTTTCAGCTCCAGGAAAAAGGCATAATGAGGACATTAAAACTACTGATTTATTAATTCGTCTCTATGAAAAAGTACTTAATAAATTAAATTATGAAAGTAAAAAACAAGAAATTATTCAAAGATATGCTGATATAGTAGAAGAATTAGGTATAGAAAATGACATTTTAATAACAATTAATGACACTTTAGAGGAATATATTAGAGATCTTTCTGACAAACCTAACCGTTTATATGATGCTTTATTGTCTTGTGGCGAAAATTTTAATGCTCAATTAATAGCCGAGTATAATAATAGTCAAGGTATTCCTACTCGTTATATTTCTCCGAAAGAAGCTGGATTAACCGTTACTGATTTACCACAGCAGGCTCAAATTTTAGATTCCGCATATAATGATATATACAAATTGCGTGATTATGAAGAAAAACTAATTATTCCTGGTTTTTTCGGAGTCTCAAAACAAAATTATGTCGTTACGTTTCCACGCGGTGGTTCGGACATAACTGGCGCTATCATAGCACGTGGCGTTCGAGCCTCACTTTATGAAAACTTCACTGATGTATCAGGAATATATAAAGCTAATCCAAATATCATAAATAATCCTGAACTCATTGAGGAAATAACTTATAGAGAAATGCGAGAGCTATCTTATGCAGGATTTGGAGTTTTTCACGATGAAGCTCTACAACCTTTATACAAAGATCGAATTCCGGTAGTTATCAAAAATACTAATCGTCCTAATGATAAAGGGACATACATTTTACATGACCGTGAAATTGATTCTAAAAATGTCATTAGTGGGATTAGTTGTGATAAAGGCTTTACTGTGATTAATATAAAAAAATATTTAATGAATAGATTAGTTGGATTTACACGAAAGATTCTTGGCGTTTTAGAAGAATTTAATATATCATTTGACCACATGCCTTCTGGTATTGATAACATAAGTATTATCATGCGTACAAATCAAATTCAAGGTAAAGAAAGTCAAGTTCTTAATGCCATACGCAAACGTTGTGAAGTTGATGAATTAAGTATCGACCATGATTTAGCAGTACTAATGATTGTTGGTGAAGGTATGAATCAAGTTGTTGGTACAGCTAGTAAAATTACTCACGCCCTTTCAGAATCAAACATTAATTTAATAATGATTAACCAAGGTGCTTCTGAAATTTCAATGATGTTTGGAATTCATGAAGCAGATGCTGAGAAAGCAGTATTATCTACGTACGAATTTTGTTACAACGGCGTTTGTTTAAAAAATTTGTGTAAATAAAATAAAAAAGATTTCTACATCACTTTCAATACATAAAGTAAATTTATTAACTCTGTATCAATGATGTAGAAATCTTTTTAAGATATCTTTTTAGCAGAACTATTTACTATAGCCTTTTTAATACGCTGTTCACCTACTACTAATTTTAAAATATAGAATTGATAATAACTAAGAGAATCAATAACAGCTTTATAATTACTAAACTGATGATATTTTTGTTCACTCATTAAATCATACATAAGAACTATTTCTGGCTTGATATAATCTACGTTCCAACTTAAAGAATGAAAATATATATTATTTTTTGGTAAACGTATATGGTGATCTAACCTAAATAGCCATTCATCATTTACAACATCATAAACAAATATTGTCATAACTTCTGTATCGTTTTTAGAGATTTTAACATGTTCTACATCTGATAAAGATAAAGATTCTCTTAATCTTTCATTTAGCTGTTCATCATAATAGTGAATCGTAAATTCTTCAGGAATCACTCTGATAATTTCCAATAACTTTTTGCGCTCAACACAAATATCTACTTTCGATGGTAATATAAAATCATCATTCAGAAATAGATGCATCGCTACCTCGCCGTGAAATTTGAATAAATGAGATGATGTTTTCCTTAAAATTTCGACTATTTTATTCACTGGTTTTTCTTCTTTAACGTACATGTTACCACCCCTAGAGCAAGCGCTTTCATAGTTAATTATACATTCTTTTTTTCACTTATCAAACAAATAAATGTGAACATTTAGTAAAATTTATTTTATTTTCAATAAAATTATTTTCATAAGAAGTTACTATATCGCTATTTGTTCCGCATATGATAGGGCCCTCATAAAAATTCACGAAAAATTAATTGATATGTAAATATTTCGTCACTACTATTTGATAAAACACATTTCCCCTCTCCTTTTCATTGAACTCAAAATTTAAGAAGTTTATAATTTATCTTGCAAATAGAATTTATTATATTAAAAGATTTGGGTGAGTAGTAATGTCTTTAACAATTATCTTATCTATAATAATTATTATTTTGATTATGGCTATGGTTCTTAATCAAAAATTTATGAAAGATAGGATTGAAACAGAAGAATATGCTAGAAATCAATTAATCTCTAAAAATTCAACTTTAAGTGAAGAAAATTTATCGTTGAAAAACCAAATGTTAAGTACAAACAATGACGTCGGTCACCACGCTTTTAAAAACGCCAAGCGTGAATTAAGAAAAATATTAAATCGATTTAAAGAAGAAGGTCGTTTACGATCATTTACAATTGTTCCTACGAGTAATTTGGCTGTTAAACATCCCCTTTTCGAATATGCACGTTCATTCGATTTTATTATCATTACTGATGTTGGTTTGATAAATGTGGATGTTAAAAATTGGAACCAAAAAACGTTCTATCATTTTGATGTGCCAGATCAACATCTTGAAGAAGGACAACCACAATATAATACCGAAAAGGTTGTCGGACATTATATTAGCAATCGATATCATAGTCAGTTTAAAACAACACGTTCTGGTGTTTATACTTTTATTGAGATTTTACAGGATAATCGTGTAATATATGAATTTTATGACCACGATCCATACGATAAAGCTGCAAACAATGCAAAAGCATTAAAGGATAAAATTGAAAATGATTATAATTTTAAAATTCAAAGTATTGGCGTCATCTACTTTAGTGATGGTAGCGTTAATATTATTGAAGGATCCGACGAGAGTGATAAATATGTCGACACCGTATCTACTCCGATATCACTTGAAAAAGTAATTGAGGATGCTATCGATTTATCTAAGCACCCCCTTACTGATAAACAAATCGAAGAAATTTCTGAAAGCTTTAAACAACATATGAATAATTAAAATTCAAAAGAGTTTGGGGCATAAAGTTATTTGACTAACAAAAAGAGGCTGGGACATAAAGTTCCAAGATAAATAAAAAAAGACAATTTCTATTGAAATAATATAGAAATTGTCTTTTTTTATTATTTTTTTGATTATTTTCAGCTCGTTGAGCTGTTACTTTTCTTATATTAAGTGCCATTAGCACAAATCCTAGTTCTCTTTTGACTTTAGTTACGTTTCGAACCGACATACAAATAAAACTCAAAATAACTTTCGTAAATCCATCAACAAGTTTCACATCAAATTTCTTTAACTGCAAACGTTTCTTCTAATAAAAAATCTCATCCCAATTTGAATTTTAAAATAGCTTAAATTGTAATTTTACATTCTAACTTATTAAATTATTTATTATCAACAATGTTGTCATATATATTTTTAATTTTAACGTTTTAATACGATTCAGTAGTCATAGCACACATTTATATGACAACACTTATAGCAATTATTTCATGAATAAATAAACTTAATTATAAACTGTATAAGTTTACATTAGAAATCTTTTTAAAACATAATGTTTTTCACTAGACTAAGAAGTAGATATCCTAATTTCTACTTTATTGAAACACTAATCAGAAACGTAGTTGAAATCTACTAATTATCACTCTTTTTTTATTCTAATCTCTTTAGCTAGAATAAGAAAACGTTGCAAAACAAAATGGTTCAACTGAGTTTCTACTTATTGATATAACAAATGAATTTTTATATTTTCACTCAATATCAAACCCTAAATTATCGCTACTAGCTCCAAATATTTAATTTTCTCTTTTTTGCCTCTTCTTGAGCATTTACGAAGGTATCCCTATATTTTCCATTTGGGGAAAAATACTTTTCTCTGGCTAGCCCTTTTTTAACCAATGATTCGTTAAACATATCTCCATTTTTTAACCATACGTACGCCAAAGTACGACCATACCTATCAGTTTTTTCTTTATCGTATTCTAAATAAACATTTTGATTCGTGAGATACTTCTTCGTATAATTAGATGCTTGTTTACCATAGGGTTGAACTGGCGTATTAGGCTTAACAGTCTCTGGCGTATCTACACCAATTAATCTGACTTTAATTTCCTCTCCATTTTTTTGAGCAACAAATGTATCACCATCTACAACTCGTTTCACATATACTTTGTCTTTACCATTTAAATTAGATTTTTCTGATTGATGTTGAGATTCTGAACCACTAAACGGTCCAGAATGGTTTACAAACTGAAAAATAATAACAAGTATTCCTATCATCGCTACTACTAAAAGCGATGACATTTTCTTGGATTTCAATAATGTCACCTTATTTCACTTAATATCCCGATTAATACTAAAGAAAATTTGATCCAACGTCAAATGATTTCATACTATTACAAGTAATCAAATTTATATAATTACAATCTCGCTTTCCAAATTATAAGAGCATGATATAATACATGATGTTAGGAGTGAAAGAAATGGATACGTCTAATGAAAATAAAATAACAATCATTGCCGTCATAGTAGCAATAATTGTTGGTGTCGTACTACAAATTGTCTTTAAACTACCCTTAATCGTGAGTTTAGTGGGGTCAGTATTTTTAGGTATGTTCGTTGGTTTTATCGTCTACCTAATTCAATCATTTCGTCGTAAAAAAAAGAATTAAAATAGGATAATATTTAGTATATATAGTTTAAAATTAAACATCATGCACTCAGTAACTTTGTCTCACTACAAAGTTTTATTTATCAAAACTTTATAGTAATGATAATTGTTAGATTGATTTAATTTTATAGAGTCTGCCTCCATTATGAATGGTGGACTCTTATTAATTAAATCCAACCCTTTTCATTTGCTTTTTTCCATGCCTCGAAACGATGATCTGAATTCATTTTGTCTATAATAGTACTCGTATAGTTACGCACGGTCCCGTTTGATAAATACAATTTGTTAGCAATCTCTTTGCTACTTAATCCATTGCCTATTTCTCTTAAAACAACTTGTTCTTTATGAGTTAATGGATTCGATTCAGTAAACAATGACGTCATGAGCGAAGGGCTATATTCCTTCTCACCCTTTGTCACTTTATAAATAGTTTTAATTAAATCATCAATTGAACGCTCTTTTAGTACATAAGCATCAACATCATTTGCTACGGCTTTTTCAAAATAACCTGGACGTTTAAATGTAGTCACTATGATTATTCTTGTATTGAGTTGTTTTTTTCTTACATAAGATAAGATTTCCAAGCCTGTTAAACCCGGAATTTCAATATCTAAAATGGCTACATTGGGTTCATTATTTTCAATAAATTCGAGTGCCTCTACACCATTTTCAAAATCTTTTATTACATTCATTTCTTCATGCATTTCTATCAGTTGTACCATAGCTTTTCTTAACATCAATTGATCCTCAGTTATGACAAGCGATATCATAATAAATCACCTCTAGGTATTTCAACAATAATAAGTGTTCCATTATTTGATTGTACAATTAATTTACCATTTAAATAATCTACACGTTCTTTAATACTTTTCAAATTTGAAGCATCTTCATTTTCTATTCCCACACCATTATCTTTAATTTTTAAAATGATTTGATGCTCATGTACCTTCAATTCACCTATTACTTCAGTCGCATGCGCATGTTTAATAACATTATTAATTGCTTCTCTAAAAATCATAGATAATATTGATTGTTTCGCTGGATTTAATGATTTAGCCGCACTTTTATTGTTAAATTTAAAATGTAGATTAGCATTTTGCAATAAGTGTTCCAATGATGAAATTTCATCTTCAAAAGATTGTATCTTCAAATCATCAATAATGAGTCTAACTTTATTTAAGGTTTCTGTTGAAAGTTGATTTATTGCCTGCATTTCATTTTTTGCTTCTTCTGGATTAGTATCTATGAGTTTAACAGCTAATTCAGACTTCAAAGTAAGACTAGCAAATACATGTCCTAATGTATCATGAAGATCTTGACTTATTCTATTACGCTCTTGTTGAGCTATTAGTACATTAATATACTTATTCTTTTCTTCAAGTTTAGCTTTCATAATTCGTTCGTCTCTATTTTTAAAATTACCTACAGCAACAATTAATATAACCAAATAAAATGCACTTAATGGAACCACAAATGTTGGATTAAATATATAAGTTAGTATTAAGCAACTTATCATAGCTATTAAAAAGGTTATAAATTCTTTTGATACAACACGAACATTAAAAATAAAAGGTAAGGCGAATGCACTATAGAAGAAAAACAAACTATTCATAGGATTGACACTATAGACAAAATAAAAGATTCCTAAATAATGAATAACCAGTAATGAATATAAAATACTATCACTAAGGTGTTTATAAAATAAAATCATCGTCACATAGCTGATTATAAAAATAGTACAAACAATTAAATAAGTGAATAAGTTACCACGTTTGTCAACAAATATAGCTAAAATCGGAAATATTAAATATATTAAAGTACTTAATTCCCCTATTCTCGCTCCCCAACTTCTTGATTCCATTAGGATACATCTCCTTTCTTATTCATGAATAAAGCAATACTCAAAAAGATTATACTATAGACTATGAGATAGCCAATCGCTTCTATATTCACCACTTTATCTTGCGCTAAATCTATAGCAAGTAGCTTTAAATTATATGTTGGCATGTTTTTAGAAATCAACTGAAGCCAATCAGGAAACGTGTTTACTGGAAACCATAAACCTCCTAATATAGCTAGTGTAATATTAAGTAAATTGGCAAAACTACTTGCTTTTTGAATATCATTGAGTTGAGCGATAATCAATCCTAAAGTCAAAAATAAACTAACACCAATCCATAAAGTTAATGCAGAGAATATCCATTGAAAAACAGTCATGTGAACATCTTTGTAAAAATGAGCTACTGAAAAAATAATTATAATTGCTATTATAAACTGACACATTGTCTTACTAATTTTAACTAAATAATATTGAAATGATGATAATGGGGTCACCATTAAACGTTTATACCAACCTTGATTTCGCTCTTCAATCAAATCTAATGGAAATGACAATAGACAAAAGTTCATTAGACTAAATACTGTCATACTATACATATACTCTTTATAAAACTTAAGTTTTGCTTCTTCTGACATGTCCAATATAGAAGTAAATAATAAATAAAACACGACAGGTAGGAATATGGACACAACTAAATACAATTTCTTTCTAAATATAATCTTTAATTCTATTTTAAAAAATGTTGATATCACTGTTATTTCCCTCCTTTAGATTTATCATTAGAAAACATGACTTCTAATAAAGACGTTTTAAGAATTTCAATAAGATTGAAATTGACATGATGTTGTTTCAATAATTGTAAAACATCACTCACATCAGTTGTTTTTATTTCATATTTATTTTTTATTAATTTAATTTCGTATTTATGTTTCAGTTGATCGATAAGTTCTTGATATTTGCAAGGAATTCGAATTAAAGAATAACTTTGATTCCTTTTTATATTTTCAGGTGCATCATCTAATTGAATTTTACCTTTATCTAACATCATTACTTGATCAGCCATTCTTTCAACTTCTTCAATGTAATGAGAAGTATATAGTATCGTAGTGTGATTCATTTTTAATTTTTCTATAACATTCCAAAAATGTTGACGCATTTCTACATCCATAGCTGACGTAGGCTCATCTAAAATTAACAGTTCAGGTTTACCCACTAATGCTAAAGCAAAATCTAAAATCCTCTGCTGTCCGCCTGATAAATTACATGCAAACTGATCCATTTGTCGGTCACTAAATTGTGTGATTTCTTTAAACTGATGAAAAGAAATAAACGTTTGATAAAAGGATTGATATAAATGTAATAATTCGCAAACCTTTATGTATTTAGGAAACTCTGTTTTTTGAAAAAGAATACCCATCTTATGTTTATTTAACAAATTTGATTTATCAGCGATTTGACCACTATCATAGTGATTATTTCCAACGATAATATCAATTAACGTTGACTTACCTGCTCCATTTTTACCTATTAATGCCGTACAACAATTATTTTTTATATCAATACTTATATCTTCTAAAACTTTATGTTTCTTGAAAGATTTAGAAATATGTCGTAGTTCGATCACTATCGTCACATCCCTTGATTAATGTTACTTATAATTTAGCAAGTTTAAGTGAGTGATATAAGTACCGAATGTCATTAATTAACGATGACATTTGTCATATCGTGCATAAAAGTTTACATAATATTTTTACTGTTTTTAAAAGATACCCTCGTTCTTTTAAACGAGGGTATTTTGAAATTTTATAAAATTGGAGATATTAATTTTGCTAGTCCTTCTTTAAATTTAATTGATAATGGGCGCTTGTTGTATTCTTCTTTTGTAAGTAATTTAGATTGCTCAATATCTTTTTCAAATGCTTGACGTAACTGTTTAGCAATATCTTCATCATATATAAATGCGTTCACTTCGAAATTCAGCTCAAAACTTCTAAAGTCCATGTTTGCACTACCAATTGAAGAAATTTCATCATCAATCATTAATATTTTAGAGTGAATAAATCCATTTTGATAAGTGTAAATATTAACTCCGCTATCTAATAAATCAGCTGCATTTGAAAATGTAGCCCAATAAACGAATGGATGGTCAGGTTTACACGGAATCATAAGGTTTACTTCAACACCACTATTAGCAGCCATTTTTAATGCATTAATGTATGATTGGTCTGGAATAAAGTAAGGGCTTTGTAGATAAATAGACTTTTTAGCACTCATTATCATTTTTGTATAACCATATTCTATTTGATGTAAATCAAATGCAGGTCCACTAGAAGCGATTTGAATAGCTGTGTTCCCTTTGTCCCCATTTTTTTTAGGGAAGTACTTTTGATCAAATTTAAATTGTGGACGATGCGACTGTGAATTCCAGTCTAAAATAAATCTTAATTGTAGTGCATCGATGCCTTCACCTTGAACACGTGTATGTGTGTCTCTCCAGTAACCTAACTTACCTAATCCTAAATAATCATCGCCAACATTGAAACCGCCAATGTAACCAATTTGTCCATCTATAATGATAATCTTTCTATGATTTCGATTATTCATTCTAAAATTGATTAAAGGTACTTTCGAAGGGAAAAATGCTTCAACTTCTCCACCTAATGCTCTGAAATGTTTAAATTTTGATAATCTAACCTTCTTAGAACCAACATCGTCATACAACAGTTTAACTTCTAAACCTTCTCTAAGTTTTGTTTCAAGTGCATCTAAGATTCTTTTACCTAATCCATCAAGTTCAAAGGTATAGTACTCTAGATGTATATAGTCTTGAGCATTGTAAATATCCTCAAGTACTTTTTCATAAAGCTTATGACCATCTGTAAATAAATCAATTTTATTATTTTCTGTTAAAAAGGCATCTTGTTTCATTAACAACATACGAATTAAATCACGGTGTTTTATGACTTGATCATTGATATAACCATAATTGTGTTTATCAAAACTGTCGATTTGGTCTTGAACTAAATCTTCAAATGCATGTAATTCATCACCGTTATTTTTTTCCATCTTTTTCTTGGAAACCGTTCGTCCTAAAAATAAATACAAAATAAATCCAATGACAGGAAGAACGAATAATACGAATAACCACGCCCATGTTGAACTGGCAGTACGTCGATCACGTTCAAGGAAAATGATGACAAATGCCAGTACTATATTAGTTATAAACCCAAGTACTAACAATATAGTTAAAATGGTGCCCAAAAATCCAAAATTCATTACTAAATACTCCTATTCAGTCTTTCACCAAGAAAATTTAGTTGCCGATTTACCGAACTATACTTCAGTTACCAATGTTAAAATAGCATTAAAGTCCTCGTCATTATGCGGAAATGCACGTTCTTCGATTTGTTTAATGGTAATGTTTAATAATTTATAACCATTACCCTCTTGAGACTTCAAAAACGAATTAACACTTTTCTCTAAGCTCTCCAGTGTTTCCTCAGTTAAAGTTTTAAATTTTATTTGTTGCATAAATCCCATACCCCTTTCATTATATTGATTAAATCATAGAACTTTTCATACAAAATTTCAATTAATTTAGAGGAATTATCTTTTATAAATCAAACGTTCATTATCTTGAACAGAATATATTTTAATTTAAATGGTATTGATGTATAATAAATTACATTCGATTGAATATTCAGAAATTTTATTAGTCTAGATTCACATCAATGTCTTTATTGCTCCTCTTTTAATTGATTGAAATCTTTTCTAATTGAGAGCTAATCAACATTTTTCATCGAATAAATTAATAAATATCGATTTAACATTGGAGGGAACGCTTGTGATTTCATTTGAAAATGATTATTTAGAAGGTGCACATGAAAAAGTTTTAAATCGATTAATAGAGACAAATCGAATACAAGCTGCTGGATATGGCTTCGATGACTTTTCGGCACAAGCTGCAGATAAAATTAGACAACGTATTGACTGTCCAGATGCTACCATTCGATTTTTAGTAGGTGGTACGCAAACCAATCAAGTAGTTATTAACTCAATGCTTGATAGTTATGAAGGAGTTATATCCGCTGATACAGGACATGTGGCAGTTCATGAAGGTGGTGCTATAGAATTCAGTGGACATAAAGTTCTAACCATACCCTCCCAAGAAGGTAAAATTACTGCTCAAGATGTTGAGAATTATATAGAAACTTTTGAAAGTGATTTTAAAAAAGAACACATGGTGTATCCAGGGATGGTCTATATTTCACATCCAACCGAATACGGAACTTTATACACTAAAGAGGAATTACAATCTTTATCTAGAGTTTGCCGTAGACATCAGATTCCACTATTTATGGATGGTGCACGTTTAGGTTATGGCCTTATGAGCAATCACACTAATGTAACTATCGAAGATGTTGCAAAATACTGTGATGTGTTTTACATAGGCGGTACTAAGATTGGAGCACTTTGTGGTGAAGCAATCGTATTCACTAAACAAAATGAACCTAAAAACTTCACTACAATTATAAAACATCATGGTGCTTTATTAGCAAAAGGCCGTCTAACTGGTGTTCAATTTCTAGAATTATTCACTGATGATTTATATTTTGATATAAGTCGACATGCTATTGAAATGGCTGAAAAGGTAAAAAAAGGGTTTATAGATAAAGGGTATCAAGTCTATTTTGATTCACCAACCAATCAACAATTTTTTATTTTAAGCAACGATAAAATTGAAGAACTAAAACAAAAGGTAAAATTCGCAGTTTGGGAGAAATATGATAATCAACATCGTGTAGTCCGCTTCGCAACAAGTTGGGCCACTACTGAAGAAAATGTTAATCAACTACTTGAACTAATATAAAATGAATTTATAAAAAACTGTATCACTACAGGCAGCTAAGAATATAGTCAGGAGGACTATGCTATGCAACAAGAACGACAATCGTGGTACCAAAAATCTTGGTTTATTATTCTCACATTGCTATTTATTTTTCCATTAGGTCTCTTTCTAATGTGGAGGTATGCGCATTGGAAAATTTGGTTGAAATTGGTTGTTTCATCAGTCTATACTATTGGTTTAGTTTTAACAGTTTTATTTCAAGTTAGTCTATTAAATGAAAACAAACCAAATCAAACAGAACATGCATCAACTATGAAAGAAAAGTCTGATATAAATAATGTAAAAACAACTAGAAATAAAAATATTGAAAAATCAATACACAAAGACAAACAAAACTCTGTGAACTTAGAGCAAAACACAAAAGATCAAAACAATAACGCAAATGATGAAGTAGCTTCTCCAACTAGCGAACAAAATGCAGCTATAGCACAAGCAAAATCATATGCAAATTCATTACCTATCTCTAAGAAAAGTTTATACAAACAATTAACTTCGGAATACGGAGAGAAATATCCGGCAGACGTAGCACAGTATGCTGTTGACCATATCAGTGTAGATTATAAAAAGAATGCATTGAGATTAGCAAAAAGTTACGTAAAAAATATAAACATTTCTAATCAAGCGTTATATGATCAACTCGTTTCAGAAAAAGGAGAAGGATTTACTCCTGAAGAAGCACAATATGCAATGAATCATTTAGATAGGTAATCATTAAGAAAGAGTTTTAACATTAAAGAGTCCGGGGCATAAAGTTTTAGTATAAGTATTAAAAGACAATTTCTATTAAAATAATATAGAAATTGTCTTTTTTATAATTTTTTGATTATTTTCAGCTCGTTGAGCTGTTACTTTTCTTATATTAAGTGCCATTAGCACAAATCCTAATTCTCTTTTGGCTTTATTTATCCCTCGAACGGACATTCGAGTGAAAACCAAAATAGCCTTCATAAATCCAAAAACAGGCTCCACATCAATTTTTCTTTGACTGTAGATGGTTTTTGTTTTTGATTCTGAAAGCTTTTTATTAATTTGAGCTTTAAAATATTACAAATTATAATTCTTCATTATTTTTTATTTGCTTTTGAATTGAAGTTCAAACAATAGTGTTTCAGAGGACCCTCTGAACAATCATCACATTCATATAATTTAAAGTCTCGTTTAAAAACATATTTATCATAGCGATAGGCATATCTTTTAAATCCTAGTCTTTTATTGTTCGGACAAATGAATTCATCATTAATTTCGTCATATTTCCAATTTTGAGTATTAAAGATGTAATTGTTATATTTTTCATTTTATGTTTCTTCTTAAGTTTAAAGAATATTACATATTTTAGTTTCATACTTTTAATTGCTTCTCAATTTCCTGTTCTAATGCATCTTGTAAAAATCTATAATCTCTTTGATTTCTTTTGTAATCTTCAGAAATACCAACTTTCAATGTATTAGGATTTTTCTTTTCTACAACTTCTTTTTGTATGTTTTTTAATAAACTAATATGATTGGTGTTTACAGTAATGTCTATCTCTATAACTTTATAAAAAATCTCATTTGAAAAATAGATTTTGTTTACATTCATAAATGCAATAAACTCTCGACAAGCTTTTTTTAATCTATTTATGTTTGTTTCAATATTATAATATATTCTATAAATTTCTTCTTTTTCATACTTTCTTCTTTCATTTTCTGGTAGTTTACTTAAAAGTTCCAAATTCAAATCACTATATGAATCTATGTCGTTGTAAGTATCTATAAAAGCTTGATTTAATTTATTAACTTTAATATGTGCTTCTTGTAATATAGGTCTTATATATTCTAAATTGTATTTAGCTTTATGAATCTTTTTTCATTAAAATATCTAATACATTCTTTAATAGAATAAATTATAATCCCTAACGCAATTGTAAAGAAAGAATAATAAATAGATGGTGTTTTATCAAGTATATCTAATAATAAGCATTCTATATGTGTATATAATTCCATTTAATTACCTCATATTTTATATGGTTAAAATATTTTTGAATAGTAGACAAGTAAAAATTCTATAATGTAATTTAATAGTATTGTCCACCTAAACTAAATAAAAAAGAAGCTAAGGCAAAATGCCTTAACTCCTTACCCCTATTAGGTTTCCCCTGAAATTGTTTAGCGCTTAGTATTGCTTAATATATTGTTCTCTTTCCCATTCGGATACTTGAGTTCTATAGTAATCCCATTCAATCGATTTTGAGTTAATAAATTGATTGTAAATATGATTACCTAAAGCGTTTTTAATTGATTTATTTTCACGCATTGCTTTTAACGCAGTGTATAAAGTTGAAGGTAAGTCTTGGATACCAACTGCTTCTCGTTCTTCACGATTCATTTCGTAGATATTTTGGTTTACTGGTTCTGGAACCTCAAGTTTATTCTCAATGCCATCTAATCCTGCTTCTAAAATTGCTGCTAATGCCATGTATGGGTTAGCTGCAGGATCAACTGAACGTACTTCAATACGAGTTGATAGACCTCTAGATGTTGGAACACGTACTAAAGGAGAACGGTTTTTACCACTCCATGCAATATAACATGGTGCCTCGTAACCTGGTACAAGACGTTTATATGAGTTGACGATTGGATTACATACTGCAGTGAATCCTCTAGCGTTTTTAAGGACACCAGCTGTAAATTGATAAGCAGTATCAGTCAATTGTAAATCACCTTCAGGATCAAAGAACGCATTCTCTTTTCCTTTAAATAGTGATACGTTGAAGTGCATACCACTTCCATTTACACCAAATAATGGTTTTGGCATAAATGTAGCATGTAAATTATGCTTACGTGCAATTGTTTTAACAACTAGTTTAAATGTTTGGATATTATCACATGCTGTAACAGCGTCTGCATATTTAAAGTCAATTTCATGTTGACCTGGCGCTACTTCATGGTGGCTTGCTTCAATATCAAAGCCCATATCTTCTAATTCTAATACGATGTCACGGCGACAATTTTCACCTAAATCTGTAGGAGCTAAATCGAAATAACCACCATCATCGTTTAATTCTAATGTAGGTTCGCCTTTTTCGTCTAATTTAAATAAGAAAAATTCTGGTTCAGGCCCTAGATTAAAATCAGTAAAGCCCATGTTTTCCATTCTTCTTAATACACGCTTCAAGTTAGCTCGTGGATCACCTTCAAATGGTGTACCATCTGTTTTAAATACATCACAGATTAGTCGTGCAACTTTTCCTTGTCCAGCAGTCCAAGGGAAAATAACCCAAGTATCTAAATCAGGATGTAAGTACATATCTGATTCTTCGATACGAACGAAACCTTCAATAGATGAACCATCAAACATCATTTCATTATCTAATACTTTTTCTAATTGACTTACTGGAACTTCAACATTTTTAATAGTCCCTAAAATATCAGTGAATTGTAATCTTAAATATCTTACGTTTTCTTCTTCAGCAAATTTACGAATATCATCTTTTGTAAAACTACGTTTTGGCATGGTATAAATCCTCCAATTTCATTTAATAAATCGTGATAAATCACCGCGATTTATTGGTAATGTTTCACTACGTGGTTTCTGCGTTGCGTCAACAATCATTCTCTTTCTTGTCTCTTGTTCATCAGTAGTTAAATGCCCTTGCTCATCGAATATAATTTGTTTAATACCTCTAATATTAAATCCCTTTTCGATAAGAGACTTTATTTCTAACAACCTCTCTAAATCGTTCATAGAAAATAATCTCTTATTTCCATCTGTTCTTTCGGGCATCACAAGTTCATGTGTTTCATAGTAACGAATTTGTCTTGGTGATAAATCTGTCAATTTACTAACCACACTCATAGAGAAAACGGCCATGTTTCGTCTGATTGAATCATTAGACATTCCTTGAACCTCTCCTCTACTTTTGAACTTGTTATTAATTTAGCATAGTTTTACTTTAATTACAAAAGTATGTAAGGTTTTCTAACATAAGACTTCTAAACCTTATTATATCAATGTTTATTTATTAGTAATTAATTAAAATTAGAAATGAGAATAGCTTATAACACAAAAATTTTATAATTTTCCGACAATTTATATTGTTCGAAATAAAAAGAGATTGCTTTTCAAAGTATAACTAAGCTTAATAACTTTTATCTTAGGCGTAACAACTCTAAGAATAAGGCTAGAACATCGTCCATTCTCTTTATATCTATTACTTTTGGGGAGTCGAAAATCTTATCGAAAACAAACTCCTTATAACATCGTTATCATTTATATGATCTTTCTTTGATGATTTAATGAATCATACGAGAATGCTTTTATGCTATATCCTTATATTGAGCCTAATCTTTTATACTTTGATCTCAATCTCTTAAAAATTATAGTAAATTGTTATCTTGCATATCTTGCACCGCACGCGTAACAGCTAATTTGACATGTTCATAAGTTAAACCACCTTGAACATATGCTTCATAAGGCGGGCGTATAGGTCCGTCTGCAGATAATTCAATAGATGAGCCCTGAATAAATGTACCTGCAGCCATGATGACATCATCTTCGTATCCAGGCATATAGCTAGGTTCTGGACTAAAATGTGCGTTAATTGGTGAAGCGTGTTGTATACTTTGACAAAATGAAATCATTTGCTCTTTCGTCTCAAATTGAACCGTTTGAATTAAGTCTGTACGATAAACATTATATTTAGGGGAGGTCTTCATGTTTAGTTTTTCTAATAACAAACTAGTAAACAGTGCACCTTTTAAACTTTGGCTAACCACATGTGGTGCTAGAAAGAATCCTTGATACATTTCTTGTAGAGAATTAAGTGAGGCACCTGCTTCCTTACCAATGCCTGGTGCTGTTAAACGATAACCACAGCGTTCAATTAAATCTTGCCTACCAGCAATATATCCTCCAATTTTAGCTAAACCTCCACCTGGATTTTTAATTAATGATCCGGCGATTAAATCAGCACCTACTTCAATTGGTTCTTTTTCTTCTACAAATTCCCCATAACAATTATCAACAAAAATAATGATATTGGGATAAACCTCTTTAATTGATTTTATTGCTTGTTCAATTTCATTTATTGTAATTGATGGACGTTGATCATATCCTTTTGATCGCTGAATTGCTACAACTTTTGTATTGTCATTAATTTCAGTGATGACTTTAGGAATATCAATTCGACCGTCACGTAATTCGACTTCATTATAGCGAACACCATATTCTTTAAGACTTTCAACACCATTGCCATTTATGCCAATGACTTCAAGAAGTGTATCATATGGACTACCTGTAATATAAAGTAGTTCATCATTGTTTTTTAACGTACTTTGTAAGGCTAAAGTAATAGCGTGGGTACCTGATATAATTTGAGGTCTAACAAGTGCGTCATCTGCTTTAAATGTGTACGCATAAATTTCTTCTAAATGGTCTCTCCCAAAATCATCATATCCATAACCTGTAGACCCGTGTAAATCACTTTCGCTAGCTTTAACATGGTGAAAAGCATTTAAGACCTTTTCTTGATTAAATAATGCACGCTTTTCAATTTTCTTAAAGTAAGGAATAAGTATGTTTTCAACTTCTTCAACTAAATTGCTAAAATCTTGCATAATCTGTCTTCCTTTTTATAATTTTTTAAATCCTTTGATACGATAAGATGCTTGCGTTTCGTCAAATATTAATTCAGTAACAAGCGTATGTTGTTTAAGAAAATATAATCTATCTGCATCAGCACTGTCTACAATTTCTTCGTATGGGCTGAGACTATTTTTTATTTCTTGAATTACTAAATTTTTTACCTTTTCTTTATCATTTTCATCACGACTAGATACAAAAACATGCGCAGATTTAGATACAGGTACATCCATCTGTTCGTTACATAAGTCTTTTTTATTAAAAATAACTACTTGTGGAATATGATCCATTTCTAAATCATTAATGATTTGATTTACAGTGTCAATTTGAGTACGGTATTCCGAATGACTTGCATCGACGACATGCATAAGTATGTCTGCACCTTTAGCTTCTTCTAGTGTAGATTTAAACGCAGCCACCAAAGTCGTTGGTAATTTTTGAATAAATCCTACCGTATCAGAAATAATTAAATTAAATCCTTCATTCACTTGTATTTGTCGTGTTTTGGGATCTAATGTTGCAAACAAAATATTTTTTTCATAGGTCTCCTCATTAGCTAAAACATTAAACCATGACGATTTACCCGCATTTGTATAACCAACTAAAGCGATTTGAAAAACTTGATTTTGTTCACGTTTATTTCTATATCTTTCCCGATGATCCACGACCGTTTTTAATTGATGTTTAATCTCATTCATACGTGTTCTAATATGGCGACGATCCATTTCTAACTTTGTTTCACCTGGACCTCTTGTTCCTATGCCACCACCAAGACGAGATAGACTTTTACCATGACCTTGTAGTCTTGGTAACAAATAGTCGAGTTGTGCAAGTTCAACTTGTAGCTTTCCCTCTCTACTTCTCGCTCGCAACGCGAATATCTCTAAAATTAATTGGGTTCTATCGATGATTTTAATGCCCAAATTATCATTTAACGTTTTAGACTGTGCCGTCGTTAATTCATCATTGGTTACGACAACATCTATATCATGGAATTCTATGAAAGATTTTATTTCATCGATTTTTCCTTTTCCAACATAATATTTATGGTCAAATTGCTCTCTATTTTGAGTGATTTGTCCTTTAACATTAAGTTGGCAAGTTTGTGATAAAGCATCAAGCTCTTCCATAGTAGATTCAAAATTAAATTGACGATCCGTTTGAGCATGTACACCGATTAATACAGCAGTTTCTCGTTTATTTTTTGTTTCATAGGTCGCATGCTGTGTCACGTTATACATCTCCTTTTAAAAGTTACTCAAGACATTTTATCATAGAGTGTGAACAAAGACTAACTACACAAATTGTGTTAAATTAGATGTATAGCGAAAGGGTGATAATATGGAAAGTATTTATGATTTCGTTGTAGAAAAAAACAATGGTGAAAGTTATAAATTAGAGCAGTATAAGGGCGACGTTATGCTTATTGTCAACACTGCTAGCGAATGTGGTTTTACACCTCAATTCGAGGGTTTACAGAAGTTATATGATGAGTATAAGGATCAAGGATTTATTATTTTAGGATTTCCATGTAACCAATTTGGTGGTCAAGAACCAGGCTCGGGGGAAGAAGCTGCTCAAAATTGCAAAATTAACTATGGTGTGACTTTCCCTATTCATGAAAAAGTTGATGTTAAAGGTGATAATCAACATCCATTATTCCGCTTTTTAACAGACGCTGCTAAAGGTATGATAAACGAAAAAATCAAATGGAACTTCACTAAATTCCTAATCGACCGTGAAGGTAATGTGATTAAACGTTTCTCCCCTCAAAAGAAACCGGAACAAATAAAGTCTGAAATTGAAAAATTACTATCATAAATTTTAAAAAGAAAATGCTTCATCTAATGTTTTTGAACTGAATTAATAAATTCAATATTTACATTAGATGAAGCATTTTTTATTACAAACATTCCTTGGTTTGTGTTAAAGTGCTACGTTTAAAACATGTGCTTCAATATTTAATAACATTCTTAAATAAGTCAAAATATGACTTCTATTGAGTTGATGCATTATGAATGCACTTTGATTACAACTTTTTATTCTTCACTATTCACTTCAGTTGCTTCAGACGATTCATTGTCTACAGTGAAAGTGCTGATCGCATGTTTGTAAATCAGATGTTGCTTACCCTGAGAATTTAAACTTACAACATATTTGTCATAATTTTCAACGACACCTTTCATTTGAAAGCCGTTTAAAAAGAAAATTGTGACTTCAGTTTTTTCCGATTTAAAGTTCTCTAGTGCTTGGTCTTGGATGTTTTCGTTTGCAATCATGGTTAGAACTCCTTTTATTTATTTGGGTTGTAATCTCATCTAACATCATTTGAAGTGACATCCTTTCTTTATTTAACCAATGAACATTCATTTTATTTTTAAACCAAGTCAACTGTCTTTTAGCATATTGTCGAGAATGCTGTTTTAGTTTCTCTACAGCACTTTCCATGCTTATATTTCCCTTTATAACGGGTACAAGCTCTTTATACCCGATGGCTTGCATACTTTGACTCGCTTCAAAACCTTGTTCAACGAGATGTTTCACTTCATTAAATAATCCGTGGCCCAACATAATATCAACACGTTTATTTATTCTTAAATATAATGTTTCACGCGACATTTCAATCCCTATTAATAATGTATCATAATTTTCAGTAAATTGTTGCACTTTCTTGCGAGAACTTAAAAGTTTTTTTGTTTTCAAATAATATTCTATTGCTCGCAACACTCTTTTTCTGTTATTAGGATGTATATCCTTGGCTGATTCTTTGTCGAATGAAGCTAAATATTCGTGAAGCTTATTATTATTAAGCTGCTCAAGTTCTGTTAACTTTAATTTAACTTGCTTCATTTTATCATCAGATATGGATTCATCTTCAAAAGCATAGTTATATAAGAGAGATTGTATATATAGTCCTGTTCCTCCTGCTATAATAGGCACCTTGCCTCTTCCAGTAATATCTTTAATATATTTTTCTGCCCTTTTTTTAAATTCATATGCAGAAAAAGAAGCATCCGGGGGCAAGATATCTATCATATAATGTGGTATACCTTCCATTTCTTCAGTTGTAACTTTTGCTGTACCAATATCCATTCCTTGATAGACCTGCATTGAATCTCCGCTAATAATTTCTCCGTTAAATTTTTTAGCAACTTCAATACTTAACTCAGTTTTACCTGAAGCCGTTGGACCTACAATAACGATTAAAAAAGGCTTTGTCATTTCAGTCATTTAAGATTCACTCACTTTTGTTTTTTCAAAATTTGCTTTTCCATCCATTCAAACATGTGTTGCCAAGTTTTCAAATAATCTTCCTCAAATAATATTTCATGACGCTTATGTTTATATAGTTGTACTGTTATATGTTTAATACCTGCCCTTTTATATAATCTAGCTAAATGCTTTATACCTTTACCATATTCACCAAACGGATCATCTTTCCCAGAAATAAATAGTATAGGTAGATTTTTGTCCGTTCTTTTTAATTGTTGTCGTTCTGCTGTTTTCATCATGGTCTTTAAAGTTTGATAAATGAGCTGATTTGATACCTTGAATCCACAAAATTCATCTTCCACAAATTTATCAACTTCATCTTGACGTGTAGAAATCCAATCACTTTCTGTTCGAGGTTGAGTGATTTTTTTATTGAAAGTTTTATTCAATAATTGATTCACCCATTTGAGTCGACGTCGTTTTCCAAAAATAAATGTAACTATCTTCATCGCTAAACGTATTGGAACGCCTTTCCACTTGGGGAACATACCTGTTCCTGTAAGAATTAAACCTTGAGCAATGTCAGGATACTTTTCAACAAATAATCTAGCAATAATGGAGCCCATTGAATGACCTATGATAATATAGGGTACATTGAGCTCTTCAAGATATAATGTCTCAATGATTTCATAAGCGTCATCTACAATTTGATTCATGCTATTAAAATGACCACGTTCATTCTCGTCTATTTCTTTACCATGTCCACGGTGATTATGTCTGACAACATCATAACCTTGTGTATTTAAAGCTTCAACTAACTCTTGATAACGGTCCATATGTTCAGCCATGCCATGGAAAAGATGAACAATACCAATAGTACTCTTTTTTGCTTTATCAATTTTCACCTCTATCATTGTTCCATCTTCAACTGTTATTTTAAAATGACTTTGACTCACAACATATGCCCCCATTCCTTTTTATTTGTTATGTCATTTATAGTACATCAACCTATATCATATTTAATATACCGTGTGTGAGATATCATATCAAATCGTACGCACAGTGAGTTTTTAGAAGCTTATAGTATTAAAATAAAAAACTACTTGCAGATAAAAAGGTCTCCTCCATCTACAAGTAGTTTATTATAATCTATTAGATATTCAATCAATAGGAATGATTAAGCTTTAGTTGCGGGTTGATCATTTCCTGTACGTGCCTCATCAATCGCAACTTCTACTTCTTTAGTATAAGCCTCTTTTTGAGTTTCACTATAATTAAGCATATCTGCCATAACATCTATCACAGCATTTTTATAATCTAACACATCTTGAATATTAAAGTATAATTTGCCAGAACGACGTACTAAGAAGTCAGTTGGTTTGTAAACCATTTCTTGTTGAATGCTATAAACTAATTCAACATAAATTTCTAATGGCAACTTACTATCATGGTATGGTGCCGTTTGAGCAATATTAAATAGTTGATCCACATTTGAACCATATTTACTTGCTAAGCGACGTGCCACATCTTCATCAATTCCAAATCCTTTAGCTGCATCAACTTTTTGTTCAACAAAGTGTTCAAAGTTTTTGCTTCCGCCAACGTCACCACCGGAAATTTTTAGATATTTTGTGGCGCATGATTCAAATTTCAACCCGTATTCTTGTTTTAAACGTTTAGCTAATAAATCAACAATTTCTAGTGCCATATGACGATAACCAGTTAATTTACCGCCTGCTATAGTTAATAATCCAGATTCACCTTCCCAAACTTCATCTTTACGTGAGATTTCAGAAGGATCTTTACCTTTTTCAAGAATTAACGGACGAATACCTGCCCATGTTGATTCAATATCTTCATCTTTAACATTAACTGTTGGGAACATGTAGTTAATTGCATTAATTAAATAGTCTCTATCTTCTTGTGTTGTTAAAGGAGTTGCTTTTTCATTATCATAAAATGTGTCAGTTGTTCCTACATAAGCTTTTCCTTCACGTGGAATTGCGAAAATCATACGTCCGTCTTTTTCAGTATCAAAGTATACTGCTTGACCTAATGGGAATTTAGATTGATCTATAACAACGTGCACACCTTTAGTTAATCTTAATTGCTTATTGTTACGAGCATAATCGCCACTTCTCACTTCATCAACCCATGGACCTGAAGCATTAATAACTTTTTTAGCTTTAATCGCATACGTTTCGCCATCAATCATATCCAATACTTCAATACCATTTACTTTCTTATTAGAATCATAAGTGAAGTGTTCTGATTTTGTATAATTAAGGATTTCTGCTCCATTTTCAGCAGCTTTTTTCATAACTTCAATAGTTAAACGCGCATCATCAGTACGGTATTCTACATAGTAGCCACCGCCTTTTAATCCATCACGTTTAACTAAAGGTTCTTTATTTAACGTTTCTTGCTTAGATAACATTTTTTTACGTTCAGATTTTTTGACACCAGCTAGACGATCGTACATAGCTAGTCCAATAGAAGTTGAGAACTTACCAAATGTACCACCTTTATGCATAGGTAAAAGCATCCATTCTGGTGTTGTCACATGCGGACCATTTTCATAAACAATAGCACGTTCTTTACCTGTTTCTGCAACTACCCCTACTTGCAGTTGTTTTAAATATCTTAAACCACCATGTACAAGTTTAGTTGAGCGTGAACTTGTACCTTGTGCAAAGTCTTGCATCTCTACTAAAGCTACTTTCATGCCACGATTGCTTGCATCTAAAGCAATACCTGCACCTGTAATACCGCCACCTACGATAACAACATCGTATTCAGTGTCTCTTAAATTCTTTTTAATATGATCCCTTTTCAATGTAGATAATGACATTATCTAAACGCCTCCTAGTTATAAATAAAAAACGAGAAATTTATCCCCACAATAACATTAAATTGTTTTGTACGAACAAATCTCTCGTTTCTCGATTTTCTTATTAACTTATCTAAATTATAACACAGTTAAGAAAATCAAGTCCATTTAAAGATTTAAAAAGTCTAAAACATAGCTTAATCTTCTAACTTAAATACTTGAGTCGCCTTAACAGCTTTTTTCCAACCACTATAAAGTTTATGACGTTGATCTTCATCCATTTCTGGTTTGAACTCAGTTTGAAGTTTCCAACGTTCACGGATATCCTCTTTATCATCCCAGAATCCAACAGCTAATCCAGCTAAATATGCAGCACCAAGTGCTGTTGTTTCTTGGATTTCAGGTCTTTCAACAGATGAATTTACGATATCTGCTTGGAACTGCATAATGAAGTTATTTTTTACAGCACCACCATCAACGCGTAAATTTTGAACTTCAATACCTGAGTCCTTAGACATAGCTTCCATAACATCTCTTGTTTGATAACATAAAGATTCTAATGTAGCACGAATGAAATGTTCTTTTTCCGTACCACGAGATAATCCGAAAATAGCACCTCTTGCTTCTGAATCCCAATAAGGTGTACCTAAACCAACAAATGCTGGAACCATATAAACACCCTCAGTTGACTCTACTCTTGAAGCATAGTTTTCGGTTTGTGGCGCAGAATTAATCATTCTCAAACCATCTCGTAGCCATTGAATAGCAGAACCAGATACGAAAATTGAACCTTCAAGTGCATAATTAACTTTTCCATCTAAACCGTATGCAATGGTTGTTAACAAGCCACTTTCAGACTTAACTGCTTCTTCACCAGTATTCATTAGCATAAATCCACCTGTGCCGTATGTATTTTTTACATCACCACGGTCGAAACATGCTTGACCAAATAATGCTGCTTGTTGGTCACCGGCAATACCAGCAATAGGTACTTCTTGACCAAAGAAGTGATAGTCGATAGTTTTCCCGTAAATTTCACTTGATTCTTTAACTTCAGGTAACATTTGTTTAGGAATATCTAAGAGTTCTAACAACTCATCATCCCATTTTAGGTCATAAATATTAAACATTAATGTACGACTTGCATTTGTGTAATCTGTAATATGAGCAGTACGCCCTGACAATTTCCATACTAACCATGAATCGATTGTTCCGAAGAGTAAATCACCATTTTCAGCTTTTTCTCTAGCACCTTCAACATGATCAAGAATCCATTTTACTTTAGTTCCAGCAAAGTACGGGTCTAAAAGTAAACCTGTTTTTTCTCTAAATGTTTCTTCATAACCTTGTTCCTTTAAATTTGTACAAATATCTTGTGTCTGACGTGATTGCCAAACAATAGCGTGATAGATTGGACGACCTGTATTTTTATCCCATACAACTGTCGTTTCACGTTGGTTTGTAATACCAATACCTTCAATTTGATTTGCATTAATATTGTTTTCATTAAGTAACTCAGCCATAACTGATAGAACAGATGTCCATATTTCATTAGCATCATGTTCTACCCAGCCTGGATGTGGAAAGTGTTGTTTAAATTCTCTTTGAGAAACACCTTTAATTTCTCCTTCTTTATTAAAAAGTATCGCACGTGAACTCGTAGTTCCTTGATCAATTGATAAAATATATTTTTCCATAGGTATATGACTCCTTCAAAAGTGAATAATGAATTCATTATCTAAACAATTAAACATTCTAAAATGATAATTAAATAAACTTTTAAATGTGATTGTTCAACACACATGAACATATCACGTTAATCATACGGTTATATATACGAATGCCATATGTTAATAAATTGATTCAATATCGTTGTTTTTATTTTGAGATATCTTATTTAGTATCACACCAAGTATAAGTGTGAATATAAGTACAATTAAACCAATGAAACAACTAAAATTGAATGTTTGTTTATAAAATACTTCGTAAACAATCGCACCTAACATACCGCCTGCCATTGGTCCCAGAACGGGTACAATTGCGTAAGACCAGTTAGATTTACCTTTACCATGAATTGGCAAAATAGCATGCGCAATACGTGGTGCTAGGTCACGGGCTGGATTAATAGCGTAACCAGTAGTACCTCCTAAGCTTAAACCAATTGCTATGATAAGACTACCAACAATAATTGGATTTAAACCATCAGCAATTTTATTAACCCCGATAAATAAAATTCCTAATGTTAAAGCCATAGTCCCGATAATCTCACTTAAAAAGTTAGCAAAATAATTTTTAATAGCTGGTGCTGTTGAAAATACACCTAATTTGACCGCTGGATCTTCTGTAACTTTCCAGTGTGGTAAATACATTAACCATACTAAAGCTCCACCAACAATACCGCCAAGCATTTGACAAACAATATAGCCCGGTACTTGTGCCCAGCTAAATCCACCATCCATGGCTAAAGCAACTGTTACAGCTGGATTTAAATGTGCACCAGAAAACGTTCCAACAGCATAAACGCCCATTGTTACTGCCAAACCCCAACCAAATGCAATAACAATCCAATCTGCACCGTTACCAGCACTTCTCTTTAAGTTAACGTTTGCACAAACGCCACCACCAAAAAGAATAAGGATTGCAGTACCTAAAAATTCTGCTAAATAAGCATTCATATACATTCCTCCCAAAAAACAGGGAGACCCCTACGTCAAATATATTACTTGTAGAAATCTCCGCGTCTCTCTTCTAATATTAACTTTTAAACTTGTTATAAGTTTACTATTATGTTGTAAGCGTTGTCAACAATTTTGTAAAAAAATTGTCATATTTGATTAAAGTTTTTATTGATATAGTGAGCATTTATTTTTGATGCACTAAATAAAAAGTTTAACAATTTTATTAAAAGTGCATTTTTCTTTTTTACATATAAAAAAGAATGCACTTTAAGTTATTAATCATCCGGTATTCAAATCCACTCATTCCATGAAAAAGTGATAATACGCTGATTAACAAACTTAAATGCATTCTCATTAACAGTATATGAATTACCAAAGTTTTTCGTAACTTGTAGTAACGTACTTAGCACCATTGGAAATTGCTTCACTAATTTCCGATGGTTCATCAATAAGACCACCAGCTATTACTGATGCTGATGTTTCTTGTTGAATTTTACTCACTGCTTTACTTGCAACACCAGGTAAAACTTCAACATAGTCAGGCTCTACTTTTTTAATCAGTTCAATACTTCTTGTTAACGCTTGACTATCTATAATAAACACTCTAAATATCGTCAATGTATTTAACATTTTAGCTTTTTTGATGACTTTTGCTTTTGTAGAAACAATACCTTTAGGTTTATATTGTTGAATAATATACTCACAAGCAAATTCATCATGACTGAGTCCTTTGATTAAATCGATATGTACATAACATTCAATCGAATGACTTTTAAGTAACTCCATAATGCTTTTCAAATGACCTATATGCATATCTAACACAACACATGCCTTGTAGTCTGTTTTAATTAACTTTTCTAAATCTCTCATATTTCTAATAGCTGGCAAAATATTCTCTTTCATAATTAAAACTCCTCTACATTACTCTTTTAAATAACTTTTCTAATTCGTAATTTGAAAAATTGATAATAATCGGTCTGCCATGAGGACAAGTAAAAGGATCTTCTGCTTCTCTTAGTTGATCAATTAAATCTGCCATTTCATTATTTTTTAAATAGTGATTAGCCTTAATTGATTTCTTACAAGACATCATGATTGCTGCATCTTCTCTTATTTTCTTCACATCAACACTTTTGTGTTTTAAGACAAGTTCAATCATATCTTTAATAATTTCTTCCGCTTCTACTTTTGGAAACCATACTGGGTAGCTATTTACAATATAATCATGCCCACCAAAATGTTCAAGATGTACTCCTACTTTATCTAATTCATCTTTGTACTGGTCAATAATCATTTGTTCATCTTTAGAGAAATGGAAGGTGAGTGGTATTAATAAGTTTTGTACTTCATTTGTCACTTCCCCAATTTTTTCTCTAAAGTATTCATATTTAATTCTTTCCTGAGCAGCATGTTGGTCAATCATAAACATTCCATTTTCATTTTGTGCAATGATATACGTACCGTGTACTTGACCTACAATTTCCATATAAGGCACCCTACGATGAGGTGTCTGACTCACTGTTCCTTTAATATCATTTGATTGCTGATTTAATGTCTTATATTCGTTAGATGTGTCTTGTTCCATATCAAACAATACTTCTTTTTGACTTTGTAAGTAACTATCATCAATGTGATTGTGTAATTCATTAGAAACTTTTGTACTTTCATTATTTGTCGATGAAGTTGAATCTAAATCATTCCTATGCGACTCAACATCATGATTTTTATCTTTTTGATCATGTACATATGGTGCAGATGTTTCTCCAATTTGTGATTGTTTCTTCTCGAAATTAATCTTTTGTTGTTCAAATGTTTCTAAAACCTTATTCTTTTTGGGCGTACGATTTAAATCGTTTTGTGGGATGAGGATTTTGTCTTTAAAAGCCTCTCTGATTTTGGTTACGATAAGATCGTAAAGTTGATCTTCTTTAGAAAGTCTCACTTCTAATTTTGTTGGGTGAACATTTACATCAACCAAAATAGGATCCATTTGGATATTAATATAGCATATAGGAAATCTTCCTATTGTAAGCAATGTGTGATAACCTTCTAAAATTGCTTTATTGAGTACAAAGTTTTTGATGTATCTACCATTGATGAAAATAGAAATGTAATGTTTATTACTTCTAGAATGTTCAGGCTTAGCTACAAATCCTTCAAGATGATAATCACTAGTATCACCCGAAATATGCACTAAATCCTTTGCTACTTTCATTCCATAAATTTCAGCCATTACTTCATTTGTTCTTCCTGAACCATTCGTACTTAAAAGTGTTTTACCATCTGAAACTAAAGCAATTCTAATTTTGGGATGACTCATAGCCATTCTATTTACAATGTCCGTAATTTTACCTAGTTCGGTATACAAACTTTTTATATATTTTAAACGTGCAGGTGTATTGTAGAATAATGACTCCACTTGTATATCTGTACCCTTTTTAGCTTTTGCAGGTTTTTGATGAATAATTTTACCATCTTCAGCATATATTTCATGTCCATTTTCATTATCAGTACAGGTCTTTAATGTCACCTTTGCTACTGATGAAATACTAGCTAAAGCTTCTCCCCTAAACCCTAAAGTACGAATATGGAACAAATCATCATCTGCGACTATTTTACTCGTTGCGTGTCTATGAAATACTAACCCTAAATCTTCCTGAGCAATACCTGTGCCATTATCTACAACCCTTATTGATGAAACTCCAGATTGTTCAACCTCAATATTAATCTCTGTCGCTTGTGCATCAATTGCATTCTCTAAGAGCTCTTTAACTACGGAACTTGGTCTTTCAACTACTTCACCCGCAGCTATTTTATTAGCTAGAGACGTCTCAAGTTCTTTTATTTTCCCCATCGTTTACACCTCTTCTACTTTAATTGACTTTGTAATTCATTCAGCTTGATTAAGGCTTCCAATGGTGTCATATTGGATAGATTTAATTCTCGAATTTGACATTCAACCTCACTTTGTTGATTGTAACCATCAAATAAATCAAAGGTCGCTTGCTCATAATTGTGATTTGATGTATGCGTTTCTATAACTGATTGTTCTTCTTCTATTCGACCATAATCGTTATACGACGGAACCGTACGTTGATCGTCAGTATCCTGATGAGAAAGTTGATACGAAGGTTTTTGCTCAAATGCATTTAAAATAACTTGCGCTCTATCAATGACTTCATTAGGTAAATCCGCTAATTTTGCCACTTGAATACCATAGCTATCATCCACAGCGCCATCTTTGACTTTATGCAAAAATATCAGTTCACCTTGATACTCGTTTGCAGCAACATGTACATTTTTTAAACAGTTAAGCATTTGATCAAGTGAAGTCAATTCATGATAATGTGTTGAGAAAAGTGTCTTAGCATGGCTAGTTTGAGCGACATATTCAATCATCGCTTGCGCTAACGCAAGACCATCATAAGTGGATGTACCTCTTCCTATTTCGTCAAAGATAATTAAACTATTTTCAGTAGCATAAGTTAAAGCTTTTTGAGCTTCTAACATTTCTACCATAAATGTACTTTTACCTGATACAAGGTCATCTGCTGCACCAATCCTAGTAAAAATTTGATCAAATATAGGTAATGTTGCTGAATCACATGGTACATATGCTCCCATTTGAGCCATGATACTTATTATAGCAACTTGTCTCATATATGTTGACTTACCTGACATATTAGGTCCCGTAATGAGATAAATAAACGTTTCATCATCAAGATGGCAATCATTAGGTACATAATCATTATGATCCATCACTCTCTCAACAACAGGATGTCTTGAGTTTTCTAAATGTAAAACTTTATCATCACTAAATGTAGGTTTGACATAATTATATTTTTGAGCAATTTCAGCAAAACTTTGTAAACAATCAAGTTCTGAAATGATTTTCGCTTGCTTTTGTAAACGTTCCGTGTACGTTTTAATGTGTTCTCGTAATTTAACAAATAATTCATATTCTAACTCTACTGCTTTATCTTCAGCACCAAGTATTATATCTTCTTTTTCTTTTAATTCATCCGTAATAAATCGTTCAGCATTAGATAATGTTTGTTTTCGATCATAGCCAAACGCTTCAGGTTGAAAATTATTTAAGTTTGCACGTGTAATTTCTATAAAATAACCAAACACTTTATTAAAACTAATCTTCAATGACTTAATACCTGTACGTTCACGTTCTTTTGCTTGTAATTCTGCAAGCCAAGTTTTACCATTTTTTGAAGCTTCTAAATATTCATCTAGTTGCGTGTTGAATCCTTTTTTAAATAAACCACCATCTTTGATGGAAATAGGCGGCTCTTCAACTAAACTTTCTTCTAAAATTTGTAACAAGTCATCTAAAGGTTCCAATTCTTTAAATTGCGTGGTAGTTTGTGCATCCAATTCATTGAGTAATGCTTTTATATGAGGTATTTCGGACATAGAATGCTTTAGTTGTATTAAATCTCTTGCATTTACGTTTCCGTAACTCACTCTTCCTACAAGTCGTTCTATGTCATACACTTGATTTAAATGATTACGTAATGTATCTCTTTCAATAAAACGGTCCATAAACTCTTCAACAATATTTAATCTGTCGTTGATTTGTTGTTTATTAATTAATGGGCGATCAATCCACTGCTTTAAACGTCTAGCACCCATTGGTGTTTTTGTCTCATCCATTAACCATAACAAGGTCCCTTTTTTTGATTTTAATCGTATGCTTTCTGTCAGCTCTAAATTTCTCTTTGCATAATAATCCATCTTCATATAATCAACTGCAGCATATTCAATCACTTCCTCAATGTGAGATAAGTCTCGCTTTTGTGTGTGATGAATATAATCTAGCAATAATTGAGTTGTGTCATGCATTAACTGATGTGTCAACTGATTCATATCATAATCTTCATCAGATATATCTTCACGAACAGTAATCGTCTCAGTTATCATGTTGATTTGTCTTTTTAATTCTTCAGATAGAGCTTGCTTTATGACAATTTCATTGGGATTAATTGTTGTAATCTCATTAAGCAAGGTTGCTGTATCTTTGAAATGAGTTACTTTGAGTTCTCCTGTAGAAACATCACAATAGCATAATCCAAATTCTTCATTTTCGATAAAACTTAAAATATAATTATTTTTCTTTTCATCCATACCACTTTGATCCATAACAGTTCCTGGTGTGACGATTCTTACAACTTCTCTTCTAACCATTCCTTTTGTTTGCTTTGGATCTTCCATTTGTTCACATATAGCGACCTTATACCCATTATTAATCAATGTTTCAATGTAATTATCAGCAGAATGATATGGTACGCCACACATCGGAATAGGATTTTCTTTTTTAGCATCTCTTTTCGTCAATGTTATTTCAAGTACTCTTGATGCTTCTTTAGCATCATCAAAGAACATTTCATAGAAATCTCCAAGTCTAAAAAATAGCAAACAATCATCATATTCAGATTTTATCTTTAAATATTGTTGCATCATTGGTGTAATGTTAGCCATTTCTATTTTCACAACCCTTATTCTTATATCTTTATTTATATTATATGTATAAATTTATGGTTTTTAACTCATTCATTTTAACATATATGTTTTTGAAACGCTTTTGTGTAATAGATACAAAAAGTACGCTTTCATATGAACAGATATCAACATTTTACTTATAATCCCCTATTCATCAAGCGTACTTAAAATAAATATTAATTTTTGTTAAATCTATCTAGTAAACCTCTTCTTTTCAAAATAATAAGCAATATATAACTAATTAAAGCTCCAATAAAGCTTGATACTATGAACATAAGCATTAATGGTTTAATAAAGAAATCTTGAAGTCCTAAAAACCATGCTAAAGGTATACACATTAAACTACCAATAACACCAGTCCCTAATACTTCACCAACTGAAGCCATAAAAATATGCTTCCTATACATATAAAACAGACTGGAAAATAAGACACCTATCATACTTCCTGGAAAAGCAAATGCACTTCCAGTTCCAAATGAAATTCGTAGTACAGAAGAAATAAAAGCTTGTGCTAAACCATACCATGGTCCTACGAATACAGCACATAATACATTTACAAAATGTTGAACGGGTGCGGCTTTAATTGGACCTAAAGGAATAACAATTAAACTACTTAACACGACATTAATAGCTATTAAAAATGCTGTGATGGTCAACTTTCTAATATTCATTGTACTTAACTCCTCTAAAATAATTATTCATTATGTTCTTTTTTATTATATTCATTGAGTCTATCTTCCATTGTTTTGACCATCATTTGTAGTAAATCATTCGCCTCATATTGTGCTGAACGAAATTCTTCAACAATAGGTAATTCATTAATTTCATCTTCTAGATACTGAATTTTAGCTTCAGATTGCTCGAGTGCATTTTGTTTTCCATAATTTTGAAAATTAACCGATTGTTTTTGTTGGGCTTTCAAACGATTCATCTTTTGTTTTATTGCTTGATTATTATGAATTTGTTTTTCTACATTATGATAATCTTGAACAACTTCTAGTTTTCCGATTTTCTCTGCCAAACATTCGACTTTTTGTATGATTTCTTTTTCACTATACATACGATTGTGTCACCATTGAACGTTGATGTTCTTGTATAAATGTTCCATTTAAAGAATATTGTTTTGCCTCGTCAATTTTGACATCAACGAGTTTACCAATGCTCTCTCTTGGTCCTTTAAAATTCACAAGTTTATTTTTATCAGTATAACCTGCTAGAACATTCTCATCTTTTTTACTAGAACCTTCACATAATACGGTAACAATCTTACCTTCATACTGACTCATTGCTTGTTGAGAATACATTCCAACCTTCTTATTAAGTCTTTGCAAACGTTCTTTTTTCACTTCTAAAGGTACATTATCCTTCATTTTAGCTGCTGGTGTTCCATCTCTTTGTGAATATAAATATGTGTACGCATGCTCAAATTGAACGTCATCATATAATGTTAATGTTTCTTCAAATTGTTCTTCAGTTTCATTTGGATAACCTACTATAATATCAGTAGTTAAAGCTACGTTAGGGATAGCTTCCTTTATTCTTGAAACTAAATCAAGATAACTCTCTCTTGTATATTTACGACCCATTATCTTTAGTACTTGGTTATTACCTGATTGTACCGGTAAATGGATATGCGGTACTATGTTCCCACCTTTAGCTATAACTTCAATCATTCGATCTGTAAAGTCCCAAGGATGACTTGTTGTAAAACGAACTCGAGGTATATCAATTTTAGAAATATCTTCCAATAAGTCACCTAATTCATAATCCAGACCTTCGATATCTTTACCATATGAATTTACATTTTGACCTAATAAGGTAATTTCTTGATAACCTTCTCTTGCTAATTCTCTAACTTCATCAATGATGTCCTCTGGACGACGACTACGTTCTTTTCCTCTAGTAAACGGAACAATACAATAAGTACAAAACTTGTCGCAACCATACATAATATTAACCCAAGCTTTAATGTGACCATCACGCACTTTAGGTAAATTTTCGATGATGTCTCCCTCTTTAGACCATACTTCAACTACCATCGCTTTTGATAAGTATGCCTCTTCTAAAATTTCAGGTAAATGATGAATGTTGTGTGTCCCAAAGACCATATCTACATTTTGATAAGATTTTAATATTTTATTTACGACTGATTCTTCTTGAGACATGCAACCGCACACCCCAATTAAACAATCTGGGCGTTCTTTTTTTAAATGTTTTAAATTTCCTATTTCACTAAAGACTTTATTTTCAGCATTTTCTCTAATGGCGCATGTATTAATTAAAATCACATCCGCTTCATTAATATCTGATGTCGCACTATAACCTAGTGCATTTAATATTCCTGCCATAACTTCAGTGTCATGTGCATTCATTTGACATCCATATGTTTTAATTAAAAAAGTACGACCTTTACCCATACCTTTGTATTTTTCATCTATATGAAAATCTCTGTTATATTGAACTTCTTGTTTTCCTCTTTTTTTAGCTTCTTTTAAGCTAGGTGGCTGATACACTTGTTCAAAGTATTTACTATAATCTTTCTCAGCTTTACGATCACGTTCTGCTAGAATATTTATCGTTCCAGCCTTTCTTTGCTCTTCATTCACTTTGAAAATCCTTTCTATATGCCCATAATCATTACTTCATTATATTAAATTTATAGTCAAAGTGCAAAAAGACATGTATATGATGTTACAGCTATCTTTTATAATTAAATTATTAGCTTTTTATTACAGTAATCGATGTAAATCATATCTAAATGTTTATTTGGACATCATTTATTTATAATATATCAGTTGATAAAAGTCTTTTATATCATATTTTCTGTGTGACAATGCATAGCGTCTGAAGCATAACGATATTTTCTTACAAAATTTTAAGAGCCTTCAACACTATAGCATGTTAGGCTCTTAAATAGACAAGATAAGAAATATTATTCTAATTTACACTTAGTCGTATTTTCCTGTAAGCGTTTCAATTTCTATTCCTTCAGGTACGTGATAAAACTTAACTTGACTAATAATACTTGGACATTCTAATTCAACCATTCTATCATTTAATTTTTGAATTAAAATAAGACATTCACTCATTTCACCTTGAACTGTTGTTTCTAACGGGCCTACTCTGAAATGCAAACCTGAATCATCAATAATTTTAATTGCCTCATCAACATATGGAATAACATCGTTATTGTTCGGTGTTTTTGGAATAATTTGAATACTCATTAATGTATCTTGCATGTTTCATCTCTCCAATTAAGTTTTATAATATTATTTTAACACGCGTTAGAATTTAATTATGCACGTTCTATAGCTTTTTTCATTGCATCTGCAAAGTCGTACATTAAATCATCCCAATTATCTTTATTTTCACGGTTTTTGCGTGAACTTTTTCTATTTTTAAACAGTTCTTTTCTTAACTGAGCTGTCAGTTCTAATTGCACTCCTCCTTGGGTTTGAGTCATATTAACAATATTATTTTCTTGAGTTCCAGAAATATGGTGTGGTGCTTCTTGCACACTAATTCCTATATCTTCAAGGGATTCAGTGATTAACTCAATGAGTCGGTCATCACTACCTCCTATATAAGCCACGCTTTCATTCCCTTCACAACCATGTATGGCTACAGTTCTTTGACTACCTCTCACTAAATCTAATGCAATTTGGTCATCATAGTGTGTAGAAGTCACATGTAACTCATTATTTCCCTCACTTCTCATACCTTTAAAAGAAAAATAGTTATAGTCGCCACGATGTGCAATCGTATATGCTAATTCAGTTGTGGCAGGTTCAATTCCACCGCCATGTATTGCTAATATAGTGACCATGCTAGAACGATTTTCAAACTCTATTTCCCAATCTTTTCCTTCTTTAGTTAATTCTTTTAATTCCGTCATAGATTTGAATTTGTCCATATTAACCTCCGAAAAATCATCTTATATTTTTATTATTCCCAAAATTCATATTCTTAAAATCTTTTTACAAAATCTTTTACATATTTATTAAAAAAATAAAATTATTACATTGATTAGGACTGTTCATTTAACTGTTCGCATTATTTATATATTTAATAATAACTCTGAGAAAAATTTCATCTGTTAATTACTTTACCTATATTTTTAAAATAATTTGGAATAAATTATGTCATTCTTATATCATTTACCTTTAGATGAGATGGATGATTAATCGTGTAAAAAATGTTAACTGAGAATTACATTATTGAATCGTTATGCTATTGATAAGCAATATAGATATAAAATAAGAGTGAGCAGAATTAAAATGTTATTCTGACCCACTCTTTAAATATGTTATTTCCCTATATGCATGCTCTATAATACTTTTTAAATTGAACCGTACTTCTTGATTTTCTATCGTAATCATTAAAGTTATTAGATAAGAAATTTCAGTAAAATTGGATAGTCATGATATATCGTATCACATTAAAAGTGCACCTTCGTTTTTATTTTACCTACTTATTTTGACGCAATTCTAGTTATTATGAATGAGTATCCTTTATAAAAATTGTGCAGTTAAGTCGTTAAAAGTTTCTTCTGTAATATGAATGTCTCTTTTAGCTAACGCCTCATGTTCTAGTTCTGAAATTTGCGATTCATAAGAAGGTGTTGTTGTATCTTGATAAACGATACCTTTAACCAATGACTCATGATCCAACACAGTTTTCATAGCAAGTTGTTTATCTGTGTTGTCATAGCCCTCAATATCATCGATACTTGTTAAATGTTCTTTAAACCAGTCATAAGTATTCACTTTATTGTAAGTAACACAAGGTGAGAAAACATTAACAAAAGAAAAACCATCATGATGAATCGCATCTTCAATCATTTTAGTTAATGCCTTTATATCACTTGAGAATCCTTGTGCTACAAAAGTTGCACCAGAGGATAGTGCCAATTCCAATGGAGCTACATTCTTTTCTATATTTCCTTTAGGTGTTGATTTAGTTACAAATCCTTTAGCTGAGGAAGGTGATGTTTGTCCTTTAGTTAATCCATATATTTGATTGTCCATGACAATATACGTCATATTCATATTACGTCTAAGAGCATGAATAGTATGTCCCATTCCTATTGCATAGCCGTCTCCATCGCCACCAGAAGCGATAACTGTTAAATCTTTGTTTGCCATTTTAACGCCTTGCGCTAGAGGCAATGCACGACCATGGATAGAATGCACGCCATAAGAATTAATATAACCTGATAGTCTACCAGAACAACCAATCCCTGTAATGATTGCTACATCTTCTGGTTCTAAACCAATATTCGCTGTCGCTTTTTGTATAGCAGCTTGAACTGAAAAGTCACCGCAACCAGGGCACCAGTTTGGCTTCACATTATTTCTAAAATCTTTAAATGTAGCCAATTACACCAACTCCTTTAACTCTTTAGCAATTTCTAAACCTTTTTCTTCAATTTCATAAGGTAAGAAAGGTTTCCCATCGTATTTTGTTTGATTAACTAATTTATCATTAACTTGTGTGTTCATTTTTAAAATACTTGATAATTGTCCTTGATAATTATGTTCTGCAACTATTACTTTCGAAGCTTTATTAATAGCTTGTTGAACAATATCTTTAGGGAAAGGATGTAATTGTCGAATATGCATCGTATTCACTTTTACACCTTGTCGTTCTAGTCTTTCTGCACCTTCTCCAATAGCACCTTTAGTAGATATAAATCCTATGTACAGTATATCTGCTTTGTCATCATGTTCATTGAGTAACACAGGATTATTGATAACCAAGCTTTCAGTTTTGCGCATTCGTTTTTCCATCTGATTCTGACGATTCATAGGCGCCTCACTTGGCTTCCCTTCTTCATTATGTTCAACACCTGTTACATGATGTATACCACCTTTAACACCTGGTATTGGTCGTGGTGATACGCCACTAGCTGTTAATGCATATCTTTTAAAGTATGCTTTATCATCTTCAGCTCTCTCGATATCTGACTGTATTATTTTTCCACGACGAATATCGATTTTATTATAATCGAGTGTTTTAACAGTTTGTTTTCCTAATGATAATTGTAAATCACTTAACAGAATGACTGGACATTGGTATTCTTCAGCTAAATTAAATGCTTCCATAGTAAGATAAAACGCATCTTCAGCATCTGTAGGAGCAACGACAATTTTCGGAATATCACCATGGGTACCATAAATCATTTGTAATAAATCTGATTGCTCTTGCTTTGTTGGTAAGCCAGTAGAAGGACCACCTCTTTGAGTATTAATAATGACTAACGGCGTTTCAGTCATACCAGACAATCCAATAGATTCCATCATTAAAGAAAGACCTGGACCTGCACTTGCTGTAAATCCTCGTACGCCTGCATAGTTAGCACCAATCGCCATCGTTGCTGCTGCTATTTCATCTTCAGTTTGAACAACAGTACCATCAACTTTAGGTAGATTGGCAATCATGTATTCCATAATTTCAGAAGCTGGCGTAATTGGATAAGCGGACATAAATCTTGATCCAGCTGCTATTGCTCCTAATCCAATTGCGTCATTACCTATCATATATAAATGAGGATGACCGCTACCATTCTCTAACGTAAAGTCTCCATTAACGTTGGTAACTTGTTGCTTCATTAGATCATAACCGATATTAAGAGCTTGTATATTCATATCAACAACTTTATTACCTTTTTTTGAAAACATGTTATCGATTAAAGTTTCAAAAGTTGATGTGTTTAAATCCATCAGTGCAGATGTCGCACCAATTGCCACCATATTCTTCATTAATGCTGTTCCAAGTTCCTTTGCCGTGCTAGTGAATGGTAACTCAATTAATTGAGCCACACAGTTCTCTGGCTTTTGGGGTTTTGCTTTAGCATCTGCAATTATAATACTATCTTCTCTCATTTCATGATGATTTAATTCAATCGTTTCCTGGTCAAAAGCAATGAGTATATCCAAATCATCACTAATCGCATGCACAGGCGATGTTGAAACTCTTATCTTATTATTAGTATGGCCACCTTTTATACGACTAGAAAAGTGTCTATATCCATACAAAAAATAACCTTTTCTATTCATTGCAGTAGCAAAGATTTCACCGGTAGATTCAATACCTTCGCCTTGCTGACCGCCCACTTTCCATGATATTTGTGATTTCATATCACATGCCTCCTGTGGTATTAATTCACTCTCTATGATAACAAAATAAACCACTGTTTTACTATTTCAACAGTGGTACAAGTTTAAATTCATACTAATGGACTATATCCTTTTAAATTTGGAAAGGATGGTCCTCATTTATTAACAGTCTCTTTATTTGAATCGTTTTACCTTCTTTATTTAAATCTATGATAACTCCTGATAATACGCCTCTCCCATCATCTGGAACAACATGCCTTTGTGGCAAACTGGTAATAAAACGTTGAATAACTTCATCTCTATTGATACCTAAAATACCATCGTAATAACCTGTCATTCCGACATCTGTGATATATCCTGTGCCATGAGGTAATATACGATCGTCAGAAGTTTGAATATGTGTATGAGTACCAACAACAGCGCTCACTCTGCCATCTAAATACCAACCCATAGCATTTTTTTCAGATGTAGTTTCAGCGTGAAAATCTACAAATATGTATGGTGTAGATCTTTGAGCTTCCTCGATTAACTGGTCGGCCTTTTTAAATGGATCATCAATATCTTGCATAAATGAACGCCCTTGTAAATTAATAATAGCCAATTTAATATCGTTAATTTTTATTATTCTCATACCTGTTCCTGGAGCTTCATCAGGAAAATTTGCAGGTCTAACCATTCGATGAGCATCATCAATAAAATCGTAAATTTCTCTTTGACCATATGTATGATTACCCATAGTCATGAAATCCACGCCTTCTCTTAGAAGTTGTTTGTAAATTTTTTCTGTTAATCCTTTGCCGTGTGCGGCATTTTCAGCGTTTACTATAGAAACTGTTGGGTGATAAGCTTGTTTAATTTTAGGTAAATAAGTAGTAATCATTTTCCTGCCCACTTTACCAACGATGTCACCTATAAACAATATTCTCATTTCTGTTCATCCTCTCATAAATTAAGTTTAATGGATACTGTACTATAATAAAAGTCTCATCAACAAATTAATTATTCTGAAAATTAAAAGACTTTACTTTTTTGTATTTATGTATTGTGTTAATATAAAATTAATAAAAATATAGGAGTTGTTTATTCATTCATGTCTATTAATATTGATCCTGAAAAATTTGCTGAATTAGTTGTAACTTCAAATCCAGCCAAATCTGATGAAGCTGAAGATATCGCTAAAGAAAGTTTAATTTTATACATTAATGCTTATCGTTTAGCAGAAAAATATGCAAACATCTCTACAAATTGCTATGATACAGCTGAAATTTTAAAAGAAATTAATGAAGTTGATTTACAATTAAAATAAATCATTATATCCGAGCGTTTATACGCTCGGTTTTTTATATTATATTTAATAAGCCACTGGCCGTAGATACGGTCAGTGGCTTATGGAATTATTTAGCATATTCTATTGCTCTAGTCTCTCGAACAACTGTCACTTTGATATGTCCAGGATATTGTAACTCTTCTTCAATTTGGTTCTTAATATCTCTTGCCAATCTATATGATTTTAAATCATCAATTTCTTCAGGTGAGACGACTACACGAATCTCTCTACCAGCTTGTATAGCAAATGCTTTTTCTACCCCATCATAACTTTCAGATAACGTTTCGAGTCTCTCAAGTCTTCTAATATAATTTTCAAGTGTCTCTTTACGTGCACCTGGTCGCGCAGCTGATAATGCATCTGCTGCTGCAACTAAAATAGAAATGATAGAGGTTGGTTCAACATCACCATGATGTGAGTGAATAGCATTAATAATTATGTTATTTTCATTATATTTCTTGGCTAATTCAACACCTATTTCTACGTGACTACCTTCAACTTCATGATCAATAGCTTTACCAACATCATGTAATAATCCTGCACGTTTAGCTAGAGTAACATCCTCTCCTAGTTCTGCTGCAAGCATACCTGAGAGGTGGGCAACTTCAATTGAATGTTTAAGTACATTCTGACCATAACTAGTTCGATAATTTAATCGACCCAAAATTTTCACTAAATCAGGATGCATATTGTGTACATTTATTTCAAAAGTAGCTTGTTCTCCAGCATCTCTTATGATATCGTCTACTTCCTTTCTAGCTTTTTCGACCATATCTTCAATACGTCCAGGATGAATACGTCCATCAGAAACTAAATTAACTAGTGCAGTTCTAGCAATTTCACGTCTAATTGGATCAAAGCCTGATAAAATAACTGCTTCTGGTGTGTCATCAATGATTAAATCAATGCCAGTAAGTGTTTCTAACGTACGTATATTTCTACCTTCTCTACCTATGATACGACCTTTCATTTCATCATTAGGCAGATTTACGACTGAAACAGTTGATTCAGTTGTATGTTCTGCTGCTAATCTTTGTACAGTTGTAGCAAGTAATTCTTTAGCTGTTTTATCAACTTTTTCTTTCGCTTCTTTTTCTTTTTCTTTAACAAGTATTGCAATATCTTGTGACAGTTCTTCTTCAACTCTTTGAAGCTGTTCTTTCACAGCTTCTTCTTGAGTGAGACCGGAGATGCGTTCTAATTCTTGTTCATGCTTCATTATTAATGTTTGAACACTACTCTCTTTTGCATCTACTTGTTGTTGTCTTTCTTCAAGTTTTGATTCTTTTTGTTCCAAAATCTCATCTTTTTTATCTAAAAGATCAGATTTCCGATCCAAATTTTCTTCTTTTTGAAGAAGTCGGGTTTCTTGTCTTTGAAGTTCACCACGTCTTTCACGCAGTTCATTCTCAGCTTGTTCTTTTAAAATTTGGTTCTCTTCTTTTGCCTCAAGTAATTTTTCTTTTTTAATATTGTCTGCTTCTTTATTAGCATAGCTAACAATATCATCGGCAGTTTGTCTTGCTTGAACTTGTTTTTGGTGTAATAAATTTCGGGCAACAATATACCCTACAACAACGCCTAGAATAATCCCCAGCAAAATGAGTAGGAGGCTTAATAAATTCACATAAACACCTCCTTTATCTAGGGTTTGCTTTGTATATCAAAATCAATATGATTATATGAAATTATATAAGAATCATACATACTAATTGTACGTTTATCGACAGATATGTGTCAAGATATGAAATTGCACTACACTCACTTTAAATTGCTTTTCTTAAAGAACAAATCAAAAACTACAAAAAAAGATGGCTAATTGAGCCATCCTTTTACTTAATCAACTAAAAACTATTCATCAAATAAAGTTTTTGGTGAATCGTCTTCATTTTCATTTTCATCCACATCACCATCGAAAATACCTAACTTTTCACGTAACTTACGGTCAATTTCTTCTTTGATTTGTGGATTTTCCTTTAGATAATTTTTGACATTTTCTTTACCTTGCCCCATTCTATCTCCATTATAAGAATACCAGGCACCTGATTTATCAACGATATCGTTCTCTACACCTAAATCAATGAGCTCTCCTTCCTTAGAGATACCTTGACCATACATAATATCTACTTCTGCAACTCTAAATGGAGGTGCAACTTTATTTTTCACAACTTTTATTTTAGTTCTGTTACCTACAATGTCTTGACCTTGTTTTAACTGCTCTGCTCTTCTTACCTCTAAACGTACAGAACTATAGAATTTTAGGGCTCTACCACCGGGCGTTGTTTCAGGGTTCCCGAACATCACGCCAACCTTTTCACGAATTTGGTTAATAAATATAGCTGTAGTATTAGATTTAGAAATAGCCCCTGATAACTTTCTTAATGCTTGAGACATTAATCTTGCTTGTAAACCAACATGAGTATCTCCCATTTCACCTTCAATTTCAGCTTTAGGTGTTAAGGCTGCTACTGAATCGACAACAACAATGTCCACAGCACCACTACGAACAAAAGCTTCGGCGATTTCAAGACCTTGCTCACCATGATCTGGTTGAGATAAGTATAAATTGTCAATATCTACACCTAATGCTTGTGCATATACTGGATCGAGAGCGTGTTCGGCATCGATAAATGCTGCTACACCGCCGTTTTTTTGTACTTCAGCGATAGCATGTAAAGCTACTGTCGTCTTACCCGAACTTTCAGGTCCATATATTTCGATAATTCTTCCTTTAGGATAACCTCCAACCCCTAATGCATTATCAACTGTGACAGAACCACTTGAAGTACTTGATACTCTGCGACCTTTATTATCGCCTAACTTCATAACGGCACCTTTACCAAAAGATTTTTCCATATTTTTAATGACTGTATCTAAAGCTTTTTGACGTTCATTATCCAAAACGAGACCTCCTACTACAGAAAGTTATCTGTATAATATCTTATACTTACTATACAAGTATTTTAAGCAAAACACAAGTCTTTTGCGAATATTTGTTCGCATTTATTGTGTTTTAGCTGATACAAAAACGAACAAACGTACTTATATTTTTAGCGAAAATTTAAAATTTACTATTTATTAAGCCAATTTAATAATCTAATCATCGCATAATTTTGACTTCTGCTTCTCAATAAATTACGACTTTGAGACATCTTAAATGTTTCGATATCGAAATTATTTCCATCATAAATTCCTAAATATACAATATTATCTTTATTTAAAAGTACAATACCCAAATCTGTTTGGTACAAATCCCTGACATATTGAGCAGCATTGAATAAAACGGTATTAAACTCACAAGTTATATCAATAAATTGGTTAGAATGTGGTAGCATACCTTTAACTAGATTTTTACTGTCAGCATTTTTTAATCGAGTAAACAAAGCTCCATTAGTTACACCGTCATAAATAGCAAAATTCTGTTTTGCACTATTTATAACTGATTCTTCAATGCTAACTTCGTCTGAACCAAAATAATAAGTACCAATCCTATTTAAAATTTCATCTCGAATAGGCTTAATAAGCAGTTGACATCGTTCCTTACTTTCGGCATTGGCTGTTAATCTAACATATACTTCATGCGTACCTGCAAGAGGTGCGATTGTCGGATTAGTTTGTTCATCTATAAGATCAATTAATAGTGTTTCTAATTTTGACTCTCCTATACCAGCAAATCTAAGTAATTCAGAAAAGATAACTTCATCTTTATCCATAAGATAAGGTAATAATTCATTCTTCGCCATAGGTTGCATTTCTTTCGGTGGACCTGGTAGTAGAATTATTTTTTGTTTATCTAATTCTACAAGCATACCAGGAGCCATACCATGTTTATTTGGTAAAACTATGGCATCTTCAATCACTAATGCTTGTTGCTTATTATTAGAGGTCATATCTTGACCTTGTTCTTTAAAATAGTTTTTGATAAAGTTTAACGATGTTTCATCCGTCACTAGATTTTTTCCTAATACTTTAGCTACAGTATGTTTAGTTAAATCATCTTTTGTTGGCCCTAAGCCACCTGTTAAAACAATGGTATCAAATCTAGATAGACATTGCTTTATTACATATTCTAACCTTTGAGGGTTATCACCAATAACTGTGTGTTCTACTACACTTTTACCAATACTATTAAAAAGTTTTGAAAGATATTGCCCGTTTGTATTAGCTATTTGACCTAGTAATAGTTCAGAGCCAACAGCTACTATTGAAATATTCATCAATGATATACTCCCTAATATTTATATTGTCTTTTCAATAAGTCCATTATATATTTTTTTGTAATATAAATCGAAAATAAGAATCTTTATAGAAACAGTTTATATATGTATCACAGAACTGTCATCTAATATAACTTAAACATAACATCACATTTTTTATAAGATGCTGAAATTACATTTATATAAAAGATTTACCAGATGTATATCAATATTACATCTGAAAAGTGAAATATTAAATCAATTCTAGTAAATGTTTTATCTTCTTTGTCACAATAGATCAATTAAAAAAATAAAAGGTTTGCAACCCATCTAGAGTAGGAAACAAACCTTTGAAAAAGATAACTAAATCAAAATGTATATATTTTTAGAGAGTATGATTATATAACAAATTGATATGGTACTTTATAGATGAAATAAATTTACAAGCTCAATTTTTAAATTACACATTTATTTAGAATGTTTAAATACATCTCTTCCTTTATAAAAATATTCAATACCTGAAAGAATAGTAAAGAATACTCCAATGTATAATAACCACACTCCAATTGGGAAATGTACATAGTGCATGAAAGGATCGCCGAATAAAATCCATATAATTGCAACCATTGTCACTGCAGTTTTTATTTTTCCAAGTTGCCCTGCAGCACTTACAAACCCTTGTTCAATTTGTAGTAATCGTAATCCTGTAACGGCAAATTCTCGAGCAATAATAATGATAGCAACGACAGAATTAGTAAAACCAAGTTGCACCATAACAATTAATGCACTCGCGACCAATAATTTGTCTGCAAGTGGATCTAAGAATTTCCCCATATTAGTAACTAATTGCCATTTGCGGGCAAGATAACCATCAGCAAAATCACTTAATGATGCAACCACAAATATGATAGCACTAATTAATATTTCAATTCTGATATGATTTCCACCTAAAATTGAAATTTGCCCAAAACCAAAATCAACTAAAGCAAATAAAATAAAAAATGGTATTAAAATAACTCTAAATACCGTTATTTGATTCGGTATATTCATATTAAATCCTCATTTCTAAAACATATATTTATATAATTAATATTGCGAGTATCCAAACGATTAAAGATATTAAAATAATGAAACCCATCCACATCAACAATTGAAACACTTCTTTAGATTGACGTCGGTAAGGGGGTTCATACCCATTAGAAAATGTTTGTATCACATCATCAATTTGATATTGTGTTTCAGGAATCTCATCTTGATGTGCTTCAATAAGTTGATTTGGTTCGATATTTACAACTTTAGCGTATTTTCTAATAAAACCTTCAGTATAATCACTCTTGGCTAGTTCATTAAAATCATTATTTTCTATATGTATTAACGTTTGACGCTTTAACTGAGTTCTTTGTTCTAATTCATTTAGTGTCATACCCAATCTTTCACGTCTACTTTTCAACACTTCACCAATCGTTTTCACTCAAAGTCCTCCTAGACATTATTCAAAGAAACCAAACCCTCCACCAAATGGATCTCCAAAATCTAAATTATTCTTACTTTGAACCGTATGTTTCTTCATTTCTTCATATCGAATCTCTTGATTTTCATTTTCTCTCAATTCAATAATATAGTCAAAATCTTCCATATTATAATTGCACGACTCTACAAATAAATCTGGATGTTCAACAACTTTTATTGAGGGTAACGTCATAACCTCTCTCACCAATTCTTGGTGTTCAGGGTTCAATTCACGTGCTGTTACCGCACCATCAATGATATATACGTGATTAGAATCATATTCACCTTTAAATAGTGAACGCCTTACTGTTTGTTTAATTAAAGTTGAGCTAATGAATAACCATCTTTTATGTGCACAAACACTTCCAGCTACAATAGATTCAGTTTTACCAACTCTAGGCATTCCACGTATTCCGATTAATTTATGTCCCTCTTCTTTAAATAATTCAGCTAAAAAATCAACAAGTAATCCTAAATCTTCTCGTTCAAATTTAAAAGTCTTTTTATCATCAGCATCCTGTTCAATATATCTACCGTGTCGTACAGCGAGTCTATCTCGTAATTCAGGAACTCTTAACTTTGTAATTTCTATTTCATTAATTTCTTTTACAATTTGTTCGAACCTTTCGACCTTTTCTAGTTGATCTGTTTTGATTAACAATCCCCTTTTTCCCTGATCAACACCATTAATTGTAACAATACTAATACCGAGCATTCCAAGCAAACTTGAAATATCACCGAGTAAGCCAGCACGATTTACAGTTATCTCATATTCTAAGTACCACTCTTTCCTTTTTGCAAAAGTCATCTCTTGATCACCCCTTGTTAATAACGAAGCACATGAAATCTTTGTTTATCATATTATAACACCAATAATAAAAAGATACTTCTTTTATTATTACTTATATGTAGCTCCTATAACAATTGAAACAAGAAAACTTACCTTTTACTGACAAAACATTAAATATACCATCCGCCATTCACTTTGTGGACCGTTCCCGTAATACTTTTTGACATAGTACTACATAAGTATGCACAAGCATGTGCCACTTCAGAGGGATCAATCATTCTTTGCTGAGGTAACTCTGATACTATATTCGATAACTCATCTTTCGACCATACATCGCTCATTTTTCCTTTTACCATGCCTGGTGTAATAGCATTTACAGTTACTGAAGTTAAAGCTAATTCTTGACTTAATGCTTTAACAAAACCAATTTGAGCACTTTTCATTGCTGAATAGATTGTCTCTAAACTAGCACCAGTTTCTCCCCAAATTGATGAAATAACAATGATGCGTCCATTGTTACTCTGCCTTAAAATATCAATAAAGTAGCGAGTCAAACGTATAAATTGTCTTACATTTAATGCATAACTATTATCGATGTCACAATCACTCATATCTTGTAACATGCCATATAATGCTGTCCCACTGGTATAAATTAGACAATCTAGCTCGTCAATGTGTCCAAAGTAATCTTCGAGTTTTATATCTTTGGTTAAATCACATTGAATAAATGTAATTTTGCTATTTTTAAATTGATTACTTAAATCAGAATATTGAGCTGAATGATAATGTAAGAAGACTTCATAACCTTCAAATAGCAGTCGTTTTACAATGGCACGTCCTATTGTTCCAGAACCACCTATGACTAGCGCTTTCATCTATTTTCCATCTCCAGACGACTATCAACAAGTTGGTCAAAGTTCAAGAATAATTCGGAAGTTTCATTTACACTCTCTAACGTAATATTTTCTACGATATCTAGCATATCAAATACACTTACTCCTTCGAAATAGAGTTTTGCATATTGATTAGCTATATATTCTGGAGAATTTAAACTTGATATGAATTCTCCAATAAATTGCTTTTTCAATAAATGAAATGCTTCTTGATCTTTAAGGTTTCCTTTATATTTTCTTAATTCATCCATTATTAGTTGTTTAAATAGATCAGGCTGTTGTGTTGCACTAGTAATAATTGAAAAACTGTAACTTGGTTCCAATACAAATTGATAACCGAATGTTTCATCTATTAAATCTTTATTTAAAAGTTGTTGATAAAACTCTGTTTCCTCTCCAAAAACTAATTCGTAGAAAAATGTCATTTCCAAATCTCTTTGAACAAATTTCGTTGCACTTTCATCTAATGGTTCATTTTTAAAACCTAACATCAATCGTGGTGACTGTAATTTCATTTTCTCGGAAACAAACCGTTGATTTACCTCTCTAGGCTCATCAATTTGCGCACGTTCAATACGTGGTTGATAAGTTTTATCTCTTTGATTTTCATGCTTTTCCACAAGTTTAATTATCGATTGAGGACTAACATCGCCTACCACAAACAACACCATATTAGAGGGATGATAAAATGTTTCATAACATAAGTATAAATCATCTTTAGTTATTTCATAAATGCTTTCAACACTACCAGCAATATCCACCCGTATCGGGTGCTTGGAATACATAGCCCTTAAAGTATTAAACATTAATTTATATCCTGGTTGTTCCTGGTACATTTTAATTTCCTCAGCTATAATCCCTTTTTCTTTATTAACTGTTTCTTCAGTAAAATAAGGTGTTTCTACCATATTGAGGAGACGTTTTATGTTACTTTCAATATTACTTGTTGCGCTAAATAAATAACTCGTACGATCAAAGCTTGTAAAAGCATTAGTTTGCGCATTCTCTTCGGCAAATGCAGTAAATAAATCTTCATCTTCTTTTTCAAACAATTTATGTTCTAAAAAGTGTGCCACACCGTCAGGAACTTCTACAAATTGCTGACTACCTATGGGCTTAAAATGATTGTCCAATGAACCAAACTGTGTTGTGTAGGTCACATACGTTTTTTGAAAACCAGGCTTAGGTATGACAAATAATTTCAACCCATTATCAAACTCATGTTCGAAAACTTTCTCATCTATAAGTTCATATTGATGTGTTTTCATCAGTGTTGGTCTCCTTTCGTTAGTACATAAATTGTATCTAGAACAGCTTCATTTGCCAATTTAATAACATCTGTCTTCGTCACTCGATTCACTGCATTTATAAAATCTTGATCTGTTTGCTGGTGGTTTAATAATAATTGATTATGCAGTATTTCAATTATACTTTTGGGTCTATCTGATGCTTCGTGTCTATGAGAAATAATGATTTTTTTAGCTAATTCAATTTTATTAGAATCGAAATCTCCACTTTTTATCTTATCAAACTCTTTGATAACAGTTTCTTTTGCTTGCTCATATTTCTCAGCAGAAACACCACTTAAAACAAATAAAAATCCGTTTTTACCATCAATTTGTGAATGTATAGAGTATGCCAAACTTTGCTTTTCTCTGACTTCGTTAAATAGTACTGAGGAAGGATCTCCTCCAAACATCATATTTAATACTATAAATGCATAGTAATTACTTTTTCCATAATAAGATGGAAAGCGATATCCCAAATTCAATTTAGCTTGGTCAACATCGTCTTTTTCAATTATATATTGCGGTTGATCAAAAGAAGGTGTGATTTCAGTAGTTTCTCTATTTTCTAAATAGAAAGGCTTAATTGCAAACTTATCTAGAATTAGTTGTGTAACTTCCTCTTTGTTAATATTTCCTACAACGTAAATGGCACAATCATCATTTTGTATCATGGATAGATATGTATCGTGTAGACTTTCAGAAGTCACTTGTGGAATTTGTTCTAATTGACCTGTCGCTATATATCGATAAGGCTCCTGTTTAAACATATAATTCATTAACTGAAGAAATGAATACTGTGCTTTATTATCTTCCATTGCTTCAAGTTTTTTGCTAAGTAAAGACTTTTCTTGAGCTACATATGTATGATCAAAACATCCATCTTTGATTAATGGATTCCAAATTATTTCTTTTAACGTATCTAATCCCTTTTCAAATAAAGGGGTTTTATCTTTTAAGAATTTTTCATTAACTACTTCTAATGAAATTGTAATAACATGCCTATCTTTAAACTTTGAAACAAAACTATTAACATAGGCACCATACAATTCTGATAACTGTTTATTTAAAGTTTTATCGGTGGGCCATTGTTGTGTTGCACGAACTAATACTTTACTTAAAATTGAACGTGAAGTAATTGTTTTATAGTTTAATGGTGCCATAAATTTAAAGGTAATTGTCGTTGTTTTAAATTTATCGGTAGGCAAAACATTGACTCGAACTTTTGTGTTATCTTGATTGAATCTCTCCAAAATCTAACCTCCTGGTTTAATATGACAATTTATTCACTTTTAGTAATAGTGAATTTAACTAAACTACTCTTAATATAATTTAAAGAATACAAAATTGGTTGATGCTTTTCGTCATAATGTACTACTTTAAGTAACATAAGCCCTTCGTGAGGTGAAGCATTAAGTACTTCTGAGATATGAGGTTCGTAACTAATTGCTTCTAAATCCATTTCTGCATGCATGATTACATGATTTGTAGATGCTTTAATAGCTTCTAACATTGAACCACTACTCTGTTGATAATCTGTGCAAGTTAGATAAGTTTTTGCTATTTTGTCTAAACAATATACGACCGGCTTATGATTAGCAGTCCTTAGTCTCTCAATAATTGTTATAGGTTCTTTTGTTTCTATACCTAAATGTTCAGCATCTAAAATAGTTGCAGGTTGCTCGTCAAGATTCAGATATTCTGTTCCTGCTTCATAACCTGCTTCTTTAATCATAGTCCCTATACTAATAATTTTATTTAACGGGTAATAGAAAGGGGGCTTTACTTTTACGCTAGTCCCCTCTTCAAAATTATCCGTTACTACTTGTTCAGTAATCAACTCATCTATACCATCGTAAACATCATCTGTTTTAACATTTAATGCTCTCGCAATTGACAAATTACTAGGTAATTTACTTCCATTAGTAAGTTCACCATCTTTGATTAAATTTAAAATGTATTGTTTTACTCTATAGATTGCACTCATTTCCGACATTTTTACACCTCGTCATTTTCTAAATCAACTAAAATTTGTCTAGGTTTACTTCCTTTTTGTGGACCAATAACTTGGTTACGTTCCAAATCATCCATGAGCCTTGAAGCTCGATTATAACCGATTCTAAATTGTCGTTGTAATAAAGAAGTACTAGCTTTTTGCTTTTCTATTACAAATAAATAAGCTTCATCATATAAAGCGTCCTCACTCTTCATTTCTGATTTATCTACAGGTGCATCCGGTTCCATTTCTTTAACATAATTAGCTTTCTGTTGCTCTACAACATAATTAACAACATCTTGCACTTCTTGATCGCTTAAAAAAGCACCTTGAATTCGGGTAGTAGTAGATTCTCCGTTACCAACATATAGCATATCACCTTTACCAAGTAGCTTTTCAGCTCCACCAGCACCAATTATTGTTCTAGAGTCAGTTTGAGAACTTACAGCGAACGCAATTCTTGATGGAATGTTATTTTTAATAATACCAGTAATAACATCAACTGAAGGTCTTTGAGTAGCTACAATTAAGTGTATACCCGCAGCTCTAGCCATTTGAGTAATACGTTGGATAGCATTTTCTACTTCTTTACCTGCAACCATCATTAAATCAGCCAATTCATCCACTATTACGACGATATATGGTAACTCAGGTTGTTTTTCATCAAGTTCCTCATTCTGTTTGCGTATATATTGGTTATATCCTTCAATATTTCGTGTCGATGAATGTTGAAACAAATCATAACGACGTTCCATTTCTGAAACAATTTTTTCTAAAGCTTGAGACGCTTTATGTGGATTTGTTACAACCGGTATAAGTAAATGAGGAATACCATTGTAAACATTTAACTCTACCATTTTAGGATCGATTAACATAAGTTTAACTTCGTGCGGTTTTGTATTGAGCAATATACTCGTTATAATACCGTTAATACAAACTGATTTACCGCTTCCTGTTGAACCAGCAACGAGTAAGTGAGGCATTTCATTTAATTGAATTGATATTGGATCACCAGAAATATCTCTACCAATCCCGACTTCTAATTTATACTTAGATGGGAACTTATCTTCTAAAACTTCTTTTAGAGTGACAAGTGAGATTTTATCATTAGGAACCTCAATTCCTACCGCAGAGCGACCTGGAATAGGTGCTTCTATTCGTACATCTTTCGCAGCCAAAGCTAATGCAATGTCATTATGGAGATTGACTATTTTACTTACTTTAACACCTTGTGCTGGTTGAATTTCATATTGTGTCACTGCGGGACCGATTTTAATTTGTGTTACTTTAGCATTAACACCAAAGTTTTTTAGTGTAGATTCTAAAACCTGACCTTTACGTTGGACTTCAGCTTTTGAAGTAGTTTTTTGTTTGGTAGGCTGTTTTAATAAGGATAAAGATGGCAGCGTATACTCAATATTGGCTTCTTCACCAGCTTCAGATATTGAGCCTTCAGCCTGACTTTGTTGATGATTGTTTTCAGCAGTTGTAGATGGCTGATTATTATTTATTGATTGATTTTTGGTACTTGGTAATGATTGTTGAAATTGTTCATTATCCAAAACACGTTTTTGACGTTGGTTAGTAGTATTTTGTCTTTTATCTTCTTGCTCATTATGACCATATATTGGAATATCGTCTGACTGGGAAATCTCTGGAAAATCACTAACATCTTTAATGACATTATTATTTTGTCGTGATTTTTTTTGTTTTTTTCGTTCAATTTTTTCCTCTTTTAATTGAGCTTTTTCTTCTTTTTTAATCTTATTTTGTTCTCTTTTTTGTTTTATTGACTCAGATGCATGATTACTTGATGACTTGAGGTTGTCGAATAAACTTTTTGTAACATCTCTATGTCTTAAATTAAGTAATAAAATGAAACTCGAAGCTAGTAGCAAAATAGTTATTATTATTACACCTACAATAGATATGAGAGGTATAAATAGTTTAAGTAAATAAAAACCTATTAAGCCGCCCCCAAAATTTGGAAAATGTGTTTGTTCATAAGCTTTATAAACAAAGGACAGTACAGGCTCTCTTTGTGAAGTAATATTATGTGAAAAATGAAAATACAATTGCGTTATAAATAACAAAGCTAATTGTAAAACTATTGCACCGATACTACGTCGAGTTCTAGGTATTTGCTTAGAGTATGTTATAAAGATTGTTGCAATAAGTACTAAAATATAAGTTAAGTATCGACTCATACCAAAAAGATAATTAAAAAAGCTATCAATCATTCTACCAATGATTCCTAATTGAAAAGCACCTAGTATAATAAGAATTACTACAATTATTGAGAATATATATCTTAAAGGCGTTTCATTTTGCTTTTTTTTATTCGTTTTTTTATTACCCTTTCTCTTCGTCGATGTTCTTTTTTTTGCTTGTGGCAATACCTACACCTTCTTTTTTAATCTCTCATCATTACTATATTTAGAGTATTCATCCCATTTGAATATATAATTTATATGTATTTTTAATAAGATGAAAGAGGCAAGAACAACTTAGATTATTTAGATTCACTCTCATATTTACCAAACTCTAAGATATTAGAAACTGATAAATATTTAAAAGAAAAACTAATTGTTGAACAAAGTCATTAAACATGATTTTGCTTTACTAAATTGTCCCAACCTCTTTAAATATTATTCTATTAAGATTAGATCTCCGATATGACTGGAATAATCATTGGACGGCGTTTTGTACTCTCAAATAGTAACTTACTGATTTGATCTCTCATATTTTGCTTGATTTCTGACCATTCTATTCGTTTTTCTTGAAGACCTTCCTCTACAATTTTACGTACTTTTTCTTCAGCCTCTTTCAAAAGTTCTTCACTTTCTCTAACATAGACGAAGCCTCTTGATTGAATTTCAGGTCCTGCAGCAATACGTCGATTTTTAGGGTCTAATGTCACAACTGCAATAAAAATACCGTCTTCGGCTAATAGATGTCGATCTCTTAATACGATATTACCTACGTCACCAACGCCAATCCCATCAATAAGTATATTACCTGATTGAACTTTTTCATTTAAAATCATATCTTTACCGTTATAACTAATCACGTCGCCTTTTTCAACTAAGAAAATTTTCTCAGGTGCTACACCTGTTTCTGCTGCTAATTTGGCATGTGCAATCTGCATTTTAAATTCACCTTGAACAGGTACAAAATATTCAGGTTTCATGATATTTAACATCATTTTCAATTCTTCCATACAACCATGACTTGACGCATGAATTTTCTTGTTGTTTGGAATTATATGTGCTCCAGCACGCACTAACTCATTTAATGTATCTGCAATAATAACTTCCATATTAGCTGAAGCAGTAATTGCTAGGAATATTGAATCCCCTTCTTCTATGTTCATAATTTTATGCTTCTTGCGAGCCATTTGACTTAATGCTTCTACTGGTTCACCTTGCATACCTGTAGCAATAATAATCACTTCATTTTTAGGATAATTTTCCACTTCATTAATAGGTATTAATAAATCTTTTGGTATATCAAAGTATCCCATTTTACGTGCTATGTTAAACGAACTTTCAAGTGAACGACCTAAAAATGACACTTTACGATTAAGTTGACTTGCAATGTTAAGCACTTGTTGAATACGAACGAAGTTTGAAGCATAGCATGATACAATAAGTCTACCTTTAACCTTGGCAAAAACATCATACATGTGATGTTCAATAATATTTTCAGGCGTGTTATATCCTGGCTTTTCAGCTTCTGTTGAATCACTGATTAATGCGAACACGCCCTCATCACCAATTTCTGCCATGCGTTTCAAATCTGGAGCATAATGTCCATGCAAACTTTGATCAAACTTAAACTCTCCAGTATAAACTATAGAACCATAAGAAGTATGAATACATACGCCTAAGCTATCGGGAATGCTATGTGTTGTATTAAAGAAACTAACGTTAACATTTTTAAATCTCATAATTGAATCATGGTTTACAGTATAGTAACGTACTTTCTTTTTAATATTTCGGGCCTTCATTGCTTCTTTAACAAGTGCAATTGTCAATTTAGAACCATAAACTGGTGCATCGATTTGTTCTAACACATAACTTACTGCGCCTATAGCATGTTCATGACCGTGTGTAAGAAATATTCCTTTTAATCTTTCTTTGTTTTCAATGACATATTGAATGTCAGGAATAACAATATCTACCCCAAGCATTTCATCTTCTGGGAACATTAATCCTGCATCCAACATAAACATTTCATCGTCTACTTCAACGATGTACATATTTTTAGCGATTTCGCCTACTCCACCGAGTGGAATAATACGAATATCTTTATTTTTTTTCTTTATTAAACTCAAAATGTTACCTCCTATAAATAGTGACCCGTCCATATACAAACTCACTATTTATTATAAGTTAAAACGACCTTGATGTACACTATTATTGCACTGTTATACCATTTGATTATTGAGATTATATTTTTTAAGATTAATATTTTTATCATATTTAATAAAGCAATTGTCGCATGTACATACTAAATATTACTTTTACTTATTAAATGATTTTAATTGAATGTATGTTTTTCAGTCACCCTATAACATCACTAACAAAATACATTTATCTCACTGAATAGTCATATTAATAATAAAAAAACTGCTCGCAAAGCATTTAGCTTTGTTGGCAGTTTTTTACAGAACACATACATTAGGTTCATATATTGATACATTTTAATTTTTAGATTGTTCTAATACTTTATGTGACGCATTAACGCGACCTTGTTTATCGATTTCAGTAATTTTCACTTCAATTGTATCTCCAATTTTAAGAACATCTTCTACTTTATTAATTCTTTCTTGTGAAATTTGAGAAATGTGTAATAATGCGTCTTTGCCAGGGAACAATTCAACGAAAGCACCATACTTTTCAATACGTTTTACTTTAGCATGATATACTTGTCCAACTTCCGCTTCGCGTGTAATATCTTCGATAATTTCTTTTGCACGATTAATCATCGCTTGATCTACAGCACCTATAAAGATTGTACCATCTTGCTCAATATCTAATTTAACTCCAGTTTCGTCGATGATTTCATTGATTTTCTTACCACCTGGTCCAATCACGTCTCGAATTTTATCTGGGTTAATACTCATAGTTACCACTTTTGGTGCATAAGCACTTAATTCTTCGCGTGGTTGTTCAATCGTGTGAAGCATATGATCCATAATAGCTAATCGTCCTTGACGCGCTTGTTCTAGTGCTTCTTCGATAACTTCTCGAGTTAAACCATCAATTTTAATATCCATTTGAATCGCAGTAATACCGTCTTTAGTACCTGCTACTTTGAAGTCCATATCACCTAATGCATCTTCCATACCTTGAATATCAGTTAAAATTGTATAGCTATCGTCACGCGTTACTAATCCCATTGCAATCCCTGCGACTGGCGCTTTAATTGGTACACCGGCATCCATTAATGCTAATGTTGAACCACAAATCGATGCTTGAGATGATGAACCGTTAGACTCTAGTACTTCACTTACAATACGAATTGTGTAAGGGAAATCTTGAGTATCAGGTATAATGTATCGTAATGCTCTTTCACCAAGCGCACCATGGCCAATCTCACGTCTACCAGGTGCACGTACAGGGCCAGTTTCTCCTACAGAGAAATTAGGAAAGTTATAATGATGCATAAATCGTTTCTCTACCTCAGGTCCTAAACCATCAATTAATTGATAATCTCCAAGTGCGCCTAAAGTTAAAACTGAAAGTGCTTGTGTCTGACCACGAGTAAATAAACCTGACCCATGAGCTCTTGGCAACAAACCAACTTCTGATTCAAGAGGTCTTATTTCATCTACTTTACGTCCATCAGGTCGTATTTTTTCATCAGCAATTAGACGTCTTACTTCTTCTTTAATTAAGTCATTTAGAATTGCATAAACTTCTTTAACAAGCGTTTCATTTTCTGGATCTTCTTCATCTAGAAAATGACCAACAACTTCTTCTTTCAGAACATCTAAGTTTTCATCTCGTTGTTGCTTATCGAAAGTTAAAACCGTCTCTTTAAGTCCTTTATCTTCAGTTAGACGTTTTACTTTTTCAACTAAATCTTTGTCTCTTTCCACCGGTACAAATTCTTGTTTGATCGGTTGAATGTGGTCGATGATTTCTTGTTGGAATGCAACAAGTCGTTTGATTTCCTCGTGTCCGAAGAAAATAGCCTCAAGCATCTCACTCTCAGTAATTTCACTTGCGCCTGCTTCAACCATGTTTACCGCATCTTTATGACCAGCAACTTCTAAATCTAATCTAGAAATTTCTTTATCGGCGACAGAAGGATTAATGACATATTTGCCATCGATATAACCTACATTGACACCTGCGATGGGACCTTGGAATGGAATATCTGAAACACTTAACGCCATCGAAGAACCAATCATTGCAGCCATTTCTGGTGAGCAATCTGGATCAGCACTTAAGACAATATTCATGATTTGTACGTCATGTCTATATCCTTTGGGAAACAGTGGACGAATAGGTCTATCAATGAGACGAGCTGTTAACGTTGCTTCATCACCAGGGCGACCTTCTCTTTTTTTGAATCCTCCTGGAATTTTACCAGCAGCATACATTTTTTCTTCGTAATTTACAGTTAATGGGAAAAAATCGCCATCTCTAGGTTCTTTAGAAGCAGTTGCAGTTGATAGGACAACTGTATCTCCATAACGCACTAAAACAGCACCATTAGCTTGCTTTGCTAATTGTCCTGTCTCAATAGTTAAAGAACGCCCAGCCCATTCAGTTTTAAAAACTTTCTTCTCTTGAGACATTATGAATCTCCTCTCTTAATTCTAATATTTATATCATATCATTTATTTAACTGATTTTATATTTTTTATTATGTATCATAATAAAAAAAAGGAAAGTACCATCCATGGTGCTTTCCTAGTTCTATATCAAGATTAACGACGAATACCTAATGATTTAATTAATTCACGGTAACGTTGAATATCTTTACTACGTAAGTAGTTTAGTAAGTGACGACGACGACCTACCATTTTCAATAAACCACGACGTGAATGGTGGTCTTTCTTGTGTTCACGTAAATGCTCATTTAATGCAGTAATTTCTGCAGTTAATACAGCGATTTGAACTTCTGGTGAACCAGTATCAGTTTCGTGCACACGATATTCTTTAATTAATTCATCTTTACGTTGTTGTGAAATTGCCATTATCAATTTCCTCCTTAATTATATTTAACTCCTTAATCTGAGTGAGGCGTCGGAGAATCGACCTACTAAGAAAAAGGTATATCTAGAGAATAAGAATAATCTTGTATCTCTGTCAACTTTATATATTATATGATATATCATCATCGAAATCAATAGATAATAAATGTTTAGCCTTCGCTTTATCTTCATTCATTTGTTTAACTAGTGGATCGATACCATCAAATTTAACTTCTGGTCTTAAAAAGTGATGCCAATACACAGTCACACGTTCACCATAAATATTTTCATTAAAATCAAATATATTCACTTCAATAACTAACTCAGCCCTAGCTGGATCGTGGAATGTAGGCTTAACTCCAACGTTAGCTACACCACGATGTAATTTACTCTCAGGACCAATTTCCATACTCACCGCGTAAACACCTTTTTTTGGTAGTACATAATCATCACTGGGTTGCACATTAGCTGTTGGAAAACCAATTGTTCTTCCACGTTTTTCACCTTGTACTACAGTTCCTTTAATCCTATATATATACCCCAATTCGTCATTTGCTTTCTGTAAATGACCATCTGTAAGCGCTTGGCGTATTGCAGTTGTAGAAATTTTTTCAGAATCCATCTCTTGCTTTCCTACAATAGTCGTATTAAAAGCTTTAGATTCCTGAAGTACCGTCATATTTCCTTTTCCAAATTTACCAAAGGTGAAATCAAACCCTGCAATCACTTCTTTAACATTATTATTAATAATATAATTTTTTATGAAATCATCAGATGTCACACTAGCAAATCTTGATGAAAAATTGATAACGATACAATAGTCTATACCGTGTTCTGCTATCATTTCTAACTTATCTGAAAGTGGTGTAAGGTAGGTTGTACGTTTACGCTCAGGGTTTAATACGACTGAGGGGTGTGGATCAAACGTCATAACAGCTTTTTTAAGTTGATGCTCTTTTGCCTTTTCATCAAGCATTTGAAACACCTTATCGTGACCTCTATGCATACCATCGAAGAAACCAAAAGCCATAGCAACATTTTCAGTTATGAATTGATTACTTTGTATGGGATGAGTAACTTCTATCACTTTCATAATATTATTTCTCCTTTAATTAAAAACTTTTTTAGGTTTTATTTCATAAGGTTTATCTGGATGAACTATATATATTGCTAAAACTTTTTGAGTACTATTATCTACAAATATAAAAGGTTCTTTAACATCTTGACTTAACACTTTTTTATGAAATTTTTGACCATTACAGATTTTCTTTTTAAAATTTGAATCTTTCACTTGGAATGATTTCAAACCTTTCAAGCCATATTCTATAGGAAACAATTCGTTATGTAATGAATCATGCTCATGTAATTCTTTAATTTGATCAATAGTTAAACTACTTTCTAATTGAAAACCGCCTGAAGCTATTCTAGTTAGACGTGACATATGAGCTGGAAAACCAAATTTAAGTCCAATATCTGTAGCTAAAGTTCTAATATAAGTTCCTTTACCACATGTTACTTCAACTTCAAAATGACATGTCTGCTCCTGAAAAGTAACTTCAGATATTCTATGTATATCTTTAATAAATACTTGCCGTTTAGGGCGTTCGACAGTTTCATTATTTCTCGCATATTCATATAATTTTCTTCCATTTACTTTAACAGAAGAATACATAGGCGGAATTTGTTGAATATGCCCCTCAAATTGCTGCAACACTTGGTCAATCGTATCTTCATTGATATCATTCTTATCAACAGCTCTAGTTTCTAAAATATCTCCGGTTTGGTCTTCAGTAGTCGTACTCATTCCTAACGTTACCGTAGCGTGATAAGTTTTTCCCATTTCCATGATATAATCACTGACTTTTGTCGCATCACCTAAACAAATTGGTAACACACCATTTACTTCAGGGTCTAATGTTCCTGTATGACCAATTTTTTTCATTTTTAAAATTTTACGTAATTTAAAAACGACGTCATGACTTGTTAAACCTCGTTCCTTAAATACCGGTAGTATGCCATTATACATGTTGTCACACCTTTAACTTTTAATAACGTTTATTATTATAACACGATATTTTAATTCTTTAATTAGCGTTTTACATAAAAATAGTAGGCAATATCAAAAATATGCTTTATGAATGACTGTGCCTACTATAAAATATATTATTTATCATTTTTGTGTAAATCTTGAATCATGCGTTCTATTTTATTACCGTATTCGATAGATTCATCATATTCGAATGTTAACTCAGGTATAATTCTTAGGCGCATTCGAGAACCAAGTTCAGATTTTATAAATCCAGTTGCTTTATGCAAAGCTTTAAATGTATTATCAACTTCTTTATCATTCCCTAACACTGTTAAATATACTTTTGCTTGTGAAAGGTCATTTGTTAATTCAACATCAGTAATTGTTAAAAAACCAACTCTAGGATCTTTAACTTTATTATTAACAATATCCATGATTTCTTGTTTCATTTGTTCTCCTACACGTTCTGCTCTTATATTATTCATCATCTCACCTCTCTTCATTTTTACTTTACTCACAAATAACTGTGAAATATTAGAGTTAATGATTAACTTTTGATGTTCATTTTATTAAATTATCAACAATGAATCAATAAAATAATATTAAATGAGAGACCATAACTAAAGTATTGATAGCACAACATTATGCTTTTCCAAATCAAAATTTATATCTTCACTTTGATTGTTGGTTAAGCAAAGTATGTCATACTCTACTTTAAGATATTAGGTTTATGAAATATCTTAAAGTAGTTAACTTAGCATATAGCCTCTCCATAAGTTTCAAAATTATCTTTGAATTTCTACCATTTCAAACGCTTCAATAATGTCTCCTTCTTTGAGATCATTATATTTTTCAATTGTAATACCACATTCATAGCCTTGAGCTACCTCTTTAGCATCATCTTTGAAACGTTTTAATGTATCAAGTTCACCTTCAAATAACACGATACCATCTCTAATTACGCGTACACCCGCGTTACGAGTGATTTTACCTTCAGTCACATAACTACCAGCAATTGTACCAACTTTAGAAACTTTAAATGTTTGACGCACTTCAGCTTGTCCGATGACTTGCTCTTCAAATTCTGGGTCAAGTAAACCTTTCATAGCTGATTCTATCTCTTCAATAACGTTATAAATAACTCTGTGTAATCGCATATCTACATTTTCAGCTTCAGCCGCGCGTTTCGCACCAGCATCTGGGCGTACATTAAAACCAATAATAATACCATTTGATGCATTAGCTAAAGTAACATCTGATTCATTGATAGCACCAACAGCTGTATGAATAATTCGTACATTCACACCTTCAACATCTATTTTCATTAGTGATGCAGCCAATGCTTCAACCGAACCTTGTACATCACCTTTAATGATGACATTTAAATCTTTCATTTCACCTTGTTTCATTTGCTCAAATAAATTGTCTAATGAAACATTTTTACTTTCTTGACGTTGCTGTATGACACTTGCCTCATGACGTGCTTCACCAATTCGACGTGCTTGTTTTTCATCACCAAATACAACAAAACGATCACCTGCAAGTGGAACATCGTTAATACCAGTAATTTCTACAGGCGTTGAAGGACCGGCAGATTTGATTCTTTTTCCTAAATCATTAACCATTGCACGTATACGTCCATAAGTATTACCTACAACAATTGCATCTCCAACGTTTAAAGTACCATTTTGAACAAGTAAAGATGCAGCTGGACCTCGTGATTTATCTAATTCAGCCTCAATCACAGTACCTACAGCTTGTTTATTAGGATTAGCTTTAAGTTCTTGTACCTCCGCTACTAAGCCAATCATTTCTAATAAATCATCAATACCGTCTCCACTCAATGCAGATAGTGGTACAAAGATTGTGTCACCGCCCCAGTCTTCTGGAATTAATCCATACTCAGTGAGTTCTTGCATAACACGATCAGGGTTAGCAGTTGGTTTATCAATTTTGTTTACTGCAACAATCGTTGGTACTTCTGCTTCTTTAGCGTGATTTATAGCTTCAATTGTTTGAGGCATCACACCATCATCAGCAGCCACAACTAAAATTGTAATATCAGTAACTTGAGCACCACGTGCACGCATAGTCGTAAATGCAGCATGTCCAGGAGTATCTAAGAACGTAATTTTTTTACCTGAATTTTCAATTTGATAAGCACCAATATGTTGAGTGATTCCGCCAGCTTCTCCTTCGGTAACTTTAGTATTACGAATAGAATCTAATAAAGTCGTTTTACCATGGTCCACGTGACCCATGATTGTAACAACTGCTGGACGTTCAATTGCATCAGAATCATCCGTCTCATCATCAAAATAAATTGATAAATCTTCTTCATCAACGACTACTTCTTTCTCTATTTCAACGCTATAGTCGTCTGCAATTAATTCTAATGTTTCTTCATCCAATGATTGGTTAATATTAGCCATAATACCTAATAAGAACAATTTTTTAATAATACCAGCTGATTCTACATTTAGCTTTTCAGCTAACTCACCGACAGTTATGCCTTCTTGATAAGTGATTTTAGAGGGCATTTCTTTTGTTTCTGCTACCTCATTTTGAGGTTTATTATTTTTATTATTCTTTTTATTTTTATTGTTTTTTTGATTCTTATTAGTTTTATTGTTTTTATTTTGCTGTTTTCCTTTGTTGTTTTGTTCTTTTTTCTTCGTTGATTTACTATTATTCTTACTTTGTTGTTTTTCTTTATCGTTAGAATTTTGTTTATTATTAGATTTTTGGTGATTATTTTGAGTATTTTGTTTATTAGTGTCTTTCGCTTGAGAGGCTTTAAATTTTTTATCTAATGCTTTGATTTGTTCTTCTTCTAAAGCTTGCATATGATTTGACACTTCAACATTCATACTTTTTAACTCATCTATAATCTCTTTACTCTTTAGATTTAACTCTTTCGCATATTCGTAAATTCTTTTTTTACTCATATAATCACTCCTTACCATATTCATCTATCATTGATAACAATTTTTTTGCAAAACCATTATCTGTTATACCAATATTAACTCTATCGCTTTTACCTATTGCTAACCCTAATTCATTTCTAGTACCAAACACTCTTAATGGCACTTGGTAACTATTACATTTATCATTCATCTGTTTTAGAGTATTACTAGATGCATCGCTAGCTAATATGACAAGTTTTATTTGCTTCTTTTTAAGCTCGTTTAATATGACCGATTCACCACTTTTGATTTTACCAGCTCTCATAGCTAAACCAAGTAAATTAAAAATTTTCATTTTAGTCATTATTTTGGAATCTCTTCTCTATAAATCAGTCTTATTATTTCTTTATAAACAGGGTCAAGTGTATCTTTAGCAGCATTAAAATATTTTTCTAAAACTTCTTTTTGTTGAGCCTTTTCAACTAAAGCTACATCTTTAGACACATATGCACCGCGCCCTTGTTTTTTTCCTGTCGCATCTGCAAAGATTTCGCCTTCTTTATTAATAACCACTCGAATCATATCTTTTTTGGGACGCATTTCATTAGATATAATACATTTTCTCATTGGAATTTTTTTCTTTCTCATTAATTTATCACTCCAACCTATGATTCTGTGTCATTATCTTCTTCTGTTTTAGCTGTTTTTTCTTCATCAGTTTCAGCAGCTAATTCTGTACTAGTTAAGTTTGTCTCTTCCAAGTTAACATTATCAAACTCAACATCTTCGTCACCCGAATTAACAATTTCATCTGCAACTTCTTCTGTTTCAATAACAGGATAAATTCCAGCTTCTCGAGCATCAGATTCTGATTTAATATCTATCTTCCAACTTGTTAATTTAGCAGCTAAACGTGCGTTTTGTCCTCGTTTACCTATAGCTAAGGATAATTGGTAATCAGGAACTACCACTACAGTTGATTGATTCTCTTCATCAACAATTACTTCTAAAACTTGTGATGGACTTAAAGCATTACGAACAAATACTTTCGGATCTTCATCCCATTGGACGATATCTATTTTTTCGCCACCAAGTTCTTCAACAACCGCTTCTACTCGTGCTCCTTTAGAACCTACACATGCTCCAACAGCATCTATATCAGGATTATCAGAATACACGCTAATTTTAGAACGATCTCCAGCTTCACGCGCTACTGATTTAACAATAACAGTACCATCATAAATTTCTGGAACTTCTTGTTCGAATAAGCGTTTTAATAATCCAGGATGACTTCTTGATACGTATATTTGTGGACCTTTTGTAGTCTGTTCAACTTTATTTACGTATACCTTGATACGTTCATTAGGAATATATTTCTCATTAGGACTTCTTTCAGCTTCTGACAGCACAGCTTCAATTCTTCCTAAATTCACATATACATAGCGATGGTCTACACGGTCAATCACACCTGTTAGAATATCTTCTTCTTTATCGATAAATTCATCATATAGAATTTCTCTTTCTGCGTCTCTAAGTCGTTGCATCACAGCTTGCTTAGCTGCTTGAGCTCCTACACGTCCGAAGTCTTTCGGTGTTACATCTTGTTCATAAATATCTCCTACTTCATAGGCAGGATTTTTGACTAAAGCAGTACTTAAATCAACTTCATCTCTATCATCAAACACTTCTTCAACGACTTCTTTACGTGCAATCACTCTAAATGAACCTTCGTCCATATTTAATTCTACTCTTACATTTCTAGCACTATCATAGTTTTTCTTGTACGCAGTAATTAAAGCTGCTTCAATTGCATCAATTAAAACTTCTCTAGGAATTTTCTTTTCCTTTTCTAAATATTCAGTAGCTAATAATAATTCATTACTTGACACGTTTTTTTCCTCCTCATCACGTTAAATCATTACAGCGTGACGTGCTTTTGCGATTTTATTTCTTGGAATTTCAATTTCTTTTGTTTTTGCCTTTTCTTTAACTTCCATATTAATTGATTCATCATTTACAGATTTTAAAATACCTAACCATTCTTTATCTCCTTCAATTGGTGCATAAAGAGATACAAAAATGGGCTGATTGATAGCATTATAAAAATCTTTCTCTTTTTTTATTGGTCTTTCTGCCCCTGGCGATGCAACATCAAGATAATACATTTCAGGTATTGGATCATTTTCATCCATAACTTCACTAATTTTTTCTGAAGCTAAAGTGCAATCATTAAGATCTACGCCACCTTCTTTATCAATAGAAATCCTTAAAAAATGGTCTTTACCTTCTTTAACATACTCAATGTCTACTAATTCAAAGTCCAAATCATTTAAAACTGGTTGAATCAATGCTTCAACTTGCTCAGTAATTTTACTCATACAGGCCTCCTTTTTTGGCAAATAGAAAAGAGCGGGTTTATGCCCACTCTTCTGCCTGAGTTAATCATTTTTTTACGCATATTTAGTATATCATAAGTCTAATAAGTAAACAAACTGATATAGGTTTACTAATAAAGATGACTGAACGTATATGATATCAATTTAGTAATAAGAAATGCTTACATATCAAATATCGACAATTGTGCCTTGTCAGGTAAATCTGGCAATGAGCCTAATTCATCTAAATAGTCAATAACCTTTTGAGATAAGCCGGCTTTTTTATTTAAATCTTCTTTTGATAAAAATGGTCCCTCTTCTCTCGCTTCAACAATTCTTTGCGCAACGTTTTCTCCAAGTCCTGGCACTGAAATGAATGGAGGAATCAATGTATCCCCTTCAATGATGAAGTCAAAAGCCTGGCTTTTTTCTAAACTAATCGGTTGCAATCGAAAACCTCGATGCGCCATTTCATTCATTATTTCTAATACAGTTAATACATCTTTCTCTTTTTTTCCTAAATCCATATATCGTGAATACATATCTTTAACTGTATTACGAATACTCGTTTTATCTTTAATCATCGTTATAAGATCAAAATCGGAAGCTCTTATAGTAAAATATGCTGCATAATAATATAGTGGATGATGTACTTTAAAGTATGCAATTCTTACAGCCATTAGTACATAAGCCGCAGCATGAGCTTTAGGGAACATATATTTAATTTTACGACAAGAATCTAAATACCAATCTGGTACGTTATTCTCCTTCATCGCTTCAACCATTTCATCTGTTAAACCGCGACCTTTACGTACAAATTCCATCGTTTTAAAAGCCATTGACGGTTCAAGTCCAGCATACATTAGATATACCATGATATCATCACGACAGCCTATCACACTAGATAAATCACATATCCCTTGACGAATTAACTCTTGAGCATTACCTAACCAAACGTCCGTTCCGTGAGATAAACCTGAAATTTGAACTAATTCTGAGAATGTCGTTGGCTTAGTATCTTCAAGCATTTGACGTACAAATCCAGTACCAAATTCTGGCACACCAAATGTACCTGTCTTACATAATATTTCGTCTTCTGTAACACCTAAACTCTCAGGGCCACTAAATATTTGCATTGTTTCTTTATCATCTACTGGTATAGTTTTCGGGTCAATTCCTGATAAGTCTTGTAACATACGAATCATCGTTGGATCATCATGTCCTAATATATCTAATTTTAAGACATTATCGTGTATTGAATGGAAGTCAAAATGGGTTGTCATCCACGCTGCACTTTGGTCGTCTGCTGGAAATTGAATCGGAGTAAAATCATAAATATCCATGTAATCCGGTACAACAATAATTCCCCCAGGATGTTGACCAGTCGTACGTTTAACCCCTGTACAACCTTTAACCAACCGATCAATTTCAGCACCACGTTTGTGAATACCTTGATCATTTAAGTAACCTTTAACGAAACCAAAAGCTGTTTTTTCAGCAACAGTACCTATTGTTCCAGCACGAAATACTTTATCTTCACCAAACAATACTTTTGTGTAATTATGCGCGTTAGGTTGGTATTCACCACTAAAGTTCAAGTCAATATCTGGAACTTTATCTCCTTTAAATCCAAGGAATGTCTCAAAGGGGATATCTTGCCCTTCTTTAATTAATTCATTACCACAAGTGGGACATTTTTTATCTGGTAAATCGAATCCAGATCCAACCGAACCATCATCAAAGAACTCACTTGTCTTACAATGTGAACAAATGTAATGTGGTGGAAGCGGATTAACTTCTGTAATTTCGGTCATTGTTGCTACGAAACTAGAACCTACTGAACCTCGCGATCCAACTAAATAACCATCATCTAGCGATTTTTTCACCAAACGTTGAGATATGAGATAAATAACAGAAAAGCCATTACCAATAATACTATCTAATTCTTTTTCAAGTCGATCTATAACAATTTGTGGTAGATCTTCACCATATAGTTTTTTCGCATTAGAATAACTCAACTCACGAATTTCTTCATTAGCTCCATCCATTCTCGGCGTAAATAGTTTATCTTTTATAGGTACCACTTTTTCAATTTTATCAGCGAGCTCATTTGTATTTGTCACAACGATTTCATATGCTTTTTCTTCACCTAAGAAGTGAAAATCATCTAACATTTCATCAGTGGTTCTAAAGTGAGCTTCTGGTAATGTTGAACGATTTAATGGATTTCCTGGTTGGGATGCAATTAAAATTTTTCTGGCTATAGCATCATGTTCAAATAGATAATGCACATTACCAGTAGCAATCACTGGGATATTGGCACTTTTACCAGCATCTATTAATCGCTTGTAAATTTGTGTTAACGTTTCATTATCTCGTATTAATTCTCTATCCATTAAATCTTGATAAAGCGCAGGCGGTTGAACTTCTATAAAATCATAGAACTTTGCTATTTTTTCTACTTCCGACTGATCCTTCTGCATTACTGCTGTGAATAATTCACCCTCATCACAAGCTGTACCAATCAAGATCCCTTCTCGATATTCATTTAAAAGAGAACGTGGAATTCTTGGCGTACGGTAATAATACTTAACTAATGAAGCACTAACTATTTTAAATAAATTTTTAAGACCTTCTTGATTTTGAACAATGAGTGTAACGTGAGATGGACGAGCTCTTTTATATGCATCTTCATTAGTTAATTTTTTATTAATTTCTAGATGGTTGTTCACACCTAGTTCTTTCATTTGTTGAACCATTTTTATAAAAATATAAGCTGTTGCTTCTGTATCATAAATCGCTCTATGATGTTGCGTTAATTCGACACCATATTTTTTGGCAAGGAAATTCAAACCATGTTTCCCATATTCGGTATTAATTGTACGTGAAAGCTCAAGTGTATCAATGACACCGTTTGTAGAAGGTCCAAAGCCTAACCTTTCATACCCTGTGTCAATAAATCCCATATCAAATGAAGCATTATGAGCTACAAATATCGCATCTCCAACCCACTCTTTAAATTCAGTTAACACTTCTTCAATTTCAGGAGCATCAGTTAACATATCATCCGTGATATGTGTAAGATTGATAATGGTTTCAGATAACCTTTCGTGTGGATTACTAAAACGTTCAAACTTATCTATAATTTCACCGTTATGCACTTTTACTGCAGCTAATTCAATAATTTTATCATATTGATTAGAAAGACCTGTTGTCTCTACGTCAAACACCACATATGTTGCATCTTTTAAATTACGGTCTGTTGGTTTATAAGCTATAGGAACACCATCGTCTACTAGCATACCTTCCATACCATAAATCATCTTAATACCGTACTTTTCCGCAGCATTGTGTGCATCGGGAAAGGCTTGTACTACATTGTGATCTGTTACTGCTAAGGCTTGGTGTCCCCATTTAGCAGCTTGTTCAACATATGCACTAATATTAGGAATACCATCCATTTGACTCATAGACGTATGTAAATGAAACTCTACACGCTTATTTTCTGCTTTATCTTGTTTAGGTGTCTTTTTAATTTCTTCAATATCTGACATCATCATGACAAGATCTCTAACAAAAGTATCTTCTTCAATACGACCTTGAGCTCTAACCCATTTACCAACACTAAGTGCCTTAAAGTGCTCCAAGTCATCTTTATTTTTTCTTGTAAACATTTTTAATACAAGTGAATCTGTGTAATCAGTAACTTTAAGCTCAACTATATGACGTCCACTCTTAAGTTCTTTTAGGTTAATATCAAATATAACACCCTCAATAGCTACTTTGAATTCTTCTTCAATAATTGATTCAATTGGTTTTATATTTTCAATCTGAATTGGTTTTCCAATCTGACATTTTTCCACTGTACTTTCATTATTATCTTGTTGTTTCGCTTTTTCTGCTTTCATTTTTTCTAATTTTTCAGTTGCTTCTCTTGCACTTTGTTCATCTTCTTGTTGAATATGTGCTTCTAAAGATGCAAGGTCATCATCGTGATTTGTTGTATCTGTTTCAAAAACGATTTTATCAATTTCAAAGCCACACTGTCTAAATGCTTTAATTAAACTACCATTACATGCCTTATCAAAATGATTTCTCTCAATATCATTTGAAACTAAGACTTTTAAAATATTTCCACTCATAATGAGTTTTTTTTGTTTCAATTGACCTTTCACTTTTGGCGACAATCGTGTTTGATCAATACAATGTCCGAAATATTTTAAAGCAAACTCATCTTGATTGTTGGTATCTTTAATTGAAAAATCAATTGCTACTGTAGCTATTTCTTTAAATTCTTCTTCAATTGCATGTGTAAAAAGAAGATAATCTTCATGAGATAAAAAATGTGGGAGTGATATTTGGAAAGTCCATGTTCTGTTTTTATTTGAAACATCTATACGCGTGAGTTCACCTTGTTCAAGAATATCTTGTTCTAGTTGATTTGATATTTTTATTTGATCGGCAAGCACTTTAAACTTTTCTCGATTTGTCATTGCCAAAATAATAACCACCTTAATTAATACTAAATTTAAAACTATTAAACATCATTGGATATATTACAACTGTTCATAAAGTTACTTAATAAATTCGTTTCATATTATACTACTGATTGGACGTATTTTCATGAAAAACAAATAGTAAATAATACAATAAAGAAGAGCAGGTTAGATTTAAGATTATGTTTCATCATCTTTCCTGCTCTTTATTAATATCAATTTAACTATCAACAATTATATTACAACTTACTTAATATTCTTAAATAATTCTTGTAAGTAAGTCTCTAATTCATCAACTTGCACTTCTTCACTTAAACCGTTAATGCGTTGTTTTACCTCAACAATACCTTCTTCAGCTCTTTTACCAACAACAACTCGTACCGGTAACCCAATTAGGTCTGAATCATTAAATTTAACACCAGCACGTTCTTTTCGATCATCATATAAAACATCGTATGAATCCATTAATTTTTGATAAAGTTGATCACCTAAAGTACGTTGATCATCCTTTTTAGGATTGATAGTGATTAGATGGATATCGAAAGGCGTTACTGATTTTGGCCAAATAATTCCATTCTCATCATTGTTTTGTTCAACAATTGCACTTAATGTTCTTGATACTCCAATACCATAACACCCCATAATGAGTGGTTGTGCTTTTCCCTGATTATCTAGAAAAGTTGCATTCATTGATTCAGAATATTTTGTTCCTAATTTGAAAACTTGTCCTACTTCAATGCCTTCAGCAAATTGTGCTACTCCCGAGCCATCACTTAACATCTCACCTTGTGTAATGAATCTAAAGTCACCGTATTCTGTTACGTCAAAGTCTCTACCAATATTGACATTTATATAGTGATAATGATCTTCATTAGCTCCTACAACAAAGTTATTTAAATCTTGTAAGTAATTATCGGCATAAATTTTAATATCTTTTTCAAAAATAGGACCAATAGACCCTGGATTGGCATCTACAAGATTAACAATTTCATCTTGAGAAGCCATTTCAACATGTTCCGTGCCGAAATATGATTTTAATTTCACTTCATTTAATTCGTGATGTCCACGAACTAGAAACATAATAAATTCGCCATCTATTTTAAAGATCATCGCTTTTACAATTTCATCTAATGGTCTCTCTAAATATTCTGCAACTTCTTGAGCTGTTTTAACATTTGGCGTCTCAACTTTAGTCAATTCTGCAAGTGCAGAATGCTTATGAGAAGGATGATAAACAACTTCGGCCTTTTCAATATTAGCTGCGTAGTCACTCTCATTACTATAAACTATTGTATCTTCTCCAATTTCACTTAATGCCATAAACTCGTGTGTATGACTTCCCCCTATTGCACCTGAATCTGCCACAACCGGTCTTGCATTGATGCCTACACGTTTGAATATGCGACTATATGCTTGATACATATCTTGATAAGTTGCATCTAATGAAGCTTCATCAGAATGGAAAGAATATGCATCTTTCATAAGAAATTCGCGTCCTCGTAATAATCCAAAGCGTGGCCTTTTCTCATCTCTATATTTGGATTGAATTTGAAATAAAGTAAGGGGTAACTGTTTATACGATTTTAATTCATCTCTTACTAAAGAAGTGACTACTTCCTCATGAGTCGGTCCTAATGCAAATTCACGTCCGTTTCTGTCTTTTAAACGCATTAGTTCTGGACCATATGCACTCCAACGACCTGATTCTTCCCATAATTCTGCTTGTTGTAAAGCTGGCATAAGAATTTCTACAGCATCTATACTTTCCATTTCTTCACGTATGATTTTAGATATATTATTTAGGACACGTGTAGCTAGTGGTAAGTAACTATATATACCACTTGTACTCTGTTTAATTAACCCTGCTTTTAATAATAAACGATGGCTTAATGCTTCCGCCTCTGCAGGGACTTCTCTCATCGTTGGTATAAATACTTTAGATTGTTTCATTCTCTTTTTCCTCCCTATTTATAAGAAATACCGTTGTATATCATTCCAAGTGACTAAAATCATTATAATAACCACAAAAAGTGCGCCTACAGCAATAATTCCTGTTTCCGCTTTTTTATTCACTGGTTTTCTAAAAATAGCCTCATATAGTACAAATAATATGCGACCACCATCAAGCGCTGGAATAGGTAACAAATTCATTATTCCTAAGTTAACACTTAATAAAGCGGTGTATCCTACTAAATTAATAATTCCAGATTTAACAACAGAATCAACACTGTGATAAATACCAACAGGGCCATTTAACATATCAAATGAAAATTCTCCTGTAAATATACTGGCTAACATACCAACAACAGCTGTAAAAATAAGCTTACCTTTGTCGAAAAAGTTATAAATACCGTAGCTTATTGGTTTAAAAACGCTGTGTTCTGTAGTAGGAGCAAAACCAATTTGATAAGTTGTTTGAGTTTTAGTTTTAGTTATCTTTCTTTCTACTTTTTTAGGTTGGAGATCTACAGACTTGGTTTGGCCATCCCTTTTAATTTTTACAGTTGTTTCAGCCGTTCTATTTTGGTCAAGAACATGTTTGATATCATCAAAATTTTTAATTTTATGATTACCTACCTGAACTATTTTATCATCTTTGTGCAATCCAGCTTCATCAGCCGGAGACTTCTTCACAACTTCTCCTATGACATTGGTTGGCGTACCTTGGTAGTATGCTAATCCAATAAATAGTACTAAAGCTAAAATAAAATTAAATAATGGACCTGCAAACAATGTTAAAAACTTAGGCAATGGTTTCTTATGTGCAAACTGTCTATCTCTTGGAGCAATTTGTACAAGGCTTCCATTTTCGACAAAAAATGCCTTTTTCGCTATAGTGAAGTGATGCCTTTCGTCATCATAAGAAGTAATACCTTCAATATATAGGTCATCTTTAAAATCACATTTCTTAACTTCTATAGCTTCAATTTGTTGAAATTTATGTTGATCATCTAGAATTATATGTGTGATTTCATCTTGGTTATTTAACTTTATTTTTACGTTCATACCTGGTTGAACTGGGGGTTCTTCAAGACCATCACCAGCCATTCTTACATAACCACCCACCGGTAATAGACGAATTGTATATAATGTTTCATCTTTACGAAAACTAAAAATTTTAGGGCCCATACCAATCGCAAATTCAGGACACATAATTCCTGCTCGCTTAGCAAAAAACATGTGTCCATATTCGTGAACAGTTACGAGGACACCAAATACGATGATAAATGAAATAATCGTAATTAAAATGCTCATGTTCTACACCTCTAATGAATTTATGTTTAATTAAAAAATCATCTAAGTAATTAAATCGAAGATAATATTAAATATTATAATATGTTAATACTTAATATCATATTATTTTGTGTTATTGTATCTTAACAATTTATCAATAAGTGCTGAAAAGGAGTTAAGAGATATTCACCACTCATCAACATCTCAATAACTCCTTCATTATAACATCTATTCCATTTTACAATTCATAAATTTAAGTTTGTATCAGTAAAATATTTAATAGCGGTAATACAAACATGAAGCTATCAAATCTATCTAATATACCGCCATGCCCTGGTAGTATACGTCCCGAATCTTTAACACCAAAATGACGTTTAAACCCAGATTCTACTAAATCACCTAATTGACCAAACATACTTAACACAATTGTGACTAATAATAAAAGCCAAATATTCATATGTAAATCTACAAACATTTGCATCACTAATGGTACTAAAATGCTACATAAAATACCACCAAAGAAACCTTCTATTGTTTTATTAGGGCTAATAACTGGCCATAACTTATGTTTACCCATAAGACGACCAAAAATATAAGCACCCGTATCTGTTAGCCAAACGATTAAAAATGCAAATAAAATATATCTCAAGCCCTCAGAACGTGTCTCATAAAAATACATGAAACCAATTCCTACATATGCTACAGACATCAAACAAAATGCAGCATCCATAAAACTAAATCTGTTTTTAGATAGCACTGTATAACTTAAAACTATGAAACTCATAGCAATTAAACCTTTAAGTTGGATAACTTGAACCCATTCACCTGCATCTTGAGGTAACATGATAATAATTAGGGCTAAAGCACTAATCAGACCAGGTATAGATAAAAATTTAATCATATTCATATTAAGTAATTCTTTTAAGGCTATCAAAGCTAATAAGAATGCGAAAAGCATTAATATTAAGCCACCCTTGAGCAAGATAGGCAAGAATATTAATAAAGCTATAATCGCGGTTAATGTTCTTACTTTCATTTTTTACTCCTCACTTAATCCTCCAAAACGTCTTTGGCGTGATTGATATATTTTCAAACACTCTCTTAACTCTTTTTCATCAAAATCTGGCCATAGCTTTTCATTAAAAATAAATTCACTATATGAAGCTTGCCATATTAAGAAATTGCTTATTCTTTGTTCTCCTGAAGTGCGTATTAATAAGTCTGGATCTGGATAACTATGAGTCATTAAATGACGCTTTATTAACGCCTCATCAATCACTTCAGATCCTTGTCCGTTTAATTGTAATTCGTTATATATTGTTTTCATACTCTGAATAATCTCAGCTCGTCCACCATAATTTATAGCAAACACAAGAGTTAACCCAGTATTTTGCTGAGTTTTAGCTTTAGCAAAATCAATAGCATTAATTGTCGATTGTGGTAAACCTTCATAAAAGCCTATTGTTTCAATTTTAACATTCTTTTCAATTAATTCTGGTAGAAATGTTTTAAGGAAATTCACAGGAAGATTCATAATGTAATTAACTTCACTTTCAGGTCTAGACCAATTCTCTGTTGAAAATGCGTATAATGTTAAGTACTTAATACCCAAATCACTCGCTTCGCGAGTAATTTTTTTGATTGTTTGCATACCTTCATAATGTCCTTTAATTCTAGGCATTTTACGTTTTTTTGCCCAACGCCCATTTCCATCCATGATAATAGCCACATGTTCAGGTATATTATGTATGTCTAATTCATTATTATGGTTTGTCTCAGTTTTATTTTTATTTTTCAGCTTTTTAAACATGGTCTTTCCTCCGAGCCTGATCGTCTCTGTTTATAATATTAGTTAATTAAACAATCATCTATCATTTTATCATACTCATTTATTCCATTGAATAAGCAAATAAAAAAACTGTACCAAAGTCTTAGTTGGTACAGTTTAGACTATAAAGATATTCAATGTCTGACGGATGTTTCATTTTAGATAATATACTAATATGAATGTGTTTGCGATAATAAAATACCTATACTGACATAATATCTTTTTCTTTGTCGGCAACCAATTGATCTATATCTTTAATCGAATTATCTGTAGCTTTTTGTACATCATCAGTTTGACTTCTTAAGTCGTCTTCAGTAATATCACCATTTTTTTCGTCTTTTTTAAGCTGATCATTAATATCACGACGAATATTTCTAATTGAGACTTTAGCATCTTCACCAATTTTTTTAACTTCTTTAACTAATTCTTTACGTCTTTCTTCAGTTAAAGCTGGTACAGAGATACGAATAACCTCACCATCACTCGTTGGATTAACCCCAAGATTAGCTGCGATAATTGCTTTTTCAATATCAGCAACTGATGTCTTATCATATGGTGAAATAACTAATAGACGTGCTTCAGGCACATTGATACTTGCTAATTGTTGTACTGGTGTAGGAGCACCATAGTAGTCAACTGTAACACCATTAAGTAAATTGGAGTTTGCTCTACCAGCACTAATGTTAGCAAGTTCACGAGATAAGTTATCAATTGATTTTTGCATTCTAGACTTTGTATCTTTGATTATGTCACTCATTTTTTACACCTCAAAATTATTTTGTAATTAATGTTCCGATTTTTTCACCCATTACAGCACGCTTAATATTACCTTCTTCCATAATAGAGAAAACATTTAATGGAATATTATTATCCATGCAGAACGATGAAGCTGTTGAATCCATCACTTGTAAACCTTCTTGAAGCATTTGAATATGTGTCAAATGTTCATATTTAATTGCATTTGCATCAACTTTTGGATCAGCTGAATAAACACCATCTACATTATTTTTACCCATTAAAATTACATCTGCTTCTACTTCAGCCGCACGTAAAGCAGCAGTTGTGTCAGTTGAGAAGTAAGGATTACCAATTCCAGCGGCAAATATAACAACACGTTTTTTCTCCAAATGTCTAATTGCACGTCGACGAATATATGGTTCAGCAACTTGTTTCATTTCAATAGAAGTTAAAACACGTGTATCACAATCTAATTGTTCTAAACTGTCTTGTAATGCTAAAGCATTCATTACAGTAGCAAGCATCCCCATGTAATCAGCCGTACCACGATCCATACCTAGGTCGCTACCAGTTTTGCCTCTCCAAATATTTCCACCGCCGACAATGACAGCAATTTCACAATCCATTTTGGCAACTTCAGCAACTTGCTGTGCAACGCTTTTGATAATAATAGGATTTATGCCGAATCCTTTATCACCTGCTAAAGCTTCACCACTCAATTTTAATACTACACGTTTATATTTAGAAGTTTGCGCCATTTTCTTATCCTCTCTATCGTAAAAATATGTAAATATATAAGTAAAGAAGACACGAATGTCTCCTTTTAGCTATCTTAACAATAGGCTTATAAAAAGGAAACGTGTGAGGTGTCTTCTTCCTTGTTAAACTTTATGACAGATTATTTCATTTGTCCTTTAACTTCTTCAGCAAAGTTTTCTTCACGTTTTTCCATACCTTCTCCAACTTCATAACGAACGAAATCAGTAAGTTTACCACCTTTAGCTTTTAAGAAAGCTTCAACAGTTTCGTCTGGATTTTTAACGAAGTTTTGATCTACAGCACAAATTTCTTGTAAATATTTACGTAAACGACCTTCAACCATTTTTTCAACGATTTTTTCTGGTTTACCTTCGTTTAATGCTTGTTGTTTTAATACTTCTCTTTCATGATTGATTTCTTCTTCGCTTACTTGTTCAGAAGAAACATATTTAGGATTGATTGCCGCAATGTGCATTGCTACGTCTTTAGCAGCTTCTTCATCAGTAGTACCTTCAACTACAGTTAACACACCAATACGTCCACCCATGTGTAAATATGCACCAAATGCATCATTATCAGTTTTTGTTCTGATAGAGAAACGACGGATGCTTAATTTTTCACCAATTGTTGAGATAGCTTCTTTCATTCTTTCATCAACAGTTTTACCGCTAGATAATTTAGATTCCATCAAAGCGTCTACTGTTTCTACCTTGCTATCTAAAATATGGTTAGCAATTTCTTTAACTAATTCTTGGAAACCTTCGTTACGTGCTACGAAGTCTGTTTCTGAATTAATTTCAACGATTGCAGCTTCATTACCTTTTACTTCAACGTGTACAAGACCTTCTGCTGCGATACGGTCAGCTTTTTTAGCTGCTTTTGCAATACCTTTTTCACGTAAGTAGTCAATCGCTTTATCGATGTCACCATCAGTTTCAGTTAGCGCTTTTTTACAATCCATCATTCCTGCGCCAGTTTTTTCACGTAATTCTTTAACAAGTTTTGCTGAAATTGCCATTCATTATTCCTCCAATATAAATAGTAATTATTGATATACCTAGATTTTAGCATTATTTTAGGTTATATTTCCATTACAGTATTATGATTTAATTTTATTTTTAAAAAAAGGTGATAAGCATTAGTATCTTATCACCCATTTAAACTATCTCTTAGTTTGATTCAACAGAAGTGTTTTCTTCAGTTGTTTCTGCTTGTTCAGATTCTTCTTTTTCATCTAAATTGATGTTTTGTTCTGCAGCTACTTCTTCATTAGATACACCTTGTTGACCTTCTAAGATAGCGTCTGCCATTTTACCAGTTAATAATTTAACGGCACGAATAGCATCATCGTTTGCTGGGATAACGTAATCAATTTCATCAGGATCACAGTTAGTGTCAACAATACCTACGATAGGAATATTTAGTTTGCGAGCTTCAGCAATAGCGTTGCGCTCTTTACGAGGATCAACAACGAATAATGCTTGAGGCATTGATTTCATATCGCGAATACCGCCTAAGAACTTAATTAAACGGTCGTATTCTTTTTTAAGTTCAACAACTTCTTTTTTAGGTAATACTTCAAATAATCCGTCTTCTTCCATTTTTTCAATTTCAGAAATACGTTTAATTCGTTTTGAGATTGTTTTGTAGTTAGTTAAAATCCCACCTAACCATCTTTGGTTAACGTAGAATTGACCAGCACGCTCTGCCTCAGCTTTAACTGATTCTTGCGCTTGTTTTTTTGTACCTACGAATAAGACTTTTCCGCCTTCTTCAGAGATTTGTTTAACAAAGTTGTATGCTTCTTCAACTTTTTTCACTGTTTTTTGTAAATCAATGATATAAATACCATTTCTTTCAGTGAAGATATATTTTTTCATTTTTGGGTTCCAACGGCGTGTTTGGTGACCGAAGTGAACACCGGCTTCAAGTAATTGTTTCATAGAAATTACTGCCATTTTAAATTCCTCCTAGTGGTTATTTACCTCCATAATCAACTGATATAAAGACAAATATTTAATTTGCACCCTTTATATTTAAATTGATTATGTGCGTATTGGCTTTATAGCCGTCAATTAATATATCATATTTAATACATAAAAGCAATAACATGATTTGTATTATTGAATTTCTGTTTTAATAACAATAAAGATGGAGATTATTTAATAACATTCTTAATTTCTCTAAACATTTTATAGTCGATAATTAACATATAAAATAATAGGTTTCTGAAAAAGTAAAAATCAGTCCATTCATTATTCACAGATTAATCTTAATTTACTAATATTTCAAAAAAACATTTCATATTCAACTTTTACTTATTTTTTTCAAGCTCATCAAGGAATTTATCTTTTTTCACTTTAATAAATGTCCCTTTCATTCCAAGAGAACGTGATTCTATGACACCAGCACTTTCAAGTTTGCGTAAAGCATTCACTATGACTGATCGTGTAATGCCCACTCTGTCAGCTACTTTTGAAGCTATAAGTAAACCTTCTGTACCACCAAGTTCTTCAAATATATGTTCGATTGCTTCTTTTTCTGAGTATGAAAGTGAGTTGATTGCCATTGTTATAGCAGCTTTATCTCTAGCTTCTTTTTCGACTGCATTATGTTTTTCTCGTAATATTTCCATTCCTATTACAGTGGCTGCATATTCTCCTAATACTAAGTCATTTTCATTGAAGTCGTCTTGAACTCGACCTAAGACTAGCGTACCAAGTCTTTCGCCACCACCTAAAATTGGAAAAATAGTTGTTCTACTATTTAAAAATACCTCTCTATTCTCTGGTGGAAATACAGTTAATTCATTATCAATATCGATATTTGATTCTGTTTGTTTAACATTCATCAACTCTTCAGTATATTCGCGCGGTATATGTCGATCTTCTAACATATCTTTAATACGTTCACTTTTTAATAATTCATTCAAACAAGATCCTAAGATTTTACCTCTTCTCGACACAATAAATACATTAGTAACTGTAACATTACTAATTGTTTGAGCAACATCTTTAAAATCTACTGCAATGCCTTTATGTTTTTGTAATAAAGTGTTTAATTCTCTTGTTTTAGATAATAAGCTCATATTTTTTCTCCTTCTATATATATTTATAAAATAAATGCACTTAAATCTTTATTTGTTGAGATTGATTTTAATTTGTCATCTACATATTGTGGGGTAATATCCACAACAGCATTCGGCATGCTTGGTGCTTCAAATGATAAATCTTCAAGCATTTTTTCTAGAATAGTGTGTAATCTACGAGCACCAATATTATCAGTATCTTGATTAACTTGATAAGCAATTTCAGCTAATCTTTGAATGGCATCTTCTGAGAAGTTAACTGTAACTTCTTCAGTTTGAAGCAATGCTTCATATTGTTTGACAAGCGATAATTTTGGTTCTGTCAGAATTCTCACGAAATCTTCTACTGAAAGACTTTCTAATTCTACTCTAATTGGAAATCGACCTTGTAATTCAGGAATTAAATCACTAGGTTTTGATACGTGGAATGCACCAGCACCTATAAATAGCATATGTTCAGTATTTACAGTACCATATTTTGTCTGAATCATGCTACCTTCAAGTATAGGAAGAATATCTCGTTGTACACCTTGTCTTGACACATCTTGACCGCTATTTTGATTGTTAGTAGCAACCTTGTCTATTTCATCAATAAATATGATACCCATTTGTTCTGCAAGCTCTAATGCTTGTTGATTCGCAGTTTCTTGGTCGATTAATTCGTCAGCAAAATCATCAGCTAATATTTTTCTAGCTGTCTCAACCGAAACTTCTCTTTCGACTTTTTTCTTGGGCATCAATTGATTCATCATATCTTGAATCTGTTGATTTTGATTAGTCCCTAACATTCCCATTGATGCAGGATCTTGTTCTACTTTTATTCTTACTTTTTCATTTTCAAGTTTGCCCTGTTCAAGTTGTTTTTTTATTTCAGAACGTTTCGTTTTAATTTCCTCAGTTGGCGGTTCTTCCTCTTCATCTTGATTTTGACCGAAGTTTGGAATTGCTCCACCGAATAAATTTTCCAAAGGATTGTTACCTTGTGCTGCCTTCTTTTTTAAACTCGGAACAAGTAATTTAACTAATTTGTCGTTTGCTTTCTTAGTTGCCTCATCTTTAACTAATGACTTTTTCTCTTCTTTTACTAAACGTACAGCAACATCAACTAAATCTCTAACCATGCTTTCAACATCTCTACCAACGTAACCGACTTCTGTAAATTTAGTTGCCTCGACTTTAATAAACGGTGCTCCAACAATTTTTGCCATGCGTCGAGCTATTTCAGTTTTACCAACTCCCGTTGGACCAATCATTAAAATATTTTTAGGCGCAATCTCTTGTTTCTCTTCTTCTTTTAAAAGACTTCTACGATAACGATTTCTTAATGCAATAGCCACCTTACGTTTTGCATCATTTTGTCCTACAATATACTCATTCAATTTAGATACGATGTCTTTTGGGGTTAATTTAATTCCATTTGTATCCATATTTAACATTCCTCCATATTGCTACTTTGTTTTATGAGATTCATTTCCTTAATTTGAGCAATGCTGTTTTTAAAGCGTTTCTACAATTATATTATCATTTGTAAACACACAAATATCAGCTGCAACTTTTAAACTTTCGTATGCCATTTCACTAGCAGAAAGTTGTGTTGCATGTCTTTTTAAAGCTCGACCTGCGCTAAGTGCGTAGTTACCACCTGACCCAATGGCAATTAAATCATCATCAGGTGCAATAACTTCACCTGTACCACTAACAATAAGTATGGCATCTTTATCCATTACGATAAGCATCGCCTCTAGTTGTCGTAATTGTTTATCTCCACGCCATTCTTGTGCTAGTTCAACAGCTGCGCGCTCTAAATTACCACTAAATTGCTGAAGTTTTGTTTCAAATTTTTCAAAAAGTGTGAAGGCATCAGCAACACTACCAGCAAAACCAGCCAATACTTTTCCTTCGTATAAACGTCTCACTTTTCTCGCAGTTTGTTTCATAATAACTTGTTGACCTAATGTGACTTGACCATCACCAGCCATAGCTGCTTCACCATTATGGCGTACAGCGTAAATTGTTGTAGCGTGTAAAGAATTATCCATAAATTACTCTCCTTTTTTTGCTCGAGGATGTGCGTTTAAATACACCTTTCTCAATTGTTGATTCGAAACATGTGTATAACGTCCAGTGGTCGATAAATTGACGTGACCAAGTAAAGACTGTACAGTCCTTAAATCAGCACCTTGATTTAATAAATGTGTAGCAAAAGTATGTCTTAATTTATGAGGATGTATGTCATTGACCCCAGCGGTTCTTTTAACGACATCATTAAGTACATACCTTACTCCTCTTTCGGTGATAGGATCACCTTTCATATTTACAATTAAATAATCATGATTAGCTAATTGTTTAGGTTGAAATTCTTCTAAGTATCTTTCTATACTCTGTCTACAGAACTCTCCAAAAGGTATAAACCTTTCCTTATTTCCTTTACCTAAGACTTTTACACCAGGTAAGTTCATATCTATATCTTTTAATTTAATATTTATTAATTCAGACACACGTATTCCTGTTGCATATAACAATTCAATAATAACTTTGTCCCGTATGCCCTTTTTATTATCATGCTCTACAGTTTGAAAAAGTGCTTCCATTTCTTCTTCATAAAAGAATTGAGGTAAATACTTCTCTTTTTTAGGATGCACTAGTTGAACAAAGGGATTAATAATTGAATTATCTTGAGTCATCCAAAATTCATAGAAGGTACGTAACGTTGATATCTTTCTTGATACCGTAGTTCTTTTTAGTTGATTAGAATATAAAAAAGCCAAATAGTTTCTAGCATCTTTATATTCAAAAGTCTCAAGTTGTAAATGTTCTCTTTCTAAAAAGTTGTTAAATTGAACTAAGTCATCATGATAAGATTTTAACGTATACGCTGAAAAGTTTCTTTCAACCTTTAACATGTATAAAAATGTTTCTTGGATTTTATCCAAAATCAATCCCCTCCATCATATTGCATTGTAGCATATGTGTAAAAACGCATACAGTAATTTGATAATCAATTCAAAATCTTTAGAGAATTAATTCCATACTTTATATAAATTAGTCATAATTTTCTCTAACTCACTTGTTTTACTTAATTTACGTTAGTTTTAAACAATATTCATCACAAAAAAACCAGGTAGTTATCAACTACCTAGTTAACCTATTTGTAAATTACAGCGTTTGTTTGTAATTATCTAAATACTCTAACGCTCTTTTGGCTTGTGTTTCATATCTTTCTTTTTTATCTTTAATACGTTTTTCAAGAGATGGTAAAAGACCAAAATTGGCATTCATAGGTTGAAAGTTCTTCTCATTTTTTGCATGCGATATGTAGTAAGCCATACTACCTATCATTGTCTCTCTAGGGAAAATAACTTCCCCTTTACCTAAAATTTTATGCGCAAGATTAATACCTGCAACTAATCCACTAGCAGCACTTTCAACATAACCTTCAACGCCAGTCATTTGTCCAGCAAAATATAAATTATCATGTCCTTTTAATTCATATTTTTCGTTTAAAACATCAGGTGAATTAATAAAGGTATTTCGGTGCATCACACCATATCTTACAATATCAACATTTTCTAATCCTGGTATTAAACGAATGACTTCTTTTTGCGCACCCCATTTTAAATGTGTTTGAAAGCCAACAATATTGTATAATGTTCCAGCTGCATCATCTTGTCTTAATTGAACAACTGCATAAGGACGTTTCCCAGTCTTAGGATCTTCAAGTCCAACAGGTTTCATCGGACCAAATAACAAAGTTTTTCGTCCTCTTTCAGCCATGACTTCAAATGGCATACAGCCTTCAAAATATTTTTCTTTTTCAAACTCGTTGACTGGTGCAACTTCAGCTTCTAATACTGCATCATAAAAACGATTAAATTCTTCTTCAGTCATAGGACAATTAAGATACGCTGCTTCACCTTTATCATAACGTGATTTTAAATATACTTTATCCATATTAATTGAATCTTTTTCTATTATTGGTGCGGCAGCATCGTAAAAATACAATTGATCTTTACCAGTAATATCAACAATTTCTTGTGCTAAATGCTCAGTAGTTAAAGGACCAGTTGCTATAATCGTATAACCTTCTGGTATATGATTAACTTCTTCATTTAATACAGTGATGTTTGGATGGTTTCTTAAGGTATCTGTAATATAGCCAGCAAAATCATGTCTGTCCACTGCTAAAGCACCACCAGCTGGCACACGTGCTTTATCTGCTGATGTGATAATTAACGAGTCTAAATGTCTCATTTCCTCTTTAAGTACACCGACAGCATTTGTAAGTGCATTACCTCTCAATGAATTTGAACAAACCAATTCAGCAAATTTATCTGTATGGTGCGCTGGAGTCTGTTTAACTGGACGCATCTCAATTAAATTCACTTTAATTCCACGTTGAGCTAATTGATATGCAGCTTCAGAGCCAGCTAAACCAGCTCCTACAACATTTACTTTTTGAGTCATTTTGCCCCTCCTAAAATTACTCATCTATTTTTGAACTTCTTCTTCATAATCACAGTTGGAGCACACAACTTGACTACTTTTACCTTTTTTCTTATTCACAAGGTAATGATGACACTTAGGACAATCTCTTCCAACAGGCTTATCCCAAGAAATAAAATCACATTCCGGATATCTAGAACAACCATAGAAAATTCTATTTTTCTTTGATTTACGTTCTACGACATCTCCTTCATTACATTTTGGACACGTGACACCAATCGTTTTGACAATTGCTTTTGTGTTACGACAGTCTGGAAAGTTTGAACATGCCATAAACTTACCATATCTTCCCATTTTAATTACCATTGGAGAACCACAGACTTCACAATCTTCACCTGCTGGCTCGTCTTTAATCTCAATCTTTTCCATTTCAGATTCGGCGCGCTCAACATCTTGTTTAAAACTGTTGTAGAAATCTCCTATTACTTTACGCCAATTCATGTCACCTTCAGCAATTTTATCAAGTAATGTTTCCATGTTTACAGTGAATTCTACATCAATAATTTCTGGGAAGTATTCTTTAACTTGCTCATAAACAATTTCTCCTAATTCAGTTGGAATGAAGCGTTTACTTTCTAACTTGACGTAGTTCCGCTTTTGAATCGTATCAATAGTAGGAGCATATGTTGAAGGTCTTCCAATTTTAAGTTCCTCGAGTGTTTTAACTAAACGTGCCTCGGTATAACGAGGAGGAGGTTGTGTAAAGTGTTGGGCCGGTTCAATCTTTGTCGCAGTCACCTTATCTCCTTTATCAAGTTGAGGAAGCTTATTTTCTTTATCATTCTCTTTATCATCTTTTGCCTCTACATATAGTGTCATAAAACCTTTAAATTTAATAGTTTGACCATTAGCTCTAAATTTAATGTCGTTTTGAGTTACATCTAAAGCTACCGTATCCAAAATAGCTGGAGCCATCTGACTTGCTACAAATCTCTCCCAAATTAATTTGTATAGACGGTGTTGATCTCTAGTAAGAAAAGCTTTCATATCATCAGGCGTTCGCATTGTACTAGTAGGTCTAATAGCTTCGTGAGCATCTTGATCACCTTGTTTACCCGATGATTTACGCTGAGACACGTACTGTTCACCATATTTATCAGTAATATATTGCTGCGCTTCTGATTTTGCAGAAGTTGAGATACGAGTAGAATCAGTACGCATATACGTGATTAAACCTACTGTACCTTGACGCTTTAAGTCAATACCTTCATATAATTGTTGCGCTAGCATCATAGTCTTACGTGCTTTAAAATTTAATTTACGTGCAGCTTCTTGTTGTAAGGTTGATGTAGTAAATGGATGAGCAGGATAACGCGTTTTTTCTTTACGATTCACATTGGTGATTTCAAATTGATCACCATTTAATGCTTCAGTAATCTTTTGAACATCGTCTTTGTTATTTAGCTTATAAGGTTTATTTTTATAGTGTAGAAATTTAGCTGTAAACTTAGATTTCTTGTATCTAAATTCACCTTCAATAGACCAATACTCTTCAGGTTTAAAATTACGAATTTCATTTTCACGGTCAATGACTAAACGTAAAGCAACTGACTGAACTCTCCCAGCAGACAGCCCTTTTTTAACTTTCTTCCATAATACTGGAGAAATATTATAACCAACGAGTCTATCTAAAATACGACGTGCTTGTTGCGCGTCAACTAAATCCATTTCAATACCACGAGGATGCTTAAAACTATCTTTAACAGCATCTTTTGTAATTTCATTAAATACTACTCTATTTTCTTTGCTATCTTCTAATTCTAAAATTTTTGATAAATGCCAAGCAATCGCTTCACCTTCACGGTCAGGGTCACTAGCTAAAAATATCTTTTTGGCTTTTTTCGCATGTTTTTTTAAATCTTTAACTACAGGACCTTTGCCACGAATTGTAATATATTTTGGTTCATAGTTATCTTCAGTGTCGACACCCATTTGACTTCTTGGTAAGTCACGAACATGTCCCATTGAAGCAATAACTTTATATCTTTTGCCTAAATATTTTTCAATGGTTTTAGCTTTTGCAGGCGATTCAACAATGACTAAATTATCTGCCAAAGTTTATTCCCCCTTGCAAATTGAATTACTAAAGATAAATGATAAACGGTTAATTTTGTATTTGTCAACGTTTTAATTTTTAATTTCCAATTTTGTAAGAATTGTTATTATTTTTGATTCATTAAACTTTAACTAAATTAAAGGATATAAATAATTAATTCAGAAAGTAAATCTATCATTTACATAAATAGATAATCAATTAAGATACTACTTTCATCTATAACAACTTGAGCACCTTCATTTATCCTTCGTAAATTGCCTTTAGTCATTTTGTTGAACATTGAACCAGGTAGAACATAAACATTTCTATTTTGCTCTAAAGCACAATCAATAGTAATTTGACTACCACTTCTTTCTTCAGCCTCAGTTATAAGAACCCCTCTAGACAGACCACTTATAAGTCTGTTTCTTTCAGGAAATTTATACTTATTTATGGGAGAAAATGGTGGATATTCACTTATCACTAAGCCATTTCTTTCAACTTTAGTTCTTAAATTTAAGGTTGCTTTAGGATAATGATAACAATGTCCAAATCCAAGTACGCCAATAGTTGGTAAAAAGTATTTAAGTGCGGTTTGATGTGCTAAACTATCTGCGCCACGCGCTAATCCAGAAACAATCGCCATATTTAATTGTCTAAATGAAGGAAAAAGATAGTTTAAAGATTGACTTGTATATTGTGTGGCATTACGTGAGCCAATTACAGCTAGAGAGTGAGAATGATTAAAGAACTGTGGATTTCCTTTGTAGAATATCACATAAGGATAATCATACATTTCTTTGCAAAGAGAAGGGTAGTTATCATCGAAGTATGTCGTAAAACTAACATTTGCTTTTTTCATTTCTTTAATAATGTCCATCAGCTTTAATTTTTTGAAACGTTCATATTTGTTCCATAGTCTTTCAGAATTACGCTCTGTAAGCCACCTTTTTATCATGTCATGTTGATGAAATACGTTTTCTGATAGAAAGCCGGGATATTTACGTGTAAGATGATGAAGTTGTGCTGTAGTGAAATTTGCCCAATATAGTTTTAACATCGTATGTTGTATCAATTATCATTACTCCTTTGTTTATATTATACCTTCAAATCCAAATTTTTTAGTTTACTGTTTAAAGACATTTAATTTTTAAATATCATGTATTTGTAAGGAGTAATTTAATGATAAGGGTTTAACGTGTCATAGTATAATGTAAAATTGTCGAATTTCATGTTTCTACTATTATATATATATCAATGTATCAAAAAAGATAACTAATTTTTAAAATAAAACCATACTGATACTTAATCCGTTATTTTGATTTTTATTTAAATCAACCTACCTGGTTCCTCACCAAATTCTCTGCACTAGAATTTTCTGTTCCCATATTTATATTTTCAATTGAAATATCTATCAAAAATTAAACTATTCTTCTATTTAAGTATTCAACAAATGATGATACACCTATATGGGATGGAATACTTACCAACATATGTATATATCTTTGCTTCAATTATTTTACAATTTTCCACTCACATCATTGACACAAGGGATTTCCTATCCCTTATTTCTTTTCCATATATCACTAGCCTACTATATCTGGGCTCAAAAACAATGTGCTACTTACAATTTCATTATGTATGTGCTAAACTGTTTGTGTCGGATGACATTAAAAAGCATCTCTTCGTGTTGAATATTTTGGTTGGCTGACCGATGTATATTCTAGCATGTAGAGATGCTTTTTTTAGATAAAGGTAAAACTTTTGTGAATCATACGCATAACGTATGGTGTTCTTTATACAAAAAACAACGAACCTGAACAAGGTTTAATGTTCAAGGTTCGTTGAAATCAATACTAATATATATTATTTTTTAATAGTTAATAACTCTTCATAAATGCCTGCTTTTTTAGCTGCATCAATAAGGGTTGTTCCTATTTCAGAAGGTGTATCTGCAGTTTCAACACCACAATCGTTTAATGTTTTAATCTTTTCAGATGCTGTACCCTTACCTCCTGAAATAATAGCTCCAGCATGACCCATACGTTTACCTGGAGGCGCTGTCTGACCGCCGATAAAACCTACTACAGGTTTGTTCATATTTTCTTTAATCCATTGTGCCGCTTCTTCTTCTGCAGTACCACCAATTTCTCCAATCATTACTACGGCTTTAGTTTCAGAATCTTCATTGAATGCCTTTAAAACATCAATAAAGTTAGTCCCATTTACTGGATCACCGCCGATACCTACAGCAGTTGTTTGACCGATACCTTCTTCAGTTAATTGATGCACTGCCTCATACGTTAATGTACCAGAACGAGACACGACACCGACATGACCTTTTTTATGGATATATCCCGGCATAATACCAATTTTACACTCATCGGCAGTTATCACACCAGGACAGTTTGGTCCGACTAAACGTGTTTTACGACCTTGTAAATATCTTTTTACTTTAACCATATCAACAACAGGTATATGTTCAGTAATACAAATAACCATGTCTAAATCGGCATCAGCTGCTTCAATAATTGAATCAGCAGCGAATGGTGCTGGTACGTATACAACAGATACATTAGCTCCTGTTTCATTTTTAGCTTCTTCAACAGTGTTATATACTGGAACACCTTCTACAACTTGTCCACCTTTACCAGGCGTTACCCCTGCGACAATTTGTGTCCCATAATCAAGCATTTGTTTTGTATGGAAAAGGGCAGTAGACCCTGTGATACCTTGTACTATTACTTTCGTATTTTTATCAATAAATACACTCATCTTAGTGCTCCCATCCTTTCCTTATGCTTCTTTAACAAGTTTAACAATTTTTTGAGCACCTTCAGCCATAGTTGCCGCTGGCTCAATAGCTAAACCTGATTCGTTTAATATTGCTTTACCACGTTCGACATTAGTTCCTTCTAAACGAACAACTAATGGTAATGTTAGTTCAACTTCTTTAACCGCTGCTACAATACCTTCGGCAATAACATCACATTTCATAATTCCACCAAAAATATTTACAAAGATACCTTTAACATTGTCATCACCTAAAATAATTTTAAATGCTTCAGTTACCTTTTCTTTTGTAGCACCGCCACCTACATCTAAGAAGTTGGCTGGATTTCCACCAAAATGATTAATTGTATCCATTGTTGCCATGGCTAAACCTGCGCCATTAACCATACAACCAATATCTCCATCTAAAGCGATGTATGATAAATCATATTTAGAAGCTTCTATTTCCTTAGGATCTTCTTCTTCTAAATCTCGTAATTCTAAAATATCTTTATGTCTAAATAATGCATTATCATCAAAATTTAATTTAGCATCTAAAGCCAATACTTGACCGTCTCCAGTTGTAACAAGTGGGTTAATTTCAACAATAGAACAATCTTTTTCGATAAAGACATTATATAGTGCGAGTAAAAATTTAGTTGCTTTTCCAACTGATTCTTTTGGAATGTTAATATTAAAAGCGATACGTCGCGCTTGGTAAGGTGATAATCCTACTACTGGATCAATTGTTTCTTTGAAAATCTTTTCAGGTGTTTGAGCTGCAACCTCTTCAATTTCAGTTCCACCTTCTTCTGATGCCATCAAAGTCACTTTATCAGTAGCACGATCAATAACAAAACCAACATAATATTCTTTTTGGATATCGCATCCTTCTTCAATATATAAACGTTTAACCTCTTTGCCCTCTGGCCCAGTTTGATGTGTGACCAATTGTTTACCTAGCAGTTCATTTGCGTATGTTTCGACTTCAGATAATGATTTAGCAATTTTCACGCCGCCTGCTTTACCTCTACCCCCAGCGTGAATTTGCGCTTTAACCACATATACGTCTGAATTTAATTCTTTCGCTTTTTCCACTGCTTCTTCAGCAGTAAATGCTACTCGTCCCTCTGGAACTGCAACGCCCATTGAACGAAATATTTCTTTCCCTTGATACTCGTGGATATTCATCTTCCATCCTCCTGTTTCTTAGGTTAAGTTGCCCTTTAATTATAAAAAATGTAAGCGCTATTGTAAACTGATTGACAGTATTTATTGCAATTTAAGCAAAATTCAAATTATTTCATCATTGATTTAATCGGTTCAAATGATTGACGATGTTCATTGATAAAGCCCACTCGATCAATAGCCTCTAAATGTTGCTTAGTTCCATAGCCAGCATTTTTATCAAAACCATAGTCTGGAAACTGTTTAGATAGTTGTTTCATATATTGATCACGATATTCTTTAGCCATGATACTTGCTGCTGCGATAGATACACTTTTAGCATCACCTTTAATAATTGAAGTTTGTGGGATATCAATATCTAGTGTCATTGCGTCTATTAATAAATGCGTAGGTGTAACATCTAAGTGATTTATAGCACGTAGCATTGCTAATTGAGTTGCCCGATAAATGTTCAATTCATCTATTTCAACTGAGGACGCTATGCCGTATGCATATTGATAGACATTTTCTTTTAAATTTTGATTAAGTCGTGCTCTATTTTTGGGAGATACTTTTTTAGAGTCATCTAAACCAATATAATGATGATTCTTCTCTAAGATGACTGCACAAGCCACAACTGGTCCAGCCAAGGGCCCACGCCCTACCTCATCAATTCCACAAATTAATGCATCCCTATTAGATGACATAATATTGTTTTCGTATTGATTCATGGATAAATAGTGCTCTTCTAATGCTTGTTGCTTAAGAATATTTTTTTCCCTAGACTTAATCGCATTTATAACACCTTTACGTGAATCATTATTTGCTTCATGTTTATGTAACTCTTCCAACGTTTCAATTTGAGATAGTTTTTCTTTAATTTCTTTAATTGTTAGAGACATACTATCATTCACTCTTCATTTCTTTTAAAATATCAAAACAATAAGTTCCAATTTTGGCATTTCTCATATCATTGATAATCAACTCAATGACAGATTCATAATCTACTTCATTTCCTTTTTGTAACAATCCTCTTCTTCTTCCAATCGCATCAAACCAATCGAGTATCTCAGCGTCTTCATGTGTATCAATATTATAATGTTTCTTTAAAGCGGAAACATCATGCTTAATCATAAAATTCAAACCATAAATAGCTACCTCATCTAAATGCACAATACTATCCTTAATTGCACCAGTTAAACTTAATTTTTTACCGACCTCTTCATCTTCGAATTTAGGCCATAAAATACCTGGTGTATCAAGTAATTGAAGAGACTTCCCAACTTTAATCCATTGTTGCTGTTTTGTTACTCCTGGTTTATTTCCAGTTTCGGCGATACTACGTTTTGCTAACTTATTTATTAGTGTTGATTTTCCAACATTAGGAATGCCTACAATCATAGCTCTTATCGCTCTAGGTTTTAAACCTTTAGCTTTTTCACGATCAAATTTTTCTTGAGTTGCTTTTATAGCTTCAACTTCAACATTTTTAAGATTCTTGCCATGTTTTGCATCTACAGCCACCGGATAAAAACCTTCATCTTTAAAATAAGTTTCCCACTTTTCTAATTCTTTTAAATTCGTCATATCTTTTTTATTTAAAATTACTACTCGAGGTTTTTGTTTAATGACATCATCAATCATAGGGTTTCTCGAACTGTATGGAATACGTGCATCGACGAGTTCAAAAACTACATCTACCTTTTTCAGTTGTTCACTAACTTGTCTTTTGGCTTTAGCCATATGACCTGGATACCATTGTATCGCCATGAGTCATCATCCTATTCTTATTATTTTCTTAAACTTTTATCTATAACTTCATAATTATACTTTATAATAGCTACCCTAACCACTTTAAGTTTAACATGTGCATCATTTAGGATAAAAACCATTCTTCAATTCATAACAAATCTACGATGACCATTTGTAAACTTATTCAAAACTATTAAAATCAATTAACTTTATTAAATTACATTAAATTTAATGTAAATAGATTTAAATAATGCCACTAATACTTTCATTCATTGCCACAATAACCTACAATTTGACTAAACTAACAAAATTTTCAGCTCAATATGATGCGTTTTAGGAGAAATAAATGAGAAGAAAAGCATGTTTCATTATATTATTAATTACATTATCATTAATTGGTCATAGTTATATTATTTTTCGTTTCCATCATGATGGTATTCTTTCAACTGGCCCAAATGATGGTATGGAACAGATGATTCCTATTCAAATGTATCTTTATCATCAATGGACTCAAGGAAACTTATTTTATTCAACACATTTGGGTCTTGGTGGAGATTTTTTCACTGACTTAAGTTATTATTTTTCAACAAATTTAATATTTATTTTAAATGTCCCTATCATCAAATTATGTGAAATATTCTTTTCATTGAACACTAATCAAATTCTTCTTTGGATGTACAATGCGCTAATTGTTTCAATTATTAAGGCAACTATTGCTCTGTTTTGCACTTATTTATTTAGTTATTATATTTCTAAAAATAAAATAATCAGTTTATTGATTTCATTTATTTTTGTTATGTCACCTTTGTACTTTAGATTTACAATTTACTGGCCATTCTTTAGTGATACTTTCATTTGGTTACCACTCTTATTATTAGGAATTGAACGTTTATTAAGGGATTTTAAAGTAGGTTTATTTATACTAACTGTAAGTCTAATTCTAATTAATAACTTTTATTTTGCATATTATTTCCTCATTATTGGTATAGGTTATACCTTGATTAGAATTATTTACAGACATCCTAAAGATAGTTTAACTCGTTGGCAAGCTTCTCTTACAATTATATGTAGTGCGCTACTCGCTTTAGGAAATAGTATGTTTGTGTTCTTTCATGGTGTTCAAAGTTTTCTTAATAATCGTCGACAATCATTTACAGGACAAGTAAATTGGATTGAACATTTAAGTAAAGACACTAATATATTTTTCGATAATTACTTGATTGTTGTGTTATTTTTATCTATTCAAGCTCTTTTGACAATCAAATTATACAAACATTTTTATTATAAATTATTTGCGTTGTTATTATTGGCAACAATTATTTTTGCATTTCTCCCATTTGTTGACCAACTATTTAATGGGTTTTCAGCACCTCAAAAACGATGGCATTTTATCTTAGCCTTTAATAGTTCAATTTTAATTGGGTTATTTGTAAAGTATTTTAAAACAATTCGTCCAAAGACCTATATTTATACTAATCTGATAGCTCAAAGTGTCATCTACATAAGTTCAATTAGCTACCATACTTTTTTACCTTGGCTCTCTTTAGTTCCAGTTGTGTCAGTGATTGGGCTATTAATTTTATTAATAAAAGAGAAAAAAGTACGTTATTACCTTACTTACATTTATAGTATTTCGATCGCTGCTCTCAGCCTTATGATTACTTTCGTATTCATAAAAAATCAAATTTTCTTTCAAGATCATATTAATCGTGCGAACAAGCGATACATTAATTCAAGTTTATATAGCTCGGCTATGCAAAGATCTTTAGTAAAAGAAATGAATCAAACTAAGAATGACGATCAACGAATAAATTGGCGTGTCGATGAACAAGATAATACCCCTATGTATCAAAATTTTAAAGGACTTAGTATTTACTCTAGTATATTTCATCACAATATTCTCGATTTCTATTACGATGCGTTAAAAATTAATTTAGCTGAAGAATCTGTCAGTCGATACCAGTCTACGAATGCTCGCCAAAATATCGAGAGTCTGTTTTCAGTAAAATATTTAATGATGAAAGACTATCAAAATTTTATTCCATCTTATTTTAAAAAAGTTAAGTCACGCGGACAATATATTATTTATAAAAATCAACTTCTACTACCAAGTGTAAAAGTAACACAAAACATTTATAATCATAAAAGTTTAAAAAAGCCTATAGATAGGGAGCATGCAATGATTAATGGTGCTATTGTGACATCCAAAGGTGAATCATACCACTCAAAAGTTAAAAATTTATTAGACCAAACACGTGTGTCAACACAAAATATAACACGATATTCAAACAATGAACTAACCGTTAATAAAGAGAGCGGAATAATCAAATTACATTTACCTAAGAATATAAGAGACAAATACAAAGATTTTTATCTCACTATGAATATTGAACGAGGTGAACCTGACAGTAATTACACAGTGAACATCAATCAATATCATAATCATCGTCTATACAACGATTCTATATATCGCACGGGAATAAGCAAGGTGCTTTATCGATGTTTACCAGACAAAAATGGTGACATTACGATTCAATTATCACCAAATGGTAAGTTCAATTTGGAACTGTTAGAATTAAACGGTGAAAATTATGATACGCTAAAACAAGCACACCATCATGCTAACTTTAATATGTGTTATAAAGATATAAAAAACGGGGTAAAAGTTAACTTAGATCATCATTCTAAGGGACTTGCAGTTATTAATATTCCGTATCGTAAAGGTATGCGTGCATACGTGGATGACCGCCAAGTCAATATCAAAAAGGTAAATTATATGATGACAGGTGTCCCAGTTAACAAAAATGATAAAATAATTGTGATTCAATATCGACCACCTTTTCTAAAAACGATGTTTTCTATCTCAATATTTAGTATAGTGTTGAGTATTGTATTCATTAGATTAAAGAATATAAGGAAAAGAAAGATGAGGACTCGCCATGATTAAAAATATATGGAATAAACCTATGAAACGTTTTACACTAATCGTTTTACTTAGTTGCATATTGTCATTTATTCTATATGGCCCTTTTCTCTATCAATTTATAACTAAAGGTATTGTATTTAGTGGTAGTGGAGATGGCTTCAGACAAATGATGCCTTTTCAAATGTATCTTTATGAACACTTTACATCATTAAAAGGGGTTTATGATGCTTCATTTGGGTTGGGAGGCGACTATGTAAAATCACTGGCATATTATTATTCACTCTCTCCATTGATGTGGATTAACTTCTCCATGATATGGATATTGGAACAAACTATCAATGTGAATCCTCATGACATCAGCTTTTGGCCAATAAACCAATTAATCATGGCATATGTGCGCACTGTAATCACATTTATTTTTTCATTTTATTTATTTAATTATTTGCGACTTAAACCTGCACCAATGTTTATAGCAACTATATTATATGGTATGTCTACTGTTGTTACATATTATAATTTTACTTGGTCATTTTACGGCAATCTTTTAATTATGTTACCTATGTCAATTTGGGCTATAGAAAGATTTTTTAAAGAACGTAAAATAGGATGGTTTATTTTCGCGATTGCTTATACGTTATTCTCAAACTTTTATTTTAGTTACTATGAAGCAATTATCATTGGTTTCTATTTTATTTATCGAGTCGCTATTCCTCATGAGAAAGATATCGTGAATCGTTGGCAGAAATTTTACATACTCGTATGTGCCACTTTGTTAAGTGTATTAGTAAGTATTTACGGACTATATACTGGTGTATCTTCTTTTTTAGATAATGACCGAGCGCAAAATCCTAATTTCAATATTACTTTTTTCACAAATTTATTTGAAACCAATTATAATATTTTTGCTGATGGCTTTTACATTACAATTTCTTTTATTGCTATCATTGCATTATTTTGTTTTAAATTATATCAACACTATTATTATAAATTGTTCGCAATTGCAACTTGGATCTTACTCATCGGTTCTTTTTTTCAATGGTTCGATAGTGCATTTAACGGCTTTTCATTGCCCCAAAGACGTTGGGTTTACTTCTTAGCATTATCAACAAGTGTATTAATTGCATTGTTTATACAACATTTAAGTGAAATATCAATTAAAGAATATACCTTTGTTGCTATACCAGTATTCATATACGGTTTCGTATTTATCACACTGTCTGAAAGATCAGTAAAGTGGATGTTTGTTGCATTGATTTTAATCATAGTGTTGTTTATATTTATTAAATATAAATCGTTGTTAACCCGTACTTCAATGATGGTATTACTCGTTGTCTTATTTTTAGCTCAACAAGTCTTAATGACTAATGATTCTAGAAAAATTACTATCGAACCTTATCAAACGACTATCAAAACAATTAATGATTCAAGCTATAGAAGTCCTGTCCTAAATAAAAAAATTAAGTATATGCATCAAAGCTCTACAAATCCATTGAAAAGATTAGATTATTTTTCATACTATGCATTAAACTCACCTATGATATATCACTACAACGGAACATCATTGTATTCTAGTATTTTCGATGGAGATATATTGAAATACTATGACAAGACGTTACAAATTAATATGCCTGTAGATAAAAATAGTACTTATCGATATTTAAATAATCGTGCAAACTTAATGTCTCTTTGGGATGTTCAAGATCGATTACGACATCCTGATGATTTAAATATGCCTTATGGTTTTAAAAAGAAAGAACTTATAACTGATAAAAAAGATCAATGGATTCATTCTGTTAATACAATAAATTATCCTAGTGCACACGTTACTAATAAAATTTATGATCCAAAAACACTAAAATCTCCCCTTGATAGAGAGCAAGCTATGCTTAAAGGTGTCGTATTGAATCATAAATCCCAAGCCAATACTGATTTTAAACCTAATACTAATTTACTTTCTAATGCAAAACAAAACTTAAATTATGCGAATTGGATTGATAGTAAACATTTAAAAGTTAAACAGAATAATGGTGGCGTCACGCTCAATTTACCACGCAATATAGTTAAAAATTATAAAGATATGTATATTGAAATGGATGTTGAATTACTATCTCCTGACAAAGAACATAAAGTAGGAGTTAATGAATATTCACAAGAAAGAAACCGTTTATCATACAAATATCGTCGTTTTGTTTCGCCAGTGACGATGCGTGCTAAAGCTTCAAATCAACTTAACATCAAGATGTCAAAAGGAGTTTATCGTTTTAAAGTAAAAGGAATTTATGGTGAAAACTATCAAACATTAAAAAAAGCTTCTCAACAGCTCCAGCCAGTTAAAGTAAAAAAAGAAAGAAATGGTTTCACAATTATTAAAAAGAAAAAGGAACACGGTTATCTCGTCTTGCCAATGGTATATGCTAAAGGAATGCATGCAATGGCAAATGGAAAGCCTCTAAAGGTTCAACAAGGAAACGGTATTATGACTACTATTCCTGTAAAAGAGGGACAAACAAAGATAAAATTAAGTTATACCCCTCCTTATTTTTATTTATTAATCACTGTCAGTTGTATTGGAATCATTTTGAGCATTCTTTTCACTTATTACGTAAAAAGAAAATAAATTAATTATTAATGATTTTCATAACTAAATAGTTTTAATAAAATAAAAAAGCTTTCAAACTCTGATAAAACAGAAGTTTGAAAGCTTTATTTTCATTGTGGCACATCTTAAGCAATATGTTGAAATTGGCAACTATAGTACTTATAGACTGGCCTTTTATAAATTGTCGAATATACTGATTAGCGAATTTCTTGAATTCTAGCAGCTTTACCACGTAAACTACGTAGGTAATATAATTTAGCACGACGTACTTTACCACGACGTTTAACTTCAATTTTTTCGATTTTAGGCGTGTGTAATGGGAAAGTTCTTTCCACACCTACACCAGAAGAAATTTTACGAACTGTGAAAGTTTCTGAAATTCCTCCACCACGGCGTTTAATTACAACACCTTCGAAAACTTGGATACGTTCGCGAGAACCTTCAACGATTCTTACGTGTACACGTAAAGTGTCTCCTGAACGGAAAGTAGGTAAATCAGTACGTAATTGTGATTTAGTTACTGCTTCGATTAACTTATGATTACTCATTATAAATTCTCTCCTTCAACCTATGTTCTTGCCTAGACAAAAGTATAGCAGCGGATCATAGTGATTATTAGTGTTTTTTCACACTTGAATTATAATAGCATAACGTTAACCATTTTTCAATTTCTTTTTATAGGTTTCTAAAATTTCTCTATCCTTTTCAGTTAATGGATATTGTTCTAATAAATCTGGTCGCTTTTCATAAGTACGAATGAGCTTTTGCTCATGTCTCCACTGATCAATGTGCGCATGATTGCCAGATAATAATACTTCAGGTACGCTCATATTTTTATATTCACGAGGACGTGTGTACTGAGGAAATTCTAACAATCCATCTGAAAATGAATCATCTTGATGTGATGCTTGATTACCTAAGACGCCTGGAATAAGCCTCACTATTGCATCCGTCATCGTCATTGCTGGTAACTCTCCACCAGTTAGGACATAATCACCCATTGATATTTCGTCAGTTACAAGATGCTTACGTATGCGCTCATCATATCCTTCATAGTGTCCGCAAATAAAGACAATATGTTTTGCTTCACTTAATTCTTGTGCAATCTCTTGAGTAAAGGGACGGCCTTGTGGACACATAAGTATCACTCGAGTATGTTCATTACGATTTATGTCTTCCATAGCATTAAAAACAGGTTCAGGCTTTAATACCATACCTTGGCCACCACCAAATGGGTAATCATCAACTTGATTATGCTTATTAACAGAATAATCTCGGAAATTGATAGTATTAACATTGATGATTCCCTTATCTTGCGCACGTTTTAGTATTGAGTGGTTTAAAACACCTTCAAACATTTCAGGAAATAGCGTTAAATAATCTATCTTCATTAATCTAACAATCCTTCCATCGGTGTAATTTTAATCGTTTTATTTTCTATATCAATATCTTTCACAACATCTTCAATATAAGGAATGAGATACTCTTTTTCACCTTTCACAACCCAAACGTCATTAGCACCTGTTTCAAAAATATTAATCACCCGGCCAATTGGCGTATCATCATCTTTAAATACTGTACAACCAATAATATCCGAGTAATAATATTCATGCTCTCCTAATTCTATATCTTGGTGATCACGTTCTTGATAAATATAATCACCTTTCAAATGTTCAATTTCATTTATATTGTTGATTCCTTCAAACCTTAACATGTGAAATCCTTTATGTATACGATAAGAATCGACCGTATAAACAATTTCAGTATTATTATGTTTTACAAGTAATTGTTCACCAGGTTGAAATCGTGTTTCAGTAAAATCAGAGTTGGATTTCACCTTTACTTCCCCTTTAATACCATGGGTATTGACTATTTGTCCAACCTCTACTTCCATATATGACCCTCCTTCTAAATAAAGCTTATTAAACTGAATCAAATATATATTAACACGTATGTATGTAACAAATAAATATGATTAAAAAAGGACGCCATATTGGCGTCCCACAAAAACATGAGCTAATTATTTAGCATTCTTTTGTTCATCAAATTTTTTCAAAATACCTTCTCTAGATAAGATATTGTGAACTGTATCAGTTGGTTTAGCACCGTCGTGTAACCATTTTAAAGCTAATTCTTCGTCGATTTTAACTTCTGGTGCATTAACGTGTGCTGGGTTGTAAGTACCTAATTGCTCAATGATACGACCATCACGTGGTGAACGTGCATCTGCAACTACGATACGATAGAATGGGTTTCTTTTAGAACCTAAACGAGTTAAACGAATTTTAACTGCCATTTAAATTACTCTCCTTTATGTGTTTATGATTTTTATTTTCTACAAGAATAAATAATAACAGTTACACAAATTTTTGTAAAGACTTTTTTCTTTACCAAAAGTAGATTTACGAAGTAAATCGTACTTTTGGTTATGCATGAGCTTTAGCTCAAGTGTTTCTGTTAATTTTGTTAATAATCCTTATTAAGGTTCAAAAAAAAAATCAAGCATCGAAGACACTCTCAAGTTTCGATGCTTGATTTCATAAATTAAAACGGTAAGTTCATACCCTTTAACATATTTTGCATTTGGTTTCGTTTAGCTTTTTTACCTTTACCGCCACCAGTAAATTGTTTCATCATTTTCTTCATATCATTAAATTGTTTCATTAGTCGATTAACTTCTTGTAAAGATCGGCCGGATCCTTTTGCAATACGTTTTTTACGTGATACATTTAATGTTTCAGGGTTTGAACGTTCTTTAGGTGTCATAGATTGTATAATCGCTTTAATATGATCAATTTGTTTATCACTCATATTAAGCTTATCTAAACCTTTCATTTTATTCATACCAGGAATCATTTTCATTATATCATCTAAAGGACCTAAATTCTTAACTTGATCTAACTGTTCTAAGAAATCATCTAATGTAAATGATGACTCTCGCATCTTCTTCTCTAGATCTTTAGCCTTTTCTTGATCTACATCTTGTTGCGCTTTTTCAATGAGACTTAAAACATCACCCATACCTAAAATACGCGAAGCCATTCGTTCAGGGTGGAATAATTCTAAACCATCCAATTTCTCACTCATACCTACAAATTTAATAGGTTTTTGGGTAACGGAACGGATTGAAAGTGCTGCACCACCACGTGTATCACCATCTAATTTAGTCAATGTTACACCTGAAACATCTAATTGTTCATCAAATGATTGTGCCACATTCACAGCATCTTGACCTGTCATTGCATCAACAACAAGCATAATTTCATCTGGTTTAGAAATTTCTTTAACTTCTTGAAGCTCATTCATAAGTGTTTCATCAATGTGCAAACGACCAGCTGTATCAATGATAACGAAATCTAGATGTTCTTCTTTAGCATGTTTTAAAGCATTTTCAACAATTTGTTGTGGTGGTACTTGATCACCTTCACTATACACGGGGATATCAATTTGTTTACCTACTGTTTGTAATTGATCAATAGCAGCTGGACGATAAATATCTCCTGCCACAAGTAAAGGTTTCTTGTTATATTTTTTACGCATTAATAATGCCAGCTTACCTGCTGTCGTCGTTTTACCTGCACCTTGTAAGCCTACCATCATAACAACAGTTGGTGGTTTGTTTGCCATCTTAATGGATGTATTTTCTCCACCCATTAAGCTAGTAAGTTCTTCTTGTACGATTTTAATAACCTGTTGGCCAGGTGTTAAAGATTGCATGACATCAGAACCTAGCGCACGTTCTGAAACAGTCTTAACAAATTCCTTAACAACTTTGAAGTTAACATCGGCTTCCAATAACGCTAATCTCACTTCACGCATCATCGTTTTAATATCTGCTTCTGTTACTTTCCCTTTACCACGCATTTTTTGCATCGTGGCTTGTAAGCGATCGGATAATCCTTCAAATGCCATAACGTTTGCCCTCCTTTATTATAATGATCACTACTCTAATTCTTCTAATTGAGTGATATATTGTTTAAGCAACTCAGGTTGATTAAGTGATTGTTTCATTAAGTTATATAATTCACGACGTTTCTCGAATCTTTGGTATAGTCGTAATTTCGATTCATAATCTTCTACTAAATCGCCAGTTCTTCTTATATTATCATAAACTGCTTGTCTACTCACTTCAAATGTATCAGCAATTTCACTTAAAGAATAATCTTGTAAATAAAATAATTCGAGATAATTTTTCTGTTTATTTGTAAGCAAACTTTGATAAAAATCAAATAGATAATTCATACGCAATGTTTTAACTAAATCATTTTGTCCCATTTTAGTTACCTTCTTCAGATTCAACGGATGAATTTCTAGAGATTTCTTCAGGAATATCTTCATTTTGTTCTATCATATCAGCAAATAATCCATATACATAGCTTTCAGGATTAAACGGTTGTAAGTCATCCATTTTTTCACCTAAACCAACATATTTAACTGGAATGTGTAACTCATTTCGAATTGCTAATACAATACCCCCTTTAGCAGTACCGTCTAATTTAGTTAAAACTATACCTGAGACATTTGTAACTTCCTTAAATGAACGTGCTTGTGAAAGTGCATTTTGACCAGTTGTTGCATCTAAGCATAATAAAGCTTCATGGGGGGCATCAGGTATTGCTCGATTAATCACACGTTTCATTTTATCTAACTCTTGCATTAAATTAGATTTATTTTGCAAGCGTCCTGCAGTGTCACAAATTAAAATATCTACGTCTTTATTTTTTGCTGCATTAATTGCATCATATACTACTGCAGCAGGGTCAGAACCTTCGTTTTGACTCACAACTTCAACGCCAACACGTTCTCCCCAGACGTTTAATTGTTGAATTGCTCCGGCTCTAAAGGTATCACCGGCAGCTAACATTACTTTTTTACCTTCTTGTTGATAACGATAAGCTAATTTACCAATTGTTGTTGTTTTGCCGACACCATTCACACCAACCATCAGTATGACATTTAAACGTCCATCTTCAATATTCATAGCTTCAGAATGATCGTCCTCTTGATGATAGATTTCTACAATCTTCTCAACTATAACCTCTCTTAAGTCTTCTGTTTCTTGTATATTACGTCTTTGTGCTTCTGTACGTAGCTCATCAGTTAATTTCATAACAGTATTAAAACCAACGTCCGCAGTAATAAGCATTTCTTCCAGAGCTTCGAAGAAATCTTCGTCAACTTTTCTATATCGAGCAATTAAATTATTTAACTGTTCTTGGAAGTTTTGACGTGATTTTTCCAAACCGGCTTTGAATTTTGCTCCAATTTTTTGAGCTTCTATTTCTTCAAAATCTTCAATCGATATCAAGCCATCTTCGTCAAAATCAGCTTCACTTAATTTTTTAGGTTTCTTTTTGGGTTTAACTTGTTCATCAGAATCATTCGGAGCCATTGAATCTGAGTCACTATTAGCATTTGAATCTACAGTTTCATCTAGGTCTTTTTGAATATCATCTTCATTTTTACTAGAAAATTTATCTTTCAGACGTTTAAAAAAACTCATGCTTGTTCCTCCTTCATAACCTCATCTATTGTATTTAGGTTGACGCTAACTAACTTAGAAACACCAGACTCTTGCATTGTTACACCATATAAACGATCAGAAAACTCCATCGTTCCCTTCCGGTGTGTAATTACAATGAATTGTGTTTCCGTAGATAATTCATTTAAATATTGAGCATATCGTATCACATTAGCTTCATCTAATGCCGCTTCTACTTCATCTAGTATAACAAAAGGTGCTGATCGAACTTTGAGAATGGCGAACAATAGCGCTATAGCACTTAAAGCACGTTCACCACCGCTTAATAATGAAAGATGTTGTAATTTCTTTCCTGGCGGTTGCACGATGATATCAACGCCAGCAGACAAATAGTCATCTTCAGTTAAACGAAGTTCTGCTTGTCCACCACCAAATAATTGCTTAAACACTGTCGTAAAATGATCTTGAACTGCATGAAATGTTGTTTTAAAACGTCCTTCTACTTCTTTATCCATTTCATGAATGATTTGTTCTAAGGTTTCTTTTGCTTCTCTTAAATCTGTTCGTTGCTCATTTAAAAATGTGTATCGCTCATTCAACTCTTCAAATTGTTCTATAGCATTTAAATTTACAGGACCTAATTCATCGATCGACATCTTCGTTAATTTTACTTTTTTACGCAAATTGTCAATAGTTTCATCAGAATCATATTCCATTCTTGCACGTTCTACTGTGAGTTGATATGTGTCATTTAAATGATCTATTGCATGATTGATTAATACATCTAGCTTTGATTGTTTTGCTTTAATATCTTGGTAATGATTTTCTATAGAAAGTATATCTTGATGACATTTTTGAAGCTGACTTTCATTTATTTCGATTTTCTCATTAAAATCTTTACGTTGCTGTTTAATCTCACTAAGTTGATGATTTAAATTTTGTCTTACATTTTCTTGTTGCTGAATTTGCTCTTTCAACTTTTCAAAAGCATCTTCACCCATCATTTCATCTGAATTAAACAATTTGATTTTTTCATTTACTTCAATTTTTTGACGTTCTGAATCACTAAGTTGTTTATCTAAACGTTCGTGAACTTGCTTTTGCGATTTAATTCTCTCTTTAACAACAGCTAAATCAGATTGTTTTTGATGTAGTTGCTGTTGTGTTTGATGTGTCGAAGCTTTTCCCTCTTTTGATAATTGTGTATATCTTTCAATATCATTTTCTAGTTGCTTCAATTGTTGTTGTATCTCGGTTAAATGATTTTGCTTTTCTTTTAAAGTTTCTTTACTTTTATCACTTTGATATCCATCATTTTTTTCAAATTCGAACTCTTCATGTTCATTTTTAAGATGTGCTTCTTGTGTTTTTAGTCTATCTAGTTCTAATTCGTGATGATGTACTTGTTCTTTTAAATTGTTATACTGCTGACTTGCACTAAAATATTGTTCACTTAATTGTTCAGCTTGTGTTTTTTGTTCTTTAAACTGACGTTCAAATTCTGCTGTTTGTCGTTGATAATCTTCAAGTTGATTTCGCATTGTTGATAATTCATCTTTTTGTGACAATATACTTTTTGTTTTACGTGCTCCTCCTCCTGTCATGGAACCACCAGGATTTACAACATCACCTTCTAAAGTTACTATTCTTGTCCGATATCGAATGGCACGTGCAAGTTCATTTGCATGTTTTAAATTTTCTACAATGATGGTATTACCTAATAAATTTTCAATGATGTTTTGATATTTAGCAGATACATTTATGGCATCAGATGCAATATTAATGAACCCTTGTGAACCTCGAGCTACATCTTTAATGTCAGCAGCTACATGTCTTGGTTGAATTACGTTTAATGGTAAAAAAGTAGCACGACCTAAACCTCTTTGCTTCAAGTACTGGATTGCTTGACGACCGTCTTTTTCATTATCAACAATAACGTGCTGTAACGATGCACCTAAGGCGGTTTCAATCGCTTGTGTCATTTCTGAAGGAACGTTAATCACTTCTGCAACCGCACCATGAATTCCTCTTAATTCTTTATCTTTTGCTTTCAAAATGTGCTTTACACCATTAAAGAAATACGTGTAATCTTCCTCTTGAGTAGCTAAACTATCAATTCTTGATTTTAACTTTTCATTATAACGATAGGCTTGATATAGTTTATTTTCATATTCAGAAAGAAGTCTTTTAGAATCTGTCAACTGTTGTTCTAATTGTTGAATATTTTGTTCTACTTTTTCCATAGATTTCTTAGAACTTTGGTATTCCTTTTGTGTTTGAGTAATATTTTGTTGAATGTCTTTAAGTTGATTGAAAGCCTCTACTAAACGCGAATCTAATCGTGATTTTTTTGCTTCATTTTCATTAATTGTATGTTCTAAAAACCTTATATCATTATTAACATCTGATTGTTCTGACATCAATGTATAATAACTATTTTTAATTTCTTCTAGTTTTTCGTCGTGTTGTTCATCAGAAACATAAAGAAGTGACTCTAATTCTTGAACTTCCTTGTTTAATTGCTTTTGCTTATTTTTCAAATCGGCTAATAATTTTTCATTTTGAGCTTTTTCATTTTTAATAGAATCAATTTGTGATTCTAAATTATCTAATTCTTCCTCATATCTTGCATTTGTTTCTGATTGGTTTTTCTTTCGTTCTTCTAATACATTTAGCTTACCTGATAATTGCTCATAATTCTCAGTTGCTTTAACTAATTCATAATTTAACTTTTCAATGTCATAATCATTTTGTTGGCGTTTACCTTTATATCTTTGTAGTAACTGATTGATTTGAGCTTGTTGACCTTCTTTCTCAGCCTGTTGACTCTTTAGGTGATTTAAACGTTCATCTAATCGTTGATTATCTTCAGTATAATGATCAATGTCAGATACTGTAACGATGACATCACTTTGCTCCATTTCTTTAGATAATTGCTTATATTCTTTAGCAATGGCCGCCTCTTCTTTTAATGGTTCCACTCGTCCCTCTAAATCATATAAGATATCTTCGACCCGATTAAGATTATCTTCAGTATGATCAAGTTTTTGAATCGATTCAGCTTTACGTTTTTTATATTTAAGTACTCCAGCAGATTCTTCAATAATTTGTCGACGATTGATTGGTTTTGCATTCAATATTTCATCTACTCGTCCTTGAGAAATAATACTAAATGCTTCCTTTCCAAGTCCTGAATCGAGAAATAAATCTATAATATCCTTTAACCGTGCACGATCATTATTTAAATAATATTCACTCTCACCACTTCGATAGAGACGGCGTGTGACAACTAATTCCTCAGAATCAATTTGTAATTTTTGTGAATGATTATCTAATTTAAGTTTTACTTCAGCAAAATTTTGAGCTTTTCTATGTTCAGCACCTGAAAAAATGATATCTTCCATTTTAGCACCACGTAGTGATTTGGCAGATTGTTCACCTAGTACCCATTTAATTGCATCAGTAATATTACTTTTACCACTTCCATTAGGACCAACAATAGCTGTCACACCTTTATCAAATTGAACATTGGTATGGTCGGCAAAAGATTTAAATCCTATGGCATCAATTGATTTTAAATAAACCATTGTATTCTCCTTATCACAGTCGTGTTGAGTTGATAAGCTTGGGGCTATATTAACAATTATTCAAAATTATCAATATAGATTGAAGCTTTATATGATGATCAATCATAGATTATCATATTTTTATAATTATAATGATTTTTTATTTTTCATTAGTTTATACGCTTGTTCTGCTGCCTTTTGTTCGGATTCCTTCTTTGTCTTTCCTTTACCCTCTGCAACTGCTTTATTTTCTAAAATCACTTCCGATGTAAATAGTCTATGATGTGCGGGACCCTCTTCTTTAATTAATTGGTATGTCACATCTCCTTTATTTTGGCTATGCACATATTCTTGGAATTGTGTTTTAAAGTCTACGACACCAACGAGCTCGTCATCTTCTACATACGGAAAGATAACTTTTTCAGCAAATGTCCATACTGTATCTAAACCTTGATCTAAATATAGTGCACCTACAAAAGCTTCAAAAGCATCTGAAATAAGGGAAGGTCTTGTTCTGCCTCCAGTCTTCTCTTCACCTTTACCTAATAAAATCAGTTCGTTTAATTTAATTTTATTCGCAAATATCACAAGTGAAGGTTCACAAACAATTGTTGCGCGCATCTTTGTCAAATTACCTTCTGGTAAATGAGGATGTCTGTCAAAAAGATAGCGTGAAACCGTCAATTCTAATACCGCATCACCTAAAAATTCTAAACGTTCGTTATGTTCTAAACGATTCATATTAAAGTCATTAATAAAACTTGAATGAGAGAAAGCTTGTTGATATAAATCAATATTTTTAAAATGTAATCCTAACGACTTCATTTTATCAGTAAATTTTTGTTGAAAATCATGTACCATTTCTTTCTTTTTCTGGTTAGCCACAACCTAACCTCCTAACTATAAAGTTTAAAAGCTTAATTTAATTTTACGTGAAAACAGACTAAAACTAAAGAAAAAATCTGAGCCGACGAGAAGACGACTCAGATATTAATCATTTTATTTTTCAAGGCTGTTGATGTATTTAACAGCATCACCAACAGTGTTGATTTTTTCTGCTTCTTCATCAGGAATTTCAGTACCAAATTCGTCTTCTAATTCCATTACTAATTCAGCGATATCAAGTGAGTCAGCGCCTAAATCATCTTTGAATGATGCGTCTTCAGTTACCTTGTCAGCATCTACGCCTAAACGATCAACGATGATGTCTTTTACTTTATCGAAGTTTTCCACGTCGCTTCACCTCCTTTTAAAGAGTCTTTTGATAGACTATTTTATTTTCCCATTTTACCTTCTAAAATACAAGTAGAATTTTAGAAACACTTAATACATGTGTATTTAGTGTTTCTTATACATGAGCCTCAGCTCATGTGTTCCTCTTTTCACTTAATACATGTGTATTTAGTGTTTCTTATACATGAGCCTCAGCTCATGTGTT